>Ga0302324_100000015_pt1 | contig 376373 bp, 322 predicted proteins | sample Palsa_T0_1_FD_201949 | JGI IMG/M metagenome (GOLD analysis project Ga0302324, IMG submission 201949) | Peat permafrost microbial communities from Stordalen Mire near Abisko, Sweden - Palsa_T0_1 | ecosystem: Environmental > Terrestrial > Soil > Palsa > Peat permafrost | place: Sweden: Abisko... | reverse complement strand
GTTCGTTTCCGCAAAACATAATGGGATCGGGGTTCCGCTTGTGGAGGGTCCGCTGCCCGAAGTAAAAGTCACCTCGCTGTGTTCGTAATCGACGCGAATTTGGAAGTGCTGAAATAGGCTGCTTCCAAAGATTGCATCCACCTGGTGCCCCGTTTGTTGGCTTATATAGTCGATGGGGAGTGCAGCAATATTCTGATCATCGAGTGTCAGCTTCTTGTCATATCCCCATGCCAATCGCGCGCCGGAAGAGATGTGCATGGTTTCATCCTGGCCTTTTCCAATGCCCTCCGTATGAGCGCTCATCGTTGGATGGAGGTTGAGTTTCAATGCAAGGCCAGGCATCAGAACGTTCTCTGACGCTCCAGTATCCAGCACAACCTCCAGTTTGTCTGAGTTGTTGACGTAGCCAGGCATCACGATCAAGTTGGAGACTACCTGCGTTTTGATCGATGTGCTCGTTCCACCGCTGGCGACTTGCGGAAAGGAAGAGCATGGAAAGATGAAAAGCGAGCTCAGAAAAATGATCTGTGCCGTCCGCCTGGGACCCTTACGGGCTATGCAATCGTTGGTCAACATAAAGAACTTATCAGGGCTCAGCCTCATCTTCGACGTGGGAGATGCAAATTCCTCTACATATAAGCCGAGTTTGGTCGCCCTTGCTCGCGCGGCGGGGCAGAGACGGGCCACGCCGATAAACATGTAATGGTCCCAACCAAAATGGAAGAAGCCATCGCTTCCTTCCAATCAATACCAAAACTCCTCCCGCAAGACTCGGCGGATGATTCCACGATGCGGCGTTCCGGATAAACGTCAATGTACATGATGTATTACGCTAGGCTATCCTGTTTTCCGAGGAGTACATGAACCTGCAGCCGATCATCCGCAGCATATCGCAAACGCTGTTTGCAATCCTTCTCTCCTTTCCCGTCCTGGCCCACACAACCCTGGCGCAACGGGCCGCTCCTTCCATCCCTTCCACTGGCTTCGGCGGGCTGGATCAGTACCGGGCGTCGCGGATTGCCATCTACACGGACGATTTCGGACAACTGGCACGCTATCGCGAGGCGGACGCCGCGCTCGCGCCGCCGGGGGCGGGCGAAAGCCGAGTCGTGTTTCTTGGCGACTCCATCACCGACTACTGGAAGTTACCAGACTATTTTCCTGGCAAGCCTTATATCAACCGGGGCATCGATGGGCAGACCACGCCCGAGATGCTGGTGCGTTTCCGCCAGGATGTGATTGATCTGCGCCCCAAAGTGGTTGTCATGCTCGCGGGAACCAACGACATCGCGGGCGTCACCGGGCCCACGCTCAACGAGGACATCGAGGCCAACTACGCTTCGATGGCCGAGCTGGCGCGCGCGCACGGCATCCGGGTGGTGTTTGCGTCCGTCCTCCCCGTGCACAACTACACGCACGATGCTGAGGAGTCTTTTGCGCTGCGTCCGCGCGATAGAATCCTGGCGCTGAACAAATGGCTTAAAGACTACTGCGCCAAAAACCGCTTCGTGTATCTCGACTACTTCAGCGCCCTGGTAGACGAGCGAGGCATGCTGAAGCGCGCCCTGGCTGATGATGGGCTGCACCCGACCGATGCTGGGTATAAGATCATGGCGCCCCTAGCGGATAAGGCGATCCAGAAGGCGCTGGCGGAAAACGGAGCCCGGTAAACTGCATGTGGCCGGCTGTAATGGATCGACAGAGATGGATCAGAATCAGACTCTTCTCCATCACTTCTTAGCCGCGCTTCGCCGACATTCAGAGCGCAAACCTCGGTCCAGATCAGCCGCTCCCCGCGCGTCCAGATGAGATTTGGTTAGAAGGCCCGAAGGAATGATCGGACGTATAGCGGAGGGGACATTGGCGATTGGAAAAAGAGACTCGCTATGAAAAAGAACGCCTTTCGCCTGACGGCTGTACTACTTATGATGTTTTGGGGCGTTGCAGTTGTGCGGATAGCCATGCCGCAGGTAAGTACGCAGCCATCTGGCCAGACACCATCGCTCATATACACCTGTCTGATCACAAACGACGTGAAACAACTGACGGAATTCTACGAGCGTGTCTTGCAAGTGAAGGCGCACGCTTCCGGCGATTTCTATGTCGAATTCCCGACGAGCGCTGGAACCCTGGCCATCTTCGACGCCGAAGCGCAGGAAAAATACATTCCAGGGTCCGCGCAGGCGAGACAAAATAGAAGCGCGATTCTGGAATTCAACGTTGCAAATGTGGACCAGGAATTCGTGCGGTTGCAGGCCATCGTTAAGACTTGGGTAAAACCTCCGACAACGCAGCCCTATGGTACCCGTTCGATCTATTTTCGCGATCCGGACGGAAACCTGGTTGATTTCTTCAGTCGTGTTAAACCATAGTCCAAACTGGCTCAATTAGTCGGCTGACCAGCATGCGCCCGTCACGGTCTCATGCATCTGCCGGCGCACAGAAATAATACACTTGCACCGCGCACCGTACTAGTGTATTAGTACGGTGATGCTGTTTCTGCGCCTATCCGCTAGTTCTGGCGTCCCCGTTCATCTGCAGATTGAACAGCAGATCAAGCAGAGCATCGCCTCGGGGGTTCTCTGCGCTGGCGATCCGCTGCCATCCACGCGCCGCACGGCGGCCGATCTCCGAATCAATCCGAACACGGTCGCCCGTGCGTTCCAGAACCTCGAACGGGAAGGCATCATACGCACCGTCCCCGGCGGTGGAACCTATGTTGCGAGCTTTGCGGCCCCCGGTGCGGGCCTGCTGAAGGCCGAGAAAATCCGCCGGCTCCGTCCGCTGGCCGATCAAATTGCCGTCGAAGCCTCCCAGCTTCGTTTCTCATCCGAAGACGTCCATAAACTGCTCGATACGGCGCTGCTCGAACTTGAAAAGGCGCGCAGAGCCCGAAAATCCGATCCCAGAGTAGAGCCACAAGAAGGAGACCGATGACTGCTTTCGCCATCCAGACGCACTCGCTCGTCAAGACCTTCGGCCTCGGCCGCAAACAGATTAGCGCGGTCGACGGCCTTTCGCTCCACGTCCCGGAAGGCTCGGTTTACGGCTTGCTTGGCCGCAACAGCGCCGGCAAAACCACCACCATCCGCATGGCGATGGGCCTGGCGCGGCCGACCTCTGGCACCATCGACGTCTTCGGCCTGAACCCCACGCGCGACCCCGAGCGCGTGAGCGTTCTACGCCAAGTCGGCTACGTGCCGGAGGACAAGATGCTCGCCAGCCTCTCACCCCGCAAGCTGCTCGAGCTCAACCGCAGCTTCTACCCCGGCACCTGGTCCGACGATCTGGCCCGGAAGGTGATAAAACGCCTGGAACTTCCGCTCGACACGCCCTACATGAAGCTCTCGCTCGGCGACAAGACCAAGAGCGCGCTTGCCGCCGCTATTGCGCAGTGTTCGCGGCTGCTGATCCTCGACGAGCCGACCACCGGTCTCGACCCCATCGCGCTCGACGAACTCCTCCGCCTGCTCGTCGAAGACTGCACTGCCGAAGGCCGCACCATCTTTCTCTCCAGTCATCAACTCGCGGAGATCGAACAGATAGCCGATCACATCGGTATCATGGACCGCGGCAAGATTCTCCTGGAGGGCCCGCTCGACGACATCCGAGCCAACTTTCACCGCTTCACCGTCACTGGCGCGTCATTGCCCGCCGGGGGCGCGGCCATTCTCAGCGCCACACGCGATGCCCACGCCACGCGGTACATCATCCAGCGCGACCCCGAATCGTTTTCCCATGAACTCATTTGCAATGGCGCAACAATACTCGACTCCAACCCCATGTCGCTCAACGAGATTTTTCTCGAGCTCTGCCGTACGGCCGAAAGCCGCGAAGAGGTGTCCGCATGAACAGGACCGCATCGCTTCATGCCATCCTCATCGTCAGTGCGCTTACCATCCTCCCGCCAATTCTTTTCGGCATATGGATTGTCATTCGAGAGAAGCGTAAAGCCGCCGCGCTCGAAGCTGCCGCCCCATCCTTTAGCCCACAAGCTCCTGCCACGCCATCGGTCCGCTCGAAGTCCGGCGCTTTCTTTTTCCGGAGTTTCGACGCTCCACAACGCGTTTACCTCCGCCGCCAGCGCCTCGTTCTGGCTTGCGGCCTGTTATTAACGTGGATCTTTTTCGTGTACTTCAGCTCCGGCCTGATGTCGCAATACGTTTCAGCCTATGCCGGCCAACAACCCCTGGCGCTCCGCGTCTGGTATAGCTACCTTTTTCACATCTCCAACGGCGCTGCCACCCACGGCATCTTTGCCTTCGGCGCGGCGGCTCTGGCAGCCGGCGAGCTTGGGCCTGCCTCAGCCGTCGGCCGCTTCCGCCGCACGCGCCCCCTGTCGCGGAGCTTCCTCTTCTGGATACGCATTGGCTCTGTGCTCTCCGCCTTGATCTTCTCGCTCGTTCTGGCGGCGGGCGCGTCGTTCATCCTCCTGCTGATGCTCTACGGTCCCGTGTGGAAGCACCTGGATCATGGCGCGCAACCAACAGCCGCCCTGATTGCCAATGCTCGCTCGCAACCGGGCCCAACTGTCGACGACATTCTGGAGAGCTCGCGCTCCGGCGCGGGCCATTTCACATGGGCGCTTCAAACCTCAATCCCGCGCCTCTTTCTGTCGATCATCACCACGCAAAGCTTCTTCTTCACCCTGGTGATCTTACTGGCCACGCTGCCCATAGGCTCCGGCCGCAAAAAAATCACTTTCGTCGCAGTGTCCGTCTACGTTTTTTTCATGCTGTACATCATCTTCATCGTCGTCGGCTCTGGCGTCTCCCCCGAACTCGCGCGAATCTGCTTTCTCTACGTGCGCCCAGGGCCGCCTCCGCCATACATCTTTGCTCTTGTACCCGTCATGGGTTCCGCCGCGCTGCTCGGCTTAGCCAGCAATTTCAGCAACCGCAATGACGGCTAGATCGATTCCCCTAAGGAGCACTCCATGATCGTCCGTCCATACCTAATACTGCTCCGCGGCCGCCTGATCTTCGTGGCCATTTGCTCGATGCTGGTCGTCCTGACTGCCTTCTCCGTCACTAGCGCCGAAAACCTCACGGACATCGGCGTGTTTTGGCACCACTTCTGCGGATGCCCGCCCGACCCTAAGGACGTCCGCATTCTGCTCTATAGCTGCACCTTGATTTGTTTCTATATGGGAGCAGCTCTAGGCATCGTCACCGGCCTGAGTCTCAACTTCGGAGGCGCCGGAATGGCTGGAGGAGCATCCGGCCCAATCGCCCTCGGAGACACACGCTTTCTCCTCACCCGCCCCATGCGCCGCGGCGCCGTCCTGCTTCATCAGCTTGCCATCGCTGCCGCCGCGGTCACGCTCATTCCTGCGCTGTGTTACCTCCTTCTGCTAGGGTGGCTCCGCCTCGTCCACGCCCCGGCGCTCGGACACCTCGCCGCGGATATGGCGCTCATACCCTCAGTCGCGATGCTCGGCCCGGAGCCCTCATTTTTCCGACTGCTCGGCGCAGCGCATCTCTGGCGCTTCTATCTCGCGGCCATATCGATCGGTCTCTGCACTTACGCCATCACGGCCGCGCAACGCTGGGTGGTTCTCAGCCCCAAAAGGTGGCTGCGGTTTCTTGCCATCGTTCCCCTCGTGCCTTTCGTCTTCAGCCCCCTATTTTTTATGTCTGCCGGCTCCAGGGTATTGCAGTGGACGTTGTTATGGGCCCCCAAAGGCGCAACTCTCGAGTTCCAGCCGTCGGCGCTCGGCATCGCGCTCCACTTCGCCTTTGCTGGCGCTGTTATCTGCGGCTGCTGGCGCATCCTCCAGAGCGCCGAACTCTAATTGAAGTGGCGCTCATCAGCAGTCATACGTTCTAAGTGAGGTACACGGAACCACTTGCCTGTGATCGCTGATGGATGAAGGGGCACTCGGAAGTAACTCGGGGAGATCGGACTGCCCCTAGCCTTGGCGCCCACCTCCGTTTCGCCGGCCCAAATCGCTACAATATTTGCGGCTCTTGTTCGTCTACAAGAATGGGTGGATGAGCCGTTGAGGATCGCGGGGATGACCGAGCAAGACCGTCAAATCTCCGAGATCGTCGCGCAAGAACGAGCTCGGCTGCGCAATTTCATCCGCAGGCGCGTGCCCGATCCCGCCGACGCCGAGGACATCGTGCAGGAGGTTTTTTACGAACTGGTAGAGGCCAATCGCCTGCTGATGCCCATCGAGCACGTGACCGGGTGGCTTTTTCGCGTTGCGCGTAATCGCATCACGGACCTTTTCCGCAAGAAGAAGCCCGAGACCTTCACCGACACAGCGGTGGAGGACGAAGATGGCGAGGTGCTGCGGGTCGAAGATCTTTTGCCATCGCCGGATGCCGGGCCGGAAGCGCTCTACTTCCGCAACGTGCTTCTTGATGAGCTGGAACTCGCGCTCGATGAACTGCCGGAGGAGCAACGCGACGTGTTTGTTGCGCACGAGCTGGAAGGACGCAGCTTCAAGGAGATGGCCGCCGAGACCGGCGTGAGCGTGAACACGCTGCTCTCTCGCAAACGCTATGCGGTGCTGCATCTGCGCGAGCGATTGCAAAACACTTACGACGAATTTATGAAAGCATGAGGAACTGAACATGAGAAGGAAATGGATTTTCATTGCTCCGCTGGCAATCTTGGGGATGCTGCTATTTACCGTGATCGGGGGCGAAATCGTGTTGCTCCTGTGGAACTGGTTGTTGCCGCCGCTCCTGGGCTGGCGCCAGGTCACCTTCTGGCAAGCGCTGGGACTTCTGGCGCTGTGCCGGATCCTCTTCGGTGGATTTGGATGGCGCGGGGCCGGCCGCTCCAGTTTCCGCCGTCGCATGGATGAGCGCTGCGGCCACATGACGCCGGAAGAGCGGGAACGATTCCGCGAACGCATGCGCGAACGCTTTGGCTTCGGCCCGTCCACCAGCGAGAACAAGGGGCAATGACGGCGTCTCGACGGCGCCAAAGCTGACCGCGTGCGGGAACGCAGCCGAAATAATCCGCGTGCCTCGGTCATCATCATCACAGACGCGGCAGGCAAGTGTCTCCACACCTGAATCCCAGGCTTTTTCACGATGCCTTAGTTCGATCTCGCGGGCTGAAATACATCGAGGCAGGCGACGCTAAAAGAAAATAAGAGACCACCGCGAGCAGCACGACATGCGCTAAAGAATCCGAAACCGAGTGGAATGCGCTTACGAAAACGTGAAAAGCCAGCCAAACGATCAGCAGCCAGCGAGCCCAGCCGCGACCCTGGAGCAAAAAGACTCCGCCCCCGATAGCGATCATTCCAACCAAGGAGATGGGAAGGGTCCAAAGATCGAGCGGATCTCTTAAAAGGTGATAGAGGAGACTTGCGACACCCGCAACGATAAACAAGCAGCCTAAAATCGTGACCTCTACCGGACGCTTCATGGCCACTTTTCGCGCTTGATCTCGCGTACCTTTTGGCCGGGCGCCAACTTGATCTCCGCGATCACCACCCGGTCCTCGTCCGGACCGGGCTCGCCAAGCGCTGATACAGCCGTGTCTTCCAAGACGGTCATGACGCCCTTATGGGTCGCGCCAGGGGTCCGGGCTGCCCGGTGCGACCGTCCAAAAGTTCACATCGCGAGGGATTTTATCACGATGAGCGGTGACTCCCGAGGGCTGCGTTTGGCGGTAATATTGCCTCATGCAAACAGTTGACGAGGCGCTCGTGTCCGTCTGGCAGCAAGCCCTCGTCGAAAACCTGAGGGTCATCAAGGTGGGTGGCGATACTTTTAGCGTCCGCTCAACTGCGAAACAAAAACTCAGACAAGTTGATTTTCAATTGGACGGCAGAAACTTGCGGGGACTTGAACAGAATCCCCATACAAAATCGCGCTGGGCGGCCATGGCCAGGCAGGGTCAGAAAGTTATGCAGTTTCTAGAGCACGGCAGATACGTTGCGGTCGTCGCCGATGGGAAAGTGCATCTGTACCCAGCGAAAGAGTAGTTGGCCTCCGCAGACAAAAGTGAGCAGGAGCGCGTCGGGTCACGCCCCGACGCGCCCCAGCTTAGCCATGCATCGCCCCCGCGGCGCGCACGGTCAGTACGATAACCCCGAAACCGCGTGGAAGTTTTGCATGGCGAAAGGCTTTCCGAGCGTATTCAAGCAACTTGACCGGCGGGATGCAGAGCCGTACCATCCAGCCCGGCGTGCCCTGGTCCGGCAGGGGCGTTTATGGGCGCTGAGGAATGTATCTATGATTTTAAGAATGATCGACAAGGAAGTGAATGGCGTGTCCGTGGTAACGCTCGACGGCCGTATTATTCTGGGCGAGGAGAGCTATTTTCTCCGCGAAAAGCTGAAGAGCCTGCTTGCCAAAGGAAAGAAGAAAATCGTCCTGAACATGGCGGACATCAACCATATTGACAGCGCCGGCCTGGGCATTTTGGTCGCCGCGCATGTCAGCGCCGAAACTCACGGCGCATCCGTGCGCCTCTGCCATCTAGGCAAAAAATTCCACGAAGTGATGCAAATGACCAGGATACTGACCATCTTCGATGTCTACGACACGGAAGAAGAAGCGCTCGCCAGTTTCTAAAGCTTCGCAGTTATGGCCGTACCGAGTTCCCTCATTTCTTAGTCTTCGCCCCATGCGGCGCGCGGTGCATCGAGAAGCCGGAAGCGGAGAATGACGTTGGCGGGGATGGTATAATAGCTGTTGACCTGTGGGGGCGACCCGGTTTCGACGGAAGCTGTCGCGCCCTGAAGGCATGCCGGGAGCCAACTGCCCGTAATCGGTTGGAAACTAGAACTGCCAACAACAACTTGGCACTTGCTGCTTAATTAAATTAAGCGCAACGTTTGCCCACGCCTCGCCTGCGGGTGTGGGGTCAAACGTCATTCAGCGGGCTGGCTCAAGTCTTTCGGTCCGCAAGGCTTGGGCGAGAACCATCGGACTAGCTTGTAGCGTTTCTTGCTCATTCTGAGCGCCGCGGGCGAAACAAACTGAACTGAGCTAAGCATGTAGTCTTCAGGCCGTAGCGCTTTTCGGACGGGGGTTCGACTCCCCCCGCCTCCACCACTTTTCTCCTCCCAATGCCGTTAATTGCCCCTCCTTTGCCGCCGCTATGGGAAAAGGGGGAAGGGGGCTAGTCACCTGTAGGCGACAGGGCTGCCCCGGGGGCGTTGACTCTGGTGCGGCTGGCTTCCAAAATGGCCAGACGGGGATTCTTGCGGTCTTAAGGCAAGGATCGCCCGGCGAACCTTAGATCGCTATATGGCACAAGAGCCGAGCATCGTGGAACAAGCCGTGGCGCGGGCCCTGCGTGATAATCTGGAGCGCATCCAGCGCACGACGGAAGAGCTGCATCACGCAGTGAATGATGTGGTGTCGGCTTGCGGAAGCAATAAGCCGACGAATGCGTTGCCGCCGATGTTGCGAGCGCAGACGGCAGCGGCTTCGCTGGCTGCGGCCCTGGAAGTGTTGACGCGGTTTGTGACGTCGTCGCTACAGACGGGAAGCAAGCCCGCCATCGAAAGTGCGGCAGAGCGTTCCGTACTGGAAACACAAGCGATGAATTTCGCGGGACAAGGGGCGGCGGTTGCGCCTTCCGCTGCGCCGGGGCGTGTGCAGCCTGGCCATCCGGCGTCGATGGCCGCGGAGTATCTTGCGCCGGCGAGCGAGCCGGACGCGCTGCCGGAAACGCACGTCGAGGAATTGGAGCACGAGGGGGCGAATTTTGCGCCGGCCCCAGAATTGCCGTACGATTCCGGGAATATCGCGCTGCACCCGCCTGCGCATGTGGCGGCGGGGACGGACGCGGAATTCGCCGCCGATTTCGACATCAACCGCCTGACTCCCGAGGAGCAGGAGTTGCACCGGCGAGCGAATCGCGTGGCCAAAGTTTCGATGCAGGATATAAAGATGTTGCGGCCCGAGCAGGTGAAACAGGGCCGCGAAAATCGCGATCTGTGCATCCGGTTGAAAGACGACATTGAAAAAGCTCATCGCGAATACGACCGCCGCTTCAGACCCATCATGGACCACCCGGTGGATTACTTTTACCGCTGGATGGTGGAAATCCTTGCTGAAGGCGACGCCCACGCTTTGGGCGAGTATCCGTACGTCACCTCCGCGCCGAAACGCTGAAGTAGTTGCGGCGGGCTGGCGAGCGTTTGCGGCCCTGGCGCTCAGTGCGTCGATGCTTGGCGGCGCGCCGCTGGAGACGATGGCCCAGAGCGGCTCCGCTCCGTCATCGAATCCCACTCCGCAGACGCACCAACGGCACAAAAAATCCACAAAACCAAAGGCGGCTCCGTGTCGCAGTGGATGCAAGCCCGATACGACCGTGCCGGAAAGCACGGCCAGCACGCCGGAAGAGCAAGCGCTACAAAAGGAAATGGCGGACTTGGCGTACGCATTGCACACGGCGGTTCCGGGGGCATACGAGAAACTGGCGTCGTTCGCGAACAAAAATGCGACCAATGTATGGGGTGCCCGCGCGTCGCTGGCACTGGGCTACGACGATTACACCAAGAATCGTGCGGCGCAGGCGCTTAGCTGGCTGGCCAAGGCCGAGAACGACAAGCTGCTGCGGGAATACGCGCTGTACTGGTCTGCGGAAACGAAGCGCGCGTTGAAGCGGGACGCGGATGCATTCGCGGATCTGCAAACGATCGAGAAAGATTATCCGAACATCGCGTTCAAGGAACAGTTTCTGGAAGCCTATGCGCCGACGGCGGTCGAACAGGGGCATCCACAGGAAGCTATCGCCGCGCTGGACGCTTATCCCGGGACAGCGACGCGCCCGCCGCTGCTGCTGGAACGGGCGCAGGCGTACAAAGATGCGCACCAATTTGCGCGCGCGGCCAGGGATTATCAAACATTGTTTTACAAATTTCCGCTGACGGATGAAGCCAAAGCCGCGGGAACTTCGCTGCCGGTTATTTCCAAGATGCTGGGCAAGGAATATCCCTATCCAGGAGTGGGGATGCAAGAGCAACGCGCGCAGCTTTTTTTTGACGGGCACAAGTGGAAGGAGGCGCGCGCGGAGTACGAGAAATTGCTGACGATGGTGCGGGAGCCGAATAATCCCACGCGGCAACTGGCGCAGCTGCGGATCGCGGAATGCAAACAGTATCCGAAGGCTGCGGTGTCGCCCCTGACGGGGTTGGTTTTAAGCGACGGCGAGGTGGATGCGGAACGGATTTACGAGTTGTCGCAAGCATATCGCTCCGGAAAAAAAGAAGAAGAGATGCTCGGCGCGGTGGAGCAGCTGCAAAAGAAATATCCGCAAAGCAAATGGTCCGAAGAAGCGCTCATGGCTACGGGAAATTATTACTGGGTCGGGCTGGACCGCACCAGAGCGGTGAGTTATTACCAGAGGGTGGTGGACGCGTTTCCCGGCGACAGGAATGCGTTTAATGCCGAATGGCGAGTGGCGTGGATCGCGTTCCTGAACAAGCAGCCGGATGGCGACGAGCGGATAACCGCATTTTTGCTGAAGTATCCGGCTTCCGCGAATGCCGTGGACGCTTTGTATTGGCTGGGACGCAGCGCGGAACACAGCGGCAATCCGGGGCATGCGCGTGCTTACTATAGCAAAGCGATCGAACGCTTCCCGCAGACATATTTCGCGCATGCGGCCGCGGCGCGCCTCGGAAAAATGAGCGCCGGCGATGCTGATCCGCCGGAATTTCTTTCCAAGATTCCACCGCCCCCGGCATTGCGCGCGTTCGATGAACCGATTCCCGCCACGGTGGCGGACCACTGGGCGCGCGCGCAGGCATTGCGCAGCATTGCGTTCGATGGTTCGGCGGAACTGGAACTGAAGGCCGCGTACTACGCCACGGAATCGCCGCGATTTTTGTTGGAAGCGGCGCAAACGGCTTTTGACCAGGGACATTTTGGAACGGGCATGGCCTACGGGCGGTTAATCGTGCCGAACTTCGAGTCGCGAAAGATAGACGAGGTGCCCTCCATTGTCTGGAAGACGCTGTACCCGCTCCCGTATGAAACCGCGCTGCGGCGCGAAGCGGCAAGAAATAATTTCGACCCCATGCTGGCGGCCGGGTTGATCCGCCAGGAGTCGACCTTTCAGGCCGACGCGGTCTCGCACGCCAACGCCATCGGGCTGATGCAAGTGCTGCCGAAGACTGGCAAGATACTGGCCAAACAGCTCAGGGTCAAATACACGAAAAATAAATTGTTCGAGCCGGATTACAATCTGGAGCTTGGCATGGTGTACATAGCGGAACTGTTGCGCGCCACCGGGGCGCCGGAATATGCCGCGGCGGCGTACAACGCGGGCGAGGACCGCATCGCACTCTGGAAGTCCGAACGCAATTACGACGAAATTCCCGAGCTGGTGGAATCCATTCCGTTCACCGAGACGCGTGAGTACGTGCAAGTGGTGCTGCGCAACGCGGAAGTATACCGGGCGGTCTACGGCACGGGCGGAGCGCCCTCGCCGGCCCAGGTCACTCGCGGCCGCTGAAGCGCAAAACCCCAGTTGCGGGGATTCTCGGCCACTCCGCGGCCGATTTCATCACTTCTTTTTTTTATGTGCTTTCGCTCGAGTACCCACAGGCGCTTTCCTCTTCAATTTGATCTGATTGTAATCCACGGCGGCACGGATGAGATTTTTTAAGGCCCGCTCATTAATCTTGTCGCCCTCGAAAAGATCGATCGCTCGCCACCTGTTGCCTCCGAGGCCCGCGTTGAAGAGCTTGTCAGGATCACGGAGGATCGCTCCGTTGGCAAAGGTAAGCTTCACCTTATCTTTGTGGGCGTTGCCGACCGCGATGATTCCGTCGCGAGACCACACTGGGCTGCCCATCCACTTCCATTCCTCGATGATCTCCGGGTCGGCCTCCAGGATGGTCTTGCGGACGCTGGCGAGCGTTTTGCCACGCCAGTCCGTGAGTCCTTCGATAAGCTGATCAATACGTTCCGATGGATTCATTGGATCTTATGCCTCCATTCTTGTCCCGTTTTCATGCGAGTAGTTTTTATTCTTTGAAACAAGTCGTCGCAGGACGTGGCCTTTCCACATCCAAAGTCCCGAAAGTACCAGCACAGGAACCAGAAAATACCGAACACTGGAGGCGTAGTTTGGAGTGTCCGACGGTGAATCATAAATATAACCTAGTATAGGAATGCTAAAGATAATGTGAATCCAGCGAAAAATTAAACGTACGGTGCCTTGGTTCATGATGTTTCCACCTCGATTTATGGTTTTTGCGCCGCCTCAGGCGGCCTGTTGCGTGTTTCAATACCGAACTGCTTGGCATACTCGGCCTTCAATCGCTGCCAGCCGCCGAACGCCATGACGTCCGCGCCGACCAGGCGTCCAATCGGCTCACCCGCCAGGAGCCGCTCAAGGACGTCGAAAGAAATGTGCCAGCCCGCGGCGCCCCATGAGATGAACCGGCGATCGATGTTGTGCCACAGCGTCAGGCGCGTGCCGCCAGCAAAGGCTTTAAGTTCCCACCGGGTATCGTTGTACTCAAGCACCTTGGGAGCATCGGCACGCGTCACTCTGGTTTCCAGCGGCGTAGGGGTTCCCACCCAGGTGAGCTTCACCGTGCCAACCGTTCCCAGGCTCCCATCGGCGTCGAAGGGCGCCCACTCACGCAGGTGCGCCGGGTCGGTAAGCGCCTGCCAGACTTTTTCCGGCGAGTGGCGCAGTTCTCTGACGAGAATGAGCGTCCACTTCTCCCCGTCCTTTCGTACCTGCGCCTCGCTGGCCGGACCCGGTGTGTACTGCTCGCGATCGGTCATCCTCTTCTCCTCGTCTCAACTCGCACCATCCACGCACCGTCCGCCCTACCAGCGCTTCAGCTGCGTCACCTGAATGAGGTTGCCGCAGGTGTCCTTGAGCATGGCGATTTTCGAGGCCGTCACATCCGTTGGTGGCATGGTGAACTCGGCGCCGCGCCCCTTCATACGCTCGTAGTCGGCCTGCACGTCGTCGGAGAAGAACATGGCCGCGGGCTGGCCCTGTTGAAACAGCGCCTGCTGATACGTTTTGGCTGCCGGGTTGCTGTTCAGCGTCAGTTGCAACTCCGTGCCCTCCGGCTCCTCGGGCGAAGCCACCGTCAGCCAGCGATATGGCCCCTGCGAAAAGTCCGTCTTCTTTGTAAACCCGAGCACCTCCGTATAGAAGCGCAAAGCCTTCTCCTGGTCTTCCACGTATACGCTGGTCACTTTGATTTTCATTTCGGTTCTCCTTTGTCACGTTCGTGGTTTGGATCGTGTCGTTTTTTCCTTGTCTTCCTTTTCGCTGCTGTTGACTCTTCCATGCGGTCGAGCTGGCGATCGAGGTGGCGTTCCAGAGCATCCACGTGGGCGGACCAGAACCGGCGGAACTGATCCAGCCAGGCATCGACCTCCTGAAATGGTTCAGGTTTCAACCGGTAGAGACGGCGTTGTGCGTCCACCGTGGATTCCACGAAACCGGTTTCGCGCAGCACCCGCAGGTGCTTTGACACCGTCGTCTGCGGCATACGAAGCTGACGCTCGATCTCTCCAACTGACTGTTGTGACCAGACCAGCAGGCTCAATATCGCGCGGCGGTTCGGCTCCGCAATGATCTCGAAGACAGATTCCATGCTCTTAGTGTACGCCGCAGGGCATATACGTGTCAAGGTATATTCAGGCAGGGCTTCCCAGCGGGTTGTTCGCCGGCGTTGCCCATCGGGAGAAGGGCTTTCTGTGCGAAAAGGAACAAACTAGGACATGATTGCGACGATGCCGCCATTTGAGCAGTTGGAATCTTCGATCTACAAATGTGGATGGTTGCGGAGCTTGCCGAAGTTGTTCAGAGAGAAGAAACTTTGGTTGCGGAGGCCTGATTGGGACCCGGATGCAGTAGCACCGAGATCGTCGGCGTAGGGAGCCCGGCCGGCGCATTTGCACGGATGCATCTAGCGACCAGCGGTATGGCTCTTTCCAGGACGGAGGCGCGCATGTATCACGCGATTGTCAAACGAATTGCGCTACAAAACTTTCTGCGAGTGAATCAGAAGGACTACACCCCCATCCTGAAGGGCTGTTCCCCAGATGTTCATCACCGGTTTGGCGGGCATCACGCGCTCGGTGGCGAGCGGCATGATCGTGATGCGCTTAGACGGTGGTTCGAACGGCTGGGTCGGCTGGCTCCCACGTTGCAGCTCACAGTTCATGATCTATGGGTGAAAGGCGGCCCATGGAATACCACCGTGATCATGCGCTGGTCCGCCGTACAGGATCTTCCGGATGGCTCACCCTATAACAACCACGGCGTTCACATTATTCGCATGCGTTGGGGCAAGGTGTTCGATATCGATGCAAACGAGGACTCACAACTTGTCGCCGCATCTTTGCAGATATGGGCCAAATATGGCGTGAACGAAGCTCTTGCCGATCCAATTCTGAGTTAGCGGTAATCCCCGCAGGAGATGGGGTGGAAAGAGGAAGGACCAAATGACGCAAACGAAGAGTGCTACAGGCGCAATCGAAACGAGCAGCACCGCCATGCGCGCACTGGCGGTCGGCGCCTTCGCTCTTGGTGCCGCGGCGATCGGGGCAATCGCGGTGGGTGCGATAGCCATTGGGCGTTTGCGAATTCTGGAGGCTCGCGTCGAGAAGCTCTCCATTGGCACACTCACAGTGGACCATCTGGATGTGCGCTCCCGATAAGTCCTTGCTCGCATGCCGCAGTATGGTATCGGTCGCTGCGAGCCGGGGGGCGGACGGGACGATACCCCCTCTAGGACACGGCGATAAGAGAAAAAGGCTGGGCGCATGTGCCCGGCCTGCGAATCTGAGTTTGCTTGCGGAGGCCTGCAACCATCCAAATTTGCTAGTCCTGCCGTTCAGTTTAAAACTGATTCGCCCTGCTGCGCGGCATTGAGCCGCCAAAACTCCCCGTTCGCAGAGGCCGCATCATGTTGGCCCTAACCGTTTGGGTTAGCAAAAATCTCGCCGACGTGTGCGCGGATTTCGTCGTAATACTCAGGATGCTTGACGAGAATCGCAGAAATCTCCTGAGCAAGCGGACTGTCGGCTGCCCATTTCTTTTTTTGGTCGGGGAAAAGTGGTTCCGTGAGCGGTTTCGCCTCCTGCAGCAAGCGTACCAACTCAAGATGGTCCCGATTTTCGTTTTCACTCATTTTGAATCCTCCAGACGAAATGGTTCATGATTTATTCTTCCATTCCCAGCCAATTTTTTGGGCCCATTCCCCTCAGCCAACTGGCACCTACTTTGTCGGATTGTAGTATCGTCCATTCACCTCGTCGCCGATGATCGCAAACTTAGCACTCGATGTTGCCAGCGCATCGGATTTCCAGGAGAAGCCGATAGACGGAACGCTTATCTGTGCAGTTGGTAATCGACGTTTGACTGGAAGAGTTGGGGCGGACCCGGTGTGGCGCTGAAAACCGTTCCAGCTCTCATCGTCGATATTGCCGATGCCGTCGCAGCGGCTGCTCCACCTGCAACACTTCTTGATTCGGGAGCCTGATTTGGATTCGTTTTCACTTCAGTCACTGGAGTCATTTCAGTCTTCCTCGCTTCTTTTTAAGATTCCGCTTCCTGCGGATTGGTTTCCTTGGCTTGTCGCGTTTAGAGTTGCGGCAGAAAGTTCCCCTGCGTGCCGATCTCCTCGATAGCTTGCTTCAGCCACGCCTGTCCCTTGTGTGCACATCTCGTCATTTACAGGGTTCGCTTTTTTGGACCTACTTCTGATCAAGGGTGCGTGAGCCTACCAGCAGTGTTAATCAAAGGAAGAAAAAATGTCTGTGCGGAAAGGCACACGTGGGGACCATCATTGCGACGATGCGGCCATCTAAGTAGTCGGAATATTTGATCAACAAATTCGGATGGTTCGTCGCGTTCCAGGCGGCTCTTGGATTCGTCCCAAATCTTCTTTACGCACAGGCCTCGTTAGTTTCTGGTTGCAGAGGCCCGATACCTACCGAATAGACAATTTCTGTCGATACCATTTGCGAGCGAGTTGATTCATGGCCCTGGATGAACCACAACGACACGCGGGTTTAAGCCTGTAGTTTCCGTAGCCTCCTTTTCAGTTCTTGACCTCGCCGACCATTTGGTTGTATGCTCCATCTTCGATATATCGATTATCGACTACGATATGCCTAAACAAAAGCTCAACCCCTTGCCCTCTGCCGCATTTCAGATCCTACTTGCTCTCGTCGGTAAAGATCTGCATGGTTACGGAATCATGCGCAATGTCGCGGAGCAGACGGAGGACCGCATGCGATTGGGTCCCGGAACCCTTTACAGTTCGATCCGGGCATTGTTGGAAGAAAAGCTGATCGAGGAAGTTGATCATACGAGCGACTCAAACGCGAAGGACGAGCGACGACGCTACTATCGCTTAACATCGACTGGCCGAAAGCTGGCTCGCTCCGAAGCCGAGAGACTCGCCGATCTTTTGCGTGTGGCAAGAGCCAAGAACATGCTGAGGGGGGATTATGTCTGAGACGATTTTTCGCCTACTTTTTCGGCTGTATCCCTCGCGTTTCCGGCAGGAGTATGGGGACGAGGCCATGCAGCTATTTCGGGACCCTGCACGCGACGAAACCGGCATGTGGCCGTCAGTCCGGCTGTGGTGCGACTTGCTCACCGATCTCGTCATAACAATTCCGCGCGAGTACGGGCACACGCAACCCGAAGTGGCAGGTGCTCCGGCCAAGGTCTGCTTGGATGGCACACCCACATTCTTTGTGTTCGAGACTACATCTCCCGGACGCCGGCCACTGCTACTCGGAGGCTTGCTGTCGTTGATTACTCTTGTTTCTTTCCCTAAGCTGATGAACGAGTTCGGCAATTCCCGGCCGCCCACCGGTTGGACGTTTGCGTCTCCCGGTGCTTACGAGAAGCAGGTTGAGGAATCACAACGGCAAGCATCGCAGAGCGAGCAGAGTGTCGGCCAAGCCCAACCGAGTACTAGTCCTCCCCTCGACGCCGCGTCGCGGCACCGGATCATCGAGAACGCAATCGCGTCCATCAAGCAGCACCACCTCGACCACAGCGAGGCACAGGAGGCTGCGGACGCGCTTCTCTCTCACGAGCGGCGAGGCGATGATGATGGAGCCACCAGCACCGAGGAGTTTGCCAGTCTGGCAACCAAGCAGCTCCGAGAAGCAACAGGAGATAGTGAATTGGTGCTGCTTTACAGTACGCACGACATACCGGAGCGCATGCCGGGACCACCGCCGCCGCTGCCCGCCGCGTATGGAGACGAGATGCAGCGGATCAACTGCGCTTTTGAACGAGTCGAAATATTGCCCCACAACGTCGGCTATCTCAAACTCAACGCGTTTCCTGACGTGTCTGTATGTCAGGCTACTGCTGCTGCGGCCATGACCAAATTGAATGATGCCGATGCCCTAGTCTTTGATCTGCGCGATAACCGAGGCGGCTTTCCGAGCATGGTCAGCCTGATCGCAGCTTACCTTTTCGACCATCCTGAGTACATGTATTGTCCCCTTGAGAACACAACCGCAGAGTCGTGGACGCACTCTCCGGTTCCAGGAAACAAGCTTGCGAGCAAGCCCGTGTATATCCTCACATCTTCTCGAACGATATCCGCCGCCGAGCAGTTCACCTACAATTTGAAGATGCTCAAGCGTGCGACGCTCGTCGGGGAAACTACGGCCGGAGGCGGTCATGCAGCGAATCTTCACAGCGTTGGAGACAATTTCTATGTTGGCACGATTGAAGTAAGAGCGATCAATCCTTACGCTAAAAGCGATTGGAACGATACGGGAATCGAACCGGATGTCAAGGTCAAGGCCCTTGATGCGCTCAAGGCTGCATTGAGTCTAGTAGATAAACGGCAGCACGTAAATTAAACAGCGAACCATGCGGCACCTGCAGGTTCCCACAAAAGCCAAGCGGTGTTCTTGTCGGCACCCGAACAATTCGGAAACTGTCTCTCCCCTTTATCCTCTGCCGTTCGCTCAAATTGGATTGGAACTCGAAATTGTCAATTCGGATGGTTGCGGGGTTTATAGAAAGTGGTGAAACGGAAGACTTTCGTGGTTGCGGGGGCCCGATACGTACCGAATTTAGACACTTTGTGCATTCCCTTTCGCAGTGAATTGACACGTTGCGTTGCTTAAGCGCCGCAACCGCCAGCGGCTTCCTTCTAGTCTCCTTATCGAAAATGCCTCGGAGCCACGTTCCCGACTCACGGACGCTCTTCTGCCCGAGGCATTTCCGATCAAGGCTAGCGACAATCCGTCCAGAGTCGACGCGTCCCTGCAACGTGGTGCACAAATCTATAATTGCGTGTAAGGATCGGTTTCGGGTTGCTCGTACATCGTAGGTTTTCTTGTGCTAGCATTTGGGGAGTTTGCCCAGCATGGGATGAATATCCGGCGGAGTATTCATGCACAAGACAATATATTGCCTGTTCGCAGCGCTTTTCGCTTCGATCTTGATTCCAACGATTCATTCGCAAACTCCGGAGCGGCCCAAACACGGTGCCGAACATGAAAAACTCGCTTATTTCCTGGGGAAATGGGTTTACGAGGAGGATGTCAAACCAACCGCGTTTAGTCACAGCGGAAAATATGCGTATACCGAATCGTGCGAATGGTTCGCAGGCGAGTTTGCCATCGTCTGCCACTCCTATTATCAGAGCGGCACGCCCAGAGCCGTGACCATTATGGGCTTCGACTTACGCGAAAAGACTTACACTTATTTTTCGACGTTCACCAACGGCGAAAGCGCATTCCAGCGTGGAACTATTGACGGCGATACCTGGACATGGACCGACGATTCGAAGATCACTCGCGGTCGCTTCATAGAGAAGACCGTGAACTCGGACATGGCCACCTACACATACGAAATGGCCCGCGGTTCCGAACCCTGGACCCAGGTTACGGAGGGCAAACAAACTCGCCAAAAGTAGCAGGTCCGTTCGCCCAGCCCTCATTTGGGCAGAACCTAAGAAAAGCGCAAGATTCGCTGTGGACGGCACAGCCGCGTTTGTGTCTTTGCTTGCTCACTTATCGGAGTAAGCATGTGGGGTGCAAGGACTGGCGGTGCCCGCAGTGTCAGGAGTTGGGGTGCAACTGCTGCGGGCGACGACCTGCCATGTTCCATTTGTACGGTGCCATGTATCGACCATAACGGAATGTATATCGAATGGGTGTCCGTTGTTGATGCCGGTCCAGGTACAAACCAAAGTCACAACACCAAATTCGCCGTACGCCTTTGCGCTGATATCGCGCACCGTATATTCCTTGATGTCGGTGTGATAAAGAAAATCCAGCCAACTCGCCCGAGCCGCCATTCGTTGCCCATCCCACCGGTAAAGCGCGTATTCCGGCGCCAGCAGCGTTTCTAACTTCGCATGGTCCTTGGCGTTCATGGCGTCGGTCCATGTCTTTGTTAAGGTCACAAGTTCCGCAGAGGCTGCGCCCTGATTCGCTCGCTCAGAGAGTGGACTCGCTGGTTTTTGCGCTTGACCATTTTGCGCCCATCCAGCTGAAGCGCAGAAAAGAACGACGAGCGCTGGTGTCACTAGTTGCCTCATGGGGAGCCTCCGAACGTGCGGGTTCACGAAATCTAACATAACCGCGGACTCGGGCATGGCAGTAAACGATTCAGACTCCAGACGTTTCAGTCGCCACGATGGCAACGCCCCGTGATGATCGCGAGCGAGTAACGGGCCGATACGGAAGCGGGCAAACTCTCAACAACGAAGTAGATTTTCAGAGTGAACTACCAGTCGTACTCGCGGTCGGCGGTGCGCAAGCTGGAGATCGTTCCATCGGAGCGCGACTCGATGTAGAGCATAGCGGTTGCGCTTCCTTTGCTAAGGCGAAACATAGACGTGGACGCGTCAGTCGGGTCAGCGGGTGGGATGCGTTTCAGGAGTGCAAGAGTGCCTCCGGGCCAGAGATTGGCGAGCCGCCGGCGGAGCCATTTGCTGTCGGGGATGAACCGAACACCTGTCCCGTCCGGGGTCTGTGAAGTGCTGTCGTCCCTGCCCGTCAGTCGGTCCAATGTTTTCACCAGCGACATCAAAACGGACGGCTGCGTGTCGAGGATAGGGGTAAGCTTCCGGGGCAGAAGAAGAGGCTCGGCAAGAGCAGCGGTAATTTCCGCCATATAGCCCGGGTCAGCGTCCCTAGAATTGGTGAGAATCACTACCGTCAGGTTGTCGTCGGGATATCTTGCGATGGCGGTACTGAATCCTTGCCAGCCTCCGGTGTGTTCAAGACGTTTGTGATCGTTTTGCTTCCCCGCATGCCATCCAAATCCGTATCCAGCCGCGTTTGGCTTGCCGTCACTGAGCAAATAAGGCGTCCACATGCGGTCGAGGCTCGATTGTTTGAGAAGTTGGGTGCCGTAGAGTGAATTGTCCCATTTGGCCAGATCAAGAACGTTGAAATATAGCGCGCCGTCCGCAGTGGCATTGAAGGTGGGCGAAACCCACCCCTGATTTTTGAGTTCGCCGTCGTCGACCCTGTAGCCAGCCGCCCGATTAGGGATGATGTCACGTTCGCTGATGATTCGTGTGGACGTCATTCCCAGCGGTTGGAAGATGCGTTCGCTGAAAAACTCGTAGAAGGGCTTATCCGTGACCTTGTGGATGATAATGCCCAGAAGGACATAATTTGTGTTGCGGTAATCCCACCTCACCCCAGGCGGCCCCTCTACAGGTAAGGCTTCGATTTTCGTCGCGAGTTCATCTTCTGTGAAATCGAGCCGCAGGTAAAATGGACCTTTGGGCCCTGTGCGATCCCTGCTTCCGTACTCGGCTAGCCCCGACGTATGCGAAAGAAGATTCTCAACGAGGATGGGCTTCCAATCCGCTGGCGCGTTAGGAAAGTACTTCGTAATGCTGTCATCGAGCGAAACCTTCCCTTCCTCCACCAAGATCATGATGGCAGCAGCAGCGAATTGCTTCCCAAGGGAACCAGACTGGAAGATAGTTTCCGGCTTGACCGGCACACCGAGCTCCAAGTTGGCTTGCCCATAACCCTTGGCCAGTAGAATCTGGCCTCGGCTGTAGATGCCAACGGCAAGACCCGGGATCTCCTCGCCGGTCATTTCGGTCTCGATGAAGGAGTCGATGAACTTCAGACGTTCTGGGCTAAGCGGCGGCCGGGGCGGCGATGCAGTTGCGCCCTGCGCGAAACAAACGCCAGCTTGCGCAAAGGTGACAACTGAGAGCAACAAGATTGTCGCAATGTTCATGGGTGGACCGTTGAACCAGAGTTTCCGAATGGCGAGAGTATACTTCATAGGGAGGTCGAGCTTGGATGTTGCGTGAAGATGACGATCAACTAGAAACTACACGCGGATAATCTTCACCCCGTTTTCACAGCGCGTATGTTTCAATCTGGCGGAGCTTCGCTCAATTATCAATTCGGATGGTTGCGAGGTTCGCGGAAGTGACTGAAAGAAAAGAAAATTTTGGTTCCGGGGGCTTGATTTGAACCTGCGTGATGAGTCCCCGCCAACCTGGACGATGGGGCCGTTGCCTGTACGAACGAGCAGCCGTACAAAACAAAGCACATAGCGGCGTACTGGGCCGAACCGCCTATTGCTTCCGGTTGCGTTTGGAACATAAAATATGTCTCAAGCCGAGAGAGCTTTTCAGCTTGATACCGGGTCCGGGCGACGCGGAATCCTTAAGTTGCATCGAATGAACAATCTGCCCGTCGCGCTCTCTTGGCCCAGCGAGTGCACCTCGTTCAAGCGGCTAGGGTTTGCCGCCAAAGAACACGCGGACGAATCGCCGTTGACCGCGGCAGGCAAAAAAAGCAATACTTTCGGCCCTAAGCAGATTGCGAAGATTTTGCGCCGTGGGTTGCCAACAGTAGTGAATGTCGGACAGGGGTATTAATGAGAAGTCGGCAAATTGGGAAAACAGCTCTCTCGATCGTACTCACGGCGCTTTGTGTCGCTCCTTTACCGGCAGCGCCCGGAGGGACGCCGGTTAGCCATAAGAAATCCTCGCGCGGCGGGGTGCCCACATTTGCGAATTCCAGCGGCGACGATGTAACCAGCTTTGACGATCCCGTCGTGCGCGCGGCGCTAGTAGAAGGGCTCGGACGGTACAACGGCGCGGTGGTAGCGGTAAATCCGAACACCGGCAGAATTCTCTCCGTAGTGAATCAGAAAATCGCCTTCGGCGACGGCTACATTCCGTGCTCGACGATCAAGCCCACCATCGCACTGGCGGCGCTGGAAGAAAACCTGATCACGCGCGACACCATGCTGCGCGTAAGCCGCAGACAGTACATGAATTTGACGGAAGCCATGGCGCATTCCAATAACGTCTTTTTCGAAGAGTTGGGGCGCCGCATGGGCTACGACACGGTGGCCAAGTACGCGCGGCTCGTCGGTCTTGGCGAACTAGCGGGATACAATCTGCCGGAAGAGCATCCCGGAGCGTTTCCCTCGGCTCCTCCCGCGTTTGGCGGCATTGCGCGCATGTCCAGTTTTGGCGAAGGTATTCAGATGACGCCATTGCAACTGGTATCGCTGGCGGCGGCTTTCGCCAATGGCGGAACGCTTTATTATTTGCAATATCCGCGCACGCAGGAAGAAGTGGAAAATTTTCAGCCGCGCATAAAACGCGATTTGAATATCGCCACAATCCTTCCGGAGATTCGTGAAGGAATGCTGGCGGCGGTGCTGTATGGCACCGCGAAGTCCAGCTTTGATGCCGGCGGCGATGAAACGTCGCTGGGCAAGACCGGCACTTGCGACGATCACGTTACGCCTTCGCGCCTAGGCTGGTATGTGAGTTATGCGGATGAGATTCATCCGAAGATTGCCATTGCCATCTTGCTGCGCGGCAATACCCGTAAAATAAAGGGTCCGACGGCCGCGCAAGTTGCCGGGAATATATATCGTAGGTTGCGCGAAGAAAATTATTTTGCCAATCCCCCGTTCACGCCCGTTGCTGCCGTTGCCTCGAGCCTGAATAGTGTGGGCCCTTCGTCCAGTCTCCTCGCAACCTCTCACAAATAGCTATAGCCAAACTCTCCCGCGGCACGCCAACGCCGCTTCATCCCGTGTGTTTCGCGGGATAATTACACAATACCCGGCCTGGCCTTGTGCCTTTTTTTTTCGAAACGTATGATGCCAACTTATGGCCGGGGTTAGATTGCCGAATCCTGAGCGCGCCGTCGCGGACATTGCAAAGCTACGCGACTATTGCCTGAACCAAGCGCACCCGCGCGGTCGCCACAAGGCTCGGGTGTTTGCGTCTGCTCTGGGCATCACCTTTGAGAATGCCGGAGAGCTTAGGCGAGCGTTGCTGGAGGCAGTTGGCCGTGAAGCTGCCGCCCGGGGAGTTGCGGATGAATACGGTCAAAGGTACATGGTAGACTTCGAAATGCGCGGACCCGGCGGTACCGCGCGGGTTCGCGGCATTTGGATCGTATTGGCAGGAGAGAACTTTCCCAGGCTAATAACCTGTTACGTGCTGTAAAGCGGAGGATGTGGCCATGAAGCCGTTCGATGTTGTAGCGCTGCTGCAAGACTTGCCGGAGAAAGGGTTACTGCGCGGCCAGGTGGGTACTGTCGTGGAGTTGCTCTCTCCCGATGTATTTGAGGTGGAGTTCTGCGATAACCAAGGGAAAACCTACGCAAGTTTAGCGTTGCGCGCGGACCAGTTGCTGGTATTGCACCATGAGGCGGTTGCAGCCGACTGACCGGCCCGTTCAGAAGTCGCCCCAAAATCGGGGGACTTTCCCCGATTTTCCATCGCCCGATTCACTTCAAGAATTAAATAACGGTCGAACGCGAAAAGCACGCGTCACGGCCAAGCCGCCGGTGTCCTGGGCATCAAACAGTCCGATGTCCCCAAGATGCTGCGGGGCGATTAACACCCCCAAGTAGCAAGTACAGCTGTACCAATTTCCTCTTGATTTGCATAGTATACTACTGTATACTTACCTAGTAAGTTATAGTACCAGGCGTCTCAAAACGCCCCGCGGAAGGCTTGGGAGGACCACTGGGAGGGGTAACTAAAAAACAAACATTCTGCCCCTGTAAACCCAGCAGAATGAACACTTGCAGAAGGTTGTCAAAACAAAGGACTTTAAGTCCCTTTAGAATGACAACCTTTCGCAGAACCGGGGGCCCACACGGCTCGGCGGCATGGACAACCGGCATCGATGGCTAGTAGATGATGGGAAGCCGGAAAAAATCCGCGGCGGACTCGTCAGTCACCCGAAGCACCAGCAAGGTGCGATCGTCGTGAGGATTCCAGCCGGGTCCGCTGTGCGCATCCGTGGCCGCGAAGATTCTGTCGGCGATGATGCGGGCGTCGTCTTCGGGAGCGCTGGATGCCAGCACTTGCGCGAGGCGTTCCGCGCCGAATTCCTCTCCGAGGGAATTGTCGGACTCCACGATGCCGTCGGAAGCGAAAACCACCACGTCACTGGGCAGCAAATCGAAGGTCTGTTCGTCATACTGCGTGCCGCGAAACAGGCCCAGCGGGACGCCTTCGAGATGCAGCTCGCTGACCTGCCCGTCGCGCAGCAGCAGCGGGTAGGGGCAACCGGCGTTGGCCACCGTGAGGCGGCGCGTGGGCGCGTCATACACGGCGAAGAGCATGGCGATGAAGCGGGCTTCCAGGCGGCCGCCCTGCAATCGATCGTTCAGCGTGGCCAGCATTTCCGAAGGCGGGCAAAGGTGCGTGACCACATGCTCGCGCAGAATGCCGATGGCCAGCGCACCGTAAAGCGCGGCGGCCGTGCCTTTCCCGGAGACGTCGCCGAGCGCCAGCGCCAGTTTTCCTTCTCCATACGGAAGGAAATCGTAGAAATCGCCGCCTAAATCGCGGGCCGGAGTGTAGGCGGCGGCAAGGTCCAGGCCGGGAATCTCTCTCGCGCCGGTGGGCAGAAGTTGCATCTGGATTTCGCGCGCGGTATCGAGATCCTGCTGCAGGCGGCTTTGGCTCTCGCGGGCTTCCTCGTAGAGGCGGGAATTTTCGAGGGCTACGGCGAGAAACGGGGCTAGCGTGCCCAGCATGCGTTCGTGTTCGGCGGTGAAGGCGTGCGGCATGGCGCTCTCGAAATCGAGCACGCCGATCAGGCGATCCTGCCGCAGCAGCGGCACCACCAATTCAGCGCGCGCGTCGATGCCCGTTTCGGAGCGGATGTATCGCGGGTCGTTGAGCACGTCGTTGACCCGCAGCGTGGCGCGCTGGGCAGCCGCGGAGCCGGTGAGTCCTTCGTGCAGGTGCAGATTGAGGCGCGGCGGAATGGATTCTTCGTAGCGCATGGCGAAAATGGTTTGCAGCAACTGCGTTTCTTCGTTCCAAATCATCACGCTGAAGACGTCGTAATTGACCAGACGCTTGATGCGTTCGGCGATGGTGCGCAGCAGAACGGTGTGGCTGGTGAGCGGGCTGAAGTCCCGGCTGATTTCCTGGAGCAGCGCGAGGGTTTTGGCCTGTTCCGGCGCGGGAGCTAGGGTGAGCAAGCTGGGCGGCAGGGGATCCACGTCTCCCAGTGGACCAAAAAGTTCGCGTTTTGTGTAGTCATCCATTGTCGGCTGCATAGCGTTGCTAACACCAATTGGATGCCACGCGGGCGATGAGGTCACAAATTAGTCGGGATGGAGTACCGATTTGTGAATCAAGGCGAGGAAATGGGACGGTCACAGGATTGCGCCGGGAGAATGCGCCGGTGTTTGGCCAAGTTCAGTGCACGCCGCAACCCTAAAGGGGGGTGGGCTCCCGCACCCCATAAACCGTTAGCGGACTTGCCAGGTGTCGCCGGCGCGCAACAATTTGTGGAGGTCGCCGGGGCCGCGCTTGGCGATGACTTCCTTGATCTGCTGATTCAAGACTTCTTCGTAGCAGGGTTGGTCGTTCCAGTTGCGGAGGACGCCGATGGGGGTAGGGAAGCCTTCGCGCTTTTCCATCTGGGCGAGCGCGAATGCGTAGGCGGGATTGGGATTATGAGCGTCATGAAGGAGCAAATCGTTTTCGGTGGTGCCGTTACCGAGTTGCACGACTTCCAGGTCCATGCCGATCATGCGGATGCCCTTGTCGCGATTTTTGCCGAAGACCATGGGCTTGCCGTGTTCCAGTTGGATGACGTGCTCGCTACGGGCGTCGCGTTCGGTGAGGGAGAACCAGGCGCCGTCGTTGAAGATATTGCAGTTTTGCAGAATTTCTATGAACGCGGAGCCACGATGCGCGGCGGCGGTCTTCAGCGTGTCTTTCAGGTGTTGCTGGAAGACGTCTACTGAGCGCGCCACGAATGTTGCTTCTGCGCCGATGGCCAGCGCCAACGGATTGAACGGGCGGTCTAGCGAGCCGAACGGCGTGGATTTGGTCTTTTTGTTTACTTCGGAGGTGGGCGAATACTGGCCTTTTGTCAGCCCGTAGATTTTATTGTTGAAGAGCAGGACTTTCAGGCCCACGTTGCGCCGCAGCATATGGATGGTGTGATTGCCGCCAATGGAAAGAGCGTCGCCGTCCCCGGTGGCGACCCAGACTTCCAAGTCCGGGCGAATGGCTTTGATGCCGGTGGCTACGGCGGGAGCGCGGCCGTGGATGGTGTGGAAGCCGAAGGTGTTCATGTAATACGGGAAGCGGCTGGAGCAGCCGATACCGGAGACAACCACGAAATTTTCGCGCTTAATGCCCAGTTCGGGGAAGACGGCTTGCACGGCGGATAGAATGGCGTAGTCTCCGCAACCGGGGCACCAGCGGACTTCCTGGTCGGTCTGAAAATCTTTTTTGGTCAGGACGGGCAGCGATGCGGTGGTCATATTCTGCGGGCTCCTTTAGACGCCCAAAACTTCTTCGATTTTTTGCTCCAGTTCGCTTTGCTTGAATGGGCGGCCTTGAATTTTGTTGAGGCCCTCGGCATCTATCAAATACTTGGCACGCAACAGCCAGAGGAGTTGGCCCATGTTTAGTTCCGGCACCAGGATTTTCTTGTAGCGTTTGAAAATTTGCGCGAGATTCGCGGGCAGGGGATTGAGATGGCGCAGGTGCAAGTGGCCGATGCGCCGGCCTTGCGCGCGCTGGGCCTTCACCGCGGCGGTGATCGAACCGTGGGTCGAGCCCCAAGCGACGATCAACAGATCGCCATCCGGATCGCCGGCGGGCACGGCGTCGGGGATATCCTGCACGATGCCGGCAACTTTCGCGGCGCGGATGCGCACCATGTTTTCGTGATTCAGCGGTTCGTAATTGATGTTGCCGCTGACGTCCTGTTTTTCCAGGCCGCCGATGCGATGCTCGAGTCCGGGAGTTCCAGGAATGGCCCAGGGACGGGCCAAGGTGTCGGGATTTCGCTTGTATGGTTTAAAACCCTCGGGATTTTTCGCAAAATTCACCGGAATGTCCGGGATTTCGCTGAGTTCCGGGACGCGCCACGGCTCCGCGCCGTTGGCCAAATAGCCATCGGAGAGCAGAATCACCGGCACCATATATTTCACCGCGATGCGGCAGGCTTCGAGCGCGGCCCAAAAGCAGTCGCCGGGCGTGGAGGCCGCGATGATGGGAATGGGCGCTTCGGAATTGCGGCCAGACATCGCTTGCAACAAGTCCGCCTGCTCGGTTTTCGTAGGCAACCCTGTGGAAGGTCCTCCGCGCTGCACGTTCACGATAACGAGTGGAATTTCGATGGCAACTGCCAAGCCAAGGGCCTCGGTTTTCAGCGCCATACCCGGACCCGAGGTGGTGGTCAGCGCCAGAGCACCGGCGTATGCCGCGCCGATGGACGAAGTGATGGCCGCGATTTCGTCTTCGGCTTGAAAGGTCATCACGCCGAAATCTTTGTATTGCGAAAGCTCGTGCAAAATATCCGAGGCCGGCGTGATGGGATAACTGCCCTGAAAGAGGGTCAGGCCGGATTTTTGCGACGCGGTGACAAAGCCCAATGCCAGCGCCTGATTGCCGCTCAAATTGCGGTATAGGCCCGGCGTCAAATGCGCCGGCGGAATCTCGTAGCTGATCTGGAAGGCTTCGGTGGCCTCGCAATAGGAATAGCCGGCTTTCATGGCCAGGGTATTGGCTTCGACAAGCAGGGGCTTCTTGGCGAATTTTTCGTTGATCCAGCGCACCGTCGATTCCGTCGAGCGGTTGTAGAGCCAGTAGCACATGCCCAGTGCGAAGAAATTTTTGCAGCGGTCCATGGACTTGGCGTCCAGGCCCAGGTGTTCGAGAGCGCGGCGGGTGAGGCGTTCGAGTTCGACGGGGAAGAGGCGGAACTTGTCCAGCGAATGATCTTCCAGCGGATTTACCGTCATCTGCGCCTTGCGCAGATCGTTTTCGGTGAAGCTGTCGCTGTTGACGATCAAGATGCCGTTGGCCTTGAGGTCCGCAATATTCACGCGCAAGGCCGCTGGATTCATGGCGATCAGCACGTCGATGGCGTCGCCGGGGGTGTTGATATCGTCGGAAGAAAAGTGCAGTTGGAAACCGCTGACGCCGGGGAGGGTGCCTGCCGGCGCGCGAATCTCTGCCGGGTAGTCCGGAAAGGTGGCGATGTCGTTGCCGTAGAGCGCTACCGTATTGGTGAACTGGCTGCCGGTGATCTGCATGCCGTCGCCGGAATCGCCTGCGAAACGAATGACCGCCCGGTCAATCACCTCGCGCTTGGCTTTCGGCAACGGTATATCAGTTACGGTCGACATATTTCCCCAAGTCCTCGCCAGGCCGCGCGAAAGCACGGCGGAAAAGCCTTCCGCGGTGCAAGCTCAAGCGCAACCATCGTGTTTTGGAAACTGTGCAGTGCGGCGGAAATGCAGGACGATGCTAAAACGTACCGCACGAATCCTAAGCTAAAGAATACCATACCAGCCGCTGCGCGGTGGCGGGAGGAGCGCGGGGCGGCGAAATGTGTCTTCGAAGAAAAGACCCGCAGGCAGACCGGAAGGCCCCAAAATTTGGTCACAGAGAGCCATGAATACGGACGAGGCAGTATGGAAGAGCGCGTTTACGTCACGGATTTGCAACGGCTGCGGCTTCGAGAAAGCGCTTTAGCCAAACATCTATGCCGGGTCGTCAAAACCCCCAGGTGAAGGGACCCGCCTGTCTTGGTTAGCCTGAAAAGTTTCCTCTTCGCCGGGCAGACCAAGTTTGCCCGGCGTGAACTTCCGGGCCGATCCCGGACTTTACATTTGGCAGTCGTTATTTCGCCACGAGGTCATCGGCTTGAGCGTGCGGGCACATCAGACACCATCGAATCGTCCCACTCTCGTTGGTGTAGAAGTGCACGCCATCCGCGTTATCGTAAGTATTCTCGATTTGATCTACTTGGATCTCATACGAGCTCGCTCCCGCTCCCGGCGCCGCGATTGAACGATAACCGAATGTGTATACGTTCTGGATGCCATCGGCAAGCGGGAACTGAATCAGCGATGCGTGGTTTTTGTCAGGCGGTGCACCCTGAGTAGCAAAGTCCAAACAGTCGAGCTTCGCAGGATATTCCCCATAATGGGCTTTGTATGCTGCGAGCGCGCTATTGAGATTCTGAAGTGCAGCTACCGCAGCGACATGGTTTTTCTGAAGACGCTCCTCCCGAGCGCGCTCGCTCTTTTGGAGAGCCAACGGACCTCCCAATGAAACACCGATTAGCATCACAGCGACAACGAGCATCACCGCTCTTCTCACCACGAACGATTTCACGGTTTGAAGAAGCGCTAAGAATACTAGGCAAAGCGCTGTCAGGCCGCCGAACGCCGCAACAGATATGAAAAGCATCCCCTGCGACTCAAACCCTACACCGTTAACAAGCAGGCTTGCCCAATCGTAGGCCGCGGGGATGCCTAGGAGTGGGATCGGAAACCCCAAGCCGATAAGCAGGGAAGAAAAAAACTTTCGCGTTTCGAGCATTTTGAAGAAACGTGTATCTGACTCCTCCGCGTGTTTCATGAACACCAGACAGATGCCCAGGGTCATTAAAACGCTGACGAAACAGAGTTGGAGAAGCAGTGACCAGTCGACTTTGACGTGAAGGGATGCATGGTACTGGTAAGCGTTGACGCTAGGGGATGGAGGCCTCAGCAAGAACCCGAACCCTTCGCTCCAGCTATACGGTGCGAGATGGCCACCACCAAAACTCACCTTCCAAGGCGGAATGACTCCGCGTGCGACCAACAAGATCAGCCCTGCAAGGAGAACGCGTCGTTGTGCGATGTTGAACGACATTACATTGGACTCCCCGGTTCAGCTTGATTGCTCTTCCGTTGGCCGCTCGACTTCGCTCGGAAGAAATAACAGAGCGGCGAGCACAATTACACCTTAGGAGTGGAAGAAATCCGATGGTTTCAAATTGCACTGTTTGCTGGGCGGGCTAGCTTCCAGAGGCGGCCTTGTTCGTATCGCTGAAGGATTGAATGGCGCCGGCTTCATCGCGCTCGATTAAAAATACTTTGTTCAACGAGGTCGCGATGAGCAGATCATTCACCACGGGGCTCAAGCTGGCCAATTTCATTTGACCGCCTTGCTTGCGGATGGCCATGTGGCTGCGGACCAACTCGCCGATGCCGGAGCTGTCGATGAAGTCGACTTCCTTTAGGTTCAAGAGAATTTTATCGTGGCGGGCGGCGATCAATCGCGCAATGGTTTCACGCAGCAAGGTGTTGCCTCCGCCGAAAGCGATTTTTCCCCGCAAGTCGACCACGGTGACGCCTGCGACCTCGCGTGTGCTGATCTGCGGCTTCGACGTTGTTGGCGATTGTATGCCGAGGCCCAGGCGGTCGAGTACCCCAGACGCAGCTCCCACCACCTCGTGGAATTCGCTCTGCACCAGCACCAGCGAGCGCCCGCTCTTTAGGACCTCCAGCAAATGCTCCGCTTCCGCTTCGGATTTCTCCGGGCTCGTCGGACTCGGCTTGCCGGGGTCGTGGGAGATTTTTTCACCGACTGCGCTGCCCGCCCGTGAGCCCAGAAAACCCAAAAGCGCGGCTCCGCCAACTCCAAGCGCGAACACCTGGCCGAATCCCGGAATGAGCGCCAGCGCGGCGCCGACGCAGCCGGCGGTGACGCCCACCGCACCGCCCATGAATCCTCCGACGTATTGGCCGAGATCCTTGCCGAAGCTCATGGCCTCACTCTCGGAGCGAGTCAGGAAAATGATGGATTCCTGCGGCACATGATTGTCGATCAGGTCTTTTACGGCCTGCTCGGCGCGCTCACGCGAATCAAATATTCCAATAGCTGTTTCCACGGCACCCTCCGTAAACGTTCTTATTCGCGGATTAGTAGACGGAAACGGGAGATATTTCCGCCGCTCACTTTTCCCCAAGGGCCTCAGGTTGTCAAGTCAAATTGCGATGGTTCAGAGCGTTCTCATACTTCGAGACCACGAAGCGCCCATTTGCCGGGAGTACTAGGAGACTTGCATCGGGGCGTTTTGCAGGTCATCGTGGCACGCGTCCGACCCTGCAAAATTGCACAGGAGGGAAAGCCCACGGGAGACGCGCAAGAAAGCAACTTTAGAGCACATATTCGCTTGACGTTCGCTTTCTTTTCGCCTAAAGTAGGCGAAGATTCGTGCAGCACACATGCGGACGGAGGCAGAAAAATGGCCCTCACCAAACGGCAAAAAGAAGTGCTCGATTTTCTGGTTTCCTTTGAGACCAAACATGGTTATGCGCCGAGTTTTGAGGAAATCGGCAAGGGCCTGAAGCTGACGTCGCTGGCGACGGTGCACAAACATATTTCCACGCTGGAGAAAAAAGGCTTTATCCGCCGCGGTTACAATCAGAGCCGCTCGATCGAGATTCTACAATTGCCAAAATCCGTGCGCGAACAGGTGATCGAGAGAAAAGTGCAAGAGCTGCCGCTGCTCGGGCGCATCGCCGCGGGCCGGCCGCTGGAAGCGGTGGAAGAACGGGAAACATTATCACTGGGGGATTTTGCGCGCGGCGGAAATTCTTTCGCGCTGCAGGTGAAAGGCAGTTCCATGATCGAGGACCACATCATGGATGGCGATTTTGTGGTCTGCGAGCAGACGCAAGTGGCCAATGCGGGCGACATCATCGTGGCGCTGATCGGCGGCGAGGAAGCCACGCTGAAGCGCTTTTACCGCGAGCCGGCCGGCAAAATCCGGCTGCAGCCAGCTAATTCCGAGATGGAGCCGATTTTTGTCGCGGCCAGCGACCTCAAGATTCAAGGCCGGGTGATCGGCGTCCTGCGCAAGTATTAATTTTTCGCAGACTCCTTCCTTAGACTTTGGGGATGCCGGCGAGCGGAGCAGCCCGCACTCCTTCGTGCACGCGATCACATCCAATCAAACCATGAACTGCCGCCAGATGCAGGCATCCGCTCAACCGTCAAAAAGCCCAGGAAAGATTTCGAAGCCATCTGCAATCGCTATGGCCAGGATGGCAGCCAGTCTTACGTGCGCGGCGTTACTGTTCTTTGCCGACGTGCCCCGCGGCGAGGCGTACGCGGTGCTGGCTCACGAAGCGATCGTCGACTCCGCGTGGGATACCAGCATCAAGCCGGTCTTGTTGCAACGCTTCCCGAAGGCGACATCCGAAGAATTAAAGACGGCCCACAGCTATGCCTACGGCGGCGCGATCATTCAGGACATGGGCTATTACCCGCACGGCAGCACATTGGTCAGCGACCTGACGCACTATGTGCGCAGCGGAGATTTTGTGATCGCGCTGCTTCGCGATGCGAAAGATTTAAATGGGTACGCCTTCGCTCTCGGCGCCATGGCCCATTACGCGGCGGACACGGAGGGGCACAAGCTGGGGACCAACCGCGCGGAACCGGTGCTGTATCCGAAGATTGGGAAAAAATTTGGCGCGAGCGTGACGTACGAAGACGACCCCCTGGCGCACGTCAAGACGGAGTTCGGATTCGATGTGATCGAAGTGGCGCAAAGCCGATACGCGCCGCAAAGCTACCATGACTTCATCGGTTTCAGCGTGGATGCGCCACTGCTCGAACAGGCGTTCCAGGAAACTTACGGCTTGAACCTCAGGAGCGTGCTCTCCGACGAGGACAAGTCGCTTAATTCCTACCGCCGCGATGTGAGCAACCTCCTTCCTAGAGCGACGCGCATTGCCTGGAGCTTGAAGCACGATGACATCATGAAAGACCAGCCAGGAATGACGAAAAGAAAATTTCTTTACAATCTTTCGCGCGCGAGTTACGAAAAAGAGTGGGGGCATGACTATCAGCATCCTAGTTTCGGCGACAAACTTCTGGCGTTTCTCTGGCGGCTAATTCCCAAGATTGGACCGCTGAAGGTGCTGCAATTTCGCACGCCCACGCCCGAGACGGAAAAAATGTTCGAGGAGAGTTTCAATGCCACGATGGATCGTTACCGTGAACTGCTCGCGCAGCAGGGCGCCGGACGGCTGGAATTGCCCAACACTAATTTCGATACCGGCGAGCCCAGTGGTCCGGGAAAATACCGCTTGGACGACGAAACACACGCGGTGCTGCTGAACGATCTGGCCAAGGAGGATTTCGCCGGCGCATCCCCCGAAGTGCGCACGGAACTACTGAATTTTTACGGCGATCCGAACGCCCCTTACGCTACGAAGACGAAGCCGAAGGAGTGGGCCCGAGTGCAAGCCGAGCTGCAGAAGCTCAGGCAGGCCCCGCCGGCCAGCGCCCAAGTTACGATCAGCGCTTTGCCGTAGTTTGCCGGTAGCTGGAGCGGGACATTACGCGCTCGCCGCACGGTCCCAAGCGTTCAACCATCCAAGCACCCAGGCATCCGGGCACTTAAGCATTCGAGCATCCGGCAAAACCGTTTTCGTCCATCGAAAAATTAAGCGAGGCCTCGCCCCGTTTGCATGAAACAATGTAAGATTCGCGCAACGCTATTGTGCCCGGGAAGTTGTACAGCGCCACGCATGAGTCCACGACCAGCTAAACTGCAGCCGATCAAGAAAGTTCTCGCCGCCAACCGCAGCGAAATCGCCATTCGCATTTTTCGCGCCGCCAACGAACTGGGCCTGCGCACGGTGGCCATTTATTCGCAGGAAGACCGGCTGGCGCTGCACCGATTCAAAGCCGACGAAGCCTATCAAATCGGGGCAGGCAAAGGGCCGGTGCAGGCATATCTGGACATTCATGGAATCGTGGCGCTGGCGAAGGAAAAAGGCGTCGACGCCATCCACCCGGGCTACGGTTTTCTGGCGGAAAACGCGGAATTCGCGCGGACCTGCGCGCAGGCCGGCATCATTTTTATCGGGCCGACACCGGAACTGCTGGATTTGCTCGGCGACAAAACCGCGGCGAGAAAATTGGCAGCCTCCGCCGGGGTGCGCGTGCTTCCGGGCACGGAAGATGCGGTTACTTCGCCGGAGGAAGCGCAGAAAATCGCCAAGAAAATCGGCTATCCGGTCATCGTGAAGGCGGCGATGGGCGGCGGCGGGCGTGGCATGCGGGTGGTCCGCGATTCCACGCAATTGAACGCGCTGCTCGAAGAAGCGCAGGGGGAAGCGCGTTCGGCATTCGACAATGCCAGCGTGTTCCTGGAAAAATATTTGCCTCGGGCGCGTCACATCGAAGTGCAGATTCTGGGCGACCAACACGGTCATCTGCTGCATCTTTACGAGCGCGACTGCTCGGTACAGCGCCGGCACCAAAAAGTGGTGGAAGTCGCGCCGGCCGCCAACCTTCCGCCAGGCATTCGCGAGGAATTGTGCGCCGCGGCGTTGCAGCTTGCGCGGAAAGCCAACTATCGCAATGCGGGTACGGTGGAATTTCTTTACGACGTGGATGAGCGCAAGTGGTACTTCATCGAAGTGAATCCGCGCATTCAGGTGGAGCATACCGTCACGGAAATGATCACCGGCATCGACCTGGTGCGCTCGCAAATTTTAGTTGCGCAGGGTTATGAACTGCACAAGGAGCCCCTAAACCTGCCGCAACAAGAGGACGTTCCGCTGCACGGCGCGGCGCTGCAATGCCGCGTGACCACCGAGGATCCCAGCCAAAATTTCGCGCCGGATTATGGCAAACTCTCCACCTATCGCTCGCCCGCCGGCTTCGGCATTCGTCTCGACGGCGGCACGGCGTATGCCGGTGCGCAGCTTGCCGCTTACTACGATTCGCTGCTGGTAAAGGTCACCGCTTGGGGCGCGAACCTGCCGGAAGCTTGCCAGCGCATGGATCGCGCGCTACGTGAATTCCGCATTCGCGGCGTAAAGACAAATATTCCATTCCTGGAAAATGTGGTAAATCATCCCCGGTTCCGAACTGGGGAAGTCACCACCTCTTTCCTGGAGGATTACCCGGAGCTGTTTAAGTTTCCCAGCCGTGGCGATCGCGCCACCAAGATTCTTTCGTATCTCGGCGACGTAATTCTAAACGGCAACGCGGAAGTGAAAGGGAAGGCGGTACCACAGAGTTTCGAGCCGGCGTTTCTCCCCGCGACGGCCGGCATCGCGCCGCAGCCCGGAACCCGGCAGCTGCTGCAGAAGCTGGGCGCAAAAAAGTTCGCCGCGTGGGCGCGCAAAGAGAAGCGCCTGCTGATGACGGACACGACCTACCGCGACGCGCACCAATCGCTGTTGGCCACGCGGGTACGGACGCACGACCTGCTCGCGACCGCCGGCGCCATCGCGCAACGCGCGCCAAATTTGTTCAGTATGGAAATGTGGGGCGGCGCGACCTTCGACACGTCGCTGCGCTTCCTCCACGAGGATCCCTGGCAGCGCCTGCGCGCGCTGCGCGAACGCATTCCAAATATTTGCTTTCAAATGTTGCTGCGCGGCGCGAACGCCGTGGGCTATGCGTCCTATCCCGACAATGTGATCCAGGCCTTTGTCCGGGAAGCCTTCGCGCAAGGCATCGATATTTTCCGTATTTTCGATTCGCTGAATTCCGTCGACAACATGCGCGTAGCCATCGATGCCACGCTCGAAACCGGCGGCGTATGCGAGGCCGCGATCTGCTACACCGGCGATATTCTGGACACCAGCCGCCCAAAATATTCGCTGAAATATTATGTAACTCTGGGCAAGCAGCTCGAAAAATTAGGCGCGCATTTTCTTGGCATCAAGGACATGGCCGGCCTTTGCAAGCCGTACGCGGCTCTTGAATTGGTAAAACACTTGCGCGAAGAGATCGCGCTGCCGGTGCATTTCCACACCCATGACACCAGCGGCCTCAACGCGGCGAGCGTGCTAATGGCGAGCGACGCCGGCGTTGATGTCGCGGATGCCGCCGTCGCCTCGATGAGCGGCGGCACGAGCCAGCCGAATCTCAACGCCATCGTGGAAGCCTTGCGCAACACGCCGCGCGACACGCAGCTGAACATCGAGCTTTTCAACGAATGCTCCGACTATTGGGAAACGGTGCGCGGATATTACCTGGCATTCGATTCCGGCCCTAAATCAGGCTCGGCCCGACTGTACCAGCACGAAATTCCAGGCGGTCAATACACCAACCTGCGGGAACAGGCCACCGGCATGGGACTGGGCAACCGTTGGCGTGAGGCAGAAAAAATGTACGCTGAAGTGAATCGGCTGTTCGGCGACATTGTCAAAGTGACGCCCAGCAGCAAAGTCGTCGGCGACATGACGCTGTTCCTGATGGCCAAAGAAATGCAGCCATCCGACATCCTGAAGCTCGGCGAAAAACACGATATCTCGCTGCCCAACTCCGTGGTGGAGATGTTTTCGGGCGTCCTGGGCGTGCCGCCGGGCGGATGGCCCACCCGGCTGCAAAAAATAATTCTGCGTGGTGCAGCGCCGTTAAAGGGCCGGCCCAGCGATAATCTTCCCGCGGTGGATTTCGCTGAAGAACAAAAGGTGCTGGAAAAGAAAACCGGCCACGCCATCGCACAAGACGATTTGCTCAGCTATTTGCTCTATCCCGAAGTGTTTCTGAAATACGATAAATTCCGCCAAACGTATGCCGACGTCAGCGTGCTGCCCACTCCGGCGTTTTTTTACGGCCTGAAATCCGGCGAAGAAATCACCGTGGAAATCGCTTCGGGCAAATCGCTGATCATAAAATTCCTGACCATCAGCGAACCGCATCCCGACGGCACGCGCACGCTATTTTTCGAATTAAACGGCCAGCCGCGCGAAGTAAACGTCCGCGATCGGGCGCTGCGCGTGACCGAGCGCGCGCATCCAAAAGCCGACCCCGCGGACCCAGGCCAAATCGGCGCGCCCACGGCGGGAGTCATCGGCCTCATCACCGTGCAAGCCAATCAAGCGGTGGAGCGCGGCGCAAAACTTCTCACTCTTGAGGCCATGAAGATGCAATCAAATATCTACGCGCCCATCGCTGGGCGCATCACCAAACTGCTGGTGACTTCCGGCCAGCACGTCGAAGCCAAAGACCTACTGGTAGCTATCGCCACGTGAATTCCGGCCAACTCCGCAAATACGATCGATTCCGTTCGCGCATCCTGCGCAACCAGCGCGACGTGATTATTTATCTGCCGCCCGGCTACGACGAGCAGGCCGACCGCCGCTTTCCGGTTCTGTACCTCCACGACGGGCAGAATCTTTTCGACAGCGCCACGGCCTTCAATGGGCAGGATTGGCACATGGGCCAGACCGCGGACTACGCCATTTCCGCCGGTCTGGTGCAGCCGCTAATTATCGTGGGCATTTACAATACGGGAAAAGGCCGAATCCGCGAATACACCCCAACCAAAGTGCCGAGGCTCGGCGGCGGCCGCGCCGACGGCTACGCCAAATTCCTCATCCAGGAGGTCAAGCCCTTCGTCGATCGCGATTACCGCACGCAGCCCGACACCTCGAATACCGGAATCGGCGGTTCGTCGCTCGGCGGCCTGGTATCCATTTACGTGGGATTAAAATTCGCGCATATCTTTGGAAAAATCGCCGCGCTCTCGCCGTCCGTCTGGTGGAACCAGCGCATCATCCATCGCTTTGCCGCTGCGGCGCCCGTCGAGCCGCGCCCGCGCATCTGGCTGGACATCGGCACGCGTGAGGGCCCGCGCATCGTTGAAGACGTAGAAAAACTCCGCGACGTCTTGCTGGCCAAAGGCTGGCAATACGACCGCGACCTGCACTACGAACGGGTCGAGGGCGCGGAACACAATGAGGCCGCTTGGGCCGCCCGCGTCGGCCCTTTCTTGCAATTTCTGTACCCGGTTCGTTAGAGCGCAGTATACTGCGCAATCTCAGGTGGGTTTAGGGAGCCCATGCATGCCGGAAAGCCGACCGCTCACCATACTGTGCGTCAGCTCCTACGAAAAAGGTCAGGAATTTCTGCGCACCTGCAAAGCTCTCGGCTGCACCGTCCTGCTGCTGACGGTGGAAAAATTGCGTCACGCCAACTGGCCCTTTGACTGCATCGACGAAGTTTTCACCATGCCCGAAGACTTGCCCCTGCAATCGATCGTTTATTCCGTGAGCTACCTCGCCCGCTTCCACCGGATCGACCGCATCGTGGCGCTCGATGAATTCGACATGGAAAATGTTTCCGCCCTGCGTGAACACCTGCGCATTCCCGGTATGGGACTTACCACCGTCCGCTATTTCCGCGACAAGCTGGCCATGCGCGCCCGCGCCAAAGAAGCCGGCATTCCCGTCCCGGAATTCGTCCACGTCCTCAATCATCGCGAACTTAGCGAGTTCATGGCTCGCGTTCCCGCGCCGTGGCTCCTCAAGCCGCGATCGCAAGCCAGCGGTATCGGGATGAGAAAGATTCACGATCCCGCCGAATTATGGCCGCTCCTCGACCAACTGGGCGATCAGCAATCCTTCTACTTGCTCGAACAATTTGTCCCGGGCTCCGTTTTTCACGTCGACAGCGTGGTGTCCGAAAAAAATGTCCTGCTCGCGGAAGCCCACGCGTACGGCACGCCCCCGCTAGACACCTCGCACCAAGGCGGCGTCTTCACCACGCGCACGCTCCCGCGCGACGCGGTGGAAAGCAAAGCGCTGTTCGACCTCAATCGTCAATTGCTGGAAGGCCTGGGCTTCCTGCGTGGCGTAACCCACGCTGAATTCCTGAGGTCTCACGCCGACGGCAAACTCTATTTTCTTGAAGTAGCCGCCCGGGTTGGCGGCGCGTACATCTCTGACATCGTCGAAGCCGCTTCCGGAATTAATCTCTGGCGGGAGTGGGCGCGTCTCGAGACGGGCGCCGGCAAAATTCCCTACCAACTCCCAGCCATTCGCCGCGACTACGCGGGCATCATCCTGTCACTGGCTCGCCAGGAAAATCCGGACACCTCCGCCTACAACGATCCGGAAATAATTTATCGTGTGCCTAAATATCATCACGCCGGCCTAATCGTTAAATCCTCCGACCCGGGGCGCGTCGAAGAACTGCTGGCGTCCTACGCCCCGCGCTTCGCCCAAGACTTCCTGGCCACCCAGCCTGTGCCCGAAAGGCCCAGCTCCTAGTAGCGGCGATCTGTTGACCTCCGGCCCGGTTCGGGGAATCGCGCGCCCTTTACACCGGTCCGCGGAGGCGGCTCGTACAGTACCGGTTCTGTACCACAGTGCAGTTACTTTCCCGCAACAATACGCGCATACTCTGTTTGCCCTGCAGCTCCGATCGGCATACAGTTTGCCTTACCCCGGTCCGGAAACTTGCGTGGGGTGCAATTGTCCCTTGGGAGGTCCGATGTGGGGTAACACGAAGAAACCGGATACGCCGTCCGTCGCGCAGCCGGAGCCGAAAAATTTACCTACGAATCAGCCGCCGAAGTTAGCTCCGGCGTCTTGGGAGGAAAAGAACGCTATGAGTACAGATGCCCTGCGTCCACTAGGAGCCCCCAGCGGCGCGACAGCGCGACTGGGCGCCAGCCTGCACGTGAAGGGTGAAATCTCCGGCAATGAAGACTTGCTCGTCGACGGCTCGGTCGAAGGACTGATCCAGCTGGACGACCGCAAGCTCACCGTCGGAGCCACCGCCAAAGTCACGGCGGACATTATCGCCCGCGAGGTGGTGGTGTTCGGCACCGTGAAAGGCAACCTGCGCGCCAAGGACCGTATTGAGATCAAGAAAGATGGCTCGGTGAATGGTGATTTAACCACCGCGCGCATCATGATCGAAGACGGCGCCTACTTCAAAGGCTCCATCGAAATCGACAAGACCGCGGAAAAAGACACGAGCGCCCACGCTTTCGGACGCAGCGCCACTCCCGCGGCGGCCGCCACCAAAACCATTTAAATTTTTTTCAACGCACAATTTTGTCCGAAAAAAAAAGGCGCGGATGCCCTCCGAGCCTTTTTTGTGTTTTCCCGCGTCCAGAAACGCGAGTCTGGAAATTGTGCACGCAAACGGTCCCGCCGGAAGCGGCTATCGAAGGGGATTTGCCGGTTATCGCCCAACTGTTCCGCCACGCGCCTACTCGCGCGTTCACATGTTAAACTGACTCCGGGCCCGTAGCTCAGCTGGATAGAGCATCTGCCTTCGAAGCAGAATGTCGGGGGTTCGAGTCCCTCCGGGCCCGCCACTTTCAGATTTCACCCCCTCCTCAAATATCCGAGGCGTGGAAGCACGAGTTTTTTCGATTTCACATCCATACTTACAGCGCTACGTTACTTATTGTTATAAGGGTACCTCAAATACTATCTTGACACGTGGTTAACTTAGCGAGATGCTTCCGGGCGCGCCAACCGGTTGCGCGAGGGTTCGCGCGGATCGACGGAGTTACATGCATGGGACGTTTCCTCTCTCGCCCCCGGTCTGTCGTACTTCCGCTTGTTGCAGTGGCATGTTGTGCTTGCGGCGGGGGTGGCAACACCATCGTCGCGCCACCACCTCCGGCGGATTTTTCGCTCGCGGTATCGCCGCATTCCGTCACCGTCTCACAAGGCGCATCAAGTTCCACGGTCAACATCATGGTGACACCAGAGAACGGATTTACCGGCTCGGTACAAGTCACCTTGACGGGCGTCCCGGCGGGCGTAATCACCAGTCCGCCAAGCCCTTTCACGGTCGCGGCAGGCGCGCAAGCCTCGATCATTTTTGGTGTCGCTGCCAACGCGTCGACGGGGAACGTCTCCATTTCCGCGCAAGGCACGAGCGGCACACTGTCGCACGACGCTCCATTGACGCTGGACATTCAAGCCGCCGCAATCGCTCCCGTCGCGCGCACCAGTTACGCCCGAACCGACGCTACCGCAGCGCTCGATAATCCCACGGGGGAATTTCACCATCGCCACATCGTCTATGACGCGGCGCACCAGCAAATCTTCGTCGCCAACCGCACCATGAATCGCGTGGAGGTTTTTTCTTCCACCACCCAAACACGCACCGCACAAATCGCTGTCCCAGGCGTTTCCAGCGTGGACATTTCGACGGATGGCACAACCATCTGGGCCGGCTCGGTGACCGAACGCATCTTCGCCATCGACACCAGCGCTCTCCAAGTCACCGCCAGCTATACGATTCCTCCGCTTACGCCCATTTCCAACACCGTTTTCGACCTTCCCGAAGAAGTTATGGCGTTGGCCGATGGAAATTTTCTGGTGCGCCTGCGCCAAGCCGCGGGTCCCGAAGCGCTTCTGGCACTGTGGAGTCCCGCCACCAATTCGCCCACGAGCCTCACTTCCGCCGAGCCGCAGCTTTTTCAGAATGGTCTGGGCGCGATGGCCCGGTCCGGGGATGGCACGAGCGTACTTATCGCCGCGAGCGATACCAGCGGTGAAATCGCGGAGTTCGATTCCAGCGGCAACGTCGTTGCAGGCCCGGTCGGTCTCGGCTCCGGCACAATTCCGCAAGTCGCGGCGAACGCTGACGGCAGCGGTTTCGCGGTGCTACTCGTATCCAATGGCGCATCGCAACTCCATCTCCTCGATGCCGCGCTCAACACTGCGGCGGGGCCGCTGGCCTTAAGTTCCACCAGCATTCTTTTCTCGCGCGACGGAACTTCGCTTTACGTCGCCCAGCCCGCATCGGTTCTTCCAGTAATCAATCTTTTTGACGCTCACTCCCTGGAGTTAATAGGTCAAATCCCGGACGCCGCGATCCAAGGCGTCTCCTCGCAACTCGAGGACGATGACGCCACGCAACTCATCTTCGCGTTATCCAACCGTGGAGTCTACTTTCTCGACGCTGCTAGTCCCGTCACATTGCCCGCCACGGCGCCTTCCTTTGCCGCTGCTCCAGCCTCCGCGCCATCCGAAGGCCCCGTCGCGGGCGGTACCGCAGTGACGATCTCCGGCCAGAATTTCACCGCGCTCTCGCAGCTCCATATCGGCACGCAAATCGTTCCCAATCCTTCCGAGACCGGCGCCACACAACTGCAAGCCTCCGCGCCACCGAACGCCGCTTCGGGCGCCGCCAACATTACCGCGTATTTCAATAACGACTGGCTTACACTCGCGCCCGACGCTTTCAGCTATGGCCCGCAAATCTTGCAGGTTCTTCCGAACGCCGGCTCAAATGCCGGCGGCGACACCGTGCAAATTTACGGTTACGGCTTCGGCAGCGAGGCGGGACAAATCGCGGTAACTTTCGCGGGTGTAAACGCGACCATACAATCCGTGCAAAACGTCACCGCTATTTCGCCGGCGTTGGGTCTCGATGCCACGTATCCGTTTTCAGTGGAATGCATCACGCTGCAGACTCCCGCGGGCGCACCCGGCGAAGCGGATGTAGCCATCTCCGCTCCGTCGGGTGCGATCACCGCCGCGAAATCGTTTCAATTTCTGCAGAGCGTACAGTTCTTCACGAAAAGCGGCTTGTATAAATTTATCGCCTACGACCAGACGCGCCAGCACCTGTACCTCAGCAATATCGACCACGTCGACGTTTTCGATTTGGTCGCGCAGCAATACCTCTCGCCGCTCGAGCCTCCCGGTGGCCCTCCGCCGGATGCTGGTCTGCGCGGGCTGTCGCTCTCGCCCGATGCCACGCAACTTTTCGTCGCCGACTTCGGCGCGCAGAACGTTTACCTCCTCGATCCCGACGACGGCACGGGCAGCACCGTCTCCGTCGGCGGTGTTCCGGGCTATGTTAATTCGGGACCCGCGCGAGTGGCTGCCACCAGCGCGCAATCTGTGTTCGTCGGCCTCGCCGGTGAGGGCGCGCAAGGCGCCTGCACTTCCTGTCTGGGACAGTTGGATCTGGCGGTAAATCCGCCGGTCTTGCAGCCAGCGACGCAACCCGAAGTCAACAGCATTACCGGAGCCCCGCTTCTGCAAGCCAACGCTTCTGGCGACCAAGTTTTTGTATCGTTTGGCGCGACTCCTGGCAGCCCGCTGGCGCTTTGGCAAGCTTCGGCCCCCAATCAATTCACGGTGTCCGGCGCCAGCGCCAGTGCCATAGATATTGGCGCTTCGTCCGATGGCACGATGTTCGCTGTGCAGCCGAGCGCTGGCCCGATGGAGGTGTACGCATCGGACCTTTCGCTTGCTGCGGTGTCAACCTCCGCCGAACTTGCCGGGTATCCCGGGCGCAATGCGGTCCCCGGAATAACCCTGCATCCTTCTGGAGCGCTCATCTACGAGCCATTTCTCACCGCCACGCCTGCTGGCCCTGGCACACGAGGCGGCATCGATATCGTCGATGCCCACAGTGGCGCACTGCGCCTGCGCATTCTGCTCCCGCAACAATTCATGACCGACATCGACGGGCTTCACGGCAGCTTTCTCACCACCGACGAGAATGGCGCCCGGATGTTCGCAATTACCTCCACCGACGGAACGCCTTATAATTCCGGCATCACCATCGTGCAATTAGCCAAAGTCCCGCTCGGGATCGGCACGTTGAATCCTTCGAGCGGCTCAGCCGCCGGCGGCACCACGGTCACCATTCGCGGCAGCGGCTTCGTTTCCGGCGCCACGGTAACCATCGGCGGCAAATCCGCCAACGCCACTTTCACTGACGTCAACACGCTTACGATCGTGACGCCAAATCTGTCCACCGGTGCGCAACAACTTCAAATCCAAGATCCTGACGGCGAGATTGCTACGCTCGACGACGCCTTCACCGCCGACTGACCTGGCTTTCGTTCTAACCTTTGGCCCGGTCGATTCATCGAACGAATGCCCGTCAATTGTGAACACTTCGAGTGAAGGATTGCCGATGTCCACACGAAAACTTGGAAACTCCGATTTGCAGATTACCCCCGTAGGCTTTGGCGCTTGGGCCATTGGCGGCACTGGCTACGAATTTGCCTGGGGCGCGCAAGATGATGGGGATTCCGTTGCGGCCATTCATCGCGCGCTGGAACTGGGTTGCAACTGGATCGACACGGCGCCGGTGTATGGCATGGGGCACTCGGAAGAAGTGGTGGCCAAGGCGCTGCAATCGTGGAAGGGAAAGCGCCCGTATCTATTTACCAAGTGCGTTCTGCGATGGGATGAAAAGGGAAAAGTGCACCAGGACTTCTCGCGCGCCAGCATTCGGCAGGAATGCGAGGACAGCTTGCGCCGCTTGCAGGTGGAAACGATCGACCTGTACCAGATGCACTGGCCACCCAGTGACAACCATCAGGAAAAATTGGCGGAAGCCTGGAAAACGCTGGAGGCATTGAAGCAAGAAGGGAAGGTGCGCTGGATCGGCGTTTCTAATTTTAATGCCGAGCAATTGCAGTTCACGGCAAAAATCGCACCGATCACCTCGTTGCAGCCGCCGTATTCCATCATTCGACGCGCCATCGAAGAGAAAACTCTGCCGGAATGCCAGAGGCAGGGAATTGGCGTGATTTCCTACGCGCCGATGGCCAGCGGGCTCCTTACCGGTGCGATGACTCGCGAACGGGCCGCGGCTTTGCCCGCCGATGATTTCCGCAGCCGTAACGCGGAATTCCGCGAGCCGCGCCTTTCGAAGAACATTGAACTGGTGGAGCGCTTGCGCAAAGTTGGTGACCGGCACGGCGTGAATCCCGGCACCGTGGCCATCGCTTGGGTGCTGCGAAACCCCGTGATCACCGGCGCCATCGTGGGCGCGCGCAATGCCACACAAGCGGAAGGTGTGATGCGCGCCGGCGAACTGAAATTGACCTCTGAAGAAATAAGGGAAATCGAGGGCGCGGCTGCGGTGGCCGCCGCTCGTTGAGGCCGGCAAGCAGCATGCATCCTTTGCTGCGCATGGCACCATAGCCGCGGGAGGAATTATGGATTTGGGCCTGGCGGGCAAGACCGCGATAATCAGCGGGTCTACGGCGGGCATCGGATTTGCCATTGCCGCTGCACTGGCGGCTGAAGGCGCCAAAGTAATTGTCAACGGACGCACGGAGGGACGCGTGAAATCCGCCGTGGAAAAAATTCGGCGGCAAAGCAGCGCTGCGGAGGTGCGCGGAATCGCCGCTGACCTGGGGGGCGCCGCGGGCGTCGATACCTTCGTCAAGCAGGTCCCGGAAGCCGACGTACTGATCAACAATTTGGGTATATTCGAGCCCAAGCCCTTCGCGCAAATCAGTGACGCCGATTGGTTGCGCTTCTTCGAGGTAAACGTGCTGAGCGGTGTGCGTTTGGCGCGCGCTTATTTGCCCGGCATGTTGCAAAAAAATTGGGGACGCATCATTTTTATTTCCAGCGAATCCGCCCAGCAAATCCCCGCTGAAATGATTCACTACGGCATGACTAAAACTGCGCAGGTCGCGGTGGCTCGCGGCTTGGCGGAGTCCGTAGCCGGAACCGGCGTCACCATCAACTCGGTCTTGCCGGGCCCGACGGCGTCGGAGGGCGTCGGCACCTATGTGGAACAGATCGGCAAACAGCAGGGCATAACGAAAGAACAAGTCGAAAAACAGTTCTTCGCCGATGTTCGCCCCAGTTCGTTGCTAAAACGATTCGAGACCCCTGAAGAAGTTGCCGCTGTAGTGGCCTTTGTCGCCAGCACGCAATCGGCGACCATCAATGGCGCGGCCGTGCGGGCCGAAGGCGGGGTGGTACAGAGTATTTTCTGAGCAGACGGGCGCCGGGGCCGGTGTTATCAGCCGGTACCGCGGCGTTATGGTCCCGGCTGAAACCGCAGTCCCACAAAATCTCTCAGGCGCGGAGATGATCCGCTCTCCAATCCGTAACCTTCACCTTGATCGCTTTTCCGCCTGCAAGCTTCTGGTCCAGCACTTCGCGCGCCAGCGCCGGCAGCTCCGCATCGCTGGCAAATCGCAATGCCACCATCTGTCTTACGTCGAGCTCCCCGATTCGCGCTAGCAAATTCGCGGGCAGCACCCGCTCATAGCGCAATCGCTCTTCTAGCCGTATGACTCGGTCCTGCACGCGCAGCGTGAAAATACGCGCATAAAAAATGCCCAGAATCAGGGCCGCGGCCGTTAGCGCGGCGACCAGTCCGTCTAGCGAGAAACCCGAGCGTTTCCAGGCGTAAAGAGACCAACCCAGATTCAACGTCAACACCGGAAGGACAAAATAGTGGAATCCGGGGACAATTTTCATATGATTTTTGAAATTTTGTTGTTCCATAGGAGACAACCTCCATCGTCTTTTAGAGTGTAAACCCCCGTCTAGCGTCACACGATCGGCTACTGCCCCGCTTCGGGCGCCACCAGTTCGATCTTCCCTGTTTTCATCTAACTTTTTGCCTGTAAACTGAATCTCATCATCAGTATTTCATTGGAGAACACACCATGGCGAAGGCAACTTGGGCAGGTAAGACATTGGCCGAAAGCGACGCGACGGTTGTCGTGGAAGGCAATCAATATTTCCCGCTCGATGCGGTAAAAAAGGAATTTCTGAAGTCCAGCTCGTACACAACGGAGTGCCCGTGGAAAGGCACGGCCCATTACTACCACGTCTCTGTCGGGGGCATGCAGAATGACAACGCGGCCTGGTATTATCCCGCGCCCAACCCCGCTGCCGTCGCGATTAAGGATCACGTGGCTTTCTGGAAAGGCGTGCTTGTGGAAGCCTAGGGCTTCGTACGCTTCGCGTCGGCGATAGCGGCTCCCTCACCATATCCGGCGAAACGACGCTTGCATCTAAACTCGGACTCGGGGATAGTTACCCGGTTCGCGGGGCAGCCCGTTCGCGTCAATCAACCTGAGATAGATGCCAGGGCTTCGCAGTTCTCGGGCGCTTCCGATGAAGTGCGCGCAGAAAATTACCTCGAGGGAATCTAACCCATGGCTCTTCTCTCGTTTCTCGATCGCGAACACTCGATTGCTCCGCCGGGGTATAGCCGCTGGCTGGTTCCACCCGCAGCGTTGGCCATCCATCTATCCATCGGACAGGTCTACGCGTTTAGCGTGTTCAAAATCCCCCTCACCCAGCTCATTGGGATCACCAAGCCGGCCGCCGGCGATTGGAAGCAGTCTCAGGTGGCTTGGATTTTCTCTGTTGCCATCCTCATCCTTGGCCTCTCCGCCGCGATCTTTGGCAAGTGGCTCGAAACCGCCGGACCGCGGAAAGCCATGTTTGCCGCGGCGGTCTGCTTTTCGGCTGGGTTCTTCGTCTCCACCTTGGGTGTGCACTTTCACCAGCTTTGGATTATTTTTCTCGGTTACGGCGTGATTGGCGGGATCGGCCTGGGCCTGGGTTATATCTCGCCGGTCTCCACGCTGATTAAATGGTTCCCTGATCGTCCCGGGCTGTCGACCGGCTTGGCCATTATGGGCTTTGGCGGCGGCGCGATGATTGGCTCGCCGTTAGCCGTAAAACTGATGGCGTATTTCCATACTCCCGGACTCGTCGGCGTTGGCCGCACATTTCTGGTTATGGGTACGCTGTACTTCATCTTTATGATGTTCGGGGTTTTCACTGTCCGCGTCCCGCGTGCAGGCTGGAAACCTGAAGGTTGGACGCCCCCCGCCAAGTCTTCCGTCATGATCACCACGCACGACGTGGACGTCAACACCGCCTTCCGCACGCCGCAATTCTGGCTCCTTTGGATCGTGCTGTGCATGAACGTCACCGCGGGCATCGGCATCATCGAACAAGCGTCCCCCATGATCCAGGATCTCTTCAAAGGCGTGGTCAAACCGGCTGCCGCTGCCGGCTTCGTCGGACTTCTCAGTCTCTTCAACATGGGCGGCCGTTTTTTCTGGGCTTCCATTTCCGATTTCATCGGACGCAAAGCCACTTATTTCATCTTTTTCGCTCTGGGCGGCGCGCTCTACTATTTCGTTCCACAAACGGGTGGCGACCATCTCAATAGCGTAAGGCTATTCGTCGCCATAACTTGCGTCCTCCTTTCCATGTATGGCGGTGGCTTCGCCACCATTCCCGCGTACCTTCGAGACATGTTCGGTGCCCACCACGTCAGCGCCATTCACGGACGCCTGCTGACCGCCTGGTCCACCGCGGGAATCCTGGGTCCGCTGCTCGTCAATCGCATCCGGGAAGCGCAACTGCTGCAGGGCGTGGACAAAGCCGGCGCCTACCAAACCGTCCTGCACCTTATGGCTGGCCTGCTATTGCTTGGGTTCGTCGCCAATTTGCTGGTCCGGCCCGTCCAGGAAAGGCATTGGATGTCGGAAAAATCGCCGTCATCTTCCGCGCTAAGGCCGGCGGCAGCAAAATGAGTGGCGCTTTGCTCGTCAATCTTTTGTGGAGGTTGCAGCCATGACCGATCCAACGACCGCTCCAACGACCGCTCCAACGACCGCTCAGACCAAGAAGTCCTCGCCAGCCCTGGTCCTCCTCGCTTGGGTTATCGTAGGGATTCCCGCTGCGTGGGGTATCTATTTTACGGTGCTGAACGCAACAAAATTATTCACTCAAACCTCCACGTCCGCCCTTCCCGTTGCGGCCCCCATAAAATAATCTGCAAGTCCCTGGTCGCCCCGGCAGCTCATTCTGGTTCCGATTCCCCAACCGCTGGTGGTTCCCAGCGGCTACAGACGAAAGTTCTTTTCTCGCGATACAATAACAGGATAGGGAGCCTCGAAGGCACGCGGCCGTAACATTCCGCCCTCGGCGTGCGTAGACCCTAGACGAGTGGCTTCCAGACCAAGGAGCACGGCCCCGCATGGCAACAAGCAGTTCGACCCAGAAGCCGGATCTCGGCGCGTTGCGCATTCATGATGTTCACCGCAAGCCCCGCAACACCGGCAAGCGCGTCGGCATCGTTGCGGTCGTGCTCGTGGTGTTGGCCGGCATAGCCGCTGCGGCCTACGCGTTCCGCAATACGAAACCTGTGGTCGACGTCGCCATCGCGAACAAGGCGGAGGCCGGCAGTCGCGAAGCATTGCTGAACGCCAGCGGGTACGTCACGCCGCGTCGTCGCGCCACAATCGCTGCGAAGATTACCGGGCGCGTCACGTCCGTACATTTCGATGAGGGCACGCGGGTGCAGGAAGGGCAGTTGCTCGCCACGCTGGACGACTCCGACGTGCAACGACAGCTGGAATCCGCCAAGGCCGACCGCGACACCTCGCAGGCGGCCATCGCCGACTACGAAGTGCAGCTGAAGAATGCCGAAAAGGAGCTGGTCCGCGCGCAAAAACTGCAAGCTGCGGGCGTCCAGACCCAGGAAGCCTTGGACACTGCGACCATGAGCGCCGATAGCCTGAGGGCGAAAATCGCTCTAGCCAAGCAAACTGTGGTGGGTTCCACGGCGCGAATCAACGAAGCCCAGCAAGCCGTCGACAATACCGTGATCCGCGCGCCGTACAGCGGCATCGTCGTGTCTAAGGACGCGCAGGTCGGCGAAATGGTCTCGCCGGTCTCCGCCGGCGGCGGTTTTACGCGCACCGGGATCGCCACCATCGTCGACATGAAATCGCTCGAAATGGAAGTCGATGTCAGCGAGTCCTACATTGCCCGCGTAAAACCTGGCCAGCGCGTCGAAGCCACCCTCGACGCCTACCCGGACAGAAAACTCGGCGGCTACGTTCGCACCGTAATTCCCACCGCCGATCGTCAGAAAGCCACGGTGAAGGTCCGCATCACCTTCGACAAGATCGAAGATTTTATTCTGCCGGACATGGGCATTAAAGTAACCTTCCTGGGCGACGAGGAAGTGAAGAAAACCGGCGGACCCGTGCCCGTTGCCACCATTCCCCAGGAGGCCATTCGCACGGACGGCGACCAAAAAATTGTCTACCTGGTCAAGGATGCTCACGCCGAACGCCGCGCCATAAAACTTGGCGGCACGCGCGGCAGCGACGCCGAGGTGCTTGCGGGCCTCGCGCCTGGCGATACCGTGATCGTCAAGCCTCCCGATACGCTGAAGGACGGCCAGGCCATCGAGATTAGAAAATAGGAGCCCTTACCAATGGTGAAAGTAGACGGCAGTGGTGGTGCAGACAGTCTCATTCAGGTCCGCGGCTTGGACAAAACCTATAGCCGCGGCGGCGAAGAAATTCATGTGCTGCAGGGCCTCAACCTCGACGTCAGCAAAGGCGAATTCATAGCCTTCATGGGCCCCAGCGGTTCCGGCAAGACCACGCTGCTAAATCTTCTCGGCGGCCTCGATGTTCCGACGCGCGGCAGCATCTCCGTCGCTGGCGACGAAATCACCAGCATGTCCGCGAGCCGTCTCACCGGTTGGCGCGCCCGCCACGTCGGATTCATCTTTCAGATGTACAACCTGATCCCCGTCCTCACCGCATTTCAAAACGTGGAGCTCCCGCTTCTGCTCACCAAACTCTCCAAGGCCGATCGCCGCCAGCACGTCGAAACCGCCCTTGGCGTGGTCGGCCTTTCCGACCGCATGAACCATTTCCCCCGCCAGCTCTCCGGCGGGCAAGAACAGCGCGTCGCCATCGCTCGCGCCATCGTCGCCGACCCCACCTTCCTCCTCTGCGACGAGCCCACTGGCGACCTCGACCGCAAAAGCGCCGACGAAATTCTAAATCTCCTCACCACCCTCTGTAACGAATACCACAAGACCATCCTCATGGTGACCCACGACCCCGCCGCCGCGGATCGCGCCGCCGCCGTTCTGCACCTCAACAAAGGCGTCCTCGTCGAAGGACTGGCCGTAGGGAGCCACGCATGAAATTCAGCCGCTTGATTCTCGCCAATCTTTTCCGTAAAAAGGTTCGCCTGATTCTTACGCTCGGCTCCTTCGCCGTCGCGTTGTTTCTCTTTTCCTTTCTCGGCGTGGTCAAAGACGCCTTCAATCGCGGCGCCGACGTCGCCGGTGCCGACCGCCTGGTCGTTATCAATCGCACTTCCATCATCAATCTCATCCCGCTGTCCTATCGCGACAAAATCCTGCGCATCCCCGGCGTCACCTACGTCACTCACAACAACTGGTTTGGCGGCATCTACCAGGAAGAAAAAAATTTCTTTCCGCAATTCGTCATCGATCCGCAAAATCAGCGCCAGGTATTCCCTGAATTGCTTGTTCCCGACGATCAGTGGAACGCCTTTCTGAAAGACCGCCAGGGCGCCGTCGTCGGCGCCGCCACCGCCGCACGCTTCCACTGGAAAATCGGCGACCGCATTCCCATTAAGACCACGCTCTATGGGGGCGGCAGTTGGGAATTCAATCTCGACGGCATCTATCACGGCAAACGCCCGCAGGATGACGAGTCGCAGTTCTGGTTTCAGTGGGACTATTTTGAAGAGAGAATTCCAGACGCGGTCAAAGGTCAGATCGGCTGGTACGTCCTGCGCGTGGCCAGTGTCGATGACGCCGTCCGCGTCGCCAAAACGATCGACGACGAATTCGCCAACTCCCCCAACGAAACCAAAACGCAAACCGAATCTGCTTTCGCCGCCAATTGGGTCAAGCAGTTCGGCAACATCAGCTTTCTCATTATGGCCATCGGCGCCGTCGTCTTTTTCACGCTTCTCCTGGTCACCGGCAACACCATGGCTATCGCCGTCCGCGAACGCACCGGCGAACTCGCCGTTCTCAAAGCCATCGGCTTCTCCGACCTCGCCGTACTCTTCTTCGTTCTCGGCGAATCTCTGGTCATCGCTCTCGTGGGCGGATTGATCGGTCTTGGCCTGGCTGTTCTCATGATTCCCGTTCTTGCCCGCGCTTTGAACGGTCTCCTGCCCAGCCTGGTTCTTTCCCCTGTCGTCCTCGTTCTCGGTTTGGTCACCGCGCTTCTCGTCGGACTGATCAGCGGCCTTCTACCCGGTATTGGCGCCATGCGCATGCGTGTGGTTAACGCTCTGCGGAGAGTCTGAGAATGATTCCTAAACTTTTTGGTGGATTAATACTTACGATAGCCGCCATCGCCGTTCTATGTTTGGTGGTGCTGGTTGTCGGCGGTATTTTTGCCGGTCTGCTGGCGCCGTTCATCGGCAATGTCCCCGTTTCTTATAATTTCCGCAGCATTCGCGCGCGCTGGACTTCCACCATCGTCGCCATTCTCGGCATCGCCGGCACCGTCGGTGTTTTCGTCGCCATGCTTTCTCTTGCACACGGCTTCAGAGCCACCCTGGTAGCTTCCGGCTCGCCGGGTAACGCTCTCCTGATGCGCGCGGGCTCGCCCTCCGAAATGATGGGTGGCGTCACCCTCGAATCCGCAAAAATCGTGCAAGACGCCCCCGGCATTGCTCGCGATTCCCAGGGACCCCTCATCACTCAAGAAGTCGTCGGCGTCATGCCCTTTCCCCTGAGTAGCACCGGCACCGATGCCAACGTGCAGGTCCGCGGTGTCTCGCCCAACGTCCTCCGCATCCGCACTTTCGTCAAAATTACCGAGGGCCGCATGTTCCACGCCGGTCTCTCCGAACTCGTCGTCGGCAAAAATGCTACCAAGACCTACGCCGGTCTCAAGCTTGGAGACAGCGTCACTTTCGGCGGCGGCACTTGGAAGGTGGTAGGCATCTTCGACGCCGGCGGCTCATCCTTCGATTCCGAAGTCTGGACCGACTCCAAAATTCTCAATGAAGTTCTCAAGCGCCCGGACAACATCTTCCAGTCCATCACCGTCCATCTCACTTCTCCGGCCGCCTTTCAGCAGTTCAAGAGCGCCATCACTTCCGATCCGCGCCTGAATCTCGATGTCGTTCGCGAAATCGATTACTACGCCAAGCAGTCCACCACCATGACCACTCTGATTACCGTCCTCGGCGGCTTGGTCGCCGCGGTCATGGCCATCGGCGCGGTCTTCGGCGCGCTGAACACCATGTACTCCGCCGTCGCCGAACGCGGCCGCGAAATCGCCACCATGCGCGCCCTGGGCTTCTCCAGTTGGAACGTCATCCTCTCGTTCCTTTTCGAAGCCCTGCTGATTTCCTTTGTGGGTGGAGTACTAGGTTGCCTGGCCGTTCTGCCTCTGAACGGCCTAACCACCAGCACCATGAACTTCCAAACCTTCTCCAACCTGGCCTTCGCCTTCAAAATAACCTTGAACCTTCTGCTCTTCGGCGTCTTGTTCGCGCTGGTAATGGGCATCCTGGGCGGAATGTTGCCCGCCGTCCGCGCGGCTCGCCTTCCGGTAGCCCAAGCCCTCCGCGACCTCTAACGGAAAGCGTTTCCGGGCGCGCATGTTTGTAGCGGCCGGGCTTTCATCCCGGCGCTTTCCCTTTTTTCTTTGTCGTTTCTGGACTTGTTTATTTGCGGGAAATCCCTACACGGTAAACGACGCCGCATTCCTCGCGCGCAAAGTCGTATCTGTATCCGCCGCCCCGGCATCCGCCGCCGTTGCGCGATAACGCACGATCAATAGTGTCAAATCGTCCGCCTGGCTTGCTCCGCGCGTAAACGTCTCCACGGACTCCAGCACGCACTTCTGCAGATCCTCCAGCGGACACTCGAGCCGTCCATTCAGCAACTCGCGCAACCGCGGCACGCCATACAATTCTTCTGCCGGATCCATCGCCTCGGTCACGCCGTCGCTAAACAGCACCATCGTATCGCCCGGCTCCAGCTTCAAACACACCGCCGTATACTCCGCCTCCGGGACCAACCCCACCGGAAACGATCCCTCCGCAAACGCCTCTTCCGCCACGCCCTTCCGCAACAAAATCGGGGAAGGATGCCCGGCGTTAATAAATTCCAGATGCCCCTCTTGATCCAGGATTCCGAAGAACATCGTCGCGTAGCGCCCGATTTCCGCGTGGCTGCACAAAAATTTATTCACATGATTGAACACCGTCGCTGGATCGGTGCCCAAAGTCATCGCCGAAAGCGCGCCCTGCAACATCGTGGTCAGCAGCGCCGCGCCCAGTCCCTTGCCCGAAACGTCCGCGATCAAAAACGCCGTGCGGCTGTCCGCCAGCGGAAACACGTCGAAGTAATCGCCTCCCACCGACAAGCACGGGAAATTGATCCCGCGCACGGAAAGGTGCGGAAACTCGCGGAAGTCCTTCGGCAAAAGCGCCTGCTGGATATCTCGCGCGATGTTGATTTCCTGTTCCATGCGCTGCCGTTCGCGCTCGCGTTCCACCAGCCGCGCATTATCCAGAATGCTGGCCGCGTCCGCCGCCAGCGCATCCAGAATCTGCCGGTCCAGCTTCGAAAACGCTGCCGGTCGCCGCGAGTCCAGGTAAATCACGCCCAGGAATTCCCCGCGCTTGATGTTCACCATGGACTCATCGGTGTTCGCGCGAGACATCGCATACAGCGGGATCACCACCACCGAGCGCAGTCGCTGCGCCACGATACTCTGTGCCGCTTGCAGATCCATGTCCGCTTGCGCCACGTCTTCCGTGATCACCGGGCTCCCCTGCCGCAGCGCCAGTTGTATCGCCGTTTGGCTCGGCGTCAAACTCTCCGGAGGCAGCCGCATCCCGCCCGCCCTCCGCGCGAATCGTACCTGTAATTTCCCCGCGGCGTCCGCCTCCAGCAACAGCCCGCGGTCCGCATCCGTGACCGACACCGCATGGTCCAGCATCGTACCCAGCACGGAATCCAGCGGCAGTTGCGAATGCAACAGCGTCGTCGCTTCCAGCAGCATGTTCAATTTGCGCAAGCCGCCGCTGCTGCCGCTTCCCGGGTCTGAACTGGTAATGTTTTCAATCCGCGTTAGCAGATGCGGCAGGTCTTCTTCGGTGCCTCCCGAAGACGAGCGAAAAACAATTTCGTAGGAGTCTTCCAGGCCGAAGGTAATGATGTCGCCGTCCTTCAGTTCGCGGCTCTCGCATTTTTCGTTGTTGACGAACAGGCCCCGGCGTTGCCCGCGGTCCTCCAGGTGGAATTTGTTGCCCTCCACGATGATCGCCGCGCACTCGCGCGAGATTCGCCGGTCGGACAGCTGCAAGTGGTTTCCCGTCTCCGCCCCGCGTCCGATCATGAACGGGCTCTGCACCACGCGCGCGTACCTCCGCGCTCCATCCGGCGATACCACTTCGAGTACCGCTTCGCCCGCTCCTGGTGTCGGAATCGTTTCAGTCATGCCCGTGCCTGGCCCGCTCCAAACCACGGATTGTAACACGCCCTTGCTATCTCGCTACGTAACGTGCGTCCCCTGGGTGCGCCCACTCTTCTCCATCCCGTGGCCGAGCGGGATGAATCTCCCGGTGGGCGCCGTTTCGCCTGTGCCGTTGTAGGTCCTGGCTTTAGCCGCGGACGGCTTGACTTGACCCCGCTTTTCGGGGTGCGCGCCGGAGGCGCGGCACTTACGCGCTAGATCCCGAGCCCGGCATGGCGATACGCCTCGTCGGCGCCACCTACCACATTGTGATACTATCTCAATGTGGAATTCATCGAGTCCCGTCCATTTACGCGGAAGCTTCACCATCTCGCCGCAAAGGGTGCCGATGACGTGTTGCGGGCGATTCAGGAAGATCTTCAGAGAAAACCGGATCGCGGCGCAATCGTTCCTGGACTAGGCGGCGTGCGCAAAGCGCGCATTGCCAATCCGTCCCGTGGTAAAGGAAAACGCGGCGGCTACCGCTATTTGTACCTGTACCTGGAGCTGCGCCACCACATTCATCTGCTGTTCTTGCTTGACAAGAATGAGCAGGAGGACGCTAGCGAAGAACAACGCGCACAAATGAAAGCATGGGCTGCACAGATTAAGCGAGACTCGGGAGACTGAACATGGCCAAGAAAATCAAAGTGAACATTTTTGCCGACATGAAACAAGCGCTGCAGGATGCCGCAGCCTACGAACGCGGCGAGGCCGTAAATTTGCGCGTCACCCGCATTCCCTCCCGCCCCAGGCAGATTTCCCCGAAAGAGGTCCGCCATATCCGCAAGGCCCTCAATGCCAGCCAGGCCCTCTTCGCCACCTATCTCAACGTGAGTCCAAACGCCGTCCGCAGCTGGGAACAAGGCACGCGCCGTCCCCGCCAGGCCGCCCTGAAACTCCTGGTCATCGCTAAGAAGCACCCCAAAGCCCTGCTCCTCGCCTAGCTACCGCGACAGCCCGGGGGGATAGCCCGCATCCCAATTGCGACAGATGGCGGAAGGGAAGTATCCAGTGGTACTCTTGCGTCGTAACTGGACGGGTGCCACAATTTCGCTAAGAAATTGCTTTTCCCGGGCCGGGAAACTTCTCTAAGCGGTTCGGTGTCTAAGTCAGTAGCACAGGCATTCCTGCCTGTGCGCGGTGTCGACAGGGCCATGGCGTACGCAGACAGGGGCATGACGTACGCAGCGCCCAGGCGTTAAGAAGCCGCGGCGATGTCACCGCGGGAAAGGTCGGCAGTGTCCAATTGGGCCAGCGCCCTCTCGTGGGGCCGCGATGAAGCCGAACTGATCGTCGAGCTGCAAGCCGGCTCGGAAACGGCCTTCGACTGGTTGGTCACCCATTATCACGGTCCGGTCTATAACCTCATTCTGAGCATGCTCGGCGATGTGGCCGACGCTGCCGATGGCACGCAGGAAGTCTTCCTCAAAGCCTTTCGCGGCATTCGCGGCTTCCGCCAAGGGAGCTCGCTAAAGACTTGGCTATATCGCATCGCCATTCGCGAAGCCCTCAATCACCGCCGCTGGTTCAAGCGCCATCTGCAGAAGAATGTTTCCATCGACGCCGAACCACCAGAAGGCCACACGCACATCGATGTCGAAGATCTCGGCGCGTCACCCTTCGAGCAACTGGCCACGCGCGAAATTCAGCACGCCGTGCATGCTGCTTTGCAGCAGGTTCCCGAAGCGTTCCGCAGTGCGGTAATTCTCCGCGACCTTGAGGGCCTGAGCTACGAGGAAGTCGCCGAAGTGCTTGAGTGCCACGTCGGCACGGTAAAATCGCGCATTCTTCGCGGCCGCCGCGCCCTGCGCGAAATTCTTGAACCGCTTCTCGGAGACCGCGAACAGCGCCGCGCGGAAGCGCGGGCCGCGCAGCCCGTGCTTTCCGAACCGCAGCCTTCCGCACTGGAAACCGCCATCTGTCAGCAGCAGGCCGCTTTTTCGGAAGCCTTTTCCGCCGCGAGCGCATTTTTGTCTCATGATTCGGAGATGCATCAAAATTCCTCTCCGCGGTTGTCCCTGCGGACCAGCAACGCATCACCTGAGGGCTTGCAATGAAGTGCCACACGGTACAAACGAAACTGGCCGGCTATCTCGATGATGCCGTCACCGGCACGGCACGCACGCAGGAGCGCGCTCTGCTGCGTGCGCATCTGGATGGCTGCGCCGCCTGCCGCACGGAACTGGAACGTTTTCGCAAGCTCGCCGTGCTGCTTTCCCGCGTTCCACAAAATGTTCCTCCGCCGGATTTGGCCGTGCGCATCAAGGTGGCCGCCGCACAAATGGAGCCGACGCAGCATTGGCGCGGCCGCTTGCGCAAAATCCGCGACCGCGTCGAGATCCTGCTGGACAACGTCGCGCGGCCGCTCACGCTGCCCGCCACCGGTGGATTTTTCTCCGCCATGGCCGTCTTCGCACTGGTTTTCCAGATGATCGCTCCAGGCCTCACCGTTCGCGCGGTGCAAAACGACACCGACATCAATCTCATGCGCCCCGCGGAACTGCTGACCTTGGCGGATTATCCCGAAACTTGGGCGCCCGAGCCGTCCGATGGCGACGCGGCGATGCCTCACGGCCTGCTCGTGGATGTCAGCGTCAACGCCAGAGGACAGTTTGACGGCTACCAAATTCTTTCCGGGCCGGCGACCCCGGAAACGCGGCATCAGCTCGACCAGATCCTGATGTTCTCTAGCTTCCGCCCCATGCTCAGTTTTGGCCGCCCGACGAATGGCGGCCATGTGATTCTTAGCTTCAGCGCCGTGCACGTGCGCGGGTAGCAACTCCGCAGAAATTTCCCGGAACTCCTGGCTTACAACAGTGTTTAGCTACTAGCAGGCTTTTTCACCTCCGCCAGGGAGCCCGTTCGCCGTGCTGAAGCTTAGGTCAACCTTCTTTTCCGCCATTCTGATTTTTATCGTTCTCGCCATGGTTTGCTCCGCGATCCTTGTTCGCGAGGGCCAGGCGCAGAGTTCCGCCTCATCGTTCAACGCGCAATCCGCCGGCGACCCGAACCGGCCACCGATTGCGCAGAGTTCACAGCGTTCCGCGCAACACGTGCTGCTTACGTCCAAGTCTTCCGCGGTGCCTTATGGTGACGACGAAATCCTATTCGACCACGTGAACGAATCGCGCGTGCTCACAGGTTTGCCGGTTTTGCGTTGGGATGCGAACCTTGCGGCGGCGGCGAAAAAACACTGCGCGTTGATGGTGCAGCATGCAGCGCTGTCGCATCAGTTTCCGGGTGAACAAGGTCTGAAAGAGCGAGTCCGCGATGCTGGCGCGGAATTTACCGTGGTGGCGGAGAATGTGGCGCTGGCGCCCACGCCCGATGAAATTCACGATGAGTGGATGCATTCGCCGCCCCATCGCGCGAATATTCTCGATCCGGAACTGACGTCCATCGGCATCGCCGAGATGCCGGGAAACAGGGGCCTGTATGCGGTGCAGGATTTCTCGCGCGCCGTGGAAAACTTGACGTTGCCGGAGCAGGAAGAAAAAGTGCGCGCGCTGATTTCCGAGGGTGGCGTCCGTACCGCCGACAATCCCGAGCGCACCCAATGGAGCGACGCGCGCAAAACCTGCCAGATGACCAGCGGCTATGCCGGAAATGCCGCGGCCTACGTTAAATTCGACAGCGCGGATTTGAGTCAGTTACCTGGTAAATTGAAAACCTTGTTGGCCAGCGGGAAGTATCGCGCCGCGGCGGTGGGCGCCTGCAATCCGGGAAACGGTTCCGATGGATTTACGCGTTACAAGATCGCCGTCCTGCTGTACTGAGTGAATTAAATCGGCGCGGCAAGATGCGGGCGCGGTAGACACAGCGAGTGGAAAAATGCCGTTGTCATTGGGGGCCGGAAGAAATACACTAGCGCGCGATAGGCAAAGCGGGATCTTTATGACGAGCATTTCCAACAGCAGCACCGCCGGAAACTGCGCGACGAACTTTTCGTTCCGCTGGTTTGGATACCGATTTAGCAGGCCCTACAAATTTCTGCGAGGGGCGACGTTGTAAGCCAAAACGGCAAAAGAGCCAAGCCCACTCGCAGAGAGTGGGCTTTTTTGTTTTTGCGCCATCTGTTTTTGGAACAGAAATAGCGACAACCATTCTTTACACCCAGCGAAGGGCAGGTAACCGCCGATGATTATTTCCATGAAGCTGCACGCGACGCGCGAAGCCATCGATGAAGTGCGCAAACAAGTGGAACATTTCGGATACAAAGTGCACTCCATCGAAGGCGAAGAGCGCGTGGTGATCGGCGTGGTGGGCGTGGGCGACGTGACGGCATGTTTGGAATCCGTGGAAGCCATGCCGCAAGTGGAAAAAGTGGTGCGCATTTCCGCGCCGTATAAGTTCGTGAGCAAGGAATTTCGCACCGGGAAGACGCGCATCAAGATCGAGGGCGGCGCGGAATTTGGCGGCGACGAATTCGTGGTGATTGCCGGGCCTTGTTCGGTGGAATCCGAAAAGCAAATTATGCAGAGCGCAGAAGGCGTCGCCAAAGCCGGCGCGAAACTGCTGCGCGGCGGAGCGTTCAAGCCGCGAACTTCGCCGTACGATTTCCAGGGCCTGGAAGTGGAAGGATTGAAGCTGCTCCAGAAAGCGAAGCGCGCGACCGGCCTGGGAATCGTCACGGAAGTGATGAGCGACCGCGATGTGGAGCTGATCGCGGAGCACGCGGACGTGATGCAAGTGGGCGCACGCAACATGCAGAATTTCGTGTTGTTGAAGGCCCTGGGAAAATGCGGGCGACCGGTGCTGCTGAAACGCGGGCTGAGCAGCACGGTGAAAGAATTGCTGATGTCCGCGGAATATATTACGGCGCACGGAAATTCCGAAGTCATTTTGTGCGAACGGGGAATTCGCACGTTTGAAACGGTTACGCGCAACACCTGCGATATCGCGGCAATCCCGGCACTGCAAGAATTGACGCACCTGCCGGTGATCCTGGACCCTAGCCACGCCACCGGCAGGCGCAGTTTGGTGCCGGCGCTGTCGCGCGCGGGGGTGGCCATCGGTGCCGATGGGCTGATTGTGGAGGTGCATCCGGCGCCGGAACGGGCCATCAGCGATGGCGCGCAGTCCCTCGATTTGGCGCAGTTCGCGAAAATGATGACGGAGCTGCGGCCGTACCTGGAGTTGTGGCAAGAGGCGCGAAAGTTGGAGACGGCCGCGACCGCGACCTAGCGAAGGGGGCGCGGCGGCTGATTTCCCAAGTCTAATAGCTGCTATATGATACGTATCGGGCGGCCATGGACCCACTGCCCCACTACGATGGAACAATAGGATTCTAAAGGGGTTGGAGGGTACATGCGATGAAACAATTTGATTCTTCAGGAGTTACACTGCTTTTTGGGCCCTGACCGTCCGGCGAGCGGAATAGTACTGTGCAGTACTCGAGTGGAGTAACAAGAGGGGATTATGAGATATCGAGAGCGACCGGAACGACCGGAGGAGTGGGCGGAGTACCGGACGCGGGCGCGGCATGGGTGGACGGTGCCGTTTTTGGCGGTGGATTGGGTTTGGGAGTGGGTGGCGCATTTCTTGAGTCACTGGGCGTTCCTGGAGGCACTCGAATATTTGAGCAGTTTTGGCGTGCTGGTGGCGGTGATTTTTTATTTTGCGGAGTCTGGGGAACGGACAAGGCAGCGACACCTGCAGATGTGGCAGGTGATGAACACGGCCCAGGGCAAGGGAGGGAGTGGCGGGCGGATCGAGGCGCTGCAGGAATTGAATGAGGATCGCGTGCCGCTGGTGGGCGTGGACGTGTCCGGAGCGTTTTTGCGCGGAGTGCGGCTGCGCAAGGCGGGATTGGTGCGTGCGAATTTCAGCGGAGTGGATGCACGCGATGGGGATTTTTCGGAGGGGGATTTTAGCTTTGCAGAGCTGCAGTCCGGAAATTTTCGCGATGGGAAGTTCGAGCGGGCAATTTTGCGGGATGCGGATTGCGCTGACGGGGATTTTTCCGGCGCGGATCTGAGCGGGGCAGATTTGTCGCGCGCGAATTTCTCGAATGCCGATTTGCACTCCGCGGATTTGCGCGATGTGCAGTGGAGGGCAATCAAGAGCGTAAAGACGGCGAATATTTATGGGGTGAAGAATGCGCCGGAAGGATTTGTCGAGTGGGCGATGAAGAATGGGGCGGCGCAAACCGCGCCGTGAATATGGGGATTCTGGCGCTGCAAATGAACAATTTTAGCCGTCGCTGAGGTGTCTGCCCGGGAACATCCGCTGATGCAGGATGCGCGAAGCTAAAATTCCATCGTCGTCCTGGCGGTAAAACACCACGTGCTGGCCATGCTCTAACCGCCGCAGGCCAGGGCGAACCTCATCACAGCGTCGACCCAGCGACGAATTGCCGGCCAGTGGTCTGGCAACAAGCTTCTAACTCGCGGAGGTAGCGGACCGCTTGCGCTTCACCCCAGGCGTGCAGGGTGTATTCGCCGATACCGAGCAAATCGCTCTCGGCGCTGCGCGAAAAACGAAATGCAGCCATGACTAGCGCGGCGCCGCGGGGAGCTTCAGAGCCTTACGGACGCGCCCAAACACGTTGCCCGCGGCGATGCCGCTGGCATCACCCTCGTCAATCGCCGCCCGTAGCGCCGCCAGCTTGGCCTCGTACTGCTGCTCCTCGCGCTCCAAAGTCCGCAGCGCCGCGCGCACCACTTCGCTGGCATTTTCGTAACGCCCGGTCTTAACCTTTTTGGCGACGAACCGATCCAGCTTCTCGGTTAAATTAACGTTGCGCGTCGGCATCGCAGAGATCCTTTCACGAGAGCGAATATATAACCCATCGCACTGTAATTGGCAAACATTGCCAATAGACTGCGGATCCCGTCGCGGTTTTAGTGCTCGGCTCGGAAACTAGAGCGGACGCTACAACGTCAAGAGCGGAACCTCGAAAGCAAAGCACAAATACAAAGCACAAGTGCAAGGCACGGGGTCTGAAGACCCGCCACTACGACGGCACTGCGTTTGGCGAACTACAGGATCGAGGCAGACCGTCAGTCGATGCCGTGGATGCGGAGGCTGACGAGTTGGTCGATGGTGAGATTTTGCATGCCGCGGGCGCGGAGGTTGGCAATGAAGTCCGGGGTTACGCCGTGGATGCGCATGGCGACCAGTTGATCCGGCTCGGGGTGCTGGTAGCCGAGTTGTTGCAGATGTTCGATAAAATCGGGGGAAACGCCGTGGATGCGGAAGGCGATTAATTTTTCCAGGTCCACGTGGGCGTAGCCGTCTTTATTCAGTTGTTGGATCCATTCCGGGGTGGCGCCATGGATGCGCATGGCGACGAGCGTGTCTTCGTCGGGCTGGTAACCGGCTTGATGGAGGAAGGCGACCATTTCGGGAGTGACACCGTGAATGCGAAAGGCGACCAGCTTGTCGCTGTCAGAGATGGGGAGGCCGGCGTTGCGCAGGTCGTCGATGAACGCGGCGTTGACGTTGAAAATGCGGAAGGCGATGAGTTTGTCGGTGTCCAGACCCGTGAGCTTCTCTGATTTCATCTGGCGGGCAAATGCGGTGCTGACGTCCATGACGGCCATGGTGTACTGCTTGTCGTCATCCACGCCGTCGAAGCCGAGAGATTTCATTTCCGCGGCGTATTTCGGTTCGGCGAAGAAATGGAAAGTGCCGGCACCTTCGCCGTCGCGGATATAGCCTTCGCAGTCGAAGCGGCCAGCGTCGCGCGTGATGGTGAAGTGAACATCGCGTTTGTCGGTCTGCGAGAGATCCAGTCCGACGAAGGTGCTGTCCGGCCAATCGGAAGAGTGAGAAGATTCGCCATGGTGGCTGTGACGGATGAGGGCGAACTGCACTTTGCCGGCCTCGTCGGAATGCTGGATGGTCCAACTGCCGGAGAGCGAATCAGAGGCTCTGGCGATTAGCGATCCCAACAACAAAGCGGCAACCAGAAGATAGCAGAACAAAGCGTCGCGGCGATTCATCACGAAAATCTCCTCTGTTGAAAAAACCTTTTTGCGAACTACTGATCCAGAACACCGGTTTGCTTCAGTTGGATCAGTTTGCCGAGGTCCAAGTCATGGAATCCGTGCTGGCGGACGCGCTCGATGAATTCCGGCGTGACGCCCTGGATTTTGGCGGCGACGATTTCGCCGGAATCGAGGCGCAATCCGGCGGATTGCATGGCTTTTACGTAAGCGGGAGTGACGCCTTGTATCTTCATGCCGATAATGTCGCCGGGATCGAGTTTCAGGCCCAGGGCCTTGAGGTCACGGATATATTCGGGGGAGACGCCTTGAATCTTCATGCCGATGAGGTCGCCGGCATCGAGATCGAGGCCCGAGGCGTCATGCAGTTCGTGAAGGTAGTCCGGTGTAACGCCTTGAATTTTCATGGCGACGATATTGTCCGAGGTGATTTGCGGGAACGTGGCGCGAAGTTCGTGGACGTAGGCAGGGGTTACGCCCTGGATTTTCATGGCAATGACATTGTCAATATCGGATTTGAATCCCAGGTCGCGAAGTTCCTTCACGTACTCTGGCGTGACGCCCTGAATCTTCATGGCGACGATTTGATCCACGCCGGGCTGCAGCCCCGCTTCATGAAGGGCGCGAACATATTCAGGAGTGACGCCCTGAATTTTGAGGGCAAGCAGTTGGTCGATGGAGAGATTGTCGAGGCCGACGGATTTGAGGCCATCGATGTAAGAAGATTTTGCGCCGGATGGGGTGTTTGATGGGGAGTCGGCTGCGCCGTTTTTTGCGGCAGGCGCGTTCTCTTGCGCGGAATCCTCCTGAACGATTGGTTCGGGAGCAGGAGTGGTTTTGGGTTGCGGCAACGGCTGGCCGACAGCGCTGGGCGCGCGCAGCGAGGCCGCGGGAGTCACGGCGATTACGGCGTCGCCGGGATGGTCCGAAATGACGGCGCCGGACGAGGCAGATTGCCCAGGGGCGGTGATTGTGGGAGTGCGGCCGGTTCCGAACAGGGCGTGCCCGGCCAGAAGCGAAGCGGAAAGACAGAGCATATTCGCGCCGAGGCTAGCGCCGCGGATGCCCGACTGCGCTTTCGCGAGTCCCAGGATGCGAGCGACGCGCGCGGAAAGCGAGCCGCGATTCGAGGCCATCGCGAGGACCGGAGCAGACGGCCGTTCGGCCATGCTGGCCAAAGCGCGGGCGTACGCGGCGGCGTTTCCGCAGACGGCGATGGCGACATCGTCGCAACAATTTTCGCGTTCGGCGCGGATGCGTTTGCTGAGCCACCACACGGCAGGATGAAAAAAGAGCAGGATTTCCGCGGCAATTTGAAACAGGTTCACGAAGGTATCGAGGCGCCGGATGTGCGCCAATTCGTGAGCGATGACGGCGTCGAGCTGATCGGCGGAAAGACCCGTGACCGCGGATAAGGGCAAAAGAACCACGGGACGGAACCAGCCGGCAACGGCAGGCGCTTCCAGATGCAGACATTCGCAATAACGGATGAGGCGGCGAATTCCGAGCGATCTTTGCAGAGACAAGCAGCGCTCACGCATGGCGTCGCTTACAGGTATTGACAGATTCAGGCGCAGGCGGCGCAGCGCAACAAAACCGGTGGCCGGCCGGAGACTGAGCAGGACAACGCCCGTAAGCCAGGCGTAGACGAGCCACGAAAGGTAATCGGAGGACGCGCGGTTACGGTGACCCGAGGAACTTGCCGCCCCAGAGAATTCCGCAGCAGGCGAATTTGTCGCGGACATATTGTAGGCCGGCATTTGGCCGGCAAGATTTGCGGCGGAGTCCGGATGCCGGAGAATGCTAAAGGTCAGGACCGGCGCGGCGGCCATCAATACCAGGATCACCACCGCGATCGCGTATCGCGTGGTTGCCCGGCGAGAAAGCTCCATGGCCGCCGCCGCGACGGCTGCCAGAGCCGCGCCTTGCCAAAAGAAATGCAAAATCGTCATGGCGGCGATGCGCGTGAGATCAAGAGTAAGCCAGTGCTCGTAGGGGATCATGAGTGTTTCCCTTCATACTCGTTAATCAAGCGGCGCAGTTCGGCGATTTCTTCTTTGGAGGCGCGGCGGCCGGCCAGCGCGTGCATCATCAGCTCGCTGGCGGAGCCGTCGAAGACCCGATCGAGGACATCAGCGGCCAAGCCACGCTTGGTTTTTTCGGCGGGCTGGCCGACTTCATATACGTGGGCGCGCTGGGTTTCGTTCCGGCGCACGCTGCCTTTGTCGGTCATAATTTGCATCAGCTTTAAGACGCTGGTGTAGCCGATACGTCTTTTCTCGCTCAAGATTTCGTAAACCTCGCGGACGGTGGAGGGACCGCGAGTCCAGAGGACTTGGAGGATTTCGAGTTCGGAGGAAGTGGGTTTTTGCGGGTGAGAGGGCATGGCGGGACCTTACTACGAAGAAGTTCGTAGTGTCAACGAAAACTTTCGTACTTAATTTCAGAGGGAAGCGGACACCGGATCCTCATCGCCAAGGCAATTGGGGATCCGGCACAGTTGCGCCGACGGTCTGGACGTCTTACTGAGGATGCTTGTCGCTAGGCTCTTCCTTCTTTTCGGTAGGGCGTGGCGCAGGTTTCTTGGCTGCAGGCGCGGCTTTCGCTTCCGGTTTTGGCTCAGGCTTGGCGGCGGGTTTCGGTGCGGGCTTGGGGGCGGGTTTCGCTTCCGGTTTCGGCGCAGGCTTGGGGGCCGGTTTTGCTTCCGGCCGAGCTTCGGGCTTGGCGGCGGGTTTCGGTGCAGGCTTAGGAGCCGGCTTGGCTTCGGGCTTGGCGGCCGGTTTTGCTTCGGGCCTGGCAGCAGGCTTGGGTTCCGGCTTGGCTTCTGGTTTTGCCCCGGGCTTGGCTGCTTCCGCGGGTTGACGGCGCGCCGGCTCGGCAGGAGTCGCGGCCGGTTTGGGCTGCGCGCGCATAGCATTTTCCGGAGCGGCTTCGGGATGACTCGGCTGGGCGTGGGACTCGGCTGCGGGCCGTGCTTCCGCCGGCCTCGCGGGCGCGACGGCGCGGGCGGGGATCACTTTAGCGATCGGCTTGCCTGCCGCGATGGGCTTCGGGGAGGCAAACACGGCGGGGTGCTCGTGGTTCGCCGCGAAAAATTGCTGTTTGTTTTTTGCGGCTTGATCGCGCACGGCAATCTGCGTGGTCATGGGAGGAATGCGTTGCTCGCGGGTGGCGGCGATTTCCGCAGGAAGAGGTTTGCGCGTGACGCCCCCTGGCCCGTTGTAGCTGGCGCGATTGATGGTGGTGTTGTTGATCGTGACGTTGTTAATGACGGTGTTCGTGACGGTACGGTTGTAGATGCGGACGTTGGTGAGGGTGACGTTGTTCACCGCACGGTTGTAGTAGAACTGATTACCGTTCCAGTATCCACCTTGGTATCCGACGCCGACGTAGCCAAAACCATAATTGATGCCACCGTAGAAGCCGATGTGCGCGCCCCAATAGCCGTAGTGATAGCGGTAGGAACCGCCACCGAATCCCCAGTATCCCGGGGTCCAGAGAAAGCCCACTTGAGGCGGCTGCGCCCACACGCCCGGTACCCAGTAATAGCCGGCCGAAGCGTAACTCCAGTATCCCGGAGTCCAGAGATAGCCGTTATCGGGGCAATCCGGCTGGGAATATTCCGGCAGCGGCGGTGGCGCCTGCGAGGCTTGGAGAGCCGGCTGGCCGTAGGTGGAGTCCTGAGAGTCAGCGTCGTAATCGTCGCTGGCATAATTCTGGTCCTGCGGGCTGCCGGCGCTGGCTTGCACCAGGTTGCCGGAGGCTTCGGCTTCCTGCGGCGTTTCAGGCGCTGCCGGCTGAGCAGAAGCACCGGCGCTCTGCGATTGGCCGGTCGCGGCCGGCTGACTGGAAGAGCTCTGGTCGGTGGCTGCCGGTTGAGTCTGATCCGTGCTGGTGGCGCCGTTCTTGTTGCAGCCTGCGAATACAAAGGTGAGCGCGAGGGATGCGGCCGCGAAAGCGACCAGGGACGAAATTTTAGCGGTCTTGCTCATAAGGTTTCTCTCCGAAGCGTAGAAGGGTGGAGGTTCTCCGCAAAGTTTGGGCGCAGAATTACAGAACACTAAGAGGACAGAGTATCAATTCCTAGCTGCCGAGACAACGTTTCCTGTGTGGTGCCAGGCGAAGCGAGGAGTCCGGTTCTGCAAGACCTTCGCGAGCGAGCAGATTCCTCGCGCAAACATCGCCCTCGGAATGACGGTCTTGGCTGGCGCGACACGACCGTAGAGATTTTTACACGTCTAAACCCGCGGGATCTGGTGGAACTTTTAGGGCGCGGTTTGCGTACTTTAGAGAGACAGCGTGGAATCCGCGGGGGTGGTTGCATGGCGAGTGGCAGCAACGGGCTAAATGGCACGGTGAGCAAGAAGCGGCGGCGCCGGCGTCTGATTTGGGTAGCGATCGCGGTGGTGGTGCTGGGCGGCGGCGGTTACGGGGTGATGGCGGCGTTGCGGCCGAATCACACGATTGATCCTTCCAAACTGGCAGAGGTGGAGCGCGGGGATTTGGCGCGTGTGGTAGTGGCCACCGGCAAAATTGAGCCGCTGTCGAAAGCGGACATTAAGTCCAAGGCCTCCGGAATTGTTAAGAAGATTTATGTGGATTATGGGGATCGCGTAAAAGTGGGCCAGGTGCTGTTGGAACTCGATCGCGTGCAACTGGAAGCGGCGGAGCGTGCGGCGAAGGCCAACTTGCAGGCGACGGAGGCGGCGCGGAACTCCGCAATGGCTTCACTAGAGCGGAATAAGGTGGATGCCGAGGGGCCGGACGTACCCTTTTTGAAATTGAGCATGGAGCGAGCGGAGAAGGAATTCAACGAAGGCGTGGTTTCCAAATCGGTTGTCGAAGACGCGCAGAAAAACTATCAGCTGGGACTGAACAAACAACTTAGCGCGCAGGCGAATTTGGCGGTGTCACGGGCGGAGATTGCCAAGGCGGAGGGGATGCTGGCGCAGTCGAAGGCGGCTTTGGATAACGCGGAGGAGGATTTAAAAAATTCGACAATCCTGAGCCCGATTGACGGCCTGGTATTGTCGCGCGACGTGAACGTGGGGGATGCGGTTAGTTCGATTTTGGTGCTGGGCTCGCAGGCCACGCCGATTATGACCCTGGGAGACGTCAGCGAAGTGTACGTGCAGGGAAAAGTGGATGAGGCGGACATTGGAAAAGTGTATTTGAATCAACCGGCGCGAATTGTGGTGGAGTCGTTCAAGGACAAGAAATTTACGGGGAAGGTGACGAAAATTTCGCCGCTGGGAAAAGAGAAGGACAACGTAACGACGTTCGAGGTGCGCGTTTCGATCGCCAATTCGACCGGCGAATTGAAGGCCAGCATGAGCGCGAACGCGGAGATTCTGCTGGAAGAGAAGAAAAATGTGCTGATGGTGCCGGAAGCAGCGTTGATTTACGACAAGGATCGCCAGGCTTCGGTGGAGTCGCCGGATGCCAAGGGCGAGAACGGCAAGAAAAAAATTGCAGTGAAATTGGGGATTTCGAACGGGGTGAAGACGGAAATTTTGCAAGGGTTAAACGAGAAGCAGCAAGTGATTTTGCAGTAGGCGCCACCACGCCGTCCGCGAGAGCGAGCCGACCCAATGTCGTTTCAGGATTTGTTGAAAGATACGCTGGCGACGTTGTGGGTTAATAAGCGGCGCACGCTTTTGACCATGTTCGGAATCGCCTGGGGAATTATTTCCATCACGGTGATGGTCGCGGCGGGCGAAGGTCTGGGTAAGGGCATCCAGAAAAACCAGGAAACGTTTGGGAAAGACGTGATGGTGGTCTTTTCCGGCCGCACCAGCATGCAGGCGGGCGGATTGCGCTCCGGCCGCGTGGTGCGCTGGATGGAAAACGATTACAAGCAGGTGGCGGCGGATTCGCCGGCTTGCAAATACGTGATGCCGGAACTGGGCAACGAAGTGCAGGTGCACAGTTTGTTCAACAGCGGGACGATTCGGACGGTCGGGTCGCTGCCGCCGTTCGCGGAGATTCGCAGCATTCCGGTGGCGGAAGGGCGATTTTACAATTACGAGGACAATGCGGAAGCGCGAAATGTGGCGTTTCTGGGCAGCGATACGAAGAAGCAGCTTTTTGCCGAACGCGAAGCCGTGGGTGCGACGGTGTGGCTGAATGAAAAGCCGTACACGGTGATTGGCGTGATGACGTTCAAGGATCAGAATTCGAGTTACGACGGAACCGATACACGGAAAGTTTTTATCCCCTTCGATTCCATGAAGCGCGATTTTCCGAACAAGCCGCCCTCGCCGGAGCACAGCGTGGACCGTTTGCTGGCCGCGCCGTGGAGTCTGGAGAGCCACCCGGATTGCGTGCTGCAGTTGCGGCGTTCGCTCGGCCGGCTGCACAACTTCGATCCGCGGGATAAAGAGGCCGCGAGCATTTGGGACACGGTGAAGGGCGCGGAAGCGAACCGCATGATCATCGTGGGCATGGAAGTCTTCATGGGCGCGGTGGGAATCGCGACGTTGTTTCTCGGCGGACTCGGGGTGATGAACGTGATGTTGGTGTCCGTGCGCGAGCGCACGCGCGAAATTGGGGTGCGCATGGCGCTGGGAGCCACCCGGGGATCGATATTGCGGCAGTTTTTTCTGGAGACGATTATCGTGGTGGCGCTCAGCGGCGGCACCGGGCTGATTATTTCTTATGGCTTTTGCGCGCTGGTGAATTTGCTGCCGATGCCGCAATTTTTTGCGGGATTGCTGGCGAGCTGGAAATTGGGCGCGGTTTCGGTGCTGTTGCTGGGAGTGATCGCGGTGCTGTCGGCGTTGTATCCGGCGAATCGCGCGGCCTCGGTGGACCCGATTGAGGCGCTGCGGTTCGAGGCGGGAGGCTGACAGCGATGTTTCTGGAAATTTTTCGCGAGGCGTGGGCGGCGCTGGGAAGGAATCCGCTGCGTTCGCTGCTGACCATGACGGGCATTGCCTGGGGCATCGTGGCGGTGACGCTGCTGCTGAGTTATGGCGCGGGATTTCGCAGCGTGCTGATGTACACCTTCGAAGTCTTTGGCAAGGGCGCGGTGGTGTGCTGGCCGGGAACCACCAGCGAGCAGGCCGGCGGAGAACGCGCGGGGAAGGAAGTGCACTTCGATCAGGACGCCGCCGATTGGGTGAAGGCGCAGTCGCCGCTGGTGAAGCGCGTGACGCTCGAGACGGTGCGCTTCAAAGGGATCTCGCACGAGGAGCGGCTCTCGGACACGGCGATTCGCGGCGTTTATCCCGAGTATGGCGAGATGCGCAACGAAGTGCCGATTGAAGGCACGTGGATTTCGCCGGAGGATATTGCGGAACGGCGGCGCGTGGTATTTCTCGGAGCGCTATTACGCAAGAAACTTTTTAGCGGGACGCCCGCGGTGGGCGAGGCGGTGCGCATCAATGGCGTGAAATTCATCGTGACCGGCTCGATGGACACGAAATTTTCAGATAGCAACTATTTTACCAGCGACGATGAATCGGCGTTTATTCCGTACACCGCCGCGGGAGATTTGTGGGACACGAAACACGCCAGCGTAATGCTGTTTGAACCGGTGGCGCCGGGGTTTGAAGCGCTGGCCATGCAGCAGGTGCGGGCCGCCATCGCCAGCCATCAGCGATTCTCACCTACGGACAAACGCGCCATCACCATGTATGGACGCGAGGAATTCAAGCCTATCTATGAAGGAATCACCATCGGCATCGAAGCGCTGCTGTTTTTTGTCGGTGCGCTGACGTTGGGTATCGGCGGAATCGGAGTGATGAATATCATGCTGGTGTCGGTGGACGAACGCGTGAAAGAGATTGGTTTGCGGCGCGCGCTGGGGGCACGGAAGGCGCACATTCGCTGGCAATTTCTGCTGGAGGCGCTGGTGATGACGCTGGCGGCCGGCGCGATTGGCATGCTGTTGTCGGCGGGAATTACGGCGATGGTAGGCACCATACCCTTCCTCGGGCCAGCGTATGAAGACGATACGGGAAAAGTGGACATTCATCTGACGTTATCGGTGCTGACGATGGTATTGTCCAGCGGAATTCTTATCGTCGTGGGCGTGTTGAGCGGGTGGCTGCCGGCGATGCAGGCGGCGAAGTTGGATCCCGTGGAAGCGTTGCGCTACGAGTAGCGTCCGATGGCGTGCGGTGGAAGGCTTCGTGTTTCGAAAAAAACTCCTACCTGTTCCGAGGGTTTTTAGCTGTTCGCCGCGGCGGCGCTCGGCTCCGCCGGCGCTTTCTGCAGCCGCATCACCACGCGAAAAATAAATACGCAGCTCGCCGCGAGCACAAACAATCCGAAAATGGTCAACGTATACGGCGCGCCGATGCGTTTGGCTATGCCGCCAGCGATCAGCGACCCGACGGGCTGGACGCCCATGAACATGGTGGCGTATACGGCCATGACGCGCCCGCGCAAAGCGTCGGGAACGCGGCTTTGCACGATGGTATTCGTCGCGGCCATTTGCACCGTGGCGGCAAAGCCGACGAAAAAGATCACCGCCGCCGACAACAGAAAATACCTCGATTGCGAAAAAATCACCAAGCCGATGCCGCAGATCATGGCCGTCGCGGCAATCCAGCGGGCCAGGCCGGTGTAGGTGGTGCGGCCGGCGAAATACAGCGCGCCGATCACCGCACCCACGCCGGCGGAGCTCATCAGAAAGCCCATGCCCTTAGCTCCGCCGTGCAGAATGCTGTCGGCAAAAATCGGCAGGAACACCGAGTATTGCAGGCCGAACAAACTCAGCACGCTCAAGAGCAGCAGGGCTGAGCGCACCGGCATGTCCGACATGGCATAGCGAAAGCCTTCGAGGAACTGGCGAAAGGGCGACTCTTTGCCGGGCTGCGGCTTGGTATGCACCACGCGCATCGCCAGCAAGGCGCCGATCACCGCCACAAAACTAATTCCGTTCAGGAAAAAACACCAGCCTTCTCCAACCCAGGCAATCGCAAACCCCGCTATCGCCGGACCAACCACGCGCGCTCCATTAAAAATCGAAGAGTTCAAGGCGATGGCGTTGGGCAAGTCTTCCTTGCTGGTCATCTGCACCAGAAAGGCCTGGCGAATGGGAACATCGAAGGCGTTTACCACGCCGACGAGAAAGGCGATGAAGATAATTTCCCACTCGCGAATCAAGCCCGCCAGCGTCAAGCCGGCCAAAACGAACGCCAGCAGCATGGAAACCGTTTGCGTAACGATGACGCCGTACCAACGGTTGTAGCGGTCCCCAACATATCCGCCGACGCTCGCCAGCACGAGGATAGGTATCCCATTCGCGAATCCAAAAAGCCCCAAGAGCGCCGCGGAACCCGTCAGTTTGTAGACCAGCCAGAGTTGCGCGGTGGTCTGCATCCAGGTCCCGATCAAGGAGACCAGTTGCCCGCCGATAAATAACTGGAAATTGCGATGCTGCAAGGCGCGAAAGCGCGTGGTCACAGGCAGGATGTCCCTCTATTCCTTCGATGTCGCCCAAATAAAATAAGTCACGCTTTTGAAGCACGGCGGGATGACGGTTCCCCCGGGATGCTCTTTGCTAGCAGCAGAGGCAAGAGAATGCGCATGACTCGCGGCGTCCGCCGCCGAAAAAAACTATTGGAGCGGAATCCGATACAAATTGCGCCGTGTATTTTGGACCGTATACGCATAACCGGAGCGGCCCACTGCTATTTCGGTGCTAGCGGGATTCGCTAACTGCGTAACTTTTGCAGTTTTGGCACTTTCGAGGTCTTCCATGCGCGAGACTCCTCCCGGAGGCACCTTCGGAAGATCGAAGTCGGCCTGTGTAGGAAGCGCATACCTCCTGCCGGACGCGTGCCCGAATTCAAAGTATGCGAATTTCCCGGTGCTGTCCCACGTCACTGAACAATAGCCGGAACACAGAGGGACTGGCGGGCCGCCATCCAGGGGAAACGCCTTGGTCTGTGTGGAGTTGTCGATGTCCGAGTTGGCGGTGCTGGCAAGCACCCAGCGCCCGTTCGGCGATGGTCCATGGAAATCGATGATACGCTCGGCGACGATTTTACGGCGGTCCGTGCTATCGGGCTTCATGCGATAGATAAAATTGGAGCCACCCTCTACCGCGCGGAACACCAAATCGCCACCGGGCAAAAAGAACGGGGAATCCTCAACCGCGCCGCCGGAGATGCGCACGGGCGACGAGTGGCGATTGGTAGGCGCGATCCACATGCTGGGATGCCCGCCCCGATCGTTCACGGTGAAGGCCACCTGTTTGCCGTCGCTGGAAATGGAATACTCGGTCATAAAATAACTGGGCAGGAGCTTGTCCATTTTGCCGGTTGCGAGGTCGTCGATCCACAATTCGTAACCGGACGAAGCGCCGCTGGCCATCAAGAAATAAAGCGAGTTTCCATCCGCGGAAAACGAGGGGGCCCTCGCGCCCTGGGAGGAGATTTGGTGTTCGCCATCCTTATCGTGCAGCCAGACGGTGCTGTCTTTCGAGCCCACTGAGGTGACCAGTGATTTGCCATCGGGGGCTAAGGCTATGCCTTCCTGCGAGGTAGGACCGAAAGTGATCTGCTCGGGTGCACCTCCCGGGAAACGCTGGCGCCAGATATGAAAATCATCGGTCTGGACGTTGAGATAGAGAAACTTGCCGTCGGAAGACCACGCGCCGGAATAACACGGAGCGTCGGGCGGGCCCACAACGCGCGGCTCGGCGGAGGCCTGGAAGGGCACCACGCGGCAAGGCTGAATTGCAGCACGATTGTCCATTTCCACGATGAGCAGCGATCGGCCATCCGGGGAAATGTACGAATGATGAGCCATGCTGCGATCGCCCGCAGGCACATAGACGTCGCGGCTATCGCCCCGGCCCTGGTCCGTGGTGACCACCCCCATGTGCAAGCCCGCTTTAATTTCAGAAAACAGCAGGTGTTTGCCGTTATCAATCCAGGTGAGCGAAGAGGAGTTGGGCAATAGCAGGCGCGGTTCGCCACCGAGAACGGAAACCTGCCAAGTCTCCCAGGGCCCGACAGTACTGTAAGAGATTATGGAGCCATCCGGTGAGAACACGGGACTCAATTTGAGGGCCGCGTCGTGCGTGAGTTGCACCGGCTGGCCATCGGGCAAAAATTTTACGTAAATTTGTCCGGGACCAAAGAACGAATCATTTCCGCGAATAAAGGCGAGCATGCGACCGTCCGGGGAGAGCGCGGGGTACACCGCGGAATCGGTGAAGAAAGTGAGTTGCTGCCATTCCTTGCTGGCGGGCGCAGCGGGATGGTAAAAGCGCTGAAACAGAAACGCTCCGCCCACAACCGCGAAGAGGAGGAGCGCTGCGATGCCCGCGAACACCAGGAGCTTATGCCGCGCAGCGATGCGATGCGGTTCGGCAAGTTGTGTTTGCGGCGCGCGATCTTTCGAGTATTCCGAGGATACCGGCACGCGCCCGGAACTGGTGTCGCGCTTGAGGCGCTGCAAATCCGCGCGCAGGTCTGAAGCGTGCTGATAGCGCAGATGGCGGTCTTTCTCCAGCGCGCGATTGATGATCTCTTGTAGCCGCGCAGGCACGTCCGGATTCAGTTGATTGGGCGGGGCAGGCTCGCGATTGAGGATGGCGTCGAAAACGATTCCGGAAGTGTTGCCGCGGAATGGCAAGGTACCCGTGGCCATCTCGTAAAGCACCACGCCAAAGGAAAAGAGATCGCTGCGTTCGTCGAGTTCCTTGCCGCGCACTTGCTCCGGCGACATATAGGCGACCGTGCCCACAGCGCTCCCGGGACTGGTCAGCAATTCCGCGGGGGTAGCGGTAGGCAGCGTGGAAATGCCGTCGGCGACGTTGACGAGCTTGGCTAATCCAAAATCCAGAACCTTAGCGTGACCGCGCTTGGTAACAAAAATGTTGGCGGACTTGATGTCGCGATGAACGATGCCCGCGGCGTGGGGAGCTTCCAGAGCATCTGCGATTTCGATGGCCAGCGCAACAAGCGCTTCCGTCTCCAGGGGACGGTTATTGATCACGTGCTTGAGGGTGGCTCCCTCAAGATATTCCATGGCGATGAAGACCTGCCCGGCATCTTCCCCGACATCATGAATGGTGCAAATATTGGCATGATTCAGCGCTGATGCGGCTTTGGCCTCGCGACGGAAACGGCTGAGGGCCTGCGGGTCTCTGGCGACCTCGTCGGGCAAAAACTTTAGCGCAACGAAACGGTCCAGGCGCTGATCCTGCGCCTTGTAAACCACGCCCATCCCGCCGCCGCCGAGTTTTTCGAGAATAAGGTAGTGCGAGACGGTCTTTCCGATGAGCGAAGGTGGCTCCGGCATTGAGTACCCATCTTAGTTTGCGGTAAAAAGCCCGTCAACGAGACGAGTTGCCACCCCCTTTATCACGGACACGACGCGATCACGGACCGATTTCTTACGTCAGTCCTGGGTGTCGCGGTCGGCACGGAGGAACACGAAGCCGTGCGGACGCGCGGGCCCGGCGCTGATATCGCGAGGTGCACCGCGCGCTAAATTACGAAATGTGGAAGGGAATTCGGGTTCACGCGCAAAAGACGCGTCAATTATTCGTTCGGAGGATCGGGCGCGCCGCCAACGTGAAGGTGGCTCAAATCATGCAGAGTCGATTTATCCTCTTCGCTCATGCCGCGCGTGAAGTTTGGATCGTTGAGGTGCTCGTTGCGGGCGCTCTCCGGCATATTTTTCAGCACCGCCAGGCGATTTTGAATGGCGCGCTTGCGATCCGGGGGCATATTTCGCCACTTTGGCAGCACGTCGTTCTTGATGTGATCGCGTTGCGCCGGCGTCATCTGTTGCCAAATGCGCGCACGATCGGAAAGATCCTGCCGCTGCGCCGGGCTTAGGTTCTGCCATTTTCTATTATTGTCGAGGACGCGCTGTTTCTCTTGCGGCGTCAAGCTCCGATAACTTTTTTGCGGCGGCATGTTCGCCGAAGGAGGCCGATCCGCGTGCGGAGTGCCGCCAGCCGGGCGATTCCAGTCCGGATTGTTTTGGCCGCCGCGAGCTGCGCCGTTTGCGTTGTTTCCGGCGCCATTCGGCCCAGCTTGCCGGCGCGCTTCTTGCCGCGCCTGCTGGCGTTGCTGTTGCCGCTGTTGTCGCGGCGGAGGGTTTGCAGGTTTGGGCGGCCTGGACGCCTGTCGCGCCGCAAACGCATGCGCGCGCTGCGCCGCACACGGCAGCCCCAGCCCGGCGCTAAGTGCCAGCCCGAGCACACAACCAGCGAGTTGGAGTCGTAGCCTCACGTTGCCTTACATTTGTTGATTCGCTTGATTCGCGTCGTCTTGCGGTTCGTCCGTCACGGGCGCCGGCAGATCCGTCAGGGGCTCAAAATTGGTCAGCACATCGTAATTTTCCAGCACCGGCAAATTCTGATTGATTTCCGCTTCGGTGGCAGGATTCACCGCGTACCCCGAGGGCCGCAAACCTACCCACACGATGCACAGCGCCAGCAGCGCACCGGCCATCGCCACGCGCGGCGATGGAGCGATCCACGCCCACCAGCTCTGCTTCACCGGCTCCGCCGCCACGCGCGCACGCACGCGCACATCGAACGCCGGCGAAGGCGCAATCTGCGGCAGTTCGTCAAGCAAGCTGGAGACCGCGCGAAATTCATTCACGCGCAGGTCGCACGCCGCGCAGGTCGCGAGGTGCTTCTCGACCTCCAGCCGTTCGCTGTCCTTCAAGCGGCCGTCCATATAACTCAAAATTCTGTTTTCCATGCGTCCACAACTCATGACGTCCATCCCTTCCCAGCTCTTACTTTACTGCTTCGCCTGCTGCGCCACCAGCGGGGCTAGTTCCACTCGCAGCGCTTCATAGGCCCGGAACAGCAGCGACTTCAATGCACTTTCCGAGCACTCCAAAATCTTCGAAATCTCGCCGTAATCCAGCTCCTGATATTTGTGCAGCAGCACGGCGGCACGCTGCTTTTCCGGCAATTTTTCAATGGCGTGCCGAATCATCTTACTTCTCGCCTGCGCCACCAGGTGCTGCTCGATGTCCGGATGTTGGTCCGCCACATCCAGCGGGCGCTCGTCGCCGTCCTCGGAATCCGCGGCCAGCGGCGCGTCCAGCGAAATTTCCATGCGCTGATGCCGCGTGTCGCGCACCGAATTGAGCGCCAAATTTGTTGCGATGCGAAACAACCACGTCGTGAATTTGGCGCTGGGCACGTATTCCGCGCGCGCCCGGTACACGCGCAAGAAAACCTCCTGCGCGAGATCCTCCGCCTGCTCGCGATTCCGCACCATGCGGTACAGAAAGTTGACGAGCGGACTGCGGTAGCGATGCAAGAGAAGCTCGAACGACTGTTCGTCGCCCGCCTTCACGTCCAGCATCAGTTGGACGTCCGACCTGGCCATAGCTACCACATCCTATCGAACACCAGTGGAATGTGAAAGTTGCGAGTTTTGGGGGCTTTCCAGGGCCGCTCGGAAGCCCTATAGATGCCAGAAGTGCTGCATTATCAACAGACTAAGCACGCCGCCAAAGACGAGCAACGCCAGGCGCCAGTTGGGTTCGCGGTTGACCTCGGGTAGCAAATCGGTGGCGGCAACGTACAGCGTCACGCCCCCTGAGAGCGGCAAGGCGTATTTCAGCTCCCCCTGGAGTGCGCTGGTCAGCAGCACACCCGCCAGCGTGGAGCCGCCCAAAAGGCCGGCCGCCCAGATCGCCGCCTTTCTTCCGTGGCCTCCCGCGAGCACCACCGAAGCGACGGTGAAACCTTCCGGCAGCTTGTGCAGAAAAACAGCGACAAAAATTACCCCACCCAGCCAGGTCGAGACCAAAAATCCTGCGGCGATGGCTACGCCGTCGAAAAATGTATGAATGGCGAGGCCCAGCAGGACGGTGGTGCGCGCGTGCTGGTGGCTCACCTCTTCGCAGTGCGTTTCTTCGCCGAAATGAAAATGCGGGGCGATGGTGTGTTCAAAAAGATGCACGAGAAAATAGCCGATCAGCACGTACAGCAATGCGCCTTCGCCGGCCAGGTGGATGGACTCGGGGATGATGTCCACAAACGCGACGCCCAGCATGTATCCGGCGCCCAGCGCCAAAAAATATTGCAGATATTTACGAGACCAATCTTTGCGGACGACGAAGTACCCGCCCAGTAAATTCCCGCCGGCGGCAATCAGGCCAAGGACCGCGGCGAAAGCGGTGCGAATTGCTACGTCGTGTTGCATTTAGCCACTGTGGCGGAACAGGATTACGTCGCCTTCTTGCACGATATAATCGCGGCCTTCCAGCCGGACCTGGGCTTTTTCCCGGGCGGCTCCCAAACTTCCGGCGGCCAGCAGATCGTCCCAGCGCACCACTTCCGCGCGGATGAAACCCTTCTCGATGTCGCTGTGAATGGCGCCCGCGGCTTTTACGGCCGTCGAACCTTTGTGAATCGTCCAAGCGCGCACTTCCGGTTCGCCGGCGGTGAAAAAAGAAATTAGGCCCATCAGATCGTAGGTGGCGCGAATCAGGCGGTTAAGGCCCGGCTCTTTCAAGCCGTAGGATGCCAGCATTTCCGCGGCTTCTTTGTCTTCCATTTCCGCGAGTTCGGCTTCCAATCGCCCGCAGACGGCGACCACCGCGGTGTTCGGGCGGCCTTGCAATGCGCTGAGTTTGTGGCGTTCCACGGCGGTGTCGAGATCGGCGGCTTCGTCATCGCCCAAATTCAGAACGAAGAGCATCGGGCGTTGCGACAAAAATAAAAATCCGGCAATCGGCTTGCGCTCTTCCGGCGTGAGCAAGAGTTCGCGCAAAGGCTTTTCCGCTTCCAGGTGCGCTTTGCACTTTTCGAGGACATTTTTCTCAGCCAGCAATACAGGCTCGGATTTTTTCTTCAAGTCTTTTTCGACGCGCTCGAGACGCCGTGAAATCTGGTCGTGGTCGGCCAGAATCAGTTCGAGTTCCAGATTGGTCGCGTCGCGCACGGGATCGACGCTGCCGAGCGAATGCGGCACGGTGGGATCGTCGAACACGCGCAAAACATGCGCGATGGTATCCACATCGCGCAAAGGCGCGAGCGCATCGCGGTTCTTCTCCTTCTGCATCCCGCCCAAATCCACATATTGCACGGTGGCATAGGTAATTTTTTTTGGGTTATAAAGCGCAGCCAACTGCTGCAGCCGCGGCTCGGGCACTTTGGCGACGCCCACATGTGTAGCCTGCCCGCCTTTTCCTTCGACATGGGCTTTGGTAAGAATGCGAAATAAAGTCGTCTTGCCAACCTGCGGCAATCCAATAATTCCAGTCTGCATAAGCCCAAAAGTCTAGCACAGCCGTTCGAGGTTCCCGGCGCATGCGCGTTGACGGGACCGCGATGGCAACCTAAGATTACGCCGGAGCCGCGAGCCGCTTGATTGATCAGACGCTGAAGCATTATCGCATCGTCGCAAGGATCGGCGCCGGTGGCATGGGCGAAGTGTATCAGGCGCGAGACGAGCGCCTGGAGCGCGACGTCGCGCTCAAAGTTTTGCCCGCCAAAGCGCTAGCTGACAACGCCGCGCGCAAACGCTTTCGCAAAGAGGCTTTGGCGCTGTCGAAGCTAAATCACCCCGCCATCGCCACCATCTACGATTTCGATTCCGACCACGGCCTGGATTTTCTCGCAATGGAGTATGTAACCGGCGAAACACTGGCGAAGAAGATCGCCAACGCGTCACTGCCGGAAAAAGATGTGCTGGCGCTCGGAATACAGATCGCCGACGCGCTGGAAGAAGCGCAAGAACACCACATCGTGCACCGCGACCTGAAACCGAGCAACATCATGGTCACGCCCAAAGGCCGGGTGAAGGTACTCGATTTCGGTTTGGCCCGCCTATTGCAACCGGCGTCCAGCCTGGCGTCGACGGAGACGCTGAGCGAAACGCAGGGAGCCTCCGGGACGCTGCCGTACATGGCGCCAGAGCAACTGCGAGAGGAATCGCTCGATCCGCGCAGCGACATTTTTTCTTTCGGCGCGGTCCTGTATGAAATGGCCACCGGTCACCGCAGCTTCCCCGAAACCATCTCCTCGCGGCTCACCGACGCCATCCTGCATCAAGCACCCGTCCCGCCCCGCGCCCGCAATTCGCGTCTTTCCCCGGAACTCGAGCGCATCATTTTGAAATGTCTCGAAAAATCTCCGGAGATGCGCTATCAGTCCGCGAGAGAACTCAGCGTGGATCTGCGCAGGCTCAGCTCCCCAACGACAATTTCCGGCCAGGACACCGTAAAACCTAAGAAATCGCGTTGGCGCGCGGCCGCGGCCATTTCCGGAATTGCGCTGCTGGTGATCTTCGGCCTTCTGGCGGCGATGAATGTCGGCGGCTTGCGCGATCGGCTTGTTCCTTCGGAAGCGCCGAAAATTCATTCGCTCGCGGTCTTGCCGCTGGCAAATCTTTCCAAAGATCCCGAGCAGGAATATTTCGTCGAAGGCATGGCCGACGAACTAATCACGGAATTAGCGCAGATCAGTGGCCTGCGCGTAATCTCGCGGACCTCCACCATGCGTTACCTCCGCAATCCCAAACCGATTCCAGAAATCGCCAAAGAGTTGGGCGTAGACGCGGTAATCGAAGGCTCCGTGGAACGTTCCGGCGATCAGGTGCGCATCACCGCGCAGCTGATCAACGCCCGCACCGATACGCATCTGTGGGCGCACAGCTACCAGCGCGATCTCCGGGACGTGCTGGCGATGCAGAGCGAAGTCGCCCGCGCCATCGCCCGCGAAGTTCAGGTGCAGTTGACGCCCCAAGAAAAGGCCCGACTCGATAGCGTCCGCCCGGTCGATCCCGTCGCTCACGAAGCCTATTTAAAAGGCTTATACCACTGGAATTTCCACACCGGCGACGAACTGCAAAAAGCCATCGCGGAATACCAGCGGGCCATTCAAATCGACCCAAACTACGCGCTAGCCTACGTCGGGCTTGCGGATGCCTATCATTTGCTTCCGTTCAATGGCGACGCTGATCCGCGAGTGGTTGGGCCCAAAGCCAGAGACGCGACGCTAAAAGCCGTCGAACTCGATCCCCATCTGAGCGAAGCACGCGTCACGCTCGCGATTGAACTCAGCCGATATGATTGGGATTGGGCCGCCGCCGAACGTGAATTTAAGATGGCCATCGAACTGAGTCCCAACAATTCCTCGGCCTCATCAGCGTATGCCGAACTGCTCTCCGTTGAGGGACGCCACGCCGAAGCCGTCGCCGAAGCCTCTCGTGCTCGCGAGCTGGACCCCACTTCCGGAACGGTGTGCTTTCAGTATGCCAGAGCCCGGCTGTACGCCCGGCAATACGACGAAGCCGTGCTGGCCTTTCAGCAATGTCTGGATGTAAATCCCAATCTGTGGATCCTGCACCTATTTTTCGGAGAAGCATACGAGGCGCAAGGTCTCTACCCGCAGGCGCTGGCTGAACTTCGCAAGAGTCAGGGCCCTACGCTACAAGCTACGTCGGTGATCGGGCACGTCTATGCAATCTCCGGCAACAAGGCGGAAGCAGAAAAAATTCTCGCTGAACTGCAACTGCGCGCGAAAACCGCTTACCTGCCCGCCACCTACATAGCGAAGATCTACGCGGGACTCGGAGGAAAAAATCAGGCCTTCGCCTGGCTGGAAAAAGCCTACACCAGCCACGATCCGCAGATTGAATTCCTCGGCGTCGAGCCACTCTACGATCCGCTCCGCGGTGATCCGCGCTATGCCGATCTGATGCGCCGCATAAATCTGGCACACTAAACCGTATGAGCGATACGCCCTTTACACCCTTTACGCTTCCTTTCGATCTGATGGAAGCACAGAAGCATCTGTCCGCGTGTGACGAGCAGCTTGCAGCGCTGATCGCGGAGTTGATCCCGTTTGAAATCGATATCGCCGAAGCGCAAACACCCTACGAGGCGCTGCTCGAATCCATTGCCTATCAATCCATCTCCGGGAAAGCCGCTGCGACAATTTTTGCGCGCGTCAAAGCCTTGGGGACGAACCACAAAGCGCCGACGCCGGAGGAAATGCTGCGCATCCGCAAATCCACGCTGCGCAAAGCCGGGTTATCCGGCGCAAAAATTTTGGCCATGAAAGATTTGGCGCAGAAGACCATCCGAGGCGTGGTTCCGACACTAGAGCAGGCACAGGGCATGTCGGACGAAGAATTGGTCGAGCGCCTCATCTCCGTCCGCGGAATTGGCGCGTGGACGGTCGAGATGTTTTTAATTTTTCACCTGGGGCGTCCCGACGTGCTGCCCATTCACGATCTGGGCGTGAAGAAAGGCTGGTCCGTGGCGTACGGCAAGAAACATATGCCGCGCCCGGCGGAACTCCTGACCTTCGGCGAACGCTGGCGACCTTACCGCACGGTGGCCAGTTGGTATATGTGGAGAGCTTTTGAGCGCGCCGGTTACGCGGCCACTAATAAAATCCGGCCTGCCAAACCAAAACGCCGCAAAACGACGTCGCGCGCTTCCAGAAAACGCTCGACGCCAAAAAAATAGAGCGCCTATCGCGGATTTGGGCGGTGCTGCCACGCCGGTCGAGCGGAAATGCTCACGGGCGGCGGCTCGGCGTTTATCGCGGCGAGTATGGCGTTCACTTTTTCTCGCTGCGGTGAAAGGGTGCAGACCGGATCGGTGGCGGAGGCGTCGCCGGTTAGTAAGAGCGCCTGGCAGCGGCAGCCGGCAAAATCCAGGTCGCGGCGGTCACAGGATTTGCACGGCTCCGGCATCCAATCCTGGCCGCGAAATTTTTGGAAGGCTGCAGAACCATTCCAGATTTCGCTCAGGCCGCGATTTTTTACATTCTCAAAAGACAATCCGGGGATCATTCTTGCCGCGTGGCAGGGAAGTGCTTCGCCATTGGGCGCGATCGGCAGGAGTTTGCGGCCCCAGCCACCCATGCAGGCCTTCGGATATTTGGCGTAGTAATCCGGGACGACGAATTCGACGCGGATTTTTCCGCGCAGGCGTTCTTGCGCGTCTTTGATGATCCCCAGCGAACCGTCGAGTTGTGCGCGGGTAGGGAGCAATGCGGCGCGATTGGCGAAGGCCCAGCCGTAATATTGCACGTTGGCGAATTCCACGCGACTGGCGCTGGAAGACTCGGCGATGACCAGCATTTCTTCAAGCTGATGGATGTTGTGGCGATGCATTACGAAATTCAGCGTAACCGCAACGCGGCGCGATTTAAGCCAATCGAGCACGCGTAATTTTTGCGCGTGGGTTCGTGTGCCGGAAATTTCTGCAGCAATTTCTTCTGTCGCGCCTTGGAAACTGAGTTGGAAATGGTCCAGGCCTACGGCGATCAAAGCGTCAAGCCGCGCTTCGTCCAGCGGCAGACCTGAAGTGATCAAATTCACATACAGGCCAGCGGCGCGCGCGGCCCTGATTAATTCAATGATGTCGGTGCGAGCCAGCGGCTCGCCACCCGTCAGGTCGGCTTGTAGAGCACCCAGTTCAGCCGCTTGCTTAAAAACCTTTGTCCAATCTTCGGTGGAGAGCTCCGTTGCGCGAGATTGCAGTTCTCGCGGGTTGGAGCAATAGACGCAGTGCAGCGGACAGCGATGCGTCAGTTCGGCGATGAGCGCCAGCGGATTGGGAACCGAAGACATGGCAGGAGCGCCGGTGTTACTGAAAATCCAGGGCGCGCTGATCGTGGAGTAATTTCAGGTAACCTTCGATGTCTCGCGCTACTTTTTCCGGGACAGCTTTGCTGTAGATCTTTTGGAGTTCGGCAATAATTTGCTCCACCGTGTGTTGACCGTCGCAGCGTTCGATAATTTCGAGGCTGGGGCCCTGCAGCCGTAGCGCGCGTTCGGGCATCAGCAGCGTGCGCGGCTCTTTGCCGGGATCGTTCAAGCGGCAGCCGGGAGCGAGGCGCGGGCGGCTTTGTGAATTGAGAATCGTCGGCGTTTCGCTCATCAGCTCATCCCCTAGAGATCGCCAGGCTGGAAGGCGCCGGGCGGAGGCCAGCCGGGATGCACATAAGCGCAGTAAAGAGCGTCGAGTTGCGCCCACAGGATATCGCACTTGGCGCGAAGCGCGGCGTAGGCGAGCTCCTGCTCGTCGCGCGTGCGGGCGTGTTTTACCACCCAGGCGAGGGCGAATTCGGAATCTTCCGGGGCTTGCGTCAGGCGGCCGGTGAAATAATCGAGGCCCCGTGCGAGCCAGGGATAATGGTGTTTCAGGCGGTCGATGCGCAGGGAAATCAGCTGTCTGGAAAAAAGTTCGGTGAGCGAAGACGCTACGGCTTCGAGATGCGTGCGCGTGCTGACAAAATTTATGTAGGCGTCCACTGCGTAGCGCGTGGCGGGCAGAACGCCGTCGTGGCGCGCCGCTTGCAGGCGCGGGAGGCCCGTGGCTTCGACGAGTTTCAGCCATTTCTCGATGCCGCTGGGATGGGAGCCGTCACCATCGTGATCGACGATGCGTTTGCGCCATGCGGCGCGGAAAGTGGGATCTTCGCTACGCGCGAGAATGGCGGCGTCTTTCATGGGTATGCGGCTTTGATAAAAGTAGCGGTTGAGGGCCCAAGCCTGCAGTTGGCCGCGCGTCAGCTGGCCTTCGTGCATCAGGGTGTGGAAGGGATGCCGGTGATGATAACGCTCTTCGCCTATAGCGTGGAATCCGGCGATGAACTGTGGTTCCGGGAGCACGTGCCTTTCCGTGGCGATGGTCACAGTCGCAACTCCATGCCATCGTAGGCGATTTCAAAGCCGGCATCCAGTACAGCGCGATGCTCCGCGCTATCTTCGTCGAGGATGGGATTGGTGTTGTTGATGTGGATGAGAATTTTTCTGCCCCTGCCGGATTTCGGGAATTGGTCGAGCAGGCCGCCGGGACCGGAAAGCGGCAAATGGCCGATTTCACGGGCGGTTTTTTTGCTGCGGCCGGTTTGCAGCATTTCCGCATCGCTCCAGAACGTGCCATCGATGAGCACAATGTCGCTGGAGATGGCCCAGTCTTTCCATCCCGTGTTGCGATTGGGCAGCGTGGGCGCGACGAACAGACGTTTGCCGCAGTGATCGAAAATAAAACCCATCACCGCTTCCTCGGGCGCTAGGAAGGGACGAAGTTTTCCGCTGACGTAATCCGGATATTCTCCGCCGAGCGAAATGGCGCGAGAGAAGAGCAACGGCGGACCTTCGGGATTGTGATGTTTGGCGGTATCGCCGGCGGCGGCGACATCCAGAGCGACCCATTCGACGGGAGGAGCGGCGCGGCCAAGCACGCGGAAGATGGAGTTTTCTTCGGATACGATGCGCCGCACCGCGGAGGTCGCCAGGATGCGAAAACCCTGGAATTCGCGAAGATGCAAAAGGCCCATGAGACAGTCGACGTCGGCGCTCGGAAGATAGATGTCACGAATCGGCGTGGAGGTCTGGCCGTCGGAAAATGGTTTTAATTCCTTGGTGGCGAGGATTTGCTGACGCAGATCGGGAGAGGCGTTGACCAGCGTCCAGTGTTGCCGCATGGCGTACTCGGGATTTGCGTCGATGGCGATTTGCGTTTGCGTGCGAGCCGTGCCATGAAATGTGCCGGCACGGAAACGGCGGCAATTCGGACAGGCGCAATTCCACTGCGGGAAGCCGCCGCCAGCCGCGGAGCCTAGGATTTTAATGCGCATAGCAAGAAAAGTGGCTCAGAGACGAACGGCCCGGGCGAGGATGAGCCGGAAGCGACAGATGTGTGACCGAGTACGGAGTGCCCGTCAAAGTATGGTGAACGAACGAGATAGTAACGGACGCGAACCGAAGTAGCGGCAAAGACTAGAGTTCGGCGTTGGCGTAGGAGCTGATTTCGCAGCTCAGGTCGATCTCTTCGTGAGTTGGCGTGGTCCATTCCATGGCAGTGCTCCTTGGAAGACGAGCTAGATAACGCGATAAGGATAGCACGTGTCTGGAATTTTGGAACCGGGGAGTTGCGGTATTGGGCGGCGACACCCCAGGGATTTTTGAAGGGTTGTCATGTTAATGGTAGTTGAAGTGCTTTGTTTTTAAGCGGTTTGCAACTGTTCGCGGTGCGTTCCAGCTGGAAAGAAGTGACTCGCGCCGAGTTTGACGGAGTCCAAGTACCGCGGATTGAAACGAATGGGAAAGGAAGGGCAGGACCTACGCCTGCCCCCCTTCGACAGCAGGCGTCTTGGCCCGGCCCCGGGGTGTGGGGCATGGACGCTTGCCGTCTATTCCGCGAGTACTCGTCACATATGGTCCGACGGTTACCAGGCACAAAGGTTATCGCCGGGCTGACGAACGGAGTGCAAAACCGCCGAGGCCCAGCCTGCGAGCCACCTGTTCGCGAACCTCTTCGGTAACCGCCGCGTTTACGTTCTCCGGTGCAATCGCTGAAGAAAGCGCTTCGGAGTCGTCCCCATCGCAATCTGGAATCAACAAAACGGCGACCAGTTCCGAGCCACAAACGCCCCCTGAGACGATGCAAGCCTGACCGGTGATTTCCCCGCGGTCGTTGATGTCCCCCGTGGAAACCAGCATCAAGTTGTTGCTAATGCCGACGAGGTTGGTGAGGTCTTCCATTTTGTTGCTCTGCCACAAGAAGGCGTGGCTGGAGGGGAACGAGACGCCGATCACCTGGCCAAAATCGTTCATACCGGTCGCTTGGCTCGTGTTGTCGCCGGGAACAGGGAGGACGCCGAGATCCTGTGTTTCGTGGTCCCGAGTCCAGAAGAAAGCGTGAGCGTTAAACCCGAGGACTCCCCCGACTACATCGCCCGGCCGATCAGAGAAACCCGCGACTTGACCGAAGCGATTGATAACCACCGGGGTATTCCAGCCCTTACCCCCAAGATCAGGAATCTTGTGCGGACTGCCATTCTCCCAGAGGACCATCTGTTCGGCGCTGTAACCGCCGATGGCGATGCTGCAAATTCCGGAGATTCCAACGGCTTGTCCCGCGTCGTTGATGGCGGTGGCGGCCGAGTCTGGATCTCCCGGGAGAGGCACGAGCTCCTGGATCTGGTCCGGATTGGGGCCCCACGCGACGGCTCGAAACTGCAGCACCTGGTTGGGGTGCGTGCAGGTCGGATCTAGGATGTTATTTTCTGCCCAGCCAACGATCACGCCTTGATTGTTGATTCCGGCTCCGATGGAATTATTGCCTCCCAGGGTAGGCAGTTCGTTCATGACACCCCATTGCGTGAGAAATGCGACACACGAGTGGCCCGTCAAGGGAAAGAAGACAGGGCATGAAAACTGTTCGCCCAAGGGATCAAGGTTTGCGACCTCAGAAATACCGGCGAATTCGCCGAAGTCGTTGCGATTCGGCCAGTAGATGGTGCTGTTGGCGCCGCCGAGGGTTCCCAAATCAAATTTCAGCCCGTAGGCCCACACGGTCGCATGACCCGCGGTATCTCCCGTAATGTTGGCATTGCCCATGGCAACACCGGCGTTATCGATGGTGTTGCCGGAGCTGTAGGTGCCGCCTAGAGTTCCCAGATTGATGACGCGATAGTGCGACGGCAGGCGGCCCTCCGCTGGCGCAACTTGTGCGGCGAGCGGTGTCGGGACGGCCGCAGCCGCGAACAGAACCGATGCGAATAGATACGTAAGCGATTTGAATCCCATGTTGTTTCCCCCTCGAAGGTTTCTGACCGGCGGTAATTTGCGGCGTTGTGCCGTTGCGATGTCGAAACTCGCAACTGACCTTCGCCGAGCAAGCAACAGGCGGGGCCGGACAACCTGCGTGCCTACGGTGCACACGGTAAGTTTCCGGGCGTTGCGACGTTGGACATTTCCGGACTTGGCTATGGCTCCGGCTGGACGTTCCCGGACCTGGCTCGCGGATTTCCGTGCTTGCCCCGTCGGCCGGCGGAACGAGGAGGCGAGCGCGGTCCGAAAACGTCCAATAGTGAGCGGATGATGAACTATCATGAGCGTGAACCTATGACGCTCGACTGGCAGGTCTGTTCCCGTGCAAGGCTTTCGCGCGATGCGCGGTTTGACGGGAAGTTCTTTATCGGTGTGCGGGGCAGCAGGGTGTATTGCCGCTCCATTTGCCCGGCGCCCACGGCAAAAGAAAAAAACGTCACCTATTTTCCCACTGCCGCCGCGGCTGCGGAGGCGGGTTTTCGTCCATGCCTGCGTTGCCGGCCGGAGGCGTCACCGGGTACACCGGCGTGGTCGGGGACTAGCAACACGGTGTCGCGGGCGTTGCGACTGATCGCGGAGAGCGGCTTGGAAGAAGGCGGCGTCGAAGCGCTTGCGGAACGCTTGGGCGTGGGTTCGCGCCACCTGCGGAGGCTATTTCTGAAGCACCTGGGCGCTACCCCCAGCGCCGTGGCGCACACGCGAAGAATGCATTTTGCGAAGAAATTGATCGACGAGACAAACTTGCCGATGCTGCAAGTCGCGCTCGCCTCCGGTTTCGGGTGCGTCCGAAGATTCAACGCCGCGGTACGAAAAATGTATCGCCGGACGCCCACGCAGATCCGACGACTGGCGCGGCCACCGGCTCGCGGCCAGCAAAACGAATATCGTTTTCATCTGCGCTTTCGGCCGCCATACGACTGGAAAGCGATGCTGAGATTCCTGGGCCAGCGGGCCATTCCCGGAGTGGAAGAGGTGCAATCCGGGATTTACCGGCGCTCCATTTCGCTGAACGGGCGCGACGGTTACTTTGAAGTCTCCTCCGCGGTTGCGCCGAATACACTTTTCGCGCGCATTCAGTTTGACGACCCGTGCGCGCTATTCTTCATCATCGAGCGCATTCGGGCGATGTTTGACCTGAGCGCCGACTGGACGGAAATCGCGAAAACTCTCCGGGGTGATGCGCTGCTGGCGGAACGACTGCGAGCGGCGCCCGGGATGCGCGTTCCGGGATGCTGGGACGGCTTCGAGGTCGCGGTTCAGGCGATCCTGGAGCAGCGTATGGCCATTGCGAAGGCACGGGTGGTAATGGCTCAAGTGGCGGAAAAATATGGAACACCTTGCGTCGCAGGGGACGCACTGGCGCGCGTGTTTCCTTCACCGGAAACGCTGATGCGGGCGGATTTGATGAAGATCGGGATATCCGAATCGCAAGCGAAATTGATGCGAAACCTCGCTCGCGGAGTTTACGAGGGGAAAATTTGTTTTCGAGAATCTGCCAATACGGAGTCGTTTATTGCCCGCTTGCGTGAGCTGGCAGGTATGTCCAATTCGGCGGCGCAGTATGTGGCCATGCGCGCCTTGGGCGAACCGGATGCTTTTCCCGCGGGAGAGCGCAGGCTGATGCGTGCGCTGCATTTGCTGGACGTGGCAGAGGTCGACCGGCGCTCGGAGGTTTGGCGGCCCTGGCGCGCGTATGCGGCCGTATACCTGTGGGACGCTTCGGCGCAAGGCGAGCTTTGTGAGAGAAAGAAGGCCGGCATCCGCGAGCCGAGGGCATCCCCTCCAACACTGGCAAGGAATCGTTCCCGCGCCACAGCTTGAGCCATGGTTCTTTGGATGGCGGTCAGTTTTTCAACGGCGGAAACTATTCGGTGGCGCTCTGTGCTTCGAATTGGTTATGCAACGCGGCGAGAATCCACTTCTGCAAGATGCCGCGACAATATGGATTCATATCGCGAAACATCAGGCCCATGCCCAACGTGGCTTTGACATAGATGACCGTCCCCTTAGCCTCGAAATATTCCTCAGCATGGAAGATCTTCACCACAACGGGCGTCTCCGCGGGAAACGGCGCAGGAGTCTCCAGGTAACACCCATGAAGGCTGAGTTCCGTGGCGCGAACAGCGATGGTGGCCTTTGGCGAGCTTTCGGCCGCGACTTCGCCGGCAGCGTTGCACGAAAACCTGAATCCGCGACGATCTTGATTCATAACTTCCAGCCTAGTCCCTGGCAGCGCGGTTGTCGTTCGATTGCTGCAGGGGCCGTCGCGAAGTGCATAACAGCGCACCGGCAAGCCGCAAAAAATTTCTCCCGATGTGCTGGTGACAGATAGGTGGCAACGGAGCGCTTTGCGAAAGTGCGCGGGCGCAACAGCGGTAACATGGCGACACCCTTCCTCCAAAGGGGAAAAAATCGATGCGAGCCGAAAGACGTCGCGAACCGAGGTATCCGTTCAATGCCATGGCTGAAATTGTTGACGAAAGGGAAAATGCCCGTACGTCTTCACGAATCAGCGATCTGAGCCTGCATGGATGCTACGTAGAGATGATGAATCCGTTTCCTGCGGGGACCAACGTCCTGGTCGAAATTTGTACCGCGACAGAGTCTCTCGAGACGCAGGCAACGGTGGCTTTTTTCGAGGCCAAGCAGGGGATGGGCCTCATGTTCAGGGAAATGCCGGAGTATTACATGAACGTCTTGAACAGATGGCTGGTGGAGGCCAAAGGGAAAAAAGCCAACTGATTCCCATGTGGTTTGGCCGATGCCAATTGGCCCGTGAGGCCTTCGTATCGCCGAAGAAATCGGGCCTTGCGCGACGCCACGGGTGGGCCGGAACGGGGACCCCACCGATAGAGGCGGACGCGAATTGGAAGCACAACTGGTCGTAGGGCAAAACCGGAAATTGTACCGTGTCCAAATTCCACAACTATTTTTGACGAAATCGAATTTTGTTATTGACATGCGGTGAATCCGGCATAATATGTGGTCCAAAGTAGAGTCAAGTGGAAGGTAAAGGAAATTCGTAGAGGGCGGTAGGGCGCAGTAGAAGCGGGCGGAATATCAGGGCTTTTCGGGCCATTTCGGCACATAAAACAGGGTTTTTGACGTCTTTTTTGCGCGCGGAGCACATGGCCAGAGAAATTTTGGACCACTCCTTGAGCAAGGACTTAAAGGGCAAGATACAGGCAAATGAACCTGCGGGGCAACTGTCCGGCAAAGGTCGACGAGAAGGGGCGCCTGAAGGTGCCTGCGGGTTTCCTCGAGGACTTGAAGGAATACGGGCCGCAATTCTATATCACGAGCATCACGGGAGAAACGGCGAAGATTTATCCGATGAAGGTGTGGAACGAGATCGAGGAGAAGCTGGCAAAGGTTTCGAGCCAGAACCGGACAAAGCAAAAGTTTTTGATGCGGACGAGTTATTTTGGCCAGACGGTGGAGTTGGATGGGCAGGGGCGGTTGTTGCTGCCGGCGGTGTTGCGGGAGGCGGCGCAGACCAAAGGCGATGTCGACGTGCTGGGTGGCCTGGACCATTTAGAGGTGATGAACCATACGCGAGTGCTGGACGACATGCAGAAGGAACCGTTCACGGGAGATGATTTCAAGAATTTGGAAGACCTGGGGATTTAGCGGAAGAAGTGGCAGCTCGCGCAAAGCGCTCAGCGCAAATGAGTGATTGGTGGAGAACAGAGCGCCGCATACGCCGGTTTTGCTGGATGAGGTGCTGGAATGGCTGGACATCAAGCCCGACGGAAACTACGTCGACGCCACGCTGGGAGCCGGGGGCCACTCGGCGGCCATCGCGGGCAAGTTGACGACCGGAAGGTTGATCAGCCTGGACCGGGACGTACAGGCGTTGGAGCTAGCGCGGGAGCGATTGGCGGCGAACTTCGGCGTGGAACTGCGGAGCAAGGTGACGCTGGTGCACGCGGCGTTCTCGAAGATTGCGGAGGTCGTGCACGAGTTGGGGATTCCGATGGTGGACGGGGTCTTGGCCGACTTGGGGGTTTCGAGCATGCAGCTTGATCGCGGGGAACGAGGATTTTCGTTTCGCGAAGCTGCCGCTCTGGATATGCGGATGGATACCGTTAACGATGAGTTGACGGCGGACGAAATTGTGAATCAGTGGTCGGAGAACGAGATTGCCGACCTGCTCTATCGCGAAGCCGATGAGCACGATTCCAGAAGAATCGCCAAGATGATCGTGAGAGCGCGACCGATCAGGGATACCGCGCACTTGGCAACGACTGTGGCAGGGGCCCGAAAGCAATGGGGAAGGCAGAGACTGCATCCCGCAACAAAAACGTTTCTGGCGCTGCGGATCGCGGTGAATCGAGAGATGGAGGAACTCGGGCAGTTTCTAAGTAGGACCCCTACCACAATAGTTCCGGGTGGACGGATGGTGGTGTTGACGTACCACTCGCGGGAAGACCGGATGGTGAAGCAGGCGTTTCAGCAGAGTGAACGGGAAGGGCTGCTGCGGGTTTTGACGCGGCATGTGGTGGTCCCCGGAGAGCAGGAACTGTTTGAGAATCCGCGGGCGAGGAGTGCGAAATTGCGGTGTGCGGAGAGGACGGCGGCTTAGGGGCGTCGGAGGGATGGCGGCTTTTGCCGTGAATCACGGATTTCTTCAACTGGGTAAGCGGAAAGAACGGGTACAGTCATGACGCGGAAGAATTTTGGCAAGAGGAAGGCACCGGTAGCTACGGAGTTTCACACCGTAAAGCGGATTGATAATTCGCGGCTAATCAGGAATGTGGAGCCGGTGAAGATGCGTAATCTCTACCGCACCGTGGCGCTGTGCGGGATGATCGCGGCGTGCCTGACATTGTACGTTTATCAGCACTTCCGATGCATTGATCTGAGTTTCCAGCTGGAGGGTTTGAAAACGCAGCAGGCGGACGCGGCGGCCCTCAATTCTTCGCTGAATTTGCAAATTGCCGGACTGTCCGATCCGCGGCGGATCGATTTTATTGCGCGGCAACAACTGGGATTGACGGAAGTGCAGCCGGCGCAGGTGCAGGAGTACGAGACTCCGAATGGCGCGGAAGTGGCGTCGGTGCGCTACACACGTTCAAGCCGCCCGTAGTTGGCTTCGCCGTCCCCGGCGAGAGGATTTTTTGGCGGCGAACGTATTTCAACGTTTATCCATCTACGTTCCTGTCGGAGTATTTGTCGAGCTGATTGCACCATGCCACAGAATCGAGTCCACGCCGTAGAAGGCGGCCGCTCCGCGGCCTCCCGGTTGCTGATCGTCGCCGTTGTGGCGATGTTGTGGATGCTGGCGGTTGGCGGGCGTTTGGCCTACCTGCAGTTGATCCGGCACGGTGAATATATGACGCGCGCGCAGCGGCAGCAGCAGCGCATCATCGAGATTTCTCCAAAGCGCGGGGCCATCTACGACCGCAACATGCGTCCGCTGGCGATGAGCGTTCAGGTGGACTCGGCGTTCGCGGTGCCCTCGGAGGTTGCAGATATTCCGCTGGCGGCGCGCTTGCTGTCCGGCGTGCTGGGAATTCCGCGAGAGACCCTGGAGGATCGCTTGGGCTCGTCGGGATCATTTGCGTGGGTGCAGCGGAAGTTGCCTCCGGAACAGGCAGAGGCGATTGCCGCGCTGAATTTAAAGGGCATTTACTTACAGAAGGAGAATCAGCGGTTCTATCCGAAGCGAGATCTTGCGGCGCATGTCTTGGGGTTCGTGGACCCGGATGAAAAAGGGCTGGGGGGCATCGAGTCCGAGCTGGATGAGCAGATTCGCGGGAAGAGCGAACGCGCATTGGTGATGGCGGACGCCCGGCAGCATCGTTTTGATGGCGGGTTGATGGTGGGCGACGCGGAGCGCGACCTCGGGGCCAGCGTGGTGCTCACCCTGGATGAAAAAATCCAGTATATCGCGGAACGAGAATTGGCTGCGGCGATTGAGAAAACGCACGCGTCCGCGGGCACGGTAATCGTGATGAATCCGAACACCGGCGAGATTTTGGCGCTGGCCAACTGGCCGAAATTTAATCCGAATACCGCGGCAACGGCGCCGGCGGAATCGCGAATGAATCGTGCAGTTAGCGCGATTTATGAGCCGGGGTCGACGTTCAAGCTGATTACGCTGGCTGCGGCGTTCGATCAGGGCGTGACACAGCCGGATGAAGTATTCGATTGCGAGAATGGCTCTACGGTGCTGTTCGGGCACCGCATACACGATCACAAACCGTTTGGGATGCTGACCGTGTCGGACATTTTGGCGAAATCGAGCGACGTGGGCGCCATCAAGGTGGCCGAGCGGCTGGGCGCGCCACAGTTTTATGAATACATCCACGGATTCGGGTTTGGTTCGCCGACCGGCGTGGATATGCCGGGAGAGAGTCGCGGATTGTTGCATCGGTTGGAGCATTGGACGCCGATATCGATTGGTGCGGTAGCCATGGGGCAGGAAGTGGGTGTAACGCCGATACAGTTGATTACCGCGGTCGCTGCGATTGCCAACGGCGGGACTTTGTATCGGCCACATGTGGTGGCGGAGTTGCGGCGTGGTGAGGAGGTTTTACCCGCGGAAGGATTACTGGCTCCGGTCGAACCGCGGAATGTAATTCATCCGGAAACGGCGGCGACCTTGCGGCGATTGATGGAAGGCGTGGTGCTGAAGGGCGGAACGGGAACGCTGGCGCGGCTGGATGGATGGACCTCGGCGGGGAAGACGGGGTCCGCGCAGAAGATCGATCCTCTCACCGGGCGGTATTCGCCGACGCAGTTGATTGCTTCGTTTACAGGATTTGCGCCGATTAATGATCCGGCGGTGGTGATCCTAGTGTCGCTGGATTCTCCGATCGGGCCGCATGAAGGCGGGATGGTAGCGGCGCCGGTGTTCAAGCGAGTGGCAGAGCAGGTGCTCACGTATTTGGGAGTGCCGCAGGATGTGCCGGTGAGTGCCAAGCTGGTGCAGACGCGATTTAAGGAGGAGACCGAGGTGGAGGGCAGTTCGCTGGAGGATTTTACTGCGGCGGATTTCTCAGCGCCGCCGGACGCGGAGTTGCCAGGCGCCGCGAGTTCGGCGCCAGCGGTTGCGGTCGGAGGGAGTGATAAAGCCCAAGAGTCGCCCACGGCAGTGACGCTGTCGGTGGATGAGGGTGGGGACATCACCGTGCCAGATTTTTCGGGGAAGACCATGCGGGAGGTTACCGATGAATGTTTGCGTCTCGGATTGAATCCCGTGCTGGTGGGCACGAGCTTGGCCACCGGACAGACACCGGCTGCGGGAGCGAAGTTGAAGCATGGGGCGAAAGTGACGGTTGAGTTTGGCGCTGCGGAGCCGAAGTCCGGCAAGCAGCAGGGGAAATCGCAGGTGACAAAAAAATAGTATGAGTTCGGGAATGAGCGGGACTCGGGAACGCGAAGAAGCGCGGGGCGACGCAGCGGCGGAGACGACGGGCGCGCAGGGCGATTCTTTGCCCATGAACGAATCCGCACGCGGAATCAAATTAACCGCACTCTTTCACGGTGCGCCGGCCGACGTGCCGGCCGCTGCCGGGCAACGGGAAATCCTCGGACTCGCGTGCGATTCGCGAAAGGTTTCTCCCGGGGCGCTGTTTTTTGCGTTGCACGGGGCCAAGGTGGATGGCCATGCGTTTTTAGAGGATGCGATTGCGCACGGGGCCATCTCCATCGCGAGTGAAGGAGTGGCGCCCGCGTGGTTGCCTGGGAGTCTTGCCTGGGTGCGGGTGCGCGAACCGCGAAAGACGCTCGCGATTGCGGCGGCGAATTTTTACGGGCATCCGGCGTCGTCCCTGCGGCTTGCCGCGGTCACCGGCACGAATGGAAAAACCACTACTGCTTCGCTGATCGATGCGATGGTGAAAGCGTCGCGGGCCAAGACCGGCTTGTTCGGGACGATTGCGTATCGCACACCGCGCGCTGAATACCCCGCACCGAATACCACGCCGGAGTCACTGGACTTGCAAAAATTCTTGGCCGAGATTCGCGACGAGGGCGGGAAGTTCGCGGTGCTGGAGGCGAGCTCACATGCGTTAACCATGGAGCGCTTGTGGGGTTGCCATTTTACCGTGGCAGTCTTTACGAATTTGACGCGCGAGCATATGGATTATCACCGGACGTTTGAGGATTATTTTGCTGCGAAGCGAAGATTGTTTGAGGGCACGGGAGCCGGGGCGCCGGAATTGGCCGTCGTGAATACCGATGATGCTTACGGCAAACAACTCGTGGGCTTGGCAAAACGCACGGTAACGTATGGATTGGACGCCGCGGCGGACATTACCACGAAAAAATTTCAGCTGTCGTTCGAGGGATTAGCATTCACGGTCGTGACGCCGAATGGCAAGGTGCAGGTGGCATCGCCGCTGGTGGGACGGATTAATGTTTACAACATCCTGGGGGCCATCGGGGCGGGGCAGGCGCTGGGGCTCGGAAATGAGGTCATCGAGAAAGGTTTGCGCGATCTCGAGAGTGTTTCGGGACGCTTTCAGAGAATTGATGAAGGCCAGCCGTTTTTGGTGATTGTGGATTACGCGCACACCGATGACGCGCTGGAGAATCTGATTCGCACGGCCCGCGAGTTGAACAGCAAAGGCCGGATCATCACTTTGTTTGGGTGCGGCGGAGACAAGGATCGCACCAAGCGTCCGGTGATGGGCGAGGTCAGTGGGCGTTTGAGCGATTTGACGATTTTGTCCAGCGACAATCCGCGCAGTGAGGATCCGCTGAAAATCATCAGCGACATTATTGTGGGATTGCAGAAAACTTCGGGCAAATATTTGATCGAGCCGGACCGCGAAAAAGCCATTGGCTTGGCGCTGGACGAGGCTCGCGCCGGAGACATTGTGTTGCTGGCCGGCAAGGGTCACGAGAATTATCAGATTTTGGCGAGCGGCACGCTGGCGTTTGATGATCGCGACGTGGCGCGCAAGGCGCTGCGCGCGCGAGGATACACACGAGGACACCAGGGTGCGCCGGAAGAGCGAAAGGATAACGAAGAGCAGTTTGGCACATGACGCGCTAATAGCTGTGGCGCGGCCGTAGCGCGCCGTGAACATGAGCCGCGGCGCGCCGCTTGGGCTGATTTTGTTACCCGGTAAAAAGGAGGAGCCCTCTCAACGGTGAAAACCAAACGCGCGGGATACTTCGCTAACTCTTTGAGGACTGTATGCGATGGACGATTGCACAGGTGGCTGGCGCGGTGGATGCGCGGAAGGGAGCGGGGCTCGACGCTATGGCCCGGGTGGCCGGCGTGTCGATTGATTCTCGCACGGTACGTGCCGGAGAACTGTTCATCGCCATCCACGGACCGCGTCACAATGGACACGATCACGTGGCTGCCGCTCTCGCGTGCGGTGCTGTCGCCGCCATGGTGGCGCGTGAGCGGGCTGCGGGTTACGACCTCGCGATCCGTGATAAATGCCTCGTCGTCGAAGATACCTTTGACGCACTCAAGCGCTTGGCGCGCGCGGTGCGGGAAGCGTGGCGCGGGAAGATCGCCGGGGTTACGGGGTCGGTGGGCAAAACCACTACCAAAGAGATCCTGGCGGCATTGTTGGGCGCGAAGCTGCGGGTCTTGAAATCTGAAGGAAATTTCAACAACGAGTATGGATTGCCGCTGACGCTATTGCGGCTGGCAGCGACGGATGAGGCCGCGGTGTTGGAGATGGGTATGTCGCGGCGCGGGGAGCTGGCGCGGCTGGCCGCGATTGCGAGGCCGGATGTTGGCGTGGTGACGCGGGTTTCGGCGGCGCATTTGGAGTTTTTTGCCTCCGTGGACGAGATTGCGCTGGCCAAACGTGAATTGATCGAAGGGCTGAATGGGCGCAAGTCCACCGCGGTATTGAATGCGGATGATCCGCGCGTGGCGGCATTTGGCGCATTCGCGCCAGGAAGAGTGCTGACCTACGGGATGGTGCAACCGGCGTTTTTTAGCGCGCAAAATATTGAGGACCGTGGAGCGCTGGGATCGGCGTTTGATTATGTAAGCCCGGAAGGGCGCGTGCGGCTGGAGTTGTCCGTGCCGGGGCGGCATGCGATTTCGAATGCGCTGGCGGCGCTGGCGGCGGCCAGTGTTTGGGACATTGGCGCGGCGGAAGCGCAACACGTATTTCGCACGCTGCGTGCGCCCTCGATGCGTGGCGAGCTTCTACGGTTTTCGAGCGGGGCGGCGCTGATCAACGACAGTTATAACTCGAGCCCCGCGGCGCTGGAGGCCATGGTGGAATTGCTGGCGGCGACTCCGAATTTCAAACGACGCGTTCTCGTGGCGGGCGAGATGCGTGAACTGGGAGATTCTTCTCCGGAGCTGCATCGCGCCGCGGGCCGATTCGCGGCGCAGACCGGCAGGATGGACTGGATCATCGGAGTGAGCGGCGGCGCGATGGAAATCGTCGAGGGCGCGGTGGCCGCGGGGTTCTCTCGAACGCGCGCGAAATTTTTCGCGACGCCGGAGGAAGCGGCAAAATTTCTGGAAGATTTTGTGACCGCGGGCGATCTGCTGCTGGTGAAAGGTTCGCGAGGCGTGAAGATGGAGCGCATCGTGGAGGCCTTGATCGCGCGGCACGCGGAAGCGGGCGGCTTGCCGGACGCGGGACCGCACGCGGAGGTCCGCCACTGAGATGCTGTACTACCTCGTCTACCACGTGCTGCAGCGCTACTTCAGTCCGCTGAATGTATTCCGCTACATCACCGTGCGCACGGTCTACGCCAGCCTCACGGCGATGTTTCTGGCCCTGGTATTTGGGCCTTGGCTGATCCGGCGCCTGGTGGCGTTGCAGATCGGCCAGTTCATCCGTGAAGAAGGCCCGGAAGCACACAAGAAAAAAGCGGGCACGCCCACGATGGGTGGCGTATTGATCGTGTTGTCGACCGCGGTGCCCACCCTGCTGTGGGCCGATCTTACGAATCCTTTTGTGCTGCTGGCGCTGTTCGCGCTGATGGGATTCGCGGCGATCGGCTTCATGGATGATTACGCCAAGGTGACCAAGAGGCAGAATCTGGGCCTGACCGCGCGCAGGAAAGTGCTGCTGCAGATCCTGGTGAGCCTGGTGGTAGGCGTTGGCTTGCTGGTGCTGGCCACGCAGAGTGCGCATTCCACGCAGTTGGTTTTCCCTTTTTTCAAGCGCTTCCAGCCGGACCTGGTCATCCATTCGCTGCTCGGTCCGCAGGTTTTTGGCGGGCACTTGTGGCCGTTGGCATTCGTGCCGTTTCTGGCGTTTATCGCCACCGTGATCGTCGGTTCTTCGAACGCCGTGAATCTCACGGACGGCCTCGATGGGCTGGCCATTGGCTGCACGGTGATCGCCGCGGGTGCGCTGACCGTGCTCACTTATGTGAGTAGCAACTTCCGCTGGGCGCAGTATTTGGATATTCAATATATTCCGCGCGTCGGCGAGCTGACGGTGTTCTGCGGGGCGCTGGTCGGCGCGTCCTTGGGCTTTCTCTGGTACAACGCGCATCCCGCCGAAATATTTATGGGTGACGTGGGCTCGTTATCGCTGGGCGGCACGCTCGGCGTCATCGCCGTGATTATCAAGCAGGAAATTTTGTTGTTTTTTGTGGGTGGAATTTTTGTCATCGAAGCGTTATCGGTCATTCTGCAGGTAGGCTCTTTCAAGTTGCGGGGGAAGCGCATTTTCCGCATGGCGCCGATCCATCATCATTTTGAATTGCTGGGTTGGAGCGAATCGAAAGTCATTGTGCGATTTTGGATCGTCGCGCTGGTGTTTGCGCTGTTTGCGCTGACCACCTTGAAATTGCGCTAGCGCGGCAAAGCACGGGAAACTTGGGATACCCGCTGGGGATTATGCCGAACACGGTTGAGCTGAAAGGGAAGCGCGTGCTGGTCGTCGGTCTGGCGCGCACGGGTATGGCTACCTCGCTCTTTTGCGCCGAGCGGGGAGCGCGCGTGACGGCGACGGACACGCGCTCAGAGAATGAATTGCGCGAGGCCGTGGCGAAGCTGCGCGCCGCGGGGGTACATTGTGAACTTGGCGGCCATGCCGATGCGCTTTTCTTAGCTCAGGATTTAATCGTGCCAAGTCCGGGTGTTCCCGCGGACGAGCCGCGCCTGCTCGCCGCGCGCGCTGCGGGAATCCTGATTTGGAGCGAAATCGAGCTGGCGTCGCGATTTCTCCGCGGAAAATTAATTGGCATTACCGGCGCGAACGGCAAAACCACCGTCACGTCGCTCGTAGCGCACATTTTACGCAGCGCGGGCTTCTCCACGATTTCGGCGGGAAATATCGGAACTCCCCTGATTAGCTGTGTTGACGAGTCCCGCGACGCTACGGTTACCGTCGCGGAGTTGAGCAGCTTCCAACTGGAGTTGACCGAAACGTTCCGCCCGAATATCGCCGTGTTCCTGAACTTGACACCGGATCATCTGGACCGCCACCACACCATGGAAGCCTACGGCGCCGCCAAAGCGAAGATATTTGCGAATCAAACGGAACGCGACGCTGCGGTGTTGAATGCCGACGATGCCCTGACCACGCCCTATGCGCCGCCGCTTCCGCGGGTTTACTGGTTCAGCCGAAAACAGCGCGTCGCACAGGGCGCGTTTGTGAAGGATGGTCAAATTATTTTTCGCGGCGACGGCGAAGAGCGGGCGATCTTGCGCGTGGAAGATATTCCGCTGGTGGGCGCGCATAACGTAGAAAACGTGCTTGCATCCGTTTGCGCCGCCAAACTGGCTGGCGCTGACGTGCGGCACATCGCGGATGCGATCAGGAATTTTGCCGGGGTGGAGCATCGCCTCGAATTCGTGGCCGAAATCGGCGGGGTCCGTTATTACAACGATTCAAAAGCCACCAACGTGGACGCCGCGCAAAAAGCGCTCCAGTCTTTTCCCGGGCGCGTGTTGATCATTCTCGGCGGCAAGGATAAAGCGGGTGACTACGCCGCGCTCCGCGAAGATCTCCATCAGCGCGCAACGCTTGCGTTGCTGATTGGCAGCGCCGCGGAAAAAATAGCCGGCCAGATTTCGTCTAGCGTGGCGACCGAGCGTGCGGAAACGCTGGATCGCGCGCTGGAGCTTGCGGCACAGGCGGCCCGCCCCGGCGATATCGTCCTGCTGGCGCCCGCATGCGCGAGTTTCGATCAATTTGAGAATTACGAGCATCGCGGGCGCGTGTTTAGAGGCTTGGTGCATAAGTTGGCGGAGCGTGCAGCCCTTTCCGCCGCCACCGCTGCGCCGCGGACGGGGAGGTGAGGGCCAGTGCCGAGACGACTTGAAACCGATAGGTGGCTCTTCATCGTGACCGTTGTGCTGTGCCTGCTCGGCGCGGTGATGATCTTTAGCGCCTCGGCGGTCACCGCTGGTACGTTGTACGGGCACTCCTATTTTTTCTTGTCGCGCCAGGCATTGTGGCTCGTTGCGGGATTGTTTGGAACGTTTGCGCTGATGCGCACGGACTATCGCAAGCTGCGCGAACCGGCGGTAATTTATGCCACCATTTGCGTCGTATTGCTTCTGCTCGTGGGCGCATTTTTTCTCGATAAATCGCATGCCACGCATCGCTGGATCAAGCTCGGGCCGGCGAATATCCAGCCGTCGGAGCTGGCCAAGCTGGCCGTTATTCTCTACTTAGCATGGTTTTTGGACCTGCAGCGCCGCAACGCGGCGAGCATGGAATTCAACAAGCAAGATTTTCTGCAGACCTTACTGCCGGCTGTGGCGCCGGTGCTGCTGATGGTCGGACTCATCGTTGCGCAACCGGATCTCGGAACCTCCGTGGATGTCTTGCTGGTAGCCACGGCGATTCTGTTTGTTGCCGGCTTGTCCTGGAAATGGCTGGCCGTCGGAGCCGCCGCGGCCGCTCCCCTGCTCTATTTCCTCATTACCGGTGTTGGCTACCGCAATGCGCGCCTGCTCGCTTTCTTGCATCCCAACGCGGATCCTCAAGGCGCGGGCTTTCAATTGATGCAATCTTTGATTGCCGTGGGCTCCGGAGGATTTTCCGGAGTGGGCTTGATGGAAAGCAAACAAAAATTATTTTATCTGCCGGAAGCGCACACGGATTTCATTTACGCCGTTATCTCGGAAGAGCTGGGATTTGTGGGCGCCCTGCTGGTGCTGGGATTATTTGCCGTTTATGGCTGGCGCGGATTGCGCGCGGCATTCAACGCCCCGGACAATTTCGGGCGGCTGCTGGCCACCGGAATCACCACCCTGGTGCTCAGCCAGGCGCTCATTAATTTCGCCATGGTGCTTGGCATGCTTCCTACAAAAGGCATTCCGCTGCCGTTCGTCAGTTACGGCGGCTCGAGTTTGCTGGTGATGTTGCTGGCCACCGGAGTTTTGCTGAACGTCGCCCAGCAGGCGACGGAAGGATGACGGGCCGAGCGTGAAATTGCTGATTGCTGGCGGAGGAACGGGTGGGCACGTTTTTCCGGCCATCGCCATCGCGCAGGAATGGTTGTCGCGCGGCAGCGATCGCGAGGTGGTGCTGGTTGGCACGCAGCGTGGCATCGAAATGCGTTTGGTTCCGGCGGCCGGATTACCGCTGGAAACTCTGCGCGTGGCAGGCTTGAAAGGTAAGGGCGGAATGACCCTGGTGAAAAATCTCGCGATGCTGGGTTCCGGGCTGGTCGATGCCCGCGCCGTGTTGCGCAAACACCGGCCGGTCGCGGCGTTCGGCGTTGGGGGTTATGCCGCGGGCCCGATGATGCTCGCCACGTGGTTTGCCGGCGTGCCCAATATAATTTTTGAGCCGAACGCCGAGCCCGGTTTCACCAACAAGGTGCTAGCAAGAATTTCCACGCGCATCGCCACCGGCTACGAGGTCTCCGCGCGCTCTTGGGGCGCGAAAGCCGTGGTTACCGGCTGTCCCGTGCGCCCGGAGTTTTTCGCCATCGCTCCGCAACCAGTCGCCCAACCGTTCCGCTTGCTGATCACCGGCGGCAGCCAGGGGGCATTGCCGATCAATCGCGCTTTCGTCGACGCTATGGATTTGCTGGCCGCGCGCAAAAACGAACTGAGTATCGTCCACCAGACCGGCGAGCGCGACTACCATGCGGTGCGTACCGCCTACGCGCGGCGCGAGATTCTCGCGGAGGTCACGCCCTTCCTGAACAATATTGCGGAGCGCTTCGCGTGGGCCGACGGCATCGTCTGCCGCGCCGGAGCCATCACCGCCGCGGAAGTTGCTGCCGCGGGACGCACCGCCATCTTTATCCCCTTCGGGCGCGCCACGGACAGCCACCAATTGCGCAACGCCCAGGAAATGGTCCGCGCCGGAGCCGGCCGTCTGATTGCTGAACCCGAACTGACGCCCCAGCGCCTAGCCAGTGAAATTTTCGCCCTCATCGATGGGCCCGGCGAAACGCAACGCATGGCTGCGGCCGCGAAGGCCTTAGCTCGTCCCAATGCCACGCGCGAAATCGTTGACCTGATCGAATCGGCTGCCAAATTGCTCGGAAATGCCGCGAGGGTAAGCGCATGATGGTCTCTTTTCGCAATTTCCAGCGCATTCATCTGGTGGGTATCGGCGGCATCGGCATGTGCGGCATCGCCGAAGTGCTGCTCACGCTGGGCTATTCCGTTTCAGGTTCGGACACCAAGCCATCCACCATCACCGAGCGCTTGCAAAATCTTGGCGCCACCATTTACAGCGGCCACAAGCCGGCGAACGTGAATGGTGCGCATGTGGTGGTTACTTCTTCCGCCGTTAAGGCCGACAATCCGGAAGTGGTGGAAGCGCACAAACACAAAATTCCCGTGATTCCGCGGGCCGAAATGCTCGCCGAACTGATGCGCCTGAAATATGGCATCGCGGTCGCCGGCGCGCATGGCAAGACCACCACCACCTCCATGGTCGCTTCCATCCTTGCCGAAGCGCATCTCGATCCCACCTTCGTCATCGGCGGCAAAGTAAATCAGGCGGGAACGACCGCGCGGCTCGGCAAAGGCGAATATTTCGTGGTCGAAGCGGACGAGAGCGATCGCAGCTTCCTGCTGCTCGCCCCCGTGGTTTCCGTGGTCACCACCATCGACCGCGAGCACCTCGATCAATACTCCTCGCTCGAAGAGATTCAGGAAGTCTTTACCCAGTTCGTGAATAAAGTGCCCTTCTACGGCGCGGCGATCCTGTGCCTCGACGAACCCAACGTGCAAGCCATCATCCCGGGCGTGAAGCGCCCCATCATCACCTACGGCGTCTCCAATCAGGCGGACCTGGTCATCAGCGATATCAATCTCGAAGGATTAAACAGCGAATTTCGCCTGACCTTCAAAGGCGATGACCTCGGCATGTTTCGCCTGCTGCATCCGCCGGGAATCCACAATGTTCGCAACGCCGCGGCGGCGGCCGCGGTAGCGCTCTACCTGAACGTTCCCGCGGAGCTAATCCGCGAAGCCCTGGGCAAATTCGCCGGGGTAAGTCGGCGCTTCGACATCAAAGGCATCGTCAACGACGTCGCGGTCATCGACGATTACGGCCACCACCCGGTGGAAATTCGCGCCACGCTCGAAGCCGCCAGGGTCTGCAAGTTTAATCGCCTGCTGGTGCTCTTTCAGCCGCATCGCTTCTCGCGCAGCCAGCAGTTGTGGAGCGAATTCACGCTGGCATTCAATCTGGCGGATGTCCTAATGGTCACGGACATCTACGCGGCTGGCGAGGCGCCTATCCCCGGAATCAGCGGGGAATCGCTCGCCAACGCCATCGGCGAAGCGGGGCACAAAAACGTTCACTACGTGCGCTCCATGCAGGACGCGATCGAGTTGCTACTCAAGGAATCGCGGCCAGGCGACGCCATTCTGACCATCGGCGCGGGCAACGTCACGCGCGCCAGCAACGAGCTGATCGTCTTGCTCGGATCGGAGAGTCCCACGCCCCGTGCGCATTGAGGATCCCAAAATTCTGGCCGTCCTCCCGGAACTGGGCGTGGAACTGCGCAGCGCCACGGCCTTGTCCGCCGAAACCCATTTGGGCATCGGCGGCACCACCGATTTGCTGAGCATCCAGAAGCACGAGGCCATTCCGGACTTGCTCAATCTGCTCGACCGCAACCACCTCCCGCACAGATTTCTCGGCGGCGGCTCAAACTTGCTGGTCCAGGACGGTGAACTCCCCTGGGTCGTCTTGCAACTGGCGCGCTCCGAGCCGGAAGTCACCATCGAAGGCAATTTCGCTCAGGTCGATGCCGCCGCCGATCTCGGCCGTACCGTCACCTACTGCGCAAAAAACGATCTCGGGGGCATGGAAGGTTTAATCGGCGTCCCCGGCACTGTCGGCGGCGCCTTGCGCATGAATGCCGGTGCCTACGGCATGCAAATCGGCACTTACGTCCGTGAAGTAAAGCTCTACCGCGCCGCGCAGCGAAAACTGGAAATCCTCAGGGGCGAACAAATTTCCTTTGAATACCGGCACACTTCTTTTGCGCCTGATGATATGATGCTCGCAGTGAAACTGGAACTTCCCTCCAAGCCGTTCAAGGAAATTCTCCAAGGGATTCGTATCTGCAACGAAAAACGCCGCGCCAGCCAGCCGCTCGGCCAAAAAAGTGCCGGGTGCATCTTCAAAAATCCTCCGGGAGCCTCCGCGGGACGCATGATTGATGAGCTGGGACTCAAGGGCCTGAGCGTTGGCGACGCCAAAGTCAGCGATCGGCACGCCAATTTTTTCGTTAACGCCGGCCGCGCTTCCTGCGCCGACATGCTTTCGCTCATCGCCGACGTTCGCGACCGCATTTTCCAGGCCTTTGGCATGACCCTCGAGCATGAGGTGGTCCTATGGCTCGCGTGAAAGCCATGCCCGGCGGAGCCGCCGCTGCGGAAGCGGAAAATTATCGCCCGGAACTCATTACCGACGAGGAACCGCGCTATCTGCGCCGCCAAAGGCCGCTGGAGATCCGCCGCAAAAAATTCGGAGGCCGCAATTGGCCGCTGTATCGCCGCGTCGCCGGCTACAGCGTGCTGGCGGTCGTGGGGTTTGCCGCCGTATGGGTCGCCGCGGATTTTCTTCTGCATTCGCCGAAGATGCTGTTGCTCAATAACGATCAAATCGAAGTGGCCAATAATCACATCGTCACCCGAGACGCCGTCTTGCAGCAGTTTGCGCGCGATCATCGCCATAGCGTGCTGAGTGTTCCGCTGGATGCGCGGCGCAGCGAACTCGAGCAGCTGCCCTGGGTGGAAACCGCCACGGTGCAGCGCATCCTGCCCAATCGGCTCCGCGTGGAGCTCGTCGAACGCACGCCCATCGCGTTTCTTCGCGTGGGCAACGAGCTGGCTCTGGTGGATACGCAAGGCGTGATTCTCGACCGTCCGGAAGGCGAGGAGCTGCATTTTCCGATCGTCACCGGTATCAGCGAAGATTTGCCCCGCGAACAGCGCGAAAAACGCATGCAGATTTATCAGGAATTTATCAAGGATATCGATCTCGTGCGCCCCGGCTCTTCCGATCGCGTCAGTGAAATTGAGCTGGCCAATCCCAAGGATTTGCGCGTGGTCATGACCGGCCTGGGCAGCACGAATTCCGTCCCCGGCATTCGCGACGAGGCGGACAAACAAGCCGTCACCGTGCACTTTGGCGCCGGCGAGTTCACCGGCAAGTACCGCATGCTGGTCGAAAATTTTGCGCAGTGGCAGGCCAGCGCCGGCCGCGTGCGCTCCATTGATTTGCAGTACGCGCGTCAGGTGGTGATCAATCCGGACGCCACCGCGGCCGTTTCTCTGGCGCGAACGAAATGACGCGAGCGAAATACATTTTGCGGGAGCCGTGGCGTGGCCAAACGAGATAAATACCTGGCGGGGCTGGACATCGGCAGCACAAAAACTTGCGTCCTGATCGCGGAGGTGGAAGAGCAGCAGGTGAAATTCCTGGCCCTCGGCGCGGCGGAATCCAAAGGCCTGCGCAAAGGGTTGATTGTTAATCTTGACTCCACCGTCAGCTCCATTCGCCGCGCCGTCGAAGAAGCGGAAAGCGTCGCCAATGTTCCGGTGGAAGCCGCGTTCATCGGCGTGGCCGGCAGCCACGTGAAAGGCGTCAATAGCCGCGGCGGCATAACCCTCGGCAATCGCGCCCGCGACATTGAACGCGAGGACGTCCGTCGCGCCATCGACGCCTCCCGCAACATCGCCCTTCCCGAGGATCGCGAAGTTCTTCACGTCCTGCCCCATGAATTTATCGTCGACGCACAGAACGGCATTCGCGATGCCATCGGCATGGTCGGCCACCGGCTGGAAGCCAACGTGCATCTCGTCACTTCTTCCATCGCCGCCACGCAAAATCTCGTCACCGCCGCCAACAAGGCCGGCATCTTGATCAGCGATACCGTGCTCGAACCGCTGGCTGCCGCGGAATCTTCTCTCACGCCGGACGAGCGCGATCTGGGCTGCTGCCTTCTGGACATCGGCGGCGGCACCACGGAATGGATCGTCTACGGCAGCGGCGTCGTGCGCCACACCGGCGCGGTCCCCGTGGGAGGCGACCATTTCACCAACGATCTCGCGGTCGGCCTGCGCACGCCCATTCCCGAGGCCGAACGCATCAAGCATCGCCACGGCTGCGCCGCCGCCAAATATTTGCAGGAAGACACCGCCATCGAAATCGCCAGCGTCGGCGACCGTCCTCCGCGCACCATTTTTGCCCGCATGCTCACCGACATCATTGAACCGCGCGCCACGGAATTTATCGCGCTGATCCGCGACGAATTGCAACGCGCCGGAGTGCTGGGACAAATTCCCGCGGGCTTCATCCTTGCCGGCGGCGGCGCCAGATTGCACGGCCTCGGCGAACTGGCCGAAGACACCTTCCATCTGCCGGTGCGCATCGCGGAGCCCAAGGGTTTGGTTGATCTGCCGGAACAGGTGGCTCAGCCGGAATATGCAACGGTAGTCGGTCTGGTGATGTATGCAGCGAAAGCGCGGCGCAGCCAGCCGCAACGCGCGGGAAATATGATGTCCAAACTGAAAGCCATGTTCGCTGGCGCCTCGTGAACCTGCCCGAGCGACGCACACGAGCATGGAGAGGGTTGAGGAACGCATGACCGCAAAAGAATCAGGGAAAGAACTCATTCGGGAAAAGGACGCCGGCATTCGCATGAGCTTCAGCGAGGAGCTGCAGCCCGCGAAGATCAAGGTCATCGGCGTGGGCGGCGGCGGTTGCAACGCCGTCAACCGCATGATCCGCGCCAAGGTCGAGGGCGTGGAATTTATCACCGCCAACACCGACCTGCAGGCGCTGAGGCTTTCGCAAGCGCCCACCAAGCTGCAGCTCGGCGCGAAACTCACCAAGGGCCTGGGCGCCGGCGCCAACCCCGAAACCGGCCGCAAGGCCGCGCTGGAAGATACCGAGAAAATCATCGAAGCCCTGGAAGGCTCCGACATGATTTTCATCACCGCCGGCCTCGGCGGAGGCACCGGCAGCGGCGCCGCGCCGGTGGTCGCTTCGCTTGCCAGCGAACTTGGGGCGCTCACCGTCGCCGTGGTCACCAAGCCCTTCGCTTTCGAAGGCAAGCGCCGCATGATGCAGGCAGAGCAAGCTCTGCAGGATCTCGTCGGCTGCGTGGACACCGTCATTGTCATTCCCAACGAGCGTTTGATGGAAACCGTCGAACGGGGCACCAGCTTCTTCGACGCTTTCCGCATCGCCGACGACATTCTCCGCCAGGCCGTGCAGGGTATCTCCGACATCATCACCGTCCCCGGCATCATCAATCGCGACTTCGCCGATGTGAAAACCATCATGAGCGGCCAGGGTTACGCCGTCATGGGCACCGCCGTTGCCACCGGCGCGACCCGCGCCACCGATGCCGCCTTGCGAGCCATTTCCAGTCCGCTGCTTGAAGACAATTCCATCCAGGGCGCGCAAGGCATCCTGATCAACATCTCCGGCAGCAGCAGTCTGACGCTCCATGAAGTTCACGAAGCCTCTTCGGTCATCCAAAAAGCCGCGCACGAAAACGCCAACATCATCTTCGGCGCGGTGCAAGACGAAAATATGAAAGACTCGCTGAAGATCACCGTAATCGCCGCGGGCTTCAAGGAAGCCAACAAGAAAGTGCAGACTCGCCAGTCCTTGCTGACCAGAACCTGGAAGAGCGGTCCGGAAGTCGCGGAACCGCCGGCCGCCGTTCAGCCGCCGCCGCTGCCGAATGTGGTCCATCAGGTAAACGAAAATGTCCGCGAAGTGGGGCGCGAGGTTAGTCGCGAGGTCCCTTCGGATGATTTGGACGTACCCACGTTCATGCGCCGGCAAGCGCAAAAGGCGTAAGGGCGGCAGCAGGCTGCACAGGCAGGAATGCCTGTGCTACTGACGTACCCACGTTTATGCGCCGGCAAGCGCAAAAGGCGTAAGGGCGGCAGCAGGCTGCACAGGCAGGAATGCCTGTGCTACTGCTACTGTTCTTCGCAGCGGCGGGCTGCACAGGCAGGAGTGCCTGTGCCAACTGTTTCTCAAAAGGTTGTGATTCTAAAGGAACTTAAAGTCCCTTTGTTTTCACAACCTTTCGCAAGTGTTCATTCTGAATGGGTTACCTTGCGTTTTTGTTTTACAATTAGTAACCTCCCTGCCAAGCTACAGCCTCTGTGTTACAAATGCGATTTTACGATCTGATTTTGCGGGTAACAAACCAAATTACGGACAGATTCGGTACAGGTGGGCGATGGGTTGCGGGCAGGCGCGTAGTAGAAAAGGGCAGGCCTAAGGTTTTGTAGATTCTGCCAGCGCAGTTACCATCTTGCGTACTTCATTTTCAAACGCGGCGTAATCCTGGCTCCCATAGCTGAGCACGCTGCCTAAGCCCGAATGAATCTCCCGCGCCCGCGTGATGCGCGCCACTTGCGCGATATTGCTGGCATTGATCCCGGTTCCCGGCACAATTTCTATTTTGCCGCGGGCCGCCACGCGCAACCCGGCCAGCATCAACGCGCCTTTGAAGGCGTCAAAGGCTCCGCCGGAAGAAAGAATGCGTCGCGCTCCCGTTTGCAACACGTCGACGAGCGATTTCTGCAAGTCCACGGAGACGTCGAACGCCCGATGAAACGTCACCGGAAGCGGCGCCGCCAATTCCACCAGTTCACGCGTGCGCGTCACGTCGATGGCATGCTCGGCCGTCAGGATGCCCAGCACCACCCCGTCCATGGCCGTCTCTTTGGCCAACCCAATGGAAGTTTTCATGGCCGCAAACTCCGCGCCGGAATAGACGAATCCGCCGCTGCGTGGACGAATCATGGCAAACACCGGCAAGCTCACCGCGGCCCGCACCGCGGGCATCAGCGGCCCGTCCGGCGTAATGCCGCCGGCGCTCAGATCGCTGCAAAGCTCCAGCCGCGCGGCCCCGCCGCGCTCCGCGGCCTGCGCTCCGGCCACACTCTCCACGCTGATTTCCAGAATGATTTTTTTCGGCAAACGATAATTCCTGCAATTCCCAGCCCTGCTCGCACAAGCCAAGCGTGGCGGCAAGCCTACAGGGTATTAGACCGCATCTGCAACTTGAACGGCGAAGAGGTACCTAAGCGGCAGGTTCTCAGGGGTTCGGAACTGCACCTATGGGAACGACGAGAAGCCGCGGTCTGGAGTGGAATAGGGATGTTCCGGCAGTCATTGGGTAACGAGAGCGCTCTGCTTTCGTTTTTCCAGTGTGAGTGCCAGCAAAATTCCCCCGATGACGCCGAACAGGACAACATCCGTAAAATTCCGATGAACGCCGTGCTTCCATGCTTCCACAGTTTGGATGGTCATTACCGAAGCATGGGCCAAGGCCTGGCACGCGGCGAAGGTAATCAGCGAGCGGTGCAACGACGGCTTTCTGGCAGCCAGCAGCAAAAAGGGGCCGAGCGCGATAAACCAACTCAGAAACATCGGATCGCATGCGTTTTTCATTTCCAGGAGCCACTTGGAGTGCGCCAGATCGATGTAGAGCGGATAAATCATGGCGACATAAACGAGGCCCACGAGCACCAAGGCGACTTGCAGCATACGTTCGCGTTTCACGATAACCTCCCCTTGCGAGAGCTACTCCCGCGCCGGAGCTGACGAGCCGGATGCCGGGATACCCCAAATTTTGAAGCATCTTCTTCGTATATACTCGCTAACGGGAAACGCCACCTTGCCATTTCAGGCGGAGCCAACACCATATGAACGTACGAGAACAAATCAAAAAGTATATTACCAGCCAACCGGAGCCAAAACGCAGTGACATGCGAGAGTTGCATCGGCTTACACTGCAAGTGTCGCCGGAATGCAAATTATGGTTCTTGGATGGTAAAGACAGCAAAAATCATACGGTTTCCAACCCTACGATTGGATATGGATTGCACACAATAAAATATGCCGATGGAAAAAGCAGAGAGTCTTTTCAAATCGGCGTGAGCGGAAACAAAACCGGAATCTCCGTCTATATTCTTGGTCTCAAAGATAAGAAGTACTTAGCCAAAACGTATGGAAAAAAACTAGGCCAGGCGAGCGTGACCGGATATTGCATTCGGTTTAAAGCTCTAAAGGATATAGACATCGATACGCTTGAAGCGGCAATACGATATGGGCTTGCAGCTCAGAATGAAAAAGCAAGCTGATGAAGTAATTCCACTGTTCAAGGCAAGCCAATTCCTGATTTAGACGGGACTTTGGCGCTTGCAGGGCTTTAAACCAAACCCATCGAAGCGAACGCGGTGATCGCAGCGCAGCCCAGCGCCACACCCAGCACCACGCCGGCCAGCACGTCGCTGAGGAAATGCATGCCCAGCACGACGCGCGAAACCGCGATGCTGATGGCCAGAAAGAACAGCGCGCCCTCCAGCGAGGGATAAAAATAGCTGACCACCAGCGCCACGGAAAATGCCGTCATGGTGTGACCGGAAGGAAACGAAAACTGATCCGGGGGCAAGACCTTCGACCAGCAATGTGGCTCAAACTGGCAAGGCCGCGGACGCTGGCTGATCTTTTTAATGGCTTTAAAAATCAACACGCCGGTAAGCGCCGCCAGGCTGGCCGCGCCCACCGCTTCAAAACGTTGCGCGCCGCCATAAATCATCAGCATGGCGCCGAGGCCGTACCACAGCCAGCCGTCTCCAGCGCGGGTCGCGGCAATCATCCAGTAACGAATCCAGCGCGGCGCGCGCCAGCGGTTCATTCTCCGCATCAACCGATGATCGCGGCGTTCGATGTAGCCCCAGACGTTCCGTGAGCCGTTGCGTAAGAGGTGACGTGATTCGTTCCGTGCTATGGCCATCGCGGTACCTCACTGCAAACCACGACAACTGCAAACTCGCCGCCAGTTTCGATGTCTTAGTTTTGCACCGGAGATCCCTCCGGGTTCATCGAAACTTCCTATCCGCGTCGCGCGCCCGGCAAATAGCGCGCCGGTAAAAACTCAGCTGGCCCAGGTGGCTTCCAGGCCCGCGTCCACATCCCACAAGATGCGCGGCCGCGCCTCGCCGCTTTCCAGCGTCGCTGCCCATTTCTTGCAGAAGCGGATCTCGTTGATCCAGTGACTGATCGTAAATGCTGGGATCAGCACCGTCAGCGGCAAAATCGCCAGCATCGCCGGGTTCTCCGCAAAGACGCACTTCGCGATGCGATAAACATCCGCGGTCAGCCGCGGGAAACTGCCGTGCTGCCCATGCACCATTCCGCGGCCGGCCCGCAGCCCGGCGAAAAATTCATCCACCGTTTGCGCGCCGCGCACTTCCGTGAACGTGCGCCCCGCGCCCGCCATGGTGTGCGCGTCGCTGCCCGCAATGGCCACTTTGCCCAGCCGCTCCGCCAGCCGCCCGGCGCTGGCATTGGCTTCCGGCCACATCTGCCCGTTGCGCGTTTCAAACGCCGGAACATACGAAGCAAACCAGCTGAAGTCCTCTGCGTCGCGCCGTCCGGTCAACCCGGAGAAAACGTGGTTCACGCTGAAGAACAGCTTGCGTTCCGTCAGGTACATCAGCAGCGACACAAAGTCCGTCCGCCGCCGCTGGATTTCCACATGGTCGCGTTCCGCCATGTTATAAACGCCCAGGTGCATGTCCGTGCCACTCGGCATGCGCACGGTCACCTCTTCGCTCAGGAAAAAGTCCGGGAACTTGCGCAACGCCTCCAGGGCGTCGATGGAATCGTGATCGGTGATGGTGACCAGGGACATGTCCAACTGCTTCAAGCGGTTGTAAACCTCCGTCGGGTCGTTGTAAGACTCGAGACACACGCGGGTGAGGCCGGGGGTGTTGCACCTTCCGGAAGCGGTGGAATGGATGTGAAGGTCGCATCGCATGATAATGATTATAGATTTCAGATATGAACAATACATGAAGAGGTCACGAAAACTGCGTGAACGTGTCCATGGAACTTGTTGAACACATTAGCGTTATTCCGTTATCCACATGGCATGCAGCATGCTCTTATGCGCGCGCTCATCCCTGTGTCACAATCCCCTAATATGAGCTCCTTCCCGAATCCGAACGTCAATAACTTCAATAAGACGACGAAGCGGATTCACATATTGTTTCACGACGCCGGCGGCGGACACCGCAATGCGGCGCTGGCGCTGCAGGCCATCATCGCGCAGCAGCAACGCGCTTGGCACGTGGAACTTATTCAATTTCAAGAGCTTACGGACCACCTGGATGTGCTGCGCAAGCTGACGGGCATGCGCATTCAGGAACAGTACAACGTCATCCTGCAGAACGGCTGGACCCTTGGCGCCACGCAACTCCTGCGCGTTCTGCAACTTACCATTCGAGTTTTTCACCAACCGCTGGTCAAGCTGCTGGCCAAAACCTGGCGCCAGAAGCCTGCGGACATGCTCGTTTCCGTGATTCCGCACTTTAACCGCGAAATCTCCGAAAGCTGGGCCGCTACCAACCCCGGTCGCCCGTTCGTCACGCTGATTACGGACTTGGCCGATTTTCCGCCGCGCTTTTGGATCGAGCCCATTCAAGAGCAATACGTGATCGCCGGCACGGAAAAGGCCGTGGAACAAGCGCGCGCCATGGGCCACGATGCAGCTCACGTCTTTCAAACCAGCGGCATGATTTTGCGTCCCGATTTCTACCAGCAGGATGATTCCGATCCCTCGGAGCTCCGCCGCAGCATGGGTTTGCTGCCAGACTTGCCCACGGCCATTATGCTTTTCGGCGGGCACGGCTCGAAAGTGATGCTGGAAATCGCCGAGCGGCTGGACGCCGCCGGTTTGCCATTGCAACTGATTCTGATGTGCGGCAGAAACGACCAGCTGGCCGACAAGCTGCGTGGCAAAAAATGGAAAATGCCCATGCACGTCATGGGCTTCACGAAAGAAGTCCCGGAATTCATGCGCGCGGCGGATTTTTTAATCGGCAAACCGGGGCCGGGCAGCATCGCGGAATCGATGGTCAAAGGCCTGCCGGTACTGGTCGAATGCAATGCCTGGACACTGCCGCAGGAGCGCTACAACACGCAGTGGGTAAAAGAAAAACGCGTGGGCATCGTGCTCGATAATTTTAGGCAGGTGGTCGAAGGCGTGCGCCAAATGCTCGATCCCGTAACGCTGGCGGAATTTCGAAAAAACGTGGCCGCGCAAAATAACCGTGCGATCTTCGAGATCCCGGAGATTTTAGCCAAGCTTTTAGGCGAATAAGGCGGTTTTGCGACGCCGCACGGCGAGCCGAAAAACGCGCCCGAGTGCTCCACGCCCAGCCTTCGGGGATGCCACGCCACTCTTGGATCTTGAGCCTGGGCAAGCTGGGGCGCAGCATGCTGCGCCCCTACAAGTGGTCGGAGGAATCAGAGCTGCGCATGCTGCGCCCCTACAAGTGGTCGGAGGGAATCAGAGCTGCGCATGCTGCGCCCCTACAAGTGGAGGGAATCAGAGCTGCGCGTGTTCGGCGTGGTCAGGGTGCGGGAGGCGCGGTCCGGTGCCGGAGTTACTGGCGGGGGGCTGCATGTGCGGTTTGGTGCAGGTGGTGGCCCACCATCGCGTAGCGTACTTCTTCAACTCGCATATTTTCGCGCAACCGCCGTGCGCGTGCGATTCCGCGCAGGCACAGTAACAAACGGGCGAGGGCTTGCGCCAAGCTCCCGAAGAATCGGCCAAAACCGGCCAAGACCAGGCGAGTAGACAAACGAAGCCATCCAGCGCCAGGAATGCGATGAACCGCTTCCAGCGCGGGGCGCGCTGCCATGCATGTGTGGACTCGCCCATGTCGGCAGTGTGGAGCGGAGCGAGAAAAAAACCGATAGAACGGCGCAGCGGAAGGATGCATTACCAGAGTTCTAGAACGAGGCGCGCATTCCCGACTCGGGCTAGGGCGAAGCCCGTATTGGAATAGCGTCTGGGAAGTTTCTGGTGATCGGAGGTGTCGCTAATTGCTAAGCCACAGATACCGATGCACTTAAGTCCCATACGCCCGGCTCGAGGAGTTGGCGCACCTCGTGCATTAGTTGGTGCGTAGGCGCGTTTCAAATGACGGTTTGTAAAGAGCGGCAAGCGAGGGGGAAGGGGCTTGCTTGACGCTATTTACCTGCCGTTCCCACCTGCCTCTGAGAGGGAAGCTAGGATGGATGACCCCACGCGCCGGTGTGAAAACGACACTGGCAATGGAACGCGCCTTCCGGGGTTCCCGATCCCAAGCGGGAACCCCACTTTTTTTTGCGCTAATTTTTTGCGTTAAGTTTAGTTCGCCCTGCCGATTTTCATTCTTCCAAGGAAATACATAGCAAGGTCGTTCCGAGGGGAGCGAGGAACCTGCTTTTTTGATCGGTACGAGCTGCGCTCAATCCGGCAGACGATCATCCATCCCGCTGACCGGCACTGGCCCGGTCACCGGAATCTTCGCGCATCGCAACACGTGCAGCACCTGGGTCTCTTTCAGCCGCGAAGCGTCATACTCGAACGACAACTGGTTTTTGCCTTCGTCCACGCGAAAGCGCCGCAACCCGTAGGTGTTTGCAAATTCACCTAATGTCCCGAGCTGCTGCGGCGTCAGCGGATCTTGTAATTGATAGGTAATTTCGATAAGCGTCATGCCCGGCATTATACCAGCCATCTCAAATTTTCCCGGCTGATCCATCCTGAAATGCTGCTAACCTGTCGCGCGACGACGCCGCACAGGCAGGAGTGCCGGTGCCACTGACAGGAGTGCCTGTGCCACTGCTACTGTTCTTCATCCCCGTCAGTCATTCAGGGCAGGAAACTTTCTCGTTGATCCCATCGTACCTACTCGCAGCAACTGGTTCTGCAACATCTAAGTCGTCCTTGAGACGAATGAAAGTGCGCGACACGCAAACACACACTATGTCTCGACCAATCCTTGCCGTGAGTTTCATGGTTCTGGTTCTATGTTCGTTGGCCGTGGCGACGCGCGGTCAAGAAGCGCCGGGCCCTGGTGCAAAACCCGCGACGGCGATGCCGTCCGTGGTGCAGGTGCCGCCGGAGGCGCAGCCTTCAGACCATTTTGACGCCGTCGCCGCTACGAACGCATATCTCGCGCAGATTCCCAACGATGCCCGCTTGCGTTCCGATGCCTACTTTGAAGGCGGCTATTGGCTGATCCTGTGGGACTTTCTGTGCGGCGCCGTCATTTATATTCTGCTGCTGCAGCTTCGCTGGTCAGCGGCCATGCGCAACCTGGCCGAACGCATTACCCGGTTCAAGCCGTTGCAAACACTGATCTACTGGTTTCAGTTTCTCGTGCTCATCACGATTCTCGGCTTTCCGCTTGCGGTCTATGAAGACTACGTTCGCGAGCATCACTACGGTCTGGCGACCCAGACGTTTGGGCCGTGGCTCGGCGACCAGTTCAAAATTCTGCTGGTGGGCCTGGTGCTGGGCGGCATCGTGAGCATGTTGCTTTTCGGCGTTGTACGCCGCTTGCCTCGCACCTGGTGGATTTGGGGCGCCGTGGTCACCACGCTAGTCCTGGCCTTCTTGGTGATGATCTCCCCGGTTTACATTTTCCCGATCTTCAACAAGATCACTCCACTGGACGACGCGCGCGTCACCGGTCCAGTCCTGAGCATGGCGCATGCAAATGGCATCGGCGTCGACAAGGTGTATGAGATTGACGCCTCTCGCCAGAGCACGCGCATGAGCGCCAACGTCAGCGGGCTCGGCAGCAGCATGCGCATCACGCTCAACGACAACCTCCTGCGGCGCGGCTCGCTTCCAGAAATTCAGTTCATCATGGGGCATGAGATGGGCCACTACGTTCTGCACCACATCCAGAAGGACATGATTTTCTTCTTTGTGGTCATCGTGGCGGCGTTCGGGTTTCTGCGCTGGTCTCTCGAGTGGTGCCTGGCGCGCTGGGGTGAGCGCTGGCAGATTCGCGGAATCACCGATACCGCCGTTTTGCCGCTCGTTTTTCTATTGGGTTCCAGCTTTTTCTTCGTGCTGACGCCGATCCTGAACACGCACACGCGAACCAACGAGGGCGAAGCCGACATGTACGGCTTGAACGCCAGCCGCCAGCCCGACGGCGCAGCCCAGGCCGCCATTCATCTGGGTGAGTATCGCAAAATGAATCCCGGCCCCGTTGAGGAGTGGTTTTTCTTCGATCACCCGAGCGGCCGTAACCGCATCTACGCGGCAATGCGCTGGAAGGCCGAAAACTTGCAGCTCTTCGCGCCGCCGGCCAGCCGGTAATTCTCGTGTTCGCCTGAGCGCATCGTCGTGATCATGAGAGCCGGAACCATGGTGTAATTTTCCGATGCGCCGCGAATCCAGGCAAAATCATCTAATATGGCCTGATGGATGAACCCGGAAAACAGCCAAGCCCCGCGATTCCACCCGTGAAAATCGTGGCTTTGCCGGAACGCGATATCGATCCCGTCTGCGGCATGAGCGTCGATCCACGGAAAGCGGCGCGAACTTTGCAACACGCCGCAAAGGTTTACTCTTTCTGTTCCACGGGTTGCGCTGAACGTTTCTCCGCCGAGCCGGAAAAATTTCTTGTGGCACCGGGGACGGGTGGGATGCAGGCGTCTATTCCGGCGCTCGCGTCGCCTGCCGCCACGGGCGCTGCTCTCGCGAAAGTCGCCGGTTCCGCATCGTTGGTATCCAAGGAAAAAATTCGCTACACCTGTCCCATGCACCCAGAGGTGGTGCAGATTGGTCCGGGAGCTTGCCCAAAATGCGGCATGGCGCTGGAACCCATGGATGTCGTGGCGGGCCACGACCATGACGACCCGGAATACGATGCCATGCGCAGGCGCTTGTGGGTCGCGATCGCGCTATCCGCACCGCTGCTGATTTTTTCGATGTTCGGCGAAATGTTGGCGCCCGCACTCGGCCGCGACATTCATGTACATCTCGCGGGCAACGCTCTCAACTGGATCGAGTTTGCGCTCGCCACTCCGGTGGTGCTGTGGTGTGGCTGGCCTTTCTTTCAGCGTTTCTGGGCCTCGGTCGTGAATCGCAGCCCGAACATGTTCACGCTGATCGGCCTCGGGACCGGCGCAGCGTACCTAGATAGCGTGGTGGCGACGGTCTTCCCGCAAGTTTTCCCGGCATCGTTTCGCGACGTGCGCGGAGCGGTGCCCGTTTATTTTGAAGCTGCGGCGGTGATCACCGCACTGGTGCTGCTCGGGCAAGTGCTGGAATTGCGCGCGCGACAAAAAACCAGCGGCGCGATCCGCGCTCTGTTGAATCTTGCGCCCAAGCAGGCGCATAGAATCTCCGCCGACGGGAGCGAACAGGACGTGGCACTCGAACACATTGTGGCGGGGGACCGCATGCGCGTGCGGCCCGGCGAAAGCGTGCCGGTCGATGGCGTGATCCGCGAAGGAGCCAGCGCCCTCGACGAATCCATGGTCACCGGCGAATCCATGCCGGTAGAAAAAAAAGCTGGCGACCGCGTCACCGGAGGCACGCTAAACACCAGCGGCAGCTTCGTGATGCAAGCCGAGCGCGTAGGCAGCGAAACCACGCTGGCGCAAATCGTCAAATTGGTCAGCGAAGCGCAACGCAGCCGCGCGCCCCTGCAGCGCCTGGCCGATAAAGTTGCCGGGTACTTCGTGCCCGCGGTGATTGCCGCGGCCATTCTAGCGTTTACCGTCTGGGCCGCCTTCGGCCCCGAGCCGCGTTTCGCTCACGCGTTAGTCGTCGCGGTAGCCGTGCTCATCATCGCCTGCCCATGCGCATTGGGCTTGGCCACGCCCATGTCCATCATGGTCGCTGTCGGTCGCGGCGCCGCCGCAGGCGTGCTGGTCCGCAGCGCCGAAGCGCTCGAGACGCTCGCCAAAGTGGACACGCTGGTCATCGATAAAACGGGAACGCTCACGGAAGGCAAGCCGGAACTCGCCGAAGTGCATCTGTTCGACGGCGCGCATGGCCTTACAGAAAACGATCTGCTGGCGTTCGTTGCCAGTTTGGAAAGCCGCAGCGAACATCCTCTCGCCCGCGCCATTGTTCGCGATGCGCAGCAGAAAAAAATCGCGCTGGTCGACGTCGGGGATTTCCATTCGACGGCCGGTGGCGGCGTCTCCGGGCGCGTGGACGGGCGGGAAATTTTGGCCGGCACCGCGCAGTTTCTGTCGGAAAAGGGAATTGCGAACGCGGGGTCACAGTCAATCGATAACGCGTCTTCCCCGGACACCGCGGGAACACCAATCTTTGTGGCCATTCAGGGCGCATTGGCAGCGCGGCTTACGCTGCGCGACCGGGTGAAGCCCTCCACGCCCGACGCCATTCGCGAACTTCGCGCCCAGGGACTGCGCATCGTGATGCTCACGGGCGACCGTCGCGAAACCGCGATGGCGGTGGCGCAACGAGTGGGCATCGACGAAGTCGAAGCCGCCGTACGCCCCGAACAAAAGGGCGAAGTCATCACGCGTCTTCGCCGCGAAGGCTGCATCGTCGCCATGGCCGGCGACGGCGTGAACGACGCGCCCCCGCTGGCTGCGGCGCAAGTTGGTGTCGCCATGGGCACGGGCACCGACGTCGCCATAGAAAACGCCGGCATCGTCCTCGTCAAAGGCGATTTGCGCGGCATTCTCCGCGCCCGCCGTCTGAGCCAAGCCACCATTGCAAACATCCGGCAAAATTTGGCTTTCGCTTTTCTCTACAACGCCCTCGGCATTCCCATCGCCGCGGGTGTCTTCTACCCGGTTTTCGGCTGGCTCCTCAGCCCGATGATCGCCAGCGCGGCCATGAGCCTCAGCTCCGTCTCCGTCATCGGCAACGCCCTGCGCCTCCGCAAGACCATTTTGTAGCGGCGGCCTATACGGTGCCCCGGGCGGCGAACTACGCCGTTCACCCGATGGCCGCGCCCCGCCACGCCGCATACTCTGCTGGCTGCTTATATGCGGTCTTAGGACCGAAGGTGAACCCCAGCCACAAATTCCAAAAGTGAGGCACCACAAAATGATCCGCACACGCACGACGTTCCGCCTGATTACTTTGAGCAGCACTCTAACCCTCGCCACCGCGCTCCTGGCCCTTCCACCGCGCTCCTTGCCGCAAACTGCGCCCGACAACACGAAAATGAACCAAGGCGACGCCAGTAGTTCCGCCACCACCGCCGATTCGCAAAAGATGAACCCCGCGGACCGCGCACTCACGCAGAAGATTCGCAGCTCCATCTACCAGGACAAGTCTCTTTCCACCTACGCGCACAACATCAAAGTCATCACGCAGAATGGCTCGGTCACCTTGAAGGGTCCCGTGCGCTCTGACGATGAGAAGGCCGCCATCGAAGCGAAAGCCACGGCCATCGCCGGAGCCGGAAACGTAAGCAATCAACTGACGGTTGTCCCTCCCAAGTCCTGACGGGGCGGAAGCTTAAGGGAGCCGGCGGCTGAATAGGATTGTTAAGAAAGGATGCGATCTCATGCTGATGTTCGTGCTTACTATTGTGTTGGTCGTCGCGCTGGTCGGCGCGGTTCCCATCTGGCCGCACAGCAGGAATTGGGGCTATTACCCAATCGGCGGCGTCAGCGTAATGATTCTGATCTTGCTTGCGCTGCTGCTGACCGGGCGATTGTAGCCTCGCCCAGTCACCGGTGGAGTCTCGCAAGTGTTGTCTTCCTGCCGGTCAAGACGCGTTTGACCGCGCCCCGGTTTTTAGTGCCTGTTGGTATCTCCCCATCCATACGCATCTTTCGTTGCGTTTGACGAATTGCAGCGCAAATCGCCCCGCTTCTGGTAAAGTACCTCCGCTGACGCCGCAAGGCGTCCGTCCCCCCAAAGGAGTACCAGGATTGAAAATCGTCGAGCGGACCGTTGGAGAAGCCATTATTATCGATATTACTGGCGACATCGATCTCTCTTCGTCGCCCGATTTGCGCAAAGTGTTGCTGCGTGAACTCAAGGAAAAGCGCACTCCCCGCGTCATCGTGAATCTTATAGCCGTCCGCTACATCGACAGCTCTGGCGTCGCCTCCCTGGTCGAGGGCCTCAAAGCCTCCCGCGATACCGGGATGCGCTTCGCGCTCGTGGGCCTGAGTAAAGGCGCGCGCGAGGTTTTGCAGCTTTCGCGCCTGATCAAGATTTTCGAAATTCACGACAACGAGGAGCAAGCTCTGGCTTAGCCTGTGGCCTGGCCACAACTGCGCCAACCTGCATAGCGTTTTGGAACTCGCCGTCCAAATCGGTCGCGGTGTGATTGACATGCTGGCGTACGTCGGCGCGCTGGTCCGTCTGAGCGCCCAGTCCGCCTACTTTGCATTTGTCTCGCCGTTTCGGGGGCGCCCGCTGCGGCTGGATCGGGCCTTTGCGCAAGCCATGCAAGTGGGTGTCCGCGCGCTTCCCGTGCTCAGTTTGATCACTTTTTTCATCGGGTTGATTCTCGCCATGCAGGGCGCGTACGAATTGCGCAAATTCGGCGCCATCCATTTCGTGGCTGACGCCGTGGCCATTTCCATGACCCGGGAACTCGGTCCGTTGATCACCGCCATTGTGGTCATCGGCCGGTCCGGCTCGGCGTTCGCCGCCGAACTGGGCACCATGAAGGTCAACGAAGAGATCGACGCACTGGAGACCATGGCCATCAGCCCGGTGCAGTTTCTGGTGACGCCAAAATTTATGGCCATGATCCTGATGTTGCCGTGCCTGACCATTTGGGCCAATTTTATGGGTGTCCTGGGCGGCTCGCTATTTGGCGTGTGGAAAGCGGACTTCGCCTGGGTGGGCTACATGCACGCCACGATCGATGCCCTGTTTCTGCGCGACATTGTCACCGGCCTGATCAAGAGCGTAATGTTTGGCATTACCATCACCGCGGTGGGGTGCACCGAAGGCCTGGCTACCGGCACGGGCGCCGAAGCTGTGGGCCGATCCACCACTTCCGCCGTGGTGATGTCGATTTTCCTGGTGGTGATCGTCGATTTGGTATTTACCACGATTTTCTTTTTTACCGGCGGCTAGAAATTTTGCGAAGCGAGTGAAATGGCAGAGCCCATCGACAATACCGAATCTGGCCCGATGATTTCCACGCGGGATCTGCGCGTGCGCTATGGCGACCGCGAAATCCTCCACGGCATCACCATGGAGGTCAAGCGCGCCGAAACCCTGGTGATTCTCGGAGGTTCCGGCTCGGGCAAGAGCACCCTGCTGCGCACCCTGGTGGGTCTGGAGAGGCCCAGTTCCGGCGAGATCTGGATCAAAGGCAAAAATATCGCGGCCATCTCCGACGATGAAATGGACGATATTCGCAAAAAAATGGGCATGTCTTTTCAAAGCGGGGCGCTCTTCGGCTCCATGACCGTGGGTGAAAACGTGGGCCTGCCCCTGCGCGAACACACCAAGCTGGAAACTTCCACCATCGATATCATGACCCGCCTGAAACTCGAACAGGTCGGCCTGGCCGGCTTCGAGGACTATTTTCCCTCCGAGCTCAGCGGCGGAATGAAGAAGCGCGCCGCGGTGGCCCGCGCCCTGTCCATGGATCCCGAAATTCTATTTTTCGACGAGCCTTCCGCCGGCCTCGACCCCATCATCGCCGCGGGCATCGACCAGCTCATCCTCGAAATGAAGCAAGCTTTTCACATGACCATCATCGTGGTCACCCACGAACTGGCCAGCGCTTTCTTGATTGCCGACCAGATGGTATACATCGACAAAGGCTTCATCATCGCGCAAGGCACTCCGGCGGAAATGAAAGCCAACCCGCTTCCGCGCGTGCGGCAATTTTTTGATCGGGTGGCGGAGCCGGAGGTCGAGCAGGAACTCGATTATCTCCAGATGCTCACCGCCGAGCATCAGAGTCCGAAACGTTAGGGCCAGAGGTGCCCGGTCGCCGGGCGATGGCGGCGCAGTCGGAAGTTGGCGCAGTGCTGGTTAGATCGAAGAGTGGAAATGCGGCGCAAGCCGAAAGGCCAGAGAGGGAAGTATGGAATCTAAAAAGGAACAAGCGTTCGTCGGACTGTTCGTCATTGTCGCCACCGCCATTTTGGTGTGCACGGTCGTGGCCCTCAGCGGCGCTTTCGCCACCTCCACCACCCATTACAAGACCTATTTTCCGTTTGCCGGTGGCCTGGAGCAGGGATTCGGTGTGCGTTACGCCGGAGGCCCGAAGGTCGGGCGCATCGAACAAATACGCATCGATCCGCAGAACGCGGCGCGCATGGAAGTGACCTTCAGCGTGCAGCCGGACATTCCGGTGAAGACGGACAGCCATGTGCGCATCATGAGCTTGAGCCCGCTGGGGGACAATCATCTGGAGATCATCCCCGGTTCCCCGACGGCGCCGCGCGCCACGAGCGGCGCCACAGTGGCTGCGGATCCCTACACCGATTTCAGTTCTTTGGCTACCAGCCTCAACGACCTCACCCCGCAGGCCAAGCAACTGCTCGCCACCGTGAACGACCGCGCCGCCGAACTTAAGGTAACCATCGCGCGCGTGAACGACCTGCTGAATGATACCAACCGCTCCAACCTATCGGCCACCATCGCCAACACGCGCGGCATGCTGGAAGAAGATCGCCCCAAGATTCGTTCGGCGCTGACCCATGTCGATAGCCTCACGGCAAAAATGGAGCCGCTGATCGACGACTTCAAGAAAACCGCCGCCAAAGCCGATCACCTGATCGATCAGCTGGACGGCACCATTGCGGAAAATCGCCCGGACATTCACAAGGCTCTTTTGCAACTCCGGCAAACTCTCGATTCCGCCAACGAACTCGTCGGCCGCCTCAATGGCACGCTGGAAGCCAACTCCGAAAACATCGATGAATTGCTCGAAAACATGCGCGATGTCACCGAAAATCTCAGAGCGTTTACCGACAACATCAAGGACCGGCCGTACTCGCTGATTCGTATCACCAATCCGCGCGACCACAAGCCGGGAGATAAACAATAATGTGGCAGAGACGCGCAAACGGGGGAGAGACTCACATGCTGGCCAGTCCTAGCAGTTTGCATTCCGGCTTGTTCGCGACGTCCTGCAACGCCCCGCGCCGCAACGATGTACCAAGCGCCGCGTTCGCGGTACTCCTGCTGCTCACCGTCATCGGTGTTTCCGCTTGCGGCGCGGCGCGGCCCATCCGCTATTACCAGCTCAACGTCCCGGAGGTTGTGCCGCCGTCAAACACCGAAGCGCTCCCCGTCAGCATCGTTCTAGGGACGCTCGCGACTTCGCATCTCTATCGCGAAGACCGCATCGTCTACGGCCTGCAGGGCGAAGCCATGGGTACTTACGATTACCAGCGCTGGGCCGAAGCTCCTACCGCAATGATCCAAGCCATACTGCTCCGCGATCTGCGCAACACCAATCGCTTTCGGCAGGTCTATTCCATGAAGAGCGCCGTACATGGCGATTACGTGTTGTACGGGCAACTGTACGACTTCAAGGAAGTTTCCGAGCCCAATCTCGTGGCTCGCGTCTCTTTTGAACTGGAATTGCGCGACACCAAAAAGAGCGTCAACGTGTGGAATATCGCCTATCACCAGGACGAGCCGGTCGGCGCCAAGGATCCCGCCGCGGTCGTCGCCGCCCTCGATAAAAATATTCACCGCGGACTCGATCAGGCCGTCGCCGGCATCGATCAATACTTCGCCGCACATCCCCCCGCGCCAGAGGCCGCGCAAAAATAGAGCGGCGCTCGGAAGGACCTTCCAAGCGCCGTTGCAAACTTACTTAGGGCTGTCGTCTTGCTAAGGAGTTCTCCGGTTTTACGGCTTGCTCGGGGGCGGAGCCGTGGTCGTCGTCGGGGTCGTTGGTTTCGGTGACGTGGCTTGTGCCGGTGCCGGCGTCCCCGGCATTGCTTTTGCTCCCGGTGCTGCTGCGGGTGTTTCCGCCTTTGCCTGAATCGACAGCAGCTCCACCTCGAACACCAGCGTGGAGTTCGGTCCGATATCCGGTCCGGCACTGCGTGCCGCATAAGCCAAATCCGGGGGTACGAATAACTCCCACTTCGACCCCACCGGCATCAGTTGCAGCGCTTCCGTCCAGCCTTTGATCACCTGCCCCACGGAAAACGTTGCAGGTCCGCCGTGCTTGACGGAGCTGTCGAACTCCGTTCCGTTAATCAGCGTCCCCTTGTAATTGCAGACGACTGTATCCGCGGCCGTAGGCTTCGGCCCCGTACCCTCGGTCAAAACTTTATATTGCAAGCCGCTAGGCAAGGTAACCACCCCATCTTTGCCTTTGTTGGCGGCCAGAAAAGCCTCGCCATCCGTTTTATTCTCCGCGCCCATCGCCTGCAACTTGGCTTCTTGTTCCTTGCGCAAATCTTCCTGCTTTTTGCGCACCGCCGCGGACAGCGCGGTCATGGTCGTCTTGATTTCCTCGTCGGTCATCAACGTCTTCCCGCCTGCCAGCGCATCCTTGATTCCGCGCGCCAGAACGGCGGGGTCCACATCCACGCCGTCCTTTTTCATGCTCCGCCCGATATTTAATCCGATGGAGTAACTTTCCTTATCCTTGTCGGTCTTGAGCGTGAAAGGCGTTCGCGCCATGCCCGTCTTCGCCGCGGGCGTTTTCGTTCCCGTGGTGCCAGTCTGTGACTTGGCGGTTGGAGTTGTGCCACTCGCCGGAGTCTGCGTAGTAGCCGGTGTGCTCGTTGCCGGTGCCGGGGAAGTTTGTGCCGCTGTGTAGCCAGCCAAAATCACGCTGGCCGCCAGCAACATCGGTGTCTTTAGAAGTGTTTTTCGCATTCAACCATTCTCACATTCCTGAACTCATTCCGCAAATGAACCTATGATGACTGTCCTAAATGGGCGGCTCGATGATTTCCTCCCAGTGCCCACACCCTATGCATGCCGCAACCACGGACGTTTTTCAGTCATTGCTGAACGCCGATACTTCCTCCGCAACGCCCAGCCCCCGCCCGCCGGATTCCCCCCACGCTCCTGTTATAATGAGACCCCAAGCGCTGCAAGATACTCGCATCTGCGCTGTCGCTGTCCTTTTCGCGCAGCCGCAACGGAAGGTGCCTCATCGATGTTTGTTGTTCGCCTGCTCGGCGTTCTGGCTCTGGTGGCCCTCAACGGCTTCTTTGCCGCCACGGAATTCTCGCTCGTCGCCGTAAGGCTCTCGCGCGTCCGCCAACTCGTTGCCACCGGCAACGCCCGCGCCCGAATCGTCGAAGCTCTTCTCGGAGACTTGCAGCGCGTGGTCTCCGGCGTGCAGTTGGGCATCACCCTGACCAGCCTGGCGCTCGGCGCATTGGGCGAATCCACGCTGGCAAAGGCGTTCCAAGACATGTGGTCGGGCACGCCGGGAACCTACTCCGTTTTGATCGCTCACGCCCTGGCGTTAGGCGCTGCCTTCGTTCTGCTCAGCTGCCTGCATGTCGTCGTCGGCGAACTCGTTCCCAAGACCGTCAGCCTGGCCCGCGCCGAACGCGTCGCCCTGCTGATCGCCCGGCCGTTCCGCTGGTTCCTGAACACCTTTCGCTGGGCCATTGCCTTGCTCGACGGCATATCTACTTTTCTCGTGAAAGTGCTGGGCATTTCCACCAAATACGGGCACGGCGATCCGCACACCACCGAAGAACTGCAAATCCAGATCCAGCAAGCCCGCGAACGCGGCTTGCTCGCCCCTGGCGAAGAAAAATTCATTCTCAGCGCCATCGAACTCGGCCAAATCCAGGTTCGCGAGATCATGGTTCCGCGTCCGGACATGCACACTCTCCCACTGGATGCCTCGCTCGATGAGGTTATGCGCGCCTTCGCCACCACCCAGCGCTCGCGTATTCCGGTATTCGGCGGCTCCCAGGACCACATCCTGGGATTTGTGCACATCAAGGACATGCTCTGGATTCTTCTCGACCGCGAACGCAACCTCGAAGAGCGCCAAGACCCGCCGGCCTTCCACCTGCGCCGCGTCCTCCGCGAAGTTTTGATCGTCCCCGAAACGAAGCCCGCCAGTGAACTGCTCCTCGAACTGCGCTCGCACCACATCGGCTTGGCCGTAGTCGTGGACGAATTCGGCAGTATCCTGGGTTTGGTCACCATGGAGGACATCCTGGAGCAAATGGTCGGCGAAATTCACGACGAATTCGACGTCATCGAGCGCCCGCTGACGTTGGCTGATGGCGCCGTAATCTTCGACGCCGCATTAAACGTCCGCGATCTCGAGACGCAATACGACATCACCATTCCTGAAGACCCTGCCTACGCCACCGTTGGCGGCTTTGTCCTGGATCAACTCGGCTTCATCCCTAAAGGCGGCGAAAGCTTTGACTTCGGTAACTCCCGCTTCACCGTGGTAGAAATGGACGGCAAACGTGTCGCCCGCGTAAAGATCCAGCTCCATCGCACGCCCGGCGCCGAATCAAAAATTCCGGAAGCTCCGGCAGGCGAGCCGCAAATTCCGCAAAAAGCTCCGGCGCCGGCCGCGAAGCCCGCGTCCGCCGCAAAACCAACCCCGCAAGAAAGCAAAATCTCTCGGGAAAGTGATAAGGAATCCACGGGAGTCCGCTCCTGAAGCAATTTCTCCAAATCGCCCGCCACTTCGCGCAGCGCTTCCTCCTGACTCTTCCCGCTCTCTGGCTCGTCCTCACCATGGTTTTTCTGATGATTCACATCGTGCCCGGCGACCCCGTGGAACAAATGCTCGGCGAAGGCGCCGCTCCCGGCGAACTGGCCCAACTCCGCCATTCCCTGGATCTCGACCAGCCGCTCCTCCAGCAATACGGCCATTATTTAAAGCAACTGGCCCACGGCGACCTGGGCCAATCTCTGAAATACCAAACGCCCGTCCGGCGCATTATTTTCGAGCGCTATCCCGCCACGTTGCAACTGGCATTCCTGGCCCTGATCGTCTGCGTCGCCATCGCCATTCCCGCGGGAATTCTTGCGGCATATCGCCGCGGACACGCCGCCGACCGCGCCATCGGCCTTTTCACCCTCTTCGGTCTGGCCATTCCCAACTTCGCGCTGGGCCCAATTCTGATCCTGGTGTTTTCGATCGAGTTGGGTTTGCTTCCCGTGTCTGGGCGCGGCAGTCCGCTAAGCTACATCCTTCCCGCCGCCACGCTGGGCGCGGCGCTAGCCGCCATCCTCACCCGCATGGTCCGCGGCGCGATGCTGGAAGAACTCTCCGCCGACTACGTCCGCACCGCTCGCGCCAAGGGGCTGGGCACTGCCGCCGTGCTCTTCCGCCACGCCTTCCGCAACGCCCTCATCCCGGTAATCACCATTCTCGGCCTGCAATTCGGCACCCTTCTCGCCGGCACCATCGTCACCGAAACAATTTTCTCTTGGCCGGGCATCGGCCGCCTCACCGTTCAAGCCATCTCTTCCCGCGACTACCCGCTGCTCCAGGGCTGCATCCTGGTCATCTCCGTTTCCTACGTGATCGTCAACCTCTTCACCGACCTCCTCTACTCCTTCATCGATCCGCGCGTGCGCCTGGCATGACCGCCCTCCCCGCATCCCCGTTGCAAACCGAACAAGCGCTTCCAACGCGTCGCGAGCCACGGCGCCCAAACTCACTCCAACAATTTCTTCGCCAAAGCATCCTGGCCCGCGTGGGTTTCACCGTAGCGATCCTGCTCCTGCTCGCCGCACTCTTGGCGCCATGGATCGCTCCGGCCAATCCCGCCGCGCAAGATTTGCCGCAGCGCCTCAACGCTCCGTCCCTCGCTCACTGGATGGGCACCGACGAACTCGGCCGCGACATCCTCTCCCGCATCCTCTACGGCGCGCGCATCTCCCTGACCGTCGCCGTCAGCGTAGTGGCTGGCTGCGGCTCCATCGGCCTGCTCATCGGAATGCTCGCGGGCTACGCAGGAGGCTGGTTCGACCGCTTCGTAAATCTCCTGCTGATCAACGCCTTCCTCTCCTTCCCAGGAATTTTGCTGGCCATCGCCTTCGCCGCCTTCCTGGGGCCCGGACTGGGAAAAGTCATTCTCGCCCTGATCATCACCGGTTGGGCGGGCTACGCCCGCTTGGCCCGCGCCCAAGTTTTAAAAGTGAAAGAATTGGAATTTGTACTGGCCGCCAGATCCCTCGGCGCGTCGCACGCGCGCATTTTGCGCCGCCACGTCCTGCCAAATATTCTGCAGCCAATTTTAATTCAAGCCACCATAGGCATGGCCGGCGCCATCCTGGCCGAGTCCACTCTAAGTTTTCTCGGCCTCGGCGTCCTGGCGCCGCTGCCCAGTTGGGGCGCCATGCTCAACGACGCCCGCAACCACCTCTTCGACGCCCCGCACATGGTCGTCTTCCCCGCGCTGGCGGTAATGACCGCTGTCTTGGCCTTCAACCTCCTGGGCGACGCCTGGCGCGATTGGCTGGACCCGCGCACGCGCAGCCAAATGGCCGCCATGGATGCCACCCGCTAAAAAAGGAAATCGTCGTTTTGCTCGAAGCGAGGAATCCGCTTTTTCTTTGTGATTCACCAAGGCTGCGCGCCAAAAATCGCGACGCACAGAAAACGAAATCCCAAACACACGCCGCCAACTAGCTCGTCAACACCACCGCCGCCCCCCGCCCAATCGCCAGTGCTTGCGCCGCACTCCCCTTGTTCACTCCAATCTCTACATACCCACTACTTCCCACAAACGCCACCGCCTCGCCCTTATTCCCGCTCGCAAACGTCTCCACCATCCGCGAAACCACCTGCTTGCCAACTTGAAGATGAATGGACCCCGCCGCCAGCGCCGCGGCCGGCAAGTCCTCCACGCGAAAATTCGTCAGCAAATTGCCAAACGCATCCACGCGCATCACCACGCCCTTCACATTTCCATTCGCCGCCTTGGGCCGCGGCATGGCAAATTTCTTGTAGTCCGTAATCTCCTCGCCCATGCTTCCAATTTGCGCGCCCTTCGCCAGCCACGCCGCCACCGGCGCAAAAATATCTCGCCCATGAAACGTCTTGCTCAAGGGCCGCAAATAGTAGTGCTCCACGTTCGCGTGCCGCACCACCACATCCGTCTCGCGCTCGTAAATCACCGACAGCACGCCATTATCCGGCGCCACAAAATATTGATTCCCCGCGCTCACCAGCAATGGCCGCCGCGCCGTCCCCACTCCCGGATCGACCACCACCACATGGATCGTCCGCGCCGGAAAATAAGCATACGAAGACCCAATCGCCAGCGCTCCATCCAGCAAATCAAACGCATTCACCTGATGGGTGATGTCTACAACGGTAGCATCCGGCACAATCTTCAAAATTACGCCCTTCAGCGTCCCCGCCAAATGGTCGTTCGTCCCATAATCGGTTGTCAGTGTAATAATCGGGTTGGACACAGGGAAGCTCCCGCCTCACGAGGGTTTCGCGCATTGCCGTGCCGCATTGCCGTGGCACGTCGCGAAGCGGGGAGGCGCTCCGCCATCCTTCACGCTAACCAACCCCAGCCACTCCGTCAACGGTACGCGCGCCCAGTGCTGCGCAATCGGCCACGGTCCCCATCCTGGTCACGCTCCTTCCGCAAACTTCCACTCGCCTGCAGCGCTGCAGGCGCGCCCAAAAGTTAGCCCAACCTGCAAGGGCTGGGCACCGGTCGCAGTAGTAAAGACCAGCGTCGCAGGTGCGGCCCCTGCCGTCGTTGCCTTTTTACCCCATTTAAGGTGGCCAAAAAAAATATACCCATCCGGCTGCCGCCGATCATCGAACGCGCGTAACCCAATGAACAAGGAGGGTTGATGAAATGATGAAATACACCGTGTTGCTTACTAGCTTCGCCGTAGCTCTCTCACTGGCCATCCCAGGGAAACCCGTCGTCCCAGTCGGGGCCTGGCAGGTGGACGCCCGCCATTCCGACGCCCAGCTCGTCACCGACGCCACCACCAATTACGGCAAAACCAAGATCAATTTCACACTCGGCAACGCCAGGGTCGCCGGCAGAGTGAAACTTGACAACAATGACCCCGCCAAATCTTCTTTCGATTTCACCATGTACCCGGCCAACTCCGCGGCCCCGGCCATCGGTGAAGACGGCAAAGTTCGCAGCCAGTGGCTCGCCAACCTGGCCAATCACACCCTGGTGTGCTTCCACTCCAAGGGCTTTGTCCGCACCGCCGACGGCCGCCTGCGCACCACCGGCGACTTGGTCCTAACCCGCGTTGACCGCAACGTCGAATTCGCCTCCGGCGAGGCCTACGCCGGACCGGTCTATGGCCCGCCGATGATTCATCGTCTTTCCCGCGAAGCGACGTTCGTTTTCAATTTTCCGGCGGCCGGTGACACCGGGCAGAAAAGCAGTTCGAGCGATGGAAAGCTGCTAACCTCCGGTTCCACCAATGTGATCACCGAGGATTTCCCCCAGTTGGTCAAGGCCGTCCTGGCCACGTACTGGCCTCCCGTCGTGCAGGATGCAAACTGCCAACCCTCTTCCACGGGTGAAGACGTTAGCGGCAACAACTGCACCGGATCTTTTCTCGACACCCCCGGACTCCCGGAAGAACCCGGTGCAACCACGGGCGAGGACTACCCGGCCCGCTCGAATTTCAGTGAAGTTGTCGGGAATCACCTGAGCATTTCCGTGCACCTGCGTCTAAAACCGGCCGCCGAAAAACAAGCCGACGCCGGAAATTAACGGCGGGTGGCCCTTAAAGTCACGAAAACCTTCTGGAGCGGCCTGCCCCTTGCGAGTTTCGCAAAGTGCCGGCCGCTTCCGTTTTATTTTGGCGCCATCCCCGCAACAGTCTTATAATCCACCAACCCATGCCGCTCAGCTCCGGCACCAAAATTGGCGTCTACGAAGTAAATTCTCTGCTCGGCGTGGGCGGCATGGGCGAGGTGTACCGCTCGCGCGACAGCAAACTCGGCCGCCAAGTCGCCCTAAAAGTTTTGCCCGCCGGAGTTGCCGCAGACCCTGAACGCCTCGCCCGTTTTCGTCGCGAAGCCACCCTGCTCGCTGCTCTCAACCACCCCAACATCGCCGCCATCTACGGCTTCGAAGATTCCGGCGCCACACACGCTCTGGTCATGGAATTAGTGGAAGGGCCCACGCTAGCCGATCGCGTCAAGTCCGGCGCCATCCCCATCGCCGAAGCCCTCCCCATCGCCAAACAAATCTGCGACGCCCTCGAATACGCTCACGAACGCGGCATCGTCCATCGCGATCTAAAACCCGCCAACGTCAAGGTCACCCCGGAAGACACCGTCAAGGTCCTCGACTTCGGCCTGGCCAAAGCGCTTGAAAACGAAGTAGCCGCCGCCGACATCGGCAGCTCTCCCACCATGAGCCGCATGGCCACGCAAGCCGGCATCATCCTCGGCACCGCTGCGTACATGTCTCCCGAACAAGCCCGCGGCAAATCCGCGGACCGCCGCGCGGATATCTGGGCCTTCGGCTGCGTGCTCTACGAAATGCTCACCGGGAAAATGCCCTTCGCCGGCGAAACCGTTTCCGACGCCCTGGCCGCCGTTATCAAAGACCCTCCAGATTGGTCCCTGCTACCCGCGAGCACCCCAGGCCGCCTCCGCGTTCTGGTCCAGCGCTGCCTGCAAAAAGATCCCCGCCAACGCCTCCAAGCCATCGGCGACGCCCGCATCTCCATCGACGAAGTCCTCGCCGGCGCTCCGGAGCCAGCGGCGCCGGCCGCCGCGCCTGCGCAAACCCCCATCCCGGCGTGGCGCAGCCTTTTGCCCTGGGGCCTCGCGGCGCTCTTAGGCCTGGCTCTCCTGCTCGCTATCTTCGCTCTTCGCCCATTCGCAAATTCCTCCGCGCAAAAACCCATCGTCCTCACCCTCGCCATCCCCGCCGACCAAAGGCTCGTTCTCATCCACGGCCCCGCCTTCGCCATCTCTCCCGATGGTTCGCGCATCGCCTACGTCGCCGATCAAACCTCAGTAGACACCAACCAGCTGTACGTTCGCGAACTAGACAGTCCTTCTCCCATCGCCCTCCAAGGCGCTGCCCATGCTGCCGCGCCGTTTTTCTCCTCGGACGGTCAATGGATCGGCTTCTTCGGCGAAGGCAAACTCCAAAAAGTCTCCGTACACGGCGGCGCCCCTATCGAGTTGGCCACCGCTCCAGGCGCGCGCGGCGCCACTTGGAACCGGGACGACACCATCGTCTTCACCACCTCCTTCACCAGCCCCCTCTTCCGCATCCCAGCTTCCGGCGGCACCCCGCAGCAAGTTACTCATCTTGATCCTGCGCGCCTGGAAACCACCCACCGCTGGCCGCAATTCCTTCCCGGCGGAACGTCCTTCCTCTTCACCGCTTCTTCCAACAATAATTTCTTCGGCCAGGCCTCCGTGCAAGCCGCCGACCTCGCCACCGGCCAAGCCAAAGTCCTCGTCGAGAACGCCACCTTCGGCCGCTATCTTCCCGGCGGCTATCTGGTGTACTTTTCGCAAGGCGGCTGCTTCGTCGCCCCCTTCGACGCCAAAGCTCTCAAGCTCACTGGCCCCGCCATCCCCGTCCTGCAAAGCGTGGACTCCGACATCTCCAACGGCGGCGTGCAGTTCGCCGTCTCGGACACGGGCACCGCCCTCTACATGGCCGGTTCTGCCTCCAAGCAAAACCTCAATGTCGTGCTCTTGGATCGTCAGGGCGCTTCCGCCGTCCTGGTGAAAGGCTCCCCAGACTCGACCTCTCCGCGCGTCTCTCCCGACGGCAAGAAAATCGCCTTTGAGCGCGCCGTGGGCGGCATCTGGGTCTACGACCTGCTGCGCGGCACCACCACGCCCATTACCATGAAAGTCGGCTCCGCCAATTTCCCCATCTGGTCGCCCGACGGCCAATACCTCACCTATTCCTACACCGGAGGCTCGCACCTCGGCGTGGGCGAGAGCATCTACCGTGTGCGCGCGGATGGCTCCGGTGGTGAGCAGCAACTCACTCCCAACGATCCGCTCAGTTCTTACCCCGCCTCATGGTCCCCCGATGGCAAAACCCTGGCGTTTGATCGCACCTCGCAAAAGGGCGGTGGCTGCTGCGATATGTGGACGTTGCGCCTCGGCGACAACGGCCAGCCCGAGCCCCCGGAGCGCTTCCGCGATGACAGTCGCGTCACCGCCGTCAGCCTCCCGGATCCCCAGTTTTCTCCCGATGGACGCTGGATCGCTTTCAGCTCCGCGGACTCTGGCGCCTCACAAATCTATGTCGTGCCCTTTCCCGGCTCGGGCGGCAAGTGGCAAATCTCCACGGACGGCGGCTCCGAGCCCCGTTGGTCCAAAAACGGTCACGAACTGTTCTTCATTTACAATTCCGCGGTCCTCGCCGTCTCCTACTCCGTGCAGGGCAACTCGTTCCAGGCGGGCATCCCCAAAGTCCTCTTCGATTCCAAGATTGAAATGCGCGCCCCGTACACCTCCTTCGACACCACTCCCGACGGCCAGCATTTCGTAGCCTTCCAATTCGAAGGCGGCAAACCCTCTACCCACCCCGACCCCACCATCGTCCTAAATTGGCTCACCGCAGTCCGCCGCCAACTCTCCGCGGGCCAATCCGCCGCCCCGTGATGTCCACGTCCCGGAAAACTCGCCCAATCATTCTGCGGTAATTTTTCTGACGCTCCTGCTGCCGCGAAAATGGTGACGCGCGATTTGTGCGTCGGAATGTCTTCGTCCTAAAAGACCCCAAGCGTTGTCATCCACGATCAAACGTATGCAGAGAAGCTCAATGGCAGAGCACCGCGAGAACCGCCCTTGCAAACCCTTTTCGTTTCTCAATCAAACTTTCGCAGCAACAAATTCCCCTGTTTTGTGTTTGTAAACATAGGCCCACACGTTCCGGGTAGCTCGAAAAATAAGCGCTATCATTGATTGCATCCCGACTTCAGGAGGAATTGTCATGTCTTTTCTCTCAAAATTACGCAGCGGACTTTTTGCCGCCGCCATCGCCGTGCCCATGCTGACCCTGCCGGTCGCGCACGCGCAGATCGGCATCGGCATCGGTATCTCCGTACACGTTGCACCACCCGCATTGCCCGTTTACGTGCAGCCCCCGCTCCCGGCTCCTGGCTACCTCTGGACCCCGGGCTACTGGGGCTACGGTGACGCCGGCTACTACTGGGTTCCCGGCGTTTGGGTGCAACCTCCCAGAGTCGGCGTCCTCTGGACCCCCGGTTATTGGGGCTTTGCTGGCGGCGTTTACGGCTGGCACGGCGGCTATTGGAGCCCGCACATCGGCTTCTATGGCGGAGTGAATTACGGCTTCGGCTATGGCGGCGTCGGCTTCGTTGGCGGTGAGTGGCGCGGTGGAGCATTCGCCTACAACAGCGCGGTCGCCAACTTCGGCGGCGTCCACGTAACCAACGTCTACGAAAACCGCACCATCGTCACGCAAAACACTATCGTCAACAACGAGCACGTCAGCTTCAACGGCGGCGTGGGCATCCAAGCCACGGCCTCCGCAACGGAGCTGCAAGCGGCCAACGAGGAGCATATTCAACCCACCTCGAACCAGGTCCAGCACGCGAACTTCGCCGCGCAGGACCGCGCCCAGCTCGCCTCTGTGAACCACGGAACTCCCGGAACCACCGCGAGCTCCAGCACCAACTCCTATCACCAGGTTGCCCAGCAGCACGCGCAGTCGCAGCCCATCTCCGCCGCCGACCGCACCGCTGGCCGCAACTACAACCCCAACACGCGTGAAGCCAATCAGGATCAGCGCATCGCCAACGGCCTCCGCAGCGGTCAGATGACCTCCGGCGAAGCCGCTAAAGCCGAGCGCACCCAGTCGAACATCGACCAGCAGGTTCACAATGACCGCGCTGCCAACGGTGGCAAGCTCACTGGCCAGGAAAAACAACAAATCAACGGCGAACAAAACGCCGCCAGCCGCCAGATCTACAACGAAAAACACAACGGCAACACCGTCAAGCCCAACGCCGTCGACGATCGCGAAGCCAACCAACAGCAACGCACCGCCAACGGCCTGCGCAGCGGTCAAATGACCTCCGGCGAAGCCGCCAAGACCAATGCCAACCAAGCCAAAGTCGCCCAGCAGGTGCACAATGACCGCACCGCCAACGGCGGCGCCCTCAACGCTCAGCAAAAAAAGCAGGTCAACCAAGAGCAAAACAAAAATAGCAAGCAGATCTACAACGAGAAGCACAACAACAAGACCACCAAACCCCCGGCCAAATAATTAGGCCGCTAACCGGCTCCCGCCGTCGTACGTTTTTGGGTGCGGTCGTAGGTTTTGGGTGCGGTCGTAGGTTTTTGGGTGACCCACCCTAGGGTTTGTGAGGGTGGGTCAGTGCCGTCGTAGGTCCCGGCTTCAGCTGCGGACGTGGCCAGCCCTTTGCGCCGTTAACAAAGGACTGGCCACTTTTCTTGACCTCAGCCTTCTTGGCGTCCCTCTCGCCTTCGTAGTGGCGGGTCTTCAGACCCGTTCCTTCGACCTTGCCTTTGCTCTTGCCTTTGCCTTTGCCCTCTGCCTTTGCCTTTGCCCTCTGCCTTTGCCCTTGCCTCTGCCTCTGCCTTTGCCTCTGCCTCTGCCTTTGCCTTTGCTTTTGCCTTTGTCTTTGCTTTTGCCTTTGCCCTTGCCTTTCTCTTTCCGGATGCCCAAATCCGTCATTCAGACGCGCACCCCACCAACCCCGTCATTCTGAGCGGAACAGGCCGACGCTTCTTCTTCCGCGTTCGCTTCCTGCGAACGCGTCGGCCTGTGCAGCGAAGAATCTCTCTTCATCTCCGCCCTCGTAGTGGCGGGTCTTCAGACCCGTTCTTTCGCCTCTGGGCAGGTGGCCCGGGCTCGAGTCGCAAGAAGGTTTTTGGGTGCCCCACCCTCGGGTTTGTGAGGGTGGGTCTCGCTTCTGACTTTTCCTTCTCCCACCCCAACTTGCCGCCTAAACAACGTCTACGGGCACCACCCCAACCCCACGTCGCCCGCTACGAAGTTTTCGATACCCTCGCGTAGCAGCGCCTTGCGAAACCCGGGATCCCGCTTAACGCGCGCCCGAATCGTTTCTTTGAATTCTTGTGTCAACGCCACTGGAGTCACCTCTCTGCTTGTTTTCGTTGCTTATAGTCCTGCCAACGAGCAATGGCGGGTGCACATTCTTAAATTCGAGGGTAAAACTCGACGCAGGTTCTAAACTCGTTTTCAAATACGAATCGTTGCTAATCTCTGATGCGTATGCGATTCACTTCGACGACCAGCAACTTTCCCCGGTAGGGGGCCATCCTTGGATGTGCCGTCAGATAGGCGATGAGCCGGATCATCAACTGCTCAGAAATCTCCGGATGGTTGCGCATTTGCAGCGCAATGATACCTTTGTATTTCCCGGGCGGGTAGCTCAACAGGTCAGCGAAATCGCCGTTCATAGACAGCAAAATCGCATCTATTTCTTGCGCCTTGGCAATGACCACGGGGTCCGCGGACTCCATGGGCAAAACATCTCGGAGACGCACCACCTCGTGCGCCGCTTCCTGCAATCTCCGCACAATGGAATTGGAAATACAATGATCGGCCAGGCCATCACACCACGGCTTCAAATTCAGCTAGCTCGCGCGCATAATCCAAACAAGCAGCGATGTGTTCGCTGCGGAGATCGGGAAACTCCGCCAAAATCTCCTGTGCACTCTTGCCCGCAGCCAGATGCCCCAGCACCAGGCCTACGGGAATGCGCGTACCCTTAACCCGCGGTTTGCCCCGCCGCATCTCCGGATCGCTCCCGATATAGTCTTTCTATTCCACCGGCATAGGGCAATATTATCGCCTTTCCTTGCCAAGACAAAACGCAGATTGTTAACTCATCGGCGGCGCCACGGTCTCCGAAACGCCGCCCTCTACACGCGCCAAAAAAAGGAGGCGCGGACCAAACGGCGCACGCCCTCCTTCACATCCAGACTATATCCCCGGATTCGGTTAAAGATTTGTTTTGCGCTCAGCCAGTCAGAAGAGAAGGCGTTTCCTCCCAGCGCGGTTACACACGCGAGTTGCCCCGCTGGCGAACGTACTGGTAATCCTGGGTAGGCTATTGACACAGTAATTTTACCTATGCTATACTATCGCGTGTTAAATCAATCCACCCCGCCGACCGTATCGACCTTCCTCTTCCGCCATCGCTCTCTCGACCTAACCTCAACAGAATCTATCTATTCCACCGGCGCACCTTCCGACGTACCTTCCAACCCCTTTAGAATGTGGTTGTTTCAAATCGTGTACCCTCCAACCCCTTTAGAATCCTATTGTTCCATCAAAGTGGTACGGGGGTACTCGGCGGGGAACTACAAAAATTCAGTTTTTCGCGGCGGTCGGTTTCGCGCCCGGGCTCAGCACGGCAGCTCCCGGCAGGTCCAATCCCACGTGCGGATCCCGGTACGTTCCCACCAAACGCACCGGCACCACCGCTCCGGCATGTTTCCGCTTGAACACGCCATTAAGTGGTTTCAGCAGCGTGGACTTAAATCCGTTGGTCATCTGCGACAGTTCCACTTCCGTCTTCAGCGTGCCGTGCAGATCGATCGCGGTATTCTCCAGGTTGAACGTGCCGTGCATCTGCGCGGACGCGCCCGGCACCTCAAACGAAAAGTTGCTGAAGTTCGCGGTCCCGCCGCGCAGGTCCACGTGACCGGCGATATTGGACATCACTTTGTCCGCGTCCTCATCCGGAACTTTGCCTCCAACGTTCGTTTTGCTAGCTTTGTCACTCAGGCTGTCGACGTTCTCTTGTGTGGACGATTTCGCAAATTCGCCTCCCGCCACTCCGAAATCCGCGCTCAAGCGCACCTTCCGGAGAAAGGGCTCGTCACCCGGCGGGAGAATCACGTGCGCGCGAAAGTTGGTCGTTCCGTTCAGCGGCGGTGTCGGTGCCGTCACAAACAAGCGCAGCACATCCTGAATTCGGCCATCACGCACGTTCAAATCCACCACCGTGGTCTTTCCGTCTTTTCCTTCGGTTCCCGCGACCTTGCCGCTTACTGCCACGCGCGTCTTCAAAAATGCCGCGCCCACGCGCTCGAGTGCCACGTCGCCATTCGTTCCGTCGACAAATGCGTGGTAGTCGATGGTGACGCGCACTGCGTGCTTGCTGTGCTTGACCATGAAATCCGGGATGTCGATCCTGCCCTGCGTTTCCAGGTGTCCCAAGAGTCCCTGGACTTTACCAGTCGCGCCGAGCATCCCCGCAATACCGTCGAAGCTTCCGAGGTCGGCGTTAGTGAAGGTGTATTCGCCAGACGCCGGCGTTTGCCCCGCATCGCTCGAATTCCACGGACCGAATTTCCCATGCGCGCGAATTTCGCCGGACGGCAGCGCATTATTCAAAAACACCGTATAGGACATCGTCCTATTCTTGCCCACCGAAGTCAGCTTAAGCGTGTGAATGTCGAACACCAGTGGCGGCTTCCCATCTTTTCGCGCGATCTGAACGCTCGAGCCGTCCGCGTCAACTTCCCCAATGCGTATGGTCGACGGCGCTTCCTTCCATCCGGTCTCGTCCAGAGGCGTTCCGAGCGCCGGCACCTGAATGCGAAAGCCTTCGGTAATGACGCGTGCCAGATAGCCCGGGCGCAGAAACAACTCGCTGTAATGCGCCGCGAACGTCAGTCGTTGAATGGTCGCGATCGGAGGCAAATCCGCCGAGCGGCCCAGCCGGCGAAACACCACGTTCTCCGCAACGCAACCTGGGTGAGGGAAGTATGTGGAGTGAAATTTATCGAACGTAACGGTAACCGGAAAAGCTCCTTGCAAAGACTGGGTAATGCGCTCCTTCGAAAATGGCCAGTGCAACGCGAGCACAATTCCGCCGAGCAAAATCGCCAGCAGTGCCACTCCCAGCGCAGCCACAACGATAAGGTTTCGCCGGCGCTTCGCGGCGGACGGCTTCGGGGTCGATCGCTGCGACGCAGGCTCAAAAATTGTGCGGCTCATCTCTTTTGCGGCTTTTCACTTTTGCGGCTCGAACAGGTTCTTCAATGAGATGCGCCGCCGCGCACTTTAGGAGCGCCACGTCTTTGGGCGCAGGCAGTCGCGCAAGTTTACTGCGTGACTTTGGCGATGAACGCGGAGAACGGCTGCAACGCGAGGTCGCCATCCGAGATCGCCGTGATGGGAGGAGGCGCGCTGGAGAGAAGAACCGTAAATTTCGGCGAAGCGAATCCCGCGGGTGCCAAATCGAAACGCGCTTTCTGCGGACTGGCCGACATGTTCAGCACCACCAACACGGCTTCGCCCTTGTACCGCCGCAGATACGCGAAAACGTTGGGATCGTTTTCGTTCAGCGCCAGGTAATCGCCTTCCAGCAGCGCCGGCTCTTTGTGCCGCAGCGCCAGCAGGCGGCGATAAAAATTCAGCACGGAATCGGGATCCTTGGATTCCGTCTCGACGTTGTGGGTTTTCGCGCTCGGCGGCACCGGCAACCACGGCTTGGCGTTGCTGAACCCGGCATTCACGCCGCCGGTCCATTGCATCGGCGTGCGCTCGCCGTCACGGCCTTTTTCCAGCGGCCAGCCGATTTTGCCGATGGGGTCCTGCACGTCGTCCCGGCTCTTGGGATCGTTGTTTTCCATGCCGATCTCTTCGCCGTAGTACATGATCGCGGAGCCGCGCAGCGTCAGATACATCGCCGCCATCATTTTTGCGATGTCGTCGTTGTGCGCGCCATCGCCGTAACGCGTGTACGACCGCACGATGTCGTGATTGGTGATCACATAAACCGGCCACTGCCCCGCGGCATTCACCGCGCCGATATGGTCGCGGTATTGTTTGGCGCTCAGCCCGGTGAAACCGGTCATCATCAGATCCATGGGCATTTGCAGTTCGTCGTTTTTCGCGCCGTAGTAATCCTTGAGTTCGGAAACGTTGGCGGTCCACGTTTCGCCGATCAGCACGGAGCCGTATTGGTCCGCCACGCTGCGCAATTTGCGCATGGCGTCGTGCACTTCGGGCAATTTTTTGTTGTACTTTTCGTTTTGATTTTGCCGGCCAAATTTATCGGTGCCGGGAGCGGGAGGATTGTCCGTCAGCGCCGGATCTTCATACAAGGTATCGACCGCGTCGAGGCGGAAACCCGCCACGCCGCGCTGGTACCAGAAACGCGTAACGTCGAGCATCGCTTTTTCCACCGCGGGATTGCGCCAATTCAAGTCCGGCTGCTGCGGATAAAAATAGTGGTAATAGTATTGATTTGTTTTTCCGTCGAACGTCCAACCGGGGCTGCCGAAAATGGACAGCCAATTGTTGGGCGGCTGATTGGGTCCTTTGCCATCGCGCCAGATGTACCAGTCGCGATGTTCGGAAGTTCGCGAGGATTTGGAATCGAGAAACCATTTGTGCTGGTCGGACGTGTGGTTCACCACGAAATCGAGGATGACCCGGATGTTGCGTTTTCTTCCGCCGGCGACCAGGTGGTCGAAATCCGCAAGCGTGCCGTACATCGGATCGATGGCGTCGTAATCGGAAACGTCGTAGCCGAAATCCACTTGCGGAGAAGGGAAGCACGGGGTAATCCAAATGGCGTCCACGCCGAGTTGTTTCAAATAATCCAGGTGCGCGGCGATGCCATTCAAGTCGCCGATGCCGTCGTTGTTGCTATCGGCAAAACTGCGCGGATAAATTTCATAGAAAACGGCGTGCTGCCACCATTGGTGGCCTTCCGCATCGACGGGCGCCGGCTGCGCGCACAAGCGCAGCGGCAGAACCACGGCCGCCAGCAAGGCGGCAAGGAGTGGCAATCTAAACTTCGTCATGGGCAATGCTCCTGAGCGTGAGCACGGGGTTTCCGCGCTGGAAGATTTTGCCACGAAATCGCGGTATCGATGATGCCATGGTACGGCGGTGTTTGCGTTGCACTCCCGGCACTGCTGCGGTAGAGTCTGAAAATCGCATGAATTACGGCACACTGCCCTCTCGCCTGCTGCAAGCCGTGGACGCGCAGCCGAATCCGCGCGCGCAAATGCACCGCACAACCGAGGGCTGGAAGGCCATTTCCTCGCAGGAATTTCTGCGCCGCGTGGCGGGACTTTCTTCCGCCTTCGCGGAACTGGGCGTAAAGCCCGGCGACCGCGTGGTGGTATTCGCCAGCAACCGCCCGGAATGGCACACCGCGGATTTCGCCATCACCGGCAACGGCACCGTCACCGTGCCGGTTTATTTTCACGAATCCGCCGAGCGCATGGCCTACATCTTCAATCACTGCGGAGCGCGGGTCGCGTTCGTGGCCGGCGCGGAGCAGTTCAAGCAACTCCTGGCCATTCGCGAGCAATTGCCGGAGCTCGAACACATCGTGGTGGCGGACGCCGGCGACACCGCGCCTTCCGACGCGTTGCGATACGAAACACTCATCGCCGGAGCGGGCGCCGCGGACGTCGCGGCCTACCGCATGCGCGCTTCGCAGGTGTTGCCCGGACAGCTCGCGTCGATCATTTATACCTCCGGCACCACCGGCGAGCCCAAGGGCGTGATGCTCACGCACACGAATTTCTGCTCCAACGTAATGGACAGCTGCGCAGATATACGTTTGCGCCCGGAATCCGATTTGGCGGTGTCCTTCCTTCCGCTCGCGCACGTATACGGCCGCATGCTGGACTACCTCTATATCTTCAGCGCCATTACCGTGGCGTACGTTCCCGCGGTCGAACAAGTTTCTCAGGCGTTGCTGGAATTGCATCCCACGGCGATGGCCGCGGTCCCACGAGTGTTCGAAAAAATCTACGCGCGCGTGCTGGAGCAAGGCGGCAAAAACACCGGCGTGAAACGTAAAATCTTTGATTGGTCCATGCAACTGGCGGAAAAGGTGGCGCTATGGCGCTGCGGCGAAAAAGACGTCGGTGTAGGCCTGAAACTGCAATGGGCGCTGGCGGATCGCCTGGTGTACGCGAAGATTCGCGCGGGCACCGGCGGCCGCCTGCGCGTGGTGCTCTCCGGCGGAGCTCCGCTGGCCAAACCGCTGGCAGAGTTTTTCTGGGCCATCGGCGTGCCGATTTATCAGGGCTACGGATTGACGGAAACTTCGCCGGTGCTCACCAACAACTACCCGCACAACCGCATCGGCAGCTCGGGAAGGCCCATTCCGAACGTGGAGCTGCGCATCGCAGAGGACGGAGAAATTCTCGCCAGAGGGCCGTGCATCATGCAGGGCTACTATCGGAATCCCGCGGCCACCCGCGAAGTCCTGGACGAAGAAGGCTGGTTTCGCACCGGGGACATCGGCTATCTGGACAAAGACAATTATCTCTTCATCACCGATCGCAAAAAAGATTTGCTGAAAACGGCGGGGGGAAAATTCGTGGCGCCGCAGCCTATCGAGAACGCGCTGAAAACGAGCCCGTACATTCTCAACGCCATGGTCATTGGCGACAAACGAAAATACGTGGTGGCGCTGATCGTTCCGAACCGCAATACCATCGCATGCAAAGCCGCGGACGAGAATATTCAGTTCAGCGGCAACGCGGAAATGGTGGACCACCCCTTCGTAAAAAAACTGATCGAAGGGGAAGTACAGCGGCTCACCGCGCATCTGGCGCAGTACGAAACCATCAAGCGCTTCGCGCTGCTCCCCGAAGATTTCAGCTTCGACAAGGGCAGCCTGACCTTCACGCTGAAATTGAAGCGCCGCGTGGTGGAACAACAGTATCGCGAAGTGATCGAAGAGCTTTATGGCGATGCCGAACCCCGCCCGCAATTGCAGGCCTAGCCGACCGGAACCCGCGACTTTACCGCTTGCCGCTGTTACGCCGCGCAGCCGCGGTGTTTGAGTTCAAAAAAAATGCAGCTTACCGCCGTGTGGTTTTCAGTGTTCCTTGAAACCCACCCAATTTTCGTATCGCTTCAGCGCCGCTTCGTTCCTCTCATTTTGCATTGGCACGCGCTCTGTTCCCGAGTCAAAGCCGAATTTCTCACGAGCCACATAATCCGCTAACCCGGCGAGCGTAAAGAATTCGCCATCGCCCGTTCGATAGGCCTCTTTCAGCAGCACGAGAAGTGGAGACTCACAAATCGGGTCCCTTAGCGCGGCGAAATTTTTCGTAGCTGCCAACCGAACCTTGAATTCTGGGTCGTACATCAGCCCGGCGAGTGTGGGTTGGAGCTGGCCGAAATCCGAACGCCGCTTTTCAAATCCTAGCCCAATGCTCCATTCGCGCATCTTCGGATCACGGTCCGTGGCCATTGCAAGAATGTACCGGGTGGGAATGGGTTCCTCATTATCCGCCAAAGCAAACAGAGCATTCCGTCGAAGATTGGCGTCACTCGAATCGAGGTCGGCAAGCAAGGCATTCGGCGGTGGGGCGAAACGCAATAGACTTCTGAGCGCCCGGGCGTACCGCTCTGGCTGCTTCTGGAATCGGGGAACAAGCAGAGAGACAAGATCAAGCGCCCTGCTGCTGGGTGGCACGCGTTTTCCAAGAATCGGAAATCGGAAATCCACAGAATAGCTTAGCAAGCTCTGGAGAGCTTCATCCGCACAGGTTCCATCAGAGAATGAGATTCTCTTTAAGTCGTCAAACAAATCAGGAAGGACAGACTCTTGCATTTGCCCGGCTACATAGATGCCGCGAGAAATGGCTTGCGGATCTGTGCTTCGAAGGTCCTGCAAGATCAGAGGCTGTGTCTGCTGCGGATAACCGATAAACAACCCGAGGGCGATGTCCTGAGAAAACATGTTCGGATATCCCGCTAGCATTCCCGCCTTTTCCGGTTGCTCCGGGGTCTCGCTCTTGCGATACCCATCGATCCGGGCGGGAAAAATCATCCAGTTATCCTGCGGATACCAACGTTTGTGAAGATCAGCGAAAATATCGCGATAAACGTGGGGAATCTGGGTAGCCCGCTGCGGGTCCGGCATCCGGGCAATATGGTCCACTTCGATCCAGAAATTGTATTCCCTGCTTGCGACCTGACGATCGTTGACATCCCAAAGTGTGGGAGACGGACATTTTTGAGCGGCGGCAGTGGTCAACGCGAACAACAATGAGGTAAAGGCCCAACACCTAAGGCTCACCGCGCGAATTGCTGATCGAACTCGAAAGTGCATCATCCTGGTCGACCTCGACCAACAGTTCCATCCCGCTGTCGACTACCCCCGGGGCCAGATCAGGGCCTTCAGCCTGAAGTTCACATAAACCAAATCGCAACATAAAACGGATTATGTTCTTACGAACATAATTTGGCCACCACGCGGAGCGGCAAATGCGCAGCCCTCGTTTTTTCCGGTCTAAAGCGCCACGCGCCGCATGGTCAGCAAGGTAACGTCGTCCGCCAGTTCCAGTTCCGCCCCATGATAATTTTTAATGGCCGCCAGCAGCGCCGCGGAAAATTCGCCGAGGACCAAAGGCTCGGGGAGACTGCTGGCCACGGACTGCGCCAGCGCAGATAGCCCGGCCGGAGTGAGTTGCACGCCCTCCGCGGATTCCACTTCCGTCGCGCCATCGGAAAACGCCAGAATGGCATCGCCCGACGCCAGCCGCACGCTTTGTTCCAGATATTTTTCTCCGGTAATGAAGCCCAGCGGAAAATTCTCCAGGCCATCGCCGATTTCGCTCAATTGCCGTTGCTCCTCGCGCCACAAAAACATGCGCGGATGCGCGGCATAGGCAAAGGTGAACACTCCGGTCCTGCCGTCAAACGTCCCGGTGACCACGGTGGTTAGGCGCAGCGGCCCTTCCTGGCCTTCCGAGGCCAGCGTGAATTCGTCGTTCAGGGCCTCGAGCAAACCGGCGGTGTCTCGGACGTCGCGGAATTTGTGCAACAAGTGGTGCACGTGCCGCGCCACCGCGGCGGCTTCATACCCGTGGCCCACGCAATCCGCGAGCACCACGCGCGCGACGTCATCGGTGCAGGAAAAAACCGCCGCTAAATCTCCGCCACGCTCGGCACCGGACGGCAGCGCGATTACATCCGCATTCAGTCCGGCAAGCTCCAGCGAGCGATGGGCCTTCTCGTTTCCGGCCCACAATTCCATGCAGCCAAACGGCCGCTTCACGGTGAAGGTGCATTCCGCTTTTTGTTCCTGAGCCACGTTGCCATTCTAACATGGCACGGCCAGCGTCATTGCCGGCGCTGCTGGCAAAGCTGGGGGAATTCGCTAAGCTCGCGCGCGATGCGGGTTGCGCGAGGGCTGATGGGAATCTCTCGACGATGATTTCCGTTGCCGTTTCGTGCTATCAGGAAATGCAAACATCGTTTGAGCGAGCACGGACTGGCTCGCCAACTCGAGTTTCCTCTCAGCAAGAGACGAAGATGCAGATCGGAGTCTAGCCTTGATGAGGTTTGTCCTCTTTAGGAGAAGACTCGTGCTCCGCGGGCGGCTTCGATTCTGTTTTTGGCGCGGCCTCAGGCTTGGCTTCGGCTGAAGGCTTGGACTCAGGCTTCTCTTCGTGCGTAGCTACCGGCTTTGATTCCGCCTTAGGCGCGGCCTGCGGCTTTGGCTCACGAGCGGCCACCGGCTTCGTTTCTGTTTTCGGCTTGGACGCGGGCTTGGGTTCGTGCGTAGCTACCGGCTTCGATTCCGCCTTGGGAGCGGCCTCAGGCTTGGCCTCGTGCGTGGTCGCGGACTTGGTTTCCGTGCGCGGCTTGGATTCCGTCTTAGGCTCGTGCGTCGCAGCGGGCTTGGATTCCGTTTTAGGGGCGGCCTCGGGCTTGGCTTCGTGCGTGGTCGCGGACTTCGTTTCTGTTTTCGGCTTGGACGCAGGCTTGGGTTCGTGCGTGGTTACGGGTTTCGATTCCGTTTTTGGCTCGCTCTCCGGCTTGGCCTCATGCGTGGTTGCGGACTTGGTTTCCGTGCGCGGCTTGGATTCCGTCTTAGGCTCGTGCGTCGCAGCGGGCTTCGATTCCGTTTTAGACGCAGCCTCCGGCTTAGCTTCATGCGTGGTCGCGGACTTGGATTCCGTTCGAGGTTTGGACTCCGTCGTGGCGGCATGCGAAGTGGATGGTTTCGTTTCCGTCCGAGAATTGGTTTCACTACGCGCCGCGCTCTCCGAGCGAGGCGTGGCAGGAGATTTCGTCGCCGTGCGGGTGGTGGTGGTTGAGCGGCTCGAAACCGCTCCTCTTGCACGGACGACGCCTGCACCCGTGAATTCGCCGGGCTTCGCCGTTGCCGCCACCGCCGGACGTCCGTGATTTACGGAAGCAAACTGGCTGTGGTTGGAACGAGCGGCAGTCTCGTGCTGCTCCTGTGCCGATGTGGGCCCGGCGTGGTGCTCGCCGGCGAAGGCTTGTTGTTCGGCAGTTGGTCGCGCGCTGATTCCGCCGCGGCCGCCGTTATAGCCTACATGCGAGACGTGGGTGATCACGGTCTTCTGGTACACGTTGTGGAACGCCGTCGCGTTCACGTTATTCACTCGGCTGTTGTAGAAAAAGTTGCCGCCGTTCCAATATCCGCCGGCGTACCCCGTGCCGGTGTAGCCGAAACCGTAGTTGATGCCGCCGTAGAACCCGACTTGCGGGCCCCAATAGCCAGCGTTCCAGAGATACGCTCCGCTGGACCAACCCCAATAGCCCGGCGTCCACAGCACACCAACCTCCGGAGGTTCCACCCAGGTGCCGGGAACCCAGAAGTACCCACCATCGTCCGCGTAACTCCAATAGCCTGGAGTCCAGAGATAACCTTCTTGCGGGCAAGCGGGCTGCACGTAAACGGGCAGCACGGGCGGGGCAATGGCAACGGAGAGAACGACCTGGGCCGAAGCCGGGGAACATGCGCCTGAAATCAAAAGCAGGATGGCCGCCAGCGTAAGCCAGCTCAAAATTCCGAAAGACTTGAACGGTCGCCGGGTATGAATAGCTTGCATTTTGCGTCACCTCGTAAGATCGGCGTCTGATTGCGCGAAAGGGGAAGGGACAGGGTTCGCTCGAAGTAATACGCGCCGGGAGGCGCGGCGGCGATACAGTAAACTGCGTAGGAGCGGGGAAACTTTGGCGTAGGCCGCGCGGACCGTACAGAGGTGGCAGCCGCCAAGATTTTGCGAAAAATCACCTTTTCTGGCGTTTTCGCACTATACTCTGCGGCGCTAGCAGGTCATTCATAGCCCCTTCCAATTTGCCCAAGGAGCGTAACGATGAAGCGGTCCCGCCCGATATTTCTTGGCTGTCTTGTTTTGTTAGGCCTCGCCGTTGGTCTCACTTCTTCGGAGGTGGCGCGGGCGCAGGCCACAACTCCTCCTCCCAACCCGCATCCGGGCCGCGCGGTGCACATTCTCGGCTTTGCGGACGCGCCGAAGAATATGAAAGGCACGCTGGTGGTGGAGGGCGGAACGCTGAAGCTCAAAGCCAAAGATTCCACGCAGCACGATCAGGAAGTTCCCATCAGCTCCATCGACGATGTGCTGACCGGCAAAGACAGCGTGCGCGCCATCGGCGGCACACTCGGCACCATTTCCATGTTCGGCCCGTATGGCAGCGGGCGCTTCTTGAGCCTGTTCCGCAAGAAAACCAGCACGCTCACGGTGGAATATCGCGACGCCTCAGGCGGCACACACGGCGCGATCTTTTCGCTCGATGAAGGGCAGTCCGAGCCTTTGAAGAAGCAACTTGTGGATGCGGGAGCCAAGACCAGCGTGCCCATTGAGGATACGCCGCCGCCTGCCGCGGCGAAGCCCGCGGGAGGTGCACGGTGAAGACCCCATTCTTGCGTTCGCTGATGCTTTTCTGCGGGATGGCCTTGCTGGCCACATTTGCGGCTTCCTCATTGCCCGCGCAGGACCAACAACCGCCGCCGCTCAATCTTACGGGCCATGCGATCCTGGTGAAGAAAATCGTTTCCAGCGAAGTGAAGCTGCCGGCGGCATTTCAATACGCGATCTACGAGTACACGCTGGAGGAACTGAAAAAGACCGGGCGCTTCCAGACCATCTATCGCGAAGGCGACAGCGCCGCCGCGGGCGCGGCGGATTTGCTGACGCTGGAAACCGACGCCACCGGTTTCAAGGAAGGCAGCGCGCGCAAGCGGCAGGTAACCACCGTCGCCGGCGCAACGACCATCAAGGTGCACATGAAGCTGGTCGACAAAGACGGCAAAGTGGTGCTCGAACGGGACGTGCAGGGGAAAGTGCGGTTTTTCGGGGAGAATCTGCGCGCCACGTATGCGCTGGCAAAGTCCATCGCCAAAGTGATCAAGTACAACTTCGTTGCGCCGAAACCGGTCAAGACCTAAAGAGGTGCGTGTGTTTTGTAGGGGCGCAGTTTTATCCCGAGGGAAACGAAGGAATGCTGTGCCCAGATTGCCCGGTCACACTGCCGATTAGAACGCGTGCGACGGTAAGAACGCGCGTCAGCATTCAATAACGTTCAATGCCAAACCTCCGAGCGAGGTTTCCTTGTAGCGCGTCTGCATGTCCAAACCCGTCTGGTACATGGTCTTGATCACCTGATCGAGGGAAACCTTGTGTTCGGTGGTTTCCTGCATGGCCATGCGCGCCGCATTTACGGCTTTCACCGCGCCGAAGGCGTTGCGCTCGATGCAGGGAATTTGCACCAGGCCGGCAACGGGATCGCAAGTCATGCCGAGATTGTGTTCCATGGCAATTTCCGCGGCGTGCTCCATTTGTTGGTTCGTGCCGTCCAGCGCGGCGACGAGACCGGCGGCGGCCATCGAGCAGGCCACGCCGACTTCGCCCTGGCAGCCGACCTCCGCGCCGGAGATGGAAGCATTTTCTTTGTACAAAACACCGATCGCGGCGGCAGCGAGAAAATAGCGCGCGATGCCGGGCGATGTGCCGTGGAAAAAACGCATGTAGTAGTGGGCCACGGAGGGGATAATTCCTGCCGCGCCATTCGTCGGCGCAGTGACCACGCAGCTGCCCGCGGCATTTTCCTCGTTGGTGGCGATGGCCCAGACGTTCAGCCAATCGACGGCTTGCAGCGGGTCCGCGAAATTTTCTTTGGGCGGTTCCTTGGCCAGGCGGCGGGCGATGGCGGGGGCGCGGCGCTGCACTTGCAGGCCGCCCGGCAACTCGCCTTCGGTGAGCATGCCGCGTGCAACGCAATCCTGCATGGCTTGCCAGATGCGCGCGATTCCGGCGCTTACTTGCTGATCTGTTCGCCAGGTTTTTTCGTTGGCGAGCATCAGCTGGTGAATTTTCAATTGATGTCGCTCGCCCAGCGCGAGAAGTTCGGCGGCGCTGCGAAAAGGATACGGCACGGGTGTTTTGTGGTCGCTCGAATGTTCCTGGCCTTCTTCGCGCACGAAACCGCCGCCTATGGAATAGTATTCGCGCCTGTCGACGATATTGCCGTCCAGATCCAGCGCGGTGAAGCGCATGCCGTTGGAATGGCCGGGCAGCAGGCTGGTTTTATTCCAGACCAGGTCGTGGTGGCGGAAAATTACGGATTTTTCTCCCAGGAGCGAGAGAGACTGTGTTTCGCGAATGGTATCGACGGCGGCTTGAATCTCGGCGGGGTCCACGTCGTCGGGCTGTTTACCGAGCAGGCCCAGCAGTATGCCGCGATCCGTTCCGTGGCCCATTCCGGTCAGGGCCAGGGAACCGAACAATTCGACGCGCACGCGAGCGGTGCGCGCGAGCAAGCCATGTTCCGCCAGACTGCGCGCAAAGCGGTGGGCCGCGCGCATCGGTCCCACGGTGTGCGAGCTGGAAGGTCCGATGCCAATTTTGAAAAGCTCGAAGAGGCTGGTGTTCATAACGCGATGGCGCTCGTGACCTCAGCGAAAGGCCTGCGTTCTCCCGGCGCGGTGAGATAGAATCTTGCGCGCGGGCGGCATAGCGGGTAAAGCGCGAAATGCTGATGCATAAGAGAAGCATACATATTGAATGGGGGGATTGCGATCCGCTGGGGATTGTGTATTTTCCGAGGTATTTCGAATTTTTCGATGCCTGCACCAATGCGCTTTTTGAGCACGCCGGCCTGCCCAAGGAGCAACTGCTGCGGAAATACAATATCGCGGGGATCCCGCTGGTGGATGCGCACGCGCGTTTCCTGTTGCCGTCATCGTTCGGGGATACGGTGATGGTGGAGTCGTCGATTGTGAAATGGGGAACGAGCAGTTTTGCCGCCGAGCATCGCCTGTATCGAGGCCACGTGCTGGCCGTGGAAGGATTTGAGAAACGCGTGTGGGTGGTGCACGCCAAGGATGACCCGCGCGGAATTCGCGGCCAAGCGATTCCGCGTGAGGTGATTGAGCGGTTTGCTGAGCCCGCCGGAACCTGATCGGGCGAACGGCAGAAAGATCGCAGTGAGTTGGTGGTACAGCTTCATGTCCTTCGCGGTGCGAAATTCTTAGCACCGAAATCCTGGTTTTGTGCATCCAAGTTATCGATTCGATCTGCTGTTCCGAACTTGAGGGGTCGGAATGAAAACCAAAACAACTATTAGAGGGATCTTGGCCGGTCGCGTCGTGGCCGGTGTTTGTGCCTGTGTGCTTTCCGTGGCGATTAGCGGGGGTGAGTTGCAGGCGAGCTCGTTTCAGGACGCGCCCGTGTATGCGCCGCAAGACGCCGCGCCCGCGCAAGGGCAGCCGCCCGCCGCGCAGTTGACGCCGCAGCAATTGCAGGAGTTGGTGGCGCCCATTGCGCTGTACCCGGACGCGCTGGTGGCGCAAATTCTCGCAGCGTGCGCCTATCCCACGCAAATTGTGGAAGCGGAGCGCTTCCTGCAACAGAATCTCGGGCTCAAGGGCAAGGAACTGGGCGACGCGGTGAATCAGCAGGATTGGGATCCTAGCGTCAAGGCGCTTACGCAGTTTCCCTCCGTGCTCGCGAATTTGGATAAGAACCTCAACTGGACCTCGGAACTCGGCGACGCGAACGCCAACCAGTCCGCCGCGGTGATGGACGCCGTGCAGTACATGCGCCACAAGGCGCAAGCGGCCGGTAATCTGAAAACCACGCCGCAACAAGTCGTGACCGATCAGGGGCCGGATGTGGAGATTCAGCCCGCCAATCCCGAGATTGTGTACGTGCCCTCCTATGATCCGGGTTTGATTTACGGTTATCCCGTTGGACTGTGGCCGGGCTTCTACCCGTGGTGGGGTCCCGGCCCTTATCTTTCCTTCGGTGTGGGCTTCGGCATCGGCGCATTCTTTGGATTTGGATGGGGCTGGAATGCCTGGGGATTTGATTGGGGCCACCGGGGGCTGCTGTACGGCGGTGGCCGGTATGCGTATCGGAGCCGCGCGTTTTATAACCGCAACGCTTACTTCCACGGTGGCGGCGCGTATGGCGGAGCGTATCGCGGGGGTTTTCGTGGCCAAGCACCGTACGCGCGGGGTGATCGTGGCGCGCGGGGCTTTGCGTCGCCCGCCGGCAGAGGTGGCGGACGTCCTGGGGCCTTTGGCGGCATAAATCGCGGCGGGGATACGCGTGGGTTTGCAGCGCGTGGCCAGTCCAGCTTCGGCGGTGGTGGTGGGTTTCATGGTGGCGGCGGTGGACGTGGCGGCGGTCACCGCTAGCGCGGTGATTTCGTCTTCCGTCGAGAGCGACACAAACTGAAGTTTCCCAATGGTCCGGCTCAACATTAGGCTTTAGGCTCAGGTGAGAATGCGCACGGAAAGAATGGAGAATGCGACCATGACGGTAGAGCGACGCAGTTCCGGGAAGATTCGTTTTAGCGGCGCGGTGGGTAGACTCGCAGCTGGCGCAGCCTTGTTGGCCGGTCTTGGGCTGTGTATGAACGCGGCGGCGGCGCAGACTGCCGCGAAATCATCGGCCGCGCCCGGGCAAAGATCGGCGGCGCGGCGGTCCGCGGGTCCGCAAGCGGGGCAGCAAACATTTGCTTCCGCGGACGAGGCCAGCAAGGCATTGGTCGCTGCGCTGCAGAGCGAAGATCAGCAACAGATGCTAAAGGTGCTGGGTGCGAGTGCCAAAGATATTGTCTCTTCCGGGGATGAAACCGCGGACAAGGAAGAGCGACAACAGATCGTACAGAAATACCAGGAAATGCACCGCCTGGTGACCGAGCCGGACGGCACCACCACGTTGTATATCGGTGCGGAAAACTGGCCGACGCCCATTCCGCTGATGCACAAAGGGAACCAATGGTATTTCGATAGCGCGGCCGGAAAGCAGGAAATTCTCTATCGAAGAGTCGGGCGCAACGAATTGGCCGTGATTCAGGTTTGCTCAGAACTGGTTGACGCCGAGAAGGAATATTATGGGCAACCGCACGACGGCGGGCCGGCGAATCAGTATGCGGAAAAGTTCTGGAGCGATCCCGGCAAGCATAATGGACTTTACTGGAAGTCCGCGCCGGGTGAAACCGACAGTCCCATCGGACCGATGCTGGCAGCGGCCGTCGCGGATGGCAGTGCGGGAGACTCCGGTCAGGCGCCGGAGCCGTTCGACGGTTATTATTTTCGCATGTTGAAGGCGCCGGCAGGAGCGCACACGCAATCGGTCTCGCAAAGCTCCGCGGGAAGTGGCGCCGCGAGCGGCGGGTTTGCGTTTGTGGCTTACCCGGCGAAGTATCGTTCGTCCGGAGTGATGACTTTCCTCGTGGATCAGAAAGGGATCGTTTACGAAAAGGATCTCGGTCCGCGGACGGAAGAGCTCGCGAAAGCCATGACGCAGTATCGCCGGGACGCCACCTGGCGCAAAGCGGACTGACCGGTAATTCGCGGCAAGTCTCGGCACGATTCCAACGCATCACTCATAGCGCAGAGCGTCTACAGGATTCAGGCGCGAAGCGCGCGCGGCGGGATATAGTCCGGCCAGCAAACTAACAATCGTCGCAAACAGTATGGCGCCGAGCGCCAGCCACCACGGCACATAGGAAATTTTCACGCTGGGAAGATCCTGCTGGCGCAAATAAATTCCCGTGCCCCAGGTTAGGGCCTGGCCGATAAACCAGCCCAGCGCGACGCCGAATAATCCCCCGAGAAATCCCATGGCCGCGGCTTCCGCGAAGAAGAGGCTTTTTACGTCGCCATCCGTGGCGCCGAGAGCTTTCAGCACGCCGATTTCGCGGCGTCGTTCGAGAATGGCCATCACCAGGGTGTTGATGATGCCCAGCGAGGCGACGGCCAGCGCGAGACTGCCGAAAAGCCCGAGAAATAAATCAAAAACGGTAAAGACCAGGCGCAGACCCTTGGTGGCGTCGAGCAGCGAGAATGCGGAGAAGCCCATTTTTTTGATGGCGTCTTCCACCGCGGCGACGTCTTTCGGATTTCGCACGCGCACGGTAACCGCGGTATAGGCGGGCTTGGCCTCCGTGTCGCTGAGCAGCGCCTGCATGTCGGAGGGCTGCGCGACGTGCAGGCTTTCGGCCAATTGTAGGGGCAGGAATAAACGCCCGCCGCCGAAGCCGCCCATGCCGGCGGAGGGATCGGTTTCCACGATGCCGACGATACGAAGCGTTTTTTCCTTAGGAATCATGGACAAGCCGCCGGCGAGTTGCCCGGTCATGGCGCTTTCGAGCAAAGCGTCGTCGCGTTCCGCGGCGGTGGCGAAGGAGGCGCGCTCCGCGAAGCGAATGGTGATGGTCTTTCCGATCAGGGCGTGGGGATCGGCTGCGGGAGTTGCCGGCGCCGGATTCACTTCGGTTTTCGGGGGGGCCGGAGATTTTTCATCAGCGGAATTTTTTGCGGGCGACGAGGCAATTTGCTGCGCGAGTTCGAGTTGCAGAATGGCTTCTTCGGCGCCGGGAGAGGAGAAAAACTTGCCGGTCATGCCGTCAAAAGCCTCTCCTTTGCGCGAAGATTCAGGGATGCCGAGCGCGGTGGTGGTGAATTTGTTTCCGTCATAACGAATATCCGTGGAGAAGCGGACTTGCGGATAGACTTCGGAAACATTCGCCAGCTTGGAAAAAGTCTGCAAGGCGTCGTCGTCGAGCGCCGGGGCAGTTTTCGCGGCGGCGGTCTCGCGCTGGCGCGGATTCCTGCCCGGTCCGCGATTGTCGCGCGCAGCGCTGACGAGCACGGAATCGAAAAGGCCGGAACGCAGCAAGCGGCGGGAAGCGAGTGTTTGCAGCCCGATGCCGAGGGAAAGCATGGCGACGAGCGAAGCCACGCCCACGGCCACGCCCAAGGTGGTGAGGAAATTGCGCAGCAGGGCTTCGCGGAGATTGCGGAGGGCCAGTTCGGTGAGGTCGCGCGTTTTCATGAATGTGCCTCAGGCGAATGAAACTCGCGGGCGCCGATATTCGTGGTGTGAGCGGTGGCCACGTCGCTGACCAGTTTTCCATCGTGCAACATGACGATGCGGCCGGCGAAACGTTCGGCCAGCGGGCGTTCGTGGGTAACCATGACAATGGTCATGCCCAACGTGGTCTGAAATTCGCGCAGCAGCAAAAGAATTTGCTCACCGTTGACGCTGTCCAGATTTCCCGTGGGTTCGTCGGCGAAAAGAATCGCCGGCCGGTTGACCAACGCACGGGCCAGTGCGCCGCGCTGTTGTTCGCCGCCAGAGAGTTCGCTGGGGCGGTGTTTGCTGCGCGGGCCAAGACCCACACGGTCGAGAGCTTCACGCACGCGGGAGCTGCGCTCGCGGCGATCGATTTCCGAGAGGCGCAGGGGAAGTTCGACATTTTCCTCGAGGGTCATGCGCGGCAAGAGATTGAAGGATTGAAAAACCATGCCGACGGTTTCGCGGCGGTAGCGCGCGAGGTTTTCCGCGCTGAGTTCGGCGAGATTTTTGTCGCCGACGCGGATGCTGCCGGAAGTGGGGCGGTCAAGTCCGGCAAGCATGCTGAGGAGCGTGGATTTACCGGAACCGGAGCTGCCCAGCAGGGCCAGAAATTCGCCGGTGGGAATGGCGAGAGTGATTCCGACGACGGCGCGAACCACCGCCTGACCGAGGCGGTAATCGCGGCAGACGTTTTCCGCTTGAATGGTAGCTTCGGCGCGGGCGACAGCGCTGGTGCGAACCGCCGCGGTTTCTGTGGCTGGGTTCGCGGGATCGATGTGGTCCATAGGGTGAGCAGGGTCCATAGGGAGACTGGGATTCATTGGGTAACTACTCATGATACGCCCCAAGGCAGCCCGGACTTTCGTTGGGATGAGCGGCGGAGTCGTGTGGCACCTCGCGTCACCGCGGGCGATGGTCATTCAGGCGATACTCGCCGAGGAGATCAGCAAGAATCCATGTCGCTCCGGCAATCGTGAAGGTCTCGGCGTTTTCGCTCCAATTCGTATGACTGTGGGGATGCGAAAGAACCAACGGAACCCACACGAGCAGCCCAAAGCCCACGATCATCATGGTCAGCAGGCGACTTGCGAGAAGTGCCATTCGATTGGTAAGAAGAGCCACAGACGCGAGCGCGAACAAAACAGTGGTGGTTACCGCCCAAAACATCTGACTCGGCGGAACCCAGTGCGGAACAAGGGAGGCGGTAGCGCGAAGATAAAACGCCTGTTCGAGAGTAAAGGAAACGGTACAAATGCCCAAAAGAATGCGGCCGATCCGTTGAAGCGTTTCCGGTGACCATGCCGATGACAAGCGTGCATAAGCGATGGCCGCGCCGGTCAGGAGAGAGAACTGCTCGAAGAAGTTGCCCCAGCTATTGTAGACCTGCGGTGCGGCGACGATTCCTGGCACGCACAGTAGGGCGAAGACAAGATAAGCCGCACCAAGGACGGCTGCGCCCGTTTTTGCGGCCCGAGGGAACTGAATCGCAGCGCCGCCGAAGATCAGGGCAGCGGCGGCGGCGTAGACAAGGTAACGCGGTTGATGCCAGCCGTTGTAGTCGTGCCAGGCCAGCGTGATGAGGCCAGAGGCCAAAGCCGCCACTCCAAACACATGGCGGCCGAGGTTCGAACTAGGCGGCGCGACGGTCGTTGATACGGTCATTGGTTTTCAATCGCGATCACGCAGGTGGTCACGATGCGGGAGCCGATTCGCCGGCGTTCATTTGAGCAACCGGGAAAGCTTAGAGGATGCACCGGGCTTTATCTGCGGCAGTGCGCATTTCAGAGCCGCACGGATTTGTTGCTCTTGCATGGACTGCTCTGGCTGCGGTTTCGCGTTCATGTTTGTCTACCTTTTGGAATGAAACCTGGAACGCCGGTGCTCACCACGGTGTTCAGCCGCTGTCTGATCTGAATTCGATTGATTTCGTCGAGCGCATCCTGCGGAAGGCGCGAGATGTCGAAGTTCTCTCTGGCACGGGCCGCCGTCCTGGGGGTGGTAAGCACAGCTGTGCCGCGCTGCACCGCCCAAGCCAGCAGGACCTGCGCCGGGGTCTTTCCGACTCGACCGGCGATCGCGGAAATGACTGGATCCTCGAGCAGTCCCGGCTTCATCCCGTGGCCCAACGGGGCAAAAGCCAAAAACACAACACCCTGCTCCCTGCAGAATTCCAATAGTTCGGTTTCCGGCAGATACGGATGTGCCTCCACTTGGACCGCGGCGGGCTTGATTCTTGCTGATGCATAGAGGGGCTTCAGTTCATTTAGACCGATGTCTGATAGTCCGATGGCGCGGCACTTGCCGTGATCCACGAGAGTTTCCATCGCTTTCCAGGTGTCGAGCAAAGTCACGTCGTGGTCGTAAAGGACATTGCCGTTTTGATCCCGAGGGTCCTGGTCGTCGCCGGGTTGAAATGCAAATGGCGTATGAATGAGATAAAGATCCAGATACTTGAGCCCGAGTCTGTCCAGACTGGCCTGGAAAGCCGGTTCGACGCGCGCGGGCCGGTGATTGGAGTTCCACAGCTTGGTGGTAACAAAAATGTCTTCGCGCGCGATCGGTCCAGCGGCGAGTCCCGCCTGCAAGGCCTCGCCTACTTCGCGCTCATTGCCGTATCGTTCCGCGCAATCGAAGTGTCGAAATCCGGCTTCCAGTGCGTCTCTGGTCGCAGTTATTGTTTCGGCTGCGTCGGGAATTAGGGTGCCAAAACCGAGTGCGGGCATATGGCCAGCGCCGTGGGTCAATGGGATTTTTGTCATCCGCAGATCGGAAGGGGCATTCATTGGTGCATTCATTGGTTACACCTCGAAGCTATTTTTGCGTCCGGAAGGGTCGCGATGCAATCATATGCCAACTGCCGGGGCGCGGGGCATTAACGCTGCCTTTACCAGGAACTCACTGCCGGGATTTCGTTCGACGCGACGCGCGGTTGCCGCCGCCACCGAAGAAGCAGGCTAGGCCGAACAGGTAGCCAAAGTTGTACCAAGCTCCGTTGTTGTGGACCTCGTAGATACTGAGGTTGTTCTTGAACAGTGATGCCACAAACACGAACGGCGCAATAAAGCCCTGCCAGAGCCCAAGCCAAAAGCCCGCAACGCCGTGATCGGTGGGCATCCCTTTGGATTGGTTAGGTCCCGGGGCACATCCGGCCAGAATGTTCAGCAACAGCAGGACAAGCACAAGTACGGTCAAAGAGGGTTTCATCGCTATGGCTCCTTAACATAGGTACGAAGCAGGAGCATGAAAAGTCTCACCACAACGACCGTCAAATAGCGCCCAGCGCTTTAGTTGCGCGGTTCGGGGAAGGTGTATGCGTCGCGTGGTGGTGTTACCAATGGCTTGACTCGCCGTGCTGCCTATCACTAACATGCCGCCACGATTCTGGGTCTCGGCACTCCCCCAGGGCACACTCGCTGTACCGCATGAGAAGGAGACCACTGTGCCTGCACAGGGTTACGACCTCATTACGATTGGTGGTGGCATCGCAGCCTCCGCATTGGCCAAAGCGATGGCAGAACAGGGCGCTAAGGTTCTCGTAATAGAGCGCGAGGTGAAGTTCAAAGATCGCGTGCGGGGTGAGGCACTGGTTTGCTGGGGCTGCGGCGAGGCGCGCGAACTGGGGATTTACGAGCTACTCAAAAAATCCTGCGGTCACGACGTGCCATTTGTCCAGACCGGCATGGGAATACGAGATCTTACGTCAACAACGCCACAACGCCTGCCGCTTCTTTCCTTTCGGCATCCCGTTATGCAAGAAACATTGCTGGGGGCCGCGGAACAGGCGGGAGCGGAGGTTCGTCGCGGCATCACTGTTGAGAAGATTGAAACCGGGAAAACACCTGCGGTAATTACCAACGGAGGGAACCGCGAACGTATCGCGGCGCGTCTGGTGGTTGCCGCCGATGACCGCGGATCAGCGGCACGAAAATGGGCCGGGTTCGCAGTCCAAGAACAATCGAATCCCTTCTATATGGCCGGAGTGCTTTTGACCGACGTCAAAGCACCCGCAGATACGATTCATTTTATATTCAATCCCGACCTCGGCATGTGCGCCGTGCTGATCCCTCTCGGCGACTGTCGCTTCCGCGCCTACTTCATATATCCGAAGACAGTGGGCTACCGTCTGCAAGGCGACCCCATGCTTGAGCTATTCACCAGCGAGTCTCCAAAAGTTTATCCGCCTCTGGCCGAATACTATGCTGAGGCGAAAAACATTGGGCCCCTGGCCAGTTTTGACGTTAGCGATTCTTGGGTAGAACACCCTTATCGGGATGGAGTGGTACTCGTTGGCGATGCCGCAGCCACTACCGATCCAACGTACGGGCAAGGCCTCTCGTTGTCTTTGCGCGATGCGCGAACCTTGCGTGATGAACTCTCAAAGGACTCGGACTGGGCCGCGGCTGCAAACCGCTACGCCGATCAACGTCGCGGGTATTTCCGCACGTGCCACACCGTGGAAGCATGGCTGCGTATGCTTTTCCAGAATTACTCACGTGAGGCTGCTGCATTGCGCGCGAAGGCAATGCCGCTGATTGCCGAGGATCCGACTCGAGTGCCAGATCACATCAATAGCGGTCTCGATCTGCCCTTAAACGAGCAAGTCCGAGCGCGGATGTTTGGAGAGTGCTGAATTCAGGCGGCGCGAAGATTCCCGCCAGAGCATAAAGAGCGGCTGAGCTGAGGCTTCGCCGACGACAGAACAAGCGGTGGTAGCGGCGATGCGAAGCGCTTAAGCAGCCTCTTTTTCATTTTATAAATCGCAATACATCGAGCCAGAGGTGTTTTTCCCTTTTCGTTCTGTACCGTGCGCGCTGTCTCTGGCCTCGCATTCCGTTCTATAATTTCGTGCAACCATGCCGCTGGCTCCAGGCACGAAGCTCGGTCCGTATGAAATACTGTCTCCCCTAGGCGCGGGTGGTATGGGCGAAGTCTACCGCGCTCGCGACACCCGTCTCGAGCGGTCCGTTGCCATCAAAATTCTTCCGGCACATCTTTCCGCCGATCCGGCGCGCAAGCTGCGCTTCGAGCGGGAAGCCAAAACCGTCTCCGCGCTGAATCATCCGAATATCTGTTCGCTCTTTGACGTCGGCTCGCAGGACGGCACTGATTTCCTGGTCATGGAGTGCATCGAGGGCGAGAGCCTCGCCGACCGTCTTGTCAAAGGCCAGCTTCCCACGGAACAGGTTCTGAAAATTGGCTCCGAAATCGCCGACGCGCTCGACAAAGCTCACCGCAGCGGCATCGTGCACCGCGATTTGAAGCCCGGCAACATCATGCTCACCAAAACCGGCGCCAAGCTCCTGGACTTCGGCCTCGCGAAGCCCGCAGTCGCTCTCACCAGCGCCGCCACGCTCACCGCCGCCAGTTCTCCCGCCACTGAGCACGGCACCATCGTTGGCACGGTCCAATACATGTCTCCCGAGCAGGTCGAAGGCAAGGAACTCGACGGCCGCAGTGACATCTTTTCTCTCGGCACGGTCCTCTACGAAATGCTCACTGGCCAGCGCGCTTTCGGGGGCAAGAGCCAATTCAGCGTGGCTTCCGCCATCCTCGAAAAAGATCCCGCCCCCATCACTACCATCAAACCGCTCACTCCCCGCAATCTCGATCACGTGGTCCGCCGCTGCCTCGCCAAGGATCCAGACGACCGCTGGCAATCCGCCCGCGACTTGGCCCTTGAACTAAAATCCATCTCCTCCAGCGATCGGGCCTCGACTTCCGCCGCCGCTCTCCCCGTTCGCAGCCTTGGCGCCCGCCGCGAACTCATCGCCTGGTCCGTTGCCGCCCTGGCGATTCTGGCCACCGCGGCACCGTTCTTCTTGCGGCCCAATCACACAAGCTCTGCTCTGCCACTGTACTCGTCCATCGTCCCGCCCCCAGCCACCTCCTTCGAAATCGAAGGCGACCTCGGAAAACAACCCGCGCTCTCTCCCGACGGCGCTTCGCTCATCTTCGGCGCCGGTGGCGAACTTTACCTGCATTCTTTGCGCACCGGAACAGACCGCGTGCTCACCGGCGCTCACGGTGCCGTCAATCCCTTCTGGTCTCCCGATGGTGCAAGTATCGGATTCTTCGCCGGCTTCAAGGTCAAAACGCTCGACCTCACTACCGGCGTCGTTCGCATCCTGTGCGACGCCCCCGCTCCCCGTGGTGGCTCCTGGGGTTCCAGCGGCATCATCCTGTTCACTCCGTCTCCGCGCGACGCCATCTTCCAAGTCTCTGCCAATGGTGGCACCCCAACCGCGGTCACCACCATCGACACCAAACTCCACTCCACCCACCGCTGGCCCTATTTCCTGCCGGATGGCCAGCATTTCTTGTATTACGCTTCCAATCACGCCACGGTACAAAACCAGCAAAACGGCATTTACATCGCCTCGCTCGATGGCAAGATCAATCGCTTCCTCGTCAATTCTCCCGCCGCCGGTCTCTACGCTCATGGCCATCTTCTTTACGCCAAGGAGTCCGAGCTCTTAGCTCAGGGGTTCGATCTCGGCTCTTTTTCTCTCACTGGTTCTCCTCGTCCGCTTGTGGACAACATTGTCGTCGACCTTGGCGTCTGGCACCTGACCGTCACGGCCTCTTCCTCCTCCGACAATCTGGTCTACCAGACCGGCTCCGCCACAGCTCTAACCCGCCTCGAGTGGGTCGATCGTACCGGTGCGCACCTGAGCTACCTCGGCGACAAAGGCGTTTACAACGGCCCGCGCCTCTCCAAAGACGGCCAGCGTTTCCTGGTTACCTATGGCGATCCTGCTCACGATATCTGGCTATTCGATTCAGCCGGGATTAACAAGACCCGCCTCACCTTTGACAACACGATCGACGGTGAACCTACTTGGTCTCCCGACAATTCCCGCTTCACCACCGTCCTCGGCTTGGCCAACAGCACGTTTCGCATCGTCACTCGCTCCACCACCGGTTCCGGTCCATCCGTCACCCTTCAGGAACAAGCCAATAACAACGCGGTCACCGACTGGTCACCTGACGGCCGCTTCCTGCTCACCGAGCGCACCACTGCCACTTCTTACGAAGTCGCCGTCCTTCCCGTCCAGTCGAGCGATCCGCCCCGCCCCGTCATTCCTTCTTCGAGCAGCCCGGGTCCTAGTTCCAGCGGGCAGTTCTCTCCCGACGGCAAATTCGTCGCCCTCACCGTTCTTCTTTCTTCCGGGCCCGAGATCTTTATCGTTCCTTTTGGCGGTGGCAACGGCATGTGGCAGGTTTCCACCGATGGGGGACACTGGTCCCGTTGGAGCCGCGACGGTAAGCAACTCTATTACGTCAATGTGCGCAACACGATGAATTCCGTTGAGATTCACGAAAAAGGCGACGGCCTCGAAATCGGCCATCCCGCTCCACTCTTCGCGTTTCGACCGTCGCCCCGCGTCTATCGTCTCGGCTTAATTAATTACGACGTCAGCCCGGACGGCAAACACTTCCTCTTAGTCGTAGCCGCTGACGAAAACAACCGTCCTCTAACCCTCCTGCAAAACTGGACCGATCTTCTCGACGCCCGCCCCTAACCTGATGCGTAGCGTCACACCGCCGTCCTCTAGCGCCGACCATAGGGGAATTATTGTGGGCGGATCGTCTGCTGCTCAGAGCTTATCGTCGGACCGCGCGGTTAATTCCTGATACCGGACATAGAGAATTCGCGGATGAGCACATGTCCGGCAAGCGTTGCCTGGCCAGGACAGCGTTCCGGCTGATCCAACCCTAGCGAGCTATTTTGGCTTTTGTTTTCACTGCAAGACAGGTTCGAGCTTCGTGTTGCGTCTACCCATGGAGACCACCCGACTTATCGGGCGCTAAATGGGAAACCCGTAGTTGATTAGCGTGTCCAAATCATCCGTGTTTCTTCGACCTCAACCTTTGCCCACAGGATCAGGCGTCGTAGCCTCAGGAAAGAGTATCCGAGCGCGTTCGAGTGCCTCTGCGATACTTCCGCAGATATTCTCTCTGCCGATGTGCCGCTGAAACTCAGTCTGGCGCATGAGTCTGGAAGGTTGTTCCCTGACTCCGCAGAGAATGAGTTCTCGTCCCGAATCGTGGACCAGGTCCGCCAAGCCTTTTAAGGCCTGGAGGCCTGTAGAATCAAGCGCGGTCATGTTGCGTAACCTTAGAATCAGGACTGGCGGCAGATTCGCCATTCGAGAGGTGATTCCCTCGATCTTGTCCGTCGCGCCGAATAGAAAAGGTCCATGAATTCTGAAGATAGAAACGTAGGCGGGGATTACTTTGTGCTGCAGAATGTGAACATGTCCTTCGCGAACGTATTCTTCGGTTACCTCGGTTATGGTGGTGGTTTGCGTGACTTTCTTAATGAAAACCAGCGCCGCGAGAATCATGCCCACTTCCACGGCTACCGTCAGGTCCGCAAATACAGTCAATACGAAAGTAACCAGCCACGTGGCAATCTCCATCCGCGAAAGCTTTAAAAGCTCCGGAATCTCCCTCCACTCGCCCATGTTGTAAGAAACGACCATGAGAATTGCGGCCAACACCGATAACGGGATAAATCTTGCCAGGGGAGCAGCGAAGACCACGATGCCCAGTAGCGTTAGGGCATGAATCATGCCCGCGACTGGAGTCTTCGCCCCCGAGCGGATGTTCGTCGCCGTTCTGGCAATGGCGCCCGTCGCCGGCAGCCCTCCGAACAGCGGAGAGAGAATATTTGCGATGCCCTGTCCCACAAGTTCAACATTCGGATTGTGTTTGTCATTGCTCATGCGATCGGCGACCACCGCAGACATCAGCGACTCGATCGCCCCGAGCATGGCGACGGTAATCGCGGGGGAAATCAGCGGCCGCATCAGGGACAGTTGAAAGTGAGGAATTCGAAACGTCGGCAGCCCTGAGGGAATACCACCAAAGCGCGTGCCTATGGTCTCCACGGGTAGCTTGAACAGCGCCACCGCGGCCGTACCAATAAACAACGCCACGATATAGCCCGGAACCCATTTTACGTAGCGCATGAAAACAACGATCACGCCTAAGGCCCCGACTGCCAGGCCCGCCTCCAAAGGCGAGAACGACGGGAAATTGCGCGCTAAAATCTCGATGCGGCCGAGAAACTCACCGGGAACCGTATCAATCTTCAACCCGAAGAAATCCTTGATCTGCGTGCTTGCAATAATAATCGCAATGCCGTTTGTAAAGCCTACGACCACCGGACGCGGTATGAATTTGATCGCTGTGCCCAGGCCCGTTGCGCCAAGAATCAACAAGATGACGCCCGCCATCATCGTGCACATGAAGAGTCCATCTACGCCGTATTTGGCGACGATTGCGAAAACGACGACAACGAACGCGCCGGTGGGGCCGCCAATTTGCGTCTTCGATCCGCCCAAGGCCGAAATCACAAAGCCCGCCACGATCCCGCAGTACAGACCATCCTGCGGCGGGACTCCAGACGCGATCGCGAAGGCCATCGCCAACGGCAGGGCTACGAAACCAACGGTTAGACCTGCCATGAAATCGCCTACGAAGAGGCGCTTCGTGTAGTGCTTGAGACAGAGGATCGATTTGGGCAGCCACTTATTCATTAAGTTCGCTTTGCAGTCCTTTCAACCGGCCAGGTCCATGCGTATCAAAGCGTATACCTGTCCCGTGCGACGGGCTTGGGTAAGTCACGCTTAGTTTCTTGCCCCATCACAGGTGAGCTGCATGGCGCCGGCCTCCGGTGTCGGGCTGGCCGCAGCTATTTCTGGAGTGGCTGGACGCGGAGGGACTGCTGAAGTAAAAATGAAATTCCGCCGGCTTGTGGAAACCACGCACTGGGCTGGAAGCGGGAGCTGTTGGGGCAGAACGAGGGGTAACTCTCGCGGGGCTAGCGGCGGGGGCGTTGTTTGGGAGAGATGCTCTTGATGATCGTGACGCCACGACCGGTCAGCGGAAGCGGATGCTTGGCTTGGGCCGCGGCCGCGTTGAGCAGGGCGATTACGTGGGGGTCGCTGAGCCTCTCGGGATTGGGCAGACGAAGAAAGCGGTTTTGGCTTCCGCTGCCTTGCAGGAGTTTCTGGGGATCGGCGAGTTTGGATCCCCAAAAGAAATGAAGATTGACGCCTTTGGAGTCCGAGGCCAAGGCGAACAGTGCGTCGGAGGTGCGTTCGGTGGTGGCGAAGCCGATGACGAAGAAATTGTAGTTGTCGTAGACGATTTGGATAGCGGTGGGGAAGCGCTTACAGAGGAGCGCGCGGCAGGCGCGGATTTGTTTGGCAACGGCGGGAGCGAATTTGGCGATAAAAGAGGCCATTTGTTTTTCAGCGGAAGCAGCGGGGACGGACTTTTTATTTGCTTTCGCGGGTACAGCCGGGCGTCGCGGCATGTGGTGGCCTACCTAAGAGTTCGTTTTCGAGCGGACAATCGTTTACGTCAGCGCTACGTTCCGGGAGGTGGAACGCCGGTCCAGACGTGTTGGATGATTTGCCAGTTGTGATCCGGTTGGCGCCTGAAGATGATTATGTAACTGCCTTTGGAGAAGATTTTCGCGCCGGTCGAGATGGCCGTGAGGCTTTCCTGGAAATCACCGCTGTCGTAGGCGAGGTCACCGGAGGTTTCGAGGGTTTGGCTGTGGAGGGTGAGGTCGCTGTTAAAGGTGGCCATTATATTTTGGAAGAGGGTGCGGAGGGCGGCGGGGCCGGTGATGCGTTCGCCGTTGGGTTGCAGGAAGACGGCGTCCGGGGCGTAGAACTTCAGGATGGAATCGAGTTGCTTGGTGCGAAGGGCCTGGACCCAGGCTTCGCGGATCTGGGCGAGGTTCGCAAGAGTGGCGGCTTGCGGCGCGGCGCTGGCGGACGGGGAAAAGCTTGGCGCGAAGATGGCCGCGAAGGCCAGGACAGCGATGGCGGCGCGGAGCGGACGAAGGATGCGCGGCGATTTGATGGGAGTAGCGCCGGGGATGTTCATGAGCAGCTCCTAAGTGTTGCGAGGGAAATGTACACCAGGCAAGGCGCGGGCGGAACTAATTCCTAATCAGAAGTCTGGCATTGCGGAGATTGGGAGAATTTAACGAAACGCGGGGGATGGATGGTTAAAGTTTCGGTGTGGCGCGTCGATAGGTGAATTGCCTGGCGATGGGTCCTCATCCCGCAGAGGATGATTGCTGGGGATCGGTGATCGGATGAACGCGAGCCGCCGCGGTGGCGAGTCTGCGTGTTCCCAAACGAAACATTGTGCGGCTCTGGCACACCTGGCATAAGTGTGTCTGCTAGCAAGTCCTGTCTTATCAAGCTCAGCACCCTAAAAATTTGGCGATCCAAACGCAATAGGTACCGCTGCCCGTTGCGGAGGAATATCTCCCTGGCGTGGTGCGAACGAGCTGTTCCGTTGTGAACCATCGCGCACGCGGATTGTGGATGGTCGCACCTAGTTCCTGGGTGAGTGAGTTATGTCAGCCACGGCTACGTCGAATGTCTTAGCGCCGCACACGCGGGTGCTGGTCGCGAGCGCGGATTCTGGACTTCGCGAGCGGTTGATGCGGGATCCACGGTATGCGGGCGCGTGGTGCGAAGAAGTTGCGGGAGGAGCGCATGCGTTGGCGCGGCTCGGCGAGGTGCGATGCGACAGCGTACTGCTGGACCGGTACTTGCCGGATCTGGATGCGGCGGAAGTAGCGGAACTGATCCGCAAGAGGTATCCACTAGTCAGCGTGGAGTGGGTGGACTCGCGCATGGCGCATGCGGAAGCGCATGAGGCGGAAATTGGCCAGGAACAGGAAAGCGCGAAGAATTTGTTTGTGTCACGGGACAGTGCGGCGGTGGGCGGGGCGATGACCGAGGGACCGGCGCGGCACGCCGCGGCAGCACAGACGCCGGCGAGCGCAGCATTTCCCGCAGCACAGACGCGGCCAGCATTGCGCGAAGCGGGGGTGCTTGGCGAGTTGGTTGGAGAGGGTCCGTCGATGCAGCAGGTGTACGCGCTGGCGCGCATGGTGGCGGGGCGGGATACGACGGTGTTGATCCTGGGGGAGACAGGGACGGGAAAAGAGCTGCTGGCGCAGGGGATTCACGCGCTGAGCGCAAGGGCGAAGCAGTCCTGCATGGTGGTGAATTGCGCGGCGATACCTGAGGCGCTGCTGGAGTCGGAATTATTTGGACACGCGCGCGGAGCGTTTACCGGAGCGGTGCAGTCGCGGCTGGGGCGCATTCATATGGCGCAGGGCGGAACGCTTTTTTTGGATGAGATTGGGGATTTGCCGCTGAGCATGCAGGGGAAGCTGCTGCGTTTTTTGCAGAACGGCGAGGTGCAGAGGCTGGGCAGTTCGGAAGTGCACCGCGTGGATGTGCGGGTGGTGTGCGCGACGAATGTATCGCTGCTGGAGATGGTGAAAGCCAAAACATTCCGGCAAGACTTGTACTACCGGCTGGCGGTATTTCCCATTGTGATGCCGCCGTTGCGGATGCGGACGGAAGATATTCCCGCGCTGGCCCGGTATTTCCTTGCGGCACTCTCGGCGGACATGAATGTTGCGGAGCGAATCGTGGGCGGCGATGCGCTGGAGTCACTCAAGTCGCAGCACTGGCCCGGAAACGTGCGTGAGCTGCAGCATGCCGTGGAGCGGGCGTTTATTCTGGCGGGGAATGATGTGGAGTTGCGCGTGGAACATTTCCGATCGTTCGCGGAGATGAACAGCGAGACAGATCAGTAGGAAACGAAGTGAGCGAAGCCTTAGCCGTGGAGCACTTCCTTGGCAAGAACTTGCAAGGAGTATGAACGCCGCAAAAATCCGCGCGGCGGCAGCCACGGCGGTCGTGGTCGCTGAGGGACGCCGCAGCAGGCGCCTTTCCGCACACTATGGACAAGACGCTGGAAAACATACGCGTGTTTTTGAAAGCACTGACGCCGGGGCAGCGCCTGACGCTCGGGGGAAGCGCGGTGCTGGTGGCCGGCACGATCTGGCTGTTCGTGCATTTTCTGGCCGCAGCGCAGTACAAGGTGTTGTCGTCGGGAATGGCGCCTGCGGATGCGCAGGAGTTGGCGCGCCGGCTCGCGGGGCAAAACATTCCATACCAATTGTCGCCGGACAGCACAACGGTTCTGGTGCGCGGAGAGCAACTGGACCGCGCGCGCCTGGAGACCGCGTCCGATGGGCCGCTGGCGAGCGGGCGACTGGGATTTGAGTTATTCGACAAGCCGAACCGGTCCGGCAGCAACTTTTCCGAGAAGGTGAATTACCAGCGCGCGCTCGAGGCGGAACTGGAACGCACCATCCAGACGATGGACGGAGTGGATGGCGTGCGAGTGCACCTGGTGTTGCCGCGCGAATCGCCGTTTAGCGACCGGGAGCGGCCAGCGAAAGCTGCGGTGGTGTTGAAACTCCGAGGAACGCGATGGACCGAGGAGATGGCCTCCTCGGTGGCGAATCTGGTGGCCAGTTCCTGGGACGACATGGCGCCGCAAAATGTGACGGTATTCACCACCGACGGACAAATCCTTTCTACGGGACATGGGCGCCAAGGGCTGAGCGGAATGGGCGGGGATCAGGAGCCGGAGACGATACTGGCGAAGCGGGTGATGCAGATGCTGGGCCCCATCGTGGGAAATGATCACGTTAGGTCCACCATTACGATTGATTACGAACAGAATTCCGAAGAGCTGACGCAGGAGACTTACGACCCAGCGAACAGCGCGGTGTTGACCTCGCAAACCTCGCGAGAGACCGCCGGCGATCTTGAACCGGCGGGAATTCCGGGAACGGCGAGTGATACGCCCGGAGCGCGAGCCGCCGAGGCCAGTGCGGTTTCGGCGCAACCTAAAACGCCGACGAACAAGCAGGGCATCCGTACCGACACGAAGACGTTTGCCGTGAGCAAGACCACCCGCCGGGTGCTGGAGCCAGCGGGAAAAATTCGCCGCATCGCGGCGGCAATCGTGGTGGACGACGTGGTGGAGACGAAAACCGAGAACGGGGAGACGAAAGAGAGGCGGCGAAAGCGCACCCCGGAAGAGATGAAGCCGATTGAAAACCTGGCGAAAGCGGCGGTGGGCTTTGATGCGCAACGCGGCGACCAATTTTCGCTGGAGAATGTCTCGTTTGTGGTGCCCGTGGTGGATGTACCCGCGCCTCCGGGCAAAATCCAAAAACTGGTGACGTACGCGGAGCGCTGGACGGCGTTACTGCGTTATGCGGGCCTGTTGGCGTTTTTCGCCGTGGTGTACCTGCTGCTGTTGCGTCCGGTGAGGCAGCAGGTCCTGCAGATCCTGCAGCATCCCGGGGCCGTGCTGACCGGCGCCGCCGCTCCGACAACGACGGGAGCTCCGCCGGGCGCACTGTTGGGCGGCATCCGGGATTCCAGCTTTAGATTACCGGAGGTAACGGAAGCCGCGGCGCTGAAGAAGGAGTTGGTTGCCAAGGCAAAAGAAGATCCGAATTCCGCGGGTCAGGTAATCGAGACTTGGATGCGCGAGGTCTAAAACAACACATGAGCAATGCCGCGAAGGTGCCGCTGAATGGTCCGCGCAAAGCGGCGATCTTGATCGTGTTATTGGGCGATGAGGCCGCCGCAAGCATTTACAACTGCTTGCCGAAGGATACCGTGCGCGCGATCACACGGGAAATCGCAGAGCTCGAGCACATCTCAGCGGAAGCCGCGTCCAAAGTGCTCCTGGAGTATGCGCGGCTAATCCAGAACGAGGCCCTCACCGGACAAGGCGGCCAGGCTTGCGCGAACCGATTGTTGACTAAGGCGTTTGGCGCGGAGGGAGCTCGCGCGGTTTTAAGCGAAGCGCGCCTGGAGGGGGAATCCAGTACGCAAGAACTGGACACCCTGCAGAGATCGGATCCGCAACAACTGGCGAAATTCATTCAAGGCGAACATCCGCAAACCATCGCACTGGTTCTGGCGCATTTGCACCCACGAGTCGCCAGAAACGTATTGATGCGGTTGCCGGAAAGCATACGCGCGCAGGCGGTGAAGCGGTTGGCGGAAATGCAGCAGTTTTCACCAGACATGGTGACGAAGATCGCCATGGTGCTTCACAAACGGTTGTTGGAGCCGGGGCAGCAGCATCGGCCATCGTACGGCGGCGTAAAGGCCGTAGCGGACCTCTTGAACCAGATCGACTCGGAGTCTACGCGAAACATTTTGGAGACTATCGAGGAGGGTAACGTACAACTGGCGGGGTCCATCCGAAATCTGATGTTCACGTTTGAAGATTTGTTGGAGGTGCAAGACGTGGGGATGCGCGAACTGTTGGGGCAAGTAGGCAAGAGAGTGTTGTCCATCGCGCTGAAAGGCGCTTCGGAAGACCTGCGTAATCATTTTTTCCAGTGCATGTCGCCCCGCGCGGTGGAAATGATGAAGGAAGACATGGAAGCGCTGGGTCCGCTGCGCAGCTGGGACGTAAATGCCGCACAGCAGGAAGTGGTAAGGACGGCGCGACAGCTGGAAGGCGAAGGGAAGATGGTGCTGAAAGCAGAACAAGGGGAGTCTTATGTTGTCTGAACGCATAGCAACACGGCGGCCATGCCACGCACAGAAACCGCAGCAGCCACATCCTTATATATTGGTCCCCTCTAATGAGTGATTTCCTAACTGTCGCGGCGCTTCCCGTGGTCCGCAATGACTTGCTGCACGCAGTCCCGCCCATTGTTTTAAGCCGCACGGTTTAAACAACTTACACGAAGCGAAATCTCGCTTCCGCGCCACAGAAGTTATCGATTCGGCGCTCGGATTGCTTCCTCCACCTCGAACCGCGGCTAGGAGCGCGAACGGTGACGGAACTCGAGAGTGCAGCGGCGCCAGCGAAATCGGCCGGGGCTTCTTTACTAACCATCGCGCTGCTGGCGGTGATTGGCGGGGCCGGTGCGGCCTGGTTCGTCTTGCAGCGCGCGCACCCACCAGACGCGTCTCGGGCGGCGGAATCCGTGCTCGTTCCCAAGTACATGGTGCATCTGGAAGGATTCACGGTAAACCTGGCGGACACGGAAGAAACTCATTACTTGCGCATCACCATGGACCTTGGCGTCGATCATTTGCCGGAAGGCGTCGACAAGGACCGTCTTGCCAGCGGCATGCCGGTCGCGCGAATTCGCGATGCCGTGCTGTCGGTCTTGGCGGTTGCTCACGCCACGTCTTTGCTTACCCCAGAAGGCAAGCTGCAGTTGAAAAAAAATATTCTGGAAAGTTTGCAACATAATGTTCCGGAACTCGACGTTCGCGATGTGTATTTCACGGAATTTCTGGTGCAACGCTGACTCATGCCCGCCCTCGTCACCACCGTTAGGGAAGCCACACCCGAGACCGTGGAAGACGTTTGGTCCGAGGCGGCCTGGCTCCCATGCACTCTCAGCGTGGATCTCTCGTTGTGCCGCTTTACCGTGCGCGATCTCCTGCAACTCGAAGTCGGCGCGATTCTGGAGACCGACCACGTAAACGGCTCGGATGTTCGCGTGGTGGTGAATACGCAACTGGTGGCTTGGGCGGAGTTTGATGTTGTGGCGCAGCGTGTCGCCGTGCGCATCACCGAGCTGGCGTGAAGAAACATGGCGGCCAGGGAGCGTCTCGCATGCAACCGCACCGGCAGAAACCTTGTAACCGTGTTCGCCAGATTGACCCTCAGGCCCTTGCCGGCGAACGCGTTCCCGCCGGCGCTTCCGGCGCGTTGCATGCCGTGCTCGAAGGTTCGCAGCGCCTCGTTGGTGACCGCGCCGCTTTGAGTTCCGCCGTGCTCCTCTGCTTCCGCGACCCTTATAACGGGTTCACTCCATGATCACTGAAAATCCCAACGCGACTGCCACTGCTTTGTACGCCCCGTCCGCGGAGCGCGAGCGACTCTTGCTGGAAAATCTTACGGAAGTACGCTACATCGCCCGGCGCATTCACGATCGCCTGCCTTCGCACGTCTTCTTCGATGACCTGCTCCACTCCGGAATCCTTGGCCTCATCGATGCCGTGGACAAATTCGATCCTGGCAAAAATGTGCAACTCAAATCCTATGCGCGCTTCCGTATTCGTGGCGCCATCCTCGATAGTTTGCGCCAGATGGATTGGAGTCCCAGGAACTTGCGCCGCCAGGCGCGCCGTATCGAAGAGGCCCGCCGTGCTCTCACCGCCCAGTTCGGCCGCGCGCCCTGCGAGCCGGAAATGGCCGCCCAGCTGGGCATGCCGGTGGAGGAGTTTCAGCATCTTCTTGGCGAGCTCCGCGGCCTCGATCTCAGCAGTTTGCAAGCCCTTTGCGACGACGGCACCATTACGGAATCCGCCAGTGTCGTCGGCTCGCGTTCCGAAGATGACCCCTTCCAGCGAACATTTCGGGCAGAGGTCCGCGCTATGCTCGCGGAGGCCATCGACGAACTTGGCGAAAAAGGGCGCCAGGTTCTCTCCCTCTACTACCTCGAGGAACTCACCATGAAAGAAGTCGGAGCCATCATGAGTATCGGCGAGTCGCGCGTCTCGCAGATTCACGCTTCCGCGCTCATCGCCTTGCGCTCCAGCATCCGCGGCCGCCTCGCATCTTCGCCAAGTCCGTCGGCAAAAACTCAATCGCTCGACGCGCCGTTGCCGGATGCTCCCTCGGACGCCCGCGGCAAGTCCGCTGCGCGAGGGAAACTCTGATGCGCGAGATTCTAAATCAAGAAGAAATCGACGCCCTGTTCAGCGCGGCACAGCAGGGGCCGAAAGGCGCTAGCGCTGCCGCAAAGAAGAACGTCGTGCCTTGCGACCTTCGTCGTTCCGGCCTCCCGGCTTCCGATCAGCTCGGTGTGCTCACTGCGCTCCACGAATCGCTCGCTCGCCGACTCGGAATCTCCCTCGCCGTCTACCTGCGCGTCCCGTTCGAAATCAATCTGGTCTCCGCCGAACAGCTGACCTTTGAGGAGTTCCTTTCGCGGGCCCCGGAACTTTCCTATTTCTGCTCTCTTCACGTCATGCCCATTGATGCTCGCGCCGCCGTGCAAGTCGAGCCTTCTCTCGTCTTCCCTGTCGTCGATTTGGTTCTCGGAGGTTCCGGAGCCGATCCCATCAAGCCGCGCGAATTTACCGAAATCGAGGAGCAAATTTTCGAAACCATCATCCGCCTCGTGGCTCGCGACCTCCAAAGCACCTGGGCCGCCGTCATCGAACTCGATGTGCGCTTCGACCAGCGCCAGCAATATGCGCAAGTGCAAAATCTCATGCACCCGCACGAAAAAATTCTCTACCTCAGTTTGGAAATCCGTCTGCTCGACGCCCGCGGCACGCTCAACATGGCTTTTCCCGCGGTTGTCACCAACGCTCTCTTCCGCAAGCTTTCCTCGCAGGGCTCGTTTCTCGAGCGCATCCCATCAGCCAATTCCCGCAAGAGACTTCGGGAGCGTCTGCTCGATAGTTCTTTTCTTGCTGACCTCAGCCTGCCGCCAAGCCCAATGAAAATTCGGGAACTCCTGGCCCTCGCGCCCGGCCACGTCCTGCCACTCCCGGTCCCGCGTGCCGGCCCCATTTGTTTCAATATCGCCGGCAAACCCATGTTTCTCGCGTATCCCGTGGACCACGGCGCCAAGAAAGGCGCACGCATCGACCGCCGCTCCACCATCGTTCCGGCGAATGGCCGGGAGGCCAAGTAATGGAAACCGCTGCACCTATGGCCGTTCAAGAATTCTGCGATGCCTGGAAAAATGCCTTCCGCGCGGTGCTCGAGTCTCTCGGCGCCACCGGGCTTGTCTGCGCTTGGACCGCGCCGCTCTCCAATGCCGCGGTTTCCCCCCTGGGCGAAAACGCGATCTCCACCCGCTTCCACGTTGGCCGCGGCCTGCAAGGCGCCGCCGTCTGGGTTTGTCAGAAATCCACCGCCGTGCAGCTCGCGCAACTCTTGCAAATGGAACCTCTCGATTCCGCCGCGGCTTTTACCAGTATTCATCGCCTGGCTTTCGCCGAATTTCTCCGCCAGATCGCCCGCCAGGTCGCCGCCACATGGAAAATCCAAACGGGTAATGAAATTGACCTGACCATCATTGATCCCGCTGCGGCGCCGCGCCTTCTGGGCGCCCAGGCCGCTGTCCTCGAAATGAAATCCGAAAGATTCCCCCCGCTCTCCCTGCAGTTTTTTCTCGATCCCGCTCTTTGCAGCGCTCTGGCCGCCGGGCCTCTTCCAAAGCAGTTCGCGGAAACCCCTCAGATTCCAGCCAGCGCTGACCCTCAATTCAACCTAGGCGCCACCCCCAATCTCGCGTTGCTTCTAGACGTCGAACTTCAGGCCACGATTCGCTTCGGCCAGCGTGACATGCTGCTCCGCGAAGTCTTCGGCTTGATGCCCGGCGCAGTCGTCGAGCTCGATCAACTCGTCAATGAACCCGTGGGGCTGTTCGTTGCCGGCCGCCTCATCGCCCGCGGAGAAGTCGTCGTCGTTGATGGAAATTTCGGTCTGCGTATCACCGAAGTCGCCGTCGCCAATCAGCGCGCGGCATTGCTGGATCTTTAAAGGAGGATAGTTGTCCATGAACTCGAAATCTTTCTCGTCTTTGCGTGCGCCTCGCTCCCGGCGCCTCACGCGGGTACTCCTGTTCCGTATTCGGTGCGGCCCGGAGGCCTCGGCCTTTTCCGTTGCTCCTAAAGTTTCGCGTCATCCTGCCGATAGATGGGAAGACGCTATCTCGGATGCTGCAGGATACCTATGACCATTTCCATTCGACCCGCCAACCCTGTTCCGCCCGTCGCTTCGCGGTTTGCCGACGAGGAGCGCGAACGCCGCAAGGCCCGACTCATGGGTGTTCTCAGCAAGGGTCTGCCCACCCTGCCCAATTACGTCCTCGACCTCAATGTCCTGCTCTCGCAATCCGCCGTCGACCTTAAAAAAGTCGGCAACGTGATCCGCACCGACCCCAGCCTCTCCGCCCAGGTTCTCCGCCTTTGCAATTCCGCGCTCTTTGGCTTGCGCCATCGTGTCGTCAGCATTGAGCAAGCCGCTATTCTTCTCGGCAACGAGCGCTTGCGCACCCTCGTGCTGAGCTGTTCCGTCATGCAATTTGCCGGCAACCGCCTCCCCAAAGCTCAGTTAAGTATCTTCTGGCACCACAGCTTTCTATGCGCCCTGCTGAGCGAGCGCCTCGCCAGCCATCTTCACTATCCCGAAAAGGAACAAGCCTATCTCGGCGGCTTGCTTCACGATATTGGCCAGCTTCCCATGTGGATACTTTGTCTCGGCGAAGAACTCGCCCGCCGCGCCACGCCTCCCGCCAACTGGGTCGATAACGTCATTCTCGAACGCGAATATTTCGGCATGGACCATTGCAAGGTTGGCCGCTGGATGGGCGTCTCCTGGAACTACATGCCATCCTTCATTGATGTCTTCGAATTTCACCACGCCCCCGACAAAGCCCAGCACGACCCCTACCTCGTCGGCCTGGTGGGCGCCGCCGACCAGTTTCTAATCGCCCAGGCCCGCGGCCACGAACCACCCCCAACCGACGCCAATGCAGTCGAGGTCCTGCAAGAACCAGTCGTGCCATTCCTGGAAAAGTGTCTCCCCGATCTCGTTGAATCCGAACGCCACTCCGTTATGGAAATGTTCCAGACGGAATACATCCATCTTCTTCCCCTCGTCCAACTGGGCATGGCTGCCGCCGCCGACAGCGCCTGAAATCCCTGGTTCTTCGACGGCTTCGCTTCAGATCCTCTGCCTCTGCGAATACTCGTAAGAATTAGAAATTTCCCATCCTCCGTTTGACCCCATCACCTTTTCGCGAGAAAATAGAAGTTTTGAGCATGGCCTACGAATGAATCTAGGACTCTCCCATCGCGTCGCGATTGTCGCCGCCGCCAGTTCCGGGCTCGGCCGCGCCGTGGCCACGGAACTTTCCCGCGAAGGCGCTCGTGTGGCCATCTGCGCCCGCAACGCTGCCGCCCTCGCGCAAGCCGCCGCGGAGATCACTGCCGAAACCGGCCACGAGGTATTCCACAAATCCGTGGATGTGACCGATGCCCACGCTGTCGCCGGCTTTGTCGAAGCTGTCGATGCTCGCTTCGGTCGTGTCGACATCTGCATAACCAATTCCGGCGGCCCCCCGTCTAAACTATTTAAAGACACCGATGCCGTCGACTGGAAATCAGCCGTCGATCTGCTGCTGATGAGCACCGTGTCTTTTGCCAAAGCGACGTTGCCGCGCATGCAAAAAAATAACTGGGGACGTTTCATCACCATCACTTCTTACGCCGTCAAACAGCCTGTCGATGGTCTGCTGCTTTCCAATTCCGTGCGCTCTGCCGTCACCGGCCTGGCCCGCACCCTCGCCAACGAGTACGCCGCCCACGGAATCACCGTGAACAACGTCTGCCCCGGTTACACCCGTACCGACCGCCTCGCTGAACTTGCCGGCGTCATTTCCGCCCGCACCGGTGCCACCTCCGAGGAAGTCTATTCCGGCTGGGAGCGCCAGATCCCCGCCGGCCGTCTCGGTACCCCCGAAGAATTTGCCGCCGTCGTCGCTTTCCTTGCCAGCGAGCGCGCCGGCTACGTCAACGGCGTTTCTCTCGCCGTCGATGGCGGAATCGTCAGGAGCCTGCTCTAGCGCCATGGCCATCTCGCACCAGCTCCTGCTCACGCTTTTCCCCGGCCTCTACGCCATCGCCCGGTTCGCTCCACACGAAAATCTTTCCTGGGACTACGCGCACTCTCCCTTTTTCTCGCTCACGAAAACCAGTTCCGAACTTTCCGTCGTTTGCGAAAAGTCCATGCTTCCCGCCCACGTGCGCGCCGAGCGCGATCGCCGCCTGTTGCGCATCGAAAGCGTGCTCACCTTTACGCTGACGGGCGTTCTCTCCGCCGTTGCCGTCCCGCTGGCGGAAGCCGCCATCAGCATTTTTGCCGTCTCGTCCTTCGATACGGATTATTTCTTGATCGCCGATTCCGATCTCGAACACGCCATCACCGTGCTCGAAAACGCCGGCCATAAAGTTCAAAGGAGCTCCAACTAATGCCTGTGGTCCCTCTCATTTCCTCTTCGATTCGTGGTCGCTTGCGCGGCATACTGTTCTGCGCCTTGCTGTTTGCTGCCGCCCTGGGCTCCGCCATCTCCGCTTTGGCCGACGAGCCCTATGCCCGCAGCCGCGACTACGACTTGCAGCACTCCAAAATCGTCTTGCGCTTCGACGTCTCGCAGAAGGAAATCGTCGGCGATGTCACCCACACCCTCTCCATCCTGAACGACAACGTCGCCAGAATCTCCTTCGACTCCGTCGGCCTCAACATTCATTCCGTCACCGTCGATCGCGCTCCCGCGAAATTTGAAACCACCGACGCCAAATTGCTGGTCTACCTTCCCAGCGCCGCCAAAGCCGGCCAGAAATTTGAAATCGAGATCAAGTACGACGGCAAACCCTCCAAAGGCATCTATTTCATTCTTCCTGACGCCGCGTATCCCAACCGCCCAATCCAAATCTGGAGCCAGGGCGAATCAGAGGACACCCGCTTCTATCTTCCCACCTACGATTATCCGAACGACCGCCTGACCACCGAAACCGTTCTCACCGTCCCCGCCTCCTGGCAAACCGTCGCAAACGGGAAGCTCATGAGTGTCGCAGACTCCGGCCACGGCCAAAAGACCTGGACCTGGAAAGAATCGCTCCCCAGTTCCACCTATCTCATCACCGTGGTCTCCGGCGAACTTGACGAGGTCAAAGACTCCTGGCGCGGCATTCCTGTCGACTATTTCGCCCCGCGCGGCCGCGGCGATCGTCTCGCCATCAACTACGGCCGCACCCCCGCCATGATGGAATTATTCAGCAAGAAATACGGCGTCGATTATCCCTGGGAAAAATACGACCAATCTATGGTCGATGAATTCGTCGCCGGCGGCATGGAAAATTCCAGCGCCACCACCAACACCGCCGAATCCCTCATCAATCCCAAGCTCGTCCCCGAATACATTACCGATCAGGACGACCTCATCTCCCACGAGCTCACCCACCAGTGGTTCGGCGACCTCGTCACCTGCAAAGACTGGTCCAATATCTGGCTCAACGAAGGCTTCGCCACCTTTGGCGAAACCCTCTGGACGGAAGCCCACTATGGAAAAGATCTCGCCGATTACAATCGCTGGAAGGCCGCGCGCGACTGGTTCCACCAAAGCAACCTCTTCACGAAACCCATCGTGCGCCACGATTTTTCCGCCGACTCCGACGAGTTCGATGGCAACGCCTACGGCAAAGCCGGCTGGGTTCTCGACATGCTCCGCTATCAGCTTGGCGAAGACGCCTTCTACGCCGGCCTCAAGCATTACCTCGAGGCCAATCGCGGCAAAAACGTCGTCACCTCCGATTTCGCCAAAGCCATCGAGGAAGCCACGCACGTCAATATCGATCAGTTCCTCTCGCAATGGATCTACGGCCCGGGCGCGCCCAAGCTCGACATCACCTACGCCTACGATGACGCCAAGCACCAGCTCGCCCTCACCGTGAAGCAAACGCAAAAGCAGGGAAGTGTCGGCATCTTCCGCGTCCCGGTGCAAATTGAAATCACCACCGCAACTGGCGCCAAGCTCTATCCCGTGGTCATCGGCAAAGATCCGGAGAAAGACACCGACGTTTTCAATCTCCCGTCGGACTCCGCTCCGCTCATGGTGCTCTTCGATAAGGGCGGCCACGTCCTCAAATCCGCCGATTTCCATAAGGAAAAAAAGGAATGGCTCTATCAGCTAAAAAATGCCCCTGAACTCGCCGATCGCGCCGACGCCGTCACCGCTTTGACCAAAATGACCACCGATGATCAAGCCATCGCCGCCGTTGGCGACGCAATCCTCCACGACAAAGCTTGGGGACTCCGCACCATCGCCATCGAAGCCCTCGGCCACGTGGATACTCCCGCCGCCACCAAGCTTCTCCTCGCCGCGCTCGATGCCTCCGAATCTTCCTCCCCAGACGCCGCGCTTCTCGCCCGCTATCGTATCGTTACGTCTCTCGGCACCTCCAAAGATCCCGCCGTCGCCACCCGGCTCGATGTTCTCGCTCGCGAAGATAAGTCCTATCGTGCTCGCGGCGCCGCTCTTGAAGCTCTTGGCCATCTCAAATCTCCCAGCGCTTTCGCCACCCTCACCGCTGTCGTAGCCGGCGAATCCCCGGACGATTTTCTCCGCATCGCCGCCCTGCGGGCATTGGGCCCTCTCGGCGACGACAAAGCCGTCCCCACCCTCCGCGAGTGGGCCGCCATCGGCAAACCCGAGCCGTCGCGCGCCGCCGCCATCAGCAGCCTTGGCCATCTGGACAAAAATAATCCCGCCATCACTCAACTATTGACCGGCTATCTCTCCGAACCGCATTTCGCCATTCGCGTCGCCACCATCTCCGCCCTCGGCAATCGCGGCGACGCCTCCGCCATCCCCGCGCTCGAAGCCCTGCTCAACAGCAAGGACCTGAGCATCGAAATCGCCCCAGAAATCCGGGCGCAAATCGCTCACTTGCAAAACAAACCCTCAAAAAACACCCGCAATTCCGGCGATGACGAAGACTCCGCCGCCCCGCCGCCTCTCCCCCAATCCGCCGCCACCGAAAACACCGAACGCCTCGAACGCATCGAGCGTCTAACTCAGGAAATGAACGACCGCCTAAAAGCCATCGAGTCCCGCCTGCCCCCTGCGGCGAAAAATCCCTGATCGTTTTAACTCAGCGAAGTTTTGATCGATTGCGTTGCTGGCCTCACGGCGAGCGGGAAGGCCCGGCTTCCGTCGGGCCGTAAACTGTGCACCCAAAATTGAGCTTTAGCCCCGGAGGAAATCCCGTGCCGATTTTCCAATTTGAAATTCCGCCACCTATGCCATATTCTCTCCGAAGCCCCAAACCATGCCCTACCTCCTAAAAACCGAACCCACCGTCTATTCTTTCGCCGACCTCCAGCGCGACAAATCCACCCTCTGGGACGGCGTCACCGCCCCCGCCGCCGTAAAACACCTCCGCGAAATGTCCCCCGGCGCCCAGCTCATCATCTACGAAACCGGCGACACCAAATCCGCCGTAGGCACCGCCACGGTTATCTCCGTCGACCCCTCCGACCCAAAAAATCCCGCCGTAACGATTAAAGCCGGCAAACCTCTGCCGGCTCCCGTCACGCTCGCTCAAATCAAATCCAACAAACTCTTCGCTACCTCCCCGCTAGTCCGTCAAGGTCGCCTCTCGGTAGTCCCCCTGACCGACGCCCAATACAAAGCCCTGCTTTCATAGCTGCCGGCAGCGATGTACTCTTCGGCATCGCGCCATTTTTGCGCGATGCTCCGACATGGAATGCTTGGCTACCGCGCGCTTTAGCGTTTTCAATCCTTAAAACTTGCCCGGTGGCTAGTGGCGACGGCCCAATCGATTATTTCTTACGGCTTGGATCGTCGTTAGGATTGACGTAATTGAACTGCAGAGGAGATTTGCCGTGGACTTGGACCACGACCTCTCCACTGGCCATCGCGTAGTGATGCATATCGGGGTCGAGGAAAGCAAAACTGCCGGCCGGGAAAGCTCCCATCTTGCTCTCGTCGAAGCTATCTCCCATCCCGACCTTGAAGGTTCCAGAGATGACCGTCACGTTCTCCCGTTGTGGATGCCAATGGGGTGCGATGCGGTATCCGTCAGGCATTTTCAAGCGGATGGTGTAATCCCCGCTGGCCGCGCCGGGGTTGCCCTCGAGCACTGCGAGTTGCGCGCCGGCCACTACGAATGCCGGTGCCGGACCGTAGGGAATGGCATCAGGCATGAAGACATGTTTTTCAGAAGAAGCGGTCTGCGCTCCGATCGTAACCGCCAGACCCACACCGCACAACAACCCGACAGCTGCGATCATGAGATACTCGTTTCGTTTCATACTCTGCCTCCGTCATAGGATATCGACCGGTCGGAATATTCCTCGAACCAAGAGCGAATTTCAATTGAGGCCAGATAACTTTTGCCTATCTTTCGTATATCTTCGTAAATGACTTAATCTTAAAGGATAATGCCGCCAGAGGGCTTTATGCCGAGTGCAGTACGGGCGACTGGTGAAATTGAGCTGGATCTTGGACGCTACGAGCTGCGCCGCCATGGGCGAAGGGTGAAGCTCGAGAAGAAGCCCATGGAACTGCTGATTTTTCTCGTCGGCAGGAGAGAACAATTGGTTTCCCGCCAGGACATTGTTACAAAACTTTGGCGTTCGGATCTTTTTATCGATACAGAGCCAAACATAAACAACATTGTCCGAAAACTCCGTGCAGCCTTAGGTGATAACTCAGCCAAGCCGCGCTTTCTAGAGACTGTAGTTGGTAAAGGGTATCGCTTCATTGGGCCAGTGCGAGTGATTGACGCCCGCTTCCCGCAATCCGGATTCGAACAAAGGCCGGCAGGCGGGGCTGACCAGGAGCGAGATTCGGTGCGAGGTGAACGCCCGTCGCTCGCCGTACGTCCACTGTTTCTCCTCGGAAACATACCCGATGACCAGGGCGTGTGTCTCGGGTTTGCAGACGCACTGGTATCCCGCCTCGGAAATCTGCAGGGCGTGGACGTCTTGCCAACCTCAACGATGCTCAGCGTGCCGGCTGAGATGACAGCTTCGGATGTCGGCTCACGTCTCGGTGTCCGCTTTGTAGTCCATGGCGCCATCCAGGAATCGAAGGGGCAATGGCGTCTTTCGTTGGAGATGTTTGACACACACTTGCGGGCCGCGGGTTTCCGACGGAAGTGCGATCTCGACGTCGAGCGTCTGTCCGACCTTGAGGATGAGATCGCCAAACAAATCGCCACCGCATTGGGCAGGCCATTGCATCCATCGGCGGTCGGCCAGCGCCCGCGGTATAGCAAAGATCCACTGGCTTATGCGGAATTCGTGCGCGGCTACCGCCTTAGCTCATCCGGCGATCCTGCGCTGCTGGAGGAAGCGGCACAACGTCTGAGCAATGCGGTCACACGAGATCCAGGTTTCTCCCTTGCACATGCAACCCTTTCGCTGGTGTGTGCGACTCGCCATTTCGAGCTTGACCCAGCGAGCATATGGCTGGAGAAGGCGGAGTTTCACTGCCGTCGCGCGCTGGAAGTGGATCCGGATTTGCCCGAAGGACACGTCGCCAATGCTTTTCTGCTTTGGGGACCATCGAAAAACTTCCAGCATCTTGAAGCGATTGCCGAACTGCGGCGAGCACTCGCCCTGCAGAAGAACCTGCCTCATGCTTACAACCGTCTGGGCACAATTCTGGCGCACATCGGGCTGCTCGATCACGCTCGTGAAATGTATGCGAGAGGGCGGCCGTTCCAACCAAAAAAGGCCGTCAGTCACAGCATTGTCCAAGTGTATATGTGGAATCGAGAGTACGACTTGGCTCGGGAAGAGATCCGCGCATGGCGAACCGAGAGCCCTGGCAACAAGTATCCCGTCTATTTTGCTCCGCAGCCGGCCATGATGACGGGGGATTGGAAAGAGGCGAAAGCCCTGCTTGATGAAGCGGTAAAGCTCCTGCCCAAAGATCCGATGATCGTCAGTCTGCTGGGTGTCTATCACGCCTTGGTGGGGAGGGCTGGGCCGGCGCTGGAGTGTCTAACTCGTGCCTGCAGCAGCGCAAAAACTTTCGGGCACGCCCACCATACTTATTATCAGGTCGCCTGTATTCTCTCCGTACTGGGGCGGACAACCGAGGCCTTCGAATGGCTTGAGCGGAGCGTAAGCTCAGGCTTCGCATGCTGGCCATTCTTTATGAAGGACTCGTGTCTCCAAAATCTGCGCAGTCTTCCCGAGTTCGAAGTCTTGGTGAGCTCTCTGCAGGCCAAGTATCCAGACCATCTTGGATTGCTTTAGTCTGGGGCCTCGTCACCCGTTGCGGACGGATCACGGGCCTAACTCATCCTCGTCATCCACAACAAAACTCTGCGGCTTTCACCCTACCGCTGCGTCCGCCGGAACCTCGCCACCAGAACCGCATTGCTCCCCCAAGCCGCCCGCGCTATCCTCCTCAATTCCCCGGAGGAACCCGTGTTCATCGGAACGTTCGTCAGAAAATTCATCATCTCAATCCTGCTTGCAGCCGCGGTGCTCTTCACCATCATGCCGCAACACGCTGCCGCACAAACCCCGCCAACTCCGCAATACGATCCCGCGGTCTACTCCGAACTCCGCTGGCGCTGCATCGGCCCCTTCCGCGGCGGACGCACCGTCGCCATCACCGGCGTCTCGCAGCAACCCGGCGTCTTTTACATGGCTCAGGTCGATGGCGGCGTCTGGAGAACGGACGACTTCGGCAACACCTGGAATCCCATCTTCGACAATCAATCCTCTGGCTCCGTCGGCGCCATCGCCGTCGCACCCTCCGATCCCAACACCATCTACGTCGGCAGCGGCGAGGGTTTGCAACGCCCCGATCTTTCCGTCGGCGACGGCCTGTACCGCTCGCGAAACGGCGGCAAAACCTGGGCGCGCATCGGCCTCTACGACGCCCAGCAAATCACCAACATCATCGTCGATCCCGATAATCCCAAACGGCTCTTCGTTTCCGTCGAAGGTCATCCCTACGGCCCCAACACTGAACGCGGCGTCTTCCGCTCCACCGACGGTGGCCAATACTTCCAGAAAGTTTTATACAAAGACGAAAACACCGGCGCCGCCGATCTCGCCTTCGATCCGCAAAATCCACAAATCATCTACGCCGTTCTCTGGGCCGCTCGTGTCGCTCCGTGGGAGGTCCGCGACGGCAGCTCTTTCATCGCCGCAGGCAGCGGCCTCTTCAAATCCGAGGATGGCGGAGACACCTGGCATCCACTCACCAAAGGTCTGCCGAATTACGCGGACGATAAACTTGGCCGCATCGGCATCGCCGTCTCGCACAGTGATCGCAATCGCCTCTACGCCACCGTCGAGGCCGACGGCGACAAGGCGGGCATTTACCGCTCCGACGATTTCGGCGCGAGCTGGCGGCAAGTCAACAGCGATCACCGCATCGGCGGCCGCGGACCGGGCGCCATGGGCATTGCCATAGCTCCAGACAATCCCGACACCGTTTACGTCGCGAACACCACCACGTGGAAATCCACCGACGGCGGAAAGACTTTCACCGGCTTCAAAGGGGCTCCCGGCGGCGACGATTACCAGCGCATCTGGATCAGCACCGACGTTCCCAAAATCATGGCGCTTTCCGCGGATCAGGGCGCGGCCATCAGCCTCAACGGCGGCGCCACCTGGTCCAGTTGGTACAATCAGCCCACCGCGCAGTTCTACCACGTCACCACCGACAACAAATTTCCCTATTGGGTTTACGGCGCGCAGCAGGAAAGTGGTTCCGCGGGCATCGCTAGCCGCAGCGATTACGGAGAAATTACCTTTCGCGATTGGATTCCCGTCGGCGTCGAAGAATACGCTTACATCGCCGTCGACCCGCTCGACAACAATTTGCTGTACGGCGGGCGCATCACGCGCAGCAATCTCACGCTCGGCGAGGTCGCCGATATCGCTCCCGACATTCTGCGCCGCGGCGAATATCGCTACGATCGCAGCCTCCCGGTCGTTTTTTCGCCCGAGGACCCGCACACGCTTTATTTTTCCGCCAACGTCCTGTTCAAAACCACGGACGGCGGACGCAGCTGGCAGGTCATCAGCCCGGATCTCTCGCGTCCCAGCTACGAAATTCCCGCGAGTCTCGGCGTCTTTGCCGCGTCCGATCCGCAAAAGGGACAACATCGCGGCGTAATTTACGCCGTAGCTCCCAGCTACCAAGACGCCAACACCATCTGGGCCGGCACCGACGACGGCTTGATTCACCTCACGCGCGATGGCGGAAAATCCTGGAGCGATATCACGCCGCCGCAACTCACGCCGTGGAGCAAAGTTTCCATCATCGAGGCTTCGCACACCGACGCAGCCACCGCGTACGCCGCGATCAACCGCTTTCGCCTCGACGATCTCCACCCGCACCTCTATCGCACGCGCGACTACGGCAAGACGTGGACGGAAATCATCAAAGGTTTGCCGGAGTACGCGCCCGTGAACGTCGTTCGCGAAGATCCGCTTCGCAAAGGGTTGCTTTTCGCCGGAACCGAAACCTCCGTCTACGTTTCCTTCGATGACGGCGACAACTGGCAGCCGCTGCAGCTCAATTTGCCGCACACTTCCATGCGAGACTTAACCATTCACGGCGACGATCTGATCGTCGCCACGCACGGCCGTTCATTCTGGATTCTCGACGACATCACCCCGCTGCGCCAGCTCACCTCCGCATTCAGCGCGCAAAAAGATCTGCTCTTCGCGCCGCAGACCGCCATCCGTTTCCGCTGGAGCCGTTATCCCGATACGCCGCTCCCGCCGGAAACTCCCGCGGGTCAAAATCCGCCGGACGGCGCCATCATCGACTATTACCTCGCGCCGCACTCCGGCGCCGCCAGCGGGCCGGTAACGCTGGAGATTTTCGATTCGCAAAATCACCTGGTCCGCCGCTACGCCAGCAACGATGAACCCGAATCCATGGAAAAAATCGCCGCGTCCAATCCCATCCCGATGTACTGGGTCCGTCCTGAGAAAATTCTATCCGCGCGGCCAGGCATGCATCGCTTCGTGTGGGATTTGCATTACACCAAACCCAGCGCGCTCAGCCACAATTTTCCGATCTCCGCCATTCCGTACAACACTCCGGAGCTTCCGCTCGGCGCTTTCGCGCTGCCCGGCAATTACACCGTCAAACTCAGCACCGGCCGCAGCGACCCGGAACACCCTGGCGGCTACACGCAACCGCTCGTGGTAAAAATGGATCCACGCATCAAATCTTCCGATGCCGATCTGGCGCAGCAATTCGCCATGGAATCCGCCTCCGTCATCGGCATGAACGATACCTTCGCCGCGCTTGCGCAATTGCAGTCCGTCCGCGCGCAAATCAAGGATGTCCTCGCGGCGGTCGCAAAAAATGATACGAAAAAATCTCCGCTCGCCGATTCGCTGAACACACTGGACCAGCGTCTCGCGCAACTGCAAGGCGCCGCGCAAGGCAATTTCTTCGGCGTGCCGCCCAGCGGCAAACAGCCGGAAAACCTTACCAGCGCGCACCAGCATTTCGCCGCCATGCTCGGCGCAGCCGACAGCTACGACGGCGCGCCTACCACTACCGCCATTGTGACCTTCAAACAACTCGAAGACGACACCCAGCACCTCCTCGACATGTGGAACAAGATAAAAAATGAAGACATTGCGAAACTCAACTCCGATCTGACGAAATCCGGGCAGCCGGCCATCGATCCGGCGAAACCGCCGGCCACCGCGCCCGAATCCGATGACGACGGCGACGACGTGCCGTGATTCACAATTTTGCTGGTTGCCAGTACGCAAGGCGGCGGGGGAAAACGATGAAACTTAATTCGCTGAAGGCGGCATCCCTCGTCGCAGTTCTATTGTTCACCGCGACGCTGACGGGAAGTATTTGGGGCGAGGCTTCGCAAACATCGAACTCGCAGGCTTCAGCCGCAGGGCAGGCTCCGGCTGCCTCTCCGGCTCCAGCGGGCGCAGTTCCGTCCGGGGCATCGGCGCCGGCAAACTCGACGTCGAATTCAGCGCAGGCGGCTCCGCAGTCGGCGGATTCCGCGCCGGTAGCATCCGTAAAGATGACCTTGCCGCCGCCCCTTTCCTCGGCGCTGTATCACGCGCGCGAATCCTATCGCATCGGCAATTTCGACGCGGCCGTTACCGAGTATCAGGCCATCATCGCCGCCGCTGGGCCGGACGTGGCCGGCGCCTACGCCGGGTTGGCACGCGTTTATCTAAAAAAGAGGAATCCGGCGGACGCCTTTGCCGCCGCGCAGAAATCCGTTGCTCTCGACGCACACCTCGCCGCGGCGCACACGGCGCTCGGCGAAGTTTATTTCCGTCAGGGAAAAATGGCTGAGGCCGAACAAGAATTTCAGACACCGCTGAAGGAAAAAATAGCCGACGCCCGCGCGTTCCTGGGAATGAGCCGCATTTCCCTGGCGAATTCAAACTACAGAATTTCCAAGATTGCGATCGATCAGGCGCACGCGCTGGATGCCGCCGATCCGGACATTCGACTGGCGTGGATAGGCACGCTGAACTCCAAGGATCGCCTGAAGGCCATTCAAGACTATCTGGCGATGCGCACCGACAGCGACCCAGAAAAAAAAGCAGACCTGCAGCACGCGCTGGTGGTCTTGCAGGATGAAGCGAATCGCCCGGTGCACGGCTGCCAGCTCAAAACGAATATTGCCGCCACGCAAACCGGCATGGAACAGTTGCGGATCGACGCCAGCAGCATCCGGGCTTACGGTCTGAAAGTGAAAATTAACGATACGGTCGCGCGCCTGATGCTGGATACCGGAGCGGGAGGAATTTTGCTGAATAGCAAGGTCGCCCAAAAGGCCGGCGTCCAGCGCGTAGTCGAGAGTAAGGTGGGGGGTATCGGGGACAAGGGCGCCGTCGGTGGCTACATTGGCTACGCGAGTTCCATCCAGATCGGAGATTTGCAATTTCAGAATTGCTACGTTGAGGTGGTCGAGAATAAAGGCCCCTTGGATGACGATGGACTCATCGGCGCCGACGTATTTGCGCACTTCCTGGTCGACATCGATTTTCCAAACGAAAAATTCAAACTTTCAGAGCTTCCAAAGCGGCCCGAAGAGCCCGCGGAAGCCGCATCGCTCAATACCAGCGAGGCCTCCGCGTACCACCCGCACGACCGCTACATCGCGCCGGAGATGGCGTCGTACACCAGAATTTACCGTTTCGGCCATATGCTGCTCATTCCCACCAGCGTGAATGAACATCCCACCAAATTGTTCCTCATCGATACCGGCGCGTTCGATAACACGATTACCCTGGAGGCGGCGCGGGAAACCACCAAGCTGTACGGCAACGACTACATGGTGGTCCAGGGAATCAGCGGGAAGGTAAAAAAGGTATATGACACGGCGGACGTGATGCTGGCTTTCGCGCACTTCAAGGATAAGAAAAGCATCGTGGCCTTCGATCTTACAAACATCAGCGATTCGGCGGGAACGGAAATCTCCGGAGTACTCGGCTTTGGCATGCTGTATCTGCTGGATATCAAGATCGACTACCGCGATGGACTCGTGGATTTCGGCTACGATCCCAACCGTTTTCACTAGAGCCGCGTTCTAAATATTTTAGAGTTTACGGCTCCGTGGAGCTTCGGCAATTTTTGCCCGGATGGGCGCGGCTACTGCAGGGTTTTTTTCAGGAAGGCGGTCATGCGATCCCAGGCATCGGCCGCGGCCGCGGGGCGGTAGCCATCTTTGTTGTTGGGATTTTCGAAGGCGTGCCCGGCGCCATCGTAGACCTTTACGTCCACGCTTTTTCCGTCGGACTTCATCGCTGACGCGAAAGCTTGTACGGACGCGGGGGTGATCCCTCTATCGTCCGCGCCGAAATTTCCGAGGACCGGCGCCGTGATTTTGGCGATGTTGGCGGGGTCGGTGGGCAGGGAGCCGTAATTTACGATGCAGGCCGCTAATTTTGGTTCGATCACCGCGAATCGGATGGAATAGCCGCCGCCCATGCACCAGCCTACGACGCCGATTTTGCCGGCGTTCACATCGGGGCGCGCGGAAAGATAGGTGAACGCAGCTTCCAAGTCGCGCGCCGCCCGGTCTTCCGGGACGCCGCGCATCAATTCGTGGGCCTCGTCGGGCGTGGTGGCCACCTTGCCGCGATACATATCGACGGCGAGAACCACATAACCCTGCGCGGCGAATTTCCGCGCCTCTTCTTTCACCTGGTCGTTCAAACCCCACCATTCGTGAATGGCAATCAGTCCGGGATGCTTTCCGCCGCCGTCCGGCAGCGCGAGATACCCGGAGACAGTTTCGTTTCCGCTGGGATACGAGACCATTTGCGGAGCCGCCGCAGGGTTCGCGGATGGCGAAGACACAGCGCCGGCAAAAAGGCACAGCGCCAACATGGCGAGAAATGGCCCTCCCCAACGCGTGCCAAATGACGAAACAGCGAGCTTCTGAAAATTCGTTTTTTTCATGGCCTGCTCCGCTGAAGGTTACTGGTGAAGGTTACTGACGAAGGTTACTTGGCATTTTTCTCCATGGTGTCCAGGTCCGCGAGGACTTCGGCGCTGTGCTGCTCGGGCTTCACATCCATGTAGGTTTTGCGGAGGACGCCGTTGGGATCGATCAAGAAGGTGTGACGCGCGGAAAGTTTCATCACCGCGATATTCATCACGGAATCGTACATCTCAGAAACTTTGTGATCGGTGTCGGCGAGCAATTTGAAGCTCAGGCCTTCCTTGGTGCAGAACTTCTGGTGCGAATCGGAGTCTTGCACGCTCACGCCCACGATCACGGCGTTGCGCTTTTCATATTGCGGAAGGTCGCGCTCGAAATTGTGCGCTTCCACGGTGCAGCCGCTGGTGAAATCCTTCGGGTAGAAATAGAGGACCACCCACTTGCCCTTGAAATCATGCAGGCTGACCGGTTTGCCCTCTTGAGAATTCAGTGTGAAGTCGGGAGCGGCGCTGCCAACTTCGGGAGCTTTGCTGTCTGCGCGCGCGGGGCGGAGGCAGAACGCGATGGCGATGACGGCTGCGGCGGCTAGAACGATGACGGCGAGTTTCATGGATGGGTCCTCGATTTGTCATGGTACGCCTTGTGAGGAGCGGTTGCCAACCGGGGCGGTGTAAAAGATTTGTCACCAGGCGCTTTCTCCTCTCAGCGTCCTCTGCGTCTCCGCGTTTAGCTTTCTTATCTGGATTTTTCCCGGCGCGGCCCAGCACCACCGGGATTGCCGGGCTTCAGCGAATGGCTACCGGAGTCCGTCAGTGTTTCTGGCTGAACCAGCCGAAGCCGATGCGGAGTTGCACGGTGTTGATGCCCGGGTTGGGTTCGGACATGCCGGCGTTGGAGATGTGCTGGTAGCGGAATTCGGCGCTGATGTTGCGTTTGCTCTGCAGGAAGTGCAGGCCGAAGGCGCCGCCCGTGGTGAAATTGATCTGCGAGGTGTTGGGCGGAGTCTTCAGGCTGGTGAAGAGCGTGCCGCCGCCGATTTCGATGTACGGAGCGACTTTGCGGTGTTTGGCGAAAATCCACTTGAAGGCGAAGGCGTCCACGCCGCCGCCGCACGCCGTGCCATTTTTTTGCGTCACGCAGTAGACCGGCAATACATCCAGCGCATATTCCAGACGGCCTTTCAGGAAACCCGGACCGTGCGGCGCGGTGAGCACCAGGCCAAAGCGCAAACCAACGTTGAAGACGCCGTCATCCATTTGGCTTCCGTTGGTGCCGTGGCCGCCGCTGGTGAAAACCTGGTATTCGGCTTCGCCTTCGACGGGGCCGGCCTGGGCGCGGGAGCCGGGTGCGCAAACCAGTGCGGCAAGAAGCGCGGCGGCAAAAATCAGTGGAAAATATTTCACCGGGGAGACTCCCTGTTGGTTTGCGCCTGACGCAGACTTCTGATGTGCGTCCGACGAGTCAAGATACACGGTTTTGCGCCGAGGCGCACGCGCGATGCTGCTTGTGTGGAGACGGGGCAGTTGTGGCGCCGGAGGGCAAACCGCGCCGCATGCTGGGTCACTACCAAGGAATTGAGCTGCTGCGGAAAGTGCCGGCTACTTTAGGTAGCTGCGGACAATTTGAATCACGTCGTCGGCGGCTTCTTCGGAGGATTTGGAGTTGTGGGGCATGTGGTTGCGGATGTGGTCTTCCATGAGCTCGGCCATCAGGCCGTTGATGGCGCCGCGCGCGGCGGCGAGGCGCTGCAAAGCTTCGGCGCAAGGTTCGTCGGCATCGAGGGCGCGTAGGACGCTTTCGAGCTGGCCGATGACTTTCTTGGTGCGGTTGAGGAGCTCCAGTTTGCTTTTAGAAATGTTTGCCATTTTTCCTTGACTACCCTACTGGGGTATAGTACAAGAGTTTTGCGCCACAAGAAAAGAAACAGCCGCGGACCTACACACACTAGAGCAACTGGCGCGGCGCGGCAAGCCAGTCGGCGGGGCTGGCGCTTCTCCTCCGAAGACGTGGGTGCCCTGATAACCGCGGCGAACGGGGGTCGCTACATCAAGCTGTAACGTCGGCGGACTATGCTGCGAGCCAGGGTTCCAGCGGGTTTCCCGCCGCCGGAAAAATGTCAAATGGCACGATGTTTCACAATTTTGCGCGAGCGGAACGGCGCGTTGCTCAGCGTCTTATTTTGCCTGACGCTTTGCGTTCCCGGCACCCTGCGGGCGCAGTCCGCGAGCGCGCCTGCGGCTTCGGCATCCGCACAGGTCGCGCAGCAGCCGGACGCTCCCGCCGATGAGGAGGACGACACGCCGGCGCTGCTGCCGCATCCGGAGACGGATCGCGTGTGGATTTCGGGACAGGTAAATTTTATTTCGCAGTGGCATCCGGCGTTTCACTCACCGTATCAGGGGCCGCACAGTCTTTCGCCGCAGGCTCAGGACGCGACCTCTCGCGTGGTCACGGTGTACACGGGATTACGGCTGACGAGCACCACGGAATTCCTGTGCGATGCGCAGGAAACGGGCGGGAACGGAATCGGCGCGGCATTCGGTCTGGCGGGAAATACCAATCTGGATGTGGTGCGCAATCCGCAGTTGAGCAAGCGGCCGTACATTGCGCGGTTGATGTGGCACCAAATCATTCCGCTGGGCGGCGAAAGGGAACTGCAGCAACGAAGTCCCTACGCCCTGTTCAGCACCCTGCCGGCGCGGCGGCTGGAAGTGCGCTTCGGGAAAATGAGCGTGGTGGATTTTTTTGACGACAACGCCTATGGGACGGATTCGAACTTGCAGTTCATGAATTGGACGGTGGACAACGACGGGGCTTACGACTACGCGGCGGATACGCGCGGGTTCACCTTTGCGGCGCTGCTGGAATATCACGACAAGTTTGGCGTGATTCGCTTTGCCGAGGCGCTGATGCCCAAGGTGGCGAATGGCATCAATCTGGATGCGGACGTGAGCCGCGCGCGGGCGGAGAATCTGGAGCTGGAGTTACAAGGGCATGTGCCGCGGTGGAAGCCCGCGGTGCTGCGCTTGCTGACGTTTGTGAATCACGCGAACATGGGCGACTATCAGCAGGCCATTGCGCAGTATGAGGCGAGTCAATCGACTGCCACCCCGGAAGCCGTGCCGGTGATTACCGCGCATCCGCTGCGAACCACGATCAAATATGGTTTTGGCATCAATTTCGAACAGCCGGTGAATGGCTGGATCAGTGTTTTTGGGCGCTGGGGCTGGAACGAAGGACAGCACGAATCCTACGCGTATACGGAAGTGGACCAGACGGACGAGATTGGCGTGGGCGGGAACGGAAAACGCTGGGGGCGGAAATACGATCGGATGGGGTTGGTATTGGTTACGAATGGTATTTCGCGCTGGCATCAGGAATATCTGGCGGATGGAGGGATCGGGTTTTTGCTGGGCGATGGGCGTCTGAACTACGGGCGCGAGAATATTGTGGAAGGGTATTACACGCTGCATCTTTGGAGGGGACTTTATCCGGCGTTTGGGGTGCAGCACATCAACAATCCGGGATACAACCGGGATCGCGGGCCGGTGGTGGTGCCGACGTTGCGGGCGCATGTGGAGTTTTGAGGCGTGCTTGACGGGCGGTAATTACGGAACCGTAACAGAGGGATGCTCACAAGATTCGATGGTATGCTTTTATTGCTGCGTTTTATCACAAAATCGGTATAGAGTTTTTAGATAATCTTTATGAGAAGTGCAGTAGAGTCCGGCATTATTCGTCTGGCGCGCGCGCGCGAGGTGGCCCGGCTATGGGTGTGTGGCGCGCTGGTGATTGTGTGTGTGGCGGTGTTCGCGTGGCATCCGGTGGAAGCCGAGGACGGCGGCCACGTGCAAAGCCGCGGGGTCGCAAGCAAGGCGTCGGGCGGCGCGACGGGGACTGATTTTGCGATTGCGGATTTTGACGGCGACTCGCTGCCGGATTTCGCTACGGTGCAGCCGGGACCGGCCATGGCTTCGCGGACCAATTATTGGATCCGCTTCGAGCTGAGTTTGGGCAATCAGCAGTCGTTCGCGATATCGGGGCCCACCGGCGGGCTGCAAATTGCTTCGCGGGACGTGAACGGCGACAGCTTCCTGGATTTGATCATCTCGACGCGTATTTCCAACGAGCCGGTGGCGGTGTTACTGAACGATGGACGAGGAAATTTTCGCCTGGCGGATACCGGGGAGTTCGGCGCGGCCATTTGGGAAGCGCAGCAGGAGTGGCGGGCGAGAGCGGCGGGCTGCGGCGACACGGAAGGTGCGCTGGCGACCGCGGGCTGGGCGGGCGGCATCTGCTGTTCAGGTGTGCGTGCGGAATCGGCGCCGGCGGTTGCCCGGGTCTCCGTCGCCAGCGAGAAGCTGCGTTATCTTATTTTGCCTCGTGAAGTTCGTGGACGTGCGCCGCCCGCGGCGTAAGTCACGACCGGAAGAAAACTTTAAAAATTTGCGCGCATGCGTTGGTGTGAGGCAGTCTCCGTGGAGCTGTCTGGGCGAATGGTGTAGGTGCGTGGGCAAAAAAGGGCGCGCATCTGAAGCGTTTGTGTTAGGACTTTGTGTTAAGACATGGACGCGATGCCGGCGGCGTTGCAAGGACGAGGCGGAACGGGAAAAGCTAAACGCAGAGGGTATGGAGGAGACAAGGCGCGGTGATCGGTTGAGACTGATTTTCGCGTTGGAGCCGGGCAGTACAGAGGAACAGCTATGAGGGAATGGTTGCGAAGGACGCGAATTCGAGGCACGGGCGTTGCCGCGGCAATGGGGCTGGCGTTGGCGTTGGCGGTGCGCGTGGAGGCGCAGCAACCGATTCCCGCGGCGCCGACTCCGCAGGTTCCTCCGGCGCAGCAGGCACAACAGGCGCAGCAGACTTCCGGGACGCCGGGCGCGCTGAGTTGGGAAGAGGTGCGGGCGAAATTTGAGGCGGCGAATCCGTCGTTGCTGGCGGGAGAGATCGGGATTGAGGAATCGAAAGCGCAGGAGATCACCGCGTACTTGCGGCCGAACCCGAGTTTTACGGCGCTGCTGGATCAGATCGATCCGTGGACGCATCCTTCGCGCCCGCTGTCGATGGCGCTGCCCTCGGGCACGATCACCTATTTGCATGAACGGGAGCATAAGAGGGAATTGCGGCGGGACAGCGCCAAGGAAGCGACGGGGATCGCAGTCTCGCAGCAATCGGACCTGGAGAGAACTTTGCTGTTCACACTGCGTTCGGCGTTCGTGCAGACGCTGCAGTCAAAAGCCGTGCTGGATCTGGCGAAGGAAAATTTGAAGTATTACGACCACGTGCTGGGTGTGAATCGCGAGAAATACACGGCCGGCGCGATGGCGCAGGTGGATCTGGACCGGCTGGAATTGCAGCGCGTGCAATATGAATCGGACTTGCAGTCGGCGCTGGTGAATCTGCGGACGGCGAAAATCCAACTGCTGATGCTGCTGGACGACCGGACGCCGGTGGAGCAATTCGACGTGATCGGATTGTTCGACTTCAACAGCCAGCTTGCGGGCTTGGAGGAATATCGGCAAATCGCGCTGGACAACCGGCCGGATTTGCGCGCGGCCGTGGAGGCGGTGGACAAGGCGAAGACGGATCACCGGCTGGCGGTGGCCAATGGCTCTACGGATCCGACATTTGGGTTCGATGGCGGGAAAAATCCGCCGATCGAGCATTACATCGGCTTCAGCGTGGAAATACCGCTGCGGATCTTCGACCGCAATCAAGGCGAGAAATTGCGCACCAAGCTGGACATCGATAAGACCGCGCAAGCGTTGGAGCTGCAGCGCACGCAAGTGTTCAGCGATGTGGATTCGGCGTACGTGACGGTGGAAAGCAATATCGCGCTGCTGCAGCCGTACAAGGATCGCTATTTGAAAATAGCGGATCGCGTGCGGGACACCATTTCGTTTTCGTACGAGCACGGCGCGGCATCGCTCTTGGATTTTCTGGATGCGCAGAAAGAGTACCGCGATACGCAACTGAATTATTTGAACCTGGTGGGTTCTTATCTGACGGCCGCAAGCCAGTTGAATCAGGCGGTGGGACGCGAGGTCTTGCAATGAGCGGGACGACGACGCAAGCGGGAAAAAAGATATGGTTCGCGGCAGCCATCACGCTGTTGCTGCTGGCCGGTTGCGGCAGCGGACCGAAGGGGGATCCCGCGGCGGAAGCGCCGCCGCCCGCGCAAGTGGTGCCGGCAGGCGACGCCAGTTTGGTGACCGTAGACAATCCGGCGCAATTTCCTTTGACGGCGGCCGTGGCGCACGAAGCGGCCTCGCAACTGGTGGTCAACGGGGTGGTGGCCCCGGATATTTCACGGACGGTGCCGGTGATTTCCATTGCCACCGGGCGCGTGGTGGACATCAAGGCGCGCTTGGGCGATACGGTGAAAAAAGGGCAGCTGCTGATGCGCGTGCAAAGCGCGGATATTGCCTCGGCGTTTTCGGATTATCAGAAAGCGGTAGCCGACGAAAAGCTCTCCAACATTCAATTCGCGCGCGCCAAACTGTTGTATGACAAAGGCGCGATTTCCTTGAACGATTTTCAGACCGCGGAAGATGTGGAAAATAAAGCGAAGGTGGATGTGGACACCTCGCGAGAACATTTGCGCGTGCTGGGGGCGGGGATCGAGCATCCGTCGGGAGTTGTGGATATTTACGCGCCGATTTCCGGAGTGATCACCGATCAGCAGGTGACCAACGCAGCGGGAATTCAAGGGCTGGCGGCGACGGCGAATCCTTTCACGATTTCGGATTTATCGTCCGTGTGGATTTTATGTGATGTATATGAAAACGATCTCGCCAACGTGCATCTGGGGGAAACCGCAGATATCCGGCTGGCCGCATACCCCGACAAGAGGTTTACCGGAACGATCAGCAACATTGGCGCGGTGCTGGATCCCAACATTCGCACGGCCAAGGTGCGCATCGAGGTAAAGAATTCCGGGCTGATGAAGGTCGGGATGTTTGTCACCGCGACGTTCAACGGACAGAAGCAGGAGACGCACGCGGCGGTGCCGGCTCCGGCGATTTTGCATTTGCACGATCGCGATTGGGTGTTTGTGCCGGCGGGCGACAAGAAATTCAAACGCCTGGAAGTGACCTCAGGAATTACGCTGCCGAATAACCTGCAGGAAATAATGAAGGGATTAGAGCCGGGCCAAAAGGTGGTGACGAATGCGCTGGAACTGCAGAACACGGTGGATCAATGACGTGGGCCCGCACCATGGGCGCATGCGCGACGGCTTCTGCGCGCGAGTGTCCGGATAAATTTGCGTACGGCTCGGCGCGCCAATTCCCGCGATTGGTGAAATTCCGGCTGGTGGAAACCTTGTTGGTGAAACCATGATCCGCGGCTTTGTGAATTACACGCTGAACAACCGGTTCATCGTTTTCACCGTGGCAATTCTGCTGCTGTTGTGGGGCGCGATTTCTTTTCACAACCTGCCGATCGAGGCGTATCCGGACGTCGCGAATAATTACGTGCAATTGATTACGCAGTGGCCGGGGCGGGCGGCGGAGGAGGTCGAGCAGCAGGTCACCATTCCGGTCGAATCGATCATGAATGGAATACCGCACTTGACGCACCTGCGGTCCTTTTCGCTGTTCGGAATTTCCAGCGTGATGCTGATTTTCGACGATGCGTCGGACAACGATACCAATCGCGCAAAAGTGGTGGAGCGCCTCACGGAGTTGACGCTGCCCTACAATCTACAGCCGCAGATTGGCACGGACTACAGCCCGGTGGGGCAGATTTTTTGGTACTCACTCAAGAGCACCAACCCTTCTTATGACGTGATGGCGCTGAAGTCGCTCGAGGACTGGACGCTGGAGAAACAGTTCAAATCCGTCCCGAATGTGGTGGATGTTGCGAGTTTTGGCGGAATTACCCGCGAGTATCAGGTACGCGTGGATCCCAACAAATTGATTTCCTACGGGCTGAATATCGGGCAAGTGGAAACCGCGCTGGCCAACAACAATAGTAATGCCGGGGGCAGCTTCCTGGAATCCGGCCTGCAGCAGATCGACGTCCGCGCGTTGGGATTGTTTACCAGTGCGCAGGACATCGGCGCGACGCTGGTAACGGTGAAGAACGGAACGCCGGTGCGCGTGGAGGATATCGCCACGGTCGCGCAAGGGCCGAAGATCCGGCTGGGTCAAATCGGCAAGACGTACCGGCGGAGCGACGGCAAAATTCTGGACGACCCGGATGTGATCGAAGGCATCGTCTTGTTGCGCAAAGGCGCGAACGCGGACGAGACGCTGGTGGCCATTCACGAGAAGGTGAAAGAGCTGAACGAGCAGATCCTGCCGCCTGGCGTGAAGATCGTGCCGTTCCTCGATCGCAGCGTCCTGCTGCACTACACCACCGAAACGGTATTGCACAATCTCTTTCATGGCATGCTGCTGGTTTCCTTGATCCTGTTTTTATTTCTTGGAAATGTGCGCGGGGCGCTGCTGGTGGCGCTGGCGATTCCGTTTTCGCTGCTGTTTGCTTCCATCGGCCTGGACCTGAGTAATGTGCCGGCGAACCTCTTGTCGCTGGGCGCTTTGGATTTCGGCATGGTGGTGGATGGCAGCGTGGTGATCATTGAAAACATCATGCGGCATTTGGGCAATTCAACGAAAACCATCAAGACGCCGATGGAACAGATTCGCGACGCGGTGATTGAAGTGATCCGGCCGGTATTTTATGCCGTGGCGATTATCATCACGGCGTATCTTCCGATTTTTACGTTGCAGAGCGTGGAAGGGCGATTGTTCAAGCCCATGGCATGGACGGTTTCCTTCGCGCTGGTGGGAGCGTTGCTGTATTCGATGGGCATCGCGCCGGCGCTGGCGGTGTGGCAGTTCAAGAATGGCGTGAAGGAATGGCGCAATCCGGTGATGGAGTTTTTCCGCGAGAAGTACAGAAGTCTGTTGCGCGTGGCCATTCGGCGCCGGGCCATTACCGTGGGAATCTGCGCGCTGGTATTTGTGTCCGCGATCGCTTTGCTGATGAGCGGGGTGATTGGTTCGGAATTTCTGCCGCATCTCGATGAGGGCGCCATCTGGGTGCGCGGCACGCTGGCTCCGAGCACCGGACCTACGGAGGGGACGCGGGTAGTGAACGAGGCACGCGTAATGCTGGCGGCGTTCCCGGAAGTGATCCAGGTGGTGTCGCAAGTAGGTCGCCCGGATGATGGCACGGACGTGACGGGCTTTTTTAACACGGAGTATTATTTGGATTTGAAGTTGAAAAAAGATTGGCGCCCGGTGTTCCACGAGAACAAGGATGAATTGATCGCGGCCATGAACCGCGAGTTAGAGAAAATTCCCGGCGTGATCTGGAACTTTTCACAGCCCATTTCCGACAACATGGAAGAAGCCGTCAGCGGCGTGAAAGGCGAACTGGCGGTGAAATTGTACGGGGACGATTTGCGCACGCTGGAAGCCAAGGGCAATGCCATCGTGGACGTGCTGCGCAAAGTTCGCGGCATTCAGGACCTGGGTTTGTTCAGCGTGCTGGGGCAGCCCAACCTCAACATTGTGTTCGACCGCGAAGCGGCGGCGCGGCATGGCGTGAACGTTTCGGATTTGCAAGACGCGGTGGAAACAGCGGTGGGCGGGAAAGCAGTGACCCAGGTGTTAGAGGGTGAGGCGCGCTACGATTTGGTGGTGCGGTATCAGGCGCCGTATCGCGACAGCCGCGAGGCCATCGAAAATATTCGCATCGTATCGCCGACCGGCGAGCGCGTGGCGCTGATGCAGGTGGCGAAGGTGGTGGTAAGCGACGGAGCTTCGGAAATTTATCGCGAGGCGAATTCGCGGTATGTGGCCATCAAATACAGCGTGCGCGGCCGGGATTTGGGCGGCGCGGTGGAAGAAGCGATCCGCAATGTAAATCGGGACGTGAAGTTGCCCGTGGGTTATCACCTGGACTGGGCCGGGGAATATGAGAGTCAGAAGCGCTCGGAGAAGCGCTTGCTGTTCGTGCTGCCGATCACGATTTTGGTGATTTACATAATTTTGTACACCATGTTCGGTTCGGCGAAGTGGTCTTTGCTGATTTTGGCCAATGTGGCAGTTGCGCCGTTTGGTGGAATCGTGGCGCTCTTGATTACCGGGACGCATTTCAGCGTGTCTTCGGGAGTGGGATTCCTGGCGCTGTTTGGCGTTTCGGTGCAGACCGGCGTGATCATGCTGGAATACATCAATCAATTGCGCGTGCGCGGGCATTCGATTGAGAGCGCGGCGACCGAGGGCGCGGTGTTGCGGCTGCGTCCGATGATGATGACCATGCTGGTGGCCATGCTGGGACTGCTGCCGGCAGCGTTGTCTCGCGGGATTGGCTCGGATTCGCAGCGGCCGTTCGCAATTGTGATTGTGGGGGGACTAGCCAGCGCGCTGCTGCTGGGAGTTTTTCTGTTGCCGGCATTGTATGTTTGGGTGGCAAGAGACGGCGACAAGCTGCCGGAGCCGGAAGGGGACTTCGCGGAAGAGGTTTAGTTTGGGGTCCATTGTTCTGATGAATGAGCTTTTCCGACGGCAGTTCCGGTGCGGGGATCGCTGTCGCGCGAAGACCAGAGGCGCCATGGGGAAAAAGCTCTGGAGCAGGCGCCCGGTCTGCTCACAAAGCGCGACCGTCTCCCGTCTGAATCAAGTACAGTATTGCGTGGTCGAGTGCTGCTCTCGACTGAGCCATTTTCGTTCCAATCGTTTAGGAGAAATTATGAGCGGGAAATGCGGGCATGCCGCGTGTGGCTCGGAAGCCGCAGGCGCTTTCGCGCGGCGATATGGTTTTGTGCGAGCGTGCGCGGCGCTGATTTTCACGGTTGCGGCAGCGCTCGTGCCGATGACGGCGGCGGCGCAGACCGTGGACGACGTGATTGCCAAGAATATTCAAGCGCATGGCGGGATGGACAAGATTAAGGCCGTGAATACGCTGCGCAACACCGCGAAGCTGAGCGTCGGAGCGTTTCGCGCGACGGCGCTGCAAGAGAATGAGCGTCCGGACAAAGTGCGCGAAGAAGTGATCATTCAGGGCCTGGCGCAGGTGCAGGCCTACGACGGGAAGACGGCCTGGCAGGTTTCGCCATTTGAAGGACGGAAGGATCCACAATTGATGAGCGCGGAAGATGCCAAGAGCTTGATCGTGGATGCGGACATTGACGGGCCGCTGGTGGATTACAAAGCCAAGGGGCACAAGGCGGAATTGATGGGCCACGATTCGGTGGAGGGCACGGACTGCTACAAAGTGAAACTGACGATGAAAAATGGCGACGTGCGCTACTACTATCTGGATACGGATTCTTACCTGGAGCTGAAGCTGGAGGTGCAAACCACCATTCGCGGGACGCTGCAGGAAACGGAGTCGTATTTCGGCGATTACGAGCAGGTGAATGGAATTTATTATCCTTTCGCGGTGGAGCAGGCGCAAAAGGGAAGTTCGCAACGGCAGAAGTTGAGCGTGGACAAGATCGAGATCAACGTGCCGATTGACGATGCGCGATTCACCATGCCGGTGATAAAGCCGGAGGCGAAAGCGCCGGGTAAGTGACGCTGCGGCTGTGGTACTGCACGGATACCGGAGAGAAGAAGGCTTTGCACCCGGGGAGCAGGGGCGCAGCATGACAAGCTCCTACAAAGACTTGTTCGCATTTCGAGGGAACGGAAATCATGAATAGACTTTTTCGCGCGTTGGCCATCGTGGCGGTTCTTTCGGCGGGAAGATTTGCGACGCACGTTTTGGCGCAGGATGCCAAATTCGACTCCGACACGATTTCCGGGCTGGGAGCGCGGAACATCGGTTCGGCGACCATGAGCGGGCGTGTTTCGGCGCTCACCGCCGTGAAAGAAGACGGGCGCATCACCGTTTATATCGGCGCCGCGAGCGGGGGCGTGTGGAAGTCCACGAACGGCGGAACGACGTACAAGCCGGTATTCGACAAGGCCACGGCGCAATCGATCGGGGCGATTACGATCGATCCGGAAAATTCGAAAACGATCTGGGTGGGCACGGGCGAATCGTGGACGCGCAACAGCGTTTCGATCGGCGACGGTATTTATAAGTCGGTCGATGGCGGCGACAACTGGACGAACATGGGGCTGCCAAATTCCGAGCGCATTTCCAAGATTATTGTGGATCCCAAGGACGGCGACACGGTGTACGCGTGCGTGCCGGGAAAATTGTGGAGCGACAGCGAGGATCGCGGATTGTACAAGACCACGGACGGCGGAAAGAGCTGGAACAAGATTTTGCAGGGGCCGAATCTCTCTACGGGTTGCGCGATGATTTCGATGAGTTCGCAGGACCCCAAGGTGTTGTTTGCGGGGATGTGGGATTTCCGGCGCAAAGGCTGGACGTTCCGGTCGGGCGGAGACAGCGCGACGGCGCCGAGCGGCAGCGGGTTGTTTCTGTCCAGCGATGGCGGCGCGACGTGGAAAGACTTGGATGAGAAGTCCGCAGCGGGACTGCCGGCCAAGCCCTGGGGAAGAATCGCGGTGACGATAGCGCCGTCCAAGCCGAGCGTGGTGTACGCAATGATCGAATCGACGCGCAGCGCGCTGTGGCGCTCCGACGACGGGGGAAAAACGTGGACGGAGGAAGACCGCAGCCAGTTGATGGTGTGGCGGCCATTTTATTTTGCGAACTTGATCGTGGATCCGAAAAACGAGAATCGTTTGTTCAAGCCGGATTTGGGCTTGATCGTGAGCGACGATGGCGGAAAGAGTTTCAGCGGCGTGGCCGGAGCGCACGGCGATTTTCACGATTTGTGGATCGATCCGGACAACACGGATCGCATCATCGCAGGCGACGATGGAGGAGTGTGGTACTCCACGGACGGAGGAAACACATTTCTGAAAGGAAATAACCTGCCGATTTCGCAGTTCTATCACGTCAGCACGGACATGGCGGATCCCTATCACGTGTTTGGGGGATTGCAGGACAACAGCGACTGGATTGGCGATTCGGCGTATCCGGGCGGAATCACGAATAGCCGCTGGGAAAATCTGTGGGGCGGCGACGGATTCTGGGCGTTTGCGGATCCCGCGGACGCGAACTACGCGTATGTGGAGGCGCAGGGCGGACACATCGGCCGGGTGAATTTGAAAACTTTGGAATCGCGCAACATCGATCCGCAGCCGAATTATGGAGAAGGCAAACTGCGTTTTAATTGGAATACCCCGATGCACATGAGCCCGAATGAAAAAGGGACGATTTATATTGGCGCGCAATTTTTGTTTCGTTCGCGGAACCACGGGCAAACGTGGGAGCGCATTTCGCCGGACTTGACCACCAACGACCCGGAAAAGCAGAAGCAGGAAGAGTCTGGCGGCGTGACGGTGGACAATTCGTACGCGGAGATGCACACCACAATTTATTCCATCAGCGAATCGCCGAAAGACGGCAAGACTATTTGGGTGGGAACGGACGACGGAAATGTGCAGTTGACGCAGGACGGCGGGAAAACCTGGAAGAACGTGGTGGGTAACGTGCCCAACCTGCCGAAAGCGTCTTGGGTCTCCTGGGTGGAAGCGAGCCGCTACGATGCCGCGACGGCGTACGCGGTGTTCGACCGGCACACGTTTGGCGACATGGAGCCGTATGCGTTCAGGACCAGCGATTATGGCAAGACGTGGACGCCGGTGGTCAGCGCAGCGAGCGGCGTGCGAGGATTTGCGCATGTGATCAAGGAAGATACGGTCGAGAAAAATTTGTTGTTTCTCGGTACGGAGTACGGCTTGTGGGTCTCGCTCGATGGCGGAAAGCAGTGGGCGCAGTATAAGGGACACGAATTTCCGGATGTGCCGGTGCGCGACATTGTGGTGCAGGAGCGCGAGTCCGATCTGGTGGTGGCGACGCACGGGCGCGGAATATGGATCATCGACGACATCACGCCGCTGCGAAAACTGACACCGGAAGTGATGGGGCAGGACGCGGTGTTCCTGATGGGCAAACCGGCGCAGCAGCGATTTAACGCGAATGGCGGATGGCCGGAGGGGAATGGCACGTTTTACGGACCGAATCCGCCGGACGCCGCGTTGATTACGTATTATCAGAAAAAGCGCCATATCTACGGGAAGATGAAGCTGGAGATTTTCGACGCGCAAGGAAAACTGATCGATACGCTGGCGCCGAACAGCCGGCGCGGGATCAGCCGCGTGGAATGGCCGATGCGGCTGAAGGCTCCGCATGTGCCGCCGGCGGCCACCGCGGCTTTCGAGGCGGCACAGGGGCCGCGCGTTCTGCCCGGAACGTACACGGTGAAGCTGACCCGCGGCAAAGACGTGTACACCACGAAAATGGTGATCAAGCTCGACGCGCGGGCGAAGTTTACGGAAGCGGACCGCGCGCAGAATTTTGCCGCCACGATGCGCATCTACAATTTGCTGGGCGACATGAGCTTCGAGGTGGACAGCATCAACGCCGTGCACGACGCGCTGCTGCAGCGCGGGGCACAGGCCGCGAGCGATACGGCGCTGGCCGCGCAAATGAACGAGCTGGCCGGCAAGGTGGAAGAGATGCGCAAAAAAATCGTGGCCACCAAGGAGGGCGGGGCGGTGACCGGCGAAGAACGCATCCGGGAGAAGACCACGGCGCTGTACGGCGAACTGACGGGTTACGAAGGGCGGCCGACGGATTACCAGGTGGCGCGCATCGCTTCGCTGAGCAAAGAGCTAAAGGATGTGTTTGATTCGTTTAATGCATTCGTGGCCAAGGAGCTGGCGGACGCGAATCGTTCGTTGCAACAGAAAAAATTAGGCGAGATTCATCCGTTGACACGCAGCCAGTGGGATGCGTCCAGCGGGGATTCCGGGCCGCCGGGCGGGGCGGGCTCGCATATGTTCTGGGACCGGGATTGAAAGCGACAAATTGAAACTGGGAACTTGAGATTGGGGATTCTGGCGCGGCTAGAAATCCCGATGCGGCCCGAGGCAAATGCATCTCTGGCCGTTGCGCGTTGTGACCATGCGGCGAGGGCAACTCGCCGAACTCGCTGACGACACTTCGCTAACGGACTTCGCTGACGAAACTTCGCTGACAAACTTCGCTCGCCGAACTTCCCCTAGAAAGAGGTTGGCAATCGGGCGTTAGGCGCCGACACTTCCTTCGATTTTGCCGTCGCAAGAATCGGGCTGGTTGGAGACGCGCGTGGGACTCTCCCAAGGTTCTACCCAATGCTTCACACCGTCCAACCCCATCAGCGTGGAAGTCCAGCCGCAGAAACAGTGGGGATCGAAAAGGTGAGCGTCGGCCATTTCCAGATTGCTTTGCTGGCTGGCGCAGGCGGCGGCAAGCGGTCTGCCACAAGCGGGACAGCGAAATAAAAATACGTGGGCGAATTCCTGTGTTTCAGCCATATGACCCCCTCTAGGGTTAGAATTTGCGTAAAAGCATACCACGCACGGTCACGTGCGTCTTTTTGGCGCACGAAGCAGCGGAGCAAGGTATTACCCGGCGTGCTGGAGTCCCTGGTGGGAGGGCATGACCGGTGCAAGGCAGGGGCCCGGGAGTCGCGAAAGGTTGTGATTCTAAAGGGACTTTAAGTACCTTTGTTATGACAACGATTCGCAAGTGTTGCATCTGCTCGGGTTACACAGGAATTTTGTTGCACAAGTGGTTACTAGTTGGCGAGCTGGAGCCCAGGCCCATCCGAAGATAAAGTGAGCCAAAGTGATGGTGAGATATGGCCGGGACAAGACGCGGTTCTGTACACCCAAAAGCATACTAAAATTGCCTGAAATTGTCAAGACAAATCTTAGACATCAAGCTAAAGGGCAAAAGAATGTTGGGTTTGGATCCCCGGAGGCCGGAGTCATGCGGGGTGCATTGCCGGGGGAATGGATCGGAGTGCGTCTGGGGACTCGCAGGCTGTCGAATGCGATGCGTGGGGTGGTGCTCGGGAGGCGATGGACTAGCGAGAGCTTTGGTTGACGCCCGGGGAGATAGAGAGCTTCAGGATTAGGACCTGGCCACTCGAGTGGAAAGAGGCGCCGGTGGCGGTGATGCCGGAGTGGAGTGGATTCAGCGGGAGGAAATAGGAGATTTCAGCGACCTGCCCGGTGTTGAACAAAGTTTTTTGGACGTAGTCGCGCTCGAGGTCGATGTCGGGATCGATTTTGTGGGTGATGCTGGTGATGCCGCTATTACGCTGGTCGTGAGCGAAACCGATGTCGTGGGTGGCCGCGCCGCACCACAGGGACTGACCGTTGACGGTAAAGGGGGCGAGCCAGAGGCGCAGGTGATGACGGGAGGCGACGACCTGGATAGGTTCGGCGTGAGCCCAGCCATAGTCCTGAGGACGGCCGAAGAGGTAGAGCTGGCTCATGGGCATGGTCAGATAGGCTTCCTTGGAGATGGTCGCCAGAACGCCGTTCATCACCGTGTCTTTGACGTCCGCATCGACCTGGACCCAGCCGGCGCTCTTCAAGGCCTTTTCCACGGAGGCCGGCGATCCGAGGATCAAAAAATTAATCATGTCGCCGGGAGCGCCGGAGTTGTCAGCGACGCGGCGGGGAATTTTGGCAAAGAGGGAAGCGTCGACGCCCGGGATGGAGGCGACGAGGTGCGCGAGCGAAAGGGTGGAGTTGGGATCGCGCGGATAAATCGTGACCTCGAGGTTGTAGGCGCCGCCGGCCGTGTCGTCCGCGGATTGATTGATGCCCACGGAGAGGCGGCCGGCCGCGGGAGCGATGAGGTCACGCGCGGAGCCGATCAAAAAAGGTGAAGCGACGTCCGGGTCGCCGATGCGCGCGATCAGTGCGCCGCGGCCGGCATCGCTTAGCGGCAAGTTGCGAAGCAGATCTTTGAAAGTGCGGGGGAGGCCCGCCGGGGAGCTCTCCGATGGCGCGCCGGGGTAGCGGAGGGAACCGCTGGCGGAGAAGAGGAGGCGTTCGCCGGGGAGGATGGTGATGTGAGTGTCCAGCCAGAGCTGATCGCCGGTTAGTTGGAATTCCTGTGTGAGGCGCGGGTTGGCGCGGGAGACTGGCGGCGGGACGGATTGCCGATTTGCGGAGGCTAGGGGATGGAAGATCACAATTGACGCGGTGAGCGAGAGCAGGGCGAACGTGGTGACCACAAATGCGGGGCGGGGCGCGAATTTTCGCAGACGACGCACGATGAGGGGCACGGTGGCGCGAGCCATCCTGAGTGGATTTGCGCGCATCGGTAATCTTACAGATGGACGGTGGACACGCAAGAGTTGCTCGCGGCGGCCGGAGCGAAAAATTCAGTGAGACGCTGAAGGCTTGCGCGTGGGCTAGCTTGAGGCGCAGTCCGCCGCGGCGGACGCCGCTACAAAAGCGGCCGGCCGCCACTGTCGGCCACTACTGTCGCCCGCCACTGTCGGCCACTACTGTCGCCCACTACTGGCGGCCGCTGGAACGTTGACGGGCGTTAGCGGAGACTTGTAGATTGGTTTGGGGAAAAACTTGCGCTGCAAAATGAATAAAACTATGCGAGTGATGGTACGGGTCATTTGTTGCTTGATTTGTGCGGCGGCGGTGTTGGTGCCCGCGCTCAACGCGCAAACTCCGCCGGCGGGAGCGCAGGGTGCTCCGCAGGCACAGGCTCCCGCGGGCGCTGCGGTCGCGCCGCGAGCACGCGCCAATGGTGCGGGATTGCCCGCGGTGCAAAGCAGCATCGGAGTAGATGGCAGCGAGGCGATGTTTACGACGATGTGCGCGCTGCTGGCAGCGGGATTTGAGGCGGACGTCAGCACGGATCACTGGTCTGCGTATCGCGCGCAAATGCGCCCACGGTTGCAGGCGCAGCAGGGGCCGGCGGTGGATGCGGTGCGGCAATTTTATCGCGCGCATGTGTTGAGCGATCCGGCGGCGACGCTGTCGCGCTATTTGTGGTTTGGGCTGGTGTCCGGGCCGGCGCCGCGGTTTACGCCGACGCTGCGGCGCGATGAGTTGCCGCCGGAAGTCTTGGCGCTGGAAGGCTTCAGCGAGCTGCTGGCGGCCTATTACCAGGAGCAGAAGATCGGGCAGTTGTGGCGGCAGGTGCAGGCCGTTTACAACCGCGAGATCGATGAGATGCACGACCAGGTTTCGCAAATCGTTTTCCAGACATCGGGATATTTGCGGGAGATTGTGAACCCGGATAGTCCACGGACGTTTATGATTGTGGTGGAGCCGCTGGTGGGCCGCATCACCAACGTGCGGAACTGGGGGGATCACTACGCGATCGTATTGAGCGGCGGCCAGGAGCTTCCCACGGATGTGGTGCGACACGCCTTTCTGCATTTTTTGCTGGACCCTTTGCCGCTGGAATATTCTCACGTGGTGGTGACCAAGCGCGCGCTGTTCGATCGAGCGGCCAAGGCGCCGCGGCTGGAGGCGGATCTGCGGGAGGACTTTCCGTCGTATGTGACGGAGTGCATGGTGCGGGCGGTGGAGATCAAGCTGAAGAAGATGTCTCCGAGCGAGCGGGAAGCGGCGCTGGAGCGTAACGATGCCGACGGCTACGTGATGGTGCGCACGCTGTACGTCGGGCTAGCGAAATTTGAAGGTTCGGAGCCGGCGATGAGCCAGTATTTTCCGGAGCTGATACGCGGGATTGATCTGAGCGCGGAGACCAAGCGAATCGCGACGCTGCAATTCGCGCCGGAAGAAACCAAAGGCCTGGGCGGGGAACTGTCCAAGGAGGACGTAGCACGGCGGCGGGCGTTGCAGCCCGCGACGCTGCCGAATGATCCCGAGGCCATTGCGGCATTGACGGAGGGGGAGAAGGAAATCGCGGAGAAAAATCCGCGGGCGGCGGAAGTTTCGTTTCAGCGGGTGCTGGCGAAATATCCGGATCAAATACGGGGGTGGTATGGACTAGGAATGGTGGCGGTCCTGGAGCACGATGCGGCGCGGGCTAAGGAAGTGTTTGGCCGGCTGACGTCCGGGGCACACGCGGCCACGGAGGATCCCATGGTGATGGCGTGGTCGCACATTTACCTGGGAAGAATTTACGACGACGAAGGACGAGCGGACGTGGCCAAGACACAGTTTGAGGCCGCGCTGAGTGTCCAGGGACTGCCGGAGCGTGCGCGTGATGCGGCGCAGAAGGGATTGGAAACGGTGAACTTGGAGAAGCCGACGGCCCGGCCATAGGACGGACACCGAAGGACGCGGGGGCAGGTGGTGGCCGGCGATAAGCTTGGAAAGAAGAAATTAAATTGACGGGAGATTTGCGATGAGCTTGAAGCGAGAACGAATATTTGGAATCGCCGTGACGGTGGGTTTGCTCGCGCTGGGAGCGGCGCGGGTGGCGCATGCGCAGGGGATGCAAGGGAGTCCTCAGCAGCCACCGGCGACGACGCCTGGCGGGCAAACTCCAGCGTCAGGCCAGACTCCGGCGGACGCATCGAAGGGCGGCCTGGCGCTGGACGTGGCGCCGCCGGTGAATGCGGATGAAGACGGGGCGTTCAAAGCGTTCGAGGATACACCGGAAGCAGATTCGGCTAAAAAGGTCGATCTCGGGGAGGCGTTCGTACAGAAATATCCTGCGAGCCGCTACCTGCCGGTGATTTATGCGAATTTGACGATGCTGTACCTCAAAACGAACCAGGTACAGAAGATGGAAGAGATCGGCGATAAGGCGGTGAAGTTAACGCCGACGGATGTGCAAACGATGGCGATCCTGGCGCAGACGATACCGCGAGCCATGAACAGCACCAGCGGTCCCGACGCGGTGAAAGAGCTGGCGAAGGCAGAAGATTACTCGAAGCGAGCCATTGAAGTGACGCCGACGATTGCGAAGCCCGTGAATCTAACGGACGAGCAGTTTGCCAGCGCGAAAAACGTGACGCTGGCGATGGCGCACAGCGGGCTGGGATTGGTGTACGTGCGGCGCGGCAAATATGCCGATGCCATCCCGGAGCTGGACCTTTCCGTGAAGCTGGACCCGTCGCCGGACCCAGTGAATTATTATTTGCTAGGGCTAGCGAATGAGAAAGCCTCGCATTTCGCGGATGCGGCGACGGCGTTTACCAAGTGCGCCGGAATACAGGGCAGCATGCAAGCGACGTGCACGAGCAAGGCGGCGGAAGCCAAGAAGCTGGGGGAGACGCAGCTTAGCGTTCCGAAATAACCGGGGCGTTTTAAAAATAGACTCGGCATGCTGAAATTGGACTGCTGGCCCAGCGAGGCCAGGACCGCAGGGGTTCGCGGGCTGCGTCCCGCACTACAGGACACGCGCAAAATATGGAAGAGACCAAGTCTGGATGCGACGCGGCGCTGGAAAAGCGGCTGGGACACAAGTTCCGGCGACCGGAGTTGCTGGTGCGGGCGTTGACGCACAGCTCGGCGGGACCGGATCGACGGCCGGGAGGGGAACGCGAACAACACCAGGACAATGAGCGATTCGAGTTTTTGGGCGACGCAGTACTGGAATTGCTCGCAAGCGAATATTTGGTGCTGTCGTTTCCGCGCTGGAGCGAAGGGCAGCTCTCAAAAAGCCGGGCGCGGCTGGTAAATGCACGCACGCTGGAATCGGCGGCGCGGGGTTTGCGACTCGGAGAACATTTGAGGCTGGGGCGCGGAGAAGAAAAGACCGGCGGGCGAGAAAAGCAGACGTTGCTGGCAGATGCGTTTGAAGCGGTGATCGCCGCGGTTTATCTGGACGCCGGGCTGCACAGCGCGCGCGACGTACTGCACCGCGTGCTGTTCGCGCATGCCATCGAGGAACGCGGCGACAGCATCGCGGATTCCGACCGCAAGTCCGCGCTGCAGGAATTCTTGCAGGCGCGGCACCAAGCTCCGGCGGAATACCGCGTGGCGAAGGAGACCGGGCCGGATCACCAAAAGATTTTCGAGATCGAAGTGTGGGTGGAAGGACAATGCCTGGCCAGCGGGGCCGGCAGTTCCAAAAAAGAAGCAGAGCAGCGAGCGGCACGGAGCGCCCTGGCGCGGATCGCGTTGCTGGAGTCGCCGATACAAGAAGACAATGCTATGGAGCGCCTAAGGCCGGAAACGAATGGCGGATGAAATCACGGAAGTAACGCCGACGGCGCCAGAGGTGGCTCACGAGGTTGCCGCTCCCGATGCGGCCCCCGATACGGCCGCGACGGTAGCGGAGCATGGCGCAGAATACCGCAGCGACCAGACCACCATTGCGGAATACCTGGAGTCGCTGCTGGTCACCGTGATTTTGGCGCTCTTCGGGACCAGCTTCGTGGTGCAGGCGTTCAAGATTCCGTCGGCTTCGATGGAGCGCACGCTGCTGGTGGGCGATCACCTGCTGGTGAATAAATTTATTTTTGGGGGTACGGGAGCGTGGTACGACAAATTTCTGCCGTATCGGCCGTTGCAACGCGGCGATATCATCGTTTTCAAGTATCCGTACGCGGATCATCAGCACTTCGTGAAGCGGGTGATCGGTTTGCCGGGGGACCGGCTAAAGCTGGTGGATCAGGAGATGTACGTCAACGGAAGATTATTGAGCGAGCCGTACGTGCAGCATGATCCGGCGACCATGACCGCGCCGCTTAATTCTTATTTTCCGCCGCCGGCGAGGCTGATGTTTTCCACGCAAATGCTTTCGGAGTGGGTGGAGGAGCTGCCAAAGTACGTGGTGGGAGATGAAATCGCGGTGCCGCCGGGAAAATATTTTGTCATGGGCGACAATCGCGACAACAGCTCGGACAGCCGCTTTTGGGGATTCGTGGACCGCGGCGCGATCATGGGGCGTCCGTTTTTGATTTATTGGTCTGTGGACGCGACGAGCGCGGACTACGCGAGAGAAACGAACTTCTGGAGCAGGCTCACCAGCGTGTTTGACAACATCGCGCACCTGCCGGCGCGCACGCGGTGGAGCCGCATGCTGCGCACCGTACATTGAAACGGCCTGGCGCGGGTTTCGCAGCGAGGTGTTTGAGTCCAAGCGATGGCCAAACGACGTAAATGGTTGAAGCTGGCGATCGGCCTGCTGGCGCTCGTGGTGGTGGCGCAGGCGGCCGTGGGCCTGCTGGTGCGCACGCGGCGCGTGCACGCGTATTTGATCGGGCGACTGGAGCGCGCGTTCGGACGGCAAGTGGATGTGCGGCAGTTTGACGCGCAAGTGTTTCCTAAACTGCGGCTGGAAGCGAATGGGATCACCGTGGGCGAAGATCCGGCGTTTGGCAATGAGTATTTTTTGCGCGCGGAACAATTGACGGCGGGATTGCGCTGGCCGGGACTGCTCGGCGGGCATTTTGAATTTGGCACGCTTTCGATGAGCCGGCCCAGTTTGATCCTGGTGCGCAATGCGCAGGGGCGCTGGAACCTGGAGGACTGGCTGCCTCCGGCAAAAAGCGGGGACACCGCCCGCGCGCGGATCTACGGACCGCCGGCGGCCGCGGGCGGCGCGAACCGGCTGAGAAAAATCAAATTTGACGATGGACGCGTAAATTTCAAGAGCGGTCAGGACAAGCGTCCGTTTGCATTCGTGAACGTGAGCGGCAGCGTGGAGCAAGTGTCTCCGGGGCGGTGGCAATTGCAACTGGAGGCACAGCCGTGGCGTAGCGGCGTGCCGTTGCAATCGGCGGGCACGCTGCGAGTTCGCGGGGACATTGCGGGCACATCGGCGCGGCTGCAGCCCGCGCAGTTTACGGTGCATTGGACGCAAGCTTCGCTCGCAGATTTATTGCGACTGCTGCGCGGGCAGGACTATGGCGTGCGCGGGTCGTTTTCGCTGGAGGCCTCCGCGCACAGCGGCGCGCCGGAGGGAGGGGAAGGCAGCGATGCGCCCGGCAAAATCTCCGGCGCGGGAGCGAGTAAGGAACGGTTGAGCGAGGACGCATTTGGCCGCGAGTCGTCCTCCGACTGGAGCTTCGCACTTGAGGCGCGAATGGCGAGTGTGCACCGCTGGGATCTGACGGAACGTGCCGATAATCCGCGATTGTCGCTAAAGCTTGGCGGCCGCGCCAACCTTGCCGCGCGCACAGTGGACGCCGCGGAGATGGCCCTGGTGTCGCCAACATCGAATTTACACGGCAGCTTGCATTTTGCCGAAGGCGTGCCCGCGGTGCAGGTGAAGTCGGCGAGCATTCAGGCCACGGATTTACTCGCCTGGTGGCGGGCGTTTGAACCGGGCGTGGATGATGGGATCGCCGTAGACCAATATTTTACCGGTGCGGGCGGCGTTCATGGATGGCCGCCTTCGGTGGATGAACTGACATTTTCGAGCGATGGCGGCTCAATAAAAATCCCCGGAATCGCCGAGCCGGTGTGGATCGGCGCGGTGCGCGGCGGGGGCGCGGGCGAAAAGCTGGCAATGGAGCCGGTACGCGTGCGCTTGGGCGGCGAACGCAACGCGGTGGTGGGCGCGGGAAAACGGCGCAACGCGCCGCCGCTCCGCGACGCGGGGGACCTGACGGCGAGCGAGGATTTTGCGGCGCACGAGGGCGGTTTAGCCATAGACGGAGAAGTCGAGCAGATCGCCACGTTGCTGCGGGCTGCAGCCGCCATCGGACGGCCCCTGCAGCACGGATGGGACATGGATGGGCGCGCCGTGGGATTTATGCAATGGGATTGGAACCGGCCGAGCGGGCAGCGGTGGAGCGGGAAAATTGCGCTATCGAAAGCCCATCTGGCGGTGGCGGGATTGAATCAGCAACTGCAAGTCGAGAATGCCGCGTGCGTTTGGGAGAATGGACTACGGAGCGTGTTTCTCGGAGCGGTGGATGGGTTCGGTACGAGCTGGTCGGGCACGCTTCGCGAAAATCCTTCCGCGGACGGTGACGCGCAAGCGCGCTGGAATTTCAGTTTGCATGGAACGGAATTGAGCGCCGCGGAAATTGACCGCTGGGTGGGGCCGCGCGCGCGTCCCGGCTGGCTGCAAACGCTGCTGCACTCACTGGGCGGCTCCTCCAGCGACGGAGCGGCAGAAAATTCCAGTGGCAACCTGGCAGTACCTTCAGGCACCGCGGCAAGTGAACTGGTGCGCAGGATGGATGCGCAAGGCGAGGTGACCCTGGATCGCCTGACCATCGAAAAATTGCAATTGGCAAACGTGCGGGTGGTGGGACGCTTGCATGGACTGCAACTGGAAGCCAGCGACGTTGCGGCGCAGTGGGCGGGTGGCAAAGTGCATGGTCAGTTCAGCGCGAAATTTTCTCCGCGCCCGGCGTACGAGTTTATTGCGCAGCTTGACGGCGCCAGCCTGGCGCAATTGCCCGTGCAGCCGAATATTTCGGATCGCTGGAGCGGCGCGGCCAGCGGCTCGCTGCATCTAACCACCAAAGGAGTGGGCCGGGAAGAGTTGCTGCGAAATCTCGCCGGGCAGGGAAAAGTTTCTTTGCGAAATGTGGAGTTTCGGGGATGGGACGTGGGCGCCAGCGTGGCCGATGGCGCAGCGCATGAGGGCACCTCGCAATGGAGCGCCGGAAGCGCGGCGTTTACCCTGGTGAACCGGAAGTTACTGCTCGACAATATGCGGCTGGATGGGGCGGGGCAGTTCATTTATGTGAGTGGCACGGTGGATTTTGCACAGGAGGCGGAGTTGGCGCTCAAAGCTGTGGATGGCGACCAGCCCGCGCCTCGTTCGCCGCTCGGTGGACGCACGCTGAAAGTGAGCGGACCGCTGGACGATCCGCTCGTCAGATTGGAAAACGCGGTGGCGCGGAGTTCGGCAAGCACTTCCACCGCTACTTCCGCGCCCTGAGGCCAAGACTTGCGAGCAGGAATATTCGCCGAGGTGCAATGAACCTCTTGATGGACCGAGCAGCGCGGCTCGCGCCGTTGCTGCTGGTAACGTTCGCCGCAGTCGTGGTCATCGTACCCGCCCTTTCCCGCGCGGGGGAAAAGGTGCAACCTCTCGTGCGCATCCCAGCGCTTCACGCCGGACAAAAATTTGTATACCGCGTGCGTTACCAAGCCAAGAAAGTGACGCGCGCGGAGAGCCGCATCGCGTCTCCGCTGCCGCCCGAAGGCCAGAACAGCGATGTCGAGCGATGGGTTAGCGTGGAGGTAACAAAAATCGGCGGTGCGAGCGATGCGCACGTGGCCATGCGCACGCAATTACTCCCGGCGGATGGTTCGCCGGTGACGGAGGCCAACAGCGGCGTGGTGGAATTTACACTGCAGGGGGACGGGCGCGGGAGTGATTTGCAGGGATTTGACGCGCTCTCCAGCGACGAACAAGCTGTCTGGCGCCAGTGGCTAGCGCAGTTTGCGCTGGGCTGGACGTTTCCAGCGAAGGGCATCAAACCCGGTGAAAAATGGAACAAGGAAGAGCCGGTGATGGGCGCGGCGCTAGACCGGCTGGTGTGGGAGAAACAGTACGAGTACGTTCGCGATGAACCCTGCCCGCAGCGCGGCGACGGCGGCGCTACGAAGTCTGCCGGCGAGTGCGCCGTGGTGGTTACCAACACCACCATGAAGCAGCATGGACCGCATGATGACGCGACACCCGAGGACTACAAAGTACATCAGTTGAAGACCAGCGGGACCGCGCTGGGGAAAATCCAGGTCGTCACCTACATTTCGCTGCAAAGCGGTTTCGTGGAGCGCGCCACCGAGGATTCCGCGCAGAAACTGGATGTTTTGATTGCCAAAGCCGATGATTCAAACAAAGCGCATTTCAACGTTGATGCCACCAGTCATGCCGAAGTAGTGCTCCTGCATTAAATCAAAAAAGCACCGGCCCCCCGAACTGGCGGGATGCCACGGGTCTGCGACGCGTGAGAAGTCCGGGGCCAAACCCGCGCCGGCCACCGGAACGGCGGCTGGCGACCCGGGGTATAATGAAGGTTTACGCAGACAGCGGCAAAAGATGGCGTCGCTACTGTGAAGCATCCGCAAAGGATCTTTCTTATGTCTTTCAGACTGCAGAGCAACTACCAGCCGCGCGGCGATCAGCCTGCCGCTATTGACCAGTTGATGCGCGGCCTCGACGCGGGAGACAAGCACCAGGTGCTGCTCGGGGTCACCGGCTCCGGCAAAACCTTCGCCATGGCCAAAGTTATCGAACAATCCGGCCGCCCCGCGCTGGTGATGGCGCACAACAAGACGCTCGCAGCGCAGCTTTATCACGAATTCAAATCGTTCTTCCCCGAAAATGCCGTGGAGTATTTCGTCAGCTACTATGATTTTTATCAGCCGGAAGCGTATGTCCCCGCCGCGGATATTTACATCGAGAAAGAGGCCACCATCAACGATGAGCTCGACAAGCTGCGCATCAGCGCCACGCGTTCACTGTTTGAACGGCGCGACGTGGTGATCGTCGCCTCGGTCTCCTGCATTTACGGTTTGGGCTCGCCGGAAGCGTACTATTCCATGGTGGTGCCCCTCGAAAAGGGCCAGAAAACCTCCCGCGAAGCCTTGCTGCACCGGTTGGTCGATGTGCAATATGAACGCTCGGAAGATTTGCGCCGCGGAACGTTCCGCGTGCGCGGAGACATGATTGAAATCTATCCCACCTACGAGGATCAAGCGTATCGGCTGGAAATGTGGGGCGACCAGATCGATGTTATCCGCCAAATCGATCCGCTGACGGGCGAGGTGCGCAGCGGAAAGGAAGATTTATCTTCCGTGCGCGTTTATCCCAAGACGCACTACGTCATGCCACAGGAGAAGCGCGAGCGCGCGATAGTGACCATCCAGGAAGAGCTATGGTGGTGGAAGAAAGAATTGGAGCAGCAGGGCAAATTCGTCGAAGCGCAACGCGTCACCCAGCGCACCATGTTCGACATTGAAATGATGCGCACCGTGGGCTATTGCCACGGCATCGAAAATTATTCGCGGCATCTGAGCGGCCGCCTTCCCGGAGAGGCGCCTCCCACGCTGTTCGATTATTTGCCGCAGGATTTTCTGCTGTTCGTCGACGAATCGCACCAGACCGTGAGCCAGGTGGGCGCGATGTTCAAGGGGGATCGCTCGCGCAAGCAAACGCTGGTCGATTACGGCTTCCGCATGCCCTCCGCGCTGGACAACCGGCCGCTGACCTTTGAAGAGTGGGAGCATCGCGTTAATCAAGCCATCTACGTTTCCGCCACGCCGGCGCCGTACGAATTGACCAAATCGGGCGGCGTGGTCGTCGAGCAGGTGATTCGGCCAACGGGTCTGGTTGATCCGCAAGTGGAAGTCCGCCCGGTGAAAGGCCAGGTCGATGATTTACTCGAAGAAATTCGCATCCGCGCGGCGAAGAACGAGCGCGTGCTGGTCACCACGCTGACCAAACGCATGTCTGAGGATCTTGCCGAATATTTCGCGGAAATCGGCGTGAAATGCCGTTACTTGCATTCCGAAGTGGAGACTCTGGACCGCATCAAAATACTACGCGACCTCCGCCGCGGCGAGTACGACGTGCTCATCGGCATCAATCTCCTGCGCGAAGGTCTGGATCTGCCGGAAGTTTCCCTGGTGGCCATTCTCGATGCCGACAAGGAGGGTTTTCTTCGCAGCACCACCTCGCTGATCCAAACCATCGGCCGTTGCGCCCGCCACGTGGAAGGCCGCGCGATCCTCTATGCCGACCGCATGACCGGCTCGATGGCGGCCGCCATCGGCGAAACCAATCGTCGCCGCGACAAACAACTCGCCTACAACGCTGAAAATAACATCACGCCCATGTCCATCATCAAGGGCGTGGACATGGAATTGGCCAAGATCGTCGAAGCCGACTACGTGATGATTCCTCTTGGCGAAGACGACCTCGACAAAGCCACTGCCGGAATCAAGAACGAAGAGCAAATGGCCGAAATGCTGAAGCAACTCGAAACGCAAATGCGCGAAGCCGCCAAGAAATTCGAATTCGAACGCGCCGCCCAACTGCGCGACCGCATTCGCGGCTTGAAACAACGGGATCTTGCCGGCCTTTTCGCGGTTGAGCCCGAAGCCCCGGCCGCCACTGAGGTTTTGTAGCCGCTTTCGGCGCCCAAGACCTTCTCGCGGGCTAAACCGCTCCTCGCTTCAGCTCTTCCAAAGCATAAAACGTGCCGCGCCAGATTATTCCGCCCTGCCGCAAGGTCACCACCGTCGATCGCAACAACATATAAGCAAATAGCACCGCGCCCAATGGATGCGTCAGCGCGTAGAAAGGCGAGACTCGCATCACCACGGCCACGCCGGCGTGAAATGCCATCGCAATCACCACCGAAACCGCCGCCAATGCCAGCATCCAGCCGTGAACGAATGGCAAGGCGGCAAACGGCGCAACGTTGAACAGCAGAATTCCGGCAATCGCAAAGGAGAGACTTGCCACAAGCTGAAGCGCGCGCTGGCGAAAAAATTCTTCGTCACGCCGCGAATCAAATTGCCCGGCCCGGCATGCCAGCGAACGGCCACCAAATCCTGCGCCACCGCCACGCCTGAACGAAGTCCGGCAAGCTTCACAATCTTGCCCAGCTTCATATCGTCGACAACTTCCATGGCCAGCCGCCGGTGCGTCCCCGCAGCCTCGTAGGCGGAGCGTTTCAGCATCTGAAACGCGCCTACGCCCACATAAGTCCGCGAGTGCGGATTGCTGACGCGATATGGATCGGTAGCCATGTGAAACGACAAGCCAAAAAAAGTGATCAGCACCGTCTCCCAAAAGCCGACCATTTCCACATCGCAGAAAAGCGTCAAGTGATCGAGTTTTTTTTCGCGAGCGATGGTCACGGAGCGGCGCAAAACCTCCGGCTTAAATCGCACGTCCGCATCCGTGAACACCAGCCAGTCGCCGCTGGAAGCCTCATAGGCGCGTTGCAAGGCGTGCGGTTTGCCGAGCCAGCCGCAGGGAAGCTCCGCGACATGCACGACGCGGAACCGCTCATGTGCGGCGGCAAAATCGTCCAGAATGCGCGCCGTCGCATCCGTCGAGCGATCGTCCACGGCAATAATTTCCAGGTTCGGATAGTCGAGCGCGGCAAGGCCGGCCAGCGCCGCCGGCAGCTTTTCTTCCTCATCCCGCGCGGCAAAAATCAGGGACATACGCGGACAATCCTCATCGCCGGCGCGCGCGAAATCCTTCACCCACGGCAGACGCACCGCGCCATAAGCGATGCGCAATCCGTAAAAAATCCAAAAGCACGCGATGAAAGCGAAGAATGACAGGCCTGCGAGATGCATGACGATTGGTGTGCCGGGGAACCTCGGGTTATCCTAGCACGGGATGTTGAAGAGTCTGGCGATCGTCGGCGCGGGGCGTGTCGGCCGTGCACTGGCCCGGCGTTTGCGTGAGCAAGGCTGGCGCATCGGCGCGGTGGTTACGCGCAGCCGCAATAGCTCGCGCAACGCCGTGCGCTTTATTGGCGGCGGCAAACCTTGCGCGGGCATTTCTCGAGAGGTGCTGGCCGCGCGCGTAATCATTGTGGCCACCCCCGACGACGCCATTGCCGCGGCCGCGCGGCAAATCCTCGAAGCGTTCCTTCGGGCCGGCGGCGATACCCTGCGCGGGAAGGTTATTTTGCACACCAGCGGCGCTTTGGATGCCGGGGTATTAAAATTGCTCCGTCAGTATGGCGCGGCCGTTGGTTCCATGCACCCGCTGCAAACCTTCAGTGGTGTCGGTGTTCCTCCGCTCGAAGGAAAATATTTTGTGATCGAGGGCGACGCCGCGGCGGTGCGCACCGCGCGGACCATCGTCAGGGCTCTTGGCGGAAAGGCCGCGAACATCGCTGCCGGTAAAAAAAGCCTGTACCATGCCGCAGCCGCTCTCGCCGCCGGCCACGCGTTGGCCGTCGAAGAAGCTGCCGCGCGCCTGCTGATGTCCGCCGGCATGCAACGCCACGAAGCTGTGCGCGCCTTGCTGGGCTTGACGCGCCAGGTACTAGAGAATTTCGAGCGCCTGGGATCTCGCGCCGCTTGGACCGGCCCGCTCGCTCGCGGCGATTACCGCGTGGTCTCCGCGCATGAGCAAGCCCTGGCCGGACTGCCGGTGGAATATGTCCGCGCCTACGAAGCCTTGAACCGGCTCGCGGCGCGTGTATTGGCCACGAACACCAGGTCGACTCTGGCGCGGCTGAACAAAATCGTCGTGCCGGATTTGTTGAATTTACAAAAATAAGCAGCTCTGGGAGAGTGCGCGTGACCGAAGCAAGTGTGAAGCAACTGCATGTGGCCATCGCCAGCACCACGCTTGCCAACGGCCTGAAAGTGGTGGTCGCGCCGGATTCCACCGCGCCGGTGGTCACCGTGGGCATTTATTACAGAATCGGCTTTCGCCTCGAACCGCAGGGACGCAGCGGCTTCGCGCATCTCTTCGAGCACATGATGTTTCAAGGCTCCGCGAACGCCCCCAAAATGCAGCACATCAAGTTGATCAATTCGAGCGGCGGTCTTTTAAACGGCTCCACCAGCTACGACGTCACGAATTATTACGAAGCCGTTCCGTCCAACGCCCTCGAGCGCGTTCTCTGGCTGGAGGCCGACCGTATGCGCGCGCTGAAAGTCGATGACGAAAACCTCAAGAATCAGCGCGATGTCGTCAAGGAGGAAGTGCGCGTCAACGTTATGAACCAGCCCTACGGCGGCTTCCCGTGGCTCGATATGCCGCCGGTGGCCTTCCGCAACTGGGCCAACGCCCACAATTTCTACGGTGACTTTGCCGATCTCGACGCCGCCAGCCTCGCGGATGTGCAGGCATTCTTCAAAACTTACTATTTGCCGAACAATGCCGTGCTGCTGATTCTCGGCGACGTGAAAGCCGAAGAGGGAATGGCCTTGGCTAAAAAATATTTCGCCGATATTCCCGCGGGGCCGCCGCCGCCCTTCGCCGATCCGCGCGAACCGGAACAAACAGAAGAACGCCGCGGCCACGTCGAAGAAAAATTTGGCACCCTGCCGGCCATGGCGATTGGCTACGTCATGCCGGAACGCCGCACCAAGGATTGGTACGCCATGGCCTTGCTCGACCAGGCCTTGCACGGCGGCCGGGCGGGCAGAATCTATCGCGACCTGGTTCTCGAAAAGCAAGTCGCCGTGGAAGCGGACGGCGGGATCGACGACCTTTTCGGCTATAACGGCCCGACGCAACTCACCACGCGCATTATCCACAAGCCGGAAATTTCCAGCGACGCCACGCTCGCGGCTTTTGAAGCCGTCATTCACGAGGTGCAGGAGCACGGCATCAGCGAAGACGAATTGCGGCAGTTGAAGGTGAAATGGCGCTCCGACTATTACGCCACGCTTGAAAGCGGCCGCGGCGGCTATATGCCCAAGTACGGCCTCATGCATCTGCTGGCCTGCTTCACGCTGTTTGACGGCGAACCGCAACTGGTGAACACCATCCTCGATGGCTTCCTGGCCGTCAGGCGCGAAGACGTGCAGGCTGCCGCCAAAAAATATTTGCGCGCTTCGCAACGCGCGATTGTCTTCCGCACGCCGGTAATTCCAGTCGATAAAAAGACCGCGCCGGGGAACAACGGCGCACAGGAGGCTGCATAATGGCCTTCTTTTCCACCGCACTTGCCGTCGGCGTTCCAGAGTTGGCGCCCGAGCGTGCCGTCACTTGGCCGAAACGCACCCGCGCCAAACTAGCCAACGGCCTTGAAGTAGTGCTCGCCGAAGCGCACTCCATTCCCAAATTTCACGGTGAACTTGTATTTCGCTCCGGCGACGCCGCTGCCTTGCATCGCGCGCCCGGCCTCGCGGATATCACCGCTTCCGTGCTGCGCACGGGAACGAACAAACGCGCCAGCCGCCAAATCGAGGAAGACCTGCGCCGCATCGGCGCCGATCTTTCCTCCAGCGCCGGCGCCGATAGCAGTGCTATCGCGTTCGCCGGCCTCTCGGAGTTTTCCGAGCAACTCCTGGGCGCGGTAAACGAACTCGCGCGCGAAGCCTCCTTCCCGGAAGCGGAATTCGAGCGCGAACGCCGCCAACAATTAGAGGAAGTAAAACTCGAGCGCACCTCGCCGGGATTTCTCGCCAGTGAACGCTTGCGCAAAGTCCTCTTCGGCGCGCATCCCTACGGCACCGTTTCCGCCAGCGAAGCGCAGGTGGCCGCTTACCAGCGCGGAGATCTGCTGCAAACCTATCGCGAGTTCTACACTCCGGAGAACGCCCTGCTTTTGATGGTTGGCGATTTTGAGCCGAGCGTCATGCTCGCCAGCATCGAAAAAGCTTTTGGTTCGTGGAGCGGCGCAAAGCCGCAAGTTCCCGCGCCCGCCGCGTCAGCGAATCCGCGTGGACGCCGCGTGTATGTTGTCGATGTTCCCGGCGCGGTGCAGGCGCAAATTCTCGTCGGCTGTCACGCCATCACGCGCAAGCATCCCGACTGGGTGCGACTGAACCTCACCAATAGCCTGTACGGCGGCGCCTTCAATTCGCGCCTGGTCATGAACATCCGCGAAGACAAGGGCTACACCTACAGTCCGCGCAGCGGTCTGCATCCCATGCGCCAAGCCGGATATTTTTCCATCTCCGCAGCGGTGCGCAACGACGTGGTCGCCGCCTCGCTAACTGAAATGTTTTACGAAATAGACAAACTGCGCGCACTCCCGGTACCCGCCGGAGAATTCGCCGATGCGCAAAATTACCTGAGCGGTATGTTCTCCATGGGCCTCGCCACGCAGAGCGGCTTGCTCTCGCAACTGGCCACGGTGGCGCTGAACGAACTCCCCGACGATTACCTGGAAACCTATCGCGACAAAATTCGCGCCATGACGCCCGCAGATTTACTCGCCACCGCCCGAAAATATCTCGACTCTGCGAACATGCAAATCATAGTTGTAGGCGACCGCCGGCAAATCGAAGACCAGGCCCGCCTGTTCGGCGAAACCGAAATTTACAACGCCCAAGGCACTCTCGCGACCTGACCTTTCACAAACACGTCCACTTTGGGACGGACTGTTATTGCTTTATCTATCTAACTTAGGCATTATCAGTTGCCATGCTTCGGCGCTTATCCTCGCTCGTTATTGCTCTCGTGATCTGCGCCCTGGTTGCGCCATCATTTGCCAACAAAAAGCCGCCCGCCACGCCGGTCAATCTGAATACCGCCACGTCCGAGCAATTACAACAGGTGCCGGGAATTGGACCCTCGACCGCGGACAAAATCCTGCAGTTTCGCAAGTCCTATGGCGCTTTCAAGAGCGTCGACGATTTGCGCGCCGTTCGCGGCATTGGCCCCAAGCGCCTGGAAAAAATGCGTAAATATCTGTTGGTGACCAACGCACCAGCTAAAAAATCGCCAAGTCCCGCGAAGAAGCCTGCTGCGAATTCTTCAACCGACGCCACGAAAAAACCGCCGCCGGCAGTCACCAAACCGGCCGCGGATGCAGAGGAGCCCGAAGAGCCGTAGCTTTGCAAGACTACATCGGGAGGAGTTTTGGTAGAACTCCATAGGGAAGGCCCGACTTTGGTCGGGCCGTATGAGAGCACTACAAAATAAGCTTTAGCCGCTGAGAAGGCTTTTTGCGACTCCCTCTACAGGCTCTGGTGCGTCGGCCGCGGTTCGGCAATGTGCAAAGGGACCTGATCCGCGATGCGAATTCCATATCCCTCAAGCGCCACCACTTTCTTCGGATGGTTGGTCAGCACGCGAATATCTTTAAGCCCCAAATCGATCAAAATCTGCGCGCCGATTCCGCTCTCGTGCTGCACCATGCGCAAGCGCGCCGGTTCGCGGTCCAATTGCCCGCGCCGGTGGAAGTGAATTTGCGGCAGCACTCCAGCTTCCTCGGGCATGTCCACCGTGAAGCCGCGGCCGGTGTGATGCAAATAAAGAAACACGCCGCGATCCTCGTGGGCGATGGCCGCTAAAGACCGCGACACCAGTTCGCTGCAATCACAGGACATCGAGCCAAAAACATCACCGGTCAGGCAGTGCGAATGCACACGCACCAGCGCCGGCATTTCCCCGGATAAATCCCCGCGCACCAGCGCCACATGCTGGTCCTGATCCACGTCGCTGGAATACGCAATCATCCGGAAATTGCCGTAGCGTGTGGGCAGTTGCGCTTCCGCCACGCGGCGCACGTAGCGTTCGTGCTGCATGCGATAGCGAATTAAGTCCGCCACCGTAAGCATTTTCAAATCGTGCTCGCGGCAGAATTCCAAAAGTTGCGGCACGCGGGACATCGTGCCGTCCTCGTTCATGATTTCGCAGATCACTCCTGCTGAGCCCAGTCCTGCGATGCGCGCCAAGTCCACGCTGGCTTCCGTTTGCCCGGCGCGCACCAGCACGCCCCCATTCCGCGCGCGCAGCGGAAACATATGCCCCGGTCGCGCTAGATCTTGCGGTTTGGTTTTCGGATCGATGGCCGTAAGAATCGTAATGGCTCGATCGGACGCGCTGATTCCGGTGGTCACGCCCACGCGCGCGTCGATCGCCTCGCAAAATGCCGTCCCGTGTACCGAAGTGTTGATCGGCGACATCAGCGGCAGATGCAACTCATCGCAGCGCTGCTCTGTCAGCGTCAGGCAAATCAGCCCGCGGCCATACTTGGCCATAAAATTAATGGCTTCCGGCGTGATTTTTTCCGCCGCCATGGCGAGGTCGCCTTCGTTCTCGCGATCCTCGTCGTCCACCAGCACAATCATGCGTCCCTGGCGAATTTCTTCGACGGCCTCTTCGACGGTGGCGAATTTTGGCGTGTCATTCATATCGTTAAAAATATAACAGAAGTGGGTGGTGAACAGGGCGGTGAACGGAGAAGGTGCAGCGAACTGATGGAGTAATAAGGAACGCGAATGCGCATGCGGCGGTGAAACCGCGGTGTCGGACGATTTTGCCTCAGCGAGTAATCTTTTGTGCTGAAAGGCTTGGGAACTTTCCGCGAAGAAAGAGGGAAGAAGTGGGTGCAACGGAAAATGCCGCGGTGGTGTGTTCCGCACGCGCGACTGCGCGAGACGTTTGGCCGCGCTGGAGCGATGCGGCACGCAAGAGACGATGCAACAGCAGCCTCGCGCTGAGCATCTCTTGAAGTATCGGCAAATTTCGACTGGTGGATTTCGGGAGGGCTGGTGAGTTCTGCGACGAGCGTGACGTGCGGCGGTTGGAAAGCGTGGACCAGGCCTTGTGTTGTGGCGCTTTCGACGGTATTGCTGGCCGGAAATTTGCCCGCGCAGACCTCGCAAAACGCACCGGCCGCGCCAAATTCTCTACCTCCGCCGAACGCCGCAGCGGCGCCGAACTCTCAATCCGCACCGAACTCACAAACTGCAACCCTCCCCAAGGCCGCGCCGATTTCCGTCGACGTGAGCGTCGTAAACATGCTGGCCAGCGTGCGGGACAAACACGGAAAACTGGTCGAGAATTTGACCAAGGATGATTTTGTTTTGCAGCAGGATGGGCATCCGCAGACGATAAAATATTTCGCGCAAGAGTCCAATTTGCCGCTGATCCTGGGATTGCTGGTGGACACCAGCATGAGCCAGCGGCGGCTTTTGGATCGGGAGCGCAGCGCCAGCCGGACCTTCGTGGATCACGTATTGCGCGAGGATCGCGATAAGGCCTTTTTGATTCACTTCGATCGCGAAGTGGAGTTGCTGCAGGATTTGACGCCTTCGCGGCAAAAATTGGAGGCCGCGCTGGACCAGGTGGGAGCTCCACAGTTTTCGCAAGCGTCGAGCAGTGGCTCCAGCGGCGATCCTGACGATTCGCGCGGCGGCAGTGGCCGCGGCGGCCGCGGTGGTTACGGTGGCGGCGGAACGCTGCTTTACGACGCCATTTATCTGGCGTCGGACGAAGTGACCAGAAAACAGCAAGGACGGAAAGCGCTGATCGTGCTTTCGGACGGCGTGGATCGCGGAAGCAAAGAAAGCCTGGCGGAGGCCATCGGAACGGCGCAGCGCGCGGACACGATGGTCTATTCGATTTTGTTTGCGGACAAGGATAATTACGGTGATCACGGCGGTTTCAGCGGTCCCCGCATGGGCGGTGGAATGGGCGGCGGCGGAATGGGTGGCCGGGGTGGCGGCGGCTATCCGCGGCGCACCGAGGAGCGCCCGGACGGAAAGAAAATCCTGCAGCAGATTTCTCGCGAGACCGGCGGGCGTTTTTTTGAAGTGACCAAGAAAGAGACCATCGACGACATTTACACCGCGATTGATGAAGAGCTGCGCAAGCAGTACAGTTTGGGCTACACGCCCGAGAAAGCAGATGCCGGTTCGGGATACCACAAACTGCAGCTGACCACCAAGAACAAGGATTTGATCGTGCAGACGCGCGAAGGATTTTACGTCGGGGAGTAAGCAAGGGCGAACCGGCGAAGTGATTAGGTAAGGAAGAAAGAGGAAGTATTGCACCCCCTCCCCGGGGGTGTCATGAAACATTCTCATTCTAAACGACTTAGAAGGTATTTTCGTGGAACATACAGAGGTGGGGTGTTCGTTGTAAGGGATTTTGTACCCCGCCCCCCGGTATGTTTTCGCGAAACGTCAGCAAGCTTAACAAAACAGAGGTCATGCGGCGATTTGCGTTTGGCAAAACGTGCGTAAACGGTTGAAAATAACGGCGGACGGCGGGATTTTCAACTGGCTTGCTGGATGCAAATTGCGGCTTCCTTGGACGCGGCCAAAGCTTACGGAGGGGCGCTCATCGGCACTATGGAGAAGGCGCAAATATCTCGGACGGCGGTAGGCGTGGCGCTGCGGCGCGCGGTACACCAATTGCGCGATTCGCCGGTAGTGTTTCGCGATTCGATGGCAGTGCCGATTCTCGGCGAAACGTATGCGGAGCGGTTGCGAGCGGACGTCGCGGAGCCGGACGGGGTGCTTTCGGTTGCGCTACGGGCGTTTCTCGTGGCGCGCAGCCGGTACGCCGAGGATAACCTCAAACAGGCGGTGGAAGCAGGAGTGCGGCAGTACGTTTTGCTGGGTGCAGGGCTGGACACCTTCGCCTACCGGAATCCTTACGAGCAGGTTCGCGTGTTTGAGGTGGACCATCCTGCGACGCAGGAGTGGAAGCGCGATTTGCTTGCTCGCGCGGGCATTGCGATTCCTGGGAGCCTGCGATTCGCGCCAGTGGATTTTGAGGCGCAGTCGCTGACGGCGCAGTTGGAAGGCGCGGGATTTGATGCACAGGCTCCGGCGTATTTCGCCTGGCTGGGAGTTGTGCCGTATCTGACGCTGAGTGCGTTCCGGGCGACGGTGGACTTCATCGCGGCGCGGCCGCCAGGAAGCGGCGTGACCATGGATTATGGGCAGCCGCGCTCGGTGCTTTCGGGCGTAGAGCAAAAGGCGCATGACGTCTTGGCGGCGCGCGTACAGCTTTCCGGCGAGCCTCTTCAGCTTTTCTTCACGACTGCGGAAATGGCGGCGGAGCTGGCCGGGTTTGCTCGCGTGGAGGACTTGGGCTACGCGGAAATCAATGCACGGTATTTTGCCGGTCGCACGGATCAGCTTGCCGTGAGGGGGGCCGGTGGGCGCTTGGCGAGCGGCTGGCGATGACCGCTCCTAACGTGGCGCCGGAAATTGGCTGCGAATCGTAAAGGCGCACAGAATAAATTCTGTGCCGCCCGGTTATGGCTTGGCCCAGTTTTGCCATTGGAGGCCGTCGACGCGCGAGAATTCCCGCACGTTGGCGGTGACCAGAGTCATGCCGTTTCGAAGGGCTTGCCCGGCAATTAGGAGGTCGTAGGCGCCGATGAGCTTACCAGATTTTTCAAGGTTGGCGCGAATGCTTCCGGCGGCGCGTGCATCTTCCTCGTCGAAGGGGAGAAGGCCGGTTACACCGGAGAGAAAGGCGCTTACAAGGCGCGCGTTGGCCTCGGGGATCCCGCTTTTGGCGACGCCATACCACAGCTCGAAAGACGCAATGGCAGGGACGAAGAGGTGATCGCCCCGTTGCAAGGCATCGGCGAGACGCACTCGTACGGTGGGTACGCGGTTCTTGATGGCGTCGATGCAAAGGTCGGTATCGAGCAGGTAGTCCATCAAAATATTTTGCGGCGTGGGGTTTTGGGCTGCTTGCGTCCAGCAGCGAAGAAGGAAGCGTCCTTGTTGAGGCGATCCAGGTCCGCGAACCAGGTGGCGGGATCGGCAGGCAGAGGCTCCAGAAGGACGCCTTTGCCCATGCGGCGGATGCGCACGCGGTCGCCAGCGAAGCGGAATTCCTTGGGCAAACGCACGGCCTGGCTGCGGCCATTGCGGAAGAGTTTGGCGGTGTCTTTTTTGTTTCCTGTCATAAACCACGTCCACGGAAGTATATACCGATGGTCTAGATTATACAAGGGCTCGGCAGCTTTCTAGGCATCTCAGTGTAAAGAAGAACAATCCAGGCCCATAAGGGGCCGTGATTGTAAGGAGGGTCGATGAGTTCGGCGAAGAAGAGGAAGATACCGGCGGAGGCGAGCCACGAATACAGCAAAACACGGAAGCCGAGATAATCCATGAACACTTCATATTGATGAAACGTCAACGGGGGAAAATACTGTGACGAGAGATGAGGCTTGGAGTCTGGCCAAGCATTGGGCTGCGGCTTGGAATGCGCACGATTTGGAATTGATCATGACGCACTACGAGGATGACGTGGAGTTGACTTCGCCGGTGGCTGCGCGGTTGTTGGGGACGGGAGACGGCAAGGTGGCCGGAAAGGCGAACTTGCGAGCCTATTTTCAACGAGGGCTGGAAGCTTTTCCGGAACTCCATTTTCACCTGGAGAACGTGCTCTGGGGCATGAATAGCGTGGTGCTCTATTACACAAATCAAAAAGGGACACACTCGGGAGAATTCATGGAATTGTCGGCAACGGGGAAAGTGGTCCGCGTAGTGGCGCACTACGATGTGTAGAATGTAGAACCTCCGGGGCCGTAAAGGGTCCGGCACCCGGGGAAGAAGTGAAGGCCGGTCACGCCGAATCCTCCTCGCGTTTACTTCTGGTCGCTTGCCCCTTCATCAAAATGTCACGCAGCCGGAACCGGCGCGCAGAAAGGCGAAGGGGTTCAAACGTCGGCGCGTTCGGAGCCGCGATCGTCGCGGAAGAAGTAGGCGGCACCTCCGATGACGATGGAGAAGAAGGCGGCGGCTCCGGCCAGGAGGACAAAGGCTCCGGTGTCGACTCTAGCGCCGGGTATTGAGGCAAAGTGCTGCGACCAGATCGGGGCGTAGGCTAAGGCGTTGTGGGCGCCGGGGCTGTCCGAGGGTGTGGTGGTCCACGGGGCGAAACAGGAGAGAATGGCCAAGCCGATCAGGAAAGCGAGGAGGGTCACGCGGTAAAATGTTTTCATGTCGATACAGTTTACACCAGGCAGATGCCAGCCATATGGCTGTGCACCACTGACGATTCTGCGATGGCGCCCTGAAGAGCCCCGTTGATTCAGTGAGGCGAAGGAATGGCCGAGGCAGGACGCTGCCGGTGCACGCGCGTTGAGCCACGCTTTACCCACCAGGCGCGCGCAGCAGCGTACGCAAGCGCCCCGATAATCGCCAGGAGGTACAAGGTGGCGATAATTTCACCGAGATTCAGCGCGGTGGACATCACGTTAATATGATGCGATTGAAGAAGGGAACGGGTGCGGGCCGTAGGTAGGGCCGGCGCCGAGCAGCGTTGTCACCGTCGCATGGCGCCGGAGCGCGCCATGACCGCCGGATTTTTTGCGGCTCAGGCAGCTTGAGACTTAGGAGCGGATTTGCGGCGAGGCTTGGGGGAGTTGGCCAGGAGTTCGCGTTCGGCGCGGGTCCAGTCTTCGAAGGGGTTGCCCGGAGCACCGTTGCGGTCCAGATAGATTTGGTAGGCGCGGAGGGCGATCTCTTCGCGAGTGGGAAGAGGGGGTTTGGCGCTGGGCTTTTTGGGTTTAGCGGAGGTGGAGTTTTTGGTTGCGGGCATGGAAGCATCCTTTCAAGTGAAAAAACCATTTTAGTACCAGATACATTTTGGGTTCGGATGGTTTGTGGGTTTGCTTGTGGAATTGTGTTGTTTTGTGCACGGGTTGCGCGTGGCGGGGAGAATGACGAGAAATTAGTCAGAGGCGGCGGCGAAATGTTGCAGTTCGACTTCCGGCGCTGCGGCGGGAGTCAGGACTTCGGCGGGTTTCGGGGCCGGGCGCAGGATGAGGGGTTTGGCGAGGCAGACTTCCAGCAGATGTTTGGCAGCGGCGAGGCGTGCGGCGGTTTCGAGAGTGTCCGGCAGGCCAGGAATGCGCAAAAGAATCGCTTCGGGAGTAACCTCGGCGCGGAAGCGGGAGGCCGTGTCCACACCGGACCTGCGCAGCGCGCGGGCGAGGCGAAGGACACCGGCGAGGGCCCGGACTTCATTTTGCTGCGCCGCGGACAACTTAGCAAAGATGGAGTTTTTTTCGCGAGGTTCCGCGCCGCGGTGATAGCGGACAGCCGCGAGCAAAACGGACCAATCTTCAGACAAAAACCCCGGCGGCATGGGCAAAGCTTGCAGAAATTTGTGAGCGGCTTTCTGCGGAGATTTAGGCTGTGGCGCTTTGCGCTGCTGCTGTGCGCGAGCGTTTTGCAGGTTGGCGGCGGCATCGAGCAGGCGGCGTGCGAGCGGGTCGGCGAAAACGGCGGCGGCTTTTGCGCGCCGCAACGAATCGAAGAGTGATTTGGCGAGGCGCGAGGTGCGAGCAGTGCGGCGCGGATGAGCGTCAGCCGCGCGCGCAGTGGCGCGCAAACGGGCCATGGCGGCGGCCTCCAAGCGGCGGCCGTGCGGAAGGGCATGACGCCAGGCGTTCCACAGGCTGGTGCTGCCAACCATCAACTGGCGGTAGGCGGCTATGCGTTCGGCACGCTGGGCAGCCAGGATTTCGCGCCACGCACGGCGTGAGGCTTCCGCGCCTGGGATGGCCGCAGATTTCACGGCCTCGCTCAGCACATCGAGATCGTGGATATCGCCGAGGAGATCCTGAACCCTCTTAAGATTTTCCCGCCAACTGGCGTGGTGAACCGGAAGAAGGTTTTCGACGGTGTAGCGGAAGCGCTTCATGTAGCCGCGCAGGGCGTGCCAGGGCTTGGATTTTTCCGAGCGCAGCGCGCGCGCATGCAATTCCTTCGCGGCGTTGAAGCGTTCGAGCGCCAGGCACTCCGCGGCCAGGCTGCCCGGGGGCACAAAGCGGCTGCGCCGGCGCAAGTTGCGTTCGAGGTGTTTCCAATTCTTTTCATCGAACTTGCGAGCGGCGCGGATGGCGTCCTGGAGGAGTTGCGGTTCGCCGGCGGAAAACTCAGAACGCAATTGGGTGGCGATGGGATCTTCGGCAGGGGCGAGTTTGGCGATCCAGGACTGCAATACCTGTGCGTCGCGCAAGGCACCGAGCCCACGAAAAAGTTTTTTCGCTGCATGGCGCATCGCCGGCCAGGCGGGATCGGGATCGACCTCTTCCATGAGGCCGCCAATGGAGCGGCAGCGGCGGATGCTAACGCGCAAACCGTGGACCGCGTCGTGAGTATCGGAGGATTTGCGCGAGGCGGGGTGCGAGTCGCGAACACCGTCATGCAGGTTTACGAGTTCCGCCAGAACGCGGTTCATCGAATAGGAAAGATCGCGATGCTCGTCTTTAGCCGGGTGCGGCGACGGATGTGCGCCGACCGAAGTGTTAACCGTGGCCATACCTTCCTCGACGTGCCTGCAAAACAAAAGCTGATCCAAAAATTGATGGACAGGCCGCCCGAATGTTTCCCCGCGGGGGAACCCCTGTCGAGCGGAGGTTATAGGGTAACGCTTGGGCGCAAACGAGTCCAGCCGAGTGCGGCGGACCAGAGTTGGGGGAGCATGCGGAAGAGAATCACGGCCGCGACCACGCACATGGCGGCACAAATCAGGAAAATACGCGCCGGATTAGGATGGCCGAGATGGATCATGGCGTATTGCGCCAGCGGTTGCAGCGCCACGCCGATGAACGAAAGCAGATTGGCGGCGGCGATGGTGCGGCCTTTTTCGTCTGGATGCGGTCGGTGCTGGATGGAGGCATTGATCGGGACCACGAAGAAGCCGCCGGCGAGGCCGAGAAAGGCGAGTAGCAGGAGCACGCCGGAGAAGTCGAGTCCCGGTAGGGATAAAAGCGCAGCCATGACCGCGATCGCGGCGATGCCCGGAAGGATCATGCCATATTCAATTTTGGGACCGGAGAGGACGCCCGCGAGGAAGCTGCCGATGCCGATGCCGAGACTTAGACCGGCGAGGAGGTAGCTGCTGTGGATGTCGTCGACGTGCAGGATATCCGTGGCATACAGGACGATGTTCAGGAGCAGCAAAGAACCGAGAAACCAGAAAAAAGTGTTGGCGACGACGGCGGTGAAAAGCGTGCGGTCTTCACGCATGTGGTTGATTTCGTTGAAGAGCTCTCCGGCGAAGTTCCATTTGAAGCGGCGGGAGGGGCCGGCGGCCGGCAGCTTGTCGATGCCGAAGGAACAGAGCAAGCCAATGGCGGAGAGCGCCAAGAAAATCACGCCGGACCAAACTTCGCGGCCGCGAAACGCGTGCGCGAAAAATCCGCCAGCGAGGGCGGCGAGAATGGCGGACAGGAGCGTGGTCAACTCGATAATGCCGTTGCCCCAGCTCAGTTTTTTGATGGGGAGCAATTCGGGCAGAAGAGCGTATTTGGTGGGGCCGAAAATGGCGGCTTGCGAGCTGATTAAAAAGAGGCAGGCGGCGCAAAGTTTGAGCTGACCGCCGGCGAGAGCGACGGTGGCGAGCGTCATGGTCGCGAGTTCGAGGCACTTGGTGGCGAGGGTGACGCTGCGCTTGCTGTATTTGTCCGCGAAATAGCCGCCGGGAATAGAGAAGAGCAGAAAGGGAACAGCGAACAGCAGCGGGACCACGAGGACAAACCAAAGGTCGCGATCGTCTTTGGAGAAGGCGGATTCGAGGACGAGAAAACTGACCAGCCATTTCAGAGCGTTGTCGCTGAAGGCGCCTTGAAACTGCACGGCGATGAGCGCCCAGAAGCCTCGCAAGCCGCGATGCGGCGCGGAAGTCGCCGCAGGGGCGATGTGTTGGTCGGTGGGCATAAGGCGCACGCGGAGTTTAGCTGGTGCGCGCGAAGGTGGGCAAGCGGCTTGAATGAAGCTGTGCTCGCGAAAAAGCAGGATGATTCGTTTTGCGGCACGTCTTGAGTGCGGCGAAAGGGCGTGTTACTTTTGAACATCGCCCGGAGTGGCGGAACTGGCAGACGCGCTGGACTCAAAATCCAGTGATCGCAAGATCGTGTGGGTTCGACCCCCTCCTCCGGGACCAAATTTCTACCGATTCTATTGGCCTTGCGGATTTTTCCGACTGATTCCCATTGCAACATCAGGACATGAAAAAATATAAGAAGGGAAGCGCCATCGGCACGTGCAGGTTCACTTCGATTTCGCTTTAGGGGCCGTCAAGATCGGACGGCGGAATTCGCTGACGAGGTCGTCCCATGCTTCGATCATCTCGACGCCAAGCGGCACAGCTTTATCCGACATGAGGTCCCCGCCAGCGGCGACAAACTCCTCCGCTTTGATTCGAGCAGCATGTGCGCGGTTCACCTTCGCTTTAAACTGTTCTTTGTTCGTCGCCACGAGCAACCTCCTGAATGCACATTATATCGCTCAGGAACGTGTCGCCGCGCGGAAGAGAAGTCTTTAAACATCGAACGAATTACCTTCCAACAGCTTTCTCATCGAATTCGCAAGCGCCATCCCAGCCGCGTTCTCCCATAAATCCTTCTAAACTCTGCGCGGGGAGAGATTTTTCTTTCCAACGCGCTGAAGAGATTTTCAGAAGTCGCCGTGCTTCACTCTTTGACCGCCGCTCTAGTTGGCGTGACGCGTTGCTGGCTGGACCGTGATTTCGTCAGGGTACGGCTTGGGGGAAACGTCGTCGAACTGCGAAGAATCAGCTGGGTCTTAAGATGAAATTCTGTGCCGTCCGGAGCGGGCCGTTCTCTCTGCACTTCCTTGAGGAGGGCATCAAAGGCGAGTCTGGCCAGTTCCGTCTGGGACATTTGGATGGTGGTTAGCGGAGGAGTCAGAAATTCCGCCATGCGGATATCGTCGAAGCCCACGATGGAGAGTTCCCTGGGGACTTCGATTCCCAATTCAAAGGCCTGGCGCATGACGCCGATGGCGGTCATATCGTTCGAGCAAATCAGCGCGGTGGGCCGTTCCGGAAGCTTATAAAGCTTTTGAAGAGCGCGTTTTCCGCCTTCCAGCCGATGATCGCCGTCGACGATGAACTCAGGTCTTATGGGCAAGCCAATTTCACGCATGGATTCTTCAAAAGCATCTCTGCGCACGATTGCCGATCGCAATCCGGGAGGCCCGCTTACGAATCCGATTTGCTCATGCCGCAGGGCCGCCAGGTGCTGCACCGCCTGCCGAATCCCATTGGAATAATCGACACGAATATTACTGACGCGCGGCGCTTTCGGCCCGATGTCAATGAACACCAGCGGCAAGTTCCGGAAGCGGAGGTGTTCCAACAACTCGTCTTCCATACCGAAGGTAAGAATAGCGACGCCGTCGACGCGTCCTTCGATCATCCTGCGAACGGCAAGTTCCATGCGCTCTGGATCATGAATGGTGGAGGTCAGCAGAATCTCATAATTCTGCGCGACCGCGAGGGTCTCAAACGTCTGCACGATCTCTGGGAAAAAAGGGTTGGTAATTTCAGAAACGATCAATCCGAACACCCGGCTCTTGCCGGAAACTAAAGCGCGGGCTTGACGATTGGGGTAATAACCGAGTTCCGCAACGGCTTTCCAGACCCGTTTTGCCAGTTGCGCATCGACCGTCGCTACCTGGTTGACGGTGCGCGAGACCGTTGCGGTCGATACCTTGGCCCGTCGAGCGACGTCGCGGATATCCACGGGTACCCTTTCGCCTGGCAGTTCCTGGAGAGTATACGCCATCTCGAATTTTCCCGAGGCGGGTGGTCCCGAAAAACTGCCGCAAACGGAAGCAAATGATCCAGTGGCCGGGCAACACAGGCGATAAAGTCAGGCTTCTACGGTCTGGTACAGGCGGTAGACTTCATCGCCGATGGACGCGAAAGGACGGAACGTAACGTTCCCGGTGGCACCCTGCACGACCCAGCTATCAAATGAATGAGAAGCGGGCGCAGCGGCGAGCAACTGGGCGCGCGAGAAGCTCGAGGTAAAATTGCCGGCTGCAAAAAGAGCAAGCGGCCCGCGGAGCAGCGCCACGGTCTGGGGGTTCTGGGCATCTACCGCTTGCAACCGAAGCGGCATGCCCATTTCATATTCAATGCGATCGCCATTCTTCCAGGTGCGCGGGAGCGCCAAGAACTGCCCGGCGATGGCTTCACCTTCCACCCGTGTGCCATTGACGGAAACTCGCGTTTTGGCATTTGCCCAAGCAGGAATTCGGAGGTAAACAGTGAAGTTCGCAGGGCGCTCCATAGCGAATTGGATTTGCGTGCTGTTGTCGCCGGGATAGCCGGTTTGCTGTGTGAGCTTGCACTGCGTGGCACCACGCATCCAAGTGACACACGAAGGGAGGAAGAGATTGACGTAGATGCCGTCGTTGGACGGGTAATAGGAACTGATGCCGTAATCGGCGGTCAACTGTGGGAAAGTGCCGGAACAGCAAGGCCATTTGTCTCGGTGATAGCCCTTTCTGGCGTCGGCAAGGTTGTAATCCGAATAGTAAAAGCTGCTGCCGTCCGCAAGAATCGGTTTTGCACCGGCGATGGTGTTGTACAGCACTTGTTCCATGCTGTCTCCGTAGCGAGAGTCGCGCGTCAACCGCAGCAAGTAGCGCGTAACCTTGAACTGCCCGTAGGCGCCGCAAGGAGTTTCAAAGCTGGCGTGAGTCTTGGCGAGGCTTTCGGCGAGCAATCCCTTGCCCGGTTCCACGAAGCTCTCGTTTGGCCCCCAGCCCCCGGTGGCATAACTTTGCTCCTGAACCATGCGCAGGCCGTTGCACGCAGCGCGGAGATATCTGTCATCGCCAAGCACGAAGTAAGCCTGCATGGCTGAACTCAAGGCATTGACGTGGCTGTAGGCATGTTTGCCGGGAAGGGCATTATGGTTTTCCGCGAGGGCGTCGTAATACTCATGATAGATAAAACGCTCGGCGAGATCGCGATAGCGCTTGTCGCCGCTACGCTGATAAGCCAGGAAAAAATTTTCGGGCAAAGTATAGGCTTCATCCCAAGTAAAGGCGATGGACTTGTGGGGCCGGGCTTTCTGTTCCGCGCGGCTCAGGGCCTTCTCCGGCAAGTGCGGTAATACCGCGTTCGTACTGCGCTTGAGCACATCCAGGGCAATGGGATCGGCCGCAAATTCATGCGCATCGATGAGGCCACAGCAGGTTTTGTCGAAGGTGTAGGCTGGCAGCGGATAATCGACGTAGAATTTTCCCGACGGTTCCACCGTTTCCGCGAAGGCGCGTACCAGCCGCTGAACTTTTTCCTGAGTGGGCTTCGATCCGGTGACGGCATAGGCGCGAGCTAATCCGGAAAGATATTGACCGAAAGAATGCCCCGGAACGAAGCCGTGAAAATTATCCTTTGCGTTAAAGTCATCGGAATTGTCATACCACCCTCCGAGATCCGGTCCGGGAGCGGCGAATCCCGAGCGTTGCCGAAATGGCTTGAGCAAGCCATCTTCGCTGAGGTTGCGGAACAAGCTATGGTTCTGGTCGAACTGCTGGCGCAAGGGCCCATCCAGCAGCTGCACATTTGAGTATCGGAATGTAGAGAGCGGAGAGTTCTTCGGGTCCGTAACTGCTTTCGTCGCCCACGCTGGGAGAGAACGCATCGCAAACAAGCCCGTGGTGGCAGCAGCAGCCGCCGAGCCAAGGAAGTGCCTCCGGGATTTGTTTCGCATCGCGCGGCCTCCAGGGCCTGCTTACGAATTCGCCGAGTTACAGACGCTCAGGCAGGGCCCTAGGCCACCGAGAAAGCGTTTGCTCAACCCGTGCGCGCCGAGTATGGCGCGAGGGAAGGTAGGGGTCAATCTGAAGCTGTGGTGCGGCCGACCAGGGCGCCTGCAGCGGCGTGCCACGCATCGGAGCGGGTATTTGGCGCTTCGCTGCAAGCTATGACGGCCTAGGGCTTAGCGCCAGAAGGGAGAAAAAGACAAAAACTGCGGCGGCCAGGCTAGCTTACCTGAATCTTCAACGCCACCACTGAGGCTGGAGGAAATTCCACCACCAGACTTCCTCCGCTTAAGCTAAGTGGTTTTGTCTGCGGCACAACCACGTCCCGTTGCTCAAAAGTATTGTGCGCATGAATGTCAGAACTCGTCAGCCAAGTCATGCTGGCATCTTTGATGATCGCTCCCCGAAGATCGATTTCCGTCAGACGAGCCTCGCTGGTGCTGGGATTGACCGCGGTAATCGTCAGGGTCTGGTCACGCACGGAAGCCGATCCTTTTAATCCCCAGAATGCAGCACGCTTTCCATCCCGGTCATAATGCAAGGTGGGACCGGAAAATACCGTTCGCAAAGACTCTCCGCCCTGATGGGTGGCGTATAGCTCAAACACCCGCCCGACCGGTGTAACCACAAACTTGCCCTCATGCGCGAGATACAGGCTGTTCAAGCAGTTAATCAACTGCGCGCAATTTGCCATGGCGATTTTTTCCGGGTGCCTATTGAATATGTCCAGCGTCATCCCGCTGAAAACCGCGTCGCGCAACGTGGGCATCTGCTCGAGTAAATCGCCCGGGGTGGCTTCGCTGCCGGGGCGATACCACGGACCCCATTCGTCCACCACCAGCTTTACCCGATGCTCGCGGTCGAACTCGTTTAAGACTTGCCAATGCCCGGTTACCAGGCTCTCCATTCGTTCGCCTTCGCGCAGCAGTTCATACCAATCCACTGCGTCAAAGTTCAGCGCCTCGCCTTTGCCTTCGTCCCAGTTTTGCGTTTTACCACGGCTTAAGTTCCAGGCGTAGTGGTGCAGCGCCATTCCGTAGATTCGCCGCAGCTCGCCCGGGCCTTTGCGCAACACTTCGGTCAAGAACTCTCGCGTCCAACTCCAGTCATCGGTGTTTGGCCCGGAGGCGATGAACTTCAGGTCTTCGCCGTAAGAAGGAAGCCACGTGGAATAGCGCCGGAACTCCACGGCATATTCCTGAGCCGTGAACTCTCCCCCGCAACCCCACGATTCGTTCCCGACACCCCAGTACTTCACATGGAAGGGCTCTGGAAAGCCCCCGGCCGCCCGCGTATCAGCCAACGTGGTGCTGCCCGAGGGGGAATTGCAGTACTCCACCCACTGTTGGAAGGCCGATGCCGGAAGGCTTCGGACGTTTGCGGCAAGATACGGCTCCGCCCCGACTAGTTTGCAGAAGTGCACGAATTCGTTCGTTCCCACCGCATTCGGATCGTACCGATGATTTGCCGGAGCCTGGTCCGTTTCCGCGTTGGCCCAGAAGTTGGTGCGTCGCGGCCGCTTGTCTGCTGGACCGATCCCGTCTCGCCAGTCGTAACTGTCAGCAAAGCATCCTCCGGGATAACGAATCACCGGCGCCTTGATCTTGCGCATGTGTTCGATCAACTCTTTACGAAGCCCGTCGATATGCGCGACCGGCGATTTTTCCCCCACCCAAATTCCGTCGTACACCACGCCGCCCAAATTCTCCGCAAAATGGCCATAGATGTTTGGAGAAATTGTGCCGAGCGGCTCGTCAAAGAGGACCTCAATACGAGAATCCGCAGCGCGCGAACTGCCGGTTGCAGCCCAAATGCTCGCTGGCGACAGAAGAAAGGTACTAGCGCCGAGCGCTCCCTGATGCAAGAAATCGCGTCGATGGATCATCTCTCTCCTCACCGTGATTGTCGTGGAAGCGGTTTGCCGGCTGCGCGGCGATCGTGCACGCAACGGGCGTAGCGGATCGTGCCCTAAGATCGACCGATTTTTCGCGTCACCACGCGTCTTGCACTACGGCGTTTCCAGCCCGAGAACTGCACGCCCGGCTGTAAATAGCAAACTTTGCCCGCATCTTATTTGTTGGGACTCGCGGGCTTGGCCACCTCGGCCGATATAGCGACCACGAAGTCGTCCCCGGTTTTGGATACTCTTGCCGGGACCTCGGTCAGCAGTTTTCCGCGCTTGACCACAATCTTCAAATCGCGGGACGCGGAACAAACGGAAGTGCTTCCGTTGCCGGAGGCGTCGATAAAGATGTTGTCGGCGGGCGCTTGCGATACGCATGCGGTGAGTTTCATGCTGCCAGAGAAATCATCGGGGGCAATGATCGTCAGGCGTTCCGGCGACTTTTTAGCGGCACAGGAGAACAGGAACACGGACAGAATAGCGAGCACACCTATCTGACTTCGGGTTTGACGCATGCCGGCTCCGAATCCCGAGATCCGCGACGAGGAAAAACACATAGCGGTAGAACAGTCCTGGTACCTCGCGGATTTTACGGAATCCGGTCAATGCGGTCAACTGACGATTCTTCCGTGGGGTTCGCACGGAAACAAATGCCGTTACCGGTCTAACAAACGGATAGCGCCCGCGAGAATTACCAGCAGCGCTGTGAGTTTAAGATAGGTTTGTATGATCCAACGAGTCGATGGTGGTCGCATAGGTAATCCTTGCGTGCCTAAAATGCTCCGGAAATAGTACGGAGGCACCAGCACGGAAGGCCGGGGTACGGGCTGGCATGAAGGACATGGTGCTTGCGAGTCGCAGGGTCCGCCCGGCAGCGGCGACCAAAGCTCAGTTCGCGGGTGATAAAACAAAGCCGCTAACGGTCCACGGCGCGAGGTCATTCCGTAAAAAAAGCCGTGCGAACTCTATTTAAATCGGTTTAATATGTGCGCTGCAAAACGATGCAAGCCGGCTTTTGCATCGACACCATTGCCCATAGGAGCTTTATGTTCCGTTCGCAAAGATCTTTGAATGTGTTCGTCATGGGGGCGTTGCTGCTGAGCTTGGGAATGGCCGGCGAAGCGTTTGCGCAGTCGGGTGAGCCCACGATTCCGTCGAAGATCTTCCTGCACCAGGGATGGCAGTTGCAGTCGTCGTGCGTGGCCAAGGTTTCGGGAGAAAAAGTTTCCACGCCGGGCTTTGACGCCGCCGGCTGGCACAACGCGGATATTCCCGCGACGGTAGTAGGGGCATTGGTTGCCGACAAGACCTATCCCGACCCGGATTATGGAATGAACCTGAAATCGTTCCCGGGAATGGATTATTCCAGCAAGAGTTTCTTTGCGCTCCAGGATATGCCGAAGGATAGCCCGTTCCGCTGTTCGTGGTGGTATCGAACGGAGTTCCCCTCGCCTGCTGCGGTTGGGGGCGCGAATAGATTCCTGCATTTCCTGGGTATCAACTACCGCGCGAACATATGGCTGAACGGAAAGAAAATTGCCACTGACAAGGAAGTCGTAGGAACCTATCGGACATACGAGTTTGACGTAACGAAGTATCTCGAAAGCGGTAAGCCCAACGCTCTGGCGCTGGAGATATCCGCGCCCAATAAGGAGGATCTGGGCATCACCTGGGTGGATTGGAATCCGACGCCGCCGGACAAGGATATGGGGATCTGGAAGGAAGTATTTTTAACGTCGAGCGGCGATGTTACGGTACGCAATCCCTACGTGGCGGCCAAATTAGACAGGGGTTACGCCACTGCGGCGCTCACCGCGAGTGTGGACCTGCACAACGTGACAAATCACCCGGCCCAGGGAAATTTGAAATTTGAGATGGATGGCGTGCAAGTGAGCCAAGCGATTACGCTGGCCGCGGGCGAATCGAAGACCGTGCGATTCGCTCCCGAGCAATTCGCGCAACTGCAGCTGGCGCACGCGAGATTGTGGTGGCCGTACGCGATGGGCCAGCCAAATCTGTATGAAGCGAACTTCACATTTGAGATCGCCGGGCTGGGCATCAGCGACAGCGCAAGCACGACATTTGGCATTCGCGAAGTGACCTCGGAGCTGACGCCGGAGGGTGCGCGGCTTTTCAAAGTAAACGGGCACAACGTGCTCATTCGCGGCGCGGCGTGGGCCCCGGACCTGCTGTTCCGCTGGTCCTCCGCCAAGCTGGACGCCGATCTTGCTTACGTGCGCGATATGGGCATGAACACCATCCGGCTCGAAGGCCGCATCGATCGCGAAGAACTCTTTGCCAAAGCCGACCGGCTCGGCATCTTGGTGATGCCGGGATGGACGTGCTGTGATGCCTGGGAGCGCTGGTCGAAATGGGGGAATGAGCAGCACGCCGTCTCCGCGGAATCTTTGAAAAGTCAGATTCGCATTTTGCGCCAGCATCCCAGCGTGTTTGTGTGGTTGAACGGCAGCGACAATCCGCCGCCCGCGGAAGTAGAAAAGGTCTATCTGGGGATCCTGAAAGATCTGGACTGGCAAAATCCCACGGTTTCTTCGGCTTCGGAAACCGCTACCACGGTCACCGGGCCCTCCGGCGTGAAAATGACCGGTCCGTACGAATACGTGCCTCCGGTCTATTGGCTGGCCGATACCCGCGCCGGAGGCGCTTACGGATACAACACGGAAACCAGCCCCGGGCCGGCGATTCCGCCGCGCGAAAGTTTGCAGCGCTTCATCCCTAAAGAACATTTGTGGCCCATCGATGAGTTCTGGAATTATCACGCTGGCGGCGAGCGTTTCACTACCGTCGATGTGTTTACCGATGGCTTGAATCGCCGCTACGGCCAGGCGACTTCCCTGGACGATTACTTGCGAAAAGCGCAAGCCGTAACCTACGACGGCCAGCGCGCAATGTTCGAGGCCTACGCGCGCAACAAATACAAGTCCACGGGCGTGATCCAGTGGATGCTCAACAACGCGTGGCCCTCGCTGATATGGCACCTCTACGATTACTATCTGGTCCCCGCTGGCGGTTATTTTGGAACCAAGAAAGCTTGTGAGCCGGTGCACATCCAATACTCGTATGACGATAATTCCGTGGCGGTGCTCAACGGCACTTTTGACGCGAAGAAGGGTGTGAAGGCCAGCGCGCGGATTTACGATATCGATGCTGCCGAAAAAGCCGCCAGGGAAGCAACGCTCGATCTCGCGCCAGACAGCAGCACCAAGGCATTTGCTCTGCCGGCGGTGCCGGGAATCGGCAAGACGTATTTCCTGCGGCTGCGATTGACCGACGCTGCGGGCGCGCTCCTCAGCGACAATTTTTACTGGTTGTCGACCAAGCCGGACACGCTGGATTGGGCGCACAAAAAGGACACGGTCTACACCCCGCAAAAAGACTTTGGCGATTTGACGGGCTTGAACAGCTTGCCACAGGTGAAAGTGGAAGCTACGCCCGTACTTGAGGCTAATCCGCCAGTGCCGGGGAAACTTTCGGTGATGAGCATCACGGTAAAGAATCCGGGCGCCAGCATCGCGTTTATGGTGCACATGCGCTTGACCGCCGGCCAGGACGGCGTGGATATGACTCCGGTGTTCTGGGAAGACAATTATTTTTCACTGCTTCCTGGGGAAACGCGGGTCGTGCGCGTCAGTTATGCGGCTGCGGCCCAACCCACGGTGCTGCACGTCGATGGCTACAATGTCGCGCCGTTTACCGTCGAACCGTAAGCGGAACCATCGCACGGGCTACCTTCTCCCCACATCGACCCTCTCCTGATCGTGACCACACGTCCGGGGCGAACCTTGGCGACGAGCTTACACAACCAAACACTTCGCGCAATTCATCCAATGCCCTATACTTTGCGGAACGCGTTACGATGGCTGGCCCGGGGGCTCGGCGTCCAATCCGTGAAGCGATCATTTCGGCCGGTCCTCTGTGACGCGACAAAGAGGTGAATCGTGAAACCTTCGAAGAAATTTGCCGCCAGTGCTGCATTTGTTTTGTTGCTCGCAGGAACCGCCGCAGCGGATACCCTGGAACTGAAAGATGGCCGCGTGCTGCAGGGGCGCTTCCTTGGCGGGACGCAAGCGGTCATGCGCTTCGAGTGGAATGGCGAGGTCAAGACGTTCAGTGTCAACGATATTGTCGCGCTAACGTTCACCGCCAATTACCACGAACGGGACAACGCCGTGCCGCCGGTGACTTCTCAAGACAGCGGACCGCCTCCGCCCGCTCAGGACCATGCCGCTGCTCCTACCGCCCAGCAAGACGGTGCTCCGCCGCTTCCCGACGCACCGACTCCGCCGCCAGCCCCCGCCGCACCTCCGCTATCTTCCGCAGCCGCGATGGCGTCGGCGCCCGGTACGCCTGGAGCGCCTGGAACAAATGTCGCGCCCGGCGGCTCCGTGACGCTGCCTGCAGGGCAGAGCCTGCTCATCCGCATGATTGATGGCGTGGACTCGAAGAAAAACAACGTAGCCGATGTTTTCCACGCCAGCCTGGAGACCGATCTTTTGATCAACGGGACGGTGGTGGCGCACCGCGGCGCAGACGTCTACGGCAAGTTGGATTATGCCAAGGAAGCCGGGCACTTCAGCGGCAGCGCGGAGTTAGAGCTGCAATTGACGAGCTTGATCGTCGATGGACAAACCTATCCGCTGGTAAGCGATGACTACACCTTAAAAGGGAAGGGCCGCGGCGGCGATACCGCTAAGAAAGTCGGCGGCGGCGCTGTACTCGGAGCACTCATCGGCGGAATTGCCGGGGGCGGCGCCGGGGCGGCCATCGGCGCGGGCGTTGGTGGCGCAGCAGGCGCCGGAGTGCAAGTTTTTACGCGCGGGAAAGAAGTGAAGGTGCCCAGTGAAACGCTGCTGGAATTCCGGCTGCAGCAGCCGGCGAACGTCAACGCCACCGCGCATTAAAGGGCGCGATTCCGCAAGCACGTAACGCTCATTCGCCAGAAAAAAGATTCAGGAAAAAGTGGACGCGCGAAGCGTTGCCGAGCGCGTTCCATAATGGAACTCCAGGCGTTCCATTATGGGACCTTACACTGTTCCATTTCGGGACAGTTCGTTTCCTGCTACCCCCGTTATCATATTGTGAACACTGCTCTCAACTTTCCGCTTGCCCTTCCTGCTGTTAGCAAATAGGCTAACACTCCAGTGGGAGGAGGCCTATCGTGCCAAAAGAAAAACCCAGAGTAAACATCGGGGAAGTCATCAAGAGCTACCGCAGTCAGCGCGGCCTTTCGCAGGGCGATATCGAGCGGCGCACTGGTTTGTTGCGCTGCTACCTGTCGCGCGTGGAGAACGGGCACACCGTGCCATCGCTGGAAACCCTCGCAAAGATCGCGCAGGCCATGGACATCTCTTTGGCGGATTTTTTCCCCGGCACCGAAACGCCACGGGACAAAGAAACACAGAAAATGCTTGGGGAGCTGTCCGGAGACGAAATTCGATTCCTCGCGGAGATCAAGAAGTACAGCAATACCCTTTCCGATGGCGATAAGCGGCTGGTGGTGGCCATGATTCGCAAGATGGCCACAATCTTGCCGCCGCCCGGCCCAAAGAAAGTTGTCGTCGCGCGGCGAATGACGGCTTAGCCCGATTTCACTTTCCCGGCGACGGACGCAAAAAGAACCGCCGCGGGGAGCGCGATACCGCCGCCGCGGTTTCTCTTTCAGGTTTGTCCCCGAAGCAGGCGTATCGCGTCGGTCACGCCAGCTTCTTTCGTGCCGTTGCCGCTCCGGCGATTCTCATCCGGCGTAGTGGATTCGTCGCCGTCGGAGCTGCTTTCGCCGGGAGCAAGAAACAAATTCGAAGCCACGGCGTGCTGTTTGGTATACAGGTCGTAGTAGCGGCCTCCCTCGGAGAAGAGCGAATCGTGAGTGCCGCGCTCGATAATGCGCCCTGCCTCGACCACCAAAATCTGTTCGGCGCGGCGAATGGTGGAAAGCCGGTGGGCGATTACAAATGTCGTGCGCCCGCGCATCAAGTACCGCAAGCCCTCCTGAATCAGGGCTTCCGATTCCGAGTCCAGGCTGGACGTCGCCTCATCCAGTATCAAAATGCGCGGGTCTGCCAGAATCGCGCGCGCAATCGAGACGCGCTGCTTCTGTCCACCGGATAGCCGCACCCCGCGCTCGCCCACAACGGTGTCGTATCCTTTTTCAAACGTTTCGGCGAATTCATCGACGCGCGCGATGCGGCAGGCCGCGAGAATTTCCGCTTCCGTGGCCTCCGGGCGTGCGAAACCCACGTTCTCGCGAATGCTGCCGTCAAATAAAAAAGTCTCCTGCAGCACGACGCCCAGCTGCGTGCGGTAAGACTCCAGCTTCACCGTGGAAAGATCGATGCCATCGACGAATACCCGTCCGGATGCCGGAACGTAGAACGCCGCCAGCAATCCGATGATGGTAGATTTTCCCGCGCCGGATGGCCCAACCAGAGCAGTGACCGTCCCGGGCTCCGCCGTGAAGCTGATGTCGTGCAGCACTTCTTTGCGCACATCATAAGCAAAGCTGACGTCCGCGAGCACCACTTGTCCGTTGATGCGTCCGAGCGTGACCGTGCGGCGCGGGTCGTCGTCTTCCTTGGTTTCATTCAGAATTTCGCGCGTGCGTTCGAGCCCGGTGATAGCCTCCGTAATTTGCGTCCCGATGGCCACGATCTGAAACACCGGGGCAATCAGCAGGCCCAGGAAAACGTTGAACGCAAAAAATTCTCCGAGTGTCATGGTCCCGGCCAGCATTTTGTGCGCGCCAACCTCCATGATGAAGGCGCTGACGACGCCCATCAGGCCGGCGGCGGAGAGGCTCATCAGCGACGTGGCTGTCAGCGTCTTCAGGACATTGTCAAGCAGGCGTTGCACGCCGGCGGCGAAAATGCCTTCCTCGCGTTCTTCCGCGTGGTAACCCTTCACCACGCGCACGCCACCAAGCGATTCGGTGAGCCGGCCGGTCACTTCGGCGGTAATCTTCGGCCGAGCGCGAAAAATGGGCCGGATGGTGGCGAAAGCTTTGTTGATGGCGAAGCCGAACACCAGCAGAACCGAAAACGCCACCGCGGTCATGGTCACGCTGGTATGAATCAGGTACACCAGAGCGATCACCGCGGTCATGATTCCGCCGACAAACTCCACCAGTCCGGTGCCGACTAGATTGCGAATGCCTTCGACGTCGCTCATGATGCGCGAGACCAGCACGCCCGTTTTGTTCGCGTCATAGAACGACACGGAGAGCCGGCCAATGTGCGCCTGCACTTGTTTGCGCAGGTCAGTGATCATTTTTTGTGCGGACTTGGAGAGCAGTTGTGTCAGCGTGAAGGAGGTTATGCCCTGGAGAATGGTGGCCGCCAGCACGCCCAGCACGATCGGCGTGAGCAGGTGTATCTGGCGCTTGGTGACCACGTTATCGACGAAGAATTTCGTCGAAGCCGGCAACACCAGGCCGGACACGCGGTTGATAGCCATCAGCGCCAAGCCCGCGATCAGCAGGCCGCGCCGTGGATGGATCAGCGCCCACACGTCCGGCAAGCTTTTCCAAGCCTGTTTGCGTTTTTCTGCCTTGCTGAGCGTACTTTTAGTTTCCGCGGTCATAGAGGAAGAACGGTGCCGGTTAATGGCGGTTAGATGCCCGGGATTTCGCAAGGTCACATTTCCGCTGCGGGGCTGAATTTCGCCGCGAGGTGAAGTTAAAGATAAGCCTGGCGCGCTAGTCGCCGGCGTTGCTTCCGCGTGGCACGCGAGCCACCGATGGCGGTTCGAAATTTAGCACGCTGGAAACAAACTGGCTCAGCGAAATTCCCAGATGCCCCAGCACCCGCTGCTTCAGCGTGGTGTAGTCCTGCGCGCCGCTGAAAAGATCCCCAACCAATTGGCGAAACACCGGACTCTTGCGCATGAACTGCACCATGCGCGTGGGAACCGACGTGCCCAGGAAAGAGCCGCGGTAAAAACGCCGCACAATCCTCGCAGCGAATTCGAGTTCGGCGGAAAACGCTGCCTTCACCCTCGCCGGATACTTTTCCGGGCAACCTTCCGCCAGCGCGCGACCCAGCAATTCACCGGAGCGCAGCGCATAAAACAGCCCCTCGCCGGTCAGCGGATCCACGCACGCCGCGGCGTCGCCGATCATGGCCCAGTTGCGTCCCAGCACCGGCCGGTGCGCAAGGGTGTGTTCCTGCGGCGAGGGCAGTACATGGCTGTAAAACTTGGCTTCCGCGGTATCGATTTTGTGTTGTTCCACGAATGTCCCGAGATGCGCTCTTAGCTCCGCGCTGGTATGCGCGGACATGCTCCCGCAAATCCCCACGGACAGATGATCCTGTCGCGGGAACGACCAGATATACCCTTCAAAATGCGGCAGAAATTTTATGGTAATGGCTTCGGAGGTTTCCGGGACAAAGTAACCTTGCGTCATTTCCAGTTCGTCGCGCTGCAACGCCCGTGTCTCCGGCAGCAACTGGTTGCGCGCGCCCGCCGCCAGCACCAGGTAATCCGCCTGCTGCCACTCCCCATCCACGCGGAGCCGCGGCTTATCGCCTGCGGTGTCCACGTCCATGACATGCGAACGTTGCACCTGGCAGCCGGCCTCCTCTGCGCGCGAAAGCAAAATGCCATTCAGCACCGTGCGCGAATAAATCACGATGGGATGCGTCATCTTCATGGTCACGCGCTGCTCGTCACTGGCGATCAGATCCACCGCGCGCACCAATTTCTTTGGATAAGGATTGTCCAGAAGAAAAGGGAAGTACCGAATGGCTTTATGCGTCAGCCCGCCGCCGCAAGGTTTTTCCCACGCTAAATGCTCGTCAAATATTTTTACCGCATGACCGCCGCGCGCCAATTGCTCACCGCACATCGCGCCGGATGGCCCTCCGCCGACAATCGCAATTTCAGCCATAAGCGCTCTCGCGAATCTTCGCGATGTCCATTCCGGGCGCGGTACCCTGTGGCGATGGCCCTGCGGAGGAGGGGGGCCCGAGTGTGAAAGCCCCTCAAAGCAGCGGGAAAATCACCAGGCAAAAACCAGTCAGAAGTATAGCACCGAAGAGCGCCGCCGCTGCCGCGGACCCGGTAACTTCCCGGACAACTTCCATGCCCCATCGCTGCGCGATGCTGACCGCGGCGAAATAGGGCGCCAGCAGCACCAGCAACACTTCTCCGCTATGCATAATCAGAATGCCGAACACCATGGTCAGCCATAACAGCAAGCGATAAAACATGGCCAGCGCTACGCGCCTCCTGGTGCTTTTCTCCGCACGCGCTCCCAGCAGAATTTCCTCGGCCACTAGGCAGGGAATCAGCGCGATACACAGCAGCGGAAAGCGTTGCCAACGCGCGGCGTCGAGCCATGCTTCCGTGACCGACAGTTCCAGCCACGCACTGAACAGCAGGAAAAGCACCAGGGCTGCAAAAATCGCTCTCACTGCGGCGCTGCTGCGGAAGTCAAAGATCGGCATCAGCTCCTTCCCGTGCATGGCGATGAGCAGCACACCGCTAAACAACAAAAATCCCGCCAGGTAATCGCCCTCGAATAGGCGTACCAATCGCAGCGGCATCCAGTAACGCAGCACCACCGCGGCCAGCGAGCCCACCACCAGGAGTTCCAGTGCCGCTCGCCACCAGGAGACTGCCCGTGTCTCCACGTCTGGAAAATTCTCGCGGCTCTTCGCATGGATGTTCACCGCCTCGCGCAAGAACGGCCCGGCAATCAAAAGAAAGCCCGCGAGTCCTATGACGCATCCGGCGAGCGGCCATCGCGATGGGAGTTTGTATCTGTGTGGAGAGACGTTTGGCCCCGTAGCGCCGGCATTGGCGGCCGCGTTCGGGCCATCCAGCCGCAACACTTTCGCGGCCCAATCCTGCGCCAGTCGCGCCGCGGCTGGTCGCCACAGCAAGCCTGCGTGTGTCGCCCACGGAACCAAATCAAAGTGTGAATTCACATCTCGTCCGGCTTGCAGCAAATCCCGGGCGCTCGCCGTGATTAGCCGCGGCTCCAGCGCGCCGCTGATAATCTCGGTATTCGGCGGGAGCGCTGGCGGTCCATCGAAAAGCACCATGTCGCGGGAGACTCCATGCCCCGCGCGCATGGGCGCCGGCGACATCGCAATCACTCCCGCAACCGGCACGCGTGCCGCCACGCGAATCGCAATGGCTCCGCCCATGGAGTGTCCCGCGAGGATGGTGCTGTCCGGCGGCGCCAGGCCGCGCGAACGCAGCTCGTGCAACAAATTTTCACTGCACTGTTCCGCCCGTGCCGCGGAGAAAGGGCCTTCCGTGTGTCCATGTCCCGGCAAATCCGGCACGAACACGCGCAGCCCTTCGAGTGCGAAACCCTCCGCCAGATACGCCATAATTTTTCGATTTCCCGCTAACCCGTGATACAGCACCACCGTACCGCCACCGCCGGAATTCGCAGCCATCGCGCCCGCAGGCTCGTAGACGGTGGTCTGCAAGTAGCAACCGCCCGCGGTAATCAAAAAATTGCGCTCGTGGTAAGGGTGCGGCAGAACCATCAGCAATCCCGCCGCGATCAGCCCCATGGCCGCTAACGCGCGCAAGAGGAAGCGATTTTTTGCCGGCGGGTTCGCGGACAAATCTTTCATCTCCATATCCATTGCCCAGCATGCCGCGCCGCAGCACCGGCCGCGCTCGCATGATAAACTGGTGTTTCGCGCTGCTCGCGGCCAGCTGCGCCTGGCGTCCTCATGGAGATCCTTTGAGTCCCGAAATTCTTACGCTGGAAGAAGCGATTCTGCGGTTTGGCCGCGGCAAACACAACGACAAACCTGGCCCCCGTCCTGTCGGTAACAAAGTAGTCTTCACCAATGGCTGCTTCGATCTTCTCCATCCGGGGCATATCCGCACGCTCGAAGCCGCACGCCAGCTCGGCGACGTGCTCGTCGTCGGCCTCAACAGCGACCATGGCGTCCGCCAACTGAAAGGTCCGGGACGCCCAATTTTCCCGGAACACGAACGCGCCGAAATCCTGGCCGCGCTGGAATGCGTCGATGCCGTGGTGATCTTCGACGAATTGACGCCGCAAAAAACCATCGCCGCGTTGCTCCCGGACGTTCTGGTCAAAGGCGGCGATTGGCCCGGCGACCAAATTGTAGGCCGTCAGGAAGTCGAGTCCGCAGGCGGCCAGGTGGTATCTGTGGAAATCGCTTCCGGGTATTCCACCACGGCGATGTTGCAGAAGATTCGCGCTGTCGCACCATCCCATACGCTCGGCGGCGACTCCGCCCGCGCGGAGTCCTGATCGCTCACGCATGATATTTCCTGTAGTCCGCGAACGCCTCGAACCCGTGCTCGGTCATCCCGGTCTGCACGGTGCGCTTGCGGAACTGCGCGCTGGCGCCAATCATGTTTCGCTTTCCGGCCTGCACGATGTGGCCAAAGCGTTGGTCGCCGCCTACCTCACGCACGAATTGCGCCGCCCGGCTTTCTTCGTTACGGATTCCAATCGCCGCGCTGAAGCGCTTTCTGATACGCTGCGATTTTTCTTCGGCATTTTTCCTGGTCCCGGAGCCAATGTCGCCACGCTCCCCGCCTTCGACACCCTCCCGTGGGAGTCGCAAAGCCCGCACGCCGATATCTTGGAACGCCGCGCCGCGACCCTCTTCCGCCTCACCGACGGCCAAATTTCTCTCGTCATCGCTCCGGTCGTCGCCGCGCTGTGGCGTTATCAGGATCCCGTCACCTACTTATCGCTGGCCCGCACGCTCACCAAGGATGCCGAGGTGCCGCACGAGGAATTGCTCACGCATCTCGGTTCCGTCGGCTACACGCGTACGGAAATGGTCGAGCTCCCCGGACAATTCGCCGTTCGTGGCGGCATCATCGACGTTTTTTCCCCGGAAGCGCCGCGCCCCGTTCGTATCGAACTCCTCGGCGACACCGTCGAATCCGTCCGCGAATTCGATCCGCGCACTCAGCGATCGATTTCTCCCGTGGGCCGCGCCACGCTTCTGCCGCTCACGGAATGGTCCTTCGCTCCTACGATCGTGAATGCCGACGATATGGCCTCCGTCTGGCAAACGCCGTCCTCCTTCGGGCCATCGCTCGCCGCTGGCACTGCCTCGCTCTTCGAACTCGCCGAAAGCTCGTTGCGCCCCATCATTTTTCTGGACGAGCCGCAAACGCTCCTGGAAGTTGCCGCAAAACATTTGGACGCCGCAACCGCCAACTATGAGCGCCACGGCCAAGCCAATTCTCCCGCGGCGGCTCATTTTTTCTGGGCGCCCCAGGAACTTTCCGCGGCCCTCCGTAAAGGCTCGGAGATCGAACTGCAGCAACTCGCTGTGGGCAGCGGCGCTGGTCCGCAATTCGAACTTTCCTCCCGGCCCAGCGCCCGTTATCACGGCGACGTCGTCGCTTGCATGGCCGCCGTAAAATCACAACTCGCCGAAGGCGGCAGCGTTTTCCTTACCGCCGCCAGCACCGGTGAGCTGGAGCGGCTGGCGGACATTTGCCGCGAATACGAAGCTCCTTACGTCCTCGGCGAATCGGAAGACGCCGCGGCCGGCTTCACCGCCGAAGCCGCGCATGAACTCGCCAAACTCCTGTTAATTCGTGCGCCGTTTTCCGAAGGCGTCGCCTTCCCGGACGTGCGCGTCACGCTCTACGGGCAAGGTGATTTATTCGATGTCGCGCCGGTATTGGATCGTCCCAGTCGCAAAATCCGTACTTCCGGTTTTTTTACCGATTTCGCCGATTTAAAACCTGGCGACTTCGTAGTCCACGTCGACCACGGTATTGGCCAGTTCGAGGGGCTTCGCCAAATCGTCTCGGACGGACGCGGCGGAGAATTCATGCTTCTCCGTTACGCCGACGACGCCCGCCTCTACGTCCCGCTGGAGCGCATGGATCTCGTACAAAGCTACCGCGTCGTGGAGGGCGACCATCCGCCGCTCGATAAACTCGGCGGCACCGCCTGGAACTCCCGCAAAACTCGTGCTCGCAAATCCGTCGAGGACATGGCCGATCAGCTTCTCGCCCTCTACGCCGAAAGAAAAACCGCCGAAGGATTTGCATTCTCTCCCGACGGTAATTTTCAGCGGGAGTTTGAAGACGCCTTCGAATTCGAGGAAACCGCCGACCAGAACAGCGCCATCGCCGACATTAAAAAAGACATGGAGCGCTCCACGCCCATGGACCGTCTCCTTTGTGGCGACGTCGGCTACGGTAAAACCGAAGTGGCCATGCGTGCCGCCTTCAAATCGGTGTCCGACAGTAAACAGGTCGCGCTGCTTTCCCCCACCACCATCCTGGCCTTCCAGCATTACGAAACCTTCAAGCAGCGCTTCGCCGCCTTTCCGATGCGCATTGAAATGCTCAGCCGTTTCCGCACCGCTGCCGAACAGAAAAAGATTCTCGCCGATGTGGAATCCGGCAAAGTCGACATCGTCATCGGCACCCATCGCCTGCTTTCCAAAGACGTGAAGTTTCATGACTTGGGTCTCTTGGTCGTCGACGAAGAACAGCGCTTCGGCGTGGCCCATAAAGAGCGGCTGAAGGAAATGAGCAAAAATGTTGACGCGCTGGCTCTTTCCGCCACCCCCATTCCGCGCACCCTGCACATGTCGCTGGTGGGTCTGCGCGATATGTCGGTAATCGAAACCCCGCCTCGCGATCGCCTGGCCATCCAAACGGTCGTCGCCCCGTTCCAGGAAGAACTCCTGCAACGCGCCATCGAGACTGAACTAGCCCGCGATGGCCAGGTCTACTTCATCCACAACCGCATCGAATCCATCTATTCTTTGGCCGCCCTGGTCGCCAAGTTGGTTCCCAAGGCTCGCGTGGTCGTCGGCCACGGCCAAATGGGAGAAAAAGAACTGGAAAGCGTGATGTTGAAATTCATCCGCGACGAAGCCGACGTTCTCGTCGCCACCACCATCGTCGAAAACGGTCTCGACATCCCTCGCGCCAATACCATCCTCATCAATCGCGCTGACCGCCTCGGACTCGCCGAACTCTACCAGCTCCGCGGTCGTGTCGGACGCTCCGCACAACGCGCCTACGCCTACCTGCTCGTTCCACCGGAAACCGTCCTCTCCGATGTCGCCCGCAAACGCCTCTCTGCCATGAAGGAATTCAGCGAACTCGGCGCCGGCTTTCGCATCGCCGCCTTGGACCTCGAACTCCGCGGCGCCGGCAACATGCTCGGTCGCCAGCAACACGGCCACATCGACGCCGTCGGCTTTGACCTGTACTGCCAGATGCTCGAGCGCGCCGTCTCCAAATTGAAGGGCCAGGAAGTCGCCCCCGAACTCCGCACCACCTTGAGCCTCGGCTTCGACGTTCGCATCCCGCAGGACTACATCCCCAGCGAGAACCTCCGCCTGCGCACTTATAAGCGCATCTCCGCCATCGCCACGGACGCCGAGCGCGCCGACGTTCGCCGCGAGCTCGAAGACCGCTTCGGTCCCGTCCCCTCCTCCATAGAAAACCTTTTGCAGTACTCTGTCCTCAAATCTATGTGCGAGCGTCTGCGCATTTCCGCGGTTGAGCGCCAGGGCAGCCGCATCGCCATCCGCTTCCACCCGGAAACTCAGTTGGACCCCGCCACCCTCGTCAAGGTCGTGCGCTCGCGAAAAGGCATTAAGCTCGACCCCAGCGGTGTCCTTTGGATGGAAATCTCGCGCGGCGAACCGGCCGCGGACGCCGTGAGAAACGTATTGCTAGGCCTGCAAGGGCAGACTAAACTTTAGTATTGCCAACATTGAGGAGCTTCATGCGTAATCTGGTTTTAGCCATTTTCCTGTGCTTCGGCCTGCCGGCGCTGGCACAACAAACTCCCGCGAATCCTCCCGCGCCACAAGCCGCGCCACAAACGCCAACGCTCGAGAAACCTGGCATGGCCGAACCGGAGCCGGAAACTCCCGCCACCAAACCCGCGTCCAAGCTCGCAGCCAAACCCGCCCCCAAGACGGCGGTCGATCCCAATAGCGGCAAAACCGTCGAGGAAATCATCGCTCGCGTCAACAACGAGATCATTACCAAATCCGAATACGACCGCGCTCTCGTCACCGCTGAAGAAGACGCCAAGGCCGAGTGCCAGGCCAAGTGCACCCCGGAGCAGTTGCACGCCGACACCGAAGACCGCCAGAAAAATGCCCTCCGCGATTTGATCGATCAATCCCTGCTGGTCCAGCGCGCCAAGGACATGGGCACCAGCGTCGAGCCCCAAGTCATCAAGAAACTCGATCAAATCCGCATCCAAAATAAACTCGATAGCATGGAGGACCTGGAAAAGGCCGTCACCGCCCAAGGCTTGAATTGGGAGGATTTTAAGAACAATATCCGCAACGGTCTTCTCACCCAGGAAGTGATCGGCAGTGAAGTCGGCTCGCACATCAATATTGGCACCGCGGAAGTGCAGAAATATTACGACGACCACAAAGCCGACTTCGTTCGCCCGGAGCAAGTCGCCCTGCGCGAAATTGAAGTTTCCACCGAAGGCAAAAAACCCGACGAAATCCCCGACCTGAAAAAGAAAGCTGAGACCGCGCTCAAGCGCGTTCAGGATGGCGAAGACTTCGCCGAAATCGCCAAGCGTCTCTCCGACGGCACCACCGCCAAGCAAGGTGGTTTCCTCGGCATCTACAAGCGTGGCGAACTCTCAAAAGTGCTCGAAGATAAGGTTTTCGCCATGAAGCGCAACGAGCTCACCGACGTCATGGAAACCAAGCAGGGCTTTCTGGTTCTCCAGGTTCTCGAGCACTACGACGAAGGCGAGCAGTCTCTCGAAAAAGTGCAAAACGAAATTTCCGAGAAACTTTACAACGAGCGCCTCGAGCCCGCCGTTCGCGAATACTTGAAAACCCTCCGCCAGCAAAGCTATGTCGTCATCAAGCCCGGCTACCAGGACATCGCCGGCGGCGGCAACTCTGAGATTCAAGAAGTCAGCGCCACCCCCGAAGTGGTGAAAACAAAAAAAGGCCATAAGAAGTTTGGCCTGTTCGGCAAGCGTTCCGGAGACTCCACCTCGCCGGACGCCGCGCCTGCGTCGCCGCCGCCCGCTTCCTGATGAAAAAGTAAAAATGAAGAAATTTTTCGTCGTCGAACTCGCCTCCGAACAAAGCATTACTTCCTTCTTCTTGGTTCACGAAAAGGAAATTCGCAACACTCGCGAAGGCAAGCAATACCTCCGCATGGAACTCGGAGACCGCAGCGGCACCGTCGAAGCTCGCGTCTGGGACGCCTTCGAATCCATCGCCAGGGACGTCAACCGCGATGATTTTGTAAAAGTGGCTGCCCGCGTCGAAATCTATCGCAACAAACCGCAGCTCGTCCTGCAGCAGGTTCGCCGCGCCGCTCCCGAAGAAATCGACCTCGCCGATTTTCTCCCTCACACGAAAGAAAATGTCGATGAAATGTGGTCTCGCCTGCTGGCCTGCGCCGCCGGAATCGAAAATCCCTGGCTTAACAAATTAGTCCTCGGCATCCTCGGCGACCCTGCCACTGCCGCCCGCTTCAAGCGTGCCCCTGCCGCCAAGGTCATGCACCACGCCTTCATCGGCGGTCTCCTCGAACATGTCGTTGGACTCTGCGGCCTCGCCAAACAAATCGCCGCTCACTACCCCGAGCTCAACCTGGACCTCCTGCTCACCGCCGCCGCCCTCCACGACGTCGGCAAACTCGACGAACTCTGCTACGAACGCGCCGTAGCCTACACCACGGAGGGTCAGCTGTTAGGTCACATCGTGATGGAGGTGGAAGCCGTGTCGAAGGCCATGGACGCTATCCCCGGCTTCCCCGCGCCTCTAAAAACCGTGGTCCAGCACCTGCTGATCAGCCACCACGGCCAATACGAATTTGGCTCCCCGAAACTCCCCATGATCCGCGAAGCCCTGGTCTTCCACTACATGGACGACATGGACTCCAAGCTCGCCGCCGTCCGCTCCGCCCTCGCCACGCCCAGTGGCGAAGACCTCTGGTCCATCTTCAGCCCCGCCCTCGGCCGCAAATTCCTCAAGCTGGACGAATACCTGAAATCCTCCACCGCTGCTCCTAACGCGGCGTGCGACCCGCCGCAAACCACCTAATCTGGTTTGCGCAAACTGTTCCTGCAATGCCATTGGATGAATTCGATGGATTTACTTCGCTGGATTTACTTCGCTTGGACTACTCGCGAGCCAGCCCCGCGGGATACCCGGCCGTGCTCATCGTTCGATCCTCTGCGATTCCGCTCGGCGCGGGCGATGGCTCGTCGATAATGCTCTGCGGCTTCGCTGCGTCCCGCCGGGAAGTCGGCGTCAGCCTCCGAAACACAAATTCCTGCAAAATATTCGTGGCCGCCGCCGCTCCAATATTGATCAGCGCATTTTCAAACGTTAACTCCGCCCCGTTCCGATTCTTGGCCGGATAATAAAGATTGGAAATCCCGCCGGATGCCAGGCTTCCGACAATCCCGGAATAGTTCGGCTCCCACCGCCCGTTGTCTCCCTTGCAAATCACCGCATTCACGATCGCATACATCACCCGCGACCGCGCACTCCCGGTCCCTTTATAAAAATATCGCGGATCCTGCTTCAGCAGCGATGGCAATATCGCTCCCCCGATATACACCCCGGTCACAAAGTCCCCGTACGACGCCCCGTACCGCCGTCCGTACCCCGCCGCCCCTTGCCCATATCCGCTGAAATCGTTCTGCGCCTGCTGGAACCCCGCAATCGCCCCATTCACTCCAAAATTCACCGGATCGATCACCGTCTTCCACGCCAGCTCGAACTTCTGCTTTGGCGTAAGCGGCACCGCGTGGTGGTCGTAGCTCACATAGAAATTTGGAATCACGCCCATCAGCCGCTGTTTCTCTTCCACCTTGATCTGGTCTTCCGCCACTTCCACCTGCGACGGCGTCACCCGCAACTCCGCCGTGGCGCCCGCCAGGATCAACGAGACCTGCGGCACCGTGTAGCTCTCGCCCTCGCGCACCGTTCCAGACGTACTCCGCGCCGCAAATCCCTCCGCCGTAATCACCAGCTTGAAATTCCCGGGGGCCACGCTGGCAAAAATAAATTGTCCGGTTTCGTCCGTCAGTGTTTCCTGCTGCCCGACTTCTCCCTCGCGCCCCAGCCTCACCCGCGCTCCCGCAACCACCGCTCCCGTCTGATCCACCACCGTTCCCCGGATCGTTCCCGTCGCGTCGCTGCCGGACGCGCCATTGCCAGGCGAATTGTCGCCCTGCACCGCTTGCGCGCCCGCCCGCCCCGGTAAGCTGCAGGCCAGCACTCCCAGGCTCAACCACACCACGCCACGCCAAACCACGCCACGCCAAGTCAAGCCACGCCACGTCACGCCACTTGCTTTTGTGCCCATAATCCCCGCAGTCGTCGATTATGATGCTACTCTCAGCGTTTTTGGATTTCCAATGGGCGGCGACGTTTTATCGGTTACTGTACTGGCGGACCCTCAGACCCGTGCCTTTGGCCAACCGTCCGCCTTTCAACCATGTCCTGAAGTCCTGAACAAAATTGGTTCCCTCGCAACCACGGAAAGGTTCCCACCATGAGCGAAACAACCAGGCCGAACGAATTCACCAAGCCTTGCCACAATCTGACTCTTGCCGGAGCCAAACACGTGCGTGATCACGCCTTGCTCCACGCCTCGCAGTTGGGCATACCTGTCTCCGTGGTCATCGTGGATCGTACCGGCGTGATTTTATTGCTGGAAACCGCTGACGACACCCCTCCGGAATCCTCCGAGGCCGCCATCAGGAAAGCCAAAGGCGCCTCTCGTTACGGCGTGGCAACGCATCTGACCGCCGAATATCTCAAGACCATCCCCGCTCCCTTGATCCACCAAGCGCTCTCTCTGCCGGATGTCTGTGCTTTTCAAGGTGGCGCCCCCATTCGCATCCACGGAGAAGTTGTGGGCGGAGTAGGCATCGCTGGCGGCACAGGGGAACAAGACATCGCCATCGCCCTAGCCGCAGCCGCCAGCCTAAAGTGAACCCGCCTTGTCGCAGCGCGGGCTAGCGGTTTCCATGGGGTCGACCTTGCCGCCGCGGCACCTTGCATAAAGCAATCGAGACCCGAAAATACAGGGATGACCTAACTCATTCGGGCCGCCACTCGTGCCTTAATCAGGGTGCATTTGGTTTTTCGCTGCCTCCGCAGCGCATTTCTCGTCGGTAAAACCTCAATCCTCAGCGGAAGGTCAAAGCGACACCCAGAGGGTCCCGTGGTTCAACGACTAAGTCTTTTCGTCGCGATCGGCGACCTCGCTAAGAAGGCGGGAAGTGCGTGGTTGGAAGACAACGCTCCGAGGATGGGTGCCGCGCTCGCCTTCTACACGTTGTTTTCGCTGGCTCCCGTCCTGATTATCGTCGTATGGATAGCAGGTTTGGTTGTCGGTCGCGTCGCTGCTCAAGGCGAAGTAATCCGCCAATTTCAATCGTTAATGGGTGCGCAGGCCTCGTCGCTAATCGAGTCGATTGTCCGCGGGTCAACCCAACCCAATATCAGCGTCGCGAGCGCGATTGTCGGGTTTTTTGCAATTCTGGTCGGGGCGTCTGGCGCCTTCAACGAACTCCAAGATGCGCTCAACACCATTTGGAGAGTAGGTGGCCAAGGTAAGAGTTTTTGGCTAGTGAGCCTTAAGCAACGAGTATTTTCTCTGAGCCTTGTGGCCGCGACAGGCTTCATTTTGCTGACGTCCCTCCTTCTGAATGCCGCGATAGCAATTGCACAGAAAAGTGTCGTGAACTTTCGTACTATATCCGCCGTTTCGCTGCAAGCCGTCAATTTTGTTCTCCAATTCGGCGTCACCCTTATGCTGTTCGCCCTTTTGTTCAAGGTCATTCCAGATGTCGAGATTCCTTGGCGTGACGTATGGATGGGCGCGTCAGTCAGAGCGCTTTTCTTTGGGTTCGGTAAAATAGCAATCGGCTTTTACCTTGGCCACTCTGCCTTGGCCTCGGCGTACGGTGCGGCGGCTTCTTTAGTCGTCCTGTTGGTGTGGGTGTACTATACCGCGCAAATCTTGTTGTTCGGTGCCGAACTCACGCATGCTTACGCGATGCGTTATGGATGCCTCGCCAAAACTGCGGGCGTCTAAACGGCGCACGAATATGTCGTGAATTTCCCCCAATAATTAAACGCTGCACCGAATCTCAGTCGGTGGTTACCACGTCGCACCCTTCAGCCCAAGGCTTTCCTTCCCGTACCCCGCCACCCCTCGGGTTCCTGCTGAATCGACGCCATGGCAAGGACGGATTTCCGCCCAGGATTTGCTGGTGGCTCAGCGAGAGAAGAACATGTCATAAAGTACGTAAATAATGAGGCCGAGAAAAGCTGCGCCCGTTAACCTGACCTGTAAAGCGCGACCCATTAGCAAATAGAGACCCTGATCCGGCACAATGCGATTCGCGGAGCCGTCACCGCATTGCTTCCAGGGTCACTTCCTTCGTGATTTTCTCGTTTTCCCGGAGCACTGTGACTATCACCTTCTCCCCCTCGTAGTAGGAGTAGCGCAGTCTCTCGTAATCAACGGGGTTGTCGATTTTCCGCCCGCCATACACGATCAACACATCGCCGGATTTCAATCCTGCCTTGTCTGCGGGGCCACTCTCGGCCACTTCGGCAAATTTCATACCGCCGTGTTCCTGATGGTAATCCGGCTCGACGCCAAAATCGGCAGGAAGCAGGTCGGTATGGCCGAGGGTGATTTTCCAGCCGGCCGGCGTTTTCACCAGGATGAAGCTCTCCACATAGGTCGCATACCCCTCCCTCGTTCCCAGCATGGCCTGCCCCGCCGGAGTGTCGGCTGTCCAGACGCTGTGCAACGTCACGGTGACCCATGCAACGTTGTCCCGCACCTCCGCCACTGCGTCTTGGGGATGGTAGTCGATACGGATGCCAACGTCCTTGAAGGCCTGATAGCTTCGGCGTTCGTCGGGTTCTAGCGGGTGCGGATAGGACTCCTCAATTACACGCGAATCCGATGTGTGCAGAGAATCCAGCCTGTCGAAATCGTAAGTTTGGCATGCCTGCTCGTGCGCCAGAACTACATTTATGGCTGCCTTCTTGTCGTCCTCTTCTGACGCGGTGCGCGTTCTGCAGGCGGCCAGCACAAACGAGAGCAAAACCGTCGTCGTGAAAAGAACTCCGACTCGTCGTTGCATATCGCTCCTCCCCTGCGGTGGTACGCCCCACCGGGTTCGTACCTTACTGCTGCAAAAGAGCGCTTACAATCACGGCTTTTCCCAGCGGCTGGGTGCCGCACCCGGCACGATATCACGCCACTAGCGGTCGTGATAACATCCCGCCATGAAGTTCACTGGTTCAAGGGGCCAGAGGATTGCTTCGCTGGCGCTCGGCGGCTTTCTCGTGGTCGTGCAGTTGATCGACTTGCCGCAAGTACCGCGACCAGTCAACCGACACACGTTCGGTTATGACCTCGCTTGGAACGCTATATTCGCCGCTGGAGTGTGGCTGCTGCTTTACGGCCTGGGTGTGGTGGGCCGCAAAAAGTCCGCGCCGCCTACTTGAACCGCCCAGCCCCACCCGTCTTTCCTTCCACTACCGCGTGATAGAATCGCGCCACTGTTGACGAGTCAAGGGAGGTTCGCAGGCATGAAATCACTTTTGCTGGCGACGATGTTGCTCTTGCCCTTAAATGGTTATGCCCAGGTGAAGCAAGAAAGTTGGCAAAGCGTTCTTCTCATGAACGATAAATTCGAGAACTACAAGAACGACTTCAGACAATTTTCACAGGCCAGCCCAAATTCTCGTCCAGACGCTCAAGCCGATATGGCATTCATGGTTGTGGCCGACCAGACGGTCAGTCATGTGCGATGTGTCGAAACGCTGGTGGCGATTTATCTCAAGGTCTCCACCAAACAGGACCGACTGGCGATTTGGCCGCTGATAACTGACCGAGTAACTGAAATCACGAAAGAGTTAGACCACCAGTTAGAGATGACGAATGCGTCTCTCGCGACAATTCAGAACCCCGACGTGATCACCGAGGCCATGCGCATGCGCGACGACCTGCGACAACTTACGACAGACTTGGATGGGGCCATGAGGGAAATCGAGGCGCAGGAAGCCACGCTTCAATGAAGGCGCGGCGATGATAAGACTTCCCCGGCACCCACTGGGAAGAGACACCACATTCCCTGCGTTCTCGGTGTCTTTGAGGTCTCCGATCCCGGGGACATCGCAGCCGTAAATAACGATCCTCGTATCGATCGTCAATTCCACTCGACGCAAACGTAAATTTATTCCGCAAGCACCATCAATGTATAACCGCCCAACCAACGCGCGGCAAAATCCTCGTCGATGGCAAATAACACCGCTCGAGGTAGTCGGAATGCTTTCTGCATCGCATTGGGTCCAATCTCATTCGACCGGGGAGCATAGAAATAATCCCGAATCTGGTAGCCCGTGTCACGCAGCGTCTCAAGAGCGGTTTCTTTCGAAAAGTAGTGCAAATGGGCATGGTCCAAGCGGCGCTTAAGCAAACCGTTCTTGCGCATCACCGCCTGCACGGAGATATCCAGTGGAAAGTGGAAAATCTTGTAACGCGCGAGCGGTCGTATCGCGCGGAGGAAAGAAAAGTAATCTTCCACGTGCTCCAGGACATCCAGAATCAGCATCAGATCGAAGTAAATTTCTTGGTCGCGGGTAATGTCCGCTAATTTGAAGTGCAGATGAGCATTTTCTCTGCACTTGCTTAATTCATGCGCTTGCGGAGAAATATCGAAGCCTGTGAATTCGGTTTCAGGCGGGAGTTCAAGTTGTAGCAGCCGCAAGACTTCACCAACTCCACAACCAGCCTCGCAAACAGACTTTATATCCAGCTTATTCTTGCGCAGAAGCTGCGACATGTATTTCACCTTGAAGGGTGATTCTTCGACATGCCAGGTGGGATTCTTCTCCAGATAACCGCCTCCCGTATAGAGATCAAGATACGGTCGCGCGGCGCGACGTTCCAAGGCAGGTTTTGGCGCGGGCATTGCAGATCCTTTCTTAAGGGAAAGAGGCCGGAATATTAGGCTTGGGTCATTGCGCCGTCAAGCTCCAATGCCTGCGCCCGCATGATTCCAACCCGTCGCGTCAAAAGCCGCTAAAAAATCGAGGTATGCCTGGTGGGTGACGTATGCCTGGCGGGTAAGGACCGTATTCTGCCAGGGCGTAATCAGGCGTGTGCCAGTGCGCTCGCTGCGATAGCTGTGTCGTTCGAGATCTAGCAGGGGCTATGGCGCGCTACTTCCGGCTTAATGCTATTCCCATCAGGCCCAGCATCCCCACTCCGAGCAGCAGCACGCTCGGGGGTTCCGGCACAGAACCCGTGCCGCCGCGCCCGCCGCCGGAAGAGCTGCTCGGCGGCGCCAGAGCGTCCTGCGCGAAGGCGGAGGGGGTGCCATCAGTGAACGAATTTTCAAGCGCAATAGCGATTGGGTCTAGTTCGGCGATGGTGCCGTACGCGGAGGAGCCGCCGCCCAATAGAATATCGAGCTGGTCAAGGAATTGTCCGACGGTTAGGCCGTCGACGCCGGAAAGTTCCGGGAACTGTGGGAACTGTGCCGGGATGCCCGCGATGACAAGACTGCCAAAAGAAGGGCCCGTACCGCCGGTTCGGCTGGAAAAGTTCACGTCCAATGTAAGCGCCACTACATCTCCGCCGAAACTGCCGGAATGACTGGTGGCCGGGTCGAGCAAGTTCGCATTCAACGGTCCGGGTGCGCCGGATGCGGGTAGGTAGGCCTCCACTGCGCCCGCGCTATCGAAGGACATTGTGTACGTGCCACCTACTGTGACTTCGTCGAAACTGCTGCCGTATACCGTGTTGAAGTCGGCGTTAAGCAGTCTGCTCGCCGGCGTCCCAGTGGGTAGGCCCTCGCCAGCCCACTCCGGTTGTAAGTACGTGATCTCCTGGCCGGCGTTCCACGTATCCGCTTGCGCCGCGCCCGAGCAGGCCAGCGTCAGCAACAGCACTACGAAAAGGACCCGGGGCATTCGTGACGCACCTGACAGGGTAAAAGGAGACATGTCGGCCCTCCTTCGACACGGAGATGAGACTAAACCCAGCAAGGCGACCACCAACCCAACGCAGTCCTGCCCAACTCGGAAACAAAGCACTTATTGCCCCTTCCAGGTCGTGCCCCGGAACTCTTCTGCACACAATTGGCAACGCAAGTGCACTTTCGTGTGTCCGTACCTCGTAAGTCGGCTACACCTAAGTTATCCCGAAACCATCGCCGGGTTTGCATTGCTCAGCCATCTTGCGTTGCCGCGCCCGCACGACATCACGCCACTAGCGGCCGTGATAACATCCACCCCAGAATGTGTGCATCAAGCGAGTATTTTGGGAAAGTGAAAGCGTTGGCGCGACTCCCGGAGAAATATTGCAGGACGTTGTCTCCGCCGTCATCCCGAGCACCAGAGGCACGATGATTCGCGCCAAAAGCGGAGATCGCGTGGTCACGACGAAGGAAGAGCAATGCTCCTTCCATCAGGAAGGCCGAAAGCGCCAATGAACTCTCAGTTGGCAGCGTTTTTGGAAGCGAGAATCGCTTGCATGGTTCCGATCGTAGCGACCAAGGCGAATAGGCCCCAGGTCCAATGGTCGCTGATGAGGTGCCGGCCGCTTAAAAACGTTATCAAGGCCATCCCCAGCAGCAGCACGGGAGAACCCGAAGCTGCATACCTGCGCGCACCCGCCCAATCCAGTTTCCCGATGCCGGCCATGCTCCCAGGTTCCACAGGGTTATGCAAACCGTCCAGTTTTTATTTGGAGCGCACATGAACTCAGACAAACTCAGAAAAAACCTTCACCACATGGATGAGCAAGAGTTGCTCGTTTTCGGACGCACATTCCGTGGCCAGCCGGAATCAGCGGAGTACAAGGAAGCTCAAGCGGAGTGGAAACGCAGACAGGAAAAGAAAACGGAGCGAGAGAGCCGGCGGAAGCGAGAAATGGTCGCAGTAGAGACCTCTTGGGATATCGCGCGGATCGCCTTATACGCCCCTCCCGACGCCTATCCGTGGGCCTGCTTCGCGATCACCAGGCCCGGACACTTCGCGGTGTTGGCGCTGCCGAAAGCGGACTCCCGTACGCGAACCAAGGATTAAAACTTCACCCAGCGCCGGTTAATTGTTAACCTTGCGCCGCCATCCGCATCCAACGCTCGCCCTAGTCGTTTACCTGCTGTAAAATCGCCACGCCAAAAATGGCGCGGGCGGTCGTTGGCCCGAGTAGCTGATCCGCGGAAAAAAGGAGAAACTTATGCGATTTGCGAAACGCCTGTTTGTGGGTGCCGGAGCGGTATTGCTGGCCGCCACTTTACTAGTCTCAACGGTCGCTGTCCTGACGCCTCGGGTAGTGCGCGCTGTGACTGCCCAATTGGTTCAAAATATTGACAGCCCGCCACGCAACGCATGGGTCGGAACTTGTGATTTTCTGCCGACAAGTGATAGCGAAAACTTTTGCCAGATTACTGTGCCAGCCGGACAGGCGGTTACAGTTCAAACCGTAACCTTCAACGGTACAGCGGTCAACCACAAACACATAATTATCACCATTGATACATCCGTGAACTCCCAAAACGAGACTTGGAATAACCAAATTACCAGCGTGGTGGGAGACGGAGCAGAACCCGCAGGCGTGGACCAATTTGCTGCGAGTCAAAATCTGACCTTATATGCCGTCGGTCCATTGGACGGCTTTACGGTGCTTATCAGTACGGACGGACCCAACTACAGTAATGCTAATCCTAATTATGGTCTAGCTGGCGCAATCTATCTCATTGGCTACACCGTGAACGTCGGCACGCCGAGTACGAACTAGGCCCGATGACGCTGCCGAAGTGGACTCCGCAAAAGTCTATGTAAATCAGGGTTAAAACTTCACCACGGCGGGTTAATTTTTAACCTCTCGGTGGCACTTGAATCCAAACGCTCGTCTAAACCATTTCTTTGCCGTAGAATTGGCTCGCCAAAAAATGGCACGGGCCGTGCTCTTAGCGACACGGTAGTCCAACTGAGGAGGCTCTCATGTCTATCCAGAAAAAGTCGCTCAAGTCCAAACCCGCCAAGACCCAAAAGGCAGGCCTCAGTAAGAAAATATCATCGCAGTCGGTGACCGCGACGAAGTTGGTCAATCTGAAGCCAACGGCCTTCCCGGTTGACCCCTGCTGAACAAATCCACTAACAAGGAGCAATTTATGACCATTCGTAAGAAAGCAATCAAGTCCAACGCCAAAGCTCAAAAAACCACCGGCAAGAAAATTCAGGGCAAGCCTTTGGTTTCGACCAAGGCCGTCAGCCTGAAGGAGGTGGCATATTTTCCGCCTAACCCGTGCTGAAAAATCCACTGACTGGGAGGATTCCATGAGCATTCGTAAGAAAGCAATCAAGCCGTCGCAAAGCCTCAAAAGGGCACCGCGAAGAAGATCCAAGGTAAGTCTTTAGCCGCGACGAAGTTGGTCAATCTGAAGCCAACGGCCTTCCCGGTTGACCCCTGCTTGACCTGACCCCGACGGATGGGCGGAATGAGCTACGGACTCCCTCCGTGCTGATTTAGAGAAGCAATTCGGAGTGTCGATTGGTAAGCGACCGAGCTTGGAGTCAGAAGGATTCCCTAACCACGGAATTTCCAAATCGTCTGCGCCACTCCGCTTGCGCCAGCCGTAATTTGGCCACGCTTTCGTCGAGCGGCATGTCTTGCAGACTCGCCTCGACGGTGCAGATATATTTCAACGCCGAACCGTAACGCAACAACGCCGTACTCTCCATACCCCTCAGTTCGGAACGTGTTTTATCATCGGTTATACCGGCGGGAGCACCGGGAATGGCTTCATCAAGGTTCGAATACAGGTGATTGAGATGCGCGAACCGGTCCATCAAATACAAAACGATTCGTTCGCAGTCCGCTATCCGTCTCTCTAAGCATTTCGCTTTTTCTGCACGGGCGGGCAGGCAGTCGTATATCGATTGCAATTCTTGCCGCTCAACAAGGGTCTCTACCAAAAGTGTCCGAACCATGTTCCCCGCGGAGCGCTAGCAAGGATAGGGACCACTTCCTTTCTCGGTCTTGAAGTAACCATACTGCTAATTACCCTATGCGTCAAGCGTCATCAACGACCAGAACCGATCCCGTTGGCTCAGTGATTGCCAGCGGACACGACCGCACTCCCGGTCTCAGCGGCCTGGGGAGCTTGGTATTTCGTAGCATACGGATACAGTGGTACTACCTCGAATGGCATCTTCTCCCGCATCGAGAGGATCGGCTGGCTTGACGTTCTGAGAAATTCCAAACTGTCATCATATGGATCTAGTTTGATTCTCGATCCCAGCGGGAGCGCGGCAATCTGGTCCTTGTCTGTCGGGTCCAGCGTGGCTTCTCCGTTCCACGCACGCGCCACGCTCATCACTTGATTGCCCAGCCGGGGGCTGATCAACTGCTTGAGTTGTTTCGATTGCAGCCTTAACTGGTCAAAGAATAAGTCGGCTTTCCCAAGCTTCCCGGCGTAGGGTGAGTTACTGATAAGCTCTAGCGCCTTTGCTTCATTTTCGACCGTCTCTTGCTTTTCGTCTTCAAACGAGAGCTTTTTCATGATTTCAGTAGTGGAGACTCGCACTTCATCGGAGAATGCGTACTGGTCCTGATACGGCTTTGGCATCATAGCGTCAGCCACTTCCTCTGCTAGCAAGACAGCCATGACATTTTCGTCCGGAATCACGTCAATCAAACCACGGCTTAGGATAATGGTGTTTTCTACAGAAAACATTTCAAACGAACTGGTGAGCAATACCCGGCAATGCAAATCGACCCGGTCGTCCAGCCTATTCGTGACCTCGATGTTGGTGACGATCTGATTCAGAACCTTCTCTACGGGCCCGACCGGGGCAAGCAAACCATCTGTCTCAAGTGCGTCGAGCGTATTCTCCTCCGCCTCCCGCCGCCACAAGCGGACAGCTTCTAAAGGGGACCTGTCGTGGTTCTCTCCTTCATCCGCGATTGGAACGGGAGCCTCTATTTTCAAGTCCGTGAATTCGTCCTCACGAAAATCCCTCCCGGCGTGAAAACCCCACAATCGAGTTTGGGCCTTCAACATGGGACCATGTAGAAATCGGTCCCGGCCAACTTCCTGCGCATAAATGTAACTTGGAAGCCATTCGCCTGGTCGGACATTCGAGCGCCAGGAATCGAAATGAAACCTGTACTGCTCCGAAAGAGATGTCCATGAAAAGTGGTAGTCCGGGGAAAACGAGCCATTGATGCGAACGATATTGAAGCCGTCTGATTCCACCCAAATGCGCCCATTGAATTGACTGCTGCTCTTCGTTTTAGGCAGCGGGTGTATGTCGAAAATGAAACACCGGAACTCTCCTTGGAAGTCCTGCCCGGCGTAGCGGAAATCATAGTGCTTTTTGTCAAAGTCGGTAGGGTCCACGAAAGCCATCGAGAGGAATGATGAGGGATAGTACGAGTACATTAGAGACTTGGTTTTCGTGTGCGCCAAGAGTGACTTCACTTTGATTTCCTTCCCGAAGCTCGCTTGGCCTAGAAAATAAAAGTCCGAGCCGGGGGCCATCCCAAGGGACTTATCCCTCTTTTCGATCTGCATGTACGTTTCTACGATTGGTTTCATCCTTGTGACGTTCGCGACTTCGTCGTGCTCGCGGTTGATGAGGTTTTCAATCACATCATCGATCGGAGGATCGGAGTGCACGACCTTCGGAGCGACAGGCGCGGTCGGTAATGCTGCGGCAGCAGTCGGGGCAGGTTTCTGACCGGAGGTGCCGCTTGATGGCTCTTGAGCGCTGAGAAGCAAGCCCATCGACAGCGTAGCGGATAGAAGTGCAAAGTTTCTCAGCATGATTATCTCCTTAAGAAGCCAACTGAAAGACGATGTGAATCTTGGCCGGTGCATCAACAGGCTTGCCGTCCTGTAGCCGGGCAGGTGCAAATTGAATATGCCGAGCTGCGTCAAGAGCGGCCTCATCAAGGCCGTAACCCAGCCCGCTCACGACGCGACTGATGACGATTTGACCGGACGCGAGGAACACAACTTCGAGTACAACGTCGCCTTGGATTTGTTTCTTTCGTGCTTCGTCGGTGTAGACAGGCCTGGGTTTAAATTTGATTTGGACGGGCTGAACGGATTCTTGTAACTGTGGCTTCGTTTTAGCCGGGGAATCCACGGACTGGTCAAACTTCGAGTCACGCACGATGTTCTTGCGCCGAATTCCCGAAGCGCCCGCCGAGCCGCCGTTCAGACCGGCCACAACAACGCCACGGGTAATGCCGTTGCCTGACGCGCCTTCAGAGCCTTCATTTCCAAACGTACCGGTGCGGACATCCTCTCGGGGCTTTGCCGGACCTCTCACATCCGCCAAGGCTGCGTTCTCCGGCGCAGGCCAGACCGGGTTCAGGATTTCGATTTCCGGTACCGAAACCGATTTGGCTGACGAACCCCTAATCACCGGTGCGGCGAGCACGGGCTGAAACGTCGGTCGTCGAGGTTGCTCGGCTAGTTGCACGTCGCCAACAGGAGCACGCGGCGCTGGAGATGCGGAAGGCCGGCTAATCCTCACCGGGACCAGTTCTGTCTTTATGTAGGTTAGCTTGAAGTAGCGACTCTCAACGTCCACCTTTTGCGCCACAGAGTACGAAAGCGTCAGAATGGCTAAGACGCAAGCCGCTTGTAGAGCCAAACTCGCCACGACCGAGCGCCAAGGTGGACGGGTCAGCGGCAGTAAGGATTTCATGAACGGGTCCTCGTTTTCCACGGCGTGACCTCACCTCCGTTCGTTCGAACCGTGAAACGGGACTGCACCCGGCGTTCCATGCGAAGAACAAATACCGCTTAGTAATACACCTCCTCACCAACATCAATGTTTTCTAATGTTTGAGACCGATGAGGCCGAGGTTTCTCGCCAGATCGGTTCGTTCTGAACGGCAAGCGCGCCCGGATGTGTTCCATCTCGGAACGCCGGGTCGGGAAGCAATTTCAAAACGGGACGAAAGACTTACGGGGGTTCGTGCGGGGAACGCCGTTGGGCGAGACCGCGCTCGTTTAGCGCCACAAGCGTAAATTAAATTTGTTGTTACTCCGAGTTAATATGTATTGACACGTACCTGAAACGTACTATATACAACGCACTCCCTGTTTTGCCCCCAAGGGAAATTTACGATTCGGAAAGGAAGACGATGTCGCCCGCACTCAGCCGGACGGTTTCGGAGTTCGAATTTTGCCAAACTGACGAACAAGAATCGAACGCCACTGACGAGACCAACTTTACGCACAAGTTGTCTTTACACCAGCACGCAAGAGGCATAGCACACATTGCGAAAATGTACGGTGGCTCCCAATCGCATTTACTTCATTGTTCGGATGGCTTTTACGTGGTTAAATTCCCAAACAATCCACAAGGAAACCGAATACTCGTAAATGAACTAATTTGCACTACTCTGGCGAGAGCATTAGACTTGCCCGCGCCCATCGGTAAAATCATCAACGTCGATAACGAGATGATTTCTACCCAGAAAATAACCACGGAGTGGGGGAATAGAACGACGCTTTCCTGCTCCGGTTTATGTTTCGGTTCGCGGCATCCGGGGAACCGCACATTGATCTTCCCCCGTCTCCCGAAGTACAGAATGAGCGATGTTGAGAACCTCGCAGACCTCGCAGGCATGCTTTTATTTGATTTCTGGACATCGAACGCAGACCCACGGGAAGTTTTGTTCTTTCGAAAACGCGGTGAATGGAAAATGCGGGCGCACATGATAGATAGCGGGCACTGCTTTCGAGGCAGCCAGTGGGCTTTTCACGACATTCGTCACTCCCCTCCCCACCCAAATTCGCACTATTTTTCATGGATTACCGGGAGGGGGTCCTTCGAGCCTTGGTTGTCTCGCATCGAAAAACTGAGCGAAAGTGTCGTGGAAGATGCATGGCGCATGGTGCCGCCCGCGTGGTATGGGTCCGACCTGCCAGCATTGAAACAGTTGCTCCGCCAACTGATCGCGAGGCGAGAAAACCTGTGCCGAGCCTTTGGAGCATTTCACCGAGAGCGACGGCCCAGTCTTTCCATTTTGGAACCTAGGAGCGAAGGGGTTTTCGCCCTGCAAAGCGCGAATCGCTGAGACCGGCTTATGGGAGGTGATGCCAACAACGCTAAAATCACATCTCGGCGACGAAATCACGGAGTATAGAACGCAGAGTAGCCGTCAGGAATACTACGGTCAACTGCGCCGTCACTGGGCAGTGTTTCGCATTCCCGATACCATTCTCTGATTTTCTGCTCCGGCGACGGGTCACGAAGAAGTAACGCCTTCTTGCTGACTCGCGACTCAAACAGTCGCGCCTCTTCGCCGTATACTTCCACGCTGTATCGCTGTTCCTGCGTGTCTGAGTCTATGCCTAGATGAGTGATCACTATCAAACGTCGGTTTGGTATCAAATGTCCTGCCAACGCCTTTGGCGGCAATCTTGCGCGGACGCCACTGCTGCGGCCGCCTCTATAGAGGGAATGTCGGGCCGGGAACTAAGGTATCCGATTTCGCTGACTCATGCTTTCCTAGGCAAAATGGACAGGCGTCGGGGAGAACTAAGCTCTTCAGCCAGTCGAACGACGCTAAGCAGCTGTGGCACATAATCCTGACGATGGCTGAGTCTAAAATTTGCACAACCTTAAGAATCGGGAGACCCATTGGTCATTTTCCCAATGCGGGCGGAAGGAAACAACTGTTCTGAAGAACAGAAACGGGCCAGTACCACGCCCATCCGAGGGCATTCTCGAAAATATCCGGGCTCTCGCATCCGTTCCCGGCCAATGGCGTACCTCCATCGCGTACTGGTAATGCTAGCCGGGCTATTGACACAGTAACGTAACCCATGCTATACTTTGGCGTGTTAAATCAATCCACGCCGCCAATCGCATCAACTTTCCTCTCCTGTCATCACCCGCCCAAACTCGATGCGCCCAACCGATCCTTGTCGTTTGCGCCACAGCGCAAAACAGGACTCCTTTATTTTCAATCATTTACACACTCTTCTCAATTTGTAAAATCCAATATCCTCAGCATTTTCTTGTCCTTGCGCACTCTTTGCCAAAAACACCCGGGGGTGGGGTCTCCCTTGGTTCACAATTTTCCCGCTCAGCTCGATCTCTCTCTAAACCCAATAGAATCTATTCGTTTCACCAACCTACCTTCTAACCTACCTTCCAACCCCTTTAGAATCCTATTGTTTCAAAACATGTACCCTCTAACCCCTTTGCCATCTATTTCTTTCATGAAAGTGGTGGCGGGGTGTCCTTCGCATTTACGATTTTTTCGGAGCAACTCCAAAAATCGGCAACCTAGGCTAAACTGAACTGTCATGCTGCCCGCGTCCTTCCAAATTCGCGACCTGACCATCCGCCCCGCGGCGGTTCTGGCGCCCATGGCTGGCGTCACGGACACGCTCTTCCGCCGCGTGATTCGCGGATTGGGTGGCTGCGGCTTGCTCATGACGGAATTCACCAGTTCCGAAGGCATCACCCGCAGCGCCGCAAAAACCCTGCGTTATCTGTATTTTCAGGAAGACGAGCATCCCATCACCGCGCAACTTTTCGGCGCGAATCCCGCTGTCATGGCCGAAGCTGCCAAAATGGTCGAAGACCTCGGCTACGACGCCGTGGACATCAACCTCGGCTGCCCCGCCAAGAAAGTCGTGAAGTGTGGCGGCTCCGGCCTGCTGCGCGATTTAAACGCGCTCGAGGACATTTTCCGCGCCGTTCGCGCCGCCGTGCGCATTCCGCTGACCATCAAGCTGCGCGCCGGCTGGGACGAAACCTCCATCGTTGCCGTCGAGGTCGCCAGGCTCGCCGAGTCCGTGGGCGTCGAGGCCGTCGCCGTTCATCCTCGCACGCGTGCGCAAGGCTACACCGGCAGCGCGGATTGGAAGCTCATCGCCGCCGTAAAACGCGCCGTGAAAATTCCCGTGATCGGCAATGGCGACGTTCACACTCCGCAGGACGCCGAACGCATCGTCGCGGAAACCGCTTGCGACGCCGTGATGATCGGCCGCGCCGCCGCTACCAATCCCTGGATTTTCAGCCAAATGCAGCAGTACGCCGCCACCGGCCGCTACGACCTGCCCACCGACGAGGACCGCCATCGGTTACTCTCCGGCTACTACCGGCAAATTACTGCTGCCAATTTGCCCGATGGTGTCGGCAAAATGAAGCAGTTCGCGTGCTGGTTCACACATGGCGTGGGGAACGGCACCGAACTTCGCAGAATCGTACACGCGGCGCGAACGCCCAGCGAGGTGCTCGACAGTGTCGAGCACTTCTTCGCGCAACGAGCCGCCGATCATCAAGTCGTTAGCCGCGCGGACGGACTCTCTCCGTCCAGCGTGGCCAGCGATTCGATGCTCGCGGGTGCTGTCGGCCGTTCCGGCGCCGCCAGCGAAGTCGGCCGCTCTGCGAACGCCGATGGAGTCGGCCGCTCTGCGAACGCCGGTCAAGTTGACCGGGCAGCGGCCACCAGGGAAGTTGACGGCCCAGCGGTTATTGTCACTGCGGAGCGCGCTGCGGCGAATGGTATAGGAGAACGCTGTGCGGTCCAGCGAAACGAGGCCACCTCTCATGGCTCAGCTCAACTCGCCCTCGAAGCAGAGGTCGGAACGTAGAATCGCCGTGCGCCTGCCGCTGAAGGTCCGCGGACGGGATCGCCGCGGTTTTAGTTTTGAGGAAGACACTTCCAGCGAGAATCTGTGCCGCAGTGGAGCAGCCTTTGTCACGCATTTTGACATTGCCGTCGGCGCGGACTTGGAAATTCGCATCGCGCAGCATTACGCCTCGCGCCGCAACGAAGCCGATTTCGCCACCCACGGCCGCGTGGTCCATGTAGCCGACGCTTCGCCCACCGGCGAACACGTCATCGGCGTGCACTTTATTGGGCCGCGTTTTCAACGAATGTTCCGCTCCGAATCCGCCGCCTAGCAGATTTTGTTTTTCGCCATTTTGCTTTTCGCCGTTCCGTTTTGCGGCGCCTCTTTTTTGCATTTTGTTTTTGCGATCTGTTTTTGCGATCTGTTTTTGCGACGCCTCTTTTTGCTATCCTGTGTTTTGTGATTCTGCTTTTGCGGGTTTTCTCTGGGCAGTTTTTCGGCCCTGAATTATTCTGGCGGAATTTCATCGATCGCGCTAATGAGTTGTCCATACGCGGCGCGCCGTGTTAACCCACGTTCTCTGGCTGCTACTTTCAGGGCTTCCTTGCGATCGAGCTTGGCTTGGTGCATCAATTCTTCCACGCGTGCGGCGATGGACTGCGAGGTTCCGGTTTGCGAATCCGCCACCGCGCGTTCTTCCGGCGCGATGAGCAGGGTGATTTCCCCGCGCGCGGGGCGTTCCGCCAGCGACTGCGCCAGCTCCGACAATTTGCCGCGACGGAATTCTTCGTGAAGCTTGGTGACTTCGCGGGCCAGGCAAGCGTGGCGGTCGCCTAGAATTTCGCGGGCATCGGCCACCGTTTCGGCGACGCGATGCGGCGCTTCGTAGAAAATGATGGTGCGGTCTTCGATGCGCAAATGTTCGAGCGCGCGGCGGCGTTCGCCGGCGCGATTGGGCAAAAATCCAACGAATAAAAATTCTTCGTTGGGCAAGCCGCTGGCGGAGAGCGCGGCGAGCAGCGCCGACGGACCGGGAATCGGAATTACCGGGAGGCGATGACGGACGCAGAGGGTAACCAGCCGGTAGCCAGGATCGGAAACGAGCGGCATTCCCGCATCGCTGACTAAAGCGATTTTCGCGCCCTCTTCCATCGCCAGAACCAGCTCCGGCGCGCGCGTGATTTCGTTGTGTTCGTGATAGCTGACCAGGGATTTGTGAATGTCGTAGCGCGTCAATAATTTTTGCGTGTGCCGCGTATCTTCGCAGGCGATTTGGTCCACTTCTTTCAGGATGCGCAGCGCGCGCAAGGTGATATCTTCCAAATTTCCGATGGGCGTTCCGACGAGATACAGACAGCCGCGCGCGCCATCTTGACGGGCGGGAACTGCCAGGTCGTCCGCTTCAATATCTGCTTCGATACCCGCTGCAATACCTGCTTCCATGTCTGCGTCAATTCCTGATTCGCGGGCTGTTTCGCTGGCCGCGCCGAGCGCTTCGTGGTCATGGAGAGGTGCGGCATCATCTCGTCCGGCAGCGGAATCGCACGGGTCTTCGCGAGCGTTTTTCAGATCGCTGATTTGCCGCGTGCGCATACGTCGAGTCTAGCACGCACGCGGAAAGGCCGCGGCGCACGCATGCTATACTCTGAAATTTGAGCTTCGTTGCGGAGGATGGCCGGTGCCACTGTACGAGTATGAGTGCCAGAAATGCGGGCGTCACACGGACAAGATCGAGCCGGTCAACGGCCCGCATCTGAAGAAATGTCCGCACTGCGGCGGGAAAGTGGAGTCGGTAATTACCGCGCCGGCGATCAAGTTTAAGGGATCCGGCTGGTACGTTACCGATTACGCCGGGAAAAGCGCGCAGGGGGAATCTCCAGACAAGGGCGAGTCGTCCAAAGGGGAGAAGGAAAGCTCCGATAAATCCAACGGCGACAAGGCGGAAAAATCCGAGAAGAAGGACGCTCCCGCGAAAGATTCGGCAGCGAAAGATTCCAAACCCAAAGAGTCTGCGAAGGAATCGAAAGAGAGCAAGCCCGCCAAGAAGAAGTAGTCGCCGAGGCCGGGATGGTGAAAGAACTGCTCCATCGGGCGCGGGCTATTTTAGAGCAGGCTGCCGCACTGCGACTGGGACAAAAGCTCGGGCCCGCCAGATCCAACCTATCTCGCGATTAGGAGCGCCATGAGCGCCGACGTAATGAAAGCGTTGCGTTTTGCTGAGTTTGGAGCGCCGGCGGTGCTGCGCATCGAACGGGTCGCCATTCCGGAGCCGGGCGATGGCGAAGTACTTATTCATGTGAAGGCGGCAGCGATCAATCCCAGCGACGTGGGGAACGTCGCTGGACATTTTAAGAAGACCACGCTGCCGCGCACCCCCGGGCGGGACTTTGCAGGCATTGTCGTCAAAGGGAAGGCTCGCGAAGGTGCAGAGGTATGGGGCAGCTCCCCGACGCTCGGCAACGTCCGTGATGGATCGCACGCGGAATATGTGGTGGTCCCGGCGGAAACACTTTCGCTCAAACCGAAGTCGTTAAGCATGGCGCAGGCGGCGGCGATCGGGGTTCCGTACATCACGGCGTGGGCATCGGTAGTAAGCACAGCGCAAATCCAGGCTGGCGAAACCATTCTGATTGTGGGCGCCGCGGGCGCGGTGGGGCAAGCGGCCACGCAGATAGCGCGTTGGAAGCAGGCACGCGTTATCGGCGCAGCGATCACATCCGATCCGATTCCCGGTGCCGAGGCGGTGATCAATACCAAGACCGAGGATCTTCGTGAACGGGTCTTGCAACTCACGGCGGGAGGAGTCGAAGTGGTATTCGACACCGTGGGCGGCCCGCTGTTCGAGCCGGCCTTGCGGTCGCTCAAGTTCGGCGGGCGACAGGTGGCTATCTCAAGCGCAGGAGCTCCGCGCGTCAGTTTCAACCTCATGGACTTCTATCACAATTTCTCGCGGCTGTTTGGAGTAGACAGTTATGGACTGACGCCGAGGCAGGTGGGGGAAATCTTAGACGCGCTGTCCACCGGTTTTGAAACGGGGGCTTTGAAACCGCCGCCGATCGAGGTTGTTCCTTTTGAGAAAGCTGTAGACGCGTATAGGCGGATGGCCGCCGGACAGGCACAAGCAAAGCAGGTGCTAAGTTTCGAATAGGGCGATGGATAGAAAAAATCTTCTCTGGAGGTAGGGGAGACGGAAGGGAGTCTGAAAATGAAAGGACTGCTCATTTCATTCGTGGTCGGCCTGCTTGCGGGTATCCTATACGCGCTCATTCGCGTGAAGAGCCCTGCACCGTCCTTCGGTCGGAAACTCTTATGACTTGCCCATGCTTCGATCAATGTTCCGTCCACCGTGAAGTGCTCATCCGATATGTACGGCCTGGCGCGTTCCAACACCCGCTGGAAAAATCCCTCCGCGATCCCCTCGTTCAGCAATCGCTCCCGATTCTTGCTGTACACCGCGTGATTCCAGACCGTCTCGTCCATCTCCATCCCCACAAACCACCGAAACAGCAGGTTGTACTGCAGTTGCTCGATCAGCATGCGCTCGCTGCGTACGGAATAGAAGATCTGCAACAGCAGAGACCGAAACAGCCGTTCGGGCGCTATCGATGGCCGCCCCACGTCCGAGTACAACTTCGCAAACCGCGGCGACATCTCTTTCAGAATCTCATCTACCATCTTGCGGATCGGTCGCAACGGATGATCCTCCGGGACTCGCTTCTCTGGAGAAATGTAGCTGAACATTCCCTCTTGCTGGTTGTCGTCGCCGCGCATTCCACTTGCCTCCTTCGCCTTCCTTACTCAGACGAGTTCTGCTAAATAAAGTTGCAGTTGGGCGGTATTTTTCCTGAACATCCGGTGTGTTGGAAGAACTACACTCAGTAGAGGTGATTACGGTCGTGCGGCGAAGCGTTAAGGAGTGCGCATGAGATTACTGGCAAAGCTTGGGAGAGTTTCGCTGTTGGTGCCATGGGCGTTGCAAGGTTGTGGTGAAAAGGGTCACGTTCGTATTTCTGAGAAGGAAGTTCCGGGAACTTATGTTGCAAGCTTTGAGACCGGCAAAGAGCAGCTCATCCTACGCTCAGACAAGACCTACGAGCAAATCTTCTCGTCGCCGACCAAGAAGTTCACAAATCGCGGAAAGTGGGAGGCGAAATATGTGCTGCTTGAGGGAACCGACATTGGATTAATTCACGCCAACTGCAGTGAAGATCATCCGCCCCCGGTGCCGGACTGCTATCGAAACCTGAACGTCCACAGGGAAGGCGGAAAGCTGAAGCTGGCGCTGAACGAGGTGGCGGATTTTTATTACGAGCGCGAAGACTGATCACCGCGCCGGATACAAACTCCCGGCTGGATTGCAGCTCCCTACAGAAATTGTCCTGCCTCAGTTGGAAATGGAGAAAGCGTTCATCCGTTAAGATAACGGAGCGAGCACATGAAGAAGCAACGGAAGCACTACACGCCGGAAGAGAAGGTTGCCATTCTGAGGCGGCATTTGGTGGAAGGAGTGCCGATCTCGGATCTGTGTGACGAACGGGAACTCCAGCCAACCGTATTTTACCGCTGGCAGAAGGAGTTTTTCGAGAATGGAGGGGCGGCTTTCCAACAAAGGGGACGCACCAACCATCCGCCTGAACAGGAACGAATCGCCTATCTGGAGCAGAAGATCCAGACGAAAGATGAGGTTTTGGCGGAACTGATGGCGGAGCATGTTGCCCTAAAAAAAAGAGTTGGGGAACTCTGACCGGGGTCTGGGTTCCGCACGATACGCGGGACCAGATCGTGGATTTTGTCCGGCGCTGGTCGGAGAAGACCGAGATCAGCGCCGGGCGGTTCATTGCGTGGCTCGACATTACAGCCAGCAAGTTCTACGGCTGGCGCGAGCGCTACGGCAAGGTGAACGAGCATCACCGCTGGGTTCCCCGGGACTTTTGGCTGGAGGATTGGGAGAAGCAGGCAATCATTGCGTTCCACCTGAAGAATCCGCTGGAAGGCTACCGGCGGCTGACGTTCATGATGCTGGACGCCGACATCGTGGCGGTGAGTCCGGCCAGCGTGTGGCGGGTGCTGAATCGGGCGGGGCTGCTGCGGAAGTGGAACAGGAAGCCCTCGAAGAAAGGGACGGGTTTTGAACAACCACCGCAGCCCCACCAGCATTGGCATATCGATGTTTCCTACCTGAATGTTTGCGCGACGTTCTACTACCTGTGCAGCATCCTGGAAGGCTACAGCCGTTTCCTGGTTCATTGGGATCTTCGCGAGCGGATGACCGAGGCTGACATCGAGATCGTTTTGGAATGTGCTAAAGAGAAGTACCCCGGCGCTAAACCGCGAATCATTTCCGACAACGGGCCGCAATTCATCGCCAAGGACTTCAAGGAGTTCATTCGCATCTCGGGCATGACGCACGTTCGGACTTCGCCGTATTACCCTCAATCGAATGGCAAAATCGAACGTTGGCACAAATCCCTCAAAGGGGAGTGCATCCGCCCTGGCACCCCGCTGTCGCTGGAAGATGCGCGGCGCCTGGTTAAGGGTTACGTAAAGCATTACAACAATGTGCGTTTGAACAGCGCCATCGGATACATCACGCCGAAAGACATGCTCGCCGGGCATCAGCAGGAGATTCAGGCCGAGCGCGATCGGAGGTTGGAAGCGGCGAGGGAACAGTGCAAGAATCGCCGTCAGCGGGCCGCGTGGCGGATGAAACGGATTACTTCGGCTTGCCGACCATGCGGAAGTTGGCCAGACCAGTTAATACGAGCGCGTTTCTGAGGACTAATATAGCGAGTCGGTGCGGATGGTTGTGCGTTTCGGAACCTCTTAGCTTCGCGAGCCGTATATGAGCTCGGAAGGAGCGAAAGATTGAAAACCCGAATCTTGATTGCTTGTTTTTCATTGTGTATTTGCTTTGGTTCAGTATTCGCAGTTTCAGAAACATCCTCATTTCAATTCCTGCAAAAGCCTGGACCGTATCCGGTAGGGTTGAAGGTCGTCGATCAGTATGATCACTCCCGCGCTTACCCCGCTTCCTCCAAGAACTTGACAAAGTCCTCTGGGGGAGATGATGCCCGTCCCCTGCAAACACTGATCTGGTATCCATCGCTAAGAACCACAGGCAAGCCGATGACGGTTGGCGACTATACCCAATTGGCCGACACGGAGATCCAATTCGACGCTCCCCAGCCTGAACAGAACCGATGGCGTTCGCTCTTGAAGGCTTCGTCCGAGATTCCGTTGTGGGCGGTGCGGGATGCGGAGCCGGCAAAAGGGCATTATCCAGTTCTGATTTACGCCCCCAGCGATTCCTCCGTTTCGTGGGAGAATGCCGATCTGTGTGAGTATCTTGCCAGTAATGGCTACGTCATTCTTGCGAGCCCGTCGATGGGGGTATCCACACGCGACATGACGGACGATCTGGACGGGATCAACGCACAGGCTCGCGACATCTCGTTTCTCGTCACGTATGCCAAAACGCTTCCCGATACGGATTTATCTCAGGTCGCCGTTGTGAGCTGGAGCTGGGGCGGAGCTTCGAGCCTGTCTGCGTCAGCACGAGACCCCCGCATCGATGCCCTGGCCTCCATGGACGGCAGCATGCGCTATTACCCGGGCCTCGTGAAGATGGCGGGCGATGTCAATCCAGAGCGGGTGACCATACCGCTTCTTTTCTTCACTGCAGAAGATGCGAACTTTCTCGAAGATCGTGACAAATATTATGATGGTCCCGCAGCATACATAGTGGGTCCAAACGTTCTGAACGCCTGGGTACACGGCGATCTCCTCACCGTGAATATGCTGGGCATGGCACACCCAGAGTTCAGTTCGATGTTTCAACGCAGGGAGAGCGCGCAGCGCTTTGCGGAAAATCAGGTAGCCGATTACGGACGGGATGACGCCAACACGAGTCATGCCTGGGTTGCCCTCTACACATTGAACTTCCTGAATGCCTACCTGAAACACGATCCCTCGGCAAAGGCGTTTCTTGAGAGAACCCCAGCAGAGAACGGCGTTCCGAAACACTTTATGGGCATCACGTTTCGTCCCGCGCAGAAAGTATCTCCTCCGAAGGTCAGATGACCTCACGATCACGTCCTTGATGACTGCGATCCACGCGCATCGTATAGAACTCCTTCTAGGTGAATGGCAGTTGCACGAAACTTTCGAACCTGATGCATCCGGCTCCGACAGTTGGGACGGATGAGCATGGCGGAGCTACAATCATCTTGCCGGGCGAAACGGAAGCAGGCTCTGCGGGGACGCAACCATGCTGGGGGGATAGCCTGGTGGTCCATATCGATGCCTTGCAAATCCCCACCTGGAGGGTAGAATTACTCACTAACGGAGAGCGCCCTCTTTCCATTTCAGGCTGAACCAACACAATTTTGGTTTTGAGGAATCTTGGGGTGGTTTTGTTCCTCGCTGGAAAGAAGCACTCGGAACACAGCGCAAGCGCCTGCACATGCACGACCTTCGTTTCAAAAAAGAGCATGAACGAATGAGGTGAGGACGATTCGGTAATATCAAGGACAGCCAAACGGCGGAACAGGAGCGAAAATCGCATGAGATGGACCATGCTCAAAGGGGCACTGATCGCATCCACACTGATGATGACCGTTTTTGCAGATGCGAGAGATTGTTCCACGTCCAAGCCGTTTCACCTGCCGAAGACACAAAAGCTGTCAGGAACGTTTCGGGATCCCGGCGGAGCTGTAGTACCGGGAATTGAAGTGCATCTACTCTCAGGTAACAACGTTGTTCGGCGCGTCAGGACAGATATTTCAGGAGCGTATGATTTTGGTGAAGTACCCTCAGGAACTTACAAAATCCGCGTTCAGTACGCTCCGAAGGACGCCTTCTGTGCTCCTGAGATTCGGTGCGTAGGGGAACAGTGCACCATCGACTCTACCTTGAAGCCAAACCCAAAAAACATGGTCTACGTTGAATGACGACCGCACCTTCCCAGCGAAGATGTGACCCAGGGTTGGCGTGGCGCCAGCCTATGAAGTCCGTATCTCAGGAATAGGTGGTCTGCGTTATGAAGCCACGGTGCGTATTGTACTGGAGGATAGTCAGCATGGTTGGCTTGCCGAGATGGGCGGAGGTCCCACGTCGGCGCGTAGGGTTGCTGCCAAGTCTCTAGAAGAATTTATATTTAGCAATTAGAGAGGTGAACCAAGTGAAGGTTCCCGGACGTGCTTGTTTCACGGTGCATTTGCGCGTGGCATAACCTGCCGATGATCGCTTCACTCCAAAACAGCTGCTACAGGACGGCACAGGCTAGGACCGCACCGAAGCGGCCCGTGCCGCCCACTAAGAACGATCCGCTTGCTACGGCTCCGAGCTTCAGGAATTCGCGCCGGTGCACGCTTGCCCCCCTTCCTCTGACCCGAGATTTTCCTTCTTGGCTTCGAAAACGGTAAACATTGTGTAACCCCTAAGGACTTAGAGCTTTAAGGTTTTCAGGTAATTGCGGAAGGACTCACCCAGTTCCTTGTTTTGCAGCGCCAACTCCACGGTGGCCTTTAAAAATCCCAGCTTGTCTCCGGCGTCGTAGGAAATGCCGTCGTAGATGTAAGCCCACAGGCCTTGCTCTTGGGCGAGGATGCGCATACCGTCGGTCAACTGAATTTCACCACCCGCGCCGGGTTTGGTGCGCTCGAGACAATGGAAAATGGCGGGCGGCAAAACGTAACGGCCGGTGATCGCCAGATTGGAAGGGGCCTCTTCCGGTTTGGGTTTTTCCACCAAATCGCGAATGCGCATCAGGCGCGCGCCGAAGGGCGGCTGTGGCGCCGGCTCGCCATCCACGATGCCGTAGAGATGCGTTTTGTCCTTGGGGACTTCCTCGACGGCGATGGCGCCGACACCGGTTGCTTCGTATGCTGCGATCAATTGCCTGGTGGCGGGATTTTCGCCGGGAATCAGAACATCTCCGAGGAGGACGGCGAATGGTTCGTCACCGACCAAATCTTTGGCGACCAGCACGGCGTGCCCGAGACCCAGCGGCTCCTTCTGGCGCGTGTAGCTTACTTGCACGAGGTCGCTGATGGCGCGCACCAGCTTGGCCAAATCTTTTTTTCCTTTTTGCTCCAGGAAATGTTCGAGCTCCGGCGAGCGATCGAAATGGTCTTCGATGGAGCTTTTGCCGCGTCCGGTGACGATGATGATGTGGTCGATGCCGGAGGCCACGCACTCTTCCACGACGTATTGAATTTGCGGTTTGTCGACGACCGCGAGCATTTCCTTGGGTTGGGCCTTGGTGGCCGGCAAAAAACGAGTGCCCAAGCCCGCGGCGGGCAGAACCGCCTTGCGCACCTTGCGGACGGAGGCGGTGTAATTCAGAGAGGCGGGTGGAAGCTGTGAGCTGGTCATAGTTCAGAGCTGGTTGGAGCGGCTAAATTTAATTCCGATCGTCATTCCGTGGCAGAGAATGAGCTTCACGACAGTAGCCGCGAGCCAGAGATATTGTCAATGAAAGGAACTATGTACCGTGCGGGTACGGTTGCGCGATTTCGATGCAGGCCGGGAGTGCACTCCTGCGCAGAGGGGTGGCGTGGACGTTTTGGGAGACGCAGGGACTAAAACCTGGCTGAAACGAGACCAATCGTGTTTGCAAACGGCTGGGGAATGGTTTCCTTTTCCTGGCCGTGGATCACGATTGAAGCCAGGGGTTTTGTAGCGAAGCTTGGCGCGGGCCGATGAAATTTGCGAGCGAACCAATCCTCGGCTTTGCGTACAGCCTCGCCGTGATTCAAGGCGTTGAGAATCACTTCCTGGTCGGTACCGTCAAGCTGAAATCGAAGCGCGTAAATGTTGGTCATGGCACATCCTTGGAAATTCGCCGCCATCAAGGCAGTGTGGTTTCATCCGAAGGGGTAGTGACGCGAGGGGCCAAAGCGTTTCACGAATTGCGCTCGTTTGTTGCACGGCGGGGAGCTAACGCCACTCGCCGTGATCAATGCCGGATAGGGCGCGGTCCAAATATGACGCCGCGCTGATCAGCGCCAGATGGGTCAATGCCTGGGGAAAATTTCCCAGATGCTCGCCGCTGGCGCCCAATTGCTCGGAATACAATCCCAGATGATTGGCGTAGCTCATCATTCTTTCGAAGAGCAGGCGGGCCTTTTCGAGTTGATTGCCGCGCGCCAGGCATTCGACATACCAGAAGGAGCAAGCGGTAAAGGTGCCTTCTGAGCCCACGAGACCATCGACGCCGGTTTGCACATTGTTGTAGCGATAGACGAGCGCGTCCTCCGTTAAATCGGTCTCTATTTTCTTGAGGGTGCCTTGCCACCGGCGATCCATGGGGCTGATGAAGCGCATGAGGGGCAAGAGGAGAGTGGAGGCGTCGACGAAGTCCGCGCCCTTATAGGCCACGAAACTTTGCAGTTTTTCGTCCCAGAATTCGGTAAAAACGCTTTCGTAGATTTCCGTGCGCAGTGGCTGCCACTCCGGCGGCGCCGGCAGAGAGCGGCTCTGCGCCAGGCGCAAGGCGCGGTCTACCGCGACCCAGCACATCACGCGCGAATGCAAGAATTCATGGCGGCCTCCGCGCACCTCCCAAATGCCCTCGTCCGGCCGCTTCCAGTTCTGGCCCACCCAGTCGACCAGGCTGCTGATGCGTTTCCAGCCGTCGTAGGAAGGCCCACTTCCGTATTTGGTGGCCAAGTAAATGGCGTCGATCATTTCTCCGTAGATGTCGAGCTGCAACTGCTTGCTGGCGGCATTGCCGATACGCACGGGCTGGGAGTTCCGATAGCCCGAAAAATTCTCCAGGGTGCTTTCGTCGAGATCCTGATTGCCGTTGGTGCGATACATGACCTGCAGCGGACCCTCGCCTTGGCCTTTTCCGACGCGCTCCCTGAGCCACGACATGAAGCTTCGAGCTTCGTCGCGATAGCCGAGGCGGATGAAGGCGTAAAGCGTAAAGGCTGAATCGCGCAGCCAGGTGTAGCGATAATCCCAATTGCGCTCGCCGCCCACGCGTTCCGGTAAGCCAAAAGTTGGCGCGGCGATAATGGAGCCGTGTTTGCGGCTGGTGAGCAGTTTGAGAACCAAAGCGGAGCGCATGACCATTTCGCGCCAGCGGCCTTTGTAATTGGACTTTCCAGCCCAGGCGCGCCAATAGTTAGAAGTTTCATGAAACCATTTCTTAATGGTTGCGGTGTCCACCGCTTCCGTAGACTGGTGCTGAGTTTTTTGCGGCGCCTCTCGCGGTTCTTCCTCGGGCACCCTGCATTCCAGCACAAACGAGATATGCTCACCGGCCTGCAAAGAAAATTCTGCTTCCGCGGCGCCGGCTACCACGCGAAGCGGCACACCAGCGATCAGGCGCACCGGGAGACATCGATCTTGCGCGGCGACAAAGTCGACACAACGTTCACCATGCAGCTCCGCGGTGTGCGCCCTGCGGCCATAATCGAATCGCGGAGAGCAGCACATGCGAAAGGCGATGGTTCCCTTGATCGCGCGCACGGCACGAACGACGCGACGGTGCGAATCGCCATCGAGCATGGGCATGAAATCATCAATCTCCGCGACGCCCGCCTCCGACTGAAACCGGGTGGTGAGGATATTTGTTTCCGGCAGATACATCTGCTTGCGACGGCTGTTTTCCAGCTTGGGTTCGATGGAGAAGCTGCCGCCGTTTTCCACGTCGAGGAGCTTGGCAAAGACGGTGGGCGAATCGAAATCGGGCCAGCAGAGAAAATCGATGCTGCCATCGGTGCCCACCAGGGCCACGGTGGTTAGATCCCCGATGACCCCATAGTCTTCAATAGGATGATTGCCGCTCGTGTCCGATTGTTTATTCGCCAATTTTCGCCCTCGCTTGGATTTTCCGTCGCGCACTGATAGGCGCTTATGCCGCATGTGAGTCGCGCGCAAGACTGAGCGCCGGCGCAATCCTCTCAGAAGAAAGTGACAGCTATGACGCGCCATGCCTATGGGGACTTTGCTGTAAAAGTGGTCCCCGGAGGGCCAACCCGATGAAGCGGAGGGTTCAACGCTCGCGATTACTCGGCGGCTTTAGCCGCTAGTGCTGTTACAACGGCGATGTTCGGGAGGAGTTCCGCCGGCAGATGGTGGCGAGCCTGCAAATATTCCGGCGCGTTATAAGAGATGGACACCTTTCCAGCCGGATCTTCCGCGACCAGAATCTTCAGCGGCAAATCGATTGCCACACTGGGCGACGCCAGCATTAGCGGGGTCCCGCCCTTGGGATTGCCGAATATCAAGACCTTCGTGGGCGGCATCTTCAAGCCAACTTTTTCCGCTTCACCGCTGTGGTCGATTATGGCGAAGAGGGTGACGCCTTTGGCCTGCAGCATCGATTTCAATTTTTCCACGGTGTCTGTGACGCTGTGCGCGCTCGGCACGCTGAGAATGCCATTTCCGACCTCGGTACCCATGGTTCCGCCTCCCATAAACGCTGGCCTCGCTAGCATAGATGTTTTGTCTGCACGAGGAGACACGCAAAATCGGTGCGCGGGCCGCTCTGGAACGCAATTGACTTCGCTGCGAGCGTCACCTAAAATTGATGGTTTGAGCGATAACGCTAAGGAGCAATAGATGGCGCAGGGTCAGGCAACCAAGATTAAGAAGAAGAAAAAGTCAGTTCTAAAGCGCGCGGCGCAAGCCCATGAACGGGCCGACGTAAATCGCGCGAACCGCACACGGGTGCGCAGCTTCATGAAGCGCATGCGCACGGCGATTAGCGCGGGCGACTCCACGGCGGTGGGCAATTTGCTGCATCCCACAATGGCGGCGATCGATCGCGCCATTACCAAGGGCGTACTGCACGAAAACACCGGCAACCGCTACAAGTCGCGGCTATCGCTGGCGTATAACGGCCTGAAGGCGAAGCCCGCGAAGTAAAGTTCAGCGAAGTATTCAAGGATGGAAATTATCATCAGAAAAGCGGCGACGAGCCGCTTTTTTTGTTGGCCACCGCGGCGTGACGAGACGGTAACCCAGGTGTCATGATTCTGTAACGTGGCGCGGCTAGTCTTTACGTTCCACAGTAGCCCAAACGAAGTCGCTCTCCAGCTCGACGTCGCGCCCGGCTGCACGAATAAAACTGGACATGTCCGAAGCTAATCGTTTCTCTTTTCCCGAGGTTCGCGCGTGTGCGTTTTTGCGACATGCGCTCGCGGCGACTGCATCTCGGGTGGTGTTCCTCTTGGTTCTGGTTGCGTGCGGGAGTCCTATTTTTGCCGCCCTGCATGCACAGGAAGTCTCGCCAGATCCGTGCCCGCGGCCGGCGCCCGGAAGCGCCGTGGCCGAACCGGAAGATCTACGCAGTTCCAACGGTGTGTTGAAAGTGGATTTGACGGTGCGGAACTACAAAGAGAAGGACGGTTCCACGCGCTACTGCTATCTTCTGCCGGACGGAAAACAATCGCCAACGCTGCGACTGCATCCAGGGGATCAGCTGATTCTGAGCCTCAAGAACGATTTGACGGAATATCAGGACACGGCTGGCGCGACTTCTGCCGCAAATTCCACTGCGACGCCCATTACAAATCCTGCGGCGCACGCACACAGAAGCTCCATAAAGTCATCGGATCCCTGCAACAGCGGCTGGATGTCGCTGACGTCCACGAATTTACATTTTCATGGGCTGACGATCCCGCCGGTTTGTCATCAAGATGATGTCTTGAAGACCTCGATTCAGCCGGGCGATCCGCCGTTTGAATATCGGTTTCGCATTCCGGCCAATGAACCTCCCGGTCTGTATTGGTATCACCCGCACATCCACGGATTCAGCAAGGCGCAGGTAGTGGGAGGCGCATCGGGGGCGCTGATCATCGAGGGGATCGAGCGGGCGAATCCGGAGGTTGCGGGTTTGCCGGAGCGCGTGCTGGTGATTCGCGATCAAGACTTGCTGAATCCGAACGCGCCACCGTCGAAATCGGAACCAGTGGTCCCGCGCATGCTCATCGATCGCGATGGAGATTCCGCGAACAATGGAATGGGAGTTGGAAAGCCGGCAAAAGATTTGTCGCTGAATTTTGTGCCCGTGCCGTATCCGGATTATCCGGTCGCGCAGATGAAGATGAAACCGGGAGAACGTGAGCTCTGGCGCGTAGTGAACGCCTCGTCGGTAACCTATTTAAATTTGGCGCTGCTTTTTAGAAGAACTCCGCAAAAACTGGGCATCGTGGCGATCGACGGCGTGCCACTGACGACCAACGGCAAGCCGGAAAATGCGGTGGAATGGCGCGATCACCTGGGGCTGCCGCCGGGAGCGCGCATCGAGTTCATCGCCACGGGGCCCCCTGCCGGCATACCGGGGCTGCTTGTGACGCGCACGGTGGATACGGGGCAAGGCGGAGAGAACGATCCGAATCGCGCGCTCGCGTCCATCGTCGCTACGGACGATGCGCCGAAACTGCACTCCGTTTTGTCCGCGTCCCCGGAGCCGCTACCGCCGCCAGCGTTGCCGTGGCTCGGAGACGTCACGCCGGTGCGGGTGCGGCGACTCTATTTTTCGGAAAAGCTGGAGAAACCGGACGATCCAAATAGCGCCACCACTTTTTACATCACCGTGGATGGCGAGACGCCCACGGCGTTCGATCCGTCGTCCACCATACCGAATATTATTGTGAAGCAGGGCGACGTGGAGGATTGGATCATCGAGAATCGTTCCACGGAACTGCATGCCTTTCATATCCACCAAATTCATTTTCTGCTCATGGAATGGTCAGGAATACCGATCGATGAGCCATATCTGCGCGACACGGTGAACGTGCCGTACTTCAACAATCGGGGGCTGGCGTATCCGAGTGTGCGGCTGCGCATGGATTTTCGGGATCCGAACACTTTGGGTACGTTTGTGTATCACTGTCATCTTTTGGAACACGAAGATGGAGGAATGATGGGGCTGATCCGCGTGGAACCCGCCAACCAAGCGAGAAGTCCAAAGCCATCCAGCGACTCCAAGTCCGCCGTACGCGTACCCGGGCAACCATAGCGCGACCGAAGTTGGCGCACCGGGCCGATGCCAGGAGTAGTGTGCCAAAGCAACATTTTTTTCCGGGGCGCTCGAAGCATGAGCGTCGCGACCGCTGAACTTTTCTTCACAATTTGTTGGCAATCGCCGCGCCAATGCAATCACGAAAAGTTTGTGCCACTAAGAATTTGCTTAGCTGTAGCAGGTTATTTACATCAGAGGAACACTGATGCAACACGCAACAGTTAGAACGTTGAAGCCCGGCTCCGGGATATGTTCAGGAAAAAGGAGGAAGTGGAATGAATCTAAAGAGAATCGCATCGCATACCGCGAACGTTCTGCGCATGGGTTTGGCGTCCGTTGCGCTGCTGCAGTTTGCAGTCGGCGCACCGATGGCTAACGCGCAAACACCAACGGCCGATAGCAACACCACCAGCCCCATCAAGCACGTAATTGTAATCATTGGAGAGAACCGCAGCTTCGATCACGTCTTCGCCACGTACAAGCCGGTAAACGGGGAACACGTGGACAACCTGCTGTCCAAGGGCATCATCAAGTTGGACGCCGAAAAGAACGCAGTGCCCGGTCCGAACTTCGATCAAGCCCATCAGCTCGCGGCCACAGACCAGGCTCCCGATGCATTTCTGCTCAGCCCTCCCAAGAGTGAATTTCCCAAGAATCAGCTTCCAACGCCACTTGTGGGCGGCCCCTTTGACTCCTACATTCCGAACGACAGCGTGGCCACGGCCATAGCGTCCGAGAACGGATTGCCATCCGCCGACCTTTATCCCTATTACTATTATTTGGTCTCCGGCGGCAGCGGACTGTCGAAGAAAACCCCGGACACGCGTATTACCAACGTCAGTGCACTGCCCGCAGGTCCGTTTCAACTGACGAACGATGGCCAGTTCAGTTACAACTCCTATGCGGCAAGTCCCGTCCATCGCTTCTACCAGATGTGGCAGCAGTTGAATTGCAGCGTATACCACGCGAGTTTGGACAATCCCTCCGGTTGCAACGCCAAGTTGTTCTCTTGGGTGGAGGCTACCGTAGGAGCAGGTACGGATGGCGCAACACAGGCGCCCCTGTGCTCCTCCGACGGCGATGTCACCCCGTGCTTCACGACGAACTATTTGCCGAACCTGCCGAAAGCGACGACCACGGGAGAAGGCTCGACGGCCCTCGGTTTTTACAACGTTGAGCAAGGCGATGTCCCGTACTTCAAGCTGCTCGCGGATACTTACGCGATGAGCGATAACTTCCATCAGTCTGTCGATGGCGGCACGGGCGCCAACCACATCATGTTCGGCCACGGGGACGCCATCTGGTTTAGCGATGGCAAGGGCCACGCCGCCAAGCCTCCACACAATCAATTGGTTGACACTGCGAATCCCACCATAGCGGGAGTCGTCGATGAGGTAGAGAACCCCAATCCGGCGCCCGGCACGAACAATTGGTACACCGAGGACGGCTACGGCAGCGGCGGCTATTTGTATGGTGATTACAATCCAACTCCGCCACCCGTGTTCCTGAATGCAACGGTTTCTGGCGGCGGATCGTACAGCGACTGCTCGGACACCAACCAGCCGGGAGTCGGTCCGGTCGTGCATTACCTCTGGTCGATAGGCATCGACCCGCATTGCGAAGCCGGCCACTACTATTTGTTGAACAACTACAATCCAGGCTACTTCGGTCAGGGCGAGAACGCCTATACGGACACGAACGAGGCGAACACGCCCTTCACCATTCCGCCGTCCTCAACGCCCAGCATTGGTGATGACCTGATCGCCCACCACATTTCGTGGAAGTATTACGGCGACCAGTGGTACGACTACGCCGGCAACGCGAAGCTGGGTATCCCGGAGGACAAATACCAGCTCAATTATGGAGCGGTGGGCACTACCAATTATGCGACCGGCCTGCCCATCGTTCACGCTGACGAGTACTGCAACATCTGCAATCCCTTCCAGTACGACACTTCCATCATGGCCGATGCCGCGGTGCGCACCGCGCATATCCAGGACACGCTCGACCTTTACAGCGACATCCAAGGCGGCACGCTTCCTGCCGTTTCCATCGTGAAGCCCAGCGGGCTCGTGGACGGCCACCCCGCTTCCTCGAAGCTCGACCTGTTCGAGGGCTTCACGCAGAAAATCGTGGACCTGATACAAAGCTCCAAGTATGCGAAAGATACGGCGATTTTCATTACCGAAGACGAAGGCGGCGGCTACTATGACTCGGGTTACGTCCAGCCACTGGACTTCTTTGGCGACGGAACGCGGATTATCTTTCTCGTGGTGTCCGCATACAACAAGCCGGGACACATCTCGCATAAATACGCGGATCACGTCTCGATTCTCAAGTTTATCGAGCGCAACTGGAATCTGCCGCCGGTTAGCGATCGCAGCCGCGACAACCTTCCCAACCCCTACTCTCTGGATTTCGTCAGCCCCTACGTGCCGCTCAACAGCCCGGCCATCGACGATCTGTTTGACCTGTTCGACTTCAGTAAAGGCTCTTGAAAGAGCCGGCGTATTCAGCCAAACACGAAGAAGGGGCGGCCGGTGGCCGCCCCTTTTTTTGTGTGGGAATGGTTTCGGGGGTGCGACGAGCGCGCTTACGCCGCTAGGCTTGCCAGCAAAAATTCCATTACCGCGCGGGCGTCTTCGCTGCCGCGTTTCAGACGGTCGTCGGCATACTGCAGCGAGCGCAGGCCGGCCAGCAACTTTGCTTTGGGGATTTTTCTAGCCGCTTGCAGCGCCAGTTCTGCTTGGTCGGGGCGCATGCCCAGCGCGCGGGTAGCCTGCCAGCCGGTCGCGGCGCGGACTTCGCTGGCCTCGATAATTTTGCGGTACATCCAGGTAATGGCGCCGAGAATTTGCAGCGGCTGCTCGCCGTCGCGGAGGAGCCGATCGAGAAATTCGAGCGCCGTCCGGGATTGCCGGTTGCCGAGCAGGTTGGCGAGTTCCCAGACGGTGGTGGTTTTTTCGGCGACGACGATGGCGGCCACGTCTTCACGGCGGATTTGTTTTCGCGCGCCAGCGTAGGTAGAGAGCTTGATCATTTCGGTCTTCAGGCGCTGCAGATCGGCGGAGACAAATTCGGCGAGATCCTCAGCGCCGCCCTGTTCAAACGTTACGCCTTCGTCCTTGGCCAGCGAACGCGCCAATTCCACGGCTACCGCCTGCCGCTCCGCGGGATTCTCACCAAGGCCGACATCCACAGCCATAGTTTTTTCGGTTAATAATTTACCCAGGCGCATGCGCTGATCGAGCTTCGCGGCTTCCAGAACCAGCACGGTGAACGGAGCAGGATCCTTGAAGTAACCTTCGAGCTGCTCGACCGCTGCGTCTCGCTTCTTTTCGGGGAGCTCTTCAATCGTCTCCGCATTCTCAAGAAACACCACTTGCCTCGGCGAGAGCATCGGCATGGTTTGCGCTTGCTCGAGTGCCGCCTGCGTTTCGCCGCGATCCGCGGAGTAGCGCGAAACCGCCCAGGTGCGGGAAGCTTCGGGAACGTAAGCATCGATCAATTCCGCGCGGCAGGCATCCCGAAGGTACGGCTCTTCGCCCAGCAACAGGAGCGCCGGAACGGCATTTCCTTTCTTCAGGCGCGCGAGCAAATCCTCCGTGCTGACTTTGGCCATCAGTAATTCTCCGTGACCGCGGCTACCAGGCGAGTGGCGAAGTCCTGGGCCATGCGGTCGAGCGCGGGATCTTGCTCCTCAAAGAAACTTTTGACGTCCGTGGAAATTTCGTATTCGTTGCGGAAAACGAAATTGGTGGTGTGGTAGAGAATTTGTCCAGTGGCGCGGTCTTCCAGCGTTACCTCGCACTTGATGGTCACCAGCATGGTGGTGGCACGCGTGGTCGTTGGGTTGGCCGCGGTGGTGGGCGAATAGAGCAGGGGCACGGCCTCGAGGGTATCCACCTGGCCGCGCAACACGGCATCGCCGTTCGCGGGATCGGAGACCACGTGATAAGGCGTCTTGATCAGAAATTCATGAATCGTGGCCGCGGTGAGCCGCTGCTCGATGCGATAGCTGGTGGTTTTATTTACCAGCGCGGGAATGGCGATGGTGTGAATGCTCTTGGGGAGCGCGCTGGTGGTTCCAGCGACGTGATAACCGCATCCGGACATGCACAGCATCGGCACAGCTAAGAGGAGGAAATTAAGCTGACGAAAAAAAATCACGAGAGCATCTCCGCAAGTTTTACGGCGGTCGCCGCGGGCAGGCGAAAGTTATCTGCGGCGCCCCAAAACCACCAAGCGCCCGGTTCTGAGGTATCGAACTCAGGAACGGCCAGTTGCGGCGCACTTTCGCCGACGGCGCTGACGTTGCTGGGCCGCGCTTGAGCGAGGTCGGCGAACACGAAACCGGCGTCCGCACACGCGGCTTTGATTTGTTCGGCGGAAGGCGCGCCGGAAAATCTGCTCAGCTGCGCGCAGGCGGTGAATGCTGCGCCGTAGAATACGGGTGCCTGAATCAATTGTAGTGCAGGAGGCGGGGCGGAATCGCCAAGGCACAATTTTACTTCCCCTAGAATGCGTTGGCTCACGGCGCGCAGATTCAGGGCGCTCGCGGGACCAAAGCGATCCACCAGGTTGAAGGCCACTTGTGTGTCGAACACCGGGCGGCCTACTCCTTGGAACGAAAGAAGCTGGCCGGTTTGCGTTTCGAGTTCCTCAATACCCGCGCGGCCAGCTTCCGAGGCCGACTGGAAGCAGACCATCGCGAGAGACGTGAGCTCGAGCTTCAACAGCGCCAGTCTTAGCGACGCCGCGGCAATCGCGTGCGCGGTGGGTACGACGAACGTGGCTTGCGCTCCCGCAAATTCTCTACCGCGCAATCGGTCCAGCTTGGGAAACCAGGCCACTGCGGAGCCGTCTTCTGCCAGGCCTCCAGAGAGATCGATGATCTTGGCGCCCTCCCGGCGGGAGGCGGCCACGTTGGCGCGGGTGAAGTCTGGCGAGCCGGTGAAAAAAACCGTTTGCGCGCGATCGAAGCTGCCCTCTTCCACCGGTTGGATAATCGCAGGCTCGCCCGCCGCGGCGGTGAGCAGCCCCGCCGAGAACGGCTCATCCAACAGGCGAATATCGGCGCCTGCAAAGCGGCTTTCTTCAAGCAGCATGCGCACTTCCGCTCCCAGCAGGGAAGACGCTCCGGCAATGATGATACGTGGCGTCTCGCGTCTGCTGGGAATGGATGAAATGGCCATGGATCAGGCAGCGTGCGTAGCGGTGCGCTGGCGGATATAGCGGACCAGGTGCAAGACGGTACCAATGGCTGCGTAGGAACAGGCAAAGATCATCAGCACGTACTCGGAATAGACCCAGCCGATACCAAAAACAATCAGCACCAGGATAATGCCGAGCGAGGGCTGCTTGCGGGACCATGGCAAGTCTTTGAAGCTGTAGAAGCGAATCGTGCTGGTCATTAAGGCGCCCAGAGCGACGGCCAGAAGCAGCCACACCACCGCCCATCGCCAGTCATGCAACGGATACTTGTAGCGGTGGATGATGGCAGCGATCACTCCCGCGGCGGCAGGCGTCGGCATACCTACGAAAAATTTTGAGCCGCCCGGCGCCATGCCTTGCACGTTAAAGCGCGCGAGCCGCCAGGCGCAACAGACCAGAAAAATCAGGCAGGCGATCCAGCCCAATTCAGCCAGATGGCGAGCGTCGGCGAGCTCCATTCCGACGAGGTTGCGGACGCCCCAGGCATAGGCCAGCACGGCGGGCGCGATGCCGAAGCTGACCACGTCGGCGAGCGAATCGAACTGCACGCCAAATTCGGTATTGGTCCCGGTCATACGCGCCACGCGGCCGTCCATGGAATCGAAGACGATGGCCAGGCCGATGGCTTTGGCGGCATGATCGAAGTCATCATGGCCGCCGATGAGTGCAGCGACTACCGCGTAGTAGCCACACAGCAGGTTTGCGGCGGTGAACAGGCTGGGCAGCAAAAAAATTCCGCGGCGCATGCGCGGATTTTTGAAGCGGCGATCCTTAAATGGAATTTCCTGCTGTTCGGAATCGGGCATCATGGCTTAGGCGGTCCCGCTGGGACTAGGTTTGCGTTCGCGCGCTTGGCATCGGCTTGCACATTTCCGTATCGCTGGGGCATTTCCATCGCTTGCACCGGCAAGAAAGCCAGAATGCTTGAACCGCCGGCGACGTGATCGCCCGGCTTCACCACGACCGTGGCGGACGCCGGAAGCCACACGTCAGCGCGAGAGCCGAAACGGACCAGTCCGATACGTTCTCCGCGAGCGACGATGTCGCCCGCTTTTTTCCACGCCACCACGCGTCGAGCTATATATCCGGCGATCTGTTTGCATACAATTTCGCCTTCACTGGTCGCCAGCGTGAAGATATTTTGTTCGTTTTGCACGGAGGCAGCGGCGCGCATCGCGGCCAGGAATTTTCCGGGTTGGTAATCGAGCGCGGTGACGGTCCCGGCGGCGGGGGAACGGTTCACGTGCACATTCCACACGGCGAGAAAGATGCTGATGCGCTGGCCGGGGCGCCCGCCATGAGGCTCGTTGGTAACCACGACGACTCGCCCGTCGGCGGGAGCCACGATGGCGCCTGGGTCGCTGGGAATGATCCGTTCGGGGTCGCGAAAAAATGAAAAGCAAAAAACCCCCAACAAGAAGAGCATGGCTGCGGCGATCGTCCAATGCAGGAAATACGCGGCCACGCCGAGCGTCAGCAGGGGGATGCCAAAGTAATAGCCCTCTTTGACCATACTGTAGAGAAGATACCACAGGGCGCCAAGCTAGTTGGCGCGCTGCCGCGCGGCTACAACCGTATCGCCAGTTTGTCAGGAATGCACAGCTCGACACCGCGGAGGCCGAAGGGAAAATCTACTGCGAATGCGGCGTTTGGTCACGATGCAGCCGCGCCGCCAGTTGAATCATTTCGTCTTTCACGTGGAGTTTCAATTTTTTGAGTCTGATTTCTTCGAGGAGATCTTCGGAACTGAGGAACTGCGAGGTGGAGATTTTGTGAAGTTCGGCCTCGTACTTTCCGTGCTGTTCGGCGAGGCTCTGATACGCAGCGTTCATTTCCAGCACTAGATCCCGAGGGTTGCGCGCGACAGTGGCCATGCGGTCCTCCTCCTTCTGAGCGAGATTTCGTCAATGTGGTGTTGCGGCTACATGACGGCACGATAGCACTGGGATTTGCGCCGTCAAGTAGGAAGATAGTTTGGTACTACGCGGGCTGTGAGTATTTTTTCAAGCAAACTCGCAGGCGGGAATGTCCGCTAAAGCATCCTTTCCATTTGAATGGCGTCCTCGACGGGGTTCTGGTAGTAGCCAGGCCGTACCCCGGTCCCGCGAAATAAGTGTTTTTTATAGAACGAGATGGCGGGGCCATTGGAGGCGCGCACTTCCAAGAAAACGCGTCGAACCTCAACGCTCCCGAATGCGCTCAGCGCGGCACCGAGGAGCGCCCCGCCGACGCCCCTGCGGCGATCCTGCGGGGCTACGGCAAGGTTCAGGATTTCGGCGTCGGGAGGAATCGCCCGGCTGATCAGGAATCCGGTAATCGCGCCCGGTTCCGGCCGCTCGCCAGCCGGCGCCACGGAGACCCATGCCTTGTAGCCTGACGCCAACAGCTGCGCGTAGCTGCTTTCCGGCCACTGCGCGGCTTGCGGTGAGCTGGCGGCGAGCTGCGCAACAGCGTCCGCATCGGCCGTTCGGAACGGGCGCACGCTTTGCGCCACGACTTTCGCTGGCGCCGGAACAACCGGTCTGGCGTAGCCCTTCCATTTCACTTCAGCGTCTGGCCGGCGGATGTAATTCGCGTCCAGGCTCAGACCGTCCGTGAGCTTGCCCTCCGCCGCCAACCGAAGCGCGATCTTTCCGATGGCTGGCGCCAGCACAGGCGAAACCTGCTCCACGATTTCCCCCAGACGATCCCGCTCCTGCCACGCAGGCTCCGCAGCCAGCGGCCCTGGATCGAGTGAGCCCCAAGCCACGCCCGAATCGCCGGCCAACTCCGCAGCCCAGCGGATCAGCTCCGCCGGGCCAACCACCGTTTCATCCTGGAATCGCTGCAGCGATTGAGGTCCCCGGCGATAAATCGCGGCGTACAGCTGCCCGCGCTGCGCATCGCAGCTAGCCGCGACGAACCTCGGCGCGGGCGCCCCACTCGGCCCAAGCGTCTGCATGGCCAGCGCCTCCAGCCGCGACACCGCCGCAATGGGCCGGCCAAAAACCTCGCTCCACGCTTTCACCGTGGTCAAAGCCACGCGAACACCGGTAAACGACCCTGGACCCGCCGCGGCGGCATAAACTCCCACCTCGGCCAGTTTGCGCCCGGCGTTCAGCAAAGCGCCATACACCGCCGGAAGCAACCACGTCGAATAATCTTCCGACGAATCGTGGACGGCCGTGGACAGTACCTTCTCGTCTTCCAGCACGGCCACGCTGCCGCGCGCATCACAGGTATCGATCGCAAGAATCAACACCAACAGAGTCTACATCACGCGCGCGAAGTTCCCGAAAGGTTCCCACCACCGTTTGCCGCGCCTACCGTGTAAATAACCTGGAATGAAGATGTTGTGGAAGCGGGGTGTTGCAGTCCCGGCACTCCCAGATAGAACCGGTTAGAATCTGGGAATGCTGCCGAAAAGGCCGCCGCGCGTCTCCGCTGAGCAATTGTACTGCCAAATTGGTAGGTAAATTTTCCTAAGCTTATGATTCCACTGGATATATCTTGACTCTTTCCGCACAATAAGCATACACTGATTCACGTACCTCCAGGGGGCAACCGAAGCTATGGACTACAAGATCGGCGACAAAGTCGTTTACCCGAACCACGGCGTTGGGATTGTGGAACAGATCAGCTACGGCATCTTGAATGGCAGGACCGAGCGGTACTTCATGATTCGCATTGTTTCCAGTGGTTTGCGCGTCATGGTGCCGCAATCGAACGCAATCTCCGTCGGTTTGCGCTCGGTGATTCGCTCGGGCGACTCCATCAAAGTATTGGGTTTCCTCGAGAAGGGAAAATTAAATTCCCATCATGATTGGAAGCACCGTTTCAAAGAGAACTCCGAGCGTATGCGCACCGGCGCCCTGCTCGAAGTAGCCGTAGTCCTCAAGAGCCTCGTGTCCCTCAGCACCAGCAAGCCCCTCTCCTTCCGCGAAAAGAAAATGCTTGAGCGCGCCAAGTACCTGCTGGTCAGCGAAATGGCCACCGCCCGCAACACCTCCGCGGAAAACGCCGAAGCCACGGTAGTCAAGTCGCTAGCCAAGGCCAAGCTGCAATTCCCGGTAATGACCGAAGCGATCGAGTAGTCGCCTTTGCCTTTGTAGGGCGCAGCATACTGCGCTCTTTCGGCAAGGCCTCAAATCCCAAGGCGGGCAACCAAGTTGCCCGCCTTTCCTTTTGATTCATCCGCGAGGCGCGTTTGGATCGAAATGCTTACTCGTGACGATGATCTGGGCGCCGGCGAGCCGAAATTTTATGTCTACCGTCCCGCCTGTGGGGCAACAGTTGCTGTCGCCATCTTTCCAGACAGGCATGTGATAGCGTAAGTTCGCCATGTCCAAACCGTAGCCTTTCCACACCCCGGCGCCGCTCGGGAGAATGGACTTCACCGCAGCCGTGATCATTTCAATGTCGATTCGCGCTGCTCCGGCTGTCGAAAACCAGAAATAATCTTCGTAGAAAAAGATGCCGGTTCCTGGGATTACATCGCGCGTCGCGAGAACGTCCTGCCCTTCAATTTTCAATAAGAAAGCGGGCTCGATCTTAGCCGCGGTGGGTTGCAAGTGGTAGATCTCGCGAAACTGTTCTGGCGCGACCTCCACCAGAATCGATTTCCAATCGATCTCCCCGGTGTCCACGTGATCATCGAAACTGTAGAACAAGTCGTAGACGGCGAAACCCTGTAACGTCCCGATCTTTTTTAACTCGGTCTGGAACTTATGTCCAAGATGTACAGCGGCCTTGCCGCGCGGCGTGCAATCCGAACAGAACTGATTCCCGTCATCCCGCAAAAAAGGGTCCTGGATGAAGTAGGAAAGAGGTTGCGGCTGGGGCGTATCAAAGGATTCGCCTTGTCCCGAGAGCACATGGCGTTGCCAGAGCGTGGCGTTTGCGGATGCGGCGAGGAAGAGGTACAGGATAAGCGATTTCATAGCGCAAGCTCCAAGATCCCTTGGGCGGCAGGTTGTTTTGCACGATCTCTGCCATCATCTTCGGGAAAGCGCATGCAGTGAAATTGCGGCTTTGCGCAACGTGTACGCCACCGCCGCCGCGATGATTGGGGCGGCCGGCGTGTCTCCATGAATACAGATCGTGTGCGCCTGGACTCGCAATTCGCTGCTGTCGCACGCAATTATCGAACTCTTTTGCACGACGTTCAGCGCCTGCTGGGCTGCATCGGCAGGATCGCTGATCAACGCATCCGGAAATTTCCGCGAGCGCAGACTGCCGTCCGGCTCATAGCGCCGGTCCGCAAACGCTTCGCCCGCCACCGCGAATCCTGCCTCGCGAAAAACCTCCAGCATCGGCGAGCCGGCTAGTCCGACCATGACCACATCCGTGCTCCAGCGCGCGACGCCCTGCGCAATCGCCGACGCCAATTCGCGATTGCGCGCCGCCTGATTGTAAAGCGCCCCGTGGGGCTTCACGTGAACCACGCGCGCGCCGCATGCGGCAGCGATTTGTGCTAACGCGTTTACTTGCGCGAACACCGAATGGGCAACCTCTTGCGGCGACAGATTTAATTCGAGCCGACCGAAATTCGCGCGATCTGGATACCCGGGATGCGCGCCGATCGCCACGCCAGCCCGTAACGCCTGTTCAATCGTCGCGCGCATCGTCCCTTCATCCCCAGCGTGCCCGCCGCAAGCAATGTTCACCGAAGTAACCGAGCGCATCAGCGCTTCCTGCGTGCCGTCGGCGACGGCGTCGGGATATTCGCCCATGTCGCAATTCAAATCGATTTGGAGTCCGGTGCGCTTCATACGAAAAGCAGCTCCTCGGACGCCAGCACCGTCTCCTGCTCGCGCAACAATTCTCGCGCCGCTTCCCACGTCACCAGTTCAAAGCGCACCTCATCGCGCGGACGCAACTGCCCCAGGCATTGGAAATCCGCGGAAATCACATTGGCAATCTTCGGATAACCGCCGGTGGTCTGCTGCTCCACAAAAAGAATGATGGGTTGGCCCGCTTCCGGCACCTGCACCGCGCCCAGCGCCACGCCCTCGGAAATCATCTCCGAACCATCACGCGCCGCCACCGCCGCACCCTGCAGCCGCAACCCGAGGCGATTCGACGCTTCCGTAACGCGGTACCGCCCCGCATAAAAATCCCGCCGTGCCTCCTCACTGAACGATTCGCTTTGCGGCCCTGCGGTGACGCGCAACACACTGCGTGCCGCGACCAAATTTCGCCCGCGCGTGGACAATCGGCGCGCCTTGCGTGGCACAGGCACTCCTGCCTGTGAGCCCAAGTACGCCGCTACCTCGGACGGTCCGTCCGGCCTCTCCTTTGACGCGGCCGCGGTGCGTTGCTTTTCCAGCAAGGGCGTACCCGCATCCCCAATGAACAACTCGTCGCCCTTGCGCAACGCTCTTCCCGCAAATCCCCCCAGCCCGCTCAGCACATGCGTCGATGCGCTGCCCAGGAAAAGTTTTACGGCAATCCCGCCCCGCACGCACAAATAACACCTGGCCCCGGCTCGTGTGGCGCCCAGGCGCAACGTCTGCCCCGGCTGCGCTTCCACCACCGTCCACACCTCCACCGGAACGCCGTCCAACGCAGCGCCAAAATTCGAACCCGCCAGCACAATCGTCGCCCCTTCCGGGAAAACGAATGCGCCACCCACCAGCGTCATCTCCAGCCCTGCCGCGCCCGCCGCATTGCCGGCGATCAAATTCCCAATCCGCAGCGACACCGCGTCCGCTGCCCCCGAAGGTGAAACGCCCCTCACTCCGAATCCCTCGCGCCCCAAATCCTGCACGGTGGTGAGCATTCCCGGCTCCAGCACGCGAATGACGCTCATGCCCGCTCCAATTCCGCAAATCGCTCCGCGGAAATGGCCACAAAGCGCGCACGATCCCCAATCGCCAGCGCGCAGGTGCCATCCTCCGCGCGGAACATTTTCATCGGCGTCCGCCCAATCAGCCGCCATCCGCCGGGAGTCGCGAAGGGATACACGCCAGTCTGATTCCCGGCGATGCCCACGCTCCCGGCAGGCACGCTGCGCCGCGGCGATGCCAGCCGCGGCGTAACCAGCGCAGCGGGCAGTTCGCCCAAATAGGCAAACCCCGGCACAAATCCCAAAAAATATACGTGGTACTCAGCCGAAGAGTGCAACTCAATCGCGCGCGTAACACTCAATCCCCGAGCCGCGCAAACCTCCGCCAAATCCGCCCCAAATTCCCCGCCATAGCAAACCGGAATCTCCACCAGCCGCGTCTCCGCAAACTCCACCGCATCCAGCCGCGCCAGACGCTCTTGCAAGATCGCTTGCAACTCCGCATGCGTCCAGCGCAACGCATCAAATTTCAGCAGCACCGAACAATACGCCGGATGCACATTACGCACCCCAGGAACAGGCTCCGCCTCCAGCAGCCGCAAAAACCGCACCACCCGCGCGTGTCCCGCAAGCGAAATCCGCTCCCCGAAATAAACCATCAACGTAGAATCACTACCAGGAAGGAACCGCACACCGTCCACCACGGGCTTCACCACGCACGCAATCCTTTATTAGCCCCAACCGCGAGCGAATGCCACGCCCCGACAATAATCTTACCCCGGCACGCCGGCCGCCAAGTTCCTTCTCTGCGCCCTCTGTGTCTCTGCGTTTCGCTACGTGTTTGCATCGCGCCGCGTTCAAGCCAGTGCCAGCGCCGGATCCGCGTTCAACTCCGCCCCGGCAAAAATCCGCGCCCGAAATCGCGGATAAGCCGCCGCGGCAATCATCGCCGCATTGTCGGTAGAAAGCGCCCGGCTAGGAAAAAATACCCCGATTCCCGCGTCCGCGCCCCGCGCCTCAAACGCCACGCGCAGCGCGCTATTCGCCGCCACTCCGCCGGACACCAGCACGCTCTCCGCGGAAATACTCTCCGCCGCCCCCATGGTCCGTTCCACCAAATCCCGCACCACCGCATCCTGAAACTCGCGAATCAAAGCCAAAGTCTGCGGCGAACACATCGGCAGCAGCTGCTCAAACGAACGTTCCCCCCGCTCAATCGCCAAATTCCTCTGATGAATCTCCTCGTTGTATTCGGGATGCTCGCGCAAATGGTAAAGCACCGCGGTCTTCATCCCGCTAAAACTAAAATCATAGGCATTGCCTTTGATTTTCGTTGGGCTAAATCGAATCGGCGGAGCCGCGGAAGCACACGCCGCTAAACGATCCAAAATCGGCCCGCCCGGATATCCCAGCGCCAGCAACTTGGCCACTTTGTCATAAGCCTCGCCGGCGGCATCGTCGCGCGTCCCGCCAATCTTGCGGTAACTGAAAAGTCCCGCCGCATCGCCATCGCCGGAGTCGCTCGCGACATTTTTCGCGGCCGTGCCGCGCACTTCATAAATAACGGTATGCCCGCCAGAAACAATCAGGCAAACCGCCGGCAACTTCGGCGTCCGCCCCGCCTGCGCGGCTTCCAAAAAAACGGCATGAACATGCCCCTCCAAATGATTCACTGGCACCAGCGGAATTCCCAGCGCCGCTGCCAAAGTCTTCCCATAAGTAATCCCGACCAGCAACGCCCCCACCAGCCCCGGCCCTTGCGTCACACCAATCGCATCCAGTCCGTGAAAATCAATCTCCGCCTGCAACAATGCCTCGCGCACCACCGGCACAATCTGCCGCAAGTGCTCCCGCGAAGCCAGCTCCGGCACCACACCGCCATATTTTCTGTGAATGGAAATCTGTGAAGCCACCACGCTGGAAAGGATGCGCCGCCCGTCCGAGACGACGGCGGCGGCTGTTTCGTCGCAGGAAGATTCAATGCCTAGAATGGTGGCGGGCATAGCTTAAATGCTATCACGGCGCACTCCACAGTCTTACTTCGCGATCGGGATTACCAGGTAAAGGAATTCTCCGGTACGCTGCGAATCAAAGGGCTGTTGTTCGCAGAAAAAGTTTGGCCCCACTGTTTCTGGGCAGGCCTGCGAGCCCGTCAAGAGATAGCCGCCGGTCTCCGAGGCGGTGTCCCAAGGCTTGATCTCCTGATGTAGATAAAAGCTGAGGCTGTATTCTTGCGCGCGATTCATGTTCGCAACAGTAAGAGCGCCCGGCGGAATGTTTTGCCGTTGCACTTCTCGCGCGATGGTGCGTCCTGAGGGATCCCAGAGGAAATGAGAAGTTACAAAGGAAGTGGCGAGCAGCGCCGCGATCTGAATGGGTACGACTGCCACGGCCGCGCCCAGTTCGCGGTATAAAAGTGGCGACAGCCCGGGGAAAACTCCTGCGATCGCGTTTGCCAGCGCGAACAGCAACATTAATATGGCCACCGAGCCGACAGGTTTCGCACCGTCCAGATTGCGGTGGGCAGACACCAGTCCCACGAACGCGAAAACCACCAAGAAGCTTGCCGCCGCAGAGAAATGTGCGATCCGAAAAGAAAGATGATAACGCTCCCGCATCGCGACGAACACATGCGCCATCAACAACCCGATCGCCGGAATCGCCGGCAAAACATATCCCGGCAATTTTGAGTGCGAAGCCGAAAAAAACGCCACGCAAAATCCCGCCCAGCAGATCAGCAGCCAGGTCACTCCGCTCGCGGAACGTGTGCGAACCAATTCCCGTAGGCCCACCGCCGCAGACCACACAAACATCGCCGTCCAAGGCAAAAACGCCACCAGCAGCACCGGCGCATAAAACCAAAACGATTGAATGTGCTGAAACTCCGGCGTCAAATAGCGTTTGAAATTGTGTTCGATGATAAACACGCGGAAAAAGTCCGGATTGCGCCGCGCGCACAAAACGTACCAGGGCAGCGCCGTAACACAGAACGCCAGCACCGCAACCGGATGGAACAGGCGAAACGCATCGCTCCAGCGCTTGGTAAAAATACCCCAAAAGAAAACGGCTCCGCCGCAAAGCACAATCGCCGCCGGCCCCTTCGCCAGCACCGCCATTCCTAGAAAGACTCCAAAGAGCGCCAAAGCCAGCCACGGCATCCGCGGCAGAATCGGCGTGTGCTCATCGCGCGTCAGTCCCAGCACCACCGCTGCGCACACCATGGCCATGGTTAGCATCGCGCTGAACGGCATATCCGTAGCCGCCGCATGCGAAAACCCGATCATCCCCACGCAGGAAGGCAACAACACCAGCAGCCATCGCGCCGTACGCGGTCCATAAACGCGCCACGCCAGCCACGCCAGCGCCAAGGTACCCAGCAATGCCGAAATCGCGCTAGGCAGCCGCGCCGCCGTCTCCGAAATCCCAAAAATCTTAAAGCTAAGCCCTGCCTCCCAGTAATACAGCGCCGGCTTTTCAAACCACGGCCGGCCATAGAGCCGCGGGGTAACCCAATTCCGGCTCTCCACCATCGCCCGCGCAATCCACGCATACCGCGGTTCGTCCGGACCCACGAACCCCAGCGCACCCAACTGGCTGAAATAGCAGACGTAAAGCGTGGCCACGATCAAAACCGCCCAGGCCACCCGTACCCCGGGCGATTCGTCCGTCTTCGTTGCGGACAGATCCCCAGCGCGCGTCGGATCGACACCCGTGAGGTTTTCGGATGTATTCGAAGAAGTCTCAGTCACAGAGAGCCGAGTCTAACATCGCCCCGCCAGCGCGTCTGCATAGCCCTCGAATTGAGCTTTGGCCGGATGGTATGCTTCGCGGGGGCACGGGGGCGTACCTCCTCTCGCAGAGAACTCGCAATTAACGTCTGGCCGCCAAATGTAGGACACTACCGTCTGCCTAAATGACGGACTGGCTTCAATACGCCCTGTTGTGGATCACCGTAAAATCTCTCGGTATGCTGCCGCGTCCGTTTGCGCGTTGGAAAGCAGCGATCGCCGCGCACATGTGCTTCGCCTGCCTGCCCAAACTGCGCAAGACGGCGGCATTTAATTTGCGATTTGCCTTTCCCGATTGGGACGAAAAGAAACGCCGCCAGGTGATGCGCGGGATGGTCCGCAACTTGGGCTGGATGGCTGCCGAATTCGCGCGTCTTCCCAAATACACTAAGGAGAACATCGAGCAGTTTGTCATTCTCGACGGCCACGAGAATTTCCTGGCCGGCAAGCAGCGCGGCAAAGGCGTGATCTATCTGACCGGCCACATCGGCGCGTGGGAACTCTCCTCCTTCGCCCACGCACTATACGGTTTCCCCTTGCACTACATGGCCCGCCCCATCGACAACGCGCGCCTCGACGCTTTCGTAAATCACTACCGCTGTCTCTCCGGCAACCGGCCTATTTTCAAAAATGAATCCGCCCGTGCCATGCTGAAAGTTCTCAAAGAGCAGGGGACGGTCGGGATTCTTGCGGATCAAAACACCATGCCGCAGGAAGGCGTGTTCGTGGATTTTTTCGGGACGCCAGCCTGCACTTCGACCGGGATCGCACGTGTCGCGCTGCATACCGATGCGGCGGTGGTGCCTGGCTACTGCTACTGGGATCCGGTCATGCGCAAGTACCGCCTGCGTTTCGAGCCCCCCGTCGAGCTAACCCGCACCGGCGATGCCGCTCGCGACATCCAGGAAAACACGCAGCGTTTCACCAAAATTATCGAGGACATTATCCGCCAGCACCCCGAACAATGGGTCTGGCTGCACGCACGCTGGAAAACCCGCCCGCCAGGGGAAGGGAAGCTCTACCCATTCCTCAGCTAACCACGTCAGTCGATGCTGTAGGGGCGCAGCATGCTGCGCCCGGAACGTTCAGGCGTAAGAAGCAAAAGACTACTTCGATTCGGTTCGTTCGCCTTAAACTGTTGCATGAATTTCCGTCGAACAGCGTGAAACGAGTTCCAGAAAGCGGTACATCATGACTTGCACAGCCAAAGAAGTCGCATCCGCCATCGGCGCGCAACTCGAAGGCGACTCCACTATCGAACTAAAATCCGTAGCCGCCCCCGAACGCGCCGGAGTTCACGATTTGATCTATCTAGACTCAGCCAAACAAGCGAGTCGCGCGCTCACTTCCGCGGCATTGTGCGTAATCGCCCCGCTCGGAATTCCTCTCGCCGGCAAGACCATCCTCCGCGCGGCAAACGCAAAGCTTTCTTTCGCCAAAGCCGCGGCGTTCCTGATCGAGCGCACTCCCATCGCCCGCGAGGTCCATCCCACCGCCATCATCTCGCCGCTCGCAAAAATCGCGGCCACCGCCGCCATCGGCCCTTATGCGGTCATCGGCGAAAACGCGCACATCGGCGAGCACACACAAATCGGCGCGCACAGCGTCATTGGCGCGGGTTGTTGGGTTGGCGACCACTGCCGCATCCATCCGCGCGTCACCCTATACAACGGCGTGCGCATCGGCGATCGCGTGGAGATTCACGCCGGCGCGGTCATCGGCGCGGACGGCTTCGGTTATGCCTTCGGAGAAAATCGCTACACCAAATTTCCGCAACTCGGCATCGTCGAAATCGGCGATGATGCGGAAATCGGCGCCAACACCACCATCGATCGCGGCTCCCTCGGCGACACGCGCATCGCCGAAGGCGTGAAGCTCGATAACCTGGTGCACATCGGACACAACGTGCAGATCGGCGCACACACCGTGATCGCCGCGCAAACCGGCATCTCCGGTTCTTGCACTCTCGGTCATCACGTGGTTCTCGGCGGCCAGGCCGGCCTCGGCGAACACTGTACCATCGAGGACCACGCCATCGCCGGCGGCCAATCCGGCATCCTAAATGGCAAAACCATCCGTAGCGGCCAAACCGTCTGGGGCACTCCGGCCCGCGAACTCGCTAAATTCAAGCAATCCTTCGCCTGGCAAGCAAAGCTCCCGGAACTCGCCGCCCGCATCAAAAAGCTGGAGGAACAAGCGCAACGCTGAATCCGAATGGCCAGAGCTGATCATCCTTGGCGACTCATCATGGTCGGCGGACACACCCGCACCATCGGCAAGACCCAGCTCGTCTGCGACATCATCGCCGCCTTTCCCGGCGTGCTCTGGATCGCGGGCAAAATCACGCAATATGGCCACGGTGTCTGTGCGCAAAACGGTCACGACTGCGATTGCGCGCCCGACGAACACATCTGCGCCATCAGCTGGGAGCACTCTGGCGGCACTGGCACCGACAGCTCCCGTTTTTTGGCCGCCGGCGCACAGCGTTCCTTCTGGCTGCGCACCAAACAAGGCTTCCTGGCCGAAGGCTTGCCGATACTTCGCGACGCATTGAACGAATCGCTGCAAACCGATACCTCCAATGATCGCGAACCCTCCGACAAACCAATCGCGCTGGTCATCGAAAGCAATTCGCTGATGCATTTCGTGAAGCCCTCGCTTTTCTTCGCGGTCCTCGATCCCGCGAAAGAAGATTTCAAGGATTCCGCGCGCGCCGCACTGGATCGCGCCGATGCCCTGGTCATCCGCGGCCCCGCCATCAGCGCCGCCAGCGAGCCCCTGTGGATGAAACTCCCGGCGAAGCTCCTCAGGGAAAAGCCGTCCGTAAATCCGCGCGAGGGCGATCCGCTGCCGGAACCGCTGGAGGTTCTCGTAAGGAGAGCGCTCGAAGCTCCGCCAAGTGTGACCATTTGAAGCCGCCTGACGGCTCTCCGATGGATGGATCTTTGATAGATGCCTCTATGGCCGATGGACCTTGGGTCTGCTCCGGACGCCGTCTTCCGATAAAAATTGGCAGGTTCGCGGCGTGCGGCGCTACGTCGCGTTCTCCAAATTCATTCCTCGGGTTTCTTGCTGGACCACGCCGCGCTTATGCAGTAGTTTGCCAAGGTGCCGCTCGAATGCGGCGGCGAAATATCGCGTAGAATTGAAGTGGCAAAGACTGGAGGCTACGGCGCGTGGACATTGTTAAGGGCAACATGGGATGGATCGAAGTGGTCGTGGGGCCGATGTTCTCCGGCAAGAGCGAAGAACTGATCCGCAGATTGCGCCGCGCGGAAATCGCCCGCCAGCGCGTACAAATCTTCAAACCCTTGATCGACGCGCGCTACGCCGCGAATGAAATTGTCTCGCACTCCGGCTTGGGAATTCCGTCGGAGAACGTCACCAAGGCCTCGGAGATTCTGGACAAGGTGCAGGCGCGCACCGAAGTGATTGGCATCGACGAAGCGCAATTCCTCGGCGACGAAGTCGTCGAAGTTTGCAGCAAGCTCGCCAATCTCGGCAAACGCGTCATCGTCACCGGGCTCGACACCGATTATCTTGGCCGCCCGTTTGAACCCATGCCGCGTCTGCTCGCCGTTGCGGAAGAAATTGTCAAATTGCTCGCTATTTGCGTGCGCTGCGGAAATCCCGCGGTGCACACGCAGCGGCTCATCGAAAACGACGAACTGATCGTTGTGGGCGCCGGCGAAATGTACGAGGCGCGCTGCCGCCGCTGTTTTGAACCCAACGTGGCGCTGGCCAAGGAAAAGAAAGACGGCCCGCTCTTCATGGTCCGTAATCGCGCCAGTTCCGCCGGTGGTGTCACCTAGCCGCCGCGCGGCAGGCATCTTCGTCAAAAAGTCTTCGGCCAAAAGCAGCTGCAAATAAGGGTTGTTGCAAATGATTGGTGCACATGATTATTGATGCCAAGGCGCCGACGCGCGTGGATCTCGCTGGCAGCACGCTGGACATCTGGCCGCTGTACCTGTTTCACCCTGGCGCCGCCACCATAAACGTGGCCATTTCCCGTTACGCCCATTGCACCATCGAGGCCCTCCCGCGCGGTGATGACCGCATTCAGTTGGTTTCTCGCGATACTAAATGCCGGGAGTCCTTCGCCTCCTTCGCGGCGATGGAGCGCGCGGCACGCTACAAGCTGCCGCTCCTCGCGGAAATTGCCAAATTCTTTCGCCCTACCGGCGGATTTACCCTCACCACCGATTCTGAAGCGCCCGCCGGCGCCGGCATCGGCGGTTCTAGCGCCATGGCCGTGGCCATTTGCGCGGCATTGGATCGTTACACCGGAGCCGGCAAGAGCAAAGTGGACTGGATCCACATTAGCCGCGATGCCGAAGCCATTGTGATCAACGTTCCCACCGGCACGCAGGATCACTATCCCCCGGCCTTTGGCGGCGCCGCGGCCATCGAGCTGCCCGCTGGCGGCGAGCACCGTGTGGAATTGCGCGTGGATTTGAACGAACTGGAAAAACGCCTCGTCGTTTGCTATACGGGAAAGCCGCGCCAGCACGGCATCAATAATTGGGAAGTTTTTAAGGCCCACATCAACGGCAAGAAAGCCGTGCGTCATGGCCTGGAGCGTATTTCCCAAGTCGCCCAGCAGCTGCGCGGCGCCCTCGAAGGCGAAGACTGGAAAGAAGCCGGGCAGCTGATGCGGGAGGAATGGTCCTTTCGCAAACGAAATCTGCCCACCATTTCCACGAAGACGATTGATCGGATCATCGATGGCGCGCTGCGCAAGGGTGCGCTGGCGGGAAAAGTTTGCGGCGCGGGCGGCGGAGGCTGCGTGGTGCTGCTCATTCATCCGGAAGCACGGCAAGCCGTCGAACAGGTGATCGTTGCGCAGGGCGCCGAAGTTCTACCGGTAAGGATTGATCGTCAGGGCGTGCAAGTCGTTTCGCGCTAACGTGTTACGTCGCTTCCGCCCGTCCCAAGGGACAGTGGCGCACGCGGCATTTGGGACAGTTGAGCAGGAAGAACGGCCTGTCCTTGCCCGTAGCTGTTCATGTCGTTTCGCGCATCATAGAATGGGTACCTGGAATGGGTACCTGGGATAAGTACGCGGAATTTGGCGGCTAGTCGGAGAAAGCGGCCCGAGCGGCCTCGATTTCGCGATTTGCACCGTATACCCTGAGGCGGCGCACGTTTATGTCTTATTGTTTGGCATGCTTCTTATCGTTGATGCTGCTGGCGGACGCTGACGTCCCGCGCATCAATAGTTTGCGCCCGCCCGCAAACGAGACGCCCACCTTTGGACGCGGCGAAGAAGCGCCGATTTTCGACGGCGCCCCAGGAACGCAGGCCTCCCCCGCTCAGAATGCAGCGGACCAGCAATCCGTCGCGGACAAGTTCGCGGCTCTGAAGCTGACCGGCACGCTGCAGGAAACTTCCAAGCTGCTGCTGATTCGCTATGTGTCGGGCGAATTCGCCAAAGCCGTGAAGGCCATGCCCGCCGGCAAGGAGGGCTTGCTGGTAAACGTTGGGACCCCGGTCAACACCGTGCAACTCGATCGCCAGGTGGCCACGCATGGTGCGGCCGTACATGCCGGCGACAACGTGCAGATCAGCAACCTGGAGTTCCGCGACCATCAAATTATCGTGGATCTAAATGGCGGCGGCCGCGGCAAAAAACGTCTGCGCGATCGCATTCACATCGAGATGAGCGGCATGCCCACCGCGCAAGTGAGCACCACGAATCCCAATGCGGACGCCGGCCCGCCGGGCCTGCAGCCCGGCATGGGCAGCACGATATTTCTGGAATTCAACAAACCGTTGCCGGATCTTTCGCCCGACGATTTGAAAACGCTGCTCTCGCCCTTCCTCGATTTCAACAAGCAGCGTTCGTCCTCCGTGCAGTGGATCGACTCGCTCCCTCCCGATATCAAAAAAGCCATCCAGGAGCGCCAGGCGCTCGTCGGCATGGACCGCGAAATGGTGGTGGCCGCGGTGGGCAAGCCGGACCACAAAGTCCGCGAACGCGACGCCGACGGCAACGATATTGAAGACTGGATCTACGGCCAGCCGCCGTCCAAAACAGTTTTTGTCCGCTTCACCGGCGACCACGTCACCAGCATCAAACAATTCCCCAAGTAAAACTTAGACAACCCCGCTGCAATTGATTCTGAGAATAGTGGGTCAGTTTTCCAAATCCAAACTGACCACTACTGCTTGGCAGGTTGATTGACGCTGGGGGAATTTGGCACGTAAGATGCATTGCCCATGATTGGCGAGACAATTTCGCACTACCGCGTGGTGGAGAAGCTCGGCGGCGGCGGCATGGGCGTACTGTACAAGGCCGAAGACCTGGAGTTGGGGCGCTTCGTGGCCTTGAAGTTTTTACCGGACGATCTGGCGCGCGATCCACAGGCGCTGGAACGGTTCCGGCGGGAGGCGCGCGCGGCGTCGGCCCTGAACCATCCCAACATCTGTACCATCCATGAAATCGGCAAGCACGGAGAACAGACGTTTATCGCCATGGAGTTTCTGGATGGCGTGACGCTGAAGCACCGGATTGCGGAAAAAGCGCTGGAGAACGAGACGTTACTCTCCTTGGCGACGGAAATTGCGGATGGGCTAGAGGCGGCGCACGCGCAGGGAATCATCCACCGGGACATCAAGCCCGCCAATATATTCGTGCTGAAACGCGGGCACGCGAAGATTCTGGATTTTGGTCTGGCCAAGGCGCTGCCCTCCACGGATTCCAAACGCGGCGGAGAAGCGGGTGGGGCGCACACCGTAACGGCCACAATGGACCAAGAGCATCTGACGAGTCCGGGGTCGACGCTGGGCACGGTGGCGTACATGTCTCCGGAGCAGGCGCGGGCGAAGGAGATGGACGCGCGCAGCGATCTGTTCTCGTTTGGCGCAGTGCTGTACGAAATGTCCACGGGGACGCTGCCCTTTCGCGGAGGAAGCGCGGCGGAAATTTTCAAGGCGATCCTGGACGAGGCGCCGACCCCGGCGTTGCGGCTGAATCCGAACTTGCCGCCGGACCTGGAGCGCATTATCAACAAGGCGCTGGAGAAGGACCGCAACCTGCGGTACCAGAATGCGGCGGATCTGCGCGCGGACTTGGCGCGCCTGAAGCGGGATCTCGATTCGGGGCGGTCCGCGAGCGCCGCGAATTCGGCCAGCGGGGTGATGGCGGCGAGTGTGCAGCAAGATGCGCAGTCCAGTTCGCACGCAATGGCGGCGGGCGAGCCGAAAAACGGTGTGCGCAAGTATTTGATCGCCGCCGTGGCGGCAGTCGTCTTGGCGGCGACGGCGAGCGGGGTTTACCTATTGCGCGGGATATCGGCGCGGAGCAAGGTGGACTCGCTGGCGGTGCTGCCTTTCGTGAATGCCACGGCGGACGCGAGCAACGAATATTTAAGCGATGGATTGACGGAGAGCTTGATTGGAACGCTGTCGCAGCTGCCCAACCTGAAGGTGATGGCGCGCAGCACGGTCTTTCGTTACAAGGGCAAGGAAGACGATCCGCAGAAAATTGGGCAGGCGCTACAGGTGAGCGCGGTGTTGGTGGGGCGCGTCACGCAGCACAATAATGACGTGAGCATTCAAGCGGACCTGGTGAATACCACGGACGGCACCGAGATTTGGGGTTCGCGCTACGATCGCAAGCTGACGGACATCACCCAGCTGCAGAGTGACATCACGCGGGACATTTCCGGGCGACTCCGTTTGCAGCTTACCGGCGCGGAACAGCGGAGGCTGGGGAGTGCGGGGACCAGCAATGCCGAAGCTTACCGGTTGTACTTGGAAGGGCGGCAACTGTGGTACGGACGGACGCCGGAGGGGTTGAAGAAAAGTATCGAGCTATTCCAGCAGGCGATTGCCGCCGATCCGAACTATGCCCTGGCCTACACGGGGCTAGCGGACACCTACAACGTGGCGCCCAGCTACGCGATTGGAATTAGTTCCAAGCAAGGGGAGCAGTTGGCGGATACGGCGACGCTCAAGGCGCTGCAACTGGATGATTCGCTGTCCGAGGCGCACGGGGCGCGAGGAATGGCGTTGTGTGAAGCGTGGCGTTTTACGGATGCGGAGGCGGAGTTTCGACGGGCCATCGCCCTGAATCCCAACAATTCCGCGGCGCACTATTTTTACGCGCTGGTGTACCTGGGGCCGATGAAGCGGATGGATGAGTCGCTGGCGGAATTTCAGAAGGCGTTATCGCTGGATCCCCTTTCGTCGATCGTGGCCAGCAACTACGCCCTCACGCTAATGGCGGCGCGCCGATATCTCGAGTCGCTGGCGGAATTTCAGAAAGTTCTGGAGCGGGATCCGAATTTCGCCCCGGCGCACTTTAAGCTCTCGCAGTTGTACTCGGGCACGGGGCGTTTTGCGGAGGCCATTGCGGAGCTGCAAAAATCCGGCGGTCCGGTGGCGCCGCGCAGCCCGGACGCCAAGGGTTTTCGCGAGCAGACGTTGATGATTACCGGCACGGACCGGTCCGCGCAGGTTGCGGTGGCGTACGCGCTGGAGGGCGACCGCGACAAGGCGTTCGAGTATCTGCAGAAGGCGTACGCGGATGGGGACAATGAGTTGCTGTTTGTGGTGCGCTTTCCGGCCCTGGATCCGTTGCGAACGGATGCGCGGTATAAGGATTTGATGCGGCGGTTGGGGTTGCCGGAGTGAGGACTCGGACGGTGTACGCTCTTCGGACGGATGTTGAGTGGATCGCTTGTGTGCGGCGGTTCGCACCTACAATGAATTTCCGATCAGATCTTCCGGTCAATATGAAGTCTATGCCACGTAGGGCGCCCGGGAGGGGAGATGGGGGCGAAATATTGGATTCAGGCGGAGAAGGATGGGGCGAACGTAACGGTCGAGATTATCGGCTCGGCGCCTCTTCTAGCAGGTGAGCGAACTCCAGCCGGGTTTCTCCGCTCAGTTTTCCGTGCAACCCCACCCCTGACACAATATGAGGATATAGCTGCGACTTGCGCTATGCTCGCTCGAAAAATTTGTCATTGACGTCTTGGATCGTGCTCGATGGTCGTATGCCGAGATTCGGAACAGAAATCTTCCGAGAGAAAAATGTTGTTCCATTCCCTCGCGTTGACTTTTGGTGGCGCAGACCATAGCATTTTGGGTTCGGCGGTGCGGGAAAATCGTGGTGTGATGGCGGCCGCTGCGAAGGCTGAAGGCACCAGGCCGGGACTGAGGCCCGGACGCTACAACGCATAGATTCAGGTGAGCAGTTATTTTACCGGAGGAATGAATGGCGACTAAGGTGGGGATTAATGGGTTTGGGCGCATCGGGCGCAATATTATGCGCACGGCGATTGACGATAAAGAGATTGAATTTGTGGCCGTGAACGACGTGACCGATGCCGCCACACTGGCGCATTTGCTGAAATACGATTCGGTGCTGGGCAATTTGCATCACCGCATGTCGCACACGGAAGACTCGATCACCGTTGAGGGCAAGACTTTCAAGGTTTTCAAGGTGAAGGATCCGGGCGAGATTGATTGGTCCAGCGTGGGCGCGGAGATTGTGGTGGAATCCACCGGATTGTTTACCAAGGGCGCGGACGCGAAAAAACATCTGCGCGGCTCGGTGAAGAAGGTGATCATTTCGGCGCCGGCGGATGGGCCGGACGCTACCTTTGTTCTGGGCGTGAACGACAAGACCTACGATCCGGCCAAGCATAATGTGGTATCCAACGCTTCGTGCACCACGAATTGCCTGGCACCCGTGGCCAAGGTGCTGCAAGACACCTTCGGCATCCAGGCCGGAACCATGACCACCATTCACTCCTACACCAACGATCAAAAACTGCTGGATTTGCCCCACAAGGATTTGCGGCGTGCGCGTGCCGCGGCTTTGAATATGATTCCCAGTTCCACGGGCGCGGCGAAGGCTTTGCATCTGGTGATTCCGGAGTTGAAGGGAAAGATGGATGGCTATGCCATGCGCGTTCCGACCCCCAACGTCAGCGTCGTGGATCTGACCGTGTTCGTGGAGAAACCGGCCTCCGTTGAGTCCGTGAATTCCGCGCTGAAGCACGCGGCGCACGGTCCCATGAAGGGTATTTTGGGATATACCGAGGAAGAGTTGGTGTCTTCCGATTTCAAGGGGGACTCTCACTCCTCGATCGTCGATGCCGGCTATACCAAGGTTGTCGGCGATCGTTGCGTCAAGGTTTTGGCGTGGTACGACAATGAGTGGGGTTATTCGTGCCGGTGCAAGGATTTGATTAAATTGCTGGCGTCGAAGTTTTAGCTTTGCGGTTGATGGTTGCGTTCCTGCCGGGACGGGGCGTAGTCCGCTGAGGCGCACCGCTCCCTTACCAGAGGCCATCCGGAAATTTCATGAGCAAACTCACGATTCGCGATTTGGATTTGGCGGGGAAGCGCGTGTTTGTGCGCGTGGATTTTAATGTGCCGTTGAAGGACGGCGTGGTCACCGACGACACCCGCATTCGCGAGACGCTACCCACTCTGCGCCTCGCGGCGGAAAAAGGCGCGCGCCTGGTGCTGGCCTCGCATCTCGGGCGTCCCAAGGGTGGCCCCGAGTCCAAATTCTCGCTGTGGCCCGCGGCGAAAAAACTGGAGGAGCTGCTCGGCAAGCCCGTGGCGTTTGCCAAGGACTGCGTCGGTCCCGGCGCGGAGGGCCAGAGCAAAGCCCTGCGCGACGGCGAGATTTTGGTGCTGGAAAATGTCCGCTTCCATCCCGAAGAAGAAAAAAACGACGAGGCTTTCTCGAAGCAACTGGCCGCTCTGTGCGATGGACTGTTCGTCTGCGACGCCTTCGGCTCCGCGCACCGCGCCCACGCTTCCGTGGTCGGCATCACGCGATTCGTCAAACAGGCTGCGGCGGGATTGCTGATGGAAAAGGAGCTGGCCTATTTGGGCAAGGCGTTGAGCGATCCGGCGCGGCCATTCGTGGCCATCATCGGCGGGGCCAAGGTCAGCGACAAGATTGCAGTAGTGGAAAATTTGATGAAGGTCGCGGATACCATGCTGATCGGCGGCGGCATGGCCTATACCTTTCTGAAGTCTCAGGGGCTCCCGATTGGCAAGTCGCTGGTGGAGGAAGACAAATTGGATTTGGCGCGGAAGATTTTGGCGGACGCGAACGCCAAGAAGTTCAAGTTGCTCTTGCCGCTCGATCACCTGGTGGCGCCGGAGTTCAAGGCGGACGCTCCGGCCACCGTGACGGGTGTCGCGGACACGCCGGCGGATCAGATGGGCCTGGACATTGGCCCGCGCACCGTGGCGGCCTACACCGCGGAAATTGTGCGCACCAAGACCATCTTATGGAACGGCCCGATGGGCGTCTTTGAGATGCCTGCATTCGCGGCGGGCACGCTGGCCATTGCAAAAGCCGTTGCCGCCGCCACCGCTGCGGGAGCCACCTCCATCGTGGGCGGAGGCGATTCGGTGGCCGCCGTACATCAATCCGGTGTCGCCGGCGGAATCTCCCACATCTCCACCGGCGGAGGTGCGTCGCTGGAATTTTTGGGCGGCGCGACACTCCCGGGTGTGCAAGCCCTGACGGATAAAACATGACCGCTCGCAAACGACGCCCGGTGATGGCCGGGAACTGGAAGATGTACAAGACCCTCGCGGCCACCAGAGATTTTTTCGTACAGTTTTTGCCCCTCGTGCGCGAGACCAAGGACCGCGACATTGTCCTCGCTCCCCCTTTCACCGCGATTTCCACCGCCGTCGCAGAGACCGTGGGCTCCCAAGTGGCCATCGCCGCCCAGGATGTGTACTGGGGCAAAGAAGGCGCTCTCACCGGCGAGATTTCCGCTGCCATGCTCGCCGAGGCTGGTTGCCGCTACGTAATCGTTGGGCACTCCGAGCGGCGGCAATTTTTCCATGAAACCGACGACACTGTGGCCAAAAAAGCCTTGGCCGTTCTGCAAGAAGGTCTGACCCCCATTGTTTGCATCGGCGAAACAAACGAGGACCGCGACGCGGGGCTGACCGAGGAGGTGCTCCGGCGTCAGTTTCGCAACGGACCCGGCGCGTTGACCGCTGAAGAGTTCTCCCGTATTCTACTGGCATACGAGCCGATTTGGGCCATTGGTACGGGCCGCACCGCGACCCCGGAAATCGCTGCGGCAGCTCACCGTTTCATCCGCGTTTGTGCGGCAGAGCAGTACACTCGAGAGCACGGGCTCGGCGTGCGCATCCTTTACGGCGGCAGCGTAAAGCCGGACAATATAAATGGACTGATGGCCCAGGAAGATCTGGATGGTGTGCTGGTGGGCGGCGCGAGCCTGGACGCCAGGTCGTTTGCCGCCATCGTGAATTTTACCTAGGCGATTTTGCGTCGTTAACGTTGCCAGCCGCTGGGCGGCAGAAAGTACAACAGGAGTATTTAGATGGAAGGCATGACTGGATGGATGAAGTGGGCAATCGCCCTTTTTGTGGGCTTTGGAATTATTGCGTTGGGATTCAAGTATGCCGGTTGGCTCTTAACTGGATTTTTCGTGCTGAATTGCCTCGTGCTCATCGTTGTGGTGCTGCTCCAGAGCGGCAAGGCCGCCGATCTAGCGGGCGCATTTGGCGGAGCGGGAAGCCAGACCGCCTTCGGCCCCCGTGGCGCGGCGAACGTGTTGTCCAAGGCCACCACCTGGTGCGCGGTGATGTTCATGGTCTGTGCCATGGCGCTGGTGCTGCGTACGGACAAGGCCGTCGGGGTAGGCGGATCGATCCTCGAAAAAGTATCCACGCCCGCGCCGAAGACAGCTCCGGCGAAACCGGCGGCGCCTGCACCGGCGCAGCCACAGCCGGCCAAGCAGACCCCATAAGCGATCTCCGAGCCTCGAACACGAATTCTCGATAACTCTGTACCGCCTGCCGCCCATTGCCTATTGTTTGGTGTCCAGCGGGTGGCCACTTCTTTCGTAAAATTCGTTTTGCAGTCGCAGGCTGGCATCGTCGGATTTTACCGCGCGAATGGCTTGCGTGATGGTGTCGATCCACGTCTTCATATCCAGTTCGCCGAGCTCTTTGTTGGCCAGCGTGGCGTCGCCGGAATAATGGTCGGGGAATTTCGCGTACCACCAGATACCCGTGTAGACCGTTTCTGGCAAGTGCACGCGATTTTGATCCGCGCCGGATTCTTGCGGGGCGCGGTCCAGGTGCACTAGGTCTGGCCGGGATACCATGGTGTTGGAAGTCTCCGATTGACCTGCGTGCATATCGATTTTGTCCTTCTTTAACGCGCTCTTTGGCTCCAGGTGAAAACCCCACTGGACGTACACCACATAGTCGTGTGGCTTATCCAGTTGCGTTTGCGCGAAATAAGGCAACAAGGACTCGTTCCCTCCGTGGCCGTTGACGATCAGAATTTTCTTGCAGCCGTTGCGCGCCATCTCATCGGTGGTTTCCTGCAGCAGCGAGAGCTGGATCTCCCGGCTGTACGCTATGGTGCCGGGTTCGTGTTTGGCTTCGAAAATTTGCCCGAAATAGTACTCGGGAAAGACCACGGCATACTCTTCAGCTGCGGCATGCAGCGCGGCGTAGCGGACGTTCAGCAGATCCGTCCCCAGCGGAAGGTGCGGCCCGTGTTTTTCCAGGATGCCGAAGGGAAGAATGCATGTGCCGTGGGATTGCTGGATGCCGTCGCGGAAGTCGGCGGCGGTAAGCTCTTCCCAGTGCGTGGAGAGCTTGGATTGCGCGTGCGACGGCCGAGAAGCGAGCATCAGCATACAGACCGTGAGAAAGAACCGTGCGCGGTAGAGGTTCATGAACAGCTCCTGAAATTCGTTTGCGCGAGTGCCCCGACGCGAGTGCCCCGACGCGAGTGCCGGGTGCGAGTGCCGGGTGCGAGCGCCGGGTGATTGTACCGCGGCGGCGGGAATTCCTCAGCACCCGATGATGACCGCTGCCTGCCCCGCTGGAGACTTCGAGGTTCGTAATCCAGCGAAGCCCGATCGCGGCGCCCGGGCGGATAGCGAAAGATAGGTGATTCCCGGTATATGCAGCTCCGGGATCGTTAATCTACCGTGGTGTGGGAGGTGGCGAGAATGAATGCCAAAGCAATTGTGGGATGTGCGGTGCTCGTGCTGGTTCTGATCCCCGCGGTGGCCATGATTCCGGATCTTGTGCGTTACATGAAAATACGCGCGATGTAGTTTGCGTCTTGCCGCTATCCCTGTAGCGCAAGATACCCCTAGTGAACTCCATGGAACGCGCACCAAGCGCGGTCGCAAGTATTGCCCTCCACAGGGATTTCGCAGAACGGGACGCCGCACCCAGAGTATTCGCCCCCGGAGCTTCCAAGTTGCTAGTGGCGCCTGCTTTACCACTGCCTGCTTCGCTCGTCTCGACTTTCAGGACCAACGCTCGGACGGAGAAGGCCCGGTCTACTCCGTGGTGGCTCTGGTGCAATGTTCTAAGCATCGATGCTCCCATCGTTGCGGTGGTCTGGTCCGAACTCTTTGCCCGCTCGACCGGCGGCAGCATTTCCTGGGTGGAGGCCTCCGGACTTGCTCTGGTGGTCTGGGTCATTTACGTTTTCGATCGCCTGCTCGATGGCCGGGGTGCGCCCCGCACCGTAGTTTTAAAGGCGCGGCATCTCTTTTGCCGCCGTCACCGCGCACCGCTAGCCAGTCTCCTGCTCGTTGCCGCTCTGTTTATTTTCTACTTGGCTGCTTGCCATCTACACGCTGCTGAGATGGGCGCAGCACTCGGCCTCGCCGCCATTCTCGCGTTATACATGGCCTGCATTCACCTTGGCCGTTCTCGCACGCTTTGGATATTTCCCAAGGAAATTCTAGTGGGGACGCTGTTTGTGGCGGGGGTCACCTTGCCGTGCTGGTCTCGCTCGGTGTGGTTTCCTTGGAACACCGCGCTTCCGTTCATGCTCTTCGCGTTGCTGTGCTCTCTGAACTGCCTGTCGATTGAATGCTGGGAGAATTGTGTTGGCGACGGCGCCGCCTCCGGCGCTACCGATGACCGGCCTAATTCGCTGGTCGCCTGGGCGGACCGCCGAATCAACCTGGTCTCTGTGCTCTTGGCCACCGCGGCCGGGCTCGCTGCGCTTCTTCCCGAAACTTCGCGCGCTTTCTGCTATCCATTAGTGGCCATTGGCGGGGGCTCGGTACTTCTCCTGCTGCTGAACTGTGGTCGCCGTCGGCTTTCCCCTCCGGCGCTGCGTGTGCTCGCGGACGCCGCACTGCTGTTGCCCGCGGGATTCGCGCTGGTGATGCTCGGGCTGCGAGGTTAAGTTCGCACCCTCCGCTCGCCCGTAAGATTTCGCTGTGAAAGGAAGCAGGGACGTCTCAAATGTCCCTCACGCCATGAATTGCGACACGCTCGCGCCTCACTATCAAAGCCTCGAGCACCTTTCCTTCGGCAGCCGGCTCGAGCGCAGCCGCATCGCATTTTTAGGTGAGGTCGCCACCGCACAGCGCGCGATTGTCTGTGGTGGCGGAGATGGGCGTTTTCTGGCCCGGCTGCTGCGTGTGAATCCGCACGTGGTCGTTGACTTCGTTGAGCTGAGTGCCGCCATGCTCGAAATCGCGCAGCGCCGCGTGCGCGGCATGGGCCTGGAATTCTACGCCAGGACGCGATTCTGGGCCGGTGATCTGCGGGCGTTCGAGCCCCGCCCGGAGGGCTACGATCTGATCGTCACTAATTTTTTCCTGGACTGCTTTTCAGAGCAAGAACTTCTCTCCGTCGTCATGTACCTCTCCAGGTGCGCGGCGCGAGATGCCCGCTGGGTGCTCTCGGATTTTCAAGAAGTACCATCGGCGTTCGGCCGCTTATGGTCTGGGGCGGTAATCCGGGGGCTATATGCCGCCTTCCGCTGCACCACTGGTTTGTGCGTTGATCGGCTGCCGGATTACCACGCAGCGCTGGCGGGCGCGGGGTTCGCGCCTCGGTGGGTAGAGACCGCGCTCGGGGGTCTCTTGCATTCCTCACTCTGGGTGTCGATCGACGATAACGATGCCCGGAGCTAACCGCCTTGTTTTTGCACCGTCACCGTCAAACTGGAGTCTTGCACCGCGGCCAGATTCACCTTCGCGGGGTTCATGATCACATCCATATTCCAGAGAAGATGCCCTTCGGCATCGCTCAAGCTCGCGTTGATCGTGAATTGCATGCTGATGCCAATCTCGCTGGGATTGCCGATCAGCGTGCAATTGGCTTGGCCGTTCACCAGCGCTTCGTGTCCCTTAAAGCTGAGCATGGAGGAAGAAACGGTGTAATTCAGGGTGCCTTTCACGGGGGTACCGTCAGGATATTTGAATACTAGGGATAATTGCGGTCCGGAGTTTCCGGGCGTAATTTCGATGGCGTTCACCGTTGCGTCTTGCACCACGTTGTCAAACTCGATGGTTAGCCTTCCGTTCGTGACGCTGACATCCGAGCCTTTGATCAAGGCGGCATCCGCCCCCGCTTCGGCAAAGATGTCGACGTGAGTAAATACCGGCTTGTTCTGCATCTTTACGTTAAAAACACGCTTGCCCGCGAATTGCATTGGACCATAAGTTTCGGCGAAGTATAGGTTGACGTGATACGGACCGTTGGCTACATCGAAGCTATAAATCAGGCCAGCCTTCGCCTCTTCGTTGTAACGAGCGTCTTGGAAGAGGGCCTCGTCCGTCGTTCCCGCCACGTGAGCGTGGATGGTGCGTACCTCGCCGTGGTTGTAATTGCGATCCGCCTTCCAAAGTTGTCCTTTCGCATCGGTATAATTCGGTCCTCCGCAATTTACGCGGATGGGCTCTTGTTTTTCCTCTGCAACGGCGGGCAAGGCGGCAATCGCGAGCAATGCGATAATCTGCACGAATTTGTTCACAAATTTGTCTCCCTGCGGATTTTTGGATTTTTTCCAAGTGTCATGATGTGGAGCGAGAGGGAGGGGGGCGGCCCTTTTGCGATTCCGAAACGAGAGTAATTGTCGCTTCCCGAGAGAAGCAATTGGTCGGTAGGCGGGGATTGGTACAGCGTTTCGGACAGGTGGCATCCTGTACCATCTAAATTACAGATTTGTAATAGTTTATTGGCGAAAAGAGTTTGCGCGCGATGGGATAAATCTTAGCAAAATAAAAGGGTCGTAACGCTTCAACGCCCGGCAAAAAAAGCCTTCCCGGTTTTCCCGACGGCACGATCCTAATTTCAAGCGCAACGTTCCTAATCTGCTAGAGACTGCGCGGCGCCCCACGAGTCGCTTCTTCGCTTTTTGCGTGCGCCGGTGAATGGCGCCATGAGCGATAGCGCCGTTAGCAAGATCAAAATCGGATCGAGGGGATGGCGATAGCGCAACGAGGTGTGCGCTATGTAATAAACGATGGGAAACAATATCGGAGCTGCCGCCACCGGAAACCAAAGTGCGTCGCGTCGGCGATAAAGCAACACGATACCGGCGCACGTGCCCAATAAAAGCAGCGCGTTGATCAAAAAAATTGCGCGGGACAGCCGGCTGTCCGTCTCCATAAAATCGTTGAACGGGCGCTGCGTCCCCAGCCACGTGGCGATGACCCTGCCGAGCAGCAGCTTCGACTCCAGTTCCGGATGCGTCCGGATAAACAGCGTGGCCTTTCGCCATTTGTCTTGCATATAGCCGTTTTCGCCGAGTTGCGTGTATTGACGTACCTCGCCATATAGCGTGATTCGCGCCATCGCGTTGCCCGTGTGCGGATCGAAAATATTGTTGTTCCCGCTCCAAAGTTCAAAACTAAAGCTCGACCGCACTGGAATGATCCTGTGAAATTGCACGTAGTTGCGTATGCTCCACGGAACGCAACACAGGACAGCGATCACGCCCGCCATCGCCGCAAGTCTCCAGCGCCGGGCCACTTTTACCCCAGCGACGTCGTTGTAGCGGCCGGGCTTTAGTCCGCGCCCTTTTTCCTGGGGCTTGACTCCTCGCAACATTTCCTCGCGACATCCGTCCGCCACCTGTCCCGCGCTCGTCGCAGCGCCCTCCTCCTTGTTCCTCCCCTCACAGCGGTCGCCATTTAGCCCGCTCGCGTCCAACCCGTTTTCATACACCACGCGATAACCGGCCCACAGCAGCCACGGCAAAAACAATGCGCCCAGCGCCACGTTCGTCAACAACGCGAATCCCCACAACAATCCATAAAGACACCACTCCCGCCGACCCACGGACTCCGCCACGCAAATCGTTGCCCACAGCAGCAGCGCCGCTAACAACGCCGATAGCGAAGTGTCCCAGATCCACTCGAATGGCAGCATCACCGCCGCCGGAAACAGCGCCCAGAACCATGCGCCCGTGGCGCCCACGGCAACTCCACCCAGGCGCCTGCCAAGGTAAAAAATCGGTACACACGTGGCCGTGGAGCAAATTATGTTTAAGAAAATCGCGGCGTTGAGTGCGGGAATGCTCAGCGCTCCAAACAGCCGGAAAATTATGGAAAGGATGAACGGATAAACGGGAGCAAGCCACGCTGTGGGTCCCGTGTTATTGCGGAAAGGCGCGCTGAAGCCCTGCCCGGTCGCGAGCGCGTACGCGATGTTACCGGCTTCTTGCGCAAAGGGGACGATGGCCAGCGCATCCCGCGGGATTTTGCGCTCCTGTTCCCACGCAAATCCCGCCCGTGCCGCAAACGCGACCACCAGGATCAGCGCCAGCGAGGACGCTACGGTGGTAAGTCGGAATTTTGCGCTCACGATAGCGGGCTCATGCGCTGCGCAAAAAGAATATCATCATTGGAAATTGCGCTGGCGCCGCATCGGAGGGAACCGTATCGGATGGACCGTATCGAGCAAGTTTGATGGAGAGAACTTTGATGGAGGGAACCGCACGAGCTTGCGGGCGAAAATGAAAACGGCTGGCAGGGTTAGCTGTCAGCCGTCGTTGTTGAAACTTTCGTTAAAGCTTTGCGGTGCTGTGCTTGCGGAATCGCTAAATTCTCTTAGCGATGTCCACCGCCGCCGTGTCCGCCGCCTCCGCTGAAGTGGGCTCCGCCGCCTCCGCCGTGGAAGCCGCCGCCACCGCCGCCGACGTGAGCTACGCCGCCACCACCGTGGAAGCCGCCGCCTGCGTAACCGCCACGAGCGCCGCCGTAGGCACCGCGGGCATATCCGCCAACGTTCCCGCGACCGTAGTATCCGCCGCGACCGTAGTCGTTATAGTAGCCGCGGCCGTATCCGAATCCGCCGCGACCATAGCCCCAGCCGTGAAACCACGGGCCAGCGCCGATGAACAGGCCACCGACGAAGTAGTCAGGGCCGTAGTAGCCGTACGGAGCGCAGGCATAGGGATAATAGCCGTAGTAGCCGTAGGAACAGACCGGCGCTGCGCCGTAGTAGCCTCCCACGGGGCCTACGCCGACGCCCACGCCTACGCGAACTTGCGCGCTAGCGTAACTGGCTGCGAACAAACAAACTGCAATTAAAGCTGCAAACCTTAGATAGCGCATTTTATTTAGCCTCCCCGCGGATACGTTTCATACTGCGCTCCGCAGGCCTTGGGGAACTGCGCGGTAGCTGCTCCGCTGCGTTGTCCCACACCTATTAAAACCGAGACTGGCAAGAAAGTTGCAAAACACAAATTACTTTGCACCGCTGACAAATCTACTTCACCAAATTGCTGTGCACAAGGTGCCCGCGCACAGCTTTGCAGTGCCTCTGTACATTAGATGCCGGAGGTACCTCCTCCGATGCAACACCTTTGCGCGCACGAAATCTGCCGTTCGGCGGCCTTGAACGGCACGTATTGCTGAACGCCTTCGCTGACTCTCTGCAAACGGTACCGATTCTTTGTGAGCGGGCGCGTGCAATGGCGAAGGAGCGGACGCTTGGGATATACTCCGCGCGCTCTCTGGCAGAGGAGGGAACGCGATGCGAAAATATGTGGCCGAAGCGCTGGGAACATTCGTGCTGGTGTTTGGCGGCGTGGGCAGCGCCGTGCTGGGCGGCCCGCACATTGGGATTGTCGGCGTTTCGTTCGCATTTGGACTGTCGCTGCTGGCGATGGTTTATACCATTGGGCCGATTTCCGGGTGCCACATCAATCCCGCGGTGACGCTCGGCGTATTGCTGGCGCGGAAAATGGACCTGAAAGATGCGGCGATTTATGTGTTTGCGCAGGTGGCCGGCGCGATTGTCGCGTCTGGGCTGATTTTGTTTATTGCCAATAGCACGGCGGTTGGTTACATCGCGGCGGCGCGGGGCTTGGGCGCGAATGGATTTGGGTTGCGGTCGCCAGGGGGATATTCCATGGCCGCATGTTTTTTGGCGGAAGTGATTTTGACGATGTTTTTGGTGCTGACGGTTTTGGGTTCCACCGACATCAAGGCGCCCGTCGGTTTTGCCGGTCTGGCCATCGGATTGGTGCTGACGCTGATTCACCTGGTGGGAATTCCAATTACAAACACGTCGGTGAATCCGGCGCGCAGCATCGGGCCGGCGATTTTCGTGGGCGGCTGGGCGCTGCAGCAGTTGTGGCTGTTTATCGTTGCGCCGCTGGTGGGCGCCGCGGTAGCGGCGGGTTTTTATGCTGGGATCCGGCTGCCGGACACGGTGATTACCACCCAGCAAGGCGAGCGGGCGTTGGCGAGCGAGCAGGCGGAACGCGGGAAGATGGAAAGCTGATTCGATAAGGACCAGCGATGCGGCTCTCGGCGATTTGTCGCGTTCCACGGCGCTGCCCGTCTTTGAATCCCAAGACATTTCGTTGGTCCTAGCTGGATTCCTTGAGTTTCAGTTTGCCGGCGGATTTATTTTCTTCCAGAAAAGCGCGCAGATCCGCGGAGATGTCCAGCAAGCGGACCCATTGTTCGTAATAGAGCGTGACGGGGAAACGGCCGAGGCCGTAGACGCTCACGCCGCCTTTTTCGCCGACGCGGAATTCCAGGGCCCCGCTGCGTTTGCCGGGGGATTGTTTCTTTAGAGCTTCGAGTTGCGCCTTCAGTTCCTCGTAGGTTGGTTCAGCCATAATCGCTCCTGACGGAAAAATCAGCACCCAGAGCTTAGCGCGAAACGCACGAGTGGTTAAGTGGTGTTACCGGTCTGCACCTCCGGGCGGTGTTGGCAGTGATCGGTGTCTTGAGGTACCCCGGACCATCTTTGCGAAACAATAGGATTCTAAAGGGGTTGGAGGGTACATTGCTGAAAGAATTTGATTCGATTGGGGTTAGAGGGGAATCTGGATTTAGGGGAGTGTTGGCTAAATCACGGACGGCAAAACGTCTGTAACGTGTTGAAAAGAAAGGATCACGTCTTTGCGTAAAGACGAGAGCGCGAGGCACTGGAGTGAAGATGCAATTAGGACCGGAGGGCTGACGGGGAGATTTCGCGAGGAACATGGTGAAACATAGCAGATGATTCATCGTGTGTCAATGGTACGCGTAGTACCTAACCATTTTCAGCGGGGCTTGCGGGCGATCCGTTGATCATTGCGGTAGCCCGCCACCATGAGGGCGTATTCAATGGCGCTTGGGTTTCTTCTCGTCGCCTTTCAAAATCTGCACGATGGCGATTATGGTGTTCCAATTCCGTGTCGTGGTTCGGACACCGAACAGTTTGTCGATCTGCCCAAGATAGCCGATCGTTTTCATGTGGCGACGGTACACTCCGAAGACAAATCGCTTTTTCGACGCGATCACGCGCACAAACCATTCCCCGCTCGGCGGCAGTGCGCATGGAATGGAAGCCAGGCCGCGGCCGGCTTTCGACAGGATGCTCACGAATCGAACCATATCGGGGCGTGGCGGTTCGGCTGCAAACGGATTTTCCATCTCCATGCGGATAAGATCGCGACCGTCGCAGAGCACCACTTCCGTCTCGAATGGCAGCTTCCGGAGAAGTGCAGCACGAAACTTGGCTCGAAGTCCGGGTTTTCGAACGACGAAGGTGCCTGCCGCGCCGACATTCACGACACCATAATCGCTCAGTTGTTTGGCGAGGATGCTCGGACGAAACGTCCTGTGTCCGCCAACATTTACTCCTCGGAGGAAAACAACGAGAGCCATAGCGGAATTATAGAGTAAAGGGGCTTTCTCTTCCTTGTCGTCTCTCAACTCGGCGAGAGGTTTCGGGGCACTAATCCCGTTTGGGCCGGGCCCTATGGTTGAGCCAGTATAAGTCGAGGGCTGAGCTATGGCGCAAACTTCGAGCTGCCGAAATCGGATCGGGGCTAGATTTACAATTTCGGGCACATGCTCTGAGTGGACTAGACGGGTAGTTTGAGTGGTACGGGTGGGCTATTGTGCGGGAATGTTGCGGCGGCGAAGATTGGAGATGCGGGCAGTGTGTCTGGGCGGGTAAGCGAAAATGACGAAAACATTGGTTATATGGGTTACATGGAACGTTGGGCGCAAGGATTGTGGGACCTATGAGCGCTAGTTCCACAGTGCAGTGGTCCGCGCAGCCCGGTCTGGCATTGCATAGCCACCCGGAGGCGCTGGAAGTGGGCGTAGAAATTAGCGGGGCGCAGGGAGGCGGGAGCGCGCGTGCCCTATTCACGGAGAATACCGTCACGACGCTGGTATTTGAAGATGGCGCGGTGGTACAGCTGGGGGCGGCCGTAGCGGTGGGGCAGCTGGTGTTTTTGAAGCAACTGAAATCGCAAAGAGAGATTGTGGCGCGGGTGCTGAAGCAACGCAGCTTTGGCACGGGGAACGCCTACGTGGAGCTCGAGTTTACGGAAGCGGCGCCGGGATTTTGGGGCGCGGAGATAGCGCCGGCGAAGAATGAGACTAAAGAGGCGTTGGCTGAGAATCACGCGGCGGGCGAGGCGGCGGGGGAGATGTATGAGCTGCTGACGAACGCTGAGCCGAAGGAAACAGAAAAGCCGCAGGAAGCGATTGGCGGGATTGCCTTGCAGATGGGGGCGTTGCTGGAGGGCGGCGGGGCTGCGCGCCCGGTTAGTTCGGTGGCGGCGTCTGTGGCAGCGGCGTTGGATGCGGCGGATTTGTTTTCTGTTCAGGGCCATCAGGCCGAAAATAAAGCGGATAGCAAACCCCTGAGCGCAGGCAGCGGGCTGAAGGCCGCAGGAGAGAATTCGGGGGAGTTGGGCAACATTGGCGGCGCGGTGGCCGCGTTGGCCGTGGCACCGGCGCGTGCTAAGGCGGACGAGGCGCTTGCGGAGAAAAAGTTTTCGGGAGGCGAGGAAGAGGCGTTCGCGGAAGAGGTTGCAGCGATCGAAGAAGCTGAGCAGGTCGAGGAAGCCGGGGCGGAGGCGGCGCCGGCCGAACGAGGGAATGCGAATTTGCGAGTGTGGGTGATGGCGGCGTTGTTGGCGCTGACACTGGTGGGCGGGGCAGTGTGGCAGAGGGATGCGGTGGCGGGCTGGTTTGGGAAAGGGAAGCAGACGGAGCCGGAGTTGAGCGCGGGTGACGCGGGGCCAGCGAGCGCGCCGAAGGGCGTGGTTGTTGCGCCGGCGGGATCTGGAGCGACGGCGAATGGTGGAGTAGAGGCTGGAGCGACAGCGGTAGAAAATGATCCGGTGGATTCGCGGAATGGCAGTCAGAACGCGCTGATCGCGCGACCCCGAGAGGATGCTGAGGGGAAGAAGCAAGGCGCGGCGGTGACGAACCGCCAAAACGATGCGGCGGCGGACGCGGCTTCCGGGGCGTATGGCGCGGCGGATGCCGAGGACGGCTATGAGCCGCCGAAATTGGTGAAGGCAGTGAATGCGGTTGCGCCTCCCGAGGCGGTGCAAGGTTTTGTGACGGGCGACGTGAAATGCGACGCGTTGATCGATGCGACGGGGAAAGTGGCGTCGGCGACGGTGATTGCCGGGCCGGAGGTGTTGCGAGCGGCGGCGCTCGAAGCGCTGCGGAATTATCAGTACAAGCCGGCGTCAAAGAATGGGAAGGCGGTTGCGGCGCATGCGGAAGTGAGTGTTAAATTTTGGTATGAGCCGTAGAGCGGGTTGGGCGGGCGAAGCGTAATCGTTCGTGCAGAATGCGGGCTTGTGGAAACGACTGGCTCGGGCAAACTTCGCTCGGGCAGACCAAGTCTCTCTAGCTAGACAATTCCTCTGGCAACTTAATATTAAGTGTTCTTCAGCTTTTTATTGGCGGGGCGCTTGCGGATGTCGGTCCAATATTCGTCGCGCACGTCTTCATCGATAGGGGTTCGTATGTTGGTGGCGTAAAGTGCGTCGGCGCCGTCTCTGCGCGGACCAGAGATCCAGTAGTGTTCTCCGGTTGCGACGTCGAAGAAATTTGCTTTGAAGCCGTTGCCATTTAGGCTTCGGAATGCTTTTCCGGCGTAGTAGATAGTGCGGCCGGTCTTGGAAAAGGTCACACGACCGATGCGGGCGGGGCCGGTGAGGCCGTCGGCCTTTGATTCGATGTACATGATTCTGGGGCGCATGGCGATGGGGATTATATCGCGATCAGGGCATTGTTGCGGGCGATTTGAGGGGCTGGCAGAGGGTGGAGATTTGGCGGGTTCGGCGGGATGGGGACTGAGTGGCGGCGCAGAAAGGTGCCCTCCTCAGAAGGCCGCCGCCACACCCGCTACATTTGGTTGGCGTGCTGCAGGTCGGAATCGTTGGGGAAGAATCGGAGGCCCTTGCGGAGGGTGGCTTTAGCGGCGCGGCGGTCCCCGAGGATTATGTCGACGCCTGCCAAGGTGCGAAATGTGGTGGGGTCGTAGTTGGGATACAGGCGGAGGACCAACTCCAAGCGTTGGCGCGCTTCGGCGTAGCGGCCGGATTCGCGGTCCAGTTCACCTAGCTCGAGATTGCAGGCGTAGCTGTAAGGATCTTTGACCATGCCCCTTTGCAGGACCGGTTCGGCTTCGGCTGGTTCGGCGAGCTTCATCCAAATGGCCGCGAGGCGGCAGTACTCAGGTGCGGGCGGGTCGGGCATGAGGGTCATGCGATTTAGCTGCGCGAGAAGTGCGATGCGGAAGTCCTGGCGGTCGGCGGCGAATTCCATTTCATCGGTGAGCGCGGGCAGGTAGCTGGGATGCTTTGCGAGAATTTGGTCGACGAGTGTGCGAGCCTCGGCGTCATTGCCAAGACGGTGTTCGACTACGGCGAGCCAGTGCAGGGCTTCGGGCTGGTCCGGACTTTGCTGGAGAGCGGATTTTAAATCGGCTTCGGCGTCTTGCAGGCGGCCTTGCAGGCAGGCGAGACGACCCTCGAGCAGATAGAAAGTGGCGGACGCGGGTTGCGATTTGATGATTTGCAGGAAGCTCTGCGCGTTCGAAAGGTCGCCCAGATCCAGCGCGGTCGCGGCGCCGGCTTCGAGCGCTCGCGGGGCTTCGGCGGGATCCAGATTGGCGGGCAGCGGGCCGGTGCGGAATTGGGCGATCAGATCGTGATTGATGTCCGATAGGTTTGGTTGGAGAACGGTTTTGGGAGCGTGATATTCGAGGAGGGTGCGATCGTCGGTGTTGAGCGTGCTGCCTTTGGCGAGGTTTCGTACTTCGGGATCGTCCAGGAGAAAGTAGGCGACCAGGCCGGCGGGTTGGTGAACGTCGATGGCCGCGAAGTCGTCGCGCAACGGTTGACTTTGCCAGAGAGCGCGGAGGCGAGTGAATTGCAGCGGCTTCGGATCGGTGCGGGCGAAGAGGAGGAGGTCGGGGCCTTCGGCGCGCCAGAGCGTGACTTCGGGAAAATGCGGAGCGAGGGTGGCGAAAATCATGCGGAGGTCAGCGGGGGCCAGCGAGTAGGATTGCACCCATTGGACAAATTTGCCGCCGGGGTTCAGTTGCCGGCGGACGGCGGAGTAAAATTCGTCGGTGAAAAGCGTGGCGATGCCGGCGATCCAAGGATTTGAAGGTTCGGAGATGATGAGGTCGTATTTTTCGCGGGAGGTCAGGAGAAAATTTCTGGCGTCGTCGAAGACGATGCGCACGCGCGGATCGCTCAGAACGCCGCGGTTGAGGTTATCGAGGTAAGGTGCGGCGCGGATTACGGCGGGCTCGATTTCGACGCAGTCGATGCGTGCAACGTCCGGATAACGCGAGACGGCGGAAGCGGTCATGCCACTGCCGAAGCCGATGATCAAGACGCGGCGAGGGACGGGATCGAAGGCAGCGCCCAAGTGGCCTAAGAGAAGTTGGGTGCGGGCGTCTCCGGTGGAGGCGTCCACCTTGCCGTTGACGCGCAGGGCGACGTAGTTGTCCGAGCGAAAGACGGCGACAGAATCGTTGACGCCATCGGCTGAGAAGACCAGTGCGTTTGTTGCAGCGACTTCGCCGAGATTGAGAAGACCTTGATAGGAATTGCCGTAGAGGACGGCAGATAAGGAGAGGAGGGAACGGTTGTAGAAGAAAGACGACGACGCAATGAAGATGGCGAACAGAACGCAAAGCATGTTTAGAGCTATAGGCACGAACCGGCGATTCGTCGAGCGCTGATTCGCTGAACGCAACTCGAGCGCTACGGCAAGCAGAAGATTTACGCCAGCGGTTGCGGCGATTACGCGAAAAGCGCCGAGCCACGGAACCAGGCAGAAGCCAGTGATCAGCGAACCGAAGATGGCGCCGAGAGTGTTTGCGGCGTAGGCCTTGCCGACGGTTGCCGAACTGCCAGGTCTGGCGCGTGCGGATTTATCGAGCAAGACGATTACGGCTGGGAAATTGAAACCAAAAATCGTGGCCACCGGAAGCACGGTGAGGGCGGTGGTGGAGAACTGTGCGAGCAGCAGGCCAGCGAAAGAGTGATGAGTGGCGCGCAGCAAGGGCGGGACGATGGCGGGAATCCAGTGGAAGAGGATGAGAGAAGAGATGGCCGCCACGCCGATCCAGGTTTGCGTCCGAGAAAAAGTGGTGATCGAGGATTGCCTGGCGTTGGCGAAGAAGCGGTGAAACAGCGCGCTGCCGATGACCGTCCCGGTCAGAAATGTAGCGAGCATCAACGTGAAGGCGTAGGTGGAGCTGCTGATGCTGATGGCGAGCAATCGCGTCCAAGCGATTTCGTACGCGAACGCAGTGCAACCAACAAGGGCGAATATGCAGAGCAGAAATGCAAAGGTGGTCTGTTGAGGCGCCGGATCGAGCTGTGCAGGAATTGGTGGTGTGGCAAGTGCCGGCAAGGCCGAGCGGGATTTAGGGATCTGCATGGCGAGGAGGCCGGCAAGAGCGTTGAGTAATACGGCGCAGGCAACCGTCGCGCGGAGACCCAACGAAGGAAGCAAGACAAAACCGGAGAGGAGCGTGCCCACGACCGCTCCCAGGGTGTTGACCCAATATAGCTGACTGATGCGGGTAGCAAGTTCGTGGGAGCTGCGAGTGACCGCACGGACGAGGATGGGAAGTGTGCCGCCCATCAAGAAGGTGGGAATGAACATCACCACGGCTGCGCCGAGGAATCGAAACGCGAGGAGCAGTGGTTGAAAATGAGCGAAGTTTGGATAGGCAGCGACGTAGAGCAAACGGACGCCGGCAAGTTCCGCGAGTGACAACGCACCGGTAATGGCGACCAGGAACTCGATCCAGATGTAGAGAACAATGGGGTCGGCGCGAGTGTCCCTCCAGCCGCCGATGAAGGCACTGCCGGCAGTAAGCCCAGCCATAAAGACGGCGAGGACGGTGGCGATGGCGTAGACGGTGTGGCCGAAGATCAAGCCCAGCGACTTTACCCAGGCGACTTGATAGATGAGGCCTGCCGCGCCGGAAGAAAAGAAGCAGGCGAGAATCAGAGAGATGCGTTGAGGTGGAGAGGATCGCGTAGGCATTGTCGATGACGGCTGCGAGTTCCTAAGAGATCGATGATAACGCAGGAGACCGCCAGGGCCGCGACGGTCAGCGAAAGCTCGGAGGGAGCCCACGCACGGCGCAGTTGTGCGCAGCCTTTGCGCTTTCGCGGCGCGGGGAGTTTGCCATATAATCCGGACGCAAGTTGCGGTATCCCCCGCCCCGCAGAGGAGTCTCCCATGAAGCTGCCCCGTTTGAGCGCTCGTCGAGGTGTATCCATCGCGGCGCTGGCCGCGCTTTTGCTGATCCCAGGGGTGGCCGTGGCGCAATACGACCCGACGGTGGGATCGCAGAATACGGTAACGGCCGATCCTCCAGTTCCGCATCCGGACGAAAAACCTTGCGCCGTGCAGCTTTTCTCCGGGGTGCAGTTTGACGATTTTAATCCGCGGACGTATACGTATGCACCGTCCGGGACTTGCGCGGGGCCGTGGGAGAAAGTGATTTTTATAGCCGATTTTAGTGTGACGGCGGGCGTGCAGTACGACCGCACCGCGGAAGTGTTCTTGGGACGCGTGAATCTCTACTATGGAACGACAGCGGAGCCGGGAAGCACGCTATCGCCCTCCTGGCATGTGGAGCGCGACGTCACGGATTACAGCAAGCTATTCACGAGTGCGCAGGCCGGAGAAGTGGATCTAGGCAATTTGGTGAACAGCACGTACACGGGAGTGATTTCCGGCAGCGCTCGGCTGGAGTTTTACCCAAGGCGGCGGGGGAACAATCAGGATGACGAGCGCGATCCGCACAGGACTGCGGACGCGCTTTATCCGCTGCCAAATGCCGCGGGCGGCGCACAGTCCCTGAACCAGACCAGCAGCCAACTGGCCGAGACCTTTACGTTGCCGACGAACGTGGAGCGGGCTTATTTGGATGTGATTACGCAGAGCCAATCGAACGACGAGTTCTGGTATACCTGCGTGCCGAATGACGTGGCCAATGAGCTACAGAGTTGCGGGAACACGGCATTCCGCGAGGCGGAGATCAGCGTGGACGGGCAGCCTGCGGGCGTGGCTCCGGTATATCCCTGGATCTTCACAGGCGGGATCGATCCGTTTTTGTGGTTTCCGCTGCCTGGAGTGCAGACGCTGAATTTCGTTCCGTATCGCATCGATTTGACTCCGTTCGCGGGAGTTTTAAGCAATGGCCAGCCGCATACCGTGGCGGTGAGCGTGTTTAATGCCGATAGCTACTTTTTGGCCACGGCGACGCTGTTGGTTTTTGAGGACCACGGGTCGGCGCAAGTGACGGGAGCGGTTACGGCCAATACCATCGGAGCAGGGCCGGTGCCGAGCGTGGTGGAGAATTTGCAAACCGATTCATCCGGCGACATCACCGGAACAGTCACGGTGACTTCGGCGCGCGACTTTCACGTTTCAGGCTATGTGAAGACCTCGCACGGACGCGTGGACACCGACGTGCACCAGACCGTGAATTTCAGCAACGCGCAGAACTTTGCAATCAATGCTTCCAGCTATGTCCAGGACATCGCACAAAAGACTACCGTGGACTCACGAACGATTGCCCGGGATGACGGCCAGATTTTCGCGACGCTACAGTCGTTTCAGTATCCACTGACTCTCGACATCACCGAACTATTCAACGCGGATGGCTCGCTGAGCATTCAGACGACCTCGCAACAGCGTTACAAACATGATGTGCTGGAGCCGTTCTTTGCCAGCGCCGTGGACAATACCGTGGACAGCACCGACACGGTGCAACTGGATTCGTCGTTTAACCTGGTCGGCCACTCCGGGCAGAAGAGCTCGCAGAAGTACTCTTCCATTGATTCGCGCGGCGGCGATTATTCGTGCACGCTGACGGCAGCGAACAATACCTTGACGTCGGTCAGCGAAGGATGCCCCGGACAAAAGTAGGCCTAGTCATCAGGATTTAGCGCCGACGACTTGGGCGTGGCCGAGCGCGGCGACCATGGAAACTCCGCCGATAATATTGCCGAGCAAAGTGGGAACGAAGAAGCGGGCAAAATATTGAGCAAGAGACATGGAATGCGTGGCCACCAGATAGAACATCGTGGTCGAGCCGGCAATAATATGGTTTAGATTCGCTAGGCCGACCAAGTAAGTAATGATGATGATTACCGAAACGCGCGAGGTCTCCGCCCCTGGAAGCAGCCAGACCATCAAGGCGATCAGCCATCCCGCAAAGATGGCGCGCATCAAGGCAGTACTGAAACCGACGCCGAGGTGGGCTACACCGATGTCGTGAAAGGATTGCTGCATCGTGGGGTCAAAAAAGCGGATATAGGCGATGCAGTAGGCAAAGAGCGCGGTACCGATGAGATTGGAAGAGAGCACCACGGACCAGAGCCGGGCGACGTTGAAAAGTGTCTTGCGGTCTTTGCGGAGCAGTATTGGCAGAATTACGGTAAGCGTGTTTTCGGTGAAAAGTTGTTGGCGGCCGAGGATGACGATCAGGAAACCCACGCAATAGCCTAAGCGGGAAATCAGCGGACGCCACGGTGCATTGGGAAGGTGCGCGTCGAGAGCGGCCTCAGCTACAAAAGAAAATCCCATCGATAAGCCCGCAGCCAAGCCGGACCAAGCCAGTGCAGAGGAACGGCGCTCCAGCTCGTCTTCGCCCTCGCGGCGGATGGTTTCATAGACAACGTTAGCGCCGATGGCGACGCGTTCCTCGACCTGTTTTTTTTCGGCACGCGTGGTGATGGCACCTTCGGCCAACGGTTCAGGAACTTTGGCGTGCTTTGTAGGCATGGAGAAAGTGATGACAGCGCCTCCGTTGGATGCGCGGGCGCATGGCAGGGAGGCAGCGAGCCAAGCTTTAGCCAGGACGAACTGAGCTTCAAGCAGTTTGAGAGGCAGAGACAGGACAAGGCGTCTAATCCCCGCGAAGTTGCGGCGAGCAGAAGAGGAACGTTTCGTTGAAGCTGGGTTCAAAGAGGCATTTCTCGCAGGGCGCTCCGGGCTTGCAGTTCGGGCAGACCCATTTTCTACGTTCAAGGGGGATGTAGGCTTCGGCGGGTCGGTCGCTCTAGGGTTTCTCAGCGCATCTCTTCGATGCTCCACCTTTGCAGCGTCGTTGGATTCCCGCCGGAGGCAATCGATAGTGTGTCCGGGCTCGACCAATCACCCCAGAGCAACACATCGGCGCCTCTGTTCGAATCGAAGAAACCGATCGCCGCAGACGCCGTCAGCGGAACCGGCGCCGCCAACGGGGTGCCCCAACCATTGGCCGCATCACGGAAGAACTTCCAGCTCCAGATGGGAACGCTCTGGTTCCCAGGAGTGGCCGTTGTCGAGCTTTCACTCGAGATGCCAATATCGACGTTGTTGTCGCCATCAAAGTCCGCAACCACCAGACCAGTTAAACTGCTCGTCAGCGATACCGGCAGCGGTTTCCATTCGGCGCTGGCCCCGCAAGAGACCATCCATTTGCCGCTCACTATCCCGAACACATCCGTCTCTGCCTTAGTCCCACAAACCGAGAAATGCCCGAAACGAAGATCCGGAACGCGGAATGAGGACGTGGCGACGGAGTTGAAGGCGCCGGAGCCCCCGGAGGAAACATACCAGTTCTTTCCGTCTGAATAGAAGATATCCGAGCGCCCGTCCCCATTGAAGTCGCCAACCGCCAGGTCAACCACCGATGCGCCCTTGGGCAGCGAGTTCAGTACCTCCCAATCGGAGATGCCGCCCCAGGAAACCATAAGATTACTTTCGTTGATGCCCACCACGTCCGTGCGCCCGTCCCCATCAAAATCGCCGAAAAGAAGATCCTTAATGTTGTCCGTCTTGCCGCCATTCAGGTATACCCAGCCGGCTTTCCCCGCAGGAGAGTAGAACCACGCGGCACCGGTGGCCAGGAATATGTCCTGGGTACCGTCGCCGTCAAAATCGCCGACGGTTAGCTGGCCAGCTGGATTCGGAACGCCAAAACGATTGTCCGAAATCGAGATTTCCGAGTCGGACGAGCTAACGTGGCTAGACTTGCCGTTATAGTCCCACACCTGTATTGCACTGCCGCTGCTCTGCATGCTCACGTTGAGACTGAATGTGTCCGTCGTGTCGCAGGGCTTGCCTCGCAAATCGAAATTGTCCCGGTTGTCTCCGAGAAACGTGTTCCAGGAAATGTCGACTTTGTTCCCGGCATAGCCTCCATCGTGCTGCTGAGAGCAGCTATCTGTCAGCCCCTCAAGGCACCTACCAAGCGCCCCCCAAAAGTTTCCCTCGGTATACAGGGTTCCGTGCATATCGAAGTCCTGCTGTTTGTGACGTTCGGGACCGGAATCTCGTGGCACATCGGTCAGCACCAGGTTGGCCACCGCCTTATATTGACTATTCACGGTTCCGTCCGAGGCGATGGCATGGCGGTTCATGAGAAATGTGTTGCCCAAAATCGTCGCGCTTGCCCCATCTCCGACCACAATTCCATACCCCAACCCATGCTGCTCATTGTGATGAACGAAATTGCGTGCCAGCAGAAGCCGATTTTCGAGGCTTAGATCGGTGGCGGGACATTTGGGTGGAGGAACCGGAGGCGCATGTGGTGCAGGAGGCGGAGGCGCCGGCTGCGGGGGCGACAGAGGTCCCAATGTCTGAGCGACTCCACCAGACGCCCCGATGGCGGAAACGGTCCAACTGTATACCTCGTTGTGGTCGACGATGCCCCCCGTGAACTCGGTTAGCCCACCCGGACCTTGATTCTTGTTGTGGCTGTTCCCGATGTTAATGCCGTCGATGGCCGTTTGAGTACTCTTCGGGGTCGTACTATCTGTCGGTCCTTGAACCCGCAGACCCGTGATCCGCACGTAGTCGCCTTCGATTTCAATCATATGCGGAGCTTGATCAGGTTCGGATTTACTGTCGTTCATGTAATTTCCGTAGAGCTGCGGACCGAGTTTCACGCCGTGCCGGTCCCCACGAAGCGTGACCCCGGTGGGCAAGACGAGGTTGAAATAGCTCCCGTAGGTTGCGTCTCCATTCACGTCGATGTACGCGGGATTCGCACTCAGGTCAATATCGCCATCGCCCATTATTTTGATCACGTTCCCCCACGCCACTTTGCATCCCAAAGCCGGGTTAGTTTTGGGAGGCGTGCCATATGTGCCGTAACAGCGAAGATCAGAACTGTTGACCTGTGCGCCTTGGATAATCTTGTACATAGCGATCAGTAGGTCATCTCTGGTCGAAACGCGCACAAACCCACTCGTCGGATCAATGTCCGCTCCGTTGGTCGCATTGAAACTCCAGAATTCAGAATCGGCCAGGTAGCGCGCCCCAACGAGAATCGGCGTCCCGTTTGTGCCGCGCGCATTCAGCACCTGAGCCACAAGGTCCGGCTGGCCCGCGTGTCGCGTGCTCGCCAGGATGATGCTGTCGCCGTCGAGCGCGAACACCTGCTGTACGCCTGCCACGTTGCGATCGTTGGGCGATTGCAACACAAGCTGATAAGGAGGGCCGGGTGCTGGCGCGCCGGTGGAGCTGACAACGGGAATCTTGAACCCGATCACTTGTGCTCCGGCGTGGAGAATCACTTCGTGCCAGCTATTGATTTCTTCCACGGCTATCGGGTGCGACGCAGTGCAATCGTTGAGAAAGACCGTCGCCCCACTGCCGGGCCACGGCCCGCCGTAATCCAGGCATTTCTTCGTGCCTTGATAACTCTGGACCGTGAATGTCGGCGACTGCTGTGCCCTGGACGCGGGAATAGCAAGCGCCAGGACGAACAGCGCGCAAAGACTTGTCCGCCACAACGGAGACCGCGCGTGAGTCAGGTCGCTGCTCTTTAAATATCTCATCTGGGATTTCCCTCAGGGCCTTAAATGCCGGGCCGTCAGGCGGGAATCGTGGCGCCGAGTTCTTTCAGTTTGGCGCGGGCGCGTTGATCTTCGTCCGTCTTGGGATAGCGCTTGATCACTTCGCGGAGCTCTTTAATGCCGGCTTGTTTTTGTCCCAGGTCGATCAAGGCAAATCCTTTTTTCAAGTGAGCGGGCGCGGTCTTGAAACTCTTGGGGTAGTTGGTGAGGACCTTGTCGTATTCGACGACGGCCTGGTCGTATTGCTTTTGCGAGAAGGCGATCTCGCCGAGATAAAACTGAGCATTCGAGGCCAGGTCGGTATCGCCGTAAAATTTTAGATAGTCCTGAAATTCGGAGCGGGAGAGGTCATATTTGCCGCTGGTAATATCGCGCAGCCCGTTGGAATAGAGAGTGTCGGCGCTGGGAGGAGGGCCGCCAGCGAGAGTCGAGCTAGCGGCGCCGGCCGTGGCCCCGTTTGAGGATGCGCCGGGAGCGTTGCTGGGCACGCTGGAAGGCGCACCGCCCGAAACTTTGGCGTCGATGCCTTGCACGGTGTTTTGCAAGTCGACCAACTGCTGGTTGAGCTTGCCGAGCCGGGATTTGATCTCTTCGAGATTGTCCGAGAGGCCCTGCACCTGCGTGGACATGGTGTCCAGACGCGCGCCAGAGTTGGCTTGCACATCTTGCACGGATTTTTGCACGGAGCTCATGGTGGCGTTGAGCTTGCCGACGTTGTCGTTCGCTTGTTCGACCAGCGTCTTCATTACGGTGTGGTCCTGGGTCATTTGCGTGGCCATATCTTTTTGGCCCTGCAACAGGGTGGTGACGTCGTGCTGCAGGTCAATGATTTCGCGGGAGACCGCGCTAGCGGGGCGCGGGCCGATGGTGCTGCCTAGCAATACGCCAGCAATCGCGGCAGCGGCAAAGATGGCTATGTTACGTGCGCGCATTCGACTTCCTCCTGGGAGAGCCCGGTGGGCTCGTGCGGCTGGGCCGCTGGTGCGGTACCGCTGCGAATATGCTGGGCTGAACTCTCATTCTACTTTAATGGGAGTGGCGTGGCGCGGGCAAGCGTGATTGCAGTGCGGAAAAGCCCCGGCGCCTCCGGACAAGGTCCGGAGAGACAGAGGCGGCCGCTACGACCGCGCCGGTCTACGCTCTCCCCCGCGAACAATACCCCCAAGCATAAAATCGCCCCGGCACCGGGCTTCGGCGGCGAGGCGATTTTCGACCCGGCAAGCTACACCCGGCGCATTCTTCGAAACGGTCAGTTGGCTTTCACAAAGTGGCCGCGGCGATTCTTTTGCCAGCACTCTTCGTCGTGTTCGTTGCAGAAAGGCTTTTCCTTGCCGAAGCTTACGGTACTGAGACGGTCGGCGGAGATGCCTTGGGAGACCAGGTATTGCTTGACGGCGGCGGCACGGCGGTCGCCGAGGCCCAGATTGTATTCAGTGGAACCCCGTTCGTCGCAATGACCCTCAATGGTCACCTTGAGTTGCGGATAGTTGCGTAGAAATTCCGCCGTATGGGTGAGGGCTTCACGGGCATCGGAGCGCAGATCGGCTTTGTCGGTATCGAAGTAGGCGTCGCGAACCTCCCTGAGGAAGAGCGCGTCGGTCATGTCTGAACTTGTGCCAGTGTCGGCGGGGGGCGGCGGCAAGGCCACGGTGATGCGGGCGCTGGCGTTCGCGGAGCCGCCGGGGCCAGTGGCAGTAACCGTGTAGGTTTCGGAATCCGTGGGGGTGACCTTCGTGGAGCCCTGCGCGGTGACTTGACCGATGTCTGGCGCGATGGTCAGTTGCGTGGCGTTGGTGGAAGACCAACTCAGCGTTGCGGTGTCCCCTTTGTTAATCGACGTCGGACTCGCCTGCAGCGTGACGGTGGGTGTAGCGGGAGGCGGCGTGTAGGCGGGAGGCGGCGCCGATTGCGTCACCGGCTTTTTGGCGCAACCAAAGGTGAAGAGGGCGGCAGCCAGCGTCAGGCAAAACAGGGCCCGGTGGTGCGCTCGCATGAGCTGATTCATTGCTATTCTCCTCGAATTAGAATCCCTGGCGAAAGTTGCTGGTGGTTTGATGCTCCCACCGGCCTGGTCGGTTCCGGGGAATATCTCGTATCACGATATATAATACATCGTGCTCAGAGATTTGGCGCCGAAAACTTTGGCGTCATGCAACAAGGACGCTGCCGCTGGGCAAGGCCCGGCTTCATCTGATTCCCTCGATCTCGCTGGCGCCGTCACAGAACCAGAACTCAGCGCGGCGACCAATTCGGCGATTCGTTATGGCCCACGGTGGTTAGTTGATGCGGCTGCGAGCCGTCAGCCAGCATGGTCCAAATCTCCCGGTCGCCCGCGCGCGTGGATTCAAAAACAATGTGCCGGCCGTCGGGAGCCCAGCTGGGCCGCTCGTTTCTGCCGGCGTCACGGGTGAGTTCGATGATCTGGCGCGTGGCCACGTCCATCACGTAAATATCGTAATTGCCGCTGGGTCGCCGCCAGCTAAATGCCAGCAGCTGGCCGTTGGGCGCCCAAGCGGGATCGATCAGATAACCTTTGTCCGGAAGGTCTAGTTCGGTGTTGTCGGTGCCGTCGACGCTCATGATGTAAAGTTTGGGCACGCCGCCGCGGTCACCTACATACACGATAGTCTGGCCGGTTTTGGGATTCCACGCCGGAGAAAGGCACGCGGCATTCGAGAAGGTCAGGCGCTTCGGATGGCCGCCGCTGGTGTCCGCGACGTAGAGTTCGGGATTGCCGGCCATGGAGGAGGAGAACACTAGCTGCGAACCGTCGGGGGACCACGCGGGAGTGATGTTGGTGCCTTTGTAGCGGGGGAAGGAAACAACTTTGCCCGCGTCGATCGAGTACATGCAGATTTGCGGGCTGGTCAGACCATTGAATCTGGCGAAGCAGGTGAAGGCGATGCGCGAATCGTCGGGCGACCAGCGGGGCGTGAGCGATATCGAGTGCAGCGAGGTCAGAGCACGCTGATTGGCGCCGTCATAATCCATCACCCAGATCTCTTTTGAGCCACCGCGCGAGCTCACAAAGGCGATCTGCGTCCCTGCGACACTGGGCAAGCCGCCGGAAAGTTTGTTGATGATTTCGTCGGCGAATTGGTGCGCGAAGCGGCGGACCTGTGTATCCGATGGCGTGCCGCGATAAATCTTACCCACGACGGCTTGCGAGGCGGGATCGCGAACATCATAAAGCCACGCTTGGATGGCGACTTCGCTGGAAGACTCCACCACGTTGCCGAAGGCAACCAGATTGGCGCTCGCCGGAGGATTGGTCCAATCGAGATTGCGGAGTTCGCCCGGGACGGTGGGAGCGGTGGTGGGGTACATGCTGGGGCTGACGACCTCGAGGATGCCGCTGAATTGCAGGTCGTCTCGGACTACTTGTGTGAACAGGGAGGCGTGGGGTTTGGCGGCGTCCGCGCGCGGGCCAAAGTCGGCCACGGCGAGGCGAGGTTTCTCAACGCCGAGCCCTGTGCCGGCGCGAAACCAGTCTTGTGCCGAGGCAGAGTGTGGGGCGGCCAGTAGCAGCACGGCGAGCAACAGAAAATAAAATATTCGAATCTTGAAGAAAAGATTCACTTCAGACCTCCGGCGAACTTCAGGCAAGAAAATTTCATTTATTCAGGCTCAGGTCAAAATCGAAAATCACCGTGACCTCGGAACTGGCGTAATCATTTGGCAGCGGCGGCATCGACCCGGAGCTCAGGACGGCGCGCAATCCGGAATTGTCCATGGAGAGATTGCCGCTGCCCTGGTAGACGCGCAGATTCTTGACGGTGCCATCGCGAAGGATGGTGAATTGCACCGTGGACTTGGCGCGATGGGCCGCGCGGATATTCGGGTCGATGGTATTCTGCTGCCAATTGGACTGGATTTTTCGCACCACGGCGGCGACATACCAGCCGTAACGCGTGGCAAAATCTCCCCCGCCGGGGCCTTGCATGGTGACCCCCGCCGCGGCGCTTCCTGGGGCGGTTCCGTATCCTGTCGGAAGACTCGGCGTGCCACCTTTGCCGTACGGAACGGCGTTATCTGGCGGGGGCGTATGACTTTCAAACGTTTTTGATTTGTGCGATGGCGGGAGCGGCTTCTCTTTCTTGAACTCCGGAACTTTGGTAGCGTCGGTTGGCGGTTCTGGAGGCTTGGGCGCTTCTTCCTTAAAGAGCCCCTGTGTGGGATCCACCGTTTGGCTTTCCGTCACTTCCGGTGGCGTGGGCATGGGGATGCCAGCGCTGCTCACCAAATTTACTTTAACATCGCCGCCGGAAGAACCGCCCACTCCACCCCATTCATTGCCGCGGTATTGAAAATAAATCGAGGCGGCGATGGCCAGTGCCGCAATCGCGTGCAATGCTCCGGAGTACACGATGAATTTTGTCAGACTGAATTCATCGTCAGTCGCGGTGTAGTAGGAGTGGGCGGTGCTGGTCATAGTCAGCGCGTGCGAGAGCGTTCGGTGATGGGTTCGGTAACAATGCTGATGTTGTTGATGCCCGCCTGTCGCAACGTATCGACCACCGTGGCGAAGGCTCCGAAGGGCACGGTTTCGTCGCAGCGCAGAAAAACGGCGTCTTGCGGTTTCTTCAACTGTGCGCGAACTTTGTCGCCGAGCTGGTGGATGTTGATGGTGTCGTTGCCGAGGTAAATGCGCTGGCCTTTGTCGATGGTGATGACCAGCCGCTGCTCGGTAATTTCGCGCACGGTTTTCGTTTTGGGGACGTCGATTTCAATCCCCGATTGCAGAATCGGCGCGGTGATCATGAAGATGATCAACAGCACCAACACCACGTCGATGAACGGGACCATGTTGATCTCCGCGAGCGACGTTTGCGTTTGTTTAATTTGCGGCATGTGATTGGCTTGGCGCTTCGCAGCAAGACCGCGAAGTTAGCCGAATGTTTTCTCGATTTGCGCTGCGACTTCCAGCGCAAACATGTCCAGCCGACCGCCCAAATCACGAATATTTTGCAAAAATTGATTATAGAAGATGACCGCCGGAATCGCGGCGAAAAGTCCCGCGGCGGTGGTGAACAGGGCTTCAGAGATGCCCGGAGCTACGGCGCGAAGCGTCGCGGTGCCGGCCCCGCCAAGTCCTGCGAAAGCGTCGATAATGCCCCAAACGGTGCCGAACAAGCCAATGAAGGGTGACACCGAAGCGGTGGTGGCTAGCCAGGACATACCTTTTTCCGCGCGCCGCACCTCTTCCGCGGAGGCCAATTGCATGCTCACGGTAACGGCCGACAAACTTTTTAGATGACCCGAAGCACCAGCGCTTCCGCCGCTGGTGCTGGGGTTGAGTTGATTTTGCAATTCCCGGAAACCGGAGGCATACACCGAGGCAAACGGCGAACCTGCGGATGCCAGCGCTTGGGGATTGGCCACCCCGCGCGTAGCGCGGAAAATCCGCAGGAACTGGTCGCTCTCACGTCCAATCCGCGAAAAAAGCCCCAGCTTTTGAAAAATCATGCCCCACGAAACCACGGAAAAAATCAGCAGAATAACCAGAACCACGCGGGCCACCCAGCCGGTCTGGCTGAGGATGTTTCCGAGATCGGTGACGAAAAACGTTGCGAACGAGAGAATGATTTACCCCTCAGTGAAAGTAGTTGGATGCCTGGCCCGCGTGCCACCGGCATGCGCTGACGAAATGCGTTCCGTAGAATTTCCGGCCCGCAGGCGTTGTTTATTCACAAATTTTTCAGACTTCAGAAACCTAACACACGCGCGTAGCAGACGCAACGAAACGCGTGCAACAAATTATGTGTAGCGCAAGATAAGGAAACTGTATTCCGTCGCCGCCAAGGCCGCCTGCATATCGATGTGATGCGCAAACCGCCCAAAGAAGGTGCCACGGGGTCCTGGCGAATTCCCGAGCGAGAACACCAGCCGTCATTGCGTGTCCCCAGATCCCAACATCATTCGTCGCGTTAGCTCTCGTCTACGCATCTTTATCCCGCGAAGAACCGGCAGCTTGAAAAACGCATGTGGTAGACTGGCGAATGTATGGCAAGCGCATTCGATGTTGGCATCGAACAATTGGCCGGAAGGACGCCGGCAGCCGGGCGAGTGCTGCCCGTAAAGTTGCGCGCGAAAGACCCCAAACCCGGCGCAGCCACATTTTTCCTGGAGACATTCGGCTGCCAGATGAACGACCACGACTCTGAAAAGGTAGCCGGCGTGCTCGTTTCCCGCGGCTATCGACAAGTTGAGAAACCCTCCGATGCTTCGATGATCCTGTACAACACTTGCAGCATCCGCGAGAAGGCGGCGCAAAAGGTCTTTTCGCGGTTGGGAGAATTTCGCGGCACGTCCGACGCGGAGAAAATTATCGGCGTACTCGGTTGCGTGGCGCAACAAGAGGGCGAGGATATTTTCAAGCGTGCTCCCTGGGTTAGTTTGGTGTGTGGTTCGGCGAGCTATCGAAATCTCCCGGAGATGCTGGACAAACTCGAAGCCGGCGAGCGCCGCGTTACCGGTCTTGACAACGACACGGACGAGACCTTCGAAACGGAGATTACGCGGCGCGACAACCCCTTTCGCGCCTTTCTGACCATTATCGAAGGTTGCGACAAAGCGTGCGCCTATTGTGTGGTGCCCTTCACCCGCGGCCCAGAACGCAGTCGCGCCAGCGACGCGATCCTGCGCGAAGTCCGGGAACTTGCGGAGTTGGGCTACTCGGAGGTGCAGCTACTCGGGCAAACCGTCAATTCGTACGCCGATCCGACTGCGCGGGGCATGAGATTTTCGGAACTCTTGCTCGCCGTTGCCGATGTTCCGGGGATACGTCGCGTGCGCTACACTACCTCGCATCCGCGAGATTTCACGCGAGACATTGTCGCCGCCATGGATGCACAGCCAAAGCTTTGCGAACATGTGCACTTGCCGGTGCAATCCGGATGCACTGAAATTCTCAAGGCCATGGCGCGGACTTACACGCGCGCGGAATATCTGGATAAGATTGCGATGATTCGCGCCGCCAAGCGCGAAATCAGCATCACCACGGATATTATTGTGGGTTTCCCAGGAGAAGCGGAGCAGCATTTCCAGGAGACGCTCAGTTTGCTCGAGGAAGTGCGCTTTGACGCGCTCTTTGCCTTCAAATACTCGCCGCGCCCGAATACGCCCTCGCTGGCCATGAATGATCCAATCCCAGAGGAAGAAAAGAGCCGCCGCCTCGCAGTTTTGCAGGAAATGCAGCGAGAGATTCAGAGTGCCCGCCATGCAAAAATGATCGGGCAGAACGTGGAAGTGTTGGTCAGTGGAAAGTCGCGGCGGGAAAATCGCTGGTCGGGCCACGCTTCTTCAAATCGCGTGCTGAATTTCACCTCTACCGCGCAGGATTTGCTGGGCAGCTACGTGAATGTGCGGGTGACGGATGCGGGTCCGGCAAGCTTGATCGGCGAGCATGTTCTATAGATTTAAGGTAATGCGTGATCGGCAAAGCACAGGGGGGCCAAAATGGAAGTCGAGATGAAAATTCGCGGCCTGATGATGGATCCGGTAACCAACATGCCGATCGTGGTGCTGAAGGATGTGCAAGGACAGGCCATCCTTCCCATCTGGGTCGGCGTATACGAGGCCAACGCTATCGCACTCGAAATCGAAAAAGTAGAAACGCCGCGCCCCATGACCCACGATTTACTAAAGAACGTTTTTCTCGGGCTTGAGGTGCGTGTGCAAAAAATTGTCGTGAACGATTTAAAGGATGACACCTTTTACGCCATCATTTGGGTGGAACGGGAAGGCCAGATGATGACCATCGATTCGCGACCGAGCGATGCCCTGGCGCTGGCACTGCGGATGGATTGCCCCATTTTCGTGGACGAACAGGTCCTCAAAAACGCGAAAGTTTCCAGCGCACTCACAGAACGCAATACCAACGAACAGTTGCGCAATTGGCTCGAAGGCTTGTCTGACGACGACCTCGGCCGCTACAAGATGTAGCCGTCTTTACGAAGCTACTCCAACAACGCCCGCGGCAACAGATACGCGATCCGACGATTGCAGCAGGGATTTAACTTTTTTACTCCACACGAACAGCAGCACCATACCAATCAGAATCAACGCCAGGCTCAAGCCAGACCAAAGGCCAAGCGCGCCCCAGTGCCGGTGGAAGCACAGCCACGCCCCGAGCGGCAAACCTAAAATCCAATAGGCAAAAAAGTGGCACAGCATCGGCGTGCGCGTCTCGCCAGCCCCGCGTAACGCGCCGGTCGCCACCGTCTGAATGCCATCGAAAAGTTGAAACGCCGCACCCGCGGCCAGCAATGCGATGGTGCTGCGAATAATCGCTTCGTCCGGAGTATAGATGCGCGCGATCCAGCGTGGAAAGATCAGCAGGGCCGCGCTCATACAGAACATGAAGGCCGCGCCCAAGAATATCGCCGTGCCTCCCGCGTCGCCCGCACCCACCGGATCCTTTCGGCCAATCGCCTGGCCCACGCGCACTGCCGCCGCAGACGAGATTCCCAGCGGCACCATATATGTGAAGGCCACGGTGTTCAGCGCAATTTGATGACTGGCCAGTGGAATCGCGCCCAACCGCGCGATCAGCGCTGTGGTCAACCCGAAAACCCCTGACTCCAGCGTAAATTGCACCGCGGCGGGATAACCCAGAGTGATCAGCCGCTTGATGCGCTTCAGGTCTACCTCCACCGGCGTTTTCAGCAACTCCGTGCGATGCCGCCGGTCGTACCACAACAGATAAATCACCAGCACACTGGCCATGTATGTTCGCGAAATCGTCGTGGACCATCCCGAGCCCACGGCGCCCATGGCCCGCAAGCCAAAATGCCCGTAAACCAGCGCATAATTCCCCAGGGCGTTGACGATATTTGCGGTCACCAGCGCAAAGGCCACCGGCCTGACCATATCCATCGCCTGCAAGCACCGCCGCACCGCGAAGTACAGCAGCAGCGGCAGCAATCCCACGGTCAACGCCTTGGTGTAGGGAATGGTCAGTGCCAGAACGGCCGCGTCGATGTGCATGCGCCCGAGCAGCGCAGGCAGCAGCCAAACCGGTGCAGCGAGAACCGGCGTCAGCGCCAAACTCAAGTAGATTCCGTTAATTAGCGAGCGATGACAATCTTCGCGCTGCCCGGCGCCAAAGGCCTGAGCCACCAGCGTGTCCAGGCCCATCAGCAGCCCGCCGCCAAATAACGCCAGCACGATAAACAGATTTGACCCCAGGCTCACAGCGCCCATTGCCGTGGCGCTGTTGGGGAGGTGGCCGACCATCACGGTATCGACGATGGCCATGGACATCCAGCCAAGCTCGGCCAGCACCAGCGGAAGCGCCAGCCGGAATGTTGGGCGAAGTTCCTTGCGCAGAATGGGCAGAGTGAGCATGGCAGCGCGCTCGGGAAAGTTTATGCGGAGCTTGCGCAACTCGCAATTGAAACCGTCGCGCGAGCGACGGTACCGCACACTTTGAGATATCGCGAAGCTTAGCGTCAGAGAGTTCGCGCTCCGGCCCGGCGTTTACTGGTGAGATGAACGGCCCGGAAGTTCCATTGACCTTCCACAGAAGCGCAACATACGCTGGACGCAGCAAACACGACGTCAAATCACGTCGGAAGCGCTGCGAAAGTCCAGCGCATGGGGTGAGCATCGGGAAGCTTGGGAGCCTATCGTGCCGTTTGTCGACGCCGAAAATTTCGAAGAGCGCATGAAATATACGCGCGCGGTCCCGCGCATCAATTCACGAGTGAATCTCGCGGTTGAATGGACCGAGGACCACCGTGCCTTACGCGCCGAGGGTTTCACCGTGGATATCAGTGCCAAAGGCTGCCTGGCGATTGTTCCACAGGGCTTCGCCGTAGGCCAGAAACTGCGCGTTGTAAACATGCTGAACAATAAGATTTCCGAGGCCACGTTAATCTGGCGCGGCCATGAAGGCCGCCAAGGCTGGGAACTAGGACTGGAGTTGCTCAATCCGCCCGACGGTTTCTGGGCCATCGACCTGTAGCCAGTCTCCTGTGATTGTGTAATTTTTTGATTCAGCCGCGAAATGCTTTTTCTGAGGGTTACATCCTGCAAAAAATCTGTTCACTTGCCACGCATGGACAAGGTGCCGCGGATCCCCAAATAGAACATGGTGGCGCCGAAAATCAGCAGAACGACGCCCCAATCAAGATTAACGTTGATCCCCAGCGACTGCACGTACAGCGAAGGATTGCTGAAGAATCCAAAAGCAATCAGAATAATCCCAAATACCGTGAATAACATTCCGATCGGCAAACGAATGTCCAGTCCCATGGGTTTCCTTTTCAGCGCTCTTTCAAGCACCCCTACCTAAATTTACCGATACAAACCTCCGTCGCTGCGCCAACTGCTATCGAAAGATTAGATTCAATGCTAGCGTGGCCAAAAGAATCGCAATGCCCAAATAGCCCGGCCTCTTGTACCACGGCACGCCTTCTTCCTTTTGCCGTTCGGTCATGGAGTACACGAGACCAACAAGGCGCGATTCGTCCGGCGCGGTCGTCACCACACTGATCAAAATTGTCACCAGGAAGCAAGTGGTCCAGGCGAAAATCGCGGTCCAGAAATTCTGCGCCATTTCGCTGGGATAAGTGTGCAGCACGGCGATCCATCCGCCCTTGATTCCGGCGATGGATCCTTCCGGAATCGTCAACCCGTGATGCACCGCTGCCGCCAGAGTGCCGGAGAGCAGGCCGAAAAACGCTCCATGCCCGGTGGTGCGCTTCCAAAACATTCCCAGAAGAAACGTGGCGAAAAGCGGGGCGTTCACGAACGCAAAGACCAACTGCAGCATATCCATGATGTTATTGAAGCGGGTGGCCAGATACGCCCCGGCGATCGACATGGTGATGCCGAATACGGTGGCCAGCCGCCCAATCATCAAGTAATGCTGATCGCCGGCGTTGGGCCGGATGTAGGCCTGGTAAATGTCGTAGGTCAGAACGGTATTGAACGCGGTGACGTTGCCGGCCATGCCGGACATGAAACTGGCGAGCAACGCGGTAAGCCCCAGTCCCAAGAGGCCGGTCGGGAAATAGTGTAGAAGCAGATTGGGAACGGCGAGATCGTAGTCGAGTTGTGTTTTTCCGTTTTTGTCGAGCACCGGACGGCCGGTGCTGGGATCCACTTTGACAGGAATTAAACCCTGCCCGGCCGGTGCGATCGCGGCGCTCGGTACCGACGCGCCCGCCGCCATAGTGGATTGCACACTGGTGAGCGGCGCAACCGCCTGCGTTGGCAGAGCGATGGCGATCAACCCGGGCAAAATTACCAGAAAAGGAAAAAGCATCTTAGGCACGGCGGCGATTAACGGCGTGCGCCGCGCCGCGGACATCGAGTCCGCAGCCATGGCCCGTTGCACCACCAGAAAATCCGTGCACCAATATCCAAAGGACGAGACGAATCCCAGTCCCATCACCAAGCCAAACCATTCCACGCCCAGGCGATTCGTATGTGAACTTCCCATGCCGACCCAGGAATGTGTATAGGAGGGTCCGAGCGTGGCTTTCAGTCCCGACCAACCGCCAACATTCTTCATCCCCAACCACACCAGCGGCATGAAGCCGGCCACAATCAGGAAAAACTGCAGGACTTCGTTGTAGATCGCACTGGTGAGACCGCCGAGGTAAATGTACCCGAGCACTACCAACGCCGAGGCGATGATCCCGGTGTGAAAGATCCAGGACTGCGGAATTCCGAAACGCTCGAACGGTTTATCCAGAATGTGCAGCGTCTGTATCAGCTTCGCCATCGCGTACATGGAAATGCCTGAAGAAAAAATGGTCATGACCGTGAAGGAGATGGCGTTAAGTCCTCTTGTTTTTTCATCGAAGCGCAGGCGCAGGTATTCGGGAACGGAACGGGCGCGCGAGCCGTAATAGAATGGCATCATGAAAATACCCACAAAGAGCATCGCGGGAATCGCGCCGATCCAGTAAAAGTGGCTGGTGGCGATGCCATACTTCGCGCCGGACGCGCCCATGCCGATCACTTCCTGGGCGCCAAGGTTGGCGGAAATAAATGCCAAGCCGCAGACCCATGCGGGAATAGAGCGCCCGGCGAGGAAAAAATCCGTACTGGTCTTCATGTAGCGCTTCAGCGCCACGCCAATGCCGAGTACAAAGGTGAAATACACGGCCATGATGATCCAGTCGATGCGCGTCATGCCCATTTAGTCCGTTCTCCTGCTTTCGACGACGAGGTCAGATGGCGATTTATTTTTCAGCGATTCAGGGTTACGCGTTTAAGTCCCGCATAAGATAATGCGTTTGGCGCGTGTTCACAAGGGTGCGTTTGACAGACTGCTTCCGACAAGTTAAGTTTCGCGGCGCGGAAGAATCTTGCAGTCCGAGGTAAGCGAGCGTCGCAAGTGCGTGTTTCCGCGCGGCGCTGTGAAAGGACACGATCTATGAACGGGATGCAAAAGAGATTGCTGTCGTGGATGGTTGCTTCGTTGTTTCTGGCTTGCAGTGCCGCGGCGCAATCGAGCTTCGATGTGCACTCGCCGGACAACCGCATCGAATTGCGCATCCGCACCGCGAAGCAAATCAGTTACGACGTGGTGCTCAATGGCGCAGCGGTGCTGCGGGACTGCCCGCTTTCCCTGGACATCGATCACAATAAATTGGGTGTCGAACCGAAAGTCCTCTCTGCGAACAAGCGCAGCTCCGACCGCGTGCTGGACCCCATCGTGCACCAAAAATCCGCAACCATTCGTGAGAACTACAACGAGTTGCGCCTCGAAATGGCCGGCAATTACGCAGTGGTCTTCCGCGCCTACAATGAAGGCGCAGCCTACCGTTTTGAGACCTCTCTGCCGCAATCGCAAGTGAAGGTCTACGGCGAAGAAGCGCACTTCAATTTTCCCGGAGTTAATACGGTCGTTTACTACGGACAGGAAGATAGCTTTTATTCGCATAACGAACGGCACTATATTCCGATGCGTACCAGCGAAATTCTGCCGGAATTTCTCGCTAGCCTGCCCGCCGTGGCGGAGGCCGCCGAAGGCGCGAAGCTCGCCATTGCGGAAGCGGGAGTAGAAGACTATCCGGGAATGTGGTTGCGCGGCACGGGCGGCCCCGGGCTCATCGCCGCGTTTCCTCCCTATCCTCTGAAGGAAGTGCAAACCAGCGACCGCGACTTTCGCGTCGCGGAAGCGGCGGATTACATCGCCGTCACTTCCGGCACGCGCACGTACCCGTGGCGGCTCGTGGGCATCACGGAAAAAGACGGCGATTTACTGACGAATCAGCTGGTGTGGCTGCTCGAAAAACCCTCGGAACTGCAGGACACCTCGTGGATTAAGCCCGGAATGTCCGCGTGGGATTGGTGGGGCGGCTGGAATCTGTACGGCGTGGACTTTAAGGCCGGGATCAATACCGCGACGTACAAATATTACGTGGACTTCGCCGCCAAATACGGCATCCCGTACATTCTTCTCGACGAAGGCTGGTATAAGCTCGGAAACGTTCTGGAGGTCAATCCAGACCTGAATATGGAAGAACTGGTGGCTTACGCGAAGCAAAAAAATGTCGGCGTTCTCTTGTGGCTCGCCTGGAAAACCCTGGACGATCAGTTGATTCCCGCGCTGGACCTCTACGCAAAATGGGGTATTAAAGGTATCAAGGTGGATTTCATGCAGCGCAGCGACCAAGTCATGATGAATTACTTCTACAAGGTCAGCCGTGAAGCCGCCAAGCGCAAGATGCTGGTTGATTTTCACGGCGATCAGAAACCCGCATCCATGACCCGCACCTGGCCCAACCTGATCGGTACAGAGGGCGTTCGCGGCATGGAATGGAGCAAGTGGAGTTGGGAGTCCGAGCCGAAACACAACATGACGTTGCCTTTCACCCGGATGTTTTTAGGGCCCATGGATTTCACCCCCGGCGCGATGCGCAACGCCACCAAGGCCACGTTTGCCCCGATCCAAACTCAACCGATGGCCATGGGCACGCGCTGCAACCAGCTCGCGATGTACGTGGTCTTCGACAGCCCGCTGGGCATGATGTCGGACAGCCCGTCGAACTATCTGCGCGAACCGGACGCGCTGGATTTTCTGTCCACTGTCCCAACCACCTGGGACGACACCAAAGTTCTCGACGCGAAAATGGCGGAGTACGCCCTGGTCGTGCGCAAGAATGGCGACAAATGGTATTTCGGCGCGATGACGGACTGGACTCCGCGCGATCTGGTGGTGGACTTTTCTTTCCTGCCCGAAGGTACGTTCTCGCTTGACGCCTTTTCCGATGGCGTAAATGCCGACCGTAACGCCAGCGACTATAAGCGGGAAAAAATCCAAGTGACCAAATCCACGAAACTGAGGATCCATTTAGCGCCGGGCGGCGGCTGGGCGGCAAGGATCGTGCCGTAGCTTCCGCGAGAATCCGCGGATTATTTGGAGTTCTTTTTCACGCTGGCAACGATACCGCTGCCTTCGCGGATGGTGAGAATCTGGTTGGCGGTAACTTGCGTGAATTTCTCAATTTTTTGCGAGGTCGGCCATCTCACTTCCAGCAGATCGATGACGCCGGACTTTCCCAGGCCGAAATGCAATCGGAGATCGCTTTGCGACATAACGCTGGAAGCGCTGTGTACCTCGTCCATCTGGATATGCTTGCCGGTCACCACCCGCACGCGGGCGCCGATGGCGGTGCGATTGCATTTCGTGCCGAGCAGTTTGATCTTGATCCAATTTTGCTTGTTACCACCTTCATTGCGGAGCAGGGAAGGGAGATCATTCAGATTTAGAACCAACGCGTCCATATCGCCGTCGTTGTCATAGTCCCCGAAGGCGGCGCCGCGGCTGGAGAAGCACTCACTAATGCCCGGGCCCATTTCAGGAGAAACATCCTTGAACAAACCGCCGCCGAGATTTTTGTAGACCAGCCGGGGATTCTTAAATTTCTGACCGATGTTTTGTTCATCAATTTCCGGATAGACATGTCCGTTGACTTGCATAAGATCCGGCCAGCCATCATTGTCGAAATCGATAAACCCGCAACCCCACGCGACATATTGGTTGTTGATGCCGACGCCTGACGAAAACGCCACATCGCTAAAGGTACCGTCCGCGTTGTTGTGATACAGATTGCAGGTATCGTCGGCGAAATTGGTCTTGAAAATATCGAACCAACCATCGCAATCGTAATCGGCGACCGCCACGCCCATACCGGCCTGTTCGTGTCCGCTTTCGCTGTAGGCACAGCCGGCCACGACGGCGATGTCGGTAAACGTGCCGTCGTGATTGTTCTTGAACAGCATACTGGGCTCGGAATCCACGGCCACGTAGATATCCGGCCAGCCATCGTTATCGAAATCGTAGGAGACCGGCGTGATCGAATAGCGCGGGCCGGGTTTGAGGATGCCGGATTTCTCGGAGACATCGGCGAACGTTCCGTCGCCGTTGTTGCGATAGAGAAGATTGGTATCGCCAACCAGTCCCCTGGGGCCGCACATCACGGGAATGCCCTTCCACTGGCAATACTTGGTTTCACTCTCAGGCAGGATTGTCGCGGGATCAAGTTTCATGTAATTGCAGACAAAAAGGTCCAGACGTCCGTCGCGGTCGTAGTCGAGCCACGTGCAGCCCGCGCCCCAGCGGACTTGCGGCTGAGCAAGGCCGGCTTTTTGTGTGACGTCGGTAAAAGTTCCGTCGCCATTATTGTGAAACAGGATGTTGTGACCCCAGAAGCAGCAGAAGAGATCGTCCCAGCCGTCATTGTCGTAATCGCCGACGCACACGCCGGTCTGCCAGCCGGTGCGCGCGAGTTGAGATTTCTCCGTGACGTCCGTAAACGTGCCGTCACGATTATTTTTGTACAGATGAGAAGTGGGCGCCTGTCCCGCGGGCCACTGGGCATCGAGGCGGTTCCCGTTGGTTAGGTAAATATCCAGCCAGCCGTCGTTGTCGTAATCGAAAAAAGCCAGTCCGCTGCCTTTGGCTTCCACGATGGAGCGTTTATGCGCGACCCCACCCCACACGTTTGGTGCGTTCAAACCAGCTTCCTTGGCGACGTCTACGAACACGACCGGAGAGGGCGGCGCGGGAGTCCCGACCGCGGTTTCGACGGGCAATGCTCGGGGCCATCTCGAGAGCGGAATAGTGAGCGAATCGAGAAGAGCACCACTGAGCAGAATGCCGGAGGAGCCGAGGAACCTTCGCCGGAGGAAATTCATCGTCTGGAACTGCCCAGTGTTGAGCTGCCCTCGCACCAGCCCTCGCACCAGCCCTCGTACCAGATCGATGGGCGAGTCGGGCCACGATGCGCGCGTTTTGGTTTCCCGGTCTGCAATTTTCTAGTCATTCTCGTCAGTGCGTCGGGATCTTGGGAAAGGGATGCGGCACAATTCCGACCCCTTCCTTGACCGCGATGATGTGGTCCACCGGAACATTCGTCAAACGATCTACGCGCCCGCTGGGCCAGCTAATTTCCAGAGAATCGATTTTGGTGCGCTTGCCCAGGCCAAACTGTATGCGCGGATCGCTCGCCGACATGTAACTCATGCCACCCTTGGACTGTTCGACGTGCACGAACCCTTCCGAGGTTAGCTTAAGCGAAGCGCCGATGCCGTCGCGATTGGACTTTGTGCCGATCAGCAGGACTTCCAGCCAGTGGTTGGCATTCCCGCCGTCGTTGCGGAGCAACTCCGGATAATCACCGCGAACGTTGATGGCAATATCCACATCTCCGTCATTATCGTAATCGGCGGTAGCGAGGCCGCGGCCGGCGATGGGCCGGACAAAATCCGGCCCAAGAGAGTCCGAAACCTTCTCGAATTGCCCCTTACCCACATTGCGGAACATCAACAGCGGCTCCTTGTAAAAGACTTCACCGTGATACAAATTCACATTGTCCAGCATGGCGCCATTGAGTTGCAGGATATCGTCCCAGCCATCGTTGTCGTAATCCACGAACTTCATGCTCACACCGCTAAGCAAAATGGCTTTATTGCCTATGCCGGAGCGAAACGTAGCGTCCTCAAACGTTCCGTCCCCATTGTTGTGGTACAGACGGTTCAATTCAAAGTCCAGATGCGTGATGTAAATATCCTGCCAACCGTCGCCATCGACATCCGCGGCGTCGATACCCATTCCTGCTTCGTAGCGGCCCTCTTCACTCGCGGCGATCCCTGAGACGAGGGAGACGTCTTCAAAGGTGCCGTCATGTTTATTGATGAACAAAAAGTTCGGCCAAGAGTCGTTGGCGATGGCGATGTCCGTCCAGCCGTCGTTGTTAAAATCTGCCAGCACCACACCCATGCCTTTGGCTTCCGGTTTTCCCACGCCGGATGACTCGCTCACGTCCGTGAACGTGCCATCGTGATTGTTGTGGTAGAGCTTGATGCGCTGGCCTTTGTAATTCCCGGGATGGCAGTACGACCGGTAACCCGCTCGATGATCGCCGCACCAAAGATTGTTTTTCGGCGACCATTCGATGTAGTTGGCGACCACCAGATCAAGCCAGCCGTCTTTATCATAGTCGAACCACCCCGCGCTCGTGGACCATCCGCCTTCATCGGCGACACCCGCCTTGGCGGTGACGTCCGTAAACGTGCCATCACCATTGTTATGGTACAGAATGGCGCGGCCGTAGCCGGTCACGTACATGTCGGGAAATCCGTCGTTGTCGTAATCACCGACCGCGACGCCCTGGCCGTAGTGACCTGCGCCGCCAACGCCGGCTTTATCGGTGACGTCGGTGAAGGTGCCATCGCCATTGTTGTGGTACAGGGCGGAGCGCAGGGGATGGGGCGGAGTGTAATTATCCGTGGCTGCGGATTGCACGAAGTACAGATCCATCAGACCATCCTGGTCATAGTCGATCCAACCGACGCCAGTGCCCATGGTTTCCAGGTAATTTTTCTCGTCGGTGGCGGTGCCGTCCTGCACGAAGGTGATACCCGCGGCTTGCCGCACGTCGGTAAAGTGCACGGGTATGGGCGCATCATGCATTTTAGGAGTCTGCGCCGCCAGGTTGAAATGAAAGGCAATTCCGAGCACCGCACACACGGCCAGAAGCGCGCAGCGAACCTCGAGCGCGCACGTGGCGTCCGGTGCGCAGCGCCTGCTGGATTTCGATTTTCTCGCCAATTTCAAATGAACCTCGATCGCGCCGTGCTGATTAGAGCGCCGCGCGATGCGCGGAGTTGCTCGCCGCGCAGTCCGGTGACGTCCGGCGGGATCACAGCGTGCGGTCCGCGAGCGACAGCGCCAACTGAAAAAATTGATATCGTGCGGCCATGGGCATGGGCTGATTGTTGGGCGCCGCATTCGCTGGGGCGTTTGCAAGTGTTTGTTCAATGCGATTGACGTCCAAGCCGCCAGTCATGCCGCTGCCTTTAAATCGATCCAAGACTTCCCGGGCTTTGGCAATTTCGCCGGTCTGGAAATAAAAAACGCCCAGCGTAGAGTAGCTTCCGGGCCATTCCGGCAGCAGATCGACAGCGCGCTCAAAACGGGCGGCGGCTTCTTCATTCTTGCCTTGAAGAACCGACACCACTCCCAGGCCCCAGAGTATTTTCCCGGAGCTCGGAATGCGCGCTAGCCCTTGTTGCAAGGTTTGCTCCGCGCCGGGAATGTCGTTGCCGCGCAACTGCGCGAGCGCCAGGGAAAGGTAGTACTGATCCGCGTCTGGATTCCGCTGAATGGCGCTGTGAAAGATTTCCGTGGCTTGCGCGGTGTCTCCAAGGTGCGCCTGAATGTCGCCGAGTAAAGCCAGGAACGCGTCGTCTTGCTGTCCGGCGGCGGATACGTGCTGGGCAATATCAAGGGCGTCCGCATAGCGGCCCTTGCGGAAATAGGCATCGGCCAGATCGAATTTCACGTCGTCGGAATCGGGATTCGCTGCCAGCGCCGCCACAAAATGTGCTATCGCCTCGTCGTATCGATGGAAGCGCGCGAGCAACACGCCCACCCCGGCCTGCGTGCGGTAATCTCCGGCGCTGATTTGGTCTAACTGCGCGATCGCTGATTTCGCTTCATCAAATTTGCCGAGCTTGAGGTACGCCTCTGCCAGCAGATAGAGATTTTGCGGCTGGTCCGGATGTTTACGAATTTCGTCGGCCAGGTTGCTCAGGTCCAGTTGGGTGCGCGCTTCAGGAGCAAGATTCGAGCGATTGTCGAGGTACTCGAAGAGGTGCTGGTAGGGATACGGACCGGTCGGAGCGTTCTTTGAAAAGGTTTGGAACACGCTTAAATCCCGTTGTGCCGCGGCCGTTTGATGCAAGCTGCGTTCCGCCATGGCCAGCTTGTAATAGCCAGTCGCGGGATCGCGGCTGACGCGGACATACTTTCTGAGCAGAACTGCGGCCTCCTCGAATCTTTTGCTGGCGATGCGCAGATTGGCCAGCTCCAGGAGCGCCTCGGGAAAATCGGGATTGATGCGCAGGGTCTCCTGAAAAAGCTCCTCGGCACGCGCGTTGTTTCCCTGACGCTCCTCGATGAATCCTATGTTGAACAAACAGGAGACATTGCGCGGATCGCGCTTGCGGCCTTCCTGAAAATATTTCATGGCTTCGTCGAAGCGTCCCAGATGCCGGTAAGACAGGCCCATAAACGCATAAGAGCGCGCCGTCGGATCCACCTCGATCAGCTTCTGGAACTCCGCCACCGCCGCCTCCACTTTTCCGGACATGAAATAACTTTCGCCTAACGCGGCCCGCAGATCTGCGCGCTGTGGAGCGGCTTTCAGCCCTGCTTCGAGGAGCGGAATGGCGTCTTCAAAATAATTCTGCGACATACTCATGCGCGCCAGCAGGAAAATGATATCCGCATTTTCCGGCGCTAGTTTGTGCGCGCGCAACAGCAAGTCCATCGCATCCACCGGCCGTTTTTGTTCCGCGGCGGCCTGTCCCAGCAAATATAGGGTCTCCGGCGAGTCTGGTTTCAATTTCAACGCGCGATTCAGCTCCAGCTCCGCTTTGTCGTACTCTCCGCTGCGAAGGTGCGTCTCGCCCAAGTCGTAGAGAATTTCAAATGTTTCCGGCTGCAGGGCGTTGGCTTTCTCGAGCTCGATGGCCGCGGCAGTGTATTGCTTTTCCTGGGCGAGCACGACGCCCAGCGTGGAATGGAGCTTCACGTCATCGATGTCCTGCGCGGAAAGTTCTCTGGCTGCCTGCAGGCCTTCCGCGGTTTTCCCGGCCTTGAAATACGCACGGGTCAAGGCCAGGCGCGTTTCGATGTCCAGCGGATGGACGCGCCGAAGGTGAGAAATCGCCTCCGCAGGCGAGCCTTTGGCCAGGAGCAACAATCCCAGATTGTAGTTTCCATCCCGATTGTCCGGTTCGATGGATATCACCTTGCGAAATTCCTTTTCCCCCAGGTCGTTCTTGGCTTGTGCGACATAAACGTTGCCTAGGTTATTCAGCGTTCTGGTCGAACGCGGATCGAGCTTCAGGGCCTGCTGAAAGGCTTCCAAGGCGGCCGCATAGTTTTTTTCATCGGAATAGGTGATTCCCAGCAAGTTGTAACCGACAACGCTCGTCGGATGCGCTTTTAGCTGTTCCTGAATTTCTTCCCGGGCCGCCGCAATTTGGCCTTGCGAGAGAAGATTTTCCGCTGCTTGAAAGGGCGAAGGCGTCTTGGAAGACTGCGCGGAGCGGCTAGGCGCCGTGGCGGCCTGTCGCGCCGTGGCTCCGTCCACGGCGTGACAAATTATCGCCAGCGCAAGAATTCCGCAGAGCCGGCGAAAACCTTTGGCCGGATTGCGCTCGCGCTGCAGCGGCCTGCCAATCGGAATACTGAAAATTACCTGGGGCCGAGTTTTCATTGTCTATGCCAGCTCAATGTAACATTTCCAATTCCTTTTGAGCCATTTGGTGTGCGGGCTGCAGGCGCAACAGGGCTTGTAAAACTTCGCGCGCCCGCGGCTTGTCGTCCAGCATTTCATACAGGCGCGCGAGATTCAGATAGGCCTGGTCAAAGTTTGGCGCCACGCGAATGCACGTTTTGAACTGGGCTTCGGCTTCGGAATTGTGGTGTTCTCGCACGAACAATACGCCCAGATTGTTCAAGGCGTCGGGATAATCGGGGCGCAAAGTCACCGCCTTTACCAAAAAGCTTTGCGCGCGGTCGAGTTGCTCCTCTCGGGCATAGAGCATGCCAAGGCTGTAATTGGCCTCGGGGTTTTCGGGCTCGACGGCCAGCGCGCGATTCAACAATTTTTCGGCTTCTTCGAGCGAGCCGCGCCGCCGGTCGAAGTTGGCCAAATTGAGGAGCGCCGTCACATAATCCGGCCGCAAGCGCAGCGATTGCTGAAAATCGTTGATCGCTTCGTCCGCATGACCTTCCTGCGCGGCCACCATTCCGAGATTGTTCCACGCTTCCGGATAATCGGCGCGAAGCTTCAGCGTTTGTTCCAGGCGCTGTCGGGCTTCGCTCCATTCGTTTCTCCGCAGATGCAGCGTTCCGAGGTTGTAATAGGCTTCGGGATCGTCCGGCTTCGCGGCGATCACCTGCTTGAATGCCGCCGCCGCGTGCTCCAGATAGCCGTGCTGGAACAACGCGACGCCTAAGGTAAAATCGTTGCGTTGGAACGCGCCTTGATACCGCGTGCCGTCGAAGGGCAGCGCGCGGCGAACACGTTCAGCTTTCGTCGTCGGTGCCGTTTTTACATCCTCCACAATTTGTTCGGGTAGCACCAGTCCCTGATAAATCTTTACGATCGCCCCGGTTGGATCGATGAGCAGCGCCGTCGGAAGCGCGAGATTGCGCCGGCGATCGAATAGATAGCGGTAGATGATGTTGTAGATCCCGGCGATTTCCGGAGTTCCCAATAGCGTGGGGAATGACACGCCCTGCTTTGCGCAAAAAGATTTCACCGTGGCAGGGTCCAGCGGGTCATCGACGTTGATCCCCAGAATGCGCGCTCCGCCGGACCCTGATTTTCCGTCGTATGCTCGCAGGCGGCGCAATTGCTCGGCGCACTCCGGCGCAGCGGTGGTCCAAAAAGACAGCAGCACAAACTCGCCGCGAAAGAAACGGAGCTCGTTCATTTTGCCTGTGAGGTCTGGCAGTGAGAACTCCGGAGCGCTGAGCGGCTCGATCAGCCACGTCTCAATGGTGGAGGGCAGCGAATCCGCCTCGCTCGCCACGCCGGCCTGCGCGTAAGCGTTCGGCGGCGTCTCAAAAGGCTTGGCCACGAAAACTGGATTGCCTTCCTCGATTTCGATGCGGTGATTTACCGGCAAATTCTCAAAGGTTTGTTTTAACCCCCCGGGCCAGCGAATGGTGGCGAGAAGCTTCTCCTGTACGTTGCCAACCCCGAAGAAAAGTTCCTTTGTGTGTTGCGCCAGGAACCCGGATCCGGCCTGCAGAAATTTTGTCTGTTGGCGCCCCGTCGCGGAGACGGTCACGGAACTTCCGATGGCATCGCGATTACTCGTCTTCCCGCGCAGACGAAATGCCACGGAAGCTCCAATTTCCTTCATGTTATTGCGCAGAATCCGCAGTTGCGGCGCGTTGCGATTCTTGAGCACCACCTCCAAACGTCCGTCATGGTCCAGGTCAGACAGCGCAAACGAGCGGCTGTCGTCGAGAAAGTCAAGCCCCAGCGCGCCAGAGACCTCAGAGAAGCTGCCGTCGCGATTATTCAAGTACGCGACATTTCTTTCGTAACCGTTCCAGGTGCAGTCCGAGCGGATCAGTTCATTGATGGCTCCCCAGCCCTGCTCGTAAGCAGGTGAGGGTATCGCCGTCGCGGGTGATTTGGCCACCACCTGCCGCCAAAAAAAGCTCGAAACATCGAACCGCTGCGGGCCAGAAATATAGCCGTTAGCGATATACAAATCGGCATATCCGTCGTGATCGAAATCCCAGGAGTCTGAACACCACGCCCAGCGGCCCATGGCCACGCCGGCCTGCTCGGCTACGTTTTCGAATTTACCATCCCCGCGATTGCGGTACAGCGCGTTGCCTCGTGCATGCTGGCGATACAGCACGCGTATCTCCTCGGAGTCCCTGCCTTGAAATTGTGGCTGTGCGGAGACGCGCATGCCTGCCGCGGACCACATGTTCGCTACGTAGATGTCCTGCTTTCCACCGTTTTCATAATCGAGCCAACAGGCGCTCATGCCGGCTCCCGGGTCCTCCACGCCGGCTTCCGCGGAGACCGCGGCAAAAGTTCCGTGACCGTTATTGCGATAAAGATTGCTTCGGCCAAAATCGTTGGCGACGTACAAGTCCGCCAATCCGTTGGCGTTATAGTCGCCCCAGGCGCACGCGAAACTGTAGCGGTTATTGTCCACGTTGAGTCCGGCGGCTTCGGTGTGATCCTGGAATGTCGCATTGCCTTCGTTGTGCAACAGAAAGTTCGGCGGTCCATTGCGCGCGTCAAAATAGGGCGTGGGATAGTGATATTGCTCGAGGCCGAGATAGTAGCTGTAGACGCACAGATAGATGTCGAGACGGCCATCGCGGTCATAATCGGCGATGGCGGCATGCGTGAAGGATCCTTGCGGCGGCTGCGCGAAGTTAAAGGCGTCGCGTTTTAGGGAAAATTTTCCATTGCCCTCGTTCAGGAAAAGCATCGGTCCGCTCGCACAAACTACCAGAAGATCTTGCGCGCCTTTGTTTTCAAAATCGGCGAAAAGCGCGCAGGCGGTGCTGTCCAGCACGCCCAAACCGGCTCTGTCGGTGGCGTCCTCGAAGGTGCCGTCGCCGCGGTTGCGGTACAGGCGGTTTGGAAGCCCGGCAGGTTGACAGATGTAAATATCGTCGCGGCCATCGTTGTCGAAGTCGCCGGTCGCGACGCCATGGTTTCCATATACGTCGATGCCGCACGCGCCGTCTAATACGCTGCGCCAGTAATCGGCGCCGCGAAGCATTTGGCGGTGGTAGGACTCGGTATTGCCCAGCGCCGCCGCGGTCACGTCGCTGAAAATCGGTCCACTGCTGCGACTGAGAATCTCCTCGCCTGATTCCCATTTGTGCGCTTCCCAGCCGCGAGATTCGTCGCGGGACCATTCTGTTCGCCAAACCCCAATCCGCTCCTCGCGGCCCCCGCTGTTCAGCGCGGCCACGAAATCGTAGCGAATTTCGGCGCGTACCCCGGGGGTGCTGCCCGCCATCTCGGTGATGCCGATAATTTCGAATCTTGCCGTTTCCATTCTTGAAATGGCGCCGAAATACCTTTTGAGTTCGTTCATAAATTGCTCGCGTCCGGTTGCCGCTTTCGGCGAAAAGCGTCTGCGCAAAACGACGATTCCGAAATCGGAGCGTAGCGTTTGCGCTGTGCTCGGCTCTAGCGAACATCCTGCGATGCTTTCGTACAAAATTTTTGCGATCGTGTCCGAGGCGGGTGCTGCGTCCGCGAGAGCTTTACTCCAATCCTCGAGCCTCGCCGCGATCTCAAATGCGTATTTTTCCGTGATGTATTCGTCCCCTCCTGGAGCCACCTTTTGCAGTATCTGTTCCAGCGGAGATTTCGCGGGATACTGCGGCGTAAGACGCACGTCGGCGAAGAGCAGATGAGGGAATTGCATCCCAAGCGTGTCCCGAATCGGTGGCCCGAACGGCCACGCTGCCATCGGCGCGGGAAGAAACAGGCTGGATGTCCAACCCATGGCGCCGAGAAACTTGCGACGTGAGATCTTGTGTTTGTCGTCGTTTTGCCGCGCCATTGCTTGGGTGTCCGCGCTCAGTTCCAGCATTCGGATGCTAGCATCCACGCGGCACTGCTCCAAACTCCGCCCGGCAATTCTCCAAATGGGAGGGACAAAGCGTAACCGCCTGAACCAGCGATTTCTTGGCTGGCAGAGGTTCGTCGAAGGAAGTTGTGCGCGCGAGCGAGATCTGTGTCGAGAATCGTGGCCGCATGTCCATGCGGCGAGATAGCACAACGTCTATCATTCCGTCGATTTCCGTGCTGGCCCGGACGAATTTCCCACGATCAGTTCCGCGGATATTTGATATTCCCGGCCCTGCGGATTGGCCGCGCGCGAGAGTTCGCACAAGGCGTCTGCCGCCATCTGCCCCAGCTTGTCACGGTGAATGTCCACCGTCGTGATGGAAGGATTGCTGTATTCCGCTAGGCGCGTATTATCGAAGCCGGTCACGGAGATATCTTCCGGAACCCGGCAATCGGATTGCATCAGGCCCTTGATCACTCCAACGGCGGTGAGATCGTTGACGGCGATCACCGCGGTGGGCGTCGGCGACAGCTTGGCGATCGCGAGGCCAGCCGCCAGTCCACCCTCAAAACGCAAGTCACCGTGCAATATCGGTCCGGGCTCCAATCCCAATGCGAGCATACATTTCTCATACGCCTGCAGCCTGACAACGTTGGATTTTAGTTTGGGCCTTCCGGCTACAAAGGCTATACGCCGGTGCCCGTTGGAAAACAGGTATTTGACGATTTGCTCTACGCCAGAGAAATAATCGATGCACAAATTGCTGACATAACCGCGCGCTGGCGCCAAATCGAGAAACGTCACTGCGATTCGTCTGCGCACCAGTTCTTGAATCAACCGCAGACTGATCTCGGAGGTCATCACCGCCACGCCGCGGACGTTGTGCTCCATCATCCGTTCCGCGGCTTCCTTGGTTCTCCGCGGATCATACCCCGTGTCGCTCAAAATCGCGTCGTAGCCCAGCTGCCGCGCGCGCGTCTCGAAGCTTTTGACGATCTCTGGGAAAAATGGATTTTCGATATCGGAAACGATAATCCCGAGTGTGCGGCTGTTGTGTGAGGCCAGATGACGCGCATGAACATTGGGAAAATAGCCTAAGCGCTTCACCGCCGAAAGCACGGAAATCCGCGTGCTCCGGCCCACTTTGCCGGTTTTATTCAATACGTTCGAGACTGTGGCCGTCGAGACGCCCGCAGCCTTGGCCACCTCGCGAATCGTTACGCTCATCTTAACCCTCGACTTTAGTGCTATATACGGAGCTGTAAGCTGGCCATGATACACCTGGCTGCCGGACGGGCCGCTTGTCTGCGGAATCTCAAGTCCGAATAAAAAACGCTTGACAAGCTTTTGGCGCGCATGATATTCCACTGGAAACTAGTTGAAAAGCATTAGTTTTTTAGTTGCGTGCTTTTCTTTTTGGGCGTCGAGGTTAAGCGGTTTACCCACCCCGGGGTTGTGGGCCATGCAGGACGAAAACTAGCTTTCGGATCTGTGGGCGGTTGGTGCGCTGCCCGCGAGTTAGCTGCGCTCGTTCAGTCGCCGTATGGCGGAAGCTTTGTTCCGGTGCAGGGGCAAAGCGGCGCAGGGTCCGTGGACCGTGGGACGTTGTGAGAGAAGGTTTACCCGGGGTTTGAGCTTTAACATGACTTGGAGGCAAAGTTTATGAATCGGAAGACCGTTCGGGCTTGGATCTTGCGGACCGCTTCGATGCTGTTAGGTTGCGCACTGCTGCTTGGCGTTACACCGCTCTTCGCGCAGGTCGAAGAGGGCACCCTTCTGGGAACGGTGACGGACAGCTCCGGCGCTACGATTAGCGGCGCGACCGTCACATTGGTGAACCAGGGTACCGACGCCAGTCTCACGTTCACCACCAGCACCGACGGCCTCTATAAGTTTACGCCGCTCAAGATCGGCACCTACAAAATCACCGTGTCCGCGCCCGGATTTGAGACCGAAGTCCAGACGGACATCCGAGTGGACGTCAGTTCAAACGTGCTGATCAATATCACCTTGAAGCCCGGCCAGACCACGCAAACGATCGAAGTCACCGCCACGCAGCCGGTCCTGGAGACGCAGAGCGGCTCTGTCGGCCAGGTGGTCGACGAGCGCAGCGTGAATGATCTTCCTTTGAACGGTCGCAATTTTACCTTTCTCGCTCAGCTGGCTGCCGGCGTAAATACTCCTCAGCAAGATACCCGCGGCAACGCGCAATCCGGCGCCTTCGCGGCCAACGGCAATCGCCCCTCGCAGAATAACTACCTCCTCGATGGCATTGATAACAATTCCGACACCGTGGACTTTCTGAACGGCACAAACTATATCGTTCTCCCCCCCGTGGACGCCATTCAGGAATTCAAAGTGCAAACCTCCGATTTCAGCGCGGAATTTGGCCGCTCCGGGGCGGCCGTCTTGAATGCCACCATTAAATCCGGCACCAATGAGTTCCACGGCGCACTCTGGGAGTTTCTCCGCAACGATAAACTCGATGCCGCCGACTACTTCGAGAACGCCGATGGTATTCCCAAGGGCGAATACCGGCAGAATCAGTTCGGACTTACCGGTGGTTTTCCTTTGATTATTCCTCACGTATTCGATGGTCGAAACAAAGTATTTCTATTCGGTGACTACGAAGGTTTGCGTAAGGTTCAGGGAACCGTGTTCACCGGTTCGGTCCCCACTCTCGCGGAACGAGCGAGCGGGTATACCAACTTCCAGGATCTCATCAACTCCAACGGTGTGGGAACCTGCACTCCAACCCCTTCCGCCGGTGCTCGATGCGACGATTTAGGCCGCGACATCGCAGATGGCGTCGTTTTGGACCCAGCGACGACCCGTTTGGTCACCGCAGGCTCGGTTGACCCAGTGACCGGACTGGTCGCCACGACTACGGGATATGTGCGGGATCCATTCTCAAACGGCACGTGCACCAGCGCCACCAGCTTCACCTTGGCGAACACCGCGTCTTGCGGACTTAATATAATCCCCGCCGGCCGCTTGGATCCCAACGCCATTAAGCTTCTCAATCTCTACCCAAATCCAACGAATTCCAGCATTTTCAGCAATTTCGGCGATTCCCCGAAGGGCACGGAATTCCGCAACGCCTTCGACACCCGTATGGATATCAATTTTAATCAAAGCAATAACTTGTTCTTCCGCTTCAGCTATGTAGATGACCCGCAACTCATTCCTGGCATCTTCGGCGGCATCCCGGACGGCGGCGGTTTCCAAGACGGAAATCAAACTGCCGACGCGCAACAAAGCGCCTTGGGCTATACGCATACATTTTCGCCAACCTTGATCAACGAGGTCCGCCTTGGTTTCAACTACCTTCACACCACGCGCTCGGGTCCGGAATCCGGCAACCTGACCGATATTCCCGGGGAATTTGGAATTCAAGGTGTTCCTCAGACCAGCCTAAATGGCGGGCTTCCAGCCTTCGGTATCAACGGCTTGCAGACGCTGGGCAGCAATGCGTTCTTGCCCTCCAATGAAGTCTCGTCTACCTTCCAACTCACCGACGACGTCACCAAGATCTACGGCAAGCACACCTTCAAAATGGGTTTTGAATGGCAGCACGTGAAATTCTCGACGCTCCAGCCCCCCTGGTCTCGCGGTGAGTACGATTACAATGGTGACTACACTGACGTTGTAGGCGCCAATGCTGGCAACACCGGCCGCGTCGACTTCTTGCTGACTCCCACCACTTCTACGGTTGGTGGCCCGGATTACGTCGGCGGCTCGTCCGAAGTCTATCTCTCGAACACCGCCCTAACCGACAATGGTAAAAACTACTACGGCACTTACATCAATGACGACTGGAAGGTCACATCGAAGCTGACCCTGAATCTTGGCTTGCGTTACGATTTCTTTGGGTTGGTCTTCGAACACCATGGCGACCAAGCCAACTTCCTCCCGTACGCTGCCGGCCCGTACAGCGGACCGACCTACTTGTTGCCGGCTTCAACGCCGTGCAGCGATCTGTCGACCAGTATTCTCGCTCAGTTCACCACCGACGGCATTGCTTGCGTCTCTACAAACGCCAACGGTGGTGGTCTGGGCAATTCTCAAAAGGCGAATTTCTCTCCTCGTGTCGGCTTTGCCTATCAAGTCACGCCCAAGCTTGTGGTGCGTGGCGGGTACGGCCTCTTCTACAATGGATTTGAAAACCGCGGATATTCACCGAACATCGGCGAAAACTATCCTTTCCAGTTCAGCTTCTCCTACGGAGAACCGAATCCCTACACGCCGATCAGCGCCGATACACCTTTTGCCGGATGCGCGACAGCCGGTCCCGGTGGCACGGCCACATTCGAAACCGGCTTTTCCTGCCAGCCTCTGATTCCGTCGGAGGTCGGTCCCGGCGGATTGGCGCTGCGCGGAATTCAGTTCAATTACAAAACGCCCTACAGCATGAGCGGGAATTTAACTGTCCAGTATCAGTTAGCGCCGTCTCTGTCCTTCCAGGCGGCTTATGCCAGCTCGCAGTCGCGGCATCTGGAGGTGTTCCCCGGTTCCAACAACGTCACCCAGCTCCTGCCGTACGGAACCAACACCACTGAGGCGTTCCCCAACAACCTTACTCCGTTCGCCACTTTCGGCACTGGCGCCAGCTATGCCGCTACCGAGGGAGACAGCGGGTACAACGCCCTCCAGACCAGGATCGAAAAACAATATAAGTATGGTCTGAATTTCCTGGCCACCTACACCTGGTCCAAGACCATGACCGACGCTTTCGATCTGCTCAACAACGGAAGCTTGGGAGGTTACCGCGGCCCGGACATTCCGGGTGTCGGAATCCAGCATGACTTCGGCCTCGCTCCGTTCGATATCCGCAACGTCTTCCACTTGAGCGGCGGCTACGAGCTTCCCTTCGGCAAGGGCAAGCACTTCCTTGGCGACGCTACCGGCTGGGAAGACAAGCTGGTTGGCGGTTGGAGTGTTCAGTTCATCGCCACCCTACAGGATGGCCAGCCCATCACCCTGAGCTGCCCGACAAATCCCGCTGCGGGAGCCGGCTGTTACGACATCCGCGTCAAGGGTCAGCCCTTGGATCTCGGCATACATACGGACGGGAACGGTGTAGTTAGCTGGTTCGGTAACCCCAAGGCCTGGACGCAGCCATGCGAACTGGGTCCGGGACTCGTGCCCATACCCGACAGTCCGAGCGGTTGCGTGCCTCTGACTGGCGCTGCAGCTTTGGGCGGCGGCGGCACGCAGATACCGGGTCCGGGCTTCCACAGGCTGGACTTCTCCACGTTCAAGGAAATACCTCTCAGCGAGCGCTTCCGCTTGCAGTTCCGTGCGGAGATATTCAACATCTTCAATCATCCGAACTTTACTGCACCCGGATTCGGCGGCAACGGAGTTGTGTCTATCTCCGGATCGACCAACTACACCAGCGCGAACTTTGGCGAAATCGGCTCCACTCGCGATGATCCCAACGATGCGCGGGAAATCCAGTTTGCTTTGAAACTTTACTACTAGGCCCCTCAGTGTCACCCCGCGAAGGAGGCGCTTGCACAAAGCGCCTTCTTTGTTTTTTCGGCGCCATTTCTTTGCGCTCCGCCACTCCCGCCCGCCGTACCGGAGTGGTAGTCTGTACGCTATGATCATGAGAAACCGGTCGGCCTGCTTTGTTCTCGCGGTTTTATGCTTGTTCCATCCGCTTCGCGCCTGGTCCGCGCAAAACCAGCAACTCGACCGCGAATTTCAAGCCGCCGTCGGTCAATATGAGGCCGGCCAGTACGCCCAGGCTGCCGCGAAACTGGAGGCTCTGTTGCCCGATGCTCAGCAAAGCTTCGATGTGCAGGAATTAATCGGCTTGGTGTATTCCGCGCAATCGCTCGACGCCAAGGCGTATCCCCATCTGCAAAAAGCTGTGCAGCTAAAGCCCGATTCCGCCGCGGCGCGCACCAACCTGGCTTCCAATCTCGTGCGCACGGGAAAGCCAGACTTGGCCGAGGCCCAGCTAAAAAAGGCCGTCGCCCTCGAACCCCGGAATTTTGACGCCAACCACAATCTGGGGGAGCTTTACGTGCAAGCGGGAAAAATTGCGCTAGCTGAGCCGTTTCTCGAAAGCGCCCAGCGGATCGACCCCTCCTCTTACGATAATGGCTACGACCTCTCTCTCGCATATCTGGAAACCGGCCGCGTCTCGGACGCCCGCCGCTCCGTTCACGACTTGCTCCGCCGCAAAGATACCGCCGAACTGCACAATCTTCTTGGCGAGATCGAAGAAAAAGACGGGCAATTTGTCACCGCTGCCAATGAGTTTGAGCTTGCCGCGCATGCCGACCCCAGCGAGAGCAACCTCTTCGATTGGGGCAGCGAATTGCTCCTGCATCGCACCCTGGAGCCCGCCGTCGAAGTTTTTACCCAGGCCGTCGCGCGCTATCCAAATTCACCGCGCCTGGCCATTGGCCTGGGCATGGCGTTTTATGCGCGCGGCCAGTATGACCAGGCCATTGCGGCGCTCCTCCAGGCCGCGGATCTGAATCCCGCCGATCCTCGTTCTTACCTCTTCTTGTCGCGCGCGTCCGATGGCTCGCCGAATCATGCGGATGAAGTGCTTCAGCGCTTCCGTCGCTTCGCGGAGCTGCAGCCCGCGAATGCCCGCGCGCAGTATTACTACGCCATGAGCCTCTGGAAAAGCCGCCGCGCTCAGGGTTCCAGTTTCGATCCCGGCGAAATCGCTGCGCTTTTGCAGAAGTCCCTCGCGCTCGATCCGCAATTGGCGGAGGCCCATTTGCAACTGGGCAATTTGTATTTCGACCAGAAAAAATATTCCGATGCCATCCCGGAATTCACGCGGTCGCTGGAGCTCAACGCCGATCTGTCGGACGCTCGCTATAGATTGGGTCTGGCGTACGTCCGATCCGGCGACAAGGAGCGCGGAGAAGCGCAACTGGCGCTCTATCAGTGCGCGAACGAGCAACACCTCAACGATCTCGAAAAACAACGCGCGGAAATCCGCCAGTTCGTTTACTCGGCGAAGAATTCGCCTGCCGAAAAGTCCGAGAAGCCATGACCAGCGCCCGATCCAGCATCAGGTCCAACCTCAGGTCCAGCGCCATGTCCAGTGCTATGACCAGCGCGTGCCGCATCTCCAGCCAGATTTCCGCCGGCCGCAGGGAATTCTTGCGCTCCGCCGCGGGCCTGGCCCTCGGCAGCGCCTTGCTTCCTTCCACGGTCTTTTCGCGCATGGATCTGCCCGCGAAAAAGAGAAAAGTGCTGGTCGTTACGTTTGGCGGTGGCGCTCGAGATCAGGAAACTTTTGCGCCAGAGGGCCAGGAAAACATCCCCCATCTCATCCGCGAGCTCATCCCGCAATCCACTTTCTTCACTCAAGTCGTAAATCGCGGAATCCTCGGACACTATGTGGCCACCGCCAGCCTCGCCACCGGCGTCTACGAAACCCTCAACAATTTCGCCGCCGTCCCGCCGGAACATCCCACGGCCTTCGAATATTTTCGCAAAGATTTGCGCCGCCCGGCCTCCGATGCTTGGGTCGTCGCTCCCAGCAATGGTTTCAATCGCATCGGAGAGAGCAACTATCGTTCCTATGGGCCGGGCTTCGGAGCCGGGGTCATTCTTCCCAAGCATCTCTTGACCGCGGCGATGTCCGGCGGTACGGGAGACTACCAGCATCTTCTGCGCGACAGCTACGAAACGCCCTTCTACACCCCCACGCTGGCCGGCGGCGAATTTCAGCTGCAGCAGCTGGAGATGATGCTGAAGCTTTCCGTGGATGACTTTAAAGCCCACGCGCGCACCCTCTCCAGCCCGGACGAGCTTTCCGTTTACGTAGCTCGTCAGCTGATGCGCCAGCAGTCGCCCAGCTTGCTGTGGATCACCCTGCACGACATTGACGTCGCCCACGCCGGCGCCTATTCCCTCTACATCGATGGTATTCGGCGCACTGACCGTCTCTGCGCCGAACTCTGGCAAACCATCCAGAGCGATCCTGAATATGCTGGCAACACCACCATGTTTATCCTTCCCGATTTTGGCCGCGACTCCGACGATGACGCGGGCGGCAACGGATTTCAGCATCACCGCACCGGCGATACCCTCTCCCGGACCACTTGGATGATGGCTCTCGGCGCCGGCGTTCGGCCCGGCTTGGTCTTTGATCGACCCATGGAGTCCACTGACCTTGTTCCCACTCTCGGCTCGATATTTGGTTTTTCTGCTTCGCAGGCGCAGGGTAAGCCTATACCCGAACTGTTATAAACGCTGCCGATGACTCCACTGGATCTACAACCCGGGCAGTTCAGCGCCTACCCTCCGGAGGCCGGAAAATTGGCCGTCAACTACCTCGCGGTGTTGCGCCAATTACCGCTCGCCTTTTTGCCCAGCCTGCTCAGGGAAGTGATCGAATACGATTTCAAGTTTCCGCTCGAGCGCCTCTCGCTGGAAAAAGAGCTTGCCAGTCTAAGTGCCCTCTCCCCGGAACAGCTCGAGCTATGGTTGCACGGCTTCGCGCAAATCCGTCTTTCCGCTCCTCTTGAGCAGCAGGATTGGATCAACGCCCCGGGCCAGTTTGTCGAACAACTCTCCGCCCATCTTTGGTCCACGCACCAGCTGGATGCCTTTCGCGCTGCGGCGCTCGATTACGCGAATCGTCTGCGCGCTGCCGTGCCGCCGGAGCCCCCTCCTATGCCTCGGCTCGGCATCGCCGTGATCGGCCAGGGTGTGACCGGCAATGAGCGTCCGCTATTTCGAAAGCTCCGCCCGCACGGCGCCTATTTCACCGGCGTTATGCCGGAGAATGGCCTCCAGTTCTTGCTCGATGCGGTCGCGGCCAGGGCGCAAGCTCACCCGGTCGCCTACGGTCACTGGTACGTGGACGGTGGCAAGGCTGCGGACCACCATCCGGCGCTGACTTGCGTCTCGTACCACGCGCTCGAGCCGGCCCGCGCCTCGTTGTCGGTTGAGATGCGCTCACAAATTGAAACTCCCGGCATGGGTCCGGAAGCTTTGCGCACCCTCTTGGCCCGCATGCGTCCTGCGGACCTCGGCTTCGAACCGGCCGCCGATCCGGTCATGGCCCGTTTCCAGGTCAAACTATTGACCGAAGGCTCGGGCACCCAGGTCTTCAGCACCACTTTTGCGCAGTGGACTGCGCGCGAAGCTCTGCGCCGCGCCCAGCCGCTGACCATGCTGGTGCGCTTCGCTCCTCGCCAGCGGCAAAGACCGATGAACGAACTGCTCTACGGTAGCCACGATCAATCCGACGTCGATCCTGCGGGTTCTCTGGTGGATGCTGACTTCGGCGCCTACTACAACTGGCTGAATCAGCAGCGTCTTCCTGGGGCGGAGCAATCGTCATTTGTCGCGTGGTTCGAAGGTCATAACGAGGCCGTGGCTATTGGCCCGGCCGTGCCCCGCGGCACCGAGTCTCACGCTTCTCTCGGTTTTCCGCAACTGTTGAACTGGACTTCTTAGTAGGGATTTTCACTTCGAGAACGTTAAAAGGGAGACTCATGTATCGCCGCGAATTTCTAAAAAATACCAGCGCCATCCTCGCCGGGGCCACGCTCAATCCCCACACTCTCCCAAAGTCTGCCGCTGTCCCCGCCGATTCCGGCGTGGCCGGCAGGCTGGTAATTCCCATCAATCGGAATTGGCGGTACCACCCTGTCTTTGTCGAGGGCGCGCACGCCAAGGATTTCGACGACTCCCGTTTTGCTCGTGTCGCCATTCCCCACACCAACATTCGGCTTCCGTGGCATAGCTTCGACGAAAACCTTTATGAATTCGTGTCCATCTACCGCAGGCGCTTCAAACTGCCCCCCGAAGCGGCGGGTCACCGCGTGTTCGTCGACTTTGAAGGCGTCATGACCGCCAGCACCGTTTGGATCAATGGCGTCAACCTGGGCGAGTACAAGGGCGGTTACACTCCCTTCTCCTTTGAACTCACTCCCCACCTCGACTTCAACGGAGATAACCTCCTGGCCGTTGACGTGGACTCCCGCGAGCGTCCGGACATTCCGCCGTTTGGTCATGAAGTTGACTATCTTACATTTGGCGGAATCTACCGCGAAGTTGCTCTGCGCATTGTGCCCGCAACGTTTATCGAAAATATCTTTGCCCACCCGAAGGATGTGCTCAGCGCCCACCCCGGCGTCGATGTCGAATGTTTTCTTATGCACCTGGAGCCGTCAGGCGATGGCCTGATGCTGGAGGTGGAACTTCGCGACGCGGATCGCTCCGTGGCAAAATCTTCGCTGCGCGTACCACCCTCTGAGGCCGCTGCTGAGCCTGTCTCGCACACCCTGCATCTGGAGAATCTCAGCGGCATTAAACTCTGGAATCTTTCACAACCCCATCTTTATTCCGTTCATGTGCGCCTTCTGCGCGGTAATCAGCTTGTCGATCAGGACCGCCGCACCATTGGCTTTCGCAAAGCGGAATTCACCGATCATGGTTTCGAGCTGAACGGCAATGTTCTCAAACTCCGCGGCCTGGATCGCCACCAGATGTTTCCTTTTGTCGGCCAGGCGATGCTGGGGCGCGCCCAGCGCGGCGACGCGCGCATTCTGCGCAACAAACTCAAATGCAACATTGTGCGCACCTCGCACTATCCGCAATCTCGCCACTTCCTCGATGCCTGCGACGAACTCGGGCTTCTTGTGCTCGAAGAAATTCCCGGCTGGCAGCATATCGGCGATGAAGCCTGGAAGCTGCTTTCCATCGATAACCTCCGCCGCATGGTCCGCCGCGACTGGAACCATCCCAGCATCATCCTGTGGGGCGTGCGCATCAACGAATCGTTGGACGATCACGACTTTTACACTCGCACGAATGCTCTCGCCCGCCGCCTGGACCCCACTCGCCAGACCTGCGGCGTGCGCTATTTCCAGAGCTCCGAATTTCTCGAAGACGTTTTCACCATGAACGATTTCGGTTGGCCGTTGAAACCGCCGAATCATTCGCGTTACCTCAACACCGAATTTGTCGGTCACACCTATCCCACTAAATCCATCGACCAGGTCGAACGCCTGACCGAACATACCATTCGCCACGCGCGCGTCCACGATCAGTTGGCTTCCGATCCGCAATACGCCGGTGGCCTCGGCTGGTGCGCGTTCGACTACAATACCCACGCTAATTTTGGCTCCGGCGACCGCATCTGTTATCACGGCGTTACCGATATTTTCCGCGAGCCCAAACCGGCGGCTGGTTTCTATAAGTCCCAATGCGATCCTTCGGACGAAATCGTTCTCGAACCGGCTTTCCACTGGGCTCGCGGGGATGAGTCCATCGGATTCACGAAAGCGGTGGTTTGCTCGAATTGCGACCACTTGAAATTCTATATTGCGGACAAATTGGTGGCGGAAGCCGATCCCAATCGAGCGGAATTTCAGCATCTCCGTTTTGCGCCGTTTTCCGCGGATTTAGGAAAAACGATCCGCGCCTGGGGCGATCTGCGCATCGAAGGCTACATTCAAGGGCAGTTGGTCATCTCTAAATCTCTTTCTGGCAAGGGCATCGACCAAAAATTCCTGCTGCTTCCCGACGACGTAAAACTGAACGCCGACGGCGGCGACGCCACTCGCGTGGTGCTGCGCGTGACCGATGAGTTTGGCGCCATCCGGCCATTCGCGAACGACGCCATTAAACTTGAGCTCGAAGGCCCGGCGGAAATCATTGGCGACAATCCCTTCGCGCTGATCGGCGGAACCGGAGCCGTTTGGATTCGTTCCAAAGAGCAGGCCGGCACCGCCACGCTCACCGCGACGCATCCTGTTCTCGGCAAGCAACAACTGCAATTTGAGATTGCCGCGGTTCCTCCCGAACTCGCGTAGCTTCGCCGCGCGGAACGCGATGATAGGCCGATTCACGCGGACATATCTTTCGTGATGCGGCGCTAAGGAACAATGACTGCGGAGCCATCCGCGGTTTCTTGCTTGACCGCCAGCAACGCCTGGTTGGCGTCTTCCAGGGGAAATACCGTGACCTGTGGACGAATGTTTAGATCGTGAGCGATCTGCAGGAAGTCCCGGGCGTCCTGGCGCGTCATGTTCGCCACGCTGCGGATTTGCCGCTCGCCCCACAGGAGTTTGTCGTAATCGAACGCCGGCATCTGATCCAGATGCACGGCGTTGATGGCCACAACTCCGGCCTTGCGCAAACTGGCCAGCGCGCTTACCACCACCTTGCCGCTGGGCGCGAAGGTGATGGCGCGGTCGAGTTCCACCGGAGGTTTATCATCTTCTTTGCCCACCCACGTTGCACCGGCCGAACGCGCGCGCCGGCGATGCGCTTCGCCTCTGGTGACCACATAGACTTCGCATTTCCACGATTGCAAAATAGCGATCGCTAAACTCGCGGAGCTACCGAATCCGAAAAGCCCCACGCGCTCGCCGGGAACGACTCCCGCAACACGCAAACTGCGAAAGCCGATAATTCCCGCGCACAGCAGCGGGGCCACATGCGCGTCGTCCAAGCCGGCAGGCAGCGCATACGCGAAATCCGATCGCACCAGCGCGTATTCGGCGTAGCCGCCATCCTTTGTGTACCCCGTAAAAATCGGGTGATCGCACAAATTTTCCATTTCGTGGCGGCAAAACCAGCAATCGCCATCCACGCCGCCCATCCAGGAAACACCGACGCGCGTTTTCAGCGGCAATTCCGCCGTCGCGCCTTCCACCACTTCTCCCACGATTTGGTGACCGGGAATGAGCCGCGATTTCAGCGGCGGCAGATCTTCTTCCACGATGTGCAAATCGGTGCGGCAAACTCCACAAGCGACTACCTGGAGCAGCAGGTGTCCGGGCGCCGGCTGTGGACGCGGCACGTCTTCGACCGTGAGAAATTCGGCCGTGGTTCGAGGTGCACTGAAAATACCAGCCTTCATGCCGGCGATCCTCCGCACTTCCTGCGACCACCATGCAGTAAAGCATAATTTCCGCCGTGCACACCGTTATAATTCTTCTGGCCTGGCTCGCTGGCGGAACGCCTGGCGCAGCGGCCTTTTCCAAGCGCCGTGTCCAAAGGACTCGCATGAAAAGCCGTGAAGAATCGCTGCGTCGCATCGCGGGGCAATCCTTTGACGTTTGCGTGATCGGCGGCGGCGCCACGGGCGCGGGCTGCGCACTGGACGCGCAACTTCGCGGGCTCCGGACCGTCCTTGTCGAGGCCGGAGACTTTGCCGGCGCGACCTCCAGCAAGTCCACGAAAATCATTCACGGCGGCGTCCGCTATCTCGAAGAAGCCATCAAGGGCTTTGATCCGGCGCAATACCACGTCGTCCATCGCGCGTTGCACGAACGCGCGGTCATGCTCCGGAACGGCCCGTATCTTTCGCACGCCAAGGAGTTTCTCATCCCCTGTTTTCATTGGTGGGACGCGGGGTATTACGACATCGGCATGAAAATGTACGACTGGATCGCCGGAAAAAATAGTATCGCCCCGAGTCACTTCCTTTCGCGCCAAAAAACGCTGAGCCGTCTTCCCCAGGTCAAAAGCGGCGGTCTGGTCGGCGCGGTGGCCTATGCCGACGGGCAGTTCGACGACGCGCGCTACAACATCGCGCTGGTCAAGACCTTCTGCGAAGCCGGCGGAGACGCGGCGAATTATCTGCGCGTCACCGCGTTCGAGAAAGACGCGAACGGCAAGCTCGCCGCCGCGGAAGTCGCAGACCAACTCTCTCGCCAGAAGTTTGTCTTGCGCGCGCGTGTGTTCGTCAATTCCACCGGCCCGTTCGCGGATGCGCTGCGCGATTTTGCCGCGCCCGGAATTTCGCACCGCATGCGCCTGAGCAAAGGCAGCCATATCCTTCTGCCCCTGGAGGTGTTGTCCGGCGTGGACGCCATGCTGATTCCGAAAACGGAGGACGGCCGGGTGCTGTTCGCGCTGCCATGGATGGGGCGGATGCTGGTCGGCACCACCGAAACGGAGGTGGGCGCGCACGAAGAGTTGTTGCTGACCAAAGAGGAAGTGGAATTCATGCTGCGGCAGCTGAACAAGTATCTGGAAAAACCGGTTTTTGCGAACCAGATGGTGAGCGGTTTTGCCGGGGCGCGGCCGCTGGTCAGCCGCGGCACGGGCGATACGAAAAGACTTTCTCGCGACGACGAACTGGAAATCGATCCACGAAGCGGCCTGATCAGCATCATGGGAGGGAAGTGGACGACGTATCGCGCGATGGCGCAGGACGCCATCGACGCAGCGCAGAAATCCCTGGGCGTGGCGATTACGCCAGCGTTGACACGCAACCATCCGCTGAGCGGATCGAGCGGTTTTACTCCGGTGTACTGGAGGGCGCTGGTGGAAAAATACGGGGTCTCCGAGCCCGTGGCGCGGCACCTGGCGGAAAAATTCGGGAGCACCGCGCCGGAGGTCCTGGACCTCGCCAGAAACCATGCCGAACTTGGCGAGCCGATTGTGCAGGGCTTTCCGGCGATTCGCGCGGAGGTGGTGTACAGCGCCGGGGAAATGGCGGTCACCATCGAAGACGTGTTGGCACGCCGGATCGGGCTCGAGTTTTTCAGCTGGCGCGCGGCGCGGCAAGCTGCGCCGATGGTTGGCAGGATTCTGGGGGAGCAGCTCGGCTGGCCGGGTGAAGAAGCGCAGTCCGCGATTGGCGAGTACCAGGCGAGGATCGACAAATATCTTCGCGTCGCCGGTCTGGCGTAGAAAACTATGGGAAGTTCGCAGGGGGAACCCCCGCCACGTCCCATGAAACAATAGGATTCTAAAGGGGTTGGAGGGTACATGGAGGAAAGATGTTGATTCAATTGGGGTTGGAGGGAACAGGATTTTGAGAGGGTCGCGGGACCGCCACCCCCGGGTGTTTTCGGCAAAGAGTTCGCAGCGTTAACAAAAGAAAGGGGATGGGTAACATTGCGAATTGAGAAGAGTGTGTAAGGTATTGAAAATAAACGATGGGAGTTTTGGCGCATTGCTAAGCCGGATTCCGGGTCTCTTTCTTTGCCGGTGAATTTGTAATTTTGCGGGCAGGTGTTCGTGACGGCGCGTTCTCCGCCGTATGGGTAATAGTCGGCATCGTAACAGATGGAGCCGGCAGAATTGGTGATGACGCGAGACGTGCCAAGGATGTCCTGAACGTAGTAGACGGGGCTGGTGCCTGCCGCAACCAGAGCGACCCGTTTGCCGCCAAAGAAAATGTATTCGTTTGTGGTATTGCCCGAAGCGTTGGTTTCCGCTATAGGTTCGCTGGACGTCCCATACCAGTAAAGCGTGCCGTTCGATTTTTGGACGCGCTTTCCGTCGCCGTCGTAGGTGTAGGTAACGCTCGCGGTGTTGACGAGATGATTTTCGGCGTCATAGGTGAATTGGCGGGTGGCGCATGGAATGAATTCGGGTTTTCGGTCGCCGTAAGTATCCATTGTCAAATATTACCGCAGAATGATAGAGAAGGGCCTCTTGGGTGGCCTACCCTTTGCGGTTTTTTGCAAAGGGTGGGCCGCTCTGGGCGCGCTTATGCCCCAACGATTGAAGCGTATCACTGGCCGCGGCGATCTGCATTTCATCACGTTTTGCTGCTATCAGCGCAGGCCTTTGCTGGGCAGCGTCCGCGCGAGAAATGCGGTGGTGCAGGTTCTGCGGGAGGTTCGCGCGCGATATGGGTTCTCGCTGATCGGCTACGTCATTATGCCTGAGCACGTGCATTTGCTCATCAGCGAGAGTGGTTCTGTGCAACCGCGGACGATTATCCAGGTGTTGAAGCAAAGGGTTTCGCGTCGCATGCGCGGCAGAAAGCGTGCGCCCAAAGGTCAATTGGCGCTCAAGTTTTTAGGAGGCGATAACGGGTTGCGCAGATTTTGGCAGCGGCGCTACTTTGATTTGAATATTTATTCGCGAGGGAAAGTTCCGGAAAAGTTGCATTACAT